>Ga0307517_10000213_pt1 | contig 98588 bp, 124 predicted proteins | sample 23_EM_MG_FD_194515 | JGI IMG/M metagenome (GOLD analysis project Ga0307517, IMG submission 194515) | Populus trichocarpa ectomycorrhiza microbial communities from riparian zone in the Pacific Northwest, United States - 23_EM | ecosystem: Host-associated > Plants > Roots > Unclassified | place... | reverse complement strand
TAATTAAGAACCGGAACTCCTACCAATCCCTTCTTCACCTCCTCGCTAAGCGTGCATCGCAACCCCCCTCGTACTTGCGAAGTATTATCCACATAGAATAGATTGTGCCGCATTCACATTTTGAACAAGATCTGTATAGTAGCAGGTTGGGTTCTTTTAAAGGAGTAGCCATTAATCCTGTGGGTCCCTTTGTGAATAGGAACAAGTTGCAGATGGTACAACTACTGTGATCATTCTTACCGGTGAAACCCTCGCGCAAGCTCTTCCACACTCACAATGCAACACCCATCCCGTCGCCATTATCCAAGCTTTCAAGAGAGCTCTTACCAATGCCCTAACTATAGTTGTAGCCATCTCGGTTCCAGTATCTACAAGTGATGATAAGGTGATCCATAACTTGATCCAGTCTTCTATCTGCATAAAGTTTGTTTCTCAATAGTCGAAGCTGATATGAGATTTTGCCATTTGGGCTGTCTGCACTGTAGTGAGAGATCAGGGAGGGAAGGAAGAGGTAGACATCAAGCATTATACCAGGGTTGAGCGGATTCCTGGACGTGAAGTGCGGGATTTGAGAGTTCTTGATGGTGTCATACCGAATAAGGATATTACACATCAGAAGATGAGAAGGGTTGAGAATCCTAAGATTATCTTGCGGGATTGCCGGCAAGGGTATAAGAAGGGAGAGTCTCAGACTAATATCAAAATTAGGAAGAAGTAAAATAGAAGTTTTAGATTGAAAATAGAGGAAAGACAGGTTAAGAGTATGTGTAATGATATTTTAGCACTCAAGCTAGATTTGGTTATCATTTATCAGGGGTATTGCTGGGTTGCCCCTCAGTGGTTTGACTCTGGGGTGGGAGGCTAACCCTGGTACCACGAGATCTTGCTCAATACTCCCTCCTTAAGGGAAAGGTAAGAGCCCTCCGCCGTGTTAGAAACACTAATAGCAACCATATGGCTATACTGTTGGTGGTACAATTGTGAACCATGTAGACGATGTCAATCAGTCAGATGTTGAAGCAAAATGTGATCACTTTGGGAATGAGAACATTGGTGATAAGTAGGTATTTCGACTCGGCGAAGCTTGAGGGCCTCTGGAAGCATCATGGCTAACCCGCTTAGATATTATGCATTTATGACAAAGTGTGAAGATCCTAAAAAGTGTACTCCTCCCTGGCGGCTCTATGGATATCCTTAATGAAAGTGAATGCAATCTGCAAGATATTCAATACCTGTGCTGCGCAATATCCTTTTACAACTCCGGTTAGGTCCCACAAATGGCGCGGCTAAGATGGCTATCTCTGTGTGCCTTGTGAAGATCACAAAGTCTATTAATCATTTTCTGCAGTTGTCATACAGCAGAGTTGAACAAGCCTTACAAGTTCTTCCTGCAACACTGATTACGAACCTGAATCTTGGTTCAATCAGAATACTCACCCCGTAATATGTGAAGCCTGCCGTGAACGAGCATACCTGGAGTACAAACAGCGATACCAGTAAGATTGTTGACATAAAGAGCTCGGCTGTCTGGGAACCAGAAGCAGTAAATCTGCAAAGCATCAGACCAGCCATTCAGGTGAGAACACAAACTTACTAACATACTGGGATTGGCATTTAACTAATAATTTCTCTAGTCTGTTTCAATCACTTTTGTCTATTCCCCTTGACTACCGCCAGCCTCACAACCCTGTTCACCTACTTTAGCACTGCAGATTTTAGTTATACAAAGAAGGGGAACACAGAACCATTTCATTAATCAGTAAAAGTCTTTAATAACACAACCTCCGAACAGATATATCTATGATGCCACAGTGCCCGGAACTGACTAAGTGTAGGCTATAGTTTATGCTTACTGTCCTCTTGTTTAACCATACCCTAATAATTATTCAGATTTAGAGAAAGTTTCCAACCATCCATGCTCTCAATTTCATGAATAATTTTCAACTGATTGTTTCTACCAATTTTCCACATCACTCTGATCAATCATGTCCACCATGACTGATCTTCGTCAAGCACCAGTTTTAGGCCAGTATTAGTTGTCCTTCGATGAACTTAAACGGGTTTTACAAGGCTGGTCTGTTCATGAGAAGTTCAACTACTGGGTTTCCAAGTGAGATTCTACACGAGAAATCTATGTGTACAAGGTTCAAAACTATTCTTGGAGAGTCCGAGCAAATAAGCCAGATCTAGGAGATATGGAAGTTACTGTACCTGAGGTATCTCATAATTGTATACTGGAATATACGGTTGCAAATGTTCGGTCAACATCAAGCCGACAACAGTGGGTCCAGGAAATCTTACCACAACATCTTATTATAACTCAGTCAATAAGACCAATGGCTATTCAGGATTCCTTGCGCCTTCGCTTCTCTGAGGTTATTGATTACCAGGTGGCTTTAAGAGCAAAGCAGGCACTCTTAAGTGAAGGGCTCAGACTTCAGGCTCACCGGCCTAGCTTTTCCAAATGATCTGCCTATCTGGAGGTTCTCAAGCAGCAAAATCCCGAAGTACGCACTCATTTGTTTATCAATCTAACTAATTTACAATTTCAACACATTTTCATCTGCCCTGAGAAGTCGGCAAAGCCCTTTGAATATTGTCGGCACTTTATTGCTATTGATGGTACACATCTTACTGGGAAGTTCTGCATGACACTATTGCTTGCTGTCACAATCGATCTACAAGGACAGAATCTTCTCCTAGCGTGAAGTGTGGTCAAATCCAAGAATGAGAGCTCGTGGGATTATATTTTTCCCCAGCTTCAACCAGCCATCCCAGCTATTCAAACAGAGCCGCTAACCTTGATTAGCGATCATGATAAGGGGCTGATAAAAGCCTCTGAAATACTCTCTCCACTGGTATTGTGTGCTACTGTTGTCAATATCTGAAGAAAGGTTTCATTGGGGATTATGGGAAAGAAATGACAGGTATATTTTGAGCAATTGTACGGGCAAGACTACCTGCAGACTTTGAAAGATAAATGGAAGAATTATGAGCCAAAAAGCCTGCTCCTAAGGCTTACCTTCAGAAAATGGATCGATTACTTTGGACTACTGTATTCTTTCCTGAAAATCCACGACGATTTGGGCATGATACCTCAAAAATCTTTGAATCAGTAAACAAAACCCTCAAAATTGACCATTAACTGTCCATTCTCAAGCTATTAAATAGGATATGGCATAATCAAATAGGTCTTCGCTTTTCTCGACTTCCAGAGGCAAACAGATATCAACCACACTTTACAAAAATCTGTGTATCATAGCTTGAGCTACAGCATATGTGGGCAAGAAGTAAAACTGTGCAGCTTGCCTTGCCTACTATTGGCTGTGTCCAGCAACCTAATGGCTGTATCTACCTTGTCAATCTTGAGACAAAGTCATGTGGATGTGGGAGGTTCTCACAAAATGGTATACCTTGTGGGCACGCAATTGCCTGTATTGCACAGCTCCGCCAGCAACTACTTGATTATTGTCCTCCTCTCCTGTTTACAGCAACCTGGCAGGAAACATATACGCCTAATTTCCAGCCAGTTGAGAGCTCGAACCTATACTCTAATAATCTCCTTCCTCCACTCATGTGAGTACCTAGTGGTCGGCCTAAAAAGGAACGGATTCGTCCTGGTGTAGTACGAAATCATGCCCGAATTCAACAACAAGTTGGTGTTCTACCCCGCATTCCTGATCGTGCCTGGCACCACTGTTCTTCATATAGCCAGAAGGGCCATACTTCTCAACTGTGTAAAAAGCCTTATGATTGGTCCATTTCAAGCACTATTAATTTTTAGCCCAAAACTAGACAGGCAGGGGGGGCAGGCATGGGAACTGGAGGGTATATGGGAATCCTCATATAAAAAGGTTTCCCTTTCTTCTTGTCATAGTCATGGTTCTACTGGGTTCTTCTCCTTTTGTCTTCTAGTATATTCTCTATTTGTAGCAGTGCATTAGGTCTCAAGGGAAATTAGCAGAAGGCAAGCATAAATTATAGTCTACACTTAACTAATTCCAGGTACTGTGGTATCATAGATATATCTGATCAGAGGTTGTTGCATTAAAGACTTTTCCTATTCATTCATTCTTTTGAACAAAATTGTATAAGGAGATAATTATTACCCTAGCAGGAATAGCTTATCTAATATTAAGAGCAAAATATATGATTTCATAAGATAACCATATATTCGAACCCAAGCTTCCGAAATTATAAGCTTCACAGCCAGATATGGAAAAGGACTCGGAACACTGAATGAGAGCACATTCCAAAATATTTTTAACTAATTGGAACACTGTTTAGAGAACACTACTCTTCTGACCCTCTAGTTGCATATGCATTAGCTGCATAATGCTTTGATAGCTGGATATCCAAACTGAACACCCCATATGCCATATTACTATTTGTATGTAGGCATTTAGACCGTATATTAATATATAGTCTATCATAACAAAGCGGTTGAAGACTGTTGACTGCTGGAGTGGAGAGAAGCTCAGATAAAATAGCAGTTCAGGAGATTCTCTGTGTTGAGCTGGGCAAGATTTCAGGGTCAAACAGTATTCACACTTTGTTCTGACAAACTCAATTGTTAAGAAGATACTTCTTAACTAAACAAGTCGAAGTACCATGAATATTAGTATGAATAGTAGGCCTCTCCTCTGGTTGTTCAAGAATCATCAAGTGACTGAGAAGAGACCTTAACAATATAACAAGTTAACATGTTTTATCCTAACTCTTTGATATTTGACTACGCTTTATTTCTTTACCTTTGTTAAATGATTACCTACTAGTCTTCCTGACTATTAATCTGTTGTATCAGATATCTTTGGCCTAGGTAGCTTGGAATCCTACCACGTTAACTACCGCATAACAATAAGGTCCTAGATATTGGAGATGCTGGAGATTTTAAAAGATCAAAAGTATTATGAAATATCGAAATAACTGAGGTTGATTGACAAAGAGAGATGCCAGAGAGGGGTATACCTGATAATTATATTTGCCTAAGTATACGTGGTCTCGCTCACCACTTCACCAACTACACCACAGGCTGATGTACTACTCTCTGGTTTACTATAAGGCCACCCCCTTTGCTCAATATCAAACTAGTTATTCCAAACCAATTCCAATAAAAACCCATCAACAATCTCATCCTGACCTAGTTTGCTAGAAACTCTCCACTTCTCAAAACTATGTGAATACAGTCGACGATGACAGTACCCTCTTTCCTCCACTTGTCTTTATCCTCTTCCATTCTCAGAAATATTACCAGGAAAGAACGTGATTAAGTAAAAGTAGTACCATCGTACCTGATCACCTCCCACTGATCCCTATTAGTTATCAAACTGTACACAATGCCATGGCCATTATTATCCCCAAAGTCATTGAGGGCTAAAAAGCACTGCCTGTTCACTTGTCCAACCGTCAACCTTTTGGCTTCTACGACAAAGATGAACTTTCAATTAGATGTCCCAATTAGATCTATGCCGAGATATTCTTGGGAGCCACCCATCTTGCAGTCCCTAGTGATGATATCACTCATTTTCTGAAGGGACAGATTATGGCTAGGGCTAGTTCCAAATTGAAAAGCTCTGAGGATGTGAAGGACAATCAATAAAACAATATCGGTAATATTTGCCTTCATGAAACCCTTGTTCGCATCTGTGGGGTAGCTTTCTACTTTGATACATTCAACAATATTCTCAACAATCATTTCTTTTGTTTGTGGAATTTGCTCATTCATCAGGCCTGAAAGATTTAGTATCACTTGTGTCAACATTTTGCTAAGCAAGATTCCATCCTTTCCAAAGTCCTCAAAGGTAAACCCATGCCTGCTTTCCACTTCGGGAAATTGAACATTCGAATATGCGGACAGGTATTTCTTAGTAGTTTGTATTTTTTTTCCTATTCAACTCTTTCATTGTTAGCACAGTTTAGGCTACAAGTCTCTGGCAAGTAGAAGTCAAACACTAATGTGATCTTGAGAGTGAATTTCGTATAGGATCTCCAATATAGGCAGCCAATTCAGCATACAGCCTCTAAAAGAAAAAATTGCAAAATAACGAAAGTGCTTCAAGGGTTCTGATAACCAGAGGAGCTTTCATTGTGCTCAAGCCAATTGAACCACCGTGTTTTAAATTTTGAATTTCCACATTTTCCGACCTTTTCACCGGAGGCTGTAGGAAATATTGACATTTCTGTTTTGAATCTGCATGCAAGTAACCAGTTTATATTAAAACCTTAAGCTTATTGGGATGGCATTGCCAGTATTCGCTTTGCATAAAACATGACAGGAGAGGTAGTGGAAGGCCCTTGCTGGCCTGATGGCCAACCTAGTCACAAGTTGTCTGAGCATAATTGATCAGCTACTTTTAACTTCTCATGAATTTAGTCAATCAGCCTTCAATAGAAAATATGGGTAAAAGTTTGCCAAACCCACTATGTAGGACAACATATTGTCTCACTCTAATTGTCCATGGTTAGTACAATTGCTGGCTTCGGATGCTTGCCCTCCAAGTGGCCATAATCCTTCCACTATTGGCTTTGCTATAGAGCAAGTTTGGCAAGCTTTAAAGGCTATGAGATTAAACAAACTGGCCTTGTTTTTGTTGTTTTTAACAGGTAATTGAGGGGAAGAATCAACTTCCAATACCAGTAAATACAATAAAGTATTTGATATTGGGAGAGGGCAGCAAGGAAAAAGGTAAGCTTGATAGAGATGAAGTAGTGATTGTTTTGATTTGTTGAGAGGAAAGGTGTAGTTGCACATATCTAACTCAGGAAATAAAACCCCTTTTGTTCAGAATATTCTGTGCGCCAAGCCACCTACCATACCTCATGTGACTGTCAAACTACTCTACTAAATTGCCCTACTCGCTCATGGCACGACTTGGATATTTGTGCACAAAGGGTGAGGGAAGTGGGTGGGTGGTAGCAAAAATATGAAATTGCAACAAACTATGTTAGCATGTTCCTACATGTTCCGATGAAAATAAAAATGATATTGTATCTTGGATAACCCTGATATCTCATCTTGTACAAGTACGAAAACATCTTGTGTGATCCATGTACCGGTATCATACTCAACCAACTCTACCATACAGCTATCTCACTCACTCACCAGCTCATACTACAGCATCTCATCCTAACCAAGCCATCATTGCCATTCGCCCTTGCCTCCTAATATCCCTAACCCAATATCGAGCCTTCCATATACCTGCCCTAAAGAAACTGGTTTTATAATTTCTCCCTATCCCACTTAATCACTCTACTCAATTATTCTACTACTAAGGTGAGATGGTTTGGAAACAGGAAATACTACAGGCAAATCTACACTCCTCTAAGTTCCAATTCTTGGAAATTACAGATTTACAGTTGGGCCATATGGCCCACATCTTGTGCATACAGGTACTACAGGTTCTTGAAGAGTCTGTGAGGAGGAGCAGAGCTCTAGGGGTAGAGGGGGAAGATATAGCATTGGGTTCAAGAGTGTTGATATACTCTTACATGCTGGCATAGGTTATGAGAGAGCTATGAATTTGGAGATAGGGGTGTCAGGGGTAGCCCTTCCACTGGGTTAATTCAGGTCGAAAACAGCCCGACCTGACCTGACCCAGCCCAACAAAAGATAACCCTGGCTAACCCAAGCAACCCATTGGGTCTGTATGTGAACGAAATCCTTCAAACATAGATATAAAATTAGGTATGTATTAGAGCCAATTTTGCAAACCCAAATGAATATACTCAGATTATTGCTATTATAAAAAGCGTATGAAAACCCAGAGAAAATGTAGAGAAATGTGAAAACCAGATGCCAGCTTACCAATATCATCCTTCTCTCACATTTCTTTCATAGGTCCACTGTCAGAGGCATTGGGGGAATGTTGCTCCCATTGTTGATTAGGATGGTTGCCACTGATATATCCCAAGATGACAATAAGGGCACCATATAAGTCTCAGCTGTGGTGGGTGGAAAAACAAAGAACAAGAGCTCTAGCGAGCTTAGAGACGAGAAGGTAAGTTGTAGCAAGCTTGGGGGTCTCCTACTCCCCGGAGTACGATGGCCTTATATGTGATGGAGCTATGGTGCCCAAGAAAAGACGCGTCATCTCCAACTAAACCTTTTCCCACCACCCTGACTTTGGCAGTAGGGGCAAGATCTTTTCCATATTTCTCTGTACTCAGACTATCATTTCCCTGATAATCACCACTCAAACGTGTTCAAAACTTCAGGAATACAAAGTAAAAAGCATTGGATGGATTGGCTGTATAACATGGGTTTCGCACTTCGATGGCCGGACCCAGCCCAAGCAGTTCAATGGTGAGCCCAGCCCAATAAACCCAGCCCAACTTAACAAAAACCCTGGGCTCAGTCATTGAAGTCTCCACCTATTGGAAGGCATGGTCGCAGGCCCCGGGCCAGATATCTCTATAATGGCAGGTTGTTCTTTTAAAGCAGTAGCCATTAACCCCCTAGGCCCCTTTGTGATTATGACAAAGAAGTTGGAGATAGTAGTACTACCATGATCATTCTTACCAGTAAAACCCTTGTATGAGCTCTACCGGACTCAGAGCGCAACAGACATCAAATCACCATTATCCAGTCTTTTAAGAAAGCCCCTACCAGTGCCCTAGCTTTTATTTAGACCATCTCCTTTCCTATCTCTACTGGTGATAATAAGGTAATGCATAAGTTGATCTAGTCTTCTAATGGCAGAAAGCTGGGTTCTTAATAGTTGAAGCTAATATATCTGATTTTGCCCTTTGAGCACATCAGCAAAAATAATACCTTGCGTTCCGTGCGTTCCGTGCATCTGAAGCACCTGATGCCAGAATGCTAATTGCGAAGCAGGACCCAACGTCGGATCGACATTGTGTCCTGACTTTGCGTTACTTGGCGCCGTCTGTCCTGACACCATTCGGGCACTGACTCCTACGTCCTGTGCATCCTGACTGCGTCTGGTGCTCCGCTACTCCATTCTGACACCTCGTAATCCAGGACTCTCCAGTCCTGATGTCGCCTGATCTACGACTCCCCCATTCTGACCTCGCTGGATCTACTACTCACGTCGCCGGATTGAAGTCGCGTTTCCTTTACGGGTATAATGCATCTTGGCGTGACAACGGGGTTGTTTTGTAAGCACAATTTGATGAACCGGACATGAGCCTGATTGGATCATAACCGTCCCAATGAATTGAGTGAACGATACTTGAATTCCATTTATACTGCAACCGATACCTATCCAACCGGCTCAAAAGGCATACCCAATTAAAGTCGACGACGATTTCAGGAAAATCGGTGGTGAATACATGATGCAGCGAAGTCATGCCAGACGATGTATATTGCATGGGGGAAACAACAATTATAACGGATAGTAGAACCTATAAGCGTATGGGATGGCTGTTGTATATACTCTTTCACACACATCCATGGCTGCTTCGTTACACTTCGTGATGCTCACATCCGGTACTTCAAATTCTGCTTACAAAATAACCCCGTTGTCACGCCAAGATGCATTATACCAATAAAGGAAACGCGACTTCAATACGGCGACGTGAGTACTCTCCCGCCCTGACGACGTCTGATCTAAGACTCTCGCGCCCAGATGGTGGTTCATTTTCACTGAACGTCAGGGCTTCGTGGATCTTGCCACCTCTCGTCCCGAGTCTTGCTGCTACTGCATCCCTGGTCCAAATCTCATGATCCTGATCTCTCCCTTCCTGACGTCTGGTCTGTTCTTCCTGATCTTACCCTCCATACATGCTGCGTCCTGATCCAATCGGGACTCTATCAGAGATCGCATTATGATCTCTGATGCATCATGAACTATGTCCAATGCTATCCTGGTCCTACTCAAGGGGGTTTTCCTAACGCTGTCACCATGAGTTTTACCGTATCCTGATCGCGTGTCACTAATTCTACTCTGAATCCTTGAGTTTACTTGATGTCCCATATTAATACTAAGCTCCTGCAAGCACCCTTCCCACATGTGAGAGCGATAACCGCATCCAAATATTTATTACAGCTATGCTATACTTTCTCAATCTCCTAACTGCACGCATCATTACTCCCACCTTGCCCCTGCTCCATATCGGATGGCTCACTATGCACAGCAGCCTCCTCTTGCGACTCTAGATCTTAAATGCTAAGCCCGAGTTGGCGCAAAGTAGTAGGAGTCACAGTATTGTCCAAGGTTAGCCCTGCAGCCAGGTCCTGTGAGCTGTCTGGGGTCTGTAGATCGGAATCGCGAAAGCTCAGGAGTCGCCTTGCCGTTTAGCTGAAATCAAAAGACAAGACCATTTCTTCTGAATCGAATTGGTTACCCAGGGGGGCCGCCAGGGCCCCGATTCCCAGGTTGCTGGGAGTTTGACTTTGAATCCGTGGAGTCAAGCGTGTGGGGGTGACTCGGGCCATCTGGGTGAATTCGAAAGATGTGACAGTTTCTTGTAGATCGAATTGGTTACCCGGGGGGGCCGCCAGGGCCCCGATGTCCAGGCTGCTAGGAGTTTGACTCTGAATTCGTGAAGTCGCGCGTGTGGGGGCCTGACTCGAAATCTGACATTGTATCTCTGCAGCGATTGCGGCCCAATCGTCAGTAAACCAGTAACAGCGATCTTCCCGGACCCCATGCTTCTGTTGCATCATCGCTTTGATGGTCTTGCGAATGTTCTTGCGAATTATAGTCTGTACCCAGTCTGGGCAAGAGGCCCACACTGGCGGCCAAAAAGATCTTCCGAGCTCCACGTCATGTCAGCATCTAAGCCAGAACGAGAGGATACCGGGTTCGGGGTTAGGCTTACCAGTTAAGGCCTGCGGCTTGAAGTCTCATATTTCAAGATGCATACCAGTTTGCCATGCTCACAGAGTATGCTACACTATGGCACAGGTTAAGCAAACCATGATACTATTGATGCTACCAAGAAAGTCAGGATCGCAAATCCCAAACATTTTCTTGCCCTTGAAGTACTTTCACCATATTGTCTCGGGATCTGGAGCGCGAGGAATCGTTTCGTTATTTGCTGGGTGATGTTCATATGCATTAGTTGTGGCCGGGCTCACTACCTAGCACACACTTAACGTATACCCCCTCGGACAGCACATAAATCTATCCCTCTCAACGAGGTAGTCCACTCTACACGCAATCGCCCTCGCGACTTCTGGGAGATTGTACAAATTTCCAATTCAATCCTATACCTGGAAAACAAACTGGGATCTCACTGCAGAATGTCTCGCACATATCTGTCACATTTATTAAGTACCCCCAGCGGCATGCGTAATGTTTCAGTAATAGCGTCCACTTACTAATTTTAAGCTTGCATCCGATGCTGCAATATTTCCTGCGTCGGATATGTCATCGACAGCCTTCAGCCCAGATTGGTGGACCTCAGACATCGAAGTAGCAGGTGCTGGAATAGGATTAACAAACCCAGTGTTCAGGAGAATGAGAGTCTTGGCCCTTATTATTACGTCTGCCTCGTCTCCAATGGCTATATTTTGCCGTGATTTAGTACCGGGCAAGGTGTCCTTATGTCGTGGGGTCCTCGGATCGGCAGGAGCACTCAAGCTTCTGACTGCCGTCGTAGTAGCAGTGTGGGTGGCCAGTGGCGACGAATGAGGTAGACTGGAAGATGTGAATATCGGTAGAGTGTACGCACTACCTTGGATTATACGTCGTGGAGCAGCCAGGGTGCGCCTGTGTGGTGCTGGCCCCTGCGATACGGATGTGGTGGAAACTCGCATAGTCGAAACCCGGCTCTTTGCTTGTTGTCTTTCCCGAGTTCATGACCCGCGACAAGTCCCTCATGCAGTGTCGTCATCTGGAATATCATTGTCTTCTGTATCTGGTTCTATTTCTGATTCAGTTTGATCAGATCTGTGCGAGTTCTGGTACTCATCGCTACTATCATCACTAAGACAAACTGTCTCAATTTGTAGTGGTGCTTCAGTCTCCACCAAATGTTCAGTATACGCTGTTGTCTGTAATGTACTCCTTCTCGGGCGTTTGGTAGGTCGTGATGGAAGACGGCGTGTGATTTGTGGTGGGGAAGAACTCCAACCTAACGACTGGGTACCGTGCGAGGTGCCTGATTCGGCCGCCAGTGTTCGTGTACTATGGGAGCTGCCCGATTCGGTCCGCGCTGTTCCTGATCCAGATCCCCTATCCACCAGTGCAGCGTTGCGTCTACGCATGTACATATTGCCTACTTGTGGAGCTGACTGGCTGAGTGATTTACCTTGAGGTTGTTTAGATATGGTGTAATACTGGACAATTGACGAAGGTTTGTTCGGACAGGATAGGAATTAGGATGTAGAAAGTTGTAATGTATCCCACATGTTGTGAAAACTAGGAGTTTATTGTTGTTCAATGGAACGCATCAGGTCTTATACGCTATGTCTTGTGGGGGGAGAGAGGGATCACGTCCTATCAATTGGTATTGAAAGAATCTATTTATCTGCAAAAAGGGGTTTTCTACTTGTTCAACATTATGTTCGAACTCTGGACAAGCTCAGGTATGATATTCGTCTGGACTCTGGTATGAAAAGGTACGACCAAATATACGGTGTCGCCAATGTATGACTTGTCACTAATGTCGCTATAGCCTAAGCCAAAACTAGCCACAAGGAGTATCGATTAGCGATTATAACTCTGGCATGACACCCTTCACGCCCCAAGGGGATTAAATATATCGAACCTCATCTCCACACGTCGAATCATCCAGTCAAGCAACACGATCTCAGTTTTCATGTCATACATCCCCTAGTTCGGTTGGCTAACGCCAGCCTAGTTATGAACAGAGAATGCGAGGCATGCCCAATCCGGAAAAAGGTATCAGACATTAGTATAAGGGGATGTAAGGATGAGAGAAGCTCAAGCAAGGGCACGCAATGGTATCATTACTCGAGTCCTAACACATACTAGCTACGATTCCCAATCAGAAAATGCCGGACTCAAAAAAAAAAAAAACTACATTTAGCATACAGTATGAGATTTGGGTATTTGGGGTAATAATTAAAAAAGCATTAAACTCGAATCTCGGAAATCTCAAATGATTTTCCACCCAGGCGACATCTTCCAGAACGGGATCTTTCCGGAGTGAATCACCGGTTTTCTTGGGTATGTTCAGGACTCAGAGTTGCAAATCCAGGTGCCTGAGAGTCACAGATGCTGGTGGCTGAGTTGTGGTCACATTGGTGGTGGATGGTGGCAATTGAAAGGGAGAGGGATCAGAAAACATTCTTTCAGGAGTCGAGACATTGTGGTTGGCGACGGCAGCAGCCAGAGGTGAGATCGGGTATTCGTTGCCAATCATAGGTTCGGCAGCTAATGTGTCCTCAGCCCCATCATGCCCTTGAGGTCTCACAGCTACGAGCCTGGGATTTGCCACCAATTTGGTTGCCCAGAGGTTCACCTTCGCAAATTGCCGGAGTTTTGGGAGCATCGCAGACGGAGAAAGCCCAGGTGTACCAGAGGCTTTCACCCCTGATGCTCACGCAAATCAATTAGATCTCGCCTGCTCCTCCATTTGCGATGGAACGTTACTCCGTCGTCTTGAGGGGCCTGAGACTTCCTCTGACTGGTCCTATATTGGCAATTAGCTATCCTGTCTTGACCTGTGTGCCTGTTCTGTTTCAATACCTACGTCACCGTCGTCCACAATAATAAAGCCAGTACCAGAAAGCTCCAGAGTTACTCCCTCCCTCTTGGTCTGAAGTTATTCATTATCGTCAATCCACTCCTCCTTCTCCTGCATCTCCCACGCTGCATATTCTGCACATGCCGAGTCATCCCAGACCTCGCGGTAAAAAAGGCTGCGCCTCGCATTGGGAGGCTCGCAGGTGTCATCCAGGTCGTGTCTCTCTTCCGGACGTGACTCAAGAACCATGAGGTCCAGGGGATCGTGACCATTGTTTACAAGGAACCCCGCACGAATGTCGTCATCTCTATTCAGGAATATGAGCTGGGGTACTGGGAGAGGTTCTTTGTGGTCCTGACGTAGTCTGGTAGCGCCCTGACCAATTGCGCCGATAAGATACCACCAGTATTTGATTTCCTTTTCGACATCTTGCGCTATTACAAAATGGACCTGCTCCGCGCTACTCGGTGTAGCCAGGACACCCAGGCGATTCCCCGATCCGAGTCTCTTGCACACCAGGGATGGGCGAGGAATGGATTCTCGGCAGCCTGTGCTCCCATTCAACAAACGATATGGATTCTCACAGCCCGCGAGGAATACAGGTAATCCCAATCGGAATAAGGCACTAGCAATACTGGTTAGTACGGGGTTACCGGAATAAAGATGGATAACACTTACTCAGAGGTTCCACAACGTCGCCACGACCATCCTGCTCAGCCCTCTGACATTCTTTGAACATCTGCAGTTTGGTGGCCGAATCTTTGACTAGGATCTTCAGATGGCGGATGAGTTCCCAAACGTCGTCTGCATACTCATAGTGTGTGATGAACTCAATACACTCCTTGACTGACAAAAGGCCACAAGCAAATGATATAATTGAATCCACTTGCAATTCTGTTAGGTAACCAGGGTCCAGGGAGCGAGCTACGATATAGGCCTCTATTTGCTCACGCTATGTTGTATAGAGAGAGGATAGGCGATGCGGATGTTGGAATCCACACTACGATTTCACATACACAATGCCACCATATACGGTCCTGGTTTGACTGAGATTGTTAGCATGCTAGAATCCTATTGCTTGAAAGTTTCGTTTGGATTTATATACACTGAATCTCCCATAGCTGGTTAGAAGTATACGCACTCCAGAGGCTCCAGTTCTCTGTTCATTAAAGGAGGTTTGTGAGTTCGATATCCTATTATTCCATATAACGAGGATTTCATGATTGCTTACACTCCCTCTTTTGCGGGGCGATGGGTGGCCGCACGTGTCAGAGTCCTTCTTCGTATACCGCTCTCAATTTCTTGTGACTGTAGCAGCACAGCAGGACGTCTAAGGGCCTGAGAGATATTAACATTTGTTGCTAATACTAGTAGAAGAGGTGTTTTGCATACGTTCCCTTCTACAACCAACGTCTCGCTATTCCCGGAGGCGCCATTGGTCCATCGGCGATCCTTGAATCTGATATGGAGGGCAAAAAGAAGAGGGGGTTGATTGATACCTACTTGGACAGTGTTAGAAGTTCGTATATCTCAAGACGCTGCATGTGAGGATCCAGGGTCAAAACAAAGGTGGACGTCTCATAGGTGGGGAGATAAGTGGGAGGAAGGGGTCTTTTTTTTCCTTTTTCCTTTTTTTTCCTTTTTTTTTTTCATCATGTATTCGTTGTTTATAGTACAAGAAACCGCATGGAGCGCTAACTATGGTGTGAACAAAACTGTAAACAATCCAACGACCCGCTTCACACCCTCATGGGAAAAATCAAACCCCTCAAACCCAGAGCACAGGCCTCTCCCTGATAGCACCTAAGACGAAAGCAAGACAAAGCAATACCTCCCTCCCATCACGTCAGGAAAGACATGGATAGAAACGAAACCAAGGCAAGAGACAAACCCTTCGGCGGGCCCCTCTCAACAAAAGACAAGAATCTTACAGCCCAGGGCCGACGGAGCGGGAGGATAAAACTACTATTGCTGGAGTGCCTAAGGGAATTCCCAGAACCTAACGGCTTAGAGGCAAAGCGGGACAGGGGTGGAGTGGCCTTGTATCGGCGGGCCACCGAATGTAGTCCAAGTCCAGGAGCCAGTGTTATACCATGACCCGGGGTAACCGAAGCGAGGGGTGACCGTAGAGTAAATCGCGTAGTGGCTGAAGAAGGCGAGGGGAGCCACCTAGCCAGGAGAGCCACTCAGCAGTGATGGTGCCAGCAATGGGGAAGAGGCAGATAAGGTGGCACCTGACAGCAGTGAGATGCCAGCAAGGAGGGTGTAGCAGTACGGTTCAAGTGGATCTGACACGTGGGAAGCCGGAGGAGCAGGGCTTGCCAAAGACCAACAAGTACGAAGGCGGAGGACAGAGACAGGGTCACAATTTTTCAAACGCCGACCGTACCGACTGAGTAACTGAGGAGAGTGTGCAATACCAGACCGCAGGGCCACTAGGGCAACTATTTCACCGATAGCCCAAAACTAGCGACTGGGTGTTGACGAGGAAAAAAGGGTTGCAGACAGTGCAAATTGCTAGGTGAGACGCGTCGCAAAGTGCAGGGTAAGGGGTAGGAACATCAAAGCAAGTATGCTTATACGAAGACAGAACAGCAACCAGGAAGGAAGCCATAACCCCACGAGAGGGGAGGCCAAAGACCACAGAGAATGGAAAGGAAGAGAAGGGTGTGTGATACCCTTAGGCAGAAGCCATCAAGGGAGAGCAGAGGCGGGGGACTCTCTCACAATGATTTCCCATGGTGTTGAAATTTCGATCGCTAGAGGTGGAGCGGACGAGAAAGATGAGAGGGTGGGTGGTGTATTTTTTTTTTTTATCTTTTTTTTTTTTTTTTTTTTTTATATCATATATTCGTTGTTAAGGTACAAGAAATCACATGGAGCGCTAGCTATGGCGAAAACAAAACCATAAAACAATCCAACGGCCCGCTTCACCTCGTCATGGGACAAACAAATACCCCCCACCCGTAGGCAAGCAATCAAACAAGGAACAACTCGCCGTACCCCCAAGACCCTGTGGTATGGGCCTAACCGCACACCAGCCACCACCCTAAACTAATGGGGAGGGAACCATAGGAAAGCTAAACCAAGAAGAAAACCAACATAAAGACGTAAAGGAGCAAAGAAACCCTTCTGCAGGCTCCCCTAAACAAAAGAAAGGGTTTGCACGGCACTAGTGCCGACAAAGAGGAGAGCTAAAACTACTATTGCCGGATGCCTAAGGGAAAAACCCCGAACCTATCGGCTTAGGGGCAAGGCCTCGACACGGGCGGACTGCCCGGAAAATCGGCGACGCTTCGAACTTTAGCATGGGCCAAGGAGGTAGTGCTATACCATGACACAGCGTAACCTAACGCGAGGTTTGCGACCGTAGAGTAAATCGCAGGGGCGGGAGGAGGATGAGGGGAGTCACCCAGCGAGGGGAGCCACCCAGCAGTGGAGGTGCCAGCTATCGTGAGGGGCAGTAGGGTGCCAGCCGAGGAGGCAGTAAGGTGCCAGCTAAGGAGGGACGTAGCAGTACGGTGCAAGCGGATCTAACGCGCGGGAAGCGGGAGGAGGAAGGCTTGCCAAACAACCGAGACGTACGAACACGGAGGACGGAGACGGGGTCACAGTTTTTCGAATGCCAACCGTACCGATCCTGCAACTCAGGAGAGAGTGCAATACCAGAGAGCAGGGCCACCAGGGCAACTACTTCACCGATAGTCCGAAACTAGCGACCGTGTGTTGACGGAGGAACGAGGGTTGCCGACCGTGCAAATCGCTAAGCGAGACGCGTCGCGAAGTGCGGGGTACAGGGTAGGAACATCAACGCGAGCGTGCTCAACGAAGACGAACGGAACCAGAAAGGAATCCATAACCCCAGGGAGGGGAGGCCAAAGGCCCCAGAGAGAGGGAGGAGATGAAGGCGTGATAAACCCCCGAGCAGTCGCCACAGGCGGGGAAGATCAGAGGCGGAGGACACTCTCACGATGATTTCTCATGGTGTTGAGATTTCAATCGCTGGAGGTGGAGCGGACGAGAAAGATGGAGGGTGGGAGGGGTCGGAGGGTTCTTTATATAGATTTCACCGATAATCTACATTTCGCCGGCGGTGAGCCCTAGGAGACATACAAGTAGGGAATGCAACCTAGGGTGTACCGTGACGTTGTGATGTAGATCTGGATCTGTATGGCTTGCATAATGTATCGTGGGATAGATAACGAAGGCACATTGCCAATTGTTACGGGGTAGCTAACACGGTAGGATTCCGGGCTAACTAGGCCGAGGATATTCGAGACAACGGAATATAGGTCAGGAAGGCTCAGGAAGAATTGTTTGATAATGTAATAGAAGAATATCATGATGACTTATAATATTGTTAAGGTCTCTTCTCCGTTGCTTGATGATGTTCTCAACCATCAGGGAGAGCCCGACCATTTATACTAATGTTCACGCTACTTTGACTTCTCTAGTAAAGAAGTATCTTTCTAACAGTTCAGTTCGTCAGAACAAAGTGCGAACACTGTTTGACCCTGAATCTTGCCCAGCTTGACTCTGAGAATCTCCTGACTGCTATTTCTTCTGAGGGTGTCTCCACTCCACCAGTAGTCAGTCTTCGATCTCTTTGTCCTGATAGACTATAATGGAATATGCAGTCTAAATGCCTACATACCAATAGTATCATGAATATGGAGTGATCAAGTCCGATATTCCTCTATCAATGCATAATGCGTATGCATTAGTAAGAGTAGAGAACTGCTTCTCTAATCATCGTTCCAATCAGTTAGCCATATCTTGAAACATGAACTCTTTGTGGTTCCAGAGTAGTCTCCCAGATGTCTCCGGGAAGTCCCTACTTAGGAAGCTTGTGTTCGGATATATGCTCTTCCCCCTGGTGGCATATACCTCGCGCATAATTATGCAAGCTATTCCGGCTAGGGTAATACTAAAGACTGCGGATAAACATATAGATCTTAGATTGTCGAAAGATCATGAAAAGTACTGAGTCTTGATTGTCACGGGTGATTTGCAGCACCCCCTACGATAGTGTTTTAAGCCTCACAAGTATGCATGTGCCAAGAGACATCACGTACAGTGACATCTCTTGGTGTCAGAGTCAGCTAAGACCCTAGCTCCCAGTCTGAACATGAACACGACACGACAAGCTATCATACTATGCCAGAGGCGAACCCAGATAAAGGAACTCATTGGAGCAAGATCTCAACGCTATTCCAAAACTCTTAAGTACACTATGAAATCTAGCGAGCGAAAATTGAAATCACTAAATATGTCTTAGTAGACTTAGCATACAAACAACGCGCCATCAGATCGACCACACTCTGATCCACCACACTCTGCGGACAATGTCAACTGCAATCTCTTACCTGGACTGGTGTCTTCGTCATCTTTTTCGTCATCAAACCGTGCCTGATACTTCAGGTCCTCCGTTGCTGTCAACCACTCACGAAGATATGAAGCTTGACGAAATTTCTTATTCAAATGCTCCCAACATTCCGAATCGGATGGAGGTCCACGCTTCCCTACCTTGCCATCCAGAGTCTCATCCTCGCAGCCCCTCAAGTCCCACCCATCGTGGGTATTGATTTTGGATGGCGATTGAATAGCCAGGGGTATACGAAAATAGCCGGATTCGGTGAGATCTACAACGGGAGATGGTGATGTTCCGATGATTGCTTCACATCCCTCCTCCCCGGCGTCGGAGCCATCAGATGATGAACTACTAGATACCAGGAGAAAAAGGCGCGAGTCATTTGCCTGGTTATCTTCAGCATTGGCTGGGCCGGGGTCAGGTCTCACTTCCTTTCGTGGGGCTTGAATGCCAGTACGTGCCCCTGCTTGCCATGCCCAATTGGAGATGACATTTTCAGGAAGATAGTTGTCCCTTCTCAATGGCCGAGGGGCTACCCTGTCCGCAGTATATTGGCGATAACAATAGACTAACAGATCCAATGGATCCTTAAGAACCGGATTCAACAGCAGCCAGGCCTTTATGTCTTTATCATTCTCAATGAAAATGCAATTTATATAAGTTAACGGGAACCCGAGATGAAGATACAGCTCTTTGCGGCCTTCCGCAGTCACGCCAAGTATGTCGTGCATCGCGTTGTGTGGCACAGTTCTCGAAATAATCGCTGACAGTCCACGTATGTCATAGGTATTTAACTCAGGAAAACCTACCGCATTGATATGAGGATTGTGCCAATAGACAAGGTGATAATTCGGTTATGGTGCGTCGATATTGGCCGAATTATGGACCCAAAAAATACGAACAGCACCTGAACGTCCAAGCATAGCACTCCAATCTATATATCCTAAGTCAGTAAGTTCAAAAAAAGAGAACATCCGGATTGTTGTGAAAAAACTCACTAATTTGGGACAGATCCGACAATGCGCGAGGTACGCGTCGTGCCATACCAAGGTATTCAAACCCTGGATCCTCGACGATCAGTGCCGCAGCTCCTGGGATATCCGCTGGAGGAGCATCTTGCATCCCAAGTAGGGTACCTAGAATTCCCATTGGGGAAACCCCTTGGATTCGCGCAGGAATAATTATCTGGATGGCAGGATTGTTTGGAGCTTGAAGATTCACTGCGCTGGCAGGATTGTTCAAAGCTTGGATATTTGTTGTGCCAGCAGGATTGTTCAGAGCTTGGACATTCGTTGCGCCGGCAGGATTGTTCAGAGCTTGGACATTCGTTGCGCTGGCAGGATTATTCAGAGCTTGGACATTCGTTGCGCCAGCAGGATTGTTCAGAGCTTGGACATTCGTTGCGCCAGCAGGATTGTTCAGAGCTTGGACATTGGCCAGAGCATGTTTGACTCAAACTGGCGCACCAGGCATAAACATTGGGCAAGCCAGTTAGTTTATTGCAGAAATATTCGCCAGAGGGTGAAGATATTTCTGTTTAAAGCGTAGAACATTCCGAGATCGGGAATTCAGCGGGCCTGGTGGTGGAGAAATGTTCTGACCTTGGAGATTCGCTGGGCCTGCGGGTGGGGGGTTGTTCTGCTCTTGGGGATTCGCTTCGCCAGGCGGATTGTTCTGAGCTTGGGGGATCGCCGGGTCTGGGGGTACGGGATTGTTCTGACATGATTTACCGGGCCTGCTAGTGGGGGGTTGTTCTGCGCTTGGGGATTTGCTGCGCAGGGACGATTCTTCTGAGCTTAGGGGATCGTCAGGCCTGTGGGTGGGGGATTGTTCTGCCCTTGGGGATTCGCCGAGAGAGCATGTTCCATGCCCAGTGAGGTACCGAGAATGCCCATTAGGGGAGCCGCTTAGATTTGCGCAGTAATAATTACCGGGCCAGGACCATTGTTCTGAGCTTGGGGGATCGCAGGGCCTGGGGGTGGGGGATTGTTCCTTGCTGGGGATTCGCCTGGGGAGCAGGTACGTTTTGGGCTAGTCCAGGAGCATTGGCCTGCTGAGCATTTTGGACAACTGGGCCAGCATTGGGTACAGCTGTTGCAACACTCCACTGGGACTATGGTGATGCATTGAGAGGTAGTAATCTTGGGTTCAGAATGACTTGCACAGGGGGGACACCTGGGCCAAGTGGAGGCATATGGTTATTGGTCTCAATGGTCTTGGTCAACGTCTTCCCACAGTCCTTAACCAATTGAGGTACTGGCGAAGTCGATCTCCTGCATACCAGCCATGTTATTGGCTACTGACGCTGTAGCGAGTTCATCGCACACAGGTTTCTATCTCCTCATGCCTGCGACAATTTGCTGGAATTTGGTGTCTGGGAAGTGCCAATTATTTGAAATATAGTCCCGTGCTAACATCTGATCTTTGACAGCCTCCTGCCATGAAACATATACGGGGGAACTTGTTTTTGGGGTGATGGGGGATGCCCATACTCAACTTATGATCGTTAATCAATCGACGATTGAGGTGTTGATGAGAATACTCCCCAACGAGAGTACAAGGCGGAAGGTGATAGGTCTGACCCACGGCCGGCGCCTGCTGCACATCTCCAGCCAGCATGAGAGCGTACCCTACAAAGTTGTTATTCTGCGCCATATCCGTCGATTCTTGGTGTATATAACGTCATTCACCTATTAACGGCTCATCACCGGGATGCGGCTCACCATGGCAACCACTGGAAAATCAAATGTATATTTTAGTATCTGCATAAATAGTAGTGATACCACATTGAAAATTTCTTAGAACGTACTTTTAAATATGGAGAATCAGAATATGAAGGTTTCAATTAATAATAAAAAATAAGGCCTCTTGTATACTCACTTTATTCCAAACTAGTTCATTTAGCAGATTGCTTACAATTGGAGTCATGAAAATTGAAACCAACCATGGAAGTAACAGTTTGAGCAGGTCATAAGAGCGCATAGATCATGTATTTGATGTATGAACTACTTTAGTATTTATTTGTAGCTGTTATAGAAGGTATTGTGACTTTTAAAAAGAGTATAGTTAAATATATATGCTATAAAGTAGATAAGATGATATCTACTTATAGGGTTTATGTAATATTCCAATACTTTGCAATATACTTCAATAAGATAATCCAAGATATAAGATAAATTTTCAAGGCCGTTGGTAAAGTCTTACTAGTTTTATTCTCTGGTAAGAGGAAAGTAATTTCGGAAGAAATGCTACTTTCCAAGCTTGACTGTGTGGGCCACACATTTAGGGTCAGGCTAAAACCCGTTGGATATACTCTAGTCATATAGGTAAAACTATTATATGAGTCTTAGTCAGTTCAGGGTATGGGATCAAGAGATTTCACATAGCAACTCTAAAGACAGACAATTTTACTCTTAATTTCAGTATTAGTAGAGTTATAGCGTGATGGCTCTTAATCTCATAGCCCGAACTGACTTAAACTCATATACTAGGTTTACCTATATGACTAGTGTATATCTAACGGGTTTTAGCCTGACCCTAAATGTGTGGCCCACACAGTCAAGCTTGGAAAGTAGCATTTCTTCCGAAATTACTTTCCTCTTACCAGAGAATAAAACTAGTAAGACTTCACCAACAGCCTTGAAAATTTATCTTATATCTTGGATTATCTTATTGAAGTATATTGCAAAGTATTGGAATATTACATAAACCCTATAAGTAGATATCATCTTATCTACTTTATAGCATATATATTTAACTATACTCTTTTTAAAAGTCACAATACCTTCCATAATAGCTACAAATAAATACTAAAGTAGTTCATACATCAAATACATGATTTATGCGCTCTTATGACCTGCTCAAACTGTTACTTCCATGGTTGGTTTCAATTTTCATGACTCCAATTGTAAGCAATCTGCTAAATGAACTAGTTTGGAATAAAGTGAGTGTACAAGAGGCATTATTTTTTATTAGTAATTGCAACCTTCATATTCTGATTCTCCATATTTAAAAGTACTTTCTAAGAAATTTTCAATGTGGTATCACTACTATTTATGCAGATACTAAAATATACATTTGATTTTCCAGTGGTTGCCATGGTGAGCCGCATCCCGGTGATGAGCCATTAATAGGTGAATGACGTTAGATGGCAGTATTTAGGGATACATGTGATGTGATAACGGTGGCTGTTATGGAGGTTGTGAGTGCGAGATGAAACTTGGTATGAAGCCCATCTAGTATCGTGATCAATTCACTTTGTATATCAAACCCCCAGATCCTCTAGGTGATTTGAAAGAATGATGAATGTGTTTCATGATTTGATCAGAAAACGCAAATCTGACGCTCTATGACAAGACTCTTCCATTCTCTGATTCAACTTGAATAAATGAAATATGATAAACGTATTCGGGCGGGAACATAATATTTCTCGCCTCAGTTGTTGAAAGAAACTACAACTGATACCACGTGACACCTACACGAACTCTATCAACGACTAGATCATGATCATCGCATGCATGCCCCTTGACCCTACATGCGATCAATACGCGTTGGTATCAAAACTCGATATAGCTGCACTCTCGAATCTACACGGAGCCCGAGGGATCAACGAAGCAAAGTCCCACTTCAACCATGTCTAGCAAATATCCATTCTGCTGCTGAAAATAAACTCGGTCTGGGGCATATGAGAAGCACCTGCGAACTGCGGAAGCAGGTCTGAACATTGTCCACACATCAATCATCGTACAATATATCAACATGGAATCAATCGTATCGCACAACCCAGACGCGAGCGAGTGCCAGAATTCCAACTCTTAATCCAATCAAGGCCCTGCTGGATCGTAGCCTGACCAATTTTGTTGTTACATTGCATACAAGTCTCATACTGAAGTATTCGATGACGCTATGTCACCCTCCGCCAGCAAACAGATTGATTATGAAGGCGCAGGGCAAGTAATCGGAGACGTTGACGGTTTTGAGCTTGAATACAGCAACCTGTTCGACGACCCATGCCAGTGGACACGATTTAATAGTGAGCAAGGTTTCAAACTGGCATCCTGGTTCTTTGAGGGAAAAGTATCCAAATCACGTATCCATCAATACTTCTCAAGTGGCCTAGGAGATGCTGAATCAGTCGAGTATAGCTACCTGCACCCACTGGAAAACCATCTCTGGTTACTGGATCCGTACAGTCAATATCTGCAATAGTTCGAAGAACAGGTTCAGGATGGCCAGAGAACTTTCCCATTTTTTTACCGCAACATACTAGGTTGTGTTAAATATCTCCTTCACCAGATTGCATACCGAGAGGACTTGGTCTACGCGCCACGCATGAATATGACTCTACTAGGCAGAGAATATATCCAGAAATGCATAAGGCGGATTGGTGGTAGGGCGTGCAAGTAGAGCATCCGAGTCCCACACCTTTTAACAGGTCTTTGCTGACAGATCATAGGAGGTGCTTGCGCCAGGTGCTAAGGTTGTTCCAATAATTGGAATGTCAGATTAGACTAACCTCACCAAGTTCTCGGGTGACAAGAAAGCGTGGCCTGTTTATATTACAATCAGAAATCTTCCATCGGCCAGGCGCAACAGCCCAGGTTCAATGGCTGTTCTGCTTCTTGCCTTATTGCCCATTCCTCCCAATTTCTTAAAGTCCTCCAAAGCCCACCAATGTCAGAGGAAAATCAACGCTGTCACCCTACAAGATATATTCGAACTCATCTTCGTGCCCCTACAGGACGTGGTGCATACTGGCCTCGCCATTGACTGGGCTGACAGCAAGGTTCGACAGTGCTTTCCTATTCTCTCTGCATGGATCGCCCACTATATGGAAAACGTGGCACCACACGGGTTAAAGATGAACGCCTGTCCTAAATGCGTGGTACCTACCCACGAATTGGGAACAAATGCCCGAAGCCATCAAACCAGAGATTACGCATGATACCAACAATACCAACCTGAAAATCAGAACTCAGGCTCAGAGTCCGACAACGACAACATCATGTGTGACAATCTCGGTATCAGCAAAAATATTTTTCCCGCCTCAACTGAGTTTCAGCGTCTGATCTGTTCAAGCCAGACATGCTCCATACAATTTATCTCAGGCTATTCAAGCATATGATGGACTGGATCGAAGGCTTTCTGAAGAAACATGGGCGACTGCAGGCATTCACCGACGTTTGAAAGGTATTACCGCTATACCCGGGATTCTTGGTCCCCTAAAAAGCCTAGCGTGAAGTTACGCAGTGGCAAGGGAAAATGATGAGGAATCTGGGGCACTGTAGTTTGGGAGTTCTCCCCGTGGCACTCCGCCAGCCTGGAGATGCACAAGTAATCCCTTTCAAATGTGCTCTGGGATACATCAGGGCACTGGTCAACTTCAATATGATGGCGCAATACCAAAACCACCCGTCTGACATGATAGCCTACATGAAAGATTATCTGGACCAGTTTCATAAGCTAAAAGATATCTTCTTAGAATTTCGAGTAATAAAACGCACACAGGACAAGGTTAACAAGCAACCAAAAGAAATTCAACGCGAGAGAACCCTGATGATTAAGCGAGTGGCCCTATCCCTACAGCGACGGATGCCCGACGACAATCTTCAAGAATAAAACCACCTCTGTCTGGACTTGGTCCGTGGCGAATACCATTTCAACTTTATCAAGATGCATCTACTAAGCCACTTTTGTGACCATATACACCAGTTTGGCAACATTCCGATGTATTCCACAGAGATCGAAGAGCTCACTCACAAGACGCAAATCGAAGACAGATGGCGCCAATTGAACAAACATGATGCAGCACGCCAGCTAACTTCGAGTCCCAAAGCGGTAAGAATTTGAAAGATGATTAACAAGACAACATCTGTGACATTGGCCTTATTGAATTTGTCTTTCAACTCCGTTAGGTATCCTTCTTCTTTAATACATTTAACGATATTATCGAAACCCTTTTCTTTGGGATTTTTAATCTGCTTGTCAGACTGCCCTCCTCTTTCCAGTTGCCCATCCCACATCATTTGGCCGATCGGAATTCCTTCTCCATAGTCTTGAATGATAAAGTCAAGGCGCTTCGCAGCATCAGGCAATTTAACCTTCCAGTAGACAGTTTGATATTTGCCATTAACAGTGTTGTTGTCATTTTTCCTTTTTTTTACTATTAAATGTTCTCATTGTTAGCACAGTTTACCATAGATTACAAGTGTCTGCCAAGTAGGAGTCGAACACAGGTGCGATCTTGAAAGCTGAATTTCATATGAAGTCTCAGATACACACAGACAATTCAGCATTCACCCTCCAGTAGAAAAAATTGGCAAATGACAAAACTGCTTCCCAGCCTCTAATTAGAACTTTCTATGTGCTCGGGCCAATTGAACAACCCTGTTTCGAATCTTTAATTGTCACATTTTCTGATTTTTTTACCAGAGGCTGTAGAAAATATTGACCACTGTGTTTTGATTCTACATGCCGGAGACCTTCACATATTAAAACCTTAAGCCTACCAGGATAGATGTAGTGGTAACAGCCCTGCACAAAACATGTGGAGGGAGGCAGGGCAGACAGGACAGCAGGCCTGATAGCCAACTTGACAAGTTGTCCAAACATGTTGACTTCTCATGAATTTCTTCTGTCAGTATTCAATAGAAAGTACTTGTAAAAATTCGCCAAACCTACTATGTAGGAAAAACCACTGTTACACTCTAATTATCCACAATCCTTGCACGATTGCCTTGACTGGATAGTGAGTTTTACAATCTTTAATGGATATGAGATTTAACAAACTGACCTTTTGTTTTTAAATAGGTGTCCCAGTACAAGGGACAGGAATAAAAAAGTGGTACACTGCAGGGGTAGGGTGAGTTGATTTTGGACAAAATTCTGGTACACCACAACAGAACCACTCTTATACAGAAAATATGTTGAGATGGTAAACCACATCTTAAACCCCATCCTTCACAATACAGTTATCAACTCTATGGGATAAGTATTTTGAACACACACTCCTGTGTGCATGAAAATAAATGGGTAAGGATTACAGAGCAGAGTAGACTCTGTACATAGATCCAAAAGGAATCTTGCTTTCATCAGCAAAAAAAAAGGTTATACCCGGACACACCCCGTGCTCCCTGTGCGTCCGGCGGTCCAGGCGCATAGAACGTAAACTCGGGTTCTGGGTGTTCGGTCTTTTATTGGGTGCTGGTGAACAGGGGTCCATGCCGCCCGGACGCACAAGACGCAACCAAGGACTCAGAAGGTATCCGACACAGAAAGGTTCTCCAGACGCAAAAAGATTCTCCGGGCGCAACCCTATCGGATAGTCGAATAGTGGAAGTACTCAGGTGTAACTGGCTATCATCGGATACCTCCTAAGTCAACAACTCTACCTTCAAGGACTTTGAATGAGTTAGTGAAAACTGTGGAGAATATCCAAATTGTCCGGAAAGATCCATCCAGTATTACTCATGTTTACTTATTTGAGTCATTTAGATACTAAAATAGGAATATTTTTATTAAAGCTAGTCTAGAAAACAGTAGCACTCGGTAGCTAACAATTTGAAAGTACTTGCCCGGAGAACAAAAGTACAAAAGTATGGATAACCCTTACACCAGGGGTCAGACAGTGTCCGGACAGAGTGTGTGGGATTCCCCTCGCCGAGGGGAATCGAATGGTATAGGTCTCTGAGTCGCCACATGCCTGTAGCACTGAGTAGCCGACAATTTGAAAGTACTTGCCCCGAGAACGCAAGTACAAAGGTTTGGATAACATTTCAACCATCGGTCGGACAGCATCGGGACAGAGTGCGTTGGAATCCGCTGGTCGAGGGGAATTGAATGGTATAGGTTTCAAAGGGTCCGCATGGCTATAGAGGTCAGCAAGATGAAAAAGGCAGATATCTCAGAGGGCAGATGTCCGCCAGAGTCAGGAATGGTCTCATTGGGGTCTGCTCGCCAAGGGGAATCAAATGGTATAGGTCTCTAAGTGTCCGCATGCCTATAGCGCCCAGTAGCCGCCAATTTGAAAGTACTTGCCCGGAGAACTCAAGTACAAAGGTTTGGATAACATTTCAACCAGTGGTCGGACAGTGTCGGGACAGGGTGAATTGGAATCCGCTGGTCGTGGGGAATCGAATGGTGTAGGTTTGAAAGCGTCCACATGGCTATAGAGGTCAGCAGGATGAAAAAGGCAGATATCTCAGCAGGCAGATGTCCGCGAGAGTCGGGAAGGGTCTCATTGGGGTCCGCTCGCCGAGGGGAATCGAATGGTATAGGTCTCTAAGTATCCGCATGCCTATAGCACCCAGTAGCTGCGAATTTGAAAGTGCTTGCCAGGGGAACTCAAGTACCAAAGTTTGGATAACATTTCAACCAGCGGTCGGACATTGTCAGCACAGGGTGCGTTGGAATCCGCCGGTCGAGGGGAATCGAATGGTATAGGTTTCAAAGCGTCCGCATGGCTATAGAGGTCAGCAGCATGAAAAAGGCAGATACCTCAGCGGGCAGATCTCCGCCAGAGTCGGGAAGGGTCTCATTGGGGTCCGCTAGCCGAGGGGAATTGAATGGTATAGGTTTCAAAGCGTCCGCATGGCAATAGAGGTCAGCAGGATGAAAAAGGCAGACATCTCAGAGGGCAGATGTCCGCCAGAGTCAGGAAGGGTCTCATTGGGGTCTGCTCGCCGAGGGGAATCAAATTGTATAGGTCTCTAAGTGTCCGCATGCCTATAGCACCCAGTAGCTTCCATTTTGAAAGTACTTGCCCGGGGAACTCAAGTACAAAGGTTTGAATAACATTTCAACCAGTGGTCGGACAGCATCAGGACAGGGTGCGTTGGAATCGGCTGGTCGAGGGGAATCGAATGGTATAGGTTTCAAAGCGTCCGCATGGCTATAGAGGTCAGCAGGATGAAAAAGGCAGATACCTCACCGGGCAGATGTCCGCCAGACTTGGGAAGGGTCTCATTGGAGTCCGCTCGCCGAGGGGAATCGAATGGTATAGGCCTCGAAGCTTCCGCATGCCTGTAGCACCCAGTAGCCAACAATTTGAAAGTTCTTGCCCGGGGAACTCAATTACAAAGGTTTGGATAACATTTCAACCAGCGGTCGGACTGCGTCGGGACAGGGTGCTTTGGAATCCGCTCGCCGAGGGGAATCAAATGGTATAGGTCTCTAAGTGTCCGCATGCCTATAGTACCCAGTAGCCGCCAATTTGAAAGTACTTGCCCAGGGAACTCAAGTTCAAAGGTTTGGATAACATTTCAACCAGTGGTCGGACAGCATCAGGACAGGGTCTGTTGGAATCCGCTGGTCGAGGGGAATTGAATGGTATAGGTTTCAAAGCGTCCGCATGGCTATAGAGGTCAGCAGGATGAAAAAGGCAGATATCTCAGCGGGCAGATGTCCGCCAGAGTCCGGAAGGGTCTCATTGGGGTCCGCTCGCCGAGGGGAATCGAATGGTATAGGTCTCGAAGCATCCGCATGGCTATAGAGGTCAGCAGGAAGAAAAAGGCAGATACCTCACCGGGCACTGGCCGATGTCCGGCAGAGTCTGGCAGGACCTGATTGCAATCCGCTAGAGTCTGGCAGGGCCTCATTGCAATCCGCCAGAGTCAGGAAGGGCCTGAATGGAATCCGCTCGCTTAGGAGTCATGAATAGTGTCAACCTCGATGGAAGAGCATGCCCTTCTCCGAAGGTTGATAATATTCAATAGTTCAACTGATTCGCTCACGAAGCCTGATACGAGGTGGAAAGAACTTAGACAGCTTTTGCGAGAGTTGTTAGCAGTAATCAAATAAGGGGTATGTTTTCGATCGTTACCGGGACAATAGATGGTTAGTCATCCTATGTTTAGATCCTCTTTCGTCTGAACAGCCTTTACCTGGTGATAAAGTAGTCCGTTGTAAGTAGAGGCCATTAGGGGCAGGAAGAGTTCCCCAATGCAGAGCCCTATGGGTCACTTACCTTGGGTTTCTTCGGGAGATTAGGGTGTCAAATGGACCATCCAGGTGCACTGGGCGGACAGGATGCGAGTTGTATTGCACCCAACGGACTAGGATGCAACCATTGTGCTAGGGCCATCTGAGGGCGGACTGGGCGGACAGGAAGCCCCAGACGGATTTCCTGCGTCTGGACGCAATGCCTATCCATCTGGAGCAAACGCTTTTTTTGCTGATGTTCTTCAATAAGCCACTAGGCTTTGAAGCCCACTTATTATCAGGTTAGTATTAAACATGGTCCCAGTTTAGAGATTCAGGTTCCCCCTCAGCAGACATCTCTTATGGTTTGACTTGATAGTAAATGTATTAGAGTAGACGTCATCTATCCCACTCCTATATAATTTCCTTTATCAGTTGCATAGCATCGGAAGAAACATGGATTCTCTTAAAGGTTCCCTTCTCAAGTGTGCCACCGCTTCTGTGACATTAGTTATGCACTGTACCACTTTTTCATGCCTGTCCCTTCTACAGGTAAGTACTTTGATATGGGGAGAAAGCAAGGAAAAGGCTAGGCTCGATTGAGACGTCGTGATGGCTGTGTTTCGTTGAGTAGAAAGGTGTGGTTGCACGGATCATATCTAACTCAGGAAATGAAAGCCCCTTTTGTGCAGAACATTCTGTGCGCCAAGCCACCTAATCCCAGTTTGTGAATAGTCGGCCAAAAACACCATGCGACTGCCAAACTACCCTACTAAATCGCCCTACAAGGCATGATGTTTTCGCACAAAGGGTCAAGCATGATAAATCCTTGGGTGGTGGCAATAGGAGCAAAAACACCGAACAGCAACACCCCACGGTATGATAGCATGTTGCTGCATTTCCCTATGCAAATAAAAACGATATCTTGGATAACCCTGCCATCTTGTTACAAAAACATCTTGCGTGGTGCTTGTGCCGGGTATCATACTTTACCAACTCCACCACACAACCAGCCACACACACCAATTTCAATACTCCAAACAGACCACCCTCCGCTCCCTTCGATACAGGAAACTAAAAAACAAAAATAATAAAAAACCAGGAAAAATGCCACCCCAAAACCCCCTAACGCCCTACACAACCCCTCCCACCGCCACGCACACCCTCACCCTCCTAACATCCCTCCTATCGAGCCCAAGCACCTGGCTCACCCACAAGCTCATAGCGCAGCACCTCACCCCGACCAAGCCGTCATCACCACCATCAACCCTCCTCCTCCTAATATCACTAACCCAAGATCGAGCCTTCCACGTGGATGCTTTACGGAAACTTGTGCTATAATCCCCCCCACCCAACACTCTACTCCATTCTTCTACTAACAGGGGGGAGATGGTTTGGAAAACAGGGAATACCACACGCAAACCTACACCCCTCCAAGTTCCGATTCTTGGGAATTACGGATTTACAGTTGGGCCGTAGCTTGTGCGCGCGGGTACTGCAGGTTCTTGAAGAGTCCGTGAGGAGGAGGAGAGGTGAATGGGGAGAGGGGGAGGGGGAAGATGTGGTCGTTGTGCTCGAGAGTTTGGATATTCTCTTACATGCTGGCGTGGGTTACGAGGGGGTTATGGATTTGGTGATGGGGGTGTTGGAGGTTTTACCGGCCCTTCCTCTCCTTTTTTTTCCTCCTACCTTCCCTTCCTTCATTCGGGGGTAATTGATGCTGGACTCCGTTTGCTGAATTGATGTGGTTGGTATATATAGGTTGCTAAGCATACGATCATTTGTGTGAACGTTGATGAAGCGCTTATGCGTGATGAGGAGCATGCTGCATTTGTTGTCGGGCTGGGGCATATCGCGTGGAGGGTGTTTGGGTTACGAGGGTTGGAGACGGGCGTTGCGAGAGATGTTAGTGGGGTTTTGCGCGTTACTGCTGGTGGGATGGCAGAGGGGGGGGGGGAGAAGGACGAGGGGAAGGAAGTCTTGTATTTTGTCGGGGACGGAGGGGGAGTAGAGGTCTTTGAGAGGGGACAGGTGAGGGGGGGGTGAGGGGGAGGTGTGATTTCGTCAATGCCTCCTCTGTGGAAATGGATGGAAATGCCATGTCTGTATACTACTAGCATTCACATAATAGAAACAATGAAAAAGCAGACGAGTACTGTACAGTACTGCATGTAAGCTATTGGTTGGGTAGTCGCTAAAACATCAAATCATTGATTATGAAAAAACGAAAAAAGAAAAAAAAACAATGGAAATAACAATCCAGCCGGAATCCGTTCCCTTCCATTCAGAAAAACCCTTTCAGTCCAACTCAATCCAACCCCCTTTCAGGCAAAAGGCAAAAAGAGAGACAGGAGAAATAGAGAGCAAGAGAGAGAAGAAATTAATAGAAAAAACCCTATCCAGCCAGCATTTCCCATCCATAAAAACCAAGCACAAACGCCCCGCAGTACCTTGAGTGCCAATTAAATCGACCAGCTCGTGCGATCCCAATTCGGGTCTACAGCCATAAATCATTAGTTTCGCCCGCCAATCAATCGATCCTGCGAGCAAGTGAGTCAAGGAGAGCCCACCTTGAACAAATGACGCCAAAACCTTACTCCCAGTCTGAAGCAGTGGGTGACCAACGACAATCTGCAGGAATCTCTGCAGCCCTTCGCGGCGGTGCTCAATGACGTCGTCAGAGAACCTATTCGTGAAGACTTTCCCGGGCAAGGGGGGTATAGTGACGCGCGAGGACTCCCGTTCTAGTATGTCGCGGAAGTGCTCAAAGTCGCTGTATCTACGCCGGACGCTAGAGGCTTTGAGCTATAATCATGGTGATTGCGGAGGCGATAGCAATCCATTGTTTAGTATTTCCATTCTGCAAAAAAAAAACCCCCCCTCCAACAATGGGGAAGGGAATTAAAGGGCTCACCTTGAATGCGGGAATGTTTGTCTGAAGTAGCAATGAGTGAGTCAGTCGGTCAGTCAGAATACCACCCCTCACCCACAACCAACGCCGGGGGAAATAAAGAAATAAAAGAGAACATACACGACAAACAACCTCATAATCCGTGTACATCTTCCTCCCAAACCCATGCGTCTGCGGATTCTTGACCTACGGGCAGAACCATACCGCACAAGACACCATCGTCAGCCTTAGCCGGCAACACAAAACACGTCGGAACAACCCGTGGGACAAAGGAAAGGGAAAGAAAAGAAAAAGGGGGACAAACCTCTATCTCCAGGAAATTTTCCGGGGGTCCGTAAATTTCGTCAAAGCTCTGAGCTCGGGAGGACTGGATCGGAGCTTGCATTTTGTTATTATTGTCGTTGTCGCTGTTGTGGTGGTTGGTTGGCGGTGATTCTGAATGCTTGGTTGTGCCGGGGTGTGTTACAACAGATGTTCTTGTGGAGTCGAGCGGGGGGGGGTAATATTAATATATAGCACGGATGGTGATGATGAGTGGAAGGCAAAATAAACCCGGGGGATGGGGTTAAGGTCAAGACACACGCAAGCCGTGGTTAAGAAAGGTCACGTGAGAGTGTCTTATCGCATCTGATTCTCTTTTGTCCATCCGTAAGACTTGCCCTTGGTGGATGCAAGGTACTAAATTGTCCCATTAGATTCTATTAAAGGACCTAGGGCATAATAAGAAGTGAAGAATAATTTACGATTGTCTCTCATAATTATCACCTAGATTCAGAAATAATTTGCCCTCACAGAGTAGAGTAGTGTACGAGTACGAAGTACTTGCAGAGACCCTCCTCTTCGCCCCCCCCGCACAAATCACGAGCAATCGTATCACAAGCAATCAATCAACCGGCTACCACCGGTATCCTCCGCTACATACCATCTCTCATCCCCCACCGCCCCGCCACAACTCTCTACCCCACCATCACCATCACAGCAAAATCGACAAACATGCCCGTACCAGTATCTGCGCCTGGAGGCCATGGCTCGCATGGCCCTACTATCTTCGACAAGAGTATCCCGCCCTTCCCCCATACGCTATTCAATTTGCTAACGAGGATCAGTGAAACTCGGGGCTCTAATGGGGACCTGTGTGTCTTCTGCCCCCCTACCTTCCCACATCAATGCTAACTAGTACAAATAGCCGTAGGACTCTGTATCGGCTTCCTCTTCGGTACCCCCCTCCCCTCCCATTCCCCAACAGCAGCACAAACTGATCCCCAAACTAGGAGGCTACAACCTCCTAAAACACGGTGCAGGTCCGAACGGATTCCTTCGCTCACTAGGACAATACATGCTCGGCTCTGCCGCTACATTTGGGTTCGGCATCTGCCCCAGCAGCGTACAAGCCAATTGACTGATGGAAAAAATAGCTTCTTCATGTCCATCGGAACCGCGATCCGTACGGAAACGGACTCGGTCGCTATGAAGGAGTTTGCGAGAATGCGCGCTGCGCCGGTGCTTCTCGAAATGAAGCGGAGGAGGAGAAACAGGGAGATATAGGTGGGATTGAGGGATTTTTTTTTGTATACTACTCGAGCCGGTTTGAGGCTGGAGAAACAACGGTACGGGAACAAAATTAAGCTGAATAATTCACCTCTCACCAGGACATCAAACGCACAGCAAATCACTCGGGAACCTCCGAACCTCATCTAGAAAATAGCAATATCCGGAAGAATACGAGCCCAGCCCAGGCAAGCCTTGTATTAGCCAACTAAGTAAGACCAAACTTAGCATACCATAGAAAATAATCGCCTTTATGATATAAAAACCCGTCAGAGCCAAAAGCAAAAAAGAATAACCCCTGATTCCAGTTCTTTTTCTTTCTTTCTTCGTGTCCCATAACATGATAATACTAAAGCAACAAGAATGAGTGAAAGCGAAAAATAGAAGTAAGGTAAAGCAGCTAGAGAGAGGAAAAGACATGGTACACCGTGAAAACCTTTGTAAATGCAAAACAAGAGAGGATGAATAGAAATAAGTGGGGTGGGGGGAAGATACGGAAAGAACTCCAAAGGAACAAACACAGTTAGGCAATGGAACCGTAATAAACTATATATCAGAAGAGAGGGAAGCCAGTTGAGGAAAGAAGAGAGAAAAAGAGTACAGCCAACAGAGAGTAGTGTAATATTAAAAAATGATACTCGACCTAACGAAAATTTACCCCTTCCCATTGCAGCAGTCCAACACAAACATTTGCCCATACCCCGCCGGATGAAAATCTAGCCTCAGCAATCCATAATCTTTCGTATAAAATATCTCTAGCATAGTAAATGTCTTGAAGCATTACTACCAGGCTCCTGGAACTGCTTGAGGAACCTCGATATCCGACTTGTCTACGAGGGCGGGCACAGTGAACTCCTTTTGGGTAGTAGTAGTCATGGGCGGTTCAGGTGTTTTGGGGACCGGGATAGTCAACAGTTCGGGCCCTGTGGGTTCCGTGGGGGCTACGGACACAGAATGCTCCGAGGTCGTGCCAACTTTAGGACCGTTCTGCTCCTGGGCCGGCTCTTGCTTCTCAACAATTGCCTCTTCATTCGTGGTGTCTTCTTCCTGGCTGCCTTTCTCGAGGGGCATTCTAGGAGGTGGGGGAAGCTCCTTGTCGACTGGCGAAGGAGCTATCGGTGATGGAGCCTCGCTGACAGAAGCCTTCTCGGGAACAATCGGTGGTAATTCTTTGCTTATTCTCTTTCTTGGAACCTCCAATTTCACTTGACCCTCGTATCCTCTCAGCTCTGGTGTTCTAGGAGATTGTAGATCTCGTAGCGTCTCATCACCGGCAGGCCTTAAGCCCCTAGGTCTGCCATGTTCCTCAGAGTTTCTCGCTGATTCCCTGTTAATAAAGGCTGGTATTACCCCGCCCCCGATTCTGCACCAGAACATACGCTCCCTCAGCTTGACGCATTCTTCCCACGCATGCTTCTCATCACCTTCATTGTCGCACTTCCACATGCCCTCCTTGAGAGTTCGTAGAAATGCTAGAAAGTCACAAACGCTCCTTGTGCGGTTGACGCAATAGGTACATAGCATGTGCCTCGGGGCAGTTGTATTATCGCTAGTGCGCATCTGATGAGTCCTGACGTGCTGCTCGTCCAACCGGCTCTCACCGCACATGGAACAGTTAACAGCGCTGGATTTCGAATTCATAGGCAGAGGATCGATTTGCAAGGAACCATCAATGATTGCCGATGACACATTCCGGCGGGCGAGCCAGGAAAGGCCGGGCGCTAAATCTACCCGGAGAGTGGGTTCAATATCTTCAACTAAAACTCGTTTATAGAATTTAGTCTCTTTTAGGGCAAGTCCAATCTGCTGCTGGGCGTTGCCATTGGTGGCGGAGCCGACACTCGCCGGACTTGTCGGGTGGCTATCGCTGCCCTTGTCCGCCCTAGCACCAAACAGGGCACTAGAGAGCCCGGTAGGGGAGCTACTGATTGACGAACCATAGGAAATACCCATTCCTATACCCATAGCTTGTATGGACGAGAAAGAACCACTTGATAGCCGGGGTATGGGCGAAGTCCTGGTGCCTCCTTTCGGAGAATGCAAAACCTCACAGAAATCTAGATAGGCTGGGATGTCATGCCTAAGGACAGGATATATGAAGTTTGTCAGGGATGTAGGCGGGCACGGCTGTATGTCCTCGATGGCGGCTGAGTCGGGAGACAAGTGCAAGGCCTCAAAAACACGACCCAATGATTCCTTACTCGTCCTGTTTCCAAGTGCCGGCGTCGAAGGTGTCCCGGTTGACATAGCCGTCTCTGCTTCCTCTTTCTCTGCTGTCATTTGTTGGATTACTTGCTTTAATTCGGCGAGCTGCTCCTGGTGAGAGGCCAAAAGGAGTTGTGTATCAGCCAATTGAGATCTCAGCTGCTCATTTTTCTTATCAACAGCCTCTTCCTTTTGGCGCGCTACAGAGACCATCTAATACCGTTAGCTGTGAGAAATTGTACTCGGAACCGGCAAGAAATGGCCTAGAAGATGAGGCTGTTTACCTCATTAGCTTCGCCAAATAAAGCAGCCGTCAAGCCCTCCAGTTCCCGCTCTATGACCCTTTTCTCTTCTTCGGCCTTGGCCCGCAACCTGCTCTCCTCGTTCATGCGATCTTTGAGCTGCTTTGTTTCGGCCTCAATGTCTGACTTCTTAACCAGCAGCCCTTTGGCCAGCATCTCACTGTTTTCCTTGGCCACTGCCTCCAATTGCTTGACTCTTGCACGGGAAATATCCAACTCATGTTTTGTTTGCGAGAGCGAGTCGTCCAATTGGGTCTGATGATTGATCGCGTTGATGAGCTTATTGCTGAGGGCTGCCACCTCCACATTGAGATCCGTGCTTCCATTCTCGCTGGGCGTTGATCTGCCACTTGATGTTCCATCGGTAACTGGGACCCGTAGAGCACTCTCGCTAGCCGATTTGTACAGATTCGGACGGTCGGCAGTCATTGTCGAAAAGGCTGGCGGAGAGGTTATCGATAGAGGCGAAAGTTTATGGCCAGTTGTTGTTATGGAACGGAGAGGAGGTTTCGAAGAAGGGCTTGAAAAGGGAGGCCCATGCGGCCCGTTGGCATGGACCAGATAAAGGTATCTACGAGAGAGATCGAGGGGATTTAGCGACATGGTGGACAGCTACGAGAGCTAGGTTTTATCGTGGAAAACTCACTCAGCCAGCTTGGCGGCTTGGAATGAAATATGTCTCAAAAGAGATTAGGGGCGAGCTAGATGCTCGGCAGTCCGGAGACAAAAGCAGAGGAGAGTAAGAAGATGACGAAAAGGAGCAAAAATTAGGAAAGGCGGGAAAAGGGCGGAGGAAAAATATTTATAGAGCGGGAAGTGAGCGCAAGAAGAGAGTTTGTACGAGTACTTTTTCTTTATGCTCGAGTACGGGAAGTGTTCAAAGCGGAGTGATGATCTAGTTGATGTAGCGATTGACTCTTCCTTTTGCGAAAGGAAAAAAATTCAAAACAGAAGCGAGAGCGAGAATAGAATAGGGAAAGAAGAGAAGGAAAAATGTTTGTAAAAGTTATGAGTGAGAGGAAGAATGGGGGTGTAGCAGCGGAAGGGACCGGAGGGAAGAATCAAGGACCGACTACGGTAGCTGACTAACAGCCACAAGGGAGGAGAGTAGAGTATTGGATAATGATGGTGATGGGGAAAAGTTTGGCGGAGGACCAGTAGGAGTACCGTACTGTGGGAAAGTGATTGGGGATATAGAAAGGAAAGGAGAGAATAGTTGGACTGGCGATTGAATGAGAGAAGGCGAGAAGGAAGGGGAAGATGAAGAAGATGAAGCAGAGAAAGAAGAGAAGCGTCACACTCGCCAGCCGCCTGCCCTGTCAACGGTACCGGTGTTGCAGTATCTATCGTATCTGTCTTGGTGGATTGTTGGCTGGCGGAGGGAGTTCCCGGCTGGAGGCAAGCGGGAAACGAGACGCTTCAACAGAGGCTGCAACGAGCAGCAAGAAGGGTTTTCGAGGGACAGAGGGAAAAGAGAGAGAAAGTGCAACACTCTCCGCTCTAAGTGGGCAGCCCGGCAGCCGCCCGGCAAGGACCAAGCCTTAAACTGCAACTACGAGTGTCGTTAAACCCTCAAAAAAGCCAAAAGGTCACACGGAATAAGCAAGTTACATGTCCAAGAAGGAGGTGACGGAGTGACGGCCGGCATTTTCTGTACCAAAAAATCAAATCGGGATAAGCGGCCTGTGTCGACGCCTTCAGTGACTGGTTGGTTGATTGGAGGCTGCGAAACCCCAACTCACGGAAGTGCAAGAAAGACAGGGAATCCAGGAGGGAAGAGGCGGCTGCGTCTGTGGCAAGGAAAATGAGTGACGAATTGGTTGGGATAAGAGGCGGAGAAATGGGCGATTGAAGGCCGGCAGAGAAATGCAAAAAATAGAGTAGGGCGGCTGCTCGAGGACGGGAAAGCATCCATCCATACCTATCATCCATATGATACCCATCCTGTCATGCCTCCGGACCAATCTTGCCCTGTAGCAATCCGATCGCTGTGCCGTAGTGCGTTTGAGGCAGGGCGTCTACGAGCGAGTAATTAACGAGTGCGATTCTCGCCTCAATCGAGAAGTAGTGTCGGGAGGAAAACTACGCTGTCCAGCCATCACTAGCACTCGAATTAACTGCCGGTATCGCATTGCCAGGTATGATATAGTTTGCTGCCTAGACTATGGCAGAACGCCAGGTACGCTGAGAGGGCCGGAAAATACGCAGCAGAAAACGCAGCGTTGTCTGGATCACAGCTTCACTTCAGTTGGACCAGTTCGACCCCGTTGAAAACTTTCAAGGAATAAACTAGGCCGCGTATTTCTGAGCTGCAGTGCGTAGCTGACGTTCCGCTCCACCCAGCAAACCGCCGCACCCGGCAATGCGATACTACGTCTAGTACCTTGTTCTGCGCAGCGCCTTTTGCCATGGGTCCCAGCAATGCGGGGCGAAGAAGCACACCAACGAGGGGCACGAGGCAAACTCTCCATCCTCATCACCATCTCATCCCCCACACAATTTACCGTTAAATCTCCCCTACTTCTTCCATCACATTACTATCGACAGATCTCGCAACATGGATGACGATGGTTCGGCTTCCTACATCTTTATTTTGTGTAAATGACCATATCACGCTGACCAGATAAACTTAGACTTGCAGAAAATCCGCCAGGCGAGGATGCAGGAGCTTGCCCAACAAGGCCAGGGTGGAAACGATAAGAAGTATTGTTCCATGAAATTCTCTCCTTAAATATTATATGTACAAACATCTTCTTACCATGGCATTTAGACAGCAAGAAGGTTTTTATTTTCCACATCTCGATCCACAGCATCTCATTTGTCTTCTAAACTCATGTCTGGGAACCAATAGATGAAGCTCGGAAGTCTATAATTTCACAAATACTCACTCCGGAGGCCGTCGACCGCCTTGGCCGTATAGCCATGGTTAAGGAATCGAGAGCTCGCGACCTCGAGAACCGTTTGATCATGATGGCTCGCTCCAATCAAATTCGTCAGCGTGTCACAGAGGAGGATTTGATTGCCCTGATCAATGCCATTGACGAGAAAAAGACTACTGAGCAGAAGGTTGTTTTTTCACGTCGTAAAGGTATCCTTGACGACGACGACGATTTCGATCTGTGAATGGTGGTGTGATTTTCTGGTCATGGTGGAGACTGGCGTTTCGGTGGAAGTTTCAAGACCGTACTGTTTCTGCGAAAATCAAAATCACGCCTTTGATAATGGACTGAGCGGGTTGAAATTCTCTAACGCTATCGCCGACCATTTGCTGGACAGCTGGGTAATAAAAAAACAGGCAAAGGAGAGCCATTCTGTGTGGTGGTAGTAATAATACAAGTAGTGCTCTAATGTTCTACAGTCTTTTTTACAGTTTTTTCAGCTCTTTTCCGAGCCTTCAATTCTCCTCTGATCTTTCGCAGACTACAATAGGCAATGTATCGTATTAGTACGGTGCTGATGCGTAAATATGGTAAGACTTACTCTGGGGGCTTCTCCAAGCCGATTCTCTTTCTCAGTTCCCCCACCTCAGCCCCCAACTCCTCTTCCCAATAGATGTTGATCACCTCCTCGGCTTGCAATCCATTTCTGATAGCCCAAGGAAAATACATGGTCAAGGCCCTCTTTCTCTCCTCTGGCCTCAGTCTTGCCAATGCAAACATACTCAGGCCGGTCATAGGAATAAGCGTATTTGCAAATTCAAAAGCCTTCAGAGCAACCTCTCCCTCGACTATGATGGGTAAACCTGTAAGAGCGTGGTAGAAGTCATGACACTCACGGTATCTCTGCATAACATAGGCGCATTCTGGATCATCAATATATCTGACCTGCTTCCTGTTAGTAATTCCAAGAGCGAGATACTTGTGCTCTTGTGCGGGGAAACCAATATACCTGAGACCGAGTATCTGGCGAGACACCCTCCTTATCTAACCATGCTACATATTCCCTACCTACAGTGCCGTCCGGCAACCTCCGTAACTTCTCCATACTCATTGTGGTGGAGTTAATCCTTGGGCGATCTCTGAGAATCCTCCGACCGGTGGGGGAGGATAGCATGGCATCCCGGAGCCTATATATGAAGTATGGTGTTGCTGTGGCTTCCCCGAGAGCTGCAATTAAGTCTGTTTATATCAACACTCTTAGTGAGAAGGGGCAACCCCAGCCATTGAAATAAAGAACAGACAGCTATTGTACTGTAGTTCTTGATAAGCTATACCGAAAAGGGGAAGAAGATACCTCCGCGTCGGGGGTTCAATAGTGACATCACCGCCGAACCCACTGCAAGCAATCCCTTCTCGGGAACAGTGAGTGGGACATGACCCTCGTAATTGGGCGGTGGCCGGGATAGGGAAGTGAAGGGTGCGAATTGAGACGTGAAGCCCTTGGGAAGATTCCTCAGTAGAGCCGTCTGCCTAATAGCCAGTCTCAGCACTAGTGAATTCATCGTTGATGTTGAACCGGTGTCTCAAGGGGTGCCACCTTAAGCCTCTTCCCCGTGTCGCTGTGCGTGTCTTATCTCCCTTACTTCAACCAAACCGGCCGACCCAACCAACCCACCAACAAAACCGAACCAGCCCTATCGGCATAATAGTAACGGCACCATGGCCGCAACCCTCTACCCCCCACGCCCTGAAGGAGACACATTGAAAGCCGAAGAGGAATCTGCCGTAACAGCCCTCTCACTCCCCCATTTTTCACCTTACTCTAACCAACAGCAGGCCCGGGAGCTGGCCTGGCTCATGAGCTCCCTCCAGGAAACAATCGACAATGTCCGCTCTTGCCTGCGAGAATGCTCCAACCTCCTCGCCCCGAGCACTGGCTCCACGCTGGTCCTTTCCTCCCCGCGCTCGGAGTCACTTAAGGGGTATGCGACGCGGATGGCTAATAAGATCGTCAAATCGGATATGCAGGTCAAGATGTACGGGCTGCCGAATACTAAGGGGTTTGCCTGCCATAAGTTGAGCTTGGACCCTAGGGGGAAGGGGATCGTGCTGGAGCAGTTGACGGATGTGGTAAATCACGTTGCGGAAAGTCTGGATATAGTGAATGGAGGGATGGGCGTCGCTGAGAAGCTCGATGGAGCCATGGGGAGCGTTCGCGCTGCGAGAGATGCACTGAGAGGGACGCAGATGCATCGGTTGTTTCCCTATCATGTTGTGGATCCCAGGGTACGTTCATCTGATTCCTGCTTTGCAATTTGGTTTATAGGAGGCTGATTGCTTAGATATTTGACCCTCCACTTCATCCTCACCTCGCGTTTGATCTTTATATATCGGAGGCAGCACTCATTGTAGAATTACGGACGCTGGATCCACTAACTCCCCCGGACTATCGTGGGCCTACTTTTGCGTTACCGTCGCTGGAGTCCCCGTTTGGGTTTCGGGAAAGGTTCGCTGCGGCTGTCGGGCTGAGAAATGGGGGAAATGGGGTTGGGACCGCTAATCAGGATCAGATTTATCACTACAAAGGTGGGGACGTGCGGGTCAGGGAGAGGGTCAGGATTGAGAGTCAGGACCCTAGCTTAATGGCTGTTTGGGCAAAGTTGGGAGGCCTGGAACATGCATTGGGACTAGCCATCAAGTCCTTAGACATTGCGAAGAGTGCAGCTGGGGTTCGTCAGCGATGGGATTGATAATTCTTCACACGCGTATTTCCGGTTGGGTTGATTCCACTGGGAGTCTTGGTTCTGGACCACGAGGTTTGTAATTGGTTACAGGATATCTGTGGTCGGGTTCTGAAAATTATTCTAAAGCCATAATAACACCAATTCACCAGTGATACCCGTACGAGAAATCGATATTGTTAAGTTCTATCATGAAGCTCCGTAGTTCATAGTCATCCTTAATTGCCTCTCCTATTTGTTACGAACAATGTTAGTCTTTGCTCGGGATGAGTCCTCCAGCAAGTTGAAAGGAATGGCATACCTTGTGACCCGCCTGTAATGATAACCTCTCGATAGTATGAGCCAACCTTTCCTTCTTCCCCTTTAATATCCTTAGCTTCTCCGCATTCTGAACATTCCCACCAAGATCACCCCTCCTCTGCCTCGAAGAAGCAGAGGAGAGCGAAGGCTTTTGCTGTAACCTCCCCTCCTGCAACTCTGACTTTGCAACCAGCGTCTTCTCCCTCCTCTCCATCTTTGCCAAATGCTGTTCCACCCTGCGAAGCAAATGCTCAACTTCTGGCCCGATCTCGTCGGCGAGGGCAGTCTGCGCGGCGTATAGCGTTGGCTCGGAGATTAATTCAAAGTGCTAGCGCCCCTCTTAGCTATCTATCGCAGGGTTTGCAATTGGGAGGAACAAACCCGAGTACATTGTAGGACTTTCTTGATGCGCGGGAAATCCTGGACTCCCGAGTCTAGGATTGAAATCGAAGAGTCTAGGAGCCGGGTTGAGTTTCGGAGAGAGGACACGCAGCCGCTTAGCGAGGAAATTGTGCTCGTGGTTCCGAACGACAACGACATTCCCGCTTTGCTTTGTTTTGTTTTTGTGGGATGAGGCGGGGTGGTTAGATGCTGTTTGGGGTCCGGTACCATGTCGGGGCTGTACCGGGTATTTTTTGTCACGGGTGATTTTAGTGATGATCAGGGGAATTGTACTTGTGCATGGGCCTGGGTAATCGGACAGGCAGCGATTAAAAATCTATGAGAATACATATATTTTTAATCCCTGCTTGTCCGACCACCAAAGTTCATACCCGAGTACTTGTAGGTTGATGCGAATTCGGGAAAATATATTCAAACTGGACGGGACGAGTTCTATTAGCACTCTCTGTAGAGTCTCCATTATTGCTTTTTGCGCCCTTTAGCTCCTCTGATAATACAGTATTTGGGTGGGCTGATTGATTCTGCCGTCGTCCCCCCTCCACAAACCCGAACCCGATTCCACCCTCGAAACATCAACCACCACCACCACCACCGCTTCCCATAAGTCCATCAACCATCCTCCTGCCAACGTCAAACCTCGAATCGTTCCGACTCCTACAAACCTCTCGCGATGCTCGAAAGAATCTTTGGAAGGAAGTGGCCTGCGCCAGTTGGTACGCTCCTGCCATTGATTCCCCCCGCTCTGTAACTCACTCGCTAACAACGATGCGATGATTAGCTAAGCCGATGGCACCTTTCTATGTAGCCGGTAAATAAAATTTCCAATCAAGAGGGTTTAATTCGGAATTGCTTGGCTAATTTGTGCAGGTGCAATCATTTTCTACGGAGTTAATAGCCTTTCTACTTTTCTCGCTAATAGTACGTTTTCTTTGGTCCATGCCTTTGCTCCGTGTGGAGATTGCTGTGCTTGGAGGATTTTGCGTTGAGCGGATGGAGTTATGGACGGTATGGTGGCTAACAATCCGCAGCCGAGGAGTATAGGAATGACCCTCGCAACCCCAACGCCAGGGCGAATCCTCCCGGAAATGCTGGACAGCATCACTAGAACTCTTCACTTTCTTCTAGAAAAACATAGATCTGTCGGGTGGAGAAAAGTGAATGGCACGGGTTGGACAAGGATGAAATGGGGTTCTGGAATGTAGTGCTGGCAGTCTTGTACAGTTGCCCCCGGCTATAATGAACTTTGCTAGAATGAATTTTTGGCTATGGAACGCTGCCCTCGCGGCCACGCTAGTGAATTTACCGCAGAGTCCAGTTTACTATTCGAGTAGTGAACGCCCGTCTTGATTCTTGGCGTTCATTGTAGCTAGGGGCAACTGTACTCAAGTATGGACATAAGTGATGAGACAGACAGGGATTAGAAATCTACGCATCCCATAGATTTTCTAATCCCTGTCTGTCCCATCACCCACGTCCATACTCGACTATGACTAACAACTAGCCTAGCCCTTCTTCGCTTGTTCGCCTTCGCTCGACCCACCAGCGCCTATTTAAGTTCCGCCCCTCTGCCTTCCTACCCCTTCTCCCTCTCCCCACCAAGAACTCTCTCCGCCCTTCCTCCACGCTTTCCCTTCCAAAACACAAGCTACCAACACAACAAACTACCGCCCCGAAGCACTCAAACACAGCTTTCCCGCATACCCAACCCCCCTCGAAGTCTGTTTATGTCCATCGAAAATCTCAAAGTTAATGGTGAGTCTTTTTTTCTGTTTTTTCTCTTTTTCTCGAGCTATTGGGGACTTTGCGATTTCGCGTCCAGAGTCAAATCCTAGCAATCTGGTTAGACCATAACTGCATTTGCCTCACATCCGGAGTCTTTTCGCAAAGTCTCTATTGCCACACCGGCCAACGCCTCCTTGAAGAGTTTGTCCTAGATGGACAACTTCAGCTAAAATCCCTGTCTTTTTAATCTCGTTGGCTGCCCTGATTCATCGCCTCACTGCAGGATGCTTCTTGCTCACCCAGCTTCTCCTTGCCAACTGCTGACACCTTTTTCCTAGACCCTTTCGCCGACGACGTTGGTGATACTCAGCCCAAGAATTACGTCCATATTCGTATCCAACGTGAGCATCCTTGGTTCTTTCCTTTTTTGTTGGAAGAAAATTTTTGCACTTTGTTCTGTACTTGGGTGGTGTTGTACCAGCCACTTTTTCCCGATCACTTTTTGCTCCCGGCTGGTACTCGAGTACATTCACTAACTTGTTTTTTTCAGAGCGCAACGGTCGCAAGACGTTGACGACTGTTCAGGGGTTGCCTAAAGAGTACAGTCCTAAGGCCCTTTTGAAAGCTTTCAAAAAGGAATATGGTAACCATCCCCCCCCTCCCCACCGCTTTCGTTCGATTCGGGACTCTGCCCGTCTGTCTTGCATGCATTACCTGGTTTTTTTTTCGCCTGCCGCTAGTACGTTGAAATAAGAGCTTCCTCCATAATCTGTCGCAAATTCGCAATAAAACGCCTTCACTTAACCCTTTATGGCCTAAACCAGGCTCATTTTGGACTCTTCCTGACTGTATTGGATGTTTTGCTTCAGCCCCTACTTTATTTCAACATACTAGCGGCAGGCGAAAAAAACCAGGCAATGCGGTATAGTCTGGGCAGGGCATGGATCTTACCCCTTGGTTGTTTTGGGATAATAGAAGCGCTGACCTTGTGTTACCTTGATCGTCACAGCTTGCAATGGCACCATCATTCAAGATAAGGACATGGGGGAGGTGATCCAACTCCAGGGTGATCATCGTACAAAGGTTATGGATTTCCTTACCGATAAGGGAAGCGACAAGATGGGCAAGTACGCACTTGCCAAAGAAAATATCAAGGTGAGTCATTTTTTTTCGGGATCCGGCGATTCGGTTGGAGGCTCTGCTCACAAAGTGTTTTAGATCCACGGATTTTGAGCCCCGCGTCGCCAGCCTTCCTCAACACCACCCTTTGCTTTGGTTTTGGAGGAATACTTTTGTGCTGGAAGACATGTTGTGGGTTGATTTTGGTGTGCGTGCTTGAATTTTCGGGGGGGGGGGGAGGAGGGGGTTTGCAGTATACATACCTAATAAAAGTTACTCAAACGTGCTTGGTCAGTCTCCTGGGGCGCCTGAACTGCCTTGGCTTCACGGTTTCCGACTGGAGGGGGTCTTGATTGTTGGAGTGGCTTTTTTCTCATTCTTTTTTTTTCATTTCTCTTTTCTTGCTGGATGTTTGAGACTCAGGGCTGAGACGGACTCGGATTAGTAAAATGACTTTTTAAGTTGACTAGGCTATTCTCTATGTGAACTGTGAATAGAGTGACGGCGCCCCAGTGCATAAATCGAACTTAGAAGTCAGAAGTCCTAAGCCTTGGCAACCATGCCTGAGCCAACGCCGAAGAAAAGCAAGGAATAGGCAAAGACACAGACTTCTTGCTGTGAAGGAGTTTTCTTCCCTCTCGAATATTCGTCAAGAGTTCCAACTTCCAACTTTCCTACCTAGGCGGGGGGTCACTCTAATTAATAGAGGTGCTGTACGAGTACTACTCGTAGTATCATACTCGGGTAAACCGTCGCAGGGCAAGCCCGGGGTAGTAGCGTGCCCAGCCTCGGGCGGGGTTAGGAGCTGAGATGCTTTTTACCCTGCGGCACCCTAGGCAAAAAAGGCGGGGTCACCACAACAACAATAACGTCAAGGACCATGACGTATTTGAGCCAAAAAGCTGAAGACTAAGTTAGATTAGACCACACACACCAGACCTCGATCCATCAATCCCTTCTGCTCTGCTCCGTTAATTAATGGGTTATTATTATTATTATTATCCATTCAAGGGTGTGGTAGCCAGTCGGTTGGGTACAGTACGGTACGGGTACGGCAGGGACCACACACACAACACCGATACTCCTAGTAAGTTGACGAAATATTGAGAAGTTTTCGGGTCCGGGGGATCGCGCTGGGTGGGTATCATATATATATATATAGTACTGTTTGTTTGTACTTGTACTTGTATGCATGTATGTATTATATTACTATACTCGAGCATATAACGAGTGGGCTGAATACAGTATTATCATACTTCCCCCGATCGTAAAAAGTCTGCCTGCATCCATCCACCCTAAACCTCGTAAGTTAAACCTCCCTGACGTGACAAACGAATTCATCCACACAGCACTCTTATCATAATTACAGGATAATAAAAACTTGAAAACTTTCGCTCGTGTAGGATCTCTAAGTAAGTATATATAATATTATTATAGCTACTTGTGGTATCATATTAAGTATTACTATAGGAAATATATTATATACTTTTTCTCGTTTTTCTTTTTTTTCTTTTCTGTTTTGTGTTTGGTTTTTTTTGGGAGTTTTTTCGTTGTTGGATTGGGTTGGGTTGGCTCGGTTTTTGTTGAAGTTGCGGGTTTTTATGAAGTTTAGGGTGGATGCTGACTTTTTTACGATTGGGCCAGTAAGTTACTGTGCTGTGCGGTTTTTCGCACTATATACTGCGTCTTGTTCTGGTTTGGAGGGGTGTGGGTGGATAGTTAGTTAGTTAGTTCTGACACATATTACTGCACGGTAGGTTGCCCCTCTACGGTATTTTATATCATACAGTGCACATGTTGTGAAATGGGGGGGGGGTTGGATGCCTTACTTATTAAGCGGCGATGTTCCGCCTGGGAAAGTTGGATTGTGGTGTGGTCGGTGCGCAGGTATAGCGGGGAGGGAAAAAAGAGGGGAGGGGAAATGCGGTCATGAGATATCACTCGAAATATGTATACTGGAAGATGTCGGGAAAAATCTGTATATATATCATATGAGAGATGCGGGCTTGAAGAGAAGAGAGAGAGTGGGGGGAACCAGTTGAAACGTGGGAGAGCAGCAGTATAGTTTCCTAGAAGGTGGAACTGAGTTGTCTATTGTGCATTTGCCAACTTACTTGGGCTGTTGGGGCTATGGTATTATATTTGTTTATTATAGTTCAGAGGTAATTAAATGTTATCCTCACAACCAAAATTGGCCGTTCTTTGCAACCACGAAAACGGTCACCCTATCAAGTATCCAAGGGGCCCAAAGCGCTAGTGCACAGGCATATCTTGACTTGAACCGAACTGAAATTTCAACCGGGCCGGACCCAGCTGTATCATTGGTGCGAGTCGAAGGAAATTGCGATTTTTTTGTAAATTAGATGTATAATATCATATATACCTTTTTTTTCTGTGGGTTTCCCATTTATACTATAAACAAATTCCACGGCTTGGCATGGCATGGATGGATATATGATACTCGACTATCATACCTGATTTTTTGTTTTGTCTCCACAAGGGCACACAATTGATAAGTGATTGCGGGCTACTAGAGTTACATGGACTGAATCACCAAGCTCCCTACCCTAGCTACCCACCCATAGGCGAAATTTTGGTAATTATTGGTATTGAGGATCTTGCTGTACTGTGGGGTTTTCGTTGGTTTGGTGTGTTTTGACGGGTATGATATGATACTTCGCTTGACCGAAGATGACTCGTGTTCAAGAACTATACCAGTGCAGGGTATATACATGGCTAATGATGTGAATTCTACTATTCCCAGTCGGGCATAGTTTCGTCACGTTGAAAGCTATTTTTTCCAATGGAGGGGTAGCAGCCGGTCAATTATTTTTGTTCGTTCGTTTGCGGGAGAGTAGGCTTTTTCTGTATCTGTTATTGTGAGAGCGGGGGCTGGGCTTGACTTGACTTGGCGAATGAGATCTGATTGACCCTCGCTTTAATGTGGGGGAGGTGGGAGACTAGAGCTTGGGAAGATTAGCATTTCCTTCGTCCCTGTAGCTTTTCATTTCTTCATTTTTTTAATACTGCTATTCTTTCGTTCTGTACCCGAAATCCTGCTCTCTCTCTTTTTTGTTTCTCGGTATTTTCGTAGACTCCGGGGTATTCTTGGGAAGGGGTGTTATGTACTGTACCGTGCTCACGGAGCGCTTTTGGCATTCTTTGAACTTACAGGCCCGTATTGTACAGTACACTATTGTATTCCGAGGAACCGATCGTGGGAGGTCTTTTTTTTTGCCATCTCTGGAAAATATCGTGCGCTGAGGATGAACTCCCGGTGTGGTTTTAGTACACCAAATGCCTGACGATAGAAAACCGGATGGATTCCAGCGGTAAAATTCGGACGAGTCATACCTGGTGATTGCCCTAGCGGTTTTTATTCTGTGAGGGTAAACTACCTACACACCCCGCCCTACGCAGGGGCAAAATCCTAATGAGGGCACTCATAAGCCCTAATCGCTTTCAAAAGACAGACCCTAAACATTCGACGAAACAAGTAACAATTCTATTCCACCGCCCCCCCCCCCCCCCCCCCTTCGAAACTCCCTAGCTACCAACCTTGAAAAAAAACCGCAGGGAGCAAAATACGTCCAGACGACCATTTCCTCCCTTCACCAAGAAGCATCTCCCTCCCTTCAACACACAACACCCCAAATACCAAACACAATCCACTTTTTTCCATCTTTTCTTTTCCTCCAGTCAACGGCGACCACTCGATTCTCATATCCAATGGCCGCCCCCATCCCCACCACCACCACCACTCCAGCACCCTCCCAGGAGCAGCAACAGCAACCCCAGCTCAACGACGTCCTCACCATCACCATAACTCAAGTCGACGCCAACGGCCTCACCGGTACCATGGCGGATTATCCATCCGTCGACTTCCAAGTCCCGCGCATCTTGACCAGTTCCTCCGGCCTCGCTTTTCAGGAGGAGCGCGGGTGGCTTATCAATGCAAAGGGTAACCTGAAGGTTAAGGTCGGGGACGTGCTCCCGTGTCGTGTCTTAGCCGTTAGGATGAAGATCGAAGGTGAGGAGGGGAGGGAAGTTAAGGCCGTTGTTGGAATTGTCCAGGAGTGGATTGAGAGGGAGGCGTTGGAGAGGGCTTGACTTTGGGGACTTTGGGGGGGAAGAAACAGGAGCTGGGGAGGGAGAGAAAGAGGGAGGGAGGGAGGGCTGAAGGCTGTTGTTGTTGTTCTGTTTTGTCCTGTGGAGGTGCTTGGTGAATTACCGTTGTGGTTGTGGTGGGACAATTGATTTTCAGGCATATGTCTTGCGTGTAAGGTTTGGTAGACAATAGCCTTGACGGAGAGTCATTTAGTCTAATCCCTTTTGAGCTTGGGGCGTTGCGGGGAAGGATTGGCGGGGAGATGCTGCCGGAGTGTGTGAAGGGTTACGGGGCACAGCTAGTATTCTCCCTCCAAAAATGCTACCACCATGATCATGTATAGATGTATAATAGGTTTGCCTGTTGGCCTCACTTGCATAGCATAATACACCATACCACCACCACCACGGGTTCACAGTGACAGTTAGCGTCACCACCGTCACCATTTAGATATCAGAGATACAGTGCAGCACGTTCCCCGATACCTCAGTCACGGGTCTACCATATCCACAGCTTATTCTCCTGCAACTTCCCATAGGCTGTGCAGGTGATGTGATGCACGGGTTCAATTGATAACACAACGGGACTCAGATTTTATATCCTCATCTATTATAAGCATGCAGGCGTTCCAGGCAAGTTGGGAATGGAAGGATTGCGAATGGGACTGTGTATAGCTTGCCTTCGCTTAGCATTCTCTCTCTATGCACGACCGACGGTTTGCTATCAACTTATTGTGGAGTAGAGGTTAATAGGAAGGAGGAGAGTACCGTACACAATAGGGTAAAGGTTCTGGTGGGTGAGTGAGAAGAGGTGCATCGCGCGGAACATGCCACGTCCAGTACTGTACTCCATTGCGCTGTGCCCCGGGTTGAAAATCTGATGCTTCCCACTTGAACCATCGATCCAATGAACGGTATGTGTGCAATCGAGCAGGATGCGGGGATAGAAGAAGTAGATTTCTGCAGGGGGTGAATTTCCTGGGGTAAGCTCTGCTTTGTCGCTAACGAGTTATGATCGCCAGTCAGTCAGTCTACCCCAGGAAATAGAGCAAGGGGCGCGGGGCGCAAAAGCCGGTTTCATGTTCTTTAAAATTGATGTCAAGACTAGACTCTCCCTTCCTCTCTCTCTCTCCGTGCGAGCACGGCACAGGATACTACACGTCCCCTAGCGTCCAAAAGGAGGTCACGCAAGATCACTCGGACCACAAGGTTATCCAACCAGTGCCGCTGCACCGATGATATTATGATACCTGTACGGTATCCAACGGACCGCAGATCTGCGGACAACTGTCGCCGAAGATCCTTTTTTTCCTTATTCTTTCATTTTTTCTCTCTTTTCAACCCCTAGCGGGTGGATGAATGATTTATCCTGCCGAGTTCCATTCTTATACTTCAATCCTAAATGAGGCATTCCGGAGAAAGTGGACGCTTGGGCAAAGAATACCGGTAGTGTCACCCACACAAGGGAGTAGAATGGGGGAAAGGGCAGGTCCCCCTCGCCTGGTCGGGGATATCCTTTCTGACAGCGAAGCGGTTTGTCATAAGTTAGCTCGCTAGTACCGGACCCCCCTTCCCTCCAATCTCTATTTATTAATTCCTATATAACCTCGCACGGTAGGGCACGGCACTGCGCTGTACTGTACTGCGCGTCTCCACTGTACATCGGGTTGGGGGGATTTGCGGACTGCAAGGAAGGTTGGTTACATCAAGCAATCAATTAATCAATCGGTCGCTCATGAAATTTAATCATCAGCTGGTACTTGCAATTGTCTAGGAATTCGGGCTATCTAAACCTGCCCTGCCACGCGAGGGAGAGACAGTGTGTGTATCTACTAGGGGGAGGAGGGGAGATAAAGAAATATTCACACATTGTCGATAAGATAGGTGACGTTGGTCAAGGCTCACCTCAACTTGTCTTAGTCAGCCCAGAAGAAAAGAAAGAAAAAACAAAGAAGGGCGAGATTTTGGCCAATGATCGTGATTGGAAGGTAGCTCTACATCGTACAGTACACCCTGCTTTGTCCGCTCGCTCCCGGGGAAACCAAACTTAGACCCGGACGGCAGCAGCATGCAAGCAGAAAGGTGAAATGAATCAAAGAGTTGTTTATTTTTCGGAAGTGGACGGGAGGTAGCAGGGACTGGGGAATAACACTTTGGTTCACTCACCTCTGGTCTGGTGCGTGTGTCCCCGTGGTCGGTGTTACTTAGTTCCGGGTATGAGGTGTGAGTTAGGGGGAGGGAGAGATAGGTACCGAGAGTATGGTCAAATCCCTGGCTAACGTATATCATATCCCACCCAACTAGCCACGTCTTACTTGGTTTAAGATTGGAATCGAAGAAGTTGCAATACTGGATATATGTGTATGCGTGTATGCCTGTTATGTATGCATGGATCCGCCCCATGAATCCGCCCATCAATCCACCCTTTCTGAAAAACCCTTATTCATTATAGGAGTGCCCAGATAGATAGGTAGGTAGGCGTTTGGTAGGTTGGTGTCTGAACGTTATACCTTAAGATTCGAAGCTTCCTATAGTGTAGGAGTGATGAGTGGTGGTAAAACCCCTGCACCAAAGGGGTTTCTCTTCCCCCGGGAATCCCAACAATCCCCCCACCCGGCTGAAATAGCAAGTGAATGGAATGAATTGGGGAAGTGGTAACGAGATATGTCACCGTCCTTTATAATAGCAACCCATATGGGGCATATTAAATAACCAAAATCTCTAATAATCGGGAAGGGAAGTGCACGCGGTCTGCCTGCATGACATAACACAACGGCAGTATTACTAACTGGGGTGGGAAGATGCGAAACATATTTGGACTCAGACTTTGTAGGTTGGTGATCAGCGGTACGGTGCGATAGGCCTTTGGTCCGTGATAGCTGGCTGGGCTGGGCTAGGCTAGAATACTTCCAGGGGTGATTTTCTCAAGGGATTTAGCCTCCACCCCAATCTAACCCATGGGAGGGGCCGCCACCAATAACAATAGCAATATGAAAGACCTAGATTTACTTATGTTGGTCGCAAGGAGTAACCGGTCTGTTGCTAACTCTTCAGGGTCCAGTAAGCAAATTGGTGGACAATGTGTACTCGTACATTGTGCGGTACAATCAGCAACAGTGCCAGACCAGGCCAGACAAAACCACAGCATCACCCCGGCGCTATAACAAACCTGGCCGAGTATCAAAAACCCACTTAATACCGTACTAACTATTGGTCATCCAACTACATTTACAAAATCCGATGATGCGGTGGCTTTTTTTTTGAATATATCCAGCTGCGCTGTCTATGTATTGATAGGTTAAGAGCGTACGGTGCGTACGTCTGGATGTAGTGGCCTGCCGTAGCTGTGATGGTAAGAATGAGCGTGGTATATAAGGAGGTATTCCTGGAGTTGAGGGTAGTATTGTCAGTGCCAGCATCCCCGGAACGAGAGAGAAGATTGGTAATGAGTTTGGGTCATTTGGTCTACGGACTCTGAGGGGCCGTGGTTGTCAATGATCTTGCTTCTCAAATATCCCACTCGAACGGACGACGGTACAATATATTAACTACATCAGCTACCCTGACCAAATAGGATTCCCAAAACACAGCCTCACATCTCATTGATATATACCCCTATCCCAGCGGCCCCTAAATTACCCTACTCTAAGAAACCAACGTCCTACAATTTTGTCTCCTCCTCTTTTGTCCACGGACAACAGGGAAGGAGATAAACTTGCTGGAGGTTCACTCCCCCCACCAAGTAAAACTAAACATTACCCCCCCATCTACCACTAACACTCATCTACCTACCTAACATCTGTAGGCGGAGCATTTAGTGGATACTCGGCTTTGAGCCTCCTTTGACCACTTGAGTCTCCGCTGACCCCTCTATTGCCCGGCCTAGTACCGCTCCCATCCATACGCTCGTAAGAGCTTTGCTCATCTCCGTACCCGCGGCTGGTTCCATTGGGGTACTCCTTCTCTGAGTATCCCTTGTCAACGGGTGAGTGTCGGGAGCCGCGCATCCGGGATGCTAATCCCGAATAACGGGTTCTGGAGGGGCGCGTCCTATCAGTGTTCCGACGTTTTTTCAGCAGGCCGAGGGCTAGCATTAGTGCTGAGAGGAAGAAGAGGGCGACGCAAGTCCATGTAAAGGCGAATGCCTTGATATATAAATATATTTGGTTGTCACTATCTCGTCGATGCTAAAAGATTGGAGGAGTAGGAGTACCTTAACACCAACCCGCGCAAACTTCCCATCATCTCTGAAAGCTCTCTGTCCGAGGACGTAACATCCCCTACCTCTCCACGATTAGTCTCAAGCGGGGCAAACCTAGGGAGGGACTGGGGGAAAACAAACGTCATTATCGCCGCCGAAAAGCTCATACAAAGCAGTCCAAGCGCAGACACCGCAGCAGCCAAGTACCCGGCCAGCCGAAAACAGGTAGCTAGCAGCGCCGCAAAGAGCGCTAATAGCGCAAAGAACAGGTCAATAACGTAAAAGGCGTACAAAAACCTACTCAGGTAGAAGTACCGCCTGGGGTTACGGATAAAGTCTCTGGGGATGTTCGTCTCCGTGCGGAAGTTCCTCTGGGGTAAGAGTGGGTATGCAGCGTTATTAGGGCGGCAATTGTAGTTTTTCCCATTGCGGGATTCGCAGTACTATTTATTAGCTTAGCTTAGGTTTTACTTTTTTTAACTTTCTTTTTACCTAGAAAGTGCCTAACGGGTGGAAGGGGGTGAGGCGAGGAAGCAAGGGGGGAAGATACATTGTAGAGCGTCCAATGACAGACGCCGCTTGGTGCGTTGGGTATGTTGTCGGTGTCCGCTTGTAGAAAGAATATCTCATTCAGTGGTGTTCTGTCATACGCGCCTCCTAGTAGTAGTAGGAACAGTAGGACTATGGCTCCCGAAAGGAGGAACAACGAAGGGATGGTGAATCCTATGCCTGAAATACCAACACAACAGCCAATAACCGGAATCAGCCTTAGCATTCGGCAGTTGCTGAGTAACAATTATGTATATGGAAAAAAAATCAAAATGAAAAAAAAAAGTGAGTAGGGAGCACTCACGTCGTGCTGCAGACATTGTTAATGATGATAGCGGCGGTTAGATAGCCTGTAGGTTCAGTAGGTTCAGTAGATATATATAAGTTAGCACAATGACGAAACAGGTCCATCACTTGCACGTCGAAGTGCTCGAACGGCCTAGCCGCACAATGTAGTCCTCGCAGAGAGATGAGCTATCCTTGCCGTAGATCCTACGTCATTCTTGGCAAATGAGATGGGGAAAATGCTTATTTAACTATCGCAAACATAGAATACCTGGAGCGGGTCCTCGTTACACTAAGGATCGCAAAAGAAAAAAAACGATTACGCCTGCCCGCTGATTGAATCAGAATACGGTAAAAAGGAAGAGGAAAAGAGTAATATCAGACAAGGGGGCAAAGCGCGTGGAAAATGAAGAAAATATGAAAAAAGATAGAGGTAAAATTTAATGAAAGAAAAAAAAAAGATGAGGAAAAAAAGAAACCAGGTCTCCCGCCATCTATTTACTGTTGCAGAGAGATCCCCCAATGCAACCATCACTATGGGTACAATCAAGAATATGGTGGGTGCTCATGATCTGGTCCTGCATATCCATCCTTCGGATACTGCCCGTTACCCCATTCATTCGAGCCCCCTCCAGAAGACTTCTCAACAGAAGAGCTACGTTTAGATCCACCGAGTGAGGTAGGTGTAGGAGGTTGATAAATTTCCGGTTGGAAATGCTCACTCTGGAAGTGAGATGGGTTAAAGGGCGAATTGCGGAACGTGGTAGTCTGGAAAGGTAGAGATTGGAGGGGAGAAGGTTGAAAAGCTGGTAAGTTGAACATGGAAGGACGGAAGTTCGATGGGCCAGGCTCCATGGTGAAGGGATCCATGTTGGAGGAAGGTATATGATGAAGCAAGCTGCCTAGGGGTGTGGGGGCAAATGTTTGCTCAGGCAAACTTGACAGAAACGAAACCTGGATTGAAGGGGGCGATGCCTCTGGTATATCCCCCTTCTTGTAGATAATGTCGTAATGACCGCTTCTTTCGTCAGATGGCTTAACATCCTAATATGATAAGAATGTACTTACGGTCTATAAAGAAGCCTCAGCACTGGTGCGTCAGGAGGGGTTGGAATGCCGCCATCAGCTCCGAGGTCTGCAAAGCGGTGCACATTAACCTCGTCACCAGCGCTGCGGTCAAGGTAAAAGACCTCAACCGCAAACGCAGCAGGAAGGACCAAACAATCAATCAGAGCCATAAGGCCGACATGCTCGATCTCAATACCATAGGGTTCGATCTGAGCTTCACAAAAGTCTTTGACAGGCCGATCCAAAAAAGGCTGGTAATACTCCGGACGAGTCTTCATCCAAGAGCTTGTAAGGAACTGAAGATATCTGTTAGCCTGTGCCCAACTAGTATCATGAGATCGAAATGCCAACCTTAAAATGGGTGATTATGGCGTTCGAAACCTCTGGGTTATTGAACCGTTCCGCAATGATGGAAACATCCCAAGGGGTATCAATCGCCGATGGAGAGTTGATAGCTCCAAGCAGCTCGAAGGTGACTTCGGCAAAATCCTCGTAGATGAACGGTTGGAGACCAGCAAGTATCATCAGGCCGTTCAAGGATGCAATACGAGCATACTGCATCCCAATGTGATTTGTATCCCCGGTTTTTAAAAGAAGCTCAAAAAAGCCAAAGGCCACAGCTTCAAATAGGTTAGCGGGTAACGTGAGTAGTTGGAGCAGCTCCGTAAAATGCAGGCACATACCTCTCCATCCACAGTTACCGTCCCCAAGTATAGTGCGATAAAATGGGTATTTAGGAGAAAGTGCCTATCGGATTAGCAAAATCAATAAACCAGTAAGAACAAACATACCACGGTCTTTCTCACAAAGGCTGGATCAGCGCTGGCATACTCCACCTCCAAAGCCTTGCTGGACTTTACAGCTCCAACAAGTGGACCCTAAAACAATCAATCCAAGCCCACCCAAACTAAAACAAAGACGGCAAACCTGAAGATCTGGTTGGTAGTCTCTGGATAGCTTTTCCATCTCTGAGAAATCCTGCGCTGGGGCTGTTTCCAGTGCAGCCAAACTTGCTTTTACATCTTCTGCTGCAGGAGGGGTGCGTGTTGGTGAGCCCGTTGGCGAGCCGTAATGCTGTTTTGTCAATTGCTGTTGGGCTTTGATATCCTGGTACTCGACCTGTTGTGTCCATGTGTCTAGATCGTCAAAGTCATTGACTCCATTCATGTTGGAAGAGCCTTCCATAGTGAATTGATTTGGCAGAAGTATGATGATGGGACGAAAATGGGGGGGGGGGTTCCGTGAGATGAGCTCTGTGTGCCGATGAGATGAAGGAGATGTAGTGCAGTTGGAAGAGAGGCGGTTGTGAGCGTGATGGATATACCCCGTATTTTTAATTATAAAAAAAGAGTGGAGAGGACGATCAGGAGCTGGGAGAGGGCTCTCCTTCCGGCGAGCTATGGCGGGGGAGGGATGGATAAAAAAGGGTTTCTATTGTGAGGGTGAAATGTTGAGCCTCAAATATTATGCGTCGGGGCGCTGCCAAGATGCACCCTTTTACGACCCTCGGGCTTGTTTGTCATTATCCTCCGGCCTCCCTCTTGTTCAGTCTCATTCAACACCCGAGTGAAGAGACGAGCGTTTGTTTGCGAGCGGGTAGTTGAATTTGCGGTGGCTTCCTTTTTTCCCCGACAAAATAAATGGCGGAAGGGGAAAGGGAGCAGTGGTTCCTTTTTTTTTTTAGAAAAAGTTCTTAGAGGGAAGGAAGGTGGAAAGGAAAAGGAAGAGTCAAGGGAAAGGGACAACCAAGAACGCGGGAGGATGTCAGCGGCAGATTTACATCCTGGGTACCCACAGTGAGTACGGTAGGACCATCAAAGAGGTGAATACTTTGGAGTGAGAAAAAGGACTACCGGTATTGTACAAGGATCTCAGCGAAGCAAAGTGTGTCCTCTCCACCAACCCACATTCATTCTCACTCGCTCAACGAAATACTGCCACAACCCCCTCCCCCCCCCCCCCCACCTTACTATCTCCCACCTCCCTCCCGCGGGAATTCACAGGGCAGGGGGTCAGTCACGAGATGTATGTAAGCATCTACCCTTTTACTCCAAAATACAGATGTATTTTTTTTGTTTGTTTTCGTCCCATCCCATCCCATTTATTTTATTTCATTCCCTCTCTTTCTCGGGTCCATGCCTCCTTCATTCATCATTTTATTTTATGTGGCTTGAGCGGGTTGGAATGGGTGTCATGGGAATCGTAGGCAAAAAAGAACTTTCCCGACCCAAGATAATAATGTGATATCACATGTAGGTGCTCTTAAGCGAGGAATTGTTCACAAAATGATATTTAATTCAAAAGGAAGAAATCTAGTGTTTTGATGGGAAAAGTGAGAGTTCATGATTGGAGGATCGGGGATCGATGGAAGTCCCTCAGGGCCCGATGATAGAAGCTGGCAAAACAGATCCACTCTTCTGATCCATCGGTAACTGTATGTACGAGATACCATCGGATTTGGCGGCCGCTGCTAGTTTTGGGGTCGGTTCCTCGATAGATGCTGCCTATGGATTCGAGTTTTAGGGGGGAAAAGTGGAAGGAGGAAAAATAATAACTGGTGACCGATTTAATCCTACCTCTGCGTAAAAAAAGCTCTAGGAGACCCTACTATAAGATTCAAGATAGTCCCACCGTAATATCGTCGCTGGCTGCGCAAAGCTACAGAATTCTAATTATGATTAGTAGCTCCATTATTAGCTATATAGGCACAACCTTTGTACGTCTCGACTTTTATTAGCTGTAGATAATGCTCAGCCCGTTCGCATAGCTCTTCCCATCCCCTTGTCGAGGTCTTCCTCCCCACCCCCCCTTCGAAAGCTAGATAGGCTCAGGCTGGCCTTCTATTAGCAATGAAGCACTCTCCGTAACTAATTGGACTGTTCTACCCCGCCGCAAGCCCAGTCGTCGTCGAATAGAAGATATAGAGTGTTGGCTCTAACATCCTCCAACTCGTCCCTCCTAGAGTTCTTTTCGCCTCTTGCATTAGCTAGAGCCCAGCACCATCAGAGTCCTTGCGTCTATATGATATTGAATATTGGCAGTCCCTCCCTTTCTTTTCCTTTCCATTTTTTCATCTCTCAATTTATATAGATAAGATAGTCCACGATAGTGCGGTATCGAGGGCTCCAATCCTTTTTAAATCTCTGTTGAGTAAAAAACATCTCCGGGTGGTTACTGTAATTGTACTTCTACTAGGGTATACTAGCCCCCAGTGCCATCCCCGGGCGTCTGAGCTGCCTGCTGCACTGAGCATCCCCCACCCATCACAGTGATCACACCCCCCCAGCTACAGGGGGAATGATTTTTTGGTTTTATCCAGTTTTGCGTGTCTTCCCGCTCAGCTAAACCTAATTGGGTTCGGTATTCAAGCATTGGCCAAGCCCGATAAATGGAAAGGCCTCCCGTCCCATGCATGCCAAGAAATCGTAAAAATCTACCGGAACAACAAGTCAAACGCATGAGACGCGAATTATTATGATTATTTTTGGCTCTTTTTGGGGCGATTTTATGGTAAGTAGGCCTTTTGGTTAAAGACCACCTGCACGCCAGTATTTGGGAAATATGGGGGGTTAAAGTGAGGTTCGCATAGGACTTCGTGTACGGTAATGGCCTAGCTGGTGAAAAAGGGTAAGGGGGGAAAGTCCAACTCGCGTTTAAGTTAACGAGATATCATGAGAAATAAAAAAGGTATTATGTCCTCTTCCACCAACCCCTCGGCACTGACTGGCACGAATTACCGTAGTGTATCTGCCACGCACGATACGAGTACGTTCTTCAAGGTATTACCTAGTAAAAAAAAAAAGGAGAGAAGATGCCTTTTTGCAACTATATATACTCATGCATTACAGATATCAGGGTCATCGGTCATGACTCGGGCAACTGGGAAAGAAGAAAGCGCGAGTAGAGAGTCCACAAACTGAAAATAGATCCACCTGATGGGTTACACTTCCGGACCCCGCAGATTTAAGCATGCCGGCCGCAGAAACCTTTATCCAGAAGGGACAACGATAATCCGTGCACGGTATTTGACTACCTCCTGCTCATACGAGTGATCAAGCAGGCGCCGGCAGAATTGCCATGGTGCCCCCGAGGGAAGAAAGAAAGATGTAGAGTGGGAAAGGGGAAAAAGAGAGAGTGCGAAGAAGAAAAGGAAGGGAAAAAAGGAAAAAGCAAACCAGTACTCGCACTAAGTGCATCGAAAGAAGTGGCCGGCGGAAGCTATAGGCGAAATGTATCTCCTTTTCTATACCGAGGGGGCATCCGATGGGTAGAGGAAGAAAGGGGGGAGCACACACATTCTTCCGGATCATCGCTGCGAGGGATATATGGGGGATGGGATATGGTGGTGGCCTTTTCTTTGATAAGGTGAGATACTCGAGCAGAGGGGAGAGGGTAGACATTTCTTGAGGGAAAGACATGATGAATTGCTAAACCGACTGGGGGTCGAGTCATGAGAAAAATTAAATTATCACAAGCAATTAGCATAGGCTCACAATGGAGCTTCGTTCCGGTGAGATGGTGCAGATTCACAGTGTCGGTATCCATCCGATTCCGTGGAATACCGCTCAAGTTTGCCCATTGAATATCGACACTCTATTTGCTCCCGGTTCCCCTACTCATGTATCAGAAATTATACTCAGCCCATCAGGTGGTTCTTTCCCCCTTGATGCTTTTGACCCCGCCACAGTTGCAATCCATCATATCTCATATTACCGTCTAGCTTACACAGAGTACCAGACGAAGGATTAATTGATCCCTATAAAGAATCGAGAAACCCTAGTAAGATCCCGGCGCTAGATCAGATTTCTCCATAATAGCTACCCCAGAGGACCTAAATCCAAAAAGTGGAATATCAACACCTCGATCATTCGTTCATCGCTTTCTCGCGGATATCAAACTTACGTTCCAACCCTATCGGCACCGGCTTTGATAACTTCAAGGCACTTCTCATAGGTCCGGACTCCAGCAGATGCTTTAACTCGCACGGCCCCATCTTTGTACGCAACAGCCTTCTTCATGAGAGCAACATCTCCCGACGAGGCCGCACCGCCGGCGAATCCGGTGCACGTCTTGACAAACGCAGCGCCGGCCTCAGCGGCAACGAACGAAGCGGCGATCTTCTCTTCATCAGTGAGAAATACCGTCTCGAGGATAACCTTGACGGGGATCGGTGAGCACGCTCTGACGACGGCTTCTATGTCTGTGTGCAGGCAGACATAGTCTTGGGATTTCAAGTGACCAATGTGCAGCACCATGTCCACTTCCTTCGCACCGTCTCTCACGGCTTCCTGCGCTTCGCTGGAGAGTGGAGAAGAAGGGAACTTATTACCGTTCATGTACATTTTTAGGGAGGGTTGTTTGCTCGTTGGTTTGCTTGATATGGCTTTGGAGGGAAAACTCACAATGCTTTGGCACTTGGCTTCATTGCACCCAGTGGGAAGCCTACTACTGCGCACGGAATCGCCCCGACCCCTTGTAGCCTCCTAGAAACCTGAGGGATATAGGATCCATTCACACAACACGACTACAGTATTATCGTTAGCCATAACTTATATATAAAAAGATCAACATCCAAAGCATTCGAACCCCCTCCCTTCCAAGAACAAAAAAAGAAGGGATGGTGTTTTATATACTTTGAACCCATATTTGATAGCCTCATCGCACAACGTATCGATTTGAGCTGGGGTTGCATCGGGCTTTAACAGTGTGTGATCAATAGTAGCCGGAAGAGAGGCTGGCGGAGGGTGTTCTGCGGGGTTTGCGTTGGCCAAGACTTCATCTATCTTTGCTTTGACGGCGATTTTCCAGTCTTCGTTTGACCGCATCCTACGGTATGATAAATTGTTGTGGATGGGAAAGACTTGGTGTAAAGGCGGAGTCGCTTTTTCTGGACTCTCGATGTTGTGGGTAGTGTAGGAAAGGTTGGGAGGGAGGGGTCATCAGTATCGTAGCTCCTACTCGAAGAGTGCCCCACAGTGCAAGAAAGGAAACCCAGTCCACTGAATTCGGCTTTCGCCGATTTGAAGAAATGTCCTTACAGTACATCTTTCTTTCGAGGCTATCCTCCGGACCCGGACTTCCAGCGGTCTTCTGACTGGATTTTCTAGACGGGACTTTGCAGGTGATGGGGAGGGGTATGATAAAAGAAAATAAATAGAGGGGATCAGGGAAGGGCAAATTTTGAGATATATATTTATTTTAATTCTGGCAAATAAAAGAATGCAAAAAGATAACCCCAAACAATGCCGAATAGAGATCGTAAGTACTCGCTGGATGTCATTTCGTAGAATATCATTAAATAAGAGGGAGGATGCTGAGCTTCCGAATCCTGCAAAAAGCCAATACAGTGCGGTGGTAAATAAAAAGGAAAGAAAGATGGAAAATAAAATAAAATAGGTGACTGGACCCTTCTTGCTCATTCCTAAATTCAACCCTTTTTTCCCTTTTCTCTAACCATCAAAGACAACCGATACTTCCGATCACTAACTCAAGGTTTCCTCGCGATAACAAATACCCTGGAAGGGGGTCGTCAACACGGTTTCATAAGACGCAAAAGACATGAAAGGGAGTATCAAACTTACGTTGGCCCGCGAGAGATTGAGTATGTCTCCCCTGGATTTACTATGTCGCCAACCCTACTACTACTACTACTAGTACTACTACTCCAGCTCAAGCTGAGGAGAGAGTAGATTAACCTCCCGATTCCAACAATCTTTTGCCAGGGGCCAGTTGGTACCCTCCATACTTTCTCTTCCACTTCAACAAATCCAGCCTCTATCAGCTGCTGTTTGATCCAGAATGCCATCTTAGATGTCGCAAAATCCTTGACCGCCCGGCTGGTTGGGGGCGCCCCTCCTTTCCCTTGTGTGCCGTCGCTGGTGGGTGAACAAGCCATGCAAGGTGAGGGGGGGTTCTCAACGACTTCAATCCAGCCTCCAGGTTTGGTCTGTCTGGAAGTGCGGGGACAAACTGTGAGTGAAAACTGACGAAAATTCTGAGGGGCAATATTTCAGAAAGCTAACACATACTCATAAGCTAAACGGAATATTCGTGGGCTATCCGTCACCCCAGTGTTCTTGTACCGTATATGAATGAAGTCAAACTGCTCCTGCGAGATATCGTTCGGGTGCGTATCGTTACCAGGATCAGCCCTATCTCCGCCCACATAACATTAGCGAGAGGTCGAACACGGGTGTGCTTGAAGATATCAACTCGATTCGACACATACTTGTCGAGATCTCCAGGGTTGTACGGGTTCCCAACAACTTCAGCTGAGATTGACTTCCTTCCGGCGGCAGGTCAGCCTATGTTCTGTGGATATTCTGGAAGCCCGTTCGACGGAGACCGGTGGGGAAAAGAAAGCGGCTTACTCTGTGATGCCAAGTGCCCAAATATCGGTTTCGACATCTCTACTCGTATCCAACAACAGGGACTGTTCCAGGAACCAGACCACCATCAGATAAATCCTCTGTACGGTCACATGACTAACAAAAAAAGACTGGATGGCAGAGGCTCAAGGAACAACTCACAGACGATTCGATATCGATTTTCTCAGACATTGTACGAAGCCAAACAAGTGGAATGGAGCAGAGAGTACTTGTCTGCAACAGCGAAAGGGAAAGCGGTGGGATTGAACTCAAGCAGGAACACAGGATTCATGCCAGCGCATAAGTAGTCCTCGCTGGCAACACTGGAGTGAGATCAGAGCCCTATTCCTCACCCTGTCTGTCCTGTCCCCACCCTTCCGTTAATAATTCCAAGCTTTTGGTCCATGATTGAAACAACGGAAAGCATGCAGCATCGTTTTTTTTTTTAGTTTTGATTTTTTTAATCTGATTTATTTCTTGAATCGATGCTTGCAGCAGCCATGACACCTCAGTGCCCTCGCCTTGTGAGAGCCTAGCATGTATGATCCTCACCTTTCTTCATATTGGGGACATGCACCGCGGTATCTCACGTTACGTTGGCCAAAATATGCCTTGGTGTGGTGTTAGGGCTCTAGAAGTGAGGGAGCGAATGACAGACAACTGCTACCCGCCCCTACCAATGGGGGCACCCGAGAGCGAGCATGGCAGCACGCTTGGCTCTTTAACCATCACTCGTCTCCAGGGGACTAGCTGTGCTGCTGGGGAGGCATGAAGTCGCCCCATTGGCATATCCAACAATGTTCCCAACCTCCTTCCGTGCCAGGCGATGAATATATATTGGCGCTATCCACATTCCTTGACTGCATAATAAGCCGAACAATCCCGTTCGAATGGAATGGCCCGCTCAATCCGGTATACGCTTTCAAGGGGTTTACCGTTGCTTCCACTAGGTATACTTTCTTCTCCGTTAACTAGGACGGCCAACTCACGAGGAGAGAGTCAGTCATAATCCAGGAACAGCCTGCACGGGGCCAAGTATAGCAGGTGACATGTGTTAAATCATTGGACCGAAAGATAGCAGAAGGCGAGAGGCATGCATGGACGCCCACAATGTCTGCTCGCAGAGGGGGCAATTTAGTGCAGAAGTTGTTGCTATATCTTGCAGGAATAGGGGAAGGGCGATCGCAGCATGGCGAGTCACAAGTCCGCCGGGCCTCGGAGTGCTTGAGAAGCTCGAGGGGGGGAAAAGAAGGCAATTGAGAGAATAGTGAGAAGCATGAGAGAAAGACTCGGAAGGGGCCTGTGTAGCGCTACGACGGTGATGGAGAAATCGCTCCCAATTTTTTTTATCGGCGGAGGTCTTGGGCGAGGGCTGCGGATAGACATGTAAGTGTGTGCATTTCTCGTGCTTAAAACCGGTAGCCATATCGAATTTACTATTGCGCACAGTAGTGTATGCATCCCGAACTATAAATTTAGTGAGCGGTCGACGTCCGTGAGAATAGCACTGCGCTGCGTCTTGAGGCCTAATGTTGCCCCAGTCTCTCTGCCAGAGCAGATGGCGGGCACCTCAAGCCCTTCCTCTCCAATTGATGGGCTCGAGAGCACAGTTGCTAACGTGGAAAGGGAGAAACTGTTTTCAGACTCTAGCTTCTCATTCGCTGGGAGGGAAGCTCTGGCTGCTTCTCGGTCGTACCGTGAAAAAAAAGTTCGTTCGCTCCCTTCTCATCCTGCACTCACATCGCTGACGTGGCAATGCGTCGCTCCTTTCACCCCCCCTCCCCTCTGTCCCCCCACTGGGACCCCTCTTCTCTTCTCTTCCTCTTCTCTGGTCATCAGCATCATCACTCCCATCGTCCATCATGTTCAACCTGGCTAAATCTCAACTGAGCGAGCCGAGAGATGGGGGGAAGGGGGGGTTGGGCGTGGATGGGGTCTGGGTGCGATCCTAGAAATATTTCATAAGCTTTAGTGAGGGGTATGATCTCGATGCAATTCCCCGGTTAAAAATAAATAAAAACGAGGCGGGGATTGCGCAAATCTCGTGCGCTGGGAAGATTTAACTCCGTCCCATCATCCCGAAAGAGCTGAAGCCTGAGAAGGAAAAGAAAGGGAATTGGTGAAGGTTAGTTGGGAGGCTAGCGCGATGGATGTTCGGTACGGTAGATTACGGTAGAGGTGGGGGGAGCTAGAAAGGGGGGGAGAGGAGTCGAATGATTGGAGAGACATTTGCTTATTTACGAGTTGGCATCTATCTACCGTGATGAAAAAATCATAAATTTCCTGACCGATGTGCATCCCGATTCGCAAGTGAAGATACTTTTGTTACAATTCTAGCTGCAAGGATTTACCAATACAGATTGGGCGAGTGGTAATGACGTCCATACCGACAGAATAGACAGCTATCTGAGAAAGCTTTCTTTACAAGAAAAAAAAAAGGAAAAAAAGGAATGATCAAGAAAAAGAAAGTGCAGCTGAACTCAATAGTTCTTGGCCATGTTCTGGCATGCTCTCTATAATTTTACGCATATAATCAGTTGCCACCCTCAAGAAAAATTTGTTGGATATAAGTCCGGGTTGGGCCCAAAGACAAACGAAGGGTGTGGAGTGGGAAGGGGGAGGAGTTACCAATTGATCAAGATACCAAGAGCAAATCTGCATGTTGCCCTGGTTCTCATCAAGACACTTTGTGAAGCTCTTTGCATCCGCTTCACAAGAGGGAGCAGAAGCCCAGCTACCGGAGGAAGCGGACTCAGACTTGACAGGCTCAGCGGCGGCGGGTTGTTCAGGGGCACTCGATCCACCAAACTAACAAAATCCAAAAATCAACTGTCAGTCAATCACTCCATCAACCAAGCAGGCAGGTCCGCCTGGGTTACAGTAAGGTGATGGGAAACCCACCAATCCAGAGATCCCGGCCCCAACCATGTGTCCGACGGTGCTTCCGACGGCAACACCTGCCGCAGTGGAAGCCATCTACCCAACCAACAATTTATCAGTAAATGTACCCCCCCAGTACAACGTATCTGTTGGGTGGATGGAGGGATGGACTGATGATCACCTGACCGAACAAGCCTGGGGATTGACCCTGTGCAGCGGTTGCTGGAGGATGGGCCTGTGTAGTTGCCGGCACCGGGGGAGCGGCGGTGCGAGCGGGGACAGAGGCGGTGGAAGCCAAGCGAGTTTGCTGTTGGGCCGGAGGGGCAGGACGACGGGCGGGTGCCGGAGCGGGACGGGCAGAACGAGCAGGACCGCGACTGCGTGCCATTTTGGACCAGGTTTTTCCTTGGATCCTGAATCTGTTGTGGTTGTGGGATTGGGGGGAGTGTTGATGGGTGGTTTGCGTGCTTGAATGTTGGGATGGAGGCTTTATAGGGAGCGATGGATGAGATGGCGAGATGGCGGAGTTTGCAGGAGAAGATGAGAGAAGCATTGGAAAATGTTGCGTGCCAAGACGGGATAAAAAAAATCTAGTTTCTAGGGTCATGTGATCTGGTTACCAGGGCAGAACTTGCAGGCGGACTTATGATACTGGTATGCGGGAAAGTGTGTTTGGTGGGAATTAAGAGATCTGTTTAGATACGAGAGGTAAAAATGAAAATTTCTTGGTACACAATGTCATATAGTATTATGACAAAGAAAGGCAGGCTCTAAAGTGTTATCTATTGTACGGAACACGAAACATCGTAGACAGCCAGAGAGTGCCAGTGGAAAACTGCCTTCTACAGCAAAGGAAAAAAAAATAGCAAAAGTTGAATAAGAACCTCCGTGCTGGAGTGTCGCGGGTATGGCCATTCTACTGTTCTATTAGATCGTGAAATTGTTGATGGGAGAGATCATTCTTTCCCTGCAGCCATCTTCCGACGCTTTTTTGAACGGCTCTTTGATTGTTTAGTCCTCTTGGAAGAGCTGCCCCGTTTCTCCTCCACGACCTCTCCGTCCTCGGCTTCGTCCTCCACTCCTTCAACTCCAACTTTCACCTTCTCACCCGTCTTTGCCTCCCCTTCCCCCTTCCCGACATCCTCCACCACCTCATCGCCGCCGTCTATCGCAACAACTTCTCCGGACTCATCGTAATCTAGCTCTCTCCGAGCCGCCGCAGTCTCTTGATTCCTCTTCGCTTTCTTTTGCTTTTGCTTTTGCTTTTTGGATAGTGTTGCCGTCTCCCTCTCAATCTTCTCGCTCAGCGCATTAAACTTTGCTAATGCTGCTGCGCGCTCCGTAGCTTTTATCTCAGCCTTCCCAGCATCCCACTTATCATTCCCAGCTAACCCGGCATTGACGATTCTCTCCACGGCCTCCTTGTTGATGGTCATTTCGCGCCTGTGCATGTTTGGCTGGGCTTCCTTGATCTTCGTCATATAACTGCGAACCCGCGCGAGCTCGGACATGATTGCATGGGACTTGAGGTCGATGTTGTTCAGTTTTAGGTAGGCTTGAGAAGGTTAGCATTGCACGATTGTTAAGTGGGGTGTTTGGGGGAAATTACAGAATAGAAGGGATTCTAGAACATAAGATGTGAGAACGTAGAGTTTTGCTTTATCGACGACTGGGAGTTGCATAGCAGCCCCGGAAATAGTGCCTTTGAGGAGGGGTTCGATTGCGGGCTTGAGGTCATCGATTTGCTCGTCCAGAACATCCAGGAGCTCCAGCGCTGTTGAGGAGTCCATGGCTAGTGAGGAGTCGAGGGGTTGTTTCTGTTTTGGTGGTGGTGAAGCTGCGATGGCAAGCAAGCAGGCTTGAGAAGGTTGGCTGGGGAGAGAGGTGAAGTCAAACGCAGCCGAGCTAAAGCTGGCGATCTGACGCCAAGTATGAGGCTCTAACACTCACCTGCAGTCCGTCACTCGGAGTGTCACGCGTAACTCTTAATTGTCAGATTTGTTTTTTCTTCTTCTTCTCTCTTCCGCTATCTAATCGGCCTGAAGTAGAGGCAGCGGTAAAGGCCCCACTCGTCCACCCAACACCGTTCCCAACCAACAGCATTGATGATACATGGAGAATACATTAATCGTGTTCTCCATGGCCAATTCCACAGCCAAGTGCTCCGCTTTTTGCTCCCACGAACTCCTGGTCCAGCTACGATCCTCACCGCGATTCCGAAAGTCAGACTGAACCTTCTCATTCGCTCTCCTGCCCGAGCCAGGGGAATGTCTACAAAAGCAGAATGGTGGGCCGGCCCACAGGACTCGAGAAACACCTCCTCTCCCTCCCTACACGATACAACCGCTGCTACAATCACTGCTACCACTACGACCACCGCCTCCCCGGCAATACCCCGAAGAATCCACATTCTCGGCAGCGGGAATGTTGGAAACCTCGTTGCCCACTCGCTGCGCACACTGCCGAATCCCCCGCCGGTGACGCTTCTCTTCCACAAGTTTTCTAAGGTCGAGGACTTTCAGAATAGCGGGAGCAGGATCGAATTGCACAGGCCACTAAAAGAAGTCAGCATATCGTACGGCTACGATGTCGAGCTCACAGCCCCGCCAAACACCGTTGTCGCGGCGAACACACCTCTCGAGGCTCTAGTCAACCCAAATACCGGAGCGACACCGCTGCCGCCACCCCAGAGGAGAATCGCAAGCTTAATCATCACCACGAAGGCGCACCAGACAATTGCTGCTCTACGACCGATTAGTGAGAGGTTGACCAGGGACTCTACAATATTGATACTGCAAAACGGGATGGGAGTGCTGGAGGAGATCAAGACAGAAATCTTCCCGGACCCTGCCTCACGGCCGAATTTCGTACTCGGGGTAACTTCGCACGGGATATATCCAGAAGGCCCATTCGTCCTGATGCAGAAAGGCATGGGCACAATATCCCTAGGCTACGTCCAGCGCGGCCGCCCAGAAACCCCGGACCCAAAGGGGCGACGGACCGCAAGACCTTGGTTCACCTCTTCCCCCCCACCCCCCTCCGAACACCCGGACAAACCCCCGCCACTGAGCACCCTGCCACCATCTTCCGAATACCTGCTCTCCACCATCCTCTCCGCAAAGCCTCTCGAAGCCACCCACCTCTCCATCGCCGAACTCCTCTCTGCGCAGCTCGAGAAACTCGCCATAAACTCCGTGATAAACCCGCTCACCGTCCTCTTCAATTGCAAGAATGGCGAACTCCTGGAAAACTTCTACATAGTCCAAAACATGCGTCTGATCCTCTGGGAGGTCTCTCAAGTCCTCTGCGCTCTCCCCGAACTCGCCGCCCTCCCCGGCCGCGACGTCCGACTCTCACCCGAGCGTCTGTACGACCTCGTCATTCGCGTCGCCAGACTCACCGGTGGGAATTACTCCAGCATGTTTCAGGATGTGCGGAACGGCAAGCAGACTGAGATCGATTATATTAACGGGTATGTGCTTGACCGTGCGCGCGATCTAGAGCTGGCGTGCACGGTTAATTATATGCTTGTCAATATGATTAAGGGCAAGGGGAAGATCGTACAGCAGAGGGTGGCGGCGCAGGTCCCGTTTGTCGGGTTGGAGGATTGATAATGGGTATATATATGCACGTTATACCGTTGTATAATTGGCGGGAGTTTCCTTCTGTCTACTGTAAATACGCCTGCATGCCTGTATGTATGTACATATGTATGTATTGATCAATTGTTGGGCGTTGGTCTTTTTTTCTTTCTTTTTTTCCGATTGTGGCTGTTTAGGGGGGGGTTGGGCGGATATGATAGATGGTATCATGTTATAAACCAAGATTTCATATTATGGTAGCATTGTGGTGTTTGTTTGTCTGTTTATCTCGTTGTTTTTTTATATCGTGAATATTATTATACCACGGCTTGATGATCTAATAGGATGTAGTGATAAATGGTGTTGAAGAGAGAATGCTCCCAACTCGAGGTCCTATCATACATTATTCAACCCCTCCTTCCTCATCTAACATATCCGCTCCCTCTCCTCTCCCCGTTCTCGCCCACCATGTTTGTCCTAACGTCATTGGCCATCCTAAGTATCTGCGTCCAGCGCATCTCAATCACGTCCCTGATGCTCAGTCTCTGTAGTTTACCAACCCCCAGCAGGGCACGCCCCCCCTCCTCTTCCAACGTGTCCAGGAAGCTCAACAGCTTCTCCTCAACCGCATACCTCTCCCTCTCGCCATCGTCGTACCCCGCAAGGAAGTTCTTCCACACCTCCACTTTGCGCCAATTCGCGTCCATTTCCGGGTGCTCTATGAGCATCAGCCTCACGGCGGCCTGGGTTCTGAAACAGAAGGCCTCCTTGTCGAAGGCGTATTTCCCCAGGAAGCCCTCCCGCGATAGCACGCGCTTGTGTTCTTCCGAGAGGAGGGGGAGGAGGTTGGGTGTTATGGAGACTTCGTCCCATTTGTTTTTCTCCAGGGGGAGGTTGAAGCCGTATTCCACGAGGAGGAAGTCGTTGCTGTGACAACCGTAGGTTACGAAGAGCTGGCTGTTTGCTGGGTAGCTAGGTTTGGTAGGAGTTACGGTGAAGCCGGTTGGCGTTAGTTCGGCTTTACACTGTGGTGGGTTAGTTGATGTTTTGCCCCGGAGGGGAAGGGGGTAGGGGGGCTTACACCATCGTCCGAGTGATTGAAGTAGTCAATGAAAGGGCATAAAGCCATACAATCCTCTCGGGGGAGTTCGCTGTAGGCGGGGTGGGTCGGTTTGTAAAACAGCGTACGAGTATTAACTAGTACATGGGAGTCAGCATGTCGAGTGATCTTTCATGAACAAGGACGAATGAGCCAAACCAATGATCCAAGCCCACATATACTCCTGCTTGGTGAATTCGAATCCCTTCTGCCCCACCATTTTGAAGTCCCTCTTGAACTTTTCTCGCTGCTCATCCAGTAATCCTACCAGCCCCGACCCATCAGTTGCCACCCTTCACCAATCCCGGGGGGAGAAAACATTACGTTTAGTACTCGGCGGCAGCAAATCGCTCTCCTCCGCCGACCACATCAGCGGCATGCACTCTCTAAACTCCTTCGCCCTCGGCCACACATCGATCCACTCCCTCCACATGTTCTCGTGGCCCTCGGCGATCCTGCGCATCTCGCGCGCAATCGCCGCCGCGAAAACAGCATGCGAGCTCAATCCCCCATCATCCTTCTTCCGCCTCAAAAGCGGCCCGAGCCCACAGCCGGGACTGAACCGCTCGAGGTTCTCCCTGGTGAGGAGGAGAGCGTTGGGGGTGAAGGCGAGCACTTCCGCGGGACTCGCGGTTTTGGCCTGTCCGTTGTGGGTCGGATGATTCGGGCCCGTGATCTCCTCGGTCGAGATGATACCGAGACCGGCGGGGGGTAGGTATGCCGGGATTAGTTTTGGGAATTCAATGCCGTGTTTGCGGGCCCAGAGGGTGAAGAGGGCGTGCGTGCCAGTGGTGGCGGGGGTAGGTGCTGTTTTGCGGTCGGTCATTTGTTTTTTACTTGTTGCCGAGTGCCAGTATTTGTATCTGGGTTGCAAAGAGGTGGTGGTGGTGGTGGTGGTGGAAGGGATGTTTATACTGCCATGGTTGATTAGTGGCGGCGGACGGATAGAGGCGAGTGAGTCAGGAGAGTAGTGCTTAGTAGTTTTCCCGAGGTAAGAAGAAAAGGCCTGATGAGAGATCAAGTGTGTGTGTGCGCGTATGGATGTGAGTGGTGGTCGAAAACCCTGAGGCTCAGTTTTGTATTTTTGTCTTGGGCTTGAGACTTGGCTTGATTGGCTCGACAGCGGGATTTACAACGGGTATGATACCCGTTGATTAAATACCAGTAATGCCCCCATGGCCCCGGCTCAGAGGAGACATGAGATGCTGTCTCATCTCATCATATCCTCATCCCATCTTAGGCGAGTGATTCTTGGGGGGAAGGATTAAGGTACCTTTACCCCCCCCCCCCCCCCCAGCCCATCCCCACCCATCATATAAAATATCATATCCTACTCATACACAACAAGATTACCATACCCGCCTTCCGACACAATCATCCACCCTCCTTCTCCCTTCCCTGGGGCTAGCAATGTCCCGAACCCGTCTCCTCCATCTACATCTCGGAAAAACCACTTACGCCTCCGCCGCGGCCCTCCAAAAATCACTCGTATCCGCCCACCTCTCGCACAAATCCCAATCAGCCCCGGCCCCCTCCGCTGCCTCGCTGCGAACCCTCACCACCACCACCGAACCCCCCGAGCCCACGGTGATAACCTCCGAATTCCACCCCCCCGTGTACACCCTCGGCCGACGGGAATCACGGACCCCTTTGACCCCCGAGCAGGAATCCCACCTCCGCGTCAGGGGCTCAGAACTGCGCTACACCCCCCGCGGTGGGCTAACCACATTCCACGGCCCGGGCCAGCTCACGGCGTACGTCATTGCTGATCTTCGACGCCACGGCTTGACGCCCAGATGCTATGTACGCGCCCTTGAGCGGGCACTGGTGACGACGTGTGCTCAGTGGCGCATTCGTGCGTTCACAACGGAGGATACGGGTGCTTGGACTTCGGAGGATAGGAAGATTGGTTCAGTGGGCGTGCACATGCGGAGATTTGTGAGTAGTTTTGGGGTTGGATTGAATGTTTCTACCGATCTATGGTGGTTCGACAGGATTGTTGCATGTGGGCTAGAAGGGAAGGGGGCTACTAGTTTCGTGAGGGAGGGTGTGGTAGGGGTTGATGTTGAGGAGGTTGGGGATAGGTTTGTTAAGGCAATGGCCGAGTCTTTAGGATGTGATACCATTGAGAAGAAATCTCGTGAGGATATCCCACCAGACCTGCTGATGATGGAAGAGTGAAAGAGGTGAGTTGAACAAACAATCGAGCGAGGGAGATACATATGTTACGGTGTATATACGCGCCTGTACTATTTCACTTTTAGATTGCGCACCAGCCATCCCCTCGAACCGGAATAAGCGGAACAAGGAAAGCGCCCACATAATAATATATATCGGACATGAACAATTGGAAGAAATAGGAACAAAAAAATTGAAGCTGGAATAAGGAGAGCGGGAGCGGATGAGGCAAACCATCGACTAAGCGAGTATCGTAGAAGATAAAAAAAGTACAAGAGAAAAAAAATATTCCAACAAATGCTCTAACCCAATCGCCCATGCATGACACCTTTCCCCAAGACAAACTCCTCCCTGAAGCCACTTTTACATAGCCAGGCCAGTCCATCCATCCTCCAAACAGACCCTCCCATCCCCATAAGAAACCGGAACCCGAGGAAAAGGAGAAAGAGAGGGAGAGGTATGGAAAACGCCGCTCGTCGCACAAAAAACACGCAGTAAAGCAAATGACTCCGGCGATGGCCTGGGGGGTAGTGGAAAAAAAAAAAAGTTGACAAGATGTGGCGGCATATAAGGAAAAAGACAAGTCGAGTGCAGTGAGTAGACAGACATACGAATACAGTGAGACAATAGGAGAAAAAAGGGGATATAGCCCGTAAGGCGACAGTGTGTAGGTTGATCAAGAAACAAAAGAAAATGGAAACAAGAGATTGACTCCCCGAGCCCGAATGTCTCCAGCTCCCCCGCCCTTAACCTCCCAGCCTTTTTTAAATGCACAAGTTATTTAGATGTATCAGGAAAAACAAACTCCCCCAAAGAATACCGGTACTCTCCCAAGAGGAATGGGCAAGAATTTTCTAGCTCTCGGCCTTGTGCCATCTGTTCAAGACGGTCATCAAACCGACCCCGAATAGCATTACCCCAATGATGCTAGCATAGGGAGCTGCATCCCGCTTTGATATTGCCAAGTTGCCCTCCTTGCTCCGTTTGCTAATCACCTGCCCAGAGTTTCTGCTGCCGTTCAGAGCTGCTACTTTACCTCCGGTAGGTTTAATGGTGCCGTTCAAATTGAAACCATCCCCTGCTTCCTCTATATCCTCGCTCGGGACCTGGATGCCCGTGTCCTTGACTGCCACTGAGTTCGTCTGACTTGCAGCCTCTTTCTCATGCAGGAGCTTCCTGGCCCGTTCGTCCTTGCGAATCTTTTCCACCATCTCGCTGAGAGTCCTCTTTGATTTAGCACCTTCATGCTCCGCAACTTCAGCTTGCCGCTTGTACCGTTCAATCTCCTCCTTGGCCGACTGCAGCTCCGCCATCATTTGCTCGACACGCCGTTGCAGCCTCTCTGCCGCCTCAGTTGCGGCCTGAGCCGATGGGTCAACCTTGACACTCACAGTGTCATCATCGTAGATATCCCTATCTTCCTCGTCTGATGCCTCCGGCTGCCCATCCAACAACTTTTCGTTTCGCAACTCATGAAATTCGTCCGGCAATCCGATAGCTTCATCAGCGCGTATCTTTTCGGCATCAAAATTCTTGAAACCTCTCTCACGAGATGTCTCCCCAAGAACACTTGAGGCGTTCTCAAGTTGTGCGGCGCGGACTTCGGCTACCTCTCTTGCACTTCTTTCCCTCTTCAGCGTCTCTTCAAGCTCTCTAACCCGGACCGTCTTGACCTGCAGCTCTCTGCGGGCCTCTTCTAGCGCGTCCACAAGCCCATGCAGCTGCTGCTGCTGCGGCGGTTCCGGTCTCTCGGTCTTTTCTGACCGAAGCTTTGGCGTGTTCCTGCTGCTATCAGATGTCTGCTGGTTCCTCAAATGTTCTTGAATATGTGTGGAAAGTGGAATTGGTGGCGATGTTGAAACTTGGTTCTGGGCCACCCCTGTATGCGTAGGGACCGGAGGAGCCGGTAGGGGCTCGGTGGGCGCCGGGTTCGCACTGGGGGGGATATGTCCCAATGCAGCAATTGGCCTAGAGCTCAACAGAGAATCGAAAACATCTGAAGTCCTCTGTAAATCCTGAGACTGCTGCTTTGCTGCCTGTAGCTCATACTATGCGGTGGATAATTAGTCAGATTCTTATCAGGCGCAAATATTGGGTTCGCTTACATTGAGCTTTTTCACAACCATTTCCATCGTGACTGGCGCAATCATCATCTGAGGTTGTCGGTGGCTGACCGGTCCTCCGCTCATCACCGAAGATCGCGATCCTTGGGATCCGGAGCGCCCTCTAATGCTAGTATTCTGGAGAGGGACAGAGTTATTCTGAGAGTTCATTATGGAGACGCTATTCATGGGGTCGATATCTGCAAAGTTGAGGTCGAGGTTACCAACATTCGGAGTTTGTAGGCCGGCATGTTCAACCCTTGCAGCCACTTTGTGGTGTATAATTGTCTTGTTGTCCTCGCCGACAATGTCTATGCCCAGCTCCAAAACGTCTTCCGCCCGAAGTTCGTGGGGCTCACTGTCCCGGTTCTCCTGTGATAGTCGTTGCCCGTTGACAAAAGTTCCATTGGATGATTTTATGTCGCGGATCCAAACCCTGCCATTCAACTTCTCCGCCCAGATCTCTGCATGCTGCCTAGAGAGCACCTTTGAATCGAAATAACCGTTGTTTTGGGTGGGGATGGTCTTGGTATTAGTTTGGCGCCCGATACGCAGGGTGTCGGGCCAATATGGGAGTGGAATAAATTTGCGATCAAAAGTTCCGTTCAGAGGAAGAAGCATCAAATAAGAGGGTGGAAGTGGGCCACCATTCTGTTGCGTCTGGCCGGAAATAAGGTGTTGAGAGGGTAGGATGGGCATGGCTTGGTGGTTGCCATTGATGGATGAATTAGAGCCCGTCAACGAGCCTCCCTGTGCTTGATTTGAACCTCCAGGTACCCTCATTATATCGGATTTTGTAGCCCAGGCAGCGTTTGCACCCCTAGCACCGGCGCGACCAACCCCCTTCTTTTTCCCGTTTACAGAGTTCCCCCAACTGCCGTTTGAAGCCTCAGAGCCGTTGGATGTGCCGGATGTCGAGGAAGAGACGGAGGACACACTTGATGAGCGCTGGCCCTTATTAAGGATGCGCGCAACGTCGTCGTGGGTCATCGAATTGAGATTACTTTGTCCGGTCCCATTCCATGGCCCGGGAACAGAATGAAAATTCGGTGGTTGAGCCACGGCGGTCATACGCTGCTATGTAACCGCACGCGAATGTGCGGCCGAAAGGGCGGGGAAAAGAGAGGAGTGACTCAGGAGAGTTCCAAGACCGAATGGGTTTGTCTGCCAACCAAAACACTGAGAGAAGGGACAGGTTAGTAACTACTACCCCGAGGGGGGAATATTCGAGAATTCGGTCGCTTGCTCGGGTGTCGCGTGCGTCCTTGGGCTGGGTTTGCCGATTGTAGATCTAGCTGTTGCGTCAGACAAACTCGCTTGAGTTCAAGGCGGGGGAATAGGCGACAGGAAGGAAGGAAGACAAGATATGGTCCTTCAGGTAAGAGAAGCAATAATATCTGTCGGTGAGGGTAGAGTTTGTGTGTAAATATATGGGTATCTAGGTTTGAAGGTGGGAGAGGGAGGGAGATAATATGATGTAGAAGTTTGTATGACACGAAAACTAGTATGATATTGTTTGATGGAGGTGAAAAGAGGATTGCCACAAGCGGTTGGTGTTTTTTTCTTTTCTTTCTTCTTCTTCTCGGAGGAACGAAGGGGGGGGGGGGGAAGTGTTTGGAGGAAGGTGGGTAGGGAAGTGTGTGGGGGTAGGCAGGGAGCAAACACGAGAAGGATGAAAAGGGGACGATCCGGGATTTCTTTGGCGATCCAGGGAGGCGTGGTGGCGGGTTAGGGTAGGGTAGGGAAAAACAGTTCTGGGGATGCGAGGGCCCTGGAGTTTCGTGGTGACTTACTAGGTTGTGAGGTGGTGCGTGTATGTGTATTGCATGAGCCAGGTGCAAAAGTTGCAGGAGAGGGTGAGCAGATCTGAAGTTTTTGTGTCTAGGAGGCGACGTCGCAGGACAAACAGCGTCGCAGGATCGTGGGTGGGTGATTTTGGGGTCGAGTGGACGGATGGAGTCTTAATGGATGGTGTGTGTGTGTGTATGGAGGAGGCGAAGGAGATGGCAGGACGTCGGGAGCTAAAGATGGGGAAGCTGCAGAAGGCTTTACCGAAAACTCGAAGAGAGAGGGGGAAGAGTTCGCTCAGACCCAAGGACGCTCCCCGTTTGCTAGGGATGAGAAAAAGAATAAAAAAGGTGGAAAAAGTTGAAAAAGGGGAAGAAAAATGCAGTAAAAGCGACCAGTAGGGATTTGCAGCGGTACGACGTCCACAGGACTGGCGGATATAGGATCACGACCACTGGCTGCGTTCTACTGGCCGAGTTGTAAGGGAGAGGAGAGATAAATATAGGGGGAAAGGGAGGGAGAAAGGGAGCAAGCAACAGGAGCAGACAACCCAGTAGCGGCGGCAGCACAATACTGGTAAGGTAGTCTAGCGTTGCCGGTACGAGCACTGTACTCGAGTACCGTACTATACTTTAACTCTAATGAATCTCCGGCAGAAACAGACAAGAGGATGCAGATAAGCGGCGATTGGGATGGTGTGAATTGCAAAGAGTATTTTTTTATTATATTTTTTTTAATTATATTTTAATTTTATTTACTTACATGTTTGTTCCCTGGCTGTCCTTGCCTGCTGTACTCGAGCACTGTATTGGCTTAACAACTCGACTGTTTGCTTGCCCCGCTGTAAATCTTCAATGTGGCAACAAGAACCACTGGATTGAGCCCATGTGGGCCTGACCGTGGTTCGATGATTTCACCCTCAACGTGGGTGGTGGAAATCTACTTTACACATCACTGGTACAGTACAGATGAGGGAAGCGTGTTTTGGCTGAAGAAAAGGTCGGACTGGGGAGGTATCATAATAGCATGTGGCTATCGTAATAATAATAATATCATAATTATAATACAATGGAGGGAGCTCAATCCGTCCACGAGCATTTCCACTGCAGTACGGTTTTGGCATTATGTGCAGTGAAATTTTGGTAAATTGTCACACTGTGCTATCGTCTGCCTGTGCCCCGCGACAAGCCATTGTGGCCCCGTCACGTAGAGTCAGCTTCGTCAATTGCCGGCCAGCTATCCCTTAACCTGTATTCAAACACTGTGGCTAGAGGCTAAGTTGATCCTCACCTCTCCCGCCTTGACGCCACTTAACCCGGGTGCAGTACTAGTACTTGGCGCCAAGTTGCATTAGACCAACACTCCAGCCCGGTCTGGCCAATTCAGGTGTGGCGCTTCCGGGGTTTCCCCCTCCGAATCACAGGTTCTTTCGAGTCACACACAGGACCGGAAAATTTTTGAGGCTGAAATTCAGAATGCTCGGAATGATGTGTGGCTTCAATTGTGACTGAAGGCTCTCCCCGGCCCCGGTCAACCAACCAAGGCCCAGCCCTTCTTCCCCCAGGATGCTTCTTGCTGCTCCGCTGCCGTCGATGGCCCCCCGGTAACGGTGTGTAACTTTATAGGGCTTGTTCCTTTCTGCGGTGGTGATACCCCAGTACCCTACTGTGCTTCTCCCTCCCAGTAAGGTTGCCAGGGTCACCCAAGGTCACTGCATAGAAACTTGGAAAGACGTTTACTCTACTCGAGTGCAGTGCGAGTGCAGTGCGGTACCGGTACTTGTACTTGTGGTTTTGTTGCACCGTTGCCTTAATCAAAGTCAATCTAAAAAGTCCTTCTCAGCACTGTGCCTAGTGCTCCTGGAGCTCTGTACCATGCCATACCCCTGCAATACGTATCTTTGACACCAGCCTCTCTGACAGTTCCCCCCCCCCCCATCAACCACACAATCTACCCTGTCTGCGCGCGTCCATCATATCCCCCCCACCCCACATCCTTCCACCCTCCTCTCCCAACACTAATTTACAGACCACATTTCCCTTTCTCTGTTGCTTACTTTCTCCCTTTGCTTTCTCGTCGAGCTCTTCATGCTCACTGAGCGCGTCTTGCTCTAGTCATGAGCTCCTTTCTGTCTTTCCTTATCGCCTACCTGCTTGGAGGGATTACACTTTTGCCTCTTTTGTTGGGGCTCCTGTTTCTATATGCTTACCTTACCTTTCCAATAGCTGCACTCGATGAACCTGTTCCAGAGCTCAAACTTGACGCCGATGAGGACAAGGTTTTCAAAACGGACGACGAGAAGCTTGTCAAACGCCTCAATAACGCTGCCGATGTTGCTGCCGGTTACTTTGCTGTTACGAGAGAGTTCGTTCCCGGTGGTGTGAATGGGAAGCCTCCGGAGCGAACGTCCCCGGCTGGAAATACCCAACCTGTCAGCGAATCCCCTTCTGTTTATCAAACTATGTATCGTAGCCTCTTCGAGAGAAAGGGCAGTCCTGCCGCTGCCGATGCTGCGAAGAAGGCTGGCCGTAGGGCACGTAATGAATTCTTTGTTGTTCTTAGGTGGGTTTTCTGTCCAATCTAAACCTTCACCCGACCGACCCCCTTCCCTTACTGACCCCTGCTGCAGACATGGTCACCTTATGCTTTACGACGACTCGGATCAGTCCGAGGTTAGGCATGTTATCTCGTTGAGTCTATATTCCGTCAGTATCTACGGCGGAGGCGAGGAAATACCGGAGGGCGAGCTCTACATTCGTCGGAATGCCATATGCCTTTCGAGGAGAAACAATGCCGTAGACAAAACACTTGATATGGGTCAAAATGCTATGCCATTTTACTTGTTTTCCGAAAACTGTTCTCTTAAGGAGGACTTTTATTTTGCACTCCTGAAGAACCTGGAAAAGTCTGATGAAACCATCACCCCCCCTATACCTCTCCGGTATGAGCAAAAGCACATCCTATCACTTGTTCAGCGGCTACACTCCTCGGAGGAACATCTGCAAACCAACTGGGTGAATGGGTTACTTGGGCGCCTTTTCCTAGCCATCTACAAGACCTCTGATATTGAAAAGTTCATACGGACAAGGATAACGAAAAAGATAGCACGAGTTAATAAACCCAATTTTCTTTCCAATATCGTGCTGCAGAAGGTGCATGTTGGCGAAGGGGTTCCTTCCATCACAAACCCCCGCTTGAAGGAAATGACAGTGGATGGTGACTTCTGCGCCGAGGCAGACCTTACATATGATGGAAATTTCCGGCTGGTAAGTTGGATTAATAACTCCCCTTATTATTGCATACGGGTTTGCTTATTACGTGGTCTTATAGGAGGTGGCTGCTAAGGCTACTCTGCAATTGGCTTCTCGCTTTAAACCAAGAGAGGTCAACTTGGTTCTCAGTGTTACACTAAAAAGGCTCGAGGGCCATGTTTTGATTAGGATCAAGCCTCCGCCAAGCAACAGACTGTGGATAGCCTTCGAGACTGTGCCCAAAATGGAGCTCGACATTGAACCTATCGTTGGTTCTCGGCAGGTCATTTGGGGCCCTGTCTTGCGAACTATTGAGGGTCGCATACGTGAAGTAATAGCGGAAACGCTAGTTCTTCCTCATTACGACGACACCCCGTTTACAGATACCCTGTATCAGGAGTTTCGAGGTGGCATATGGGAAGAGCCTGCTCCCTCCGAACCCTCGGAGGAGGCGTCCGCAGCCGAGAGGGGTTCTGTTGATGGTGTTGAGAAGGAAGATAGCGGGGAAGCAGCGCAAACATCTGTCGATACACCCCTCGGTGAGACTCTTGACAAGTCGGCGAGCATGCCATCCCTCCCACAAGCAACACTCGGAATAGACAGCAAGAAAGCAGCCTCGACGATTGGCCTAAACGGGAATGCTGAAGGTTCACGGGGGCCGAAATCTCCTGGGCTGAAGTCTAGTAATGGTGAGCGGAAGAAGAAGTCGAGCAGAGCACAATCCATAACGTCCATGGCACCTTCGTCACCAGTTGTGGGTACTGATGCGGTGAATGTTACAGCGGTGTGGGGCAAAGACAATGTTGTCGACAAGGGCACCGCAACCTCTGCTGTAATGGCAATGAGTCGTTCCCACTCGTCCTCAAATCCGAATTCACCTTCGACCAATTCTCACCCGGTGGGGACGCCACCTTCCAAGCTGTCGCAAAACTCGGAATCGTCCGTAGAGGCTTCGAATGACCAGAGATCGGAAAGGAGTAGTCGTTCCTCGGTATATTCACAAGCTGAGACGGATGAACTAGCGGCGCAAGCTGATAGGGACTCGGTTCGCCCTTCAACTCCAAATGGTAGTCTACCAAATAGCCCCACTCCGAGTATTATTGCGAGAACAATGACAAATGCATCGAGTTCGAGCTCTACGCTTAGCTCCCGCCCAATCAGGACCACGCCTGAGAAGATGACAGTAGCAGCGGTTGGCTCCTTGACCACAGCAGTCAGGAATTGGTATAAAGCCCGAAATGTGTCTGGAGAAGCCCCAGCGGATATATCGTCACCGGGCGCACGCAGGCTCCCGCCGGCTGAAATCCCACCCCCTCCAGCCAAGAAGACCCCGCCCATAAATGTGCCCAAGCGGAAAACGGTCCCACCTCCATTGCTACCTGCCCGGAATAAACCGAAACGCCAAGTGCCCGCCCCACCGGTCCCGCCGAGGAACGTTGGCACAACGGGATCTGATGAATTGTTGGTTGTCGCTGCGCCTGACTCGGAACCTACAACCCCTTCCTCTGCTGTAGCCGAAGAGGGCGGTAGTTACATTGGGGGGGGCGGAGGTGAGGGCTTGGGGTCTCATATGATGTTTCCCGGAAATGAGTCGTCATCGGCTTCGGCCTCGGTTTCACCTGGTATGCCCAGGCGAGGAAGTCCATCACCACGTCTGGAGGAGGGCAGCAGTTCGTGGGAGCCGGATCGCAAGAGACTTTCCAAGAGAAACCCAGGTGAGGAAGAGACCGAACAATGGCATGCGGCGGAGGAGGCCGAGTTAAGAACCAAGGTTCCGTTTGAGCCGGATGAAGCCTTGACATAGAGTATAGGGGAGCTGCTTCTGCTGTATGTTGTTTTCTTTGGCTTCTTTTATTCGGTTTTTCTTTTTTATCAGTTTTTTCTTTCGTTTCTTTCTATTTTACCTCAATAACTGTTTTATGGGTGTTATTTCATTAGGGGTATCACATTGGCATCTTTTCCTTGTCATTGAACTTTTTTTCTCGTCTGTTGGTGGGTGTATATTTATGAGGGGGTGACGAAGATTGAGCCATGATAGATGGGTGTAATTTTATGAGAAGCGTTAAAGTGTTGCATACTACGAGTACTCCGGCCTCTAAACTGTTGAAACCACTGTTCTTGTGTTAATTGAGAGAGAGAAAAGTGGGGGTGACCCCGGCTATGTAACAAGAAAAGACGCAGGCACAATTTCCCCCGTTCACAGAGCCTCACTCGCCGCTGCATCGCCGCCGCCATACGCCCGGCTTACATAACACCCCCCAGTTGACCATAGCAGATATGGAAGGATGCTTCAACATAAACACTCGCCTCATTCCGAGTGATTAAATGTGATCGAACCACCGACTCCGGTTAGAGGTGTAAAAACATGCCTTATCACAAGTGCTAAGGGTAAGTTAGTACGCGTATACGGTGCTAGTAGAGACGTAATCTCTGGGACTTGCTGGATGGGCTCCTGTACCTAAATCTAAGTTAGTGTTGATCCCCATTAACTACATACACCCTGACCGCTCCTTTCCCCATTATATACACTCCACCTCCACATTTCTCCCTGCTTCCCCATTGTGATTGCTTCCCCAAATACCCTACATAAACTTCTTCTTGATGAAATGCGTGAATATTGAGGATATGAAAGCAAGTTTTTGAGAGAGGGGAATGATTACCTGTTGCCGTAGTATTACCAGGAGCTGAGAGTCCCCTACCACCGAGTGAACCGGAACAAATATACCTGGTGGAGTAGTGAGTGAATCGACTTAAGATGATTGCCTATGCATTACGGAATTTCCCCCAGGTGCCCATAGTGCAATGAATTCACTCCAGTGAAGGTCTCATTTAACAATAGTCACCATCTAAGGAAACTGTTGATAAGTGTAATTTTATGAGAAGCGTTAAGGTATTGCATACCACTCTGGCCCCTAAACACCTACCCCGTTTAGAGGCTGTGGTGGTATGGTGATCTAGAGTGTTGATAGACTGAAGAGGTTTCAAGAATCATGGATGAAATGAATTGGTTTCTCCAAATAGCAATTTGTCAACCAGTAGTAGTAAATAGAGTCAATATGAGTGCCCCTTTATCAAACATTGAATGAATGGAGTTATCTAGTAAGACTAGATTTCTATATTCATTGATGTCCTCCAATACGTTTCTGAACATTGTATCTGTAGTTTCAACCACAAAAAACAGATTGAACATCTGCCAGAAATCCATATTTGGGCATTGTGGTATATAGACGAGTGTAAGAGGAATAATGTAGGTCATTTCAATTGCAAATCCATTCTGAAAAGCATGGCTTGCTTATAGTTTATTTGTTATCCTGCTCTTATCATATTTTAATTCTTTTTTAAGCTGGAAGAGATTGTTAAATAGATATAGCTAGGTCTGACTGCTTCACTCTACCATATAGTAAGTAGAATTGAATGAGACATCCAATTTGGTAAGCTTGAAATAATGCAAGTTAGCAAGCTTAATATAATATAAGTTGAAGAATGTTACTTGTAAATAGCTAAGAGACTAGCAATATATTACTGCACAGCCTAGCTGCATGCTGCTTCATTTGCTTGTGAGTCTCGTGACAATATTTGACAATATTGGGGCATCAGGTATGTAAGCCCATATCTGAAAACCCTTCTTTCATATTCCTATGTACTTTCACAAGTAAGGTTCAGTAGGGCAGTAAGAGCATAAGCAAGATATATCAGTATAGTGAACCTGCAGGAAAGAATAGGGGGTGGGAGTATATATAATAAAAATAGGAAGTTAGTATATAGAAAATAAAAAGATAAGAGGTTAGAGTGTAGGTAATGGACAAGAGATCAAGGTAGATCTCAAGTTTTAAGTATATGAGTCAAGATAGCAATTTGTAGAGATTGCATTGCTGCCCCTGCTATATAAGTGTATTAACTCACCTTTAAATGCTTATGATAAGAGTTGTTAAGAAATACCCCTTGGAGAAGTCAAAAGTTAAGTATGGACAAGTGCCAGCTATTTTATTTAACTCCAGCTGAGCTCGTTCAAGCCCATTGCAGCCTGCTCAATATCCATTCCTGGAAATCCTATAGTCTAGTTAGTCTCTTGATTTCTAAAACTGGTATTTGAAATAAGCTGTTGGGTGTGTGGACTTATCGTATGTGAGGTGTGATGGTTGTTGTATTCTGGTTATAGAAGGAAGAAGACTATTTAAGGAGAAAGACCAATGCCAAGACCACTCCTGCACAACCATTAATAATCGTAATTACAAATGTAGACAAGCCCTAACCTAAGCCAAAGATATAACCTAAGTGGGTAACGGCGTCTTCAAATATGAGAGAGGTAACAGTGGTAACATAGTTTCTAGCTATTCCACATCCCTTTTTAACATCTACTGTCCTACCTTAACCGGTAAAAGGCTCTAATTCAATCAATAAAGCCCCTGTCCAAGCCATGATCATCTGTTCAGGGATTCTACTACCGTCACTCTTGTATTCAGACTTCTAAAAGAGAACCAGTCTTATCCCACAATTTCAGGCATCTGTGCAGGAATACCGAATACACTGCTACCACACTCCTGTTATTAAAGACAAAACTCATGCACCTATTTGATCAACTACATCCTGTATCACAAACTGCAATATGATTACTCTGAGAATGCTTTTATTTTTTCAACAGATTTTGCCTTTTTTCTCACTTTGTTCGCATATTCAGTGAAGCCACTCCTTGCATCAATCCCACTATGCCAGTCATTCTTCCTGTATACCTCTACTATGCTCGTGTGTAATCCAGCCACACCCAAATCAACCATTTCCCCATGTTTTACCTGCACACCTGTTTTCAACCACATATAATAATTAAAGTAAGAAGGCAAGATCAACATCTTGCCAGAATATTTACATTTGATAGTAACAATAGTACCAAAAATGGTCAAAACAAGCAAGCTACTACCTACATATAATCTTTCCATGCTTCATGTTAGAATCCAGGTAAGTTTTGGCTAATAGTCTATTATTACAGTGATTTAGCAGGTATGTGTACTTAGTAAAAGTAAAGGTGTAGGAATGTAGTCCAGGGTAGTCCTGTTCTCTATACGAGAAGGTGACCTTGAAATAATTATTTTGCAGACCAATATACTGTACAGGATATGAGTGCTAGCAAATTGTACGACCAGGCTCAGTGTCGTATATTACAATTAGGTATATTTCAAAAAGTTGGACAAAGAACTAAAAAAACCAAGATGACAAGTTAGCATATATGGAGTTCTACCAACTAGCAGTAGAGTAATAGATTTATGGCTTATTTGTCATAACAAAAAGTGTCTTCATAATACTAGTGATGTTTCCTCAACCGGTTTGGGTTATTAACTTTTTCATTCTTAAACTTCCCGATGATTTCCACTCTCCACTATTCTCCTTTCAATGTTCTCTTTACTACTACTACAAATTGTATTCTTACATCTAATTATCCATTAGACCTCTTTGGATATCACAGGTTGCAAGCTAGAGGGTTGACCTTTAATCATAAACCATGCTTAGGCATAATTACCAGTGACGCTTTTGCCTTAATGAAAACTAGTTTCCCCTCTCAATTCTCACATGTGCTAGTCTTTTTGTTCCCAGGTAAACCAAGTCAATGTAATTTGCATCTTTTCTTACAGTAACTCTTATTTTACCTCACATTTTGACCTTTAGCCAAACACACTCCTGACAGACACTTTACTCAATTAGCTGTCTTTTGCAATAATGCTGCCATTTCACCAACTGCGTCTCTATCCTATCATCATTTCTAAGGGGTTTTTCTTGGGTTTCCTCCCTCCACTTCTGGCTCTAACCTACATTTGTCAAGCCTTTTGCACTTTTTTTTCAATTTTATCCAATTTTATTCCTTCTTCTTCCAGACACTATATCACAAATCCTGACTAAGCAAGGAAGATTTGACATGACTAATAGTTATTAGTCATAAGTCTATTATTTTTTCACACCATGAAGTCAATTGACTCATAGTATCTCACATGACTTCGTAAGAGTGGGCCATCTGTATATTATGATTGATTGATTGTTTTGATGGCTCATGATTGTGAGTCATATGATATGATAACTTTGGCACAAGACTCGGATTATTTGTCATGGGTTTCACACATGTGACTTATTGGAGCACATGACTGGTTTTGTGGATATTGATAGGTTAACCATATGTTGTCTAGTGACTCATTTGAGTCATCTGATGGGTCTCAAACTATGACTCACTTAGGAGTCATACAACTTATGTAACATGAGGTGATGAGTCATCAGGGTTAGGGTCATGAAGATGCCTATATAAGGTAGGCCTTTAGGCCTTCTCTCAATTATTTAAGTACATACCTATACCTGGAAGTTACAATACAATTCTCAATATCTTTATACTATTGAATTCTACAAATACTCTACCAACAAACTCTTCAAGCCTGTGACTATTGGGACAGGCTGAAGCGCTGTATTGATATTATAGAACTACTGTGATAATTCTATATGATGGTAAGACAGTTGGGCACTAGCTGATGAGATAGTGGAACTACAAGGCAGCAAGCCAGTTCTGTACAATCTGCAGAGATTGTAAGATCTTAAGTCATTGATAATCAAGGTTATTATGTCTTGCAATATAACACAAGGACAATAGGATTGTTACAGTTAACTACTCGCACCCTGACCTCTCATTTCCCCACTACATACACTCCGCCTCCACATCTCTTCCTGCTTCCCTATTGTGATGGCTTCACCAAATACCCTACATGAGCTTCTTCTTGATGAAATGCCTGAACGTGGAGGATATGAAAGCAAGTTTTTAAGAGAGGGGATTGATTACCTATTGCTACAGTATCACAAGGAGCTAAGCAGTCCCTACCGCTGAGCGAACCGGAACGAAGATACCTGGTAGAGCAGTGGGTGGCCTGACTTGAGATTATTGGTAACGTATTGCGAAATTTCCCCCAGGTGAAGATCGGGCAAGGAGTTCCCTCCAGTGAAGGTCTCAGTCCACCATGCAGACCACCGAAGGAAACCATTGATGAGTGTAATTTTATGAGAAGCATTAAGGTATTGCATACCACTCTGGCCCCAAAACACCTGCCCCGTTTAGAGGCTGTGGTGGTATGGTGATCTACAGTGTTGATAGACTGAAGAGATTTCAAGAATCATGGATGAAATGAGTTGGTTTCTTCAAATAGCAATTTGTCAACCAGTAGTAGTAAATGGAGTCAATGTGAGTGCTCCTTTATCAAACATTGAATGAATGGAGTTATCTAGTAAGACTAGATTCCAACATGAATTGATGTCCTTCAATACGTTTGTGGTCATTGTATCAGTAGTTTCAACCATAAAAAACTGATTGAACATTTGCCAGAAATCGATATTTGAGCATTGTGGTATATAGAGCAGTGTAAGAGGAATAATGTTGGCCATTTCAATGGCAAATCCATTCTGAAAAGCATGATTTACGTATACTTTATTTGTTATCCTACTCTTAGCATATTTTAATCCTTTTTTAAGCTGGAAGATATTGTCAAACAGATATAGCTAGGTCTGCCAGCACCACTCTACCATATTGTCAGTGGAATTGAACAAGACATTCAATTTGGTAAGCTTGAAATAATCCAAGTTAGCAAGCTTTACATGACACAAGTTGAAGGGCTTTACTTGTGAATAGCTGAGAGACTAGCAATATATTGCTGCACTGCCTAGCTGGATGCTGCTTCATTTGCGTATCAGTATTTTCGCAACATTTGACAATATTGGGGTATCCGGTATCTAAGCCCATATCTGAAAATCATTCTTTTATATTCTCATATACTTTTACAAGTAAGGTTGAGTAGGATAGTAAGAGCTTAGGCAAGATCTATCATAATACTGAACATTCAGGAAAAAATAAGAAGTGAGAGTATAATATTATTATATAATAAAAAATAGAAAGTTAGTATGTAGAAAATAAAGAGATAAGATGTTAGAGTATAGGTAATAGATACGAGATCAGGGTAGCTTTCAGGGTTTAAGTATATGAGTCAAGAGAGAAATTTGTAGAGATTGCTTCTCTACCCCTGCTACATAAGTGTATTAACTTACGTTTAAACACTTATGATAAGGGTTGTTCGTAGACACCTCGTGCAAAAGTTGAAAGTTAAGCATAGACAAGTGCTAGCTATTTTCTTTGACTCTAGCTGAGGTCATACAAGCCCATTAGGCCTGCTCAATATTCATTCCTGGAAATCCTATGGTCTAGTTAGTATCTTTGTTTCCAAAACTGCTATTTGCGATAGAGTATTGAGTGTGTAGACTTCTCATAGATGAGGTGTGATAGTTGTTGTATTCTGGTTGTAGAAGAGAGAAGACTATTTAAGGAGAAACATGGATGTCAAGACCACTCCTGCACAACTATTAATAATCATAATCACAAATATGGACAAGCCCTAACCTAACCCAAAGATATGACCTAAATAGATAACTAAATCTTCACATAGGATAGAGCTAACAGTGCTGACACAGTCCCTAGCTATTCCACATTCCGCTTAACCACCTGCAGCCAGTGTCCTACCTTTACTGGCAATGGCCTTTACATCAATCCATGAAGCACACTGCCAAAATCATGATTATTTGTCAAGAGATTCTGCTACTGTGGCTATAGTATTCAGACTTCTAAAAGAGAACCAGTCTCATCCCACGGTTTCAGCTGTCTGCTCAGGATTGTTCCAAACACTGAATACACTTCTACCACACTCCTTTCATAACAGAAAAACCTCATGAATTTATTTGATCACCATACCCTGCATCACAAACTGCAATATGATTACTCTGAGAAGGCTTTTATTTTTTCAACTCATTGTGCCTTTCTTCTCACCATGTTCTCATATTTAGTAAAGCTACTCCTTGCATCAATTCCACTAAGTTAGTCATTATTCCATTATACTTCTCCAATTTGTAACTCAGCTACATACAAACCAACATTTCCCCATGTTTTACCTGAACATATATTTCCAATCCCATATAATAATTAAAGTCAGCAGGAAAGATAAACTCATTGCTAGAATATTTACACTTGATAGTAACAACAGTAACGAAAATAGTCAGAACCAGCATACTACCATCTCCATATAATCTTTCAATACTCCATCTTAGAATCTGGCCATGTTTTGGCTAATACCCCATCATTCCAGTGTTTCACCAGGTATATACACTCAGTAAAAGAGGAGAGGTGGGAATGAAGTCTAGTGTAGTCCTGTTGCCTATGCTAGAAGGTAATTGGAAAACCATTATTTCGCAAACCAAAGTACTTCACAGGATATTAGTACTAGTAAACTAGCAGCCCTCCTCAAGACCTTGAGGACCTGGCCTGAGTGATGTGGTTGATAAAATAATTGTTTATTGTTGAGATAGTATGAATGAGGCAGCTGGGTAGATGGTGATATTGTATGAGGAAGATGATGATATGTGTAGGAGGAAGAAAAGTAATGTGTCATGGGGGTAAAGGTGCAAACACATGAACTAATAATCCAATCCTGTGATATAAAGTATTAAAAACACCAACGAATAATAGGATATGATAGCAGGAATTCCAATAATAATATAAATATTTAGTTGATTATGTAAGAACAAAGTGTGTAAACAATAAAGTGATAGATATATATATTTAGATGTAGCTATAAAATGAAGATAAAAAATGCAAACAGTATATAGAAAGCCTCATTAAAACCATTCAGTCAAAACCCTCCGGATATAAGGGAAAAATGCTGTTATGGAAAAAGAGTACTTTCACAGGATTCGCAGTAAAAACACAAGCAAAGTAACAATAGCTTAATCTAAATGTACCACTTTTAGTGAAGGTGGAGATTTCTATTGCAAAGATATCTCAAAGCAGGACCTATGGATATACAATGTTTGATGTAATTGTTGGAGTATTACTGGATGACAATAGAGTAAGTCCATCCAGAGATGTTACTCTTGACAGTGCTACATAAAGTTGGCTATGTGTAAATGCATCAGTACGAAGATCTACACCTACCTTTTTCAGAGATTGGCCTTGAGATTTGTTCACAGTCATAGCAAAACATAAACGTACAGGAAACTGCTTAGGTTCAAGAATGAATGGCAGCTTCTCATCACTAGTGGTGAACTTTATCCTAGGCAGAAGGCGAATCTCTCCATCCCACCTGCCACCTAAAATAGCTACCTGTAAACAGTTGCGGTTAATTCCCAACAACCTTAATCTAGTACCATTACACATTCCATGCTTCAGACTCAGATTCCTGATGAGGATTAGTGGTACTCCAATTTTCAATCTAAGACAGGATGGAGGTATTCAGGCCAGGTTTATACTCTGCAAATATTCTACCGCGTAGGGCTCTGAGTCTGCAGCCTCTTGACAAAGTTCTACCTTGTTGACAGCGTCAAAGAGGTGTTCTGTCCCAGGCATCTTGTCTAGAAGACTGTTATTGAAATCAGTCACTGTGTCATTCTTGAAAGCCAGAATTGCCCTTCCAATAAGAGCACTGTGAGATGTAACAGCTTCAGTTAACAATGCCTGTGGGTAGAGCTGATGACAGAGATGATCTACTGTTTCAACTCTACGAATATATGCAGGTAGATTAATCTTTCTATAAATGTTTGCATCATTCACCAGACTCTTAAGAAAGTCGATGAAGATCTGGTTGGAATTGTTAGCCTCAATTCTCATACTTGTCTTAAGTCTTAATACTTGCAAGCGGTGCCAGAGAGAGCTATGCTGGAGACAGGCTTGTAGGGTAGCCTGCTGTGAACCTCGCCTGACCACTGGTAAGATTTGAGCAAAATCTCTATCAAGTACAGTAGGAATTTTACCAAACAGACAACTATCACTTACATGACATATATCATTCAAGGTCCTGTTGACTGCTTCAAAGCAGGACTTATGTTGCATAGGCACCTCATCCCAAATGATCAGTGATGTCTTTCTGATCAGCTGGGCAAGAGGTGAGTTGCTTGTAATATTGCATCCACTATTAAGTGCATTGGATAGGGGAATCTTGAATCTGCAGTGAGCTGTACGGCCACCTGGTAACAATTGAGCTGCAATACCAGATGATGCAACACAGAGTACAATTTTGCCCCTAGCACGTAGGTAACTACAGAGACAGTTATAGAGAAATGTCTTGCCAGTTCCAGCTGCACCTTGAAGAAAGAAACCCGACCTATGATTTCCACGAGGATTCTGCTCATATTTTTCCACAATATTTCATATTTCTGTAAAACAATTTTTCTGCTCTGGATTGAGCTGTTCTTTCATTATATTGCAAGATTCCTCCTCCTGATGTGGATCATAGGCTAATTCTTCTTCAATCATTGGATTATTAGAGTTAGGATGTTGTGCCACCCATGAAAGAAGTGGTTCTGGCAATCCGTAGTCTAATAGTGACTTTCCAAATTCATTCAAGATGTCTTGAAGGAGGGAGAGACCATCGTCTAGGTCAATTCTGCCTTCAATTTCCTCTGCTCCTGGAGGTACTGGGACCCTTCCAGTAGCCAAGATATGTGGAATATCATCACACATACTTGGCCAAAATGTTTCCCAAATGGCAAGTGGGTTGCTAATAGTTGTATACTGCAGGGCCAAAGCAAATAGATGTCGCAAGGCCCTACCAGTCATAAACTGGGCACCTTCCCTAAAGAGGGCTACCCACTCGCCGTCATCTTCCAATAATCCTAAAGCAATACTTGCACCTTTAAATGTTGGGTACACCATACCATCAACTGTCCTTAAATTTACAAAGCTTGTAGCTCCTCGAATGGCAGTTAATAGCAGGCGGAGATAATATCTCTCACGCTGAAAAGGACTTGCCGAATACATCCGGCCCACTGCAGTCCCTCTTAGCCTCTTTTTCCATCCTATCTTACGCACTCACACAAAGTGTTCAGGAAATTCATAGTACAGGAATTGCCTGCCATCTTCATGCTGCGCATTGTAAGAAAAGAATGCCATCAGTGTAGTTATAGACCCCTCAATTAGATCACGAATATGATCTGGATCATCATGTCCTGCAAAGTAAATTGCCTGTTGTCCTGGCATATGTAATGACAGATGCGTTACCGGTGGTTGTTCATCATGCATATCAAATTCAAACAAACGCCAAACTGCTTCAGTTGGACCTAAATACCGTCCATGCAGATAGCGCTTGATCTCATCATGCTCAGACTCCACACTGACTGTAGCTCTATCCCCACCCTTGTAAATGTATTTGTGAATATATTTCACTGCTTGTACTGAACCACAAACATCTACATTAATGTGGGCGTTATACCGGAGAGACAGATAGGGGCTGTATGGTACAACTTTACGATTGTCAATCACAGCAGTAAGTGTACCTCGTGATCCAGGAACTGGTATTATAAAAGACCTGACTGTATTCCGTCTCCGGTACAGGGGGTATCCATTCTCAGGAACTGTTGTCTCCTCTAAGATATCACGTGGATACCCCTTGTGACAGGTGGTCACAACGGCTGGGTTTAGGTCTTTCATGCATAAGGCATTACCATTTCCCCCTACACATTGTGTATGTACCATAGTACTCTCAATAATAGTCCTCAACTGTTGACCTATGAAGTCATCTTCAGTTGGGATTTCAGCAGATATAAACCTGTCAATATAGACAAGTGTAAGAAATTGGACATCAGTTTTCAGAAACAGCAGCAGATGAAGATGAGGCAGCCCACGCTTCTGGTATTCTATTGTCCAGACCCAGCCACGCCAAGGACCAAACACTTGCTTGTGCTTGAGCTGATCCAACAGATCACGGACCTTGAGATTGAAAACTCTAGCCACCAGATCTGGGCGGTCAATGGCAGTCTGACCAGGTAGTAGCTCATCTTGTATCTCAGCCCACTTTGGGTTAGCTGTAAACGTAATGAATAGTGAAGGCTTTCCAAAGTGGCGTACCAGGGCCATACTATCCTGGTACAACTGCTGCATGAATCTGTCTCCACAAACATAGCTTGATGGTAAGACAACTCTGCGTCCAACTTCCTCTGGATTCACATCGCCTTGTTGCAGTACATCAGCAAGACCATTGTACAAATCAGTTTAGCCTGATTTGTTCGGAGCCAGTTCAGCTTATTCTGATCACAAGCTGCCCAGGCATCAACCACCAATTGCTGGAAGAGCCTTTGGGATCTCATAAGAGTTGCTGGTTCGTCAGTCCTGGTGTGCATGCGGAACCTGAAAAATGTCCTTTGTGACATTCTCAGGTTCTGACGATTGCCATCCTGATTCTCAAGAGTTCTTGCCCAGTGCCATCCAGGCTCCCCATATGGGAAGAGGAGCACATAGTGGAGTGGCAAGTAGGAGGCATGATTGGAATTAATGATGGTCAATCCATTATCTGGGACCTCACCATTAACCCGCTCAGCTAGTACAATATCACGAAATCCTCCCCTGCCATATTCTCCAGGCAGGATCAATGCAACTTCATTAGCTGTGGGCAAGGTTTCTCTTCTCATATCTGCCCCCGATTCCACAATCAAGCTCAGTTCGGGATTGAGAATAATACGCAGGTCAGGTTCCTGCTCTGACAGCTGAGCGAACCTTTCCCTGACTGTAAGATACAGCTGGATATAAGAGCATACCTGTTGTAGCATCCTTGTTAAGGATTCAATTATTGTCACATCGAGTGTAGGTGCTCTTGCATATCTTGCTTGAGCTGCCTCAACTGGATTATATAAGTATATTTGGGAGAACAGGGCATCCCGACCCCCTGGTGGAACCAGAGGACCTTTCTGGTGATAGATGGCACCATGGATCTGGAAGAGCTGTAAGCCCTGCCCTGTAGTCCCAGTACGCGCATTAGCATTACAGCTGATAGATGTGAAAGCAAACAGTGTATTCCAGCGACGGATATGCTGCCGGAACAACCGTGACTGACTATCTTGCCCAGTCATCAAGGTATTCAAGGGTTCAGGCAAAGCCCTCATCCTCTCAACTATCACATCACCGTGCTTACAGCACGCCTGAAAGGTCCCAGCCTTAGCACGGGTCCTATTTTGTGGTCTTTCTGCCTGCCAGTGCAATGCATGGCATGCACTACATATCAGGTCCATATGACCAAGTTTATGGGCTGTCCATTCCCGACGATGCTCAATAAAAGCAGTGGGAACAGGAATATTAGCCTGACCCACCATCTCTAGCCCCTCAGGAGCAGCAATTTGATTTGCTAGCCCCGAGGCTTGTCTTGCCCGTTGTCTTGCATCCCTCTGCCTTGCCTAGTAAACAAATATCATTCACTTAGTCAGTATTATTATATTAACAGTTTATAATATGCAGGATTCAGGAGAGTAGCTTACCAAGCAGTCTCTACATGTCTTGCGACGATTGCCTCTTGCATCAAGATCAAATGCGGCATACTCTCTGCTCCGAAGGCACTTGCCACACCTTTGAGTCTCCATATACTCCTATCCAAGTATTGAATATTAATTAGTACATATCAAATCAACAGGAATGAAATACGGAATATATCTTACTATGATGTATGAACAGAGAGCTTCTCAGCTGTAGAAGTGCCAGAGCTATCAAGATGAGGATGGAATAATGAGAAACTAAACCCTTTTATGAGTACTGATTTTCCAAGTACAATGAGGCAAACAAGATACAGTAGGTAAAGGGAAAATGTTGTAAAAGCGTAAGAGAGGAGTAAGGGAGAGGTAAGGGAGGGATAAAGGAGGGGTAAGAGATGTGTGAGAGATGTGTGAGAGACATGTAAGGGAGGTGTGAGGGAAAGGTAAGGGAAAGGTAAGGGAGAGGTAAGGGAGAGGTAAGGGAGAAGTAGGGGAGAGGTAAGGGAGGTGTGAGAGAGCGGTGAGGCACTGGTAAGGAAGGAGTGAGGGGGCAAGGAGTAAGGGAGTAGTGAGGGAGAGATGAGGGAGCAAGTAGGAAGGGAGTAGTAAGGGAGTAGTGAGGGTGGAAGGGGTGTGGGAGTAGTGAGGAAGTAGTAAGGGAGCTAGGGGTAACAGAGTGGTGAGGGAGCGGTGAGGGAGCGGTGAGCGAGTGGTGAGGGAGTGGTGAGGGAGTGGTGAGGAAGCAGTGAGGGAGCGGTGAGTGAGCGGTGAGGGAGTGGTGAGGGAGTGGTGAGGGAGCGGTGAGGGAGTGGTGAGGGAGTGGTGAGGGAGGGGTGAGGGAATGGTGAAGGAGTAGTGAGATAAGGGTCTGAGAGGGGTGAGAGAGGGGCAGTAGAGGGTTGAGATGGATTAATGGAAGTTGTTCAGAGAACAGAGGGATGTGGAGAAAATAAGGGATATGTGGGGAATAATAAAAGATGAGGGGAGGTGAAGTGGAAGGCAGAGAGAAGCGTGTATGGGGAGAGAAGAAAGAAGGTGGAAGAGAAAAAGATTATATGGATGGTTGCCAGCTGCAACGTTGTATAAGATAGGTTTTACATGTGATGGACCAATACAGTTGTTATAAGGCAGGTTGTGACTGTTGTTTCAGGGTAAGGTGAGATGGTATCAGATCATCAGATGTCTCATTGGGAAAATTATGTACAGTACATATAGATTGTACGACCAGACTGAGTGTCATACCTTACAATTAGGTATATTTCAAAAGTTGGACAAAGAACCAAAAGCACCAAGAGGACACATTAGCCTATACAGAGTTCTATCAACTAGCAGTAGACCAATAGATTTATGGCTTATTTGTCATAACAAAAAGTGTCTTCATAATACTAGGGATTTTTCCTCAACCAGTTTGAGTTATTAACTTTTTCATTTTTAAACTTCCCTATGATTTCCCCCCTCCACTATACTCATTTCAATCTTCCCTTTACTACTACTGCAAACAGTATTCTCACCTCTAACTATCCAGTAGACCTCTTTGGATATCACAAGTTGCATGCCAGAGGGTTGACCTTTAATCATAAACCCTGCTCAGACATAATCAACAGCGACGCTTTTGCCTTATTGGAAACCAGTTCCTCCTCTCAATTCTCACATGTGCTAGTCTTTTTGTTCCCAGGTAAACCATGTCATTGTAATTTGCACCTTCTCTTACAGTAACTCTTACATTACATTACATTTTGACATTCAGCAAAAGATACTCCTGACAGACTCGGTACTCAATTGACTGTCTTTTGTAATAATGCTGCTATTTCACTAGCTGCTTCTCTATTCTATTATCATTTCTAAGGGTTTCTTTCTTGGGTTGCCTCCCTCTACTCCTAGCCCCAACCGACATTAATCCAGCCTCTTGCACTTTTTTTTCACGTTCATCCCATTATATACCTTCTCCTTCCAGACACTATATCACAAATGGTAACTAAACAAGGCAGATTTTAAATGACTAATAGTTATTAGTCATAATTATATTATTTTTTCATACAATGAAGTCAATTGACTCATAGCATCTCACATGACTGCGTAGTAGTAAGTCATCTTTATATTATGATTGGTTGATTGTTTTGATGACTCATGATTGTGAGTCATATGATGTAATGACTTTGGCACATGACTCACATTATGTGTCATGGGTTTCACGCATGTAACTCATTTGAGCACATGACTGGTTTTATGGCTATTGATAGGTTAATTGTAGGTTGTGTAGTGACTCATATGAGTTCTCTGATGGGTCTCAAAATAGAACTCACTTATGAGTCATAGAAGTTATGCAACATGAGGTGATGAGTCACCAGGGTTAGAGTTGTGAAGATGCCTATATAAGCCAGGCCTTCAGGCCTTCACTCAACTATTTATGTCCAGTTCTATACCAGGAAGTTGCAATACAATTGTCTATATCTTTATACTATTAAATTCTAAAGAGACTGTACCGACAAAGTTGCGACACCTGTGACTATTCAGACCGTCTGGAGAGGTGTATTGATAATATAGAACAACTGTGATAGTTCTATATGATGATAAGACAGTTGGGCACTAGCTGAGGAGATAGTGGAACTACAAGGCAGCAAGCTAGTTTTGTACAATCTGAAGAGATTGTAAGATGTTAAGTAATTGATAATCAAGGTTATTAAGTCTTGCAATATAACACAAGGACAATAGAATTGTTATAGTTAACCACTCGTATCCTAACCTCTCATTTCCCTGTTACGTACACTCTAGGTTCACATCCCTTTCCGCTTTCCCATCCTAATAGATCCCCCAAATAGCCTACCCAAACTTCGTCTTTATGAAAGGCCTGAATGTCAAGGATGTAAAATGATGTTTTTAAGAAAGAAGATTGATTTCCGGTTAGGAGCTGAGGAGTCCCCTACCACGGAGCGAACCAGAATGAATATATCTGGTAGAGTAGTGAGTCGTATAACTTAAGATTATTGGCGATGCATTGCGCAATTTTCCCCAGGTGACGATAGTGCAACATGTTCACTGCAGTCAAGGTCTTATTCAACCACACTGACCATATAAGAAACCTGTTGATAAGTGTAATTTTATGAGAAGCATTAAAGTATTGCATACTACATTGGCGCCTAAACACACGTTCTCTTTGGGGGCTGTGGTGATGATGTCATGATCTAGAGTATTATTCTAGGCTATTTTGTGGGCTCGAGTTCTTCTAAGTGATCAACTGTGATCGAATTATCAACTTAATATATCATGCCTAAAATAGAACAGTTGAAAGTATCCCTGTGGCGTTGGAATTGCCTCTCCTAGTAATTTGTCAACGACTAGTGGTAAGTGGGGTCAATGTGAGTTCCACTTTATCAAACATTGAATGAATAGGGTTATCTAGTAAAACTAGATTCCTACATTTATTGATGTCTTCCAATACTTTTCTGAAGATTGTGTCTATAGTTTCAACCACAAAAAACAGATCTAACATATGCTAGAAATCCATTTTTTGGCATTGTGGTATATACACCAGTGTAAGAGGAATGATATGTGCCATTTTGATGGCATATCTATTCTGAAAAGCATGTTCTATACTTATACTTTATTTGTTATCCTACTCTTGGCATATTTTCATCATTTTCTATGCTCGTAGATATTGTCTAACAGAGAGAGGTAGGTCTGTGTAACGGGGTCTTGGCACTGGACGTTAGTCCAAGGCACACAACGACAGGAAGGTCCTAAACGATAACACTCGTTTAGCGTGAGGGTTCGGAGATGACAATCTCAGGTCAAGACTGATCGTGTAA
>Ga0307517_10000212_pt1 | contig 99215 bp, 92 predicted proteins | sample 23_EM_MG_FD_194515 | JGI IMG/M metagenome (GOLD analysis project Ga0307517, IMG submission 194515) | Populus trichocarpa ectomycorrhiza microbial communities from riparian zone in the Pacific Northwest, United States - 23_EM | ecosystem: Host-associated > Plants > Roots > Unclassified | place... | reverse complement strand
GAAAATCCCCATGTAATATCAACCCTTCAAAGTGGTTAGTATACATGCGACCGTATTTATCTAAATTCTGTGTAAGTCCACCACCGGATAATGTACCAAATTGCAACTCTGCAGTAATAGGAATATACGGGCTATAGTTATATGTAAAATTGATACTTTCCCCAAAATGCTGATCTTGCCTGTTCACATTGGTGTAGCCCCGTTCGTAACTCACATCCAATCCAATGGAAAATTCTTTGTAGTTATAGCCTACCTGGGCTTTAACGACAAATGCGGAAAACACGAAGGCGAAAAGTAGTATGAGTTTTTTCAATGTTTAAATTTAGTCAAATATTTTACAATTTTTGAACCGGCATAACTTAAGACTTCCAAAAATAAAATTTCTATCAATATAAATCCTACGCTATGAACTTAAAATTTACTGTTACCGAACGTTTTACACGATATGTAACCATCGATACACAGTCGGACCCAAATTCTGACTCCTGCCCATCCACTCTGAAACAAAAAAACTTAGGGCTTTTACTTGTAACGGAATTAATAGACGCCGGGTTACATGATGCACATATGGATGAGTACGGTTACGTATATGCAACAGTCCCTTCCAATAGCGAAAAAGAGAATATACCTGTGATATGTTTTTGTTCACACATGGATACCGCACCCGACTGCAGCGGGGCCGGTGTAAAACCTGTTATACATAAAAACTACCAGGGGCAGGATCTCATACTACCCGATGATCCCTCACAAATTATCAGTTTAAGTGAGCACCCTGAGCTAAAACATCAGATAGGAAATGATGTGATCACTGCAAGCGGCACCACTCTATTGGGAGCAGATAATAAGGCCGGTGTAGCTGAGATTATGGATGCCTGTCACCAACTAATGCGCCATCCGGAGATAAAGCACGGGAAAATTCGCATACTGTTTACCCCTGATGAAGAAATTGGGCGCGGAGTGGATAAAGTGGATATCAAAAAGTTAGGCGCTTATGCCGCCTATACTATGGATGGTGAAAGCGCCGGCAACATGGAGAATGAGACTTTTTCGGCCGATGGCGCCAAACTCATCATCAACGGCATCAGCGCGCATCCCGGCTTTGCCAAAGGAAAAATGCAGAGCGCCATTAAAATAGCAGGACAAATTGTAGCTGCCTTGCCTTATGATCTATCGCCCGAGGGTACAGAAAATATGCAGGGCTTTGTACACCCGGTTGGCATCAGCGGTCATGTGGAGACGGCCCAGATCGATTTTATTATCCGTGATTTTGATGATAAAAAGTTAAAGCAGCATGCAGATGTAATCCGACGGATAGCGGATGAAGTAATAAAAACATTCCCGGGATGCAGTTATGAATTACAGGTTTATGAGCAATATAGCAATATGAGAAAGGTATTGGATCAGCATCCGCAGATTGTGGAGTATGGGATGGAAGCTATGCGCCGTGCAGGATTGAATGCCCGCTTATGCAGTATACGTGGCGGTACTGACGGATCGCGGTTATCATTTATGGGATTACCATGTCCCAATATTTTTGCCGGTGAGCATGCCTTTCATAGCAAGCATGAGTGGGTTTCGGTACAGGATATGCAAAAAGCAGTTGAGACAATTTTGCATTTGTGTATGATTTGGGAGGAGAAGGCGTGAAAAAGATAGAAAAATGATGGCTACATTCAACATACTAAAATCAAGGAAAAATGAAGAATAATTATGAGGCATTAGATATTTTAATGAGCTATAGTAATTTAGGGAAACAAGAATTGGAGAATAAAACAATTTTGATAGGGCGTGCTCCACATATTGCCCCAAAAGCATGGCTACATAGTATTCATGCACCATTAAGCAATCAAGAAATTAATGAGTTGGAAAAAGACCTTGGGACTATACCTGAGGATTATAAATTGTTTTTAAAAACAGCAAATGGCTTAAAAGTTTTCAATACAACACTTTGTTTAGATGGCCTAAGAAAAACCTATAAAAGGGGTGTAAATGATGTTTGGCAACCTTTTGATATTTTAACACCGAATATTTTAGAAAGGCCATCCAACTCAACCAAGAATATGTTTTTTATAGGGGGTTATGACTGGGATGGATCTTTATTATATTTTGATTTGGAGACAAATAAAATCCATTTATGCGATAACGATGATGCTACTTCGATATATGAATGGGATAATTTTATTATAATGCTTAACACAGAGGTAAAAAGACTATCAACCCTTTTTGATATTAACGGTAAAGAGTATGATGAAAATAAGAGTACTCTGCCTTATTAGTTTTATTAAGTTGAACTATACATAAAATGCATTATAAAGGTCTAAGTGTTGAGTCTCTGCAGATTATTTTTCTGCCAGCAAATCATCTGTCAGTTTCTCAAACTCCTTTGTAAACTCTGTATAGTATTTACCTGTACCTGGCCCACTGAAGCCGGTGTGTATCTTTCTCACATCACCTTTTTTATCAATAATGATGGTGGTAGGAAAGCCTTGATAATTGGCCAGCATAGGCAGACTTTTCTGCGGATCGCCTTGACCCGGGGTATAGCCGGTAATAAGCAGAGGGTAAGTCATATTAAACCGATTTTTTAATTGGGTTAATGTAGGTACTGATTTCTTAAAATCAGTTGTGCGCTCATAAGCCAATCCGATTATTTCAACTCCTTTAGGATGATATTTTTTATAATAGTTAACCAGGTATCCGGTTTCATCCATACAGTTAGGGCACCATGAACCTAACATCTGTACAATAACCACTTTACCCTTAAACCGCGGGTCATTCAATGAGACTTTCTTTCCAGTTATGTCGGAGAAGGTAAAATCAACTTTTTTATATCCCGGTTTTAGATAAGTAAGCGAATAAGCATCAGGAAGTTTGGCATTAGCGTTTCTAACAGCAGTCCAGGTATCTAAGCCGGAATAGCCCGCATAATACTTACCATTAATTAAAGTCCTGGGATCTTTAATATCCGCTGTAAATACAAAAGCATGCCCGCCATCAAAAGTTGACAGGTATAATTTGTTGCCTGCAACAGTCCCCTCAAGATAACGATCATCGCCGGTAGTGGTTAAAAAAGTACCTGTCAGTTTTGATCCTACCTGCTTAAACTCTCCAACTGTTGTGTCATTTTTACCATCGCTCACAAATATTGCCGACCATCTGCCGGTAACATTAAATGCCGGTTTGGGGGCTGTTTTAAAAAAGCGAAAATCCTGGCCGGGAGTAGCTGTAAAATCCATAGCAGCATCCTTGTCGCCATAGTGTTTTATCCATTTACCTTTTAATAAAGCACCTTCGTATTTTAGTTTAAATTCGGAATTAAACAACGGCATATGTATAAATACAGAATCACCCTTTTGCTTAATATCGATCACCTTAAATCTTTCGGCGCCATTAATAATAGTTAATTGCTGTTTATCATTAACAGTAGTCACATTGAAGTTGAAAGGCAAATTATTTCCTGAAGGGCTTGTCAGCACGCCACGCCAGATACCAGTTTTTAGTTTGCTTTGAGCAAAACCAGTATGAACTGTAAGTAAGATAAGGCAGGAAAGTAACAGATTTCTATAACGCATACTCTGAATAGTCTATTAAATTGATATACTTTTTCAAAGAAAGCGAAAACTATCCGATTATTTCAATACCTCGCGCGAAATGACAATCTTTTGAATTTCTGATGTGCCCTCATATATCTGGGTGATCTTGGCATCGCGCATCAAACGCTCTACATGATATTCTTTCACAAAGCCGTACCCACCATGTATCTGCACGGCCTCAACAGTAGTTCGCATAGCTACTTCGGAAGCATATAGTTTTGCCATTGAACTTGCCTGTCCATAAGGGTGACCGTGATCTTTTAGCCAGGCTGCCTTTAAGCATAATAAGCGGGCGGCCTCAATTTCAGTAGCCATGTCGGCCAGTTTAAACTGGATAGCCTGCAGGTCAGAGATCGATTTTCCGAAGGCTTTACGCTCTTTAGAATATTGTAATGCCAATTCATAAGCACCTGATGCAATGCCTAATGCCTGCGAAGCTATACCGATGCGCCCGCCTTCCAGCGTTTTCATTGCGAATGTAAAACCGAACCCATCTTCGCCTATCCTGTTTTCCTTAGGTACTTTTACGTCAGTAAACATCAGGGAGTGTGTATCTGAGCCACGTATCCCTAATTTGTTCTCTTTTGGGCCGATCGCAAATCCTTCCATACCCTTTTCTACAATCAGTGCATTTATACCGTGATGTTTTTTAGAGGCGTCGGTTTGCGCTATTACCAGGTAGGTGGATGCCGTACCACCATTAGTTATCCAGTTTTTGGTGCCGTTAAGTAAATAATGGTCGCCCATATCAATAGCCGTTGTCCGCTGTGAAGTCGCATCTGAGCCTGCTTCCGGCTCTGACAAACAAAATGCGCCGATCTTTTCACCTTTAGCCAGTGGGATCAGGTATTTTTGTTTTTGTTCGTCGCTACCATACTTCTCGAGGCCATAACATACCAATGAGTTATTTACTGAAACGACCACTGACGCCGAAGCATCAATCTTTGAAAGTTCTTCCATTACCAGCACATAGGATATGGCATCCATACCGCTGCCGCCATATTCGGGCGGTACCATCATTCCCATAAATCCAAGCTCACCCATTTGTTTCACCTGTTCGGCAGGGAACTTCTGGTGCTCATCACGTTCTATTACACCGGGCTTCAATTCAGTCTGGGCAAAATCCCTCGCCGCCTGGCGTATCATCAATTGTTCTTCGGATAATTCAAAATGCATGGAGTATTGGGTTAGAAGTCAAAAATAATATTATGCAAGCATAGTAAAAAGGAGGCGTATAAAAAAAGAGAACTTTTTTCAAAGTTCTCTTTCCCCTAATTAATTTAAACTATTGATTAAACCCAAAACAAAGAACAAAAAATCCCAGCTTGGGCGTCTGAGAATTCTAAAATATGTTTTTCATAGGTAGATGAAATTCTATTTTTTCACAGATTTCATGCAGAGTCGGTAATCAATAAACAAAAGTAACGCCACAATTCCATAAGCCCAATGACGAATACGTCAGTATTTTTAATTTCACGTAACAATAATATTATAAAACTTAACATTTAGTTCAGTAATTAATTTTCTTAAATTGCACTTACTAACCAAATTATTAAAAACCTACCCCGCCATGTTACTTACTGATTTTGAGTACCTTAATAATTCAGAAGAAGCCTTTAAAAAGAAAATTGCCTTACAAATAAAGACTTTAAGAAGACAGAACCAGGTTACACAGGAAAAATTTTACAGCGAAACAAATATCAATATAGCCAGGCTTGAATCAGGTAAAGTGGATATCAGGCTGGATACGCTACGTAAGGTTTGTTATTACTTTGACGTGTCATTATCCGGTTTTTTTCACGGGATTTATTAAAATATATCGTTTTCAGTTGTCCTATATAATTCTATTATTCCACTATTTGATACACTTTTGTATTTTATTGCAAACAATCACAATAAAAACTGAACAGAATAGTTATATAAGATTGTCCCCGATTTACCTTCCCGTTTTCGAATTTACTCGTCTATTTAGGTGGGATCAGCATATTATTTCGCATAACCGGTAAAAAAGCAGCTTAATTTTTTATTTAAGTTTGCTCCAAATCGTACCCATGAAGCAACTAAACCAAAAACACACTATTTATATCGCCGTATTTGCAGCTTTTGCATTATGGCATATCAAACCAAACAGTTTACTGATAAGCCGAACGACCCTGTTTATAACAACCTGGATAAAACCATCAGTCCCGGTACAGATTTTTTTAGCTACGCCAATGGCGGGTGGTTGAAGAAAAATCCGATACCGGCAGCTTATTCCAGCTGGGGTATTGGCAACGTGGTGCAGGAAGAGATACGCGAAAGGCTTAAAAAGATCAACGTAGACGCGTTAAAAGCAAATGCACCCAAAGGATCGGCTACACAAAAGATAGGTGACTTTTATTACAGCGGATTGGATAGTGCCGGCATTGAAAAATCAGGCCTGGTACCCTTAAAGGACCAGTTGGCTCTGATCGAACAGGCAAAAGATAAGAACGATATACTTAATGCAGCCGCATTATTAACCACAAACGGTGCGCGTAATATTATCGGTTCACGGGTGGAGCAGGATGATAAAAACAGTTCTAAAATGATGGTTCAGCTCGGTCAAACAGGTTTAGGCCTGCCAAATCGGGATTATTACTTTAAGACTGACGCACGTACCACACGTATTCGTAATGATTATAGCACCAAGTATCTCCCCAATATGTTGGCCCTGTCGGGATTGGATGAACAAAAGGCAGCCGATGGCGCTAAGAGTGTCTATAATATCGAAAAGTTTTTAGCCGAAAACAGCCGTAAGCTGGAAGATCTGCGCGATCCTTATAAAAACTATCATAAAATGCCGGTTGCCGAACTAAACAAACTGACACCGGGAATAGAATGGAATGATCTGTTTAAAAAATTAGAATATAAGTCTGTTGATACGGTAATAGTTGGTCAGCCTGAGTATTACCAGGCGGTAGGCAAGGCGCTGAATGATTTCTCAGTGGACGATTGGAAAGCTTACCTGCGTTTTAAACTGGTCGGTTCGTACGCACCCTTTTTGAACAATGCCGTGGTTGAGGAAAATTTCCGTTTTGGCGGCAAAGTAATGCGCGGGCAGAAAGAGCAATTACCACGATGGAAAAGAGTATTGGACAATGAAAACGGCTTAATGGGCGAATTGCTTGGGCAGCTATTTGTGAAAGAATATTTTTCCGAAAGGAGCAAAGAGCGATATATAGCCATGGTAGAGGCCATCAGGCAATCTTATCGCGAACACATTGACAAGCTGGATTGGATGAGCCCCGAAACAAAACAAAAGGCACTGGCAAAACTAAATGCCATACACCCAAAAGTTGGCTACCCTGATCAGTGGAAAGATTTTTCGGCACTGGCTATCAGCCGCGAATCTTATGCTGGCAATGTAATGAGCGCAAGGCATTGGTCTTATATGATCAATGTAAATAAACTGGGCAAACCGGTAAATCATAAGGAGTGGAACATGTCGCCGCAGACTTATAATGCCAATTACAGTCCATCGAACAATGAGATTACGCTACCTGCTGCGCAGTTCCTGATACCAGGTATTAAGGATGAAGAGGTTGATGATGCTGTAGCTTACGGTTATGCGGCTGCGTCAACTATAGGGCATGAAATTACCCATGGCTTTGATGATGAGGGTCGCCAGTATGATATGCATGGTAACCTGAAAGCATGGTGGACAGCACAAGATTCAGTAAAGTTCACCCAACGTGCCCAGTTGCTGGTCGACCAGTTTAACAGCTACGTGGTGTTAGACAGCCTGCATGTAAACGGCAAGGCTACACTCGGCGAAAATATAGCCGACCTGGGCGGTATCGTATTGGGCCTGGATGCTTTCAAGAAAACACAGCAATACAAAGAGGGCAAAAAGATTAACGGGCTTACTCCTTTACAACGCTTCTTTTTAGGCTATTCATTAGGCTGGCTCGGACATGAACGCGACGAGGTATTGGCCAGCCAGATACTCACCGACGTGCACGCGCCCGGTTTCCTCCGGGTGAACGGGCCATTTAGCGATGTGCCCGAGTTTTATAAAGCCTTCAACATTAAAAAAGGCGATAAAATGTGGCTCGATCCGGATAAGCGTGTAAGGATCTGGTAAAAGCCTCACCCAACCCTCTCCAGAGGAGAGGGCTTTAAATTTTCTATATTTGGACCTATGCAAATTATCCATGCCTTGCAGGACTGGTGGCACCAAGCCAGTTGGTTCGAAATCATAGGTGCGATCGCCGGGTTGGCGTGTGTTTATCTCGCCTCTATCAATAATATATGGAACTGGCCCATAGCCATTATTAGTACTGCTTTGTATGTTTATGTTTTTGCAGGAAAAGGCTTCTATGCCGATATGCTGCAATACATTTACTTATGTACGATGAGCATGTATGGCTGGTGGTTTTGGAGTAAACGTCCACAAACAGAGGACAAGATACCAGTGGTATTGATCACCAAAAAGCAAATAATCATATCGGCTATAATTGTCATTGTAGCAACTCCGGTATTAGGTTATACATTGATCACCTTTGCAGCAACCTTGCACTACAACCCACCCGCCTATCCCTACCTTGATAGCTTTTGTACTTCGTGCAGCCTTGTTGCACAAGTATTTTTAGCACGAAAAGTACTCGAAAATTGGATTATTTGGTTTTTTGTTGATATTATCTATGTTATTATGTACTCTAAAAAGAATTTGGACATAACCTCAATTCTATTTGTAATCTACATCATTATTGCTGCATACGGATACTTCGACTGGAAGAGGACCTTTAAGAAACAACTAGCCTGATAAAATGCAAGAACCCGGAATCATAAAAATTGCTGTGGTAGGTCCCGAATCAACCGGTAAATCAACTATGTCGGCTTTTCTTGCCGATCATTACCAAACTGTTTGGGTACCAGAATATGCGCGTGAATACTGCGAAAAACTTACCGAACCACCCACCTGGCAGGACGAGATCAATATGTTTTATGGACAAATTGCGCTTGAAAAAGAATATCTGCCTAAAGCCAATAAAATACTCATCTGCGATACCACATTCATTACCGTAAAAATATGGAGCGACGAAATATTCGGCCGCTCTCCGCAGGAAGTATTGGACGAATTGCCCAAACATCCTTATGACTTTTACCTGCTGCTGAATATCGACCTGCCCTGGCAGGATGATCCCCTGCGGGATTTCCCCCATATGCGCGAACATTTTATGGATATCTGGCACAAGGAATTACAAGCGCTTAATGCCAATTACGCTGTCATATCAGGAACCGGGCCGGATAGATACGATAGTGCGGTGGCGGCTATTGATCAATTCCTCCATCATGATTAGGGTAATCGCTAAATCTGATAAATCGAAGCTCAGACGACAAAACTCCAAAATCCCAACAATTTCTTTACCTTAATTTAAGGTTTCGTGCAACGTTCAAAAAATCGGTGCGTCATATAACTTGAAAGCTGAAAATTTGGAATCTGTATACATTGATAAGCATTATGACCTCGTGGTCGAGTGTAAGCGTGGCAGTAAAAAAGCCTGCTTTGAGCTCTACCGTTTATATTCGAAAGCGATGCTGAATGTCGCTTTCCGGATAGTAGGCAGCATTGATGAAGCCGAAGATGTATTACAGGAAGCTTTTTTGGATGCTTTTAACCGTGTGAAGGATTTCCGTCAGGAAACTACTTTCGGTTTGTGGTTAAAACAAATTGTGGTCCACCGGTCCATTAACCTGTTGCGCAAGCGCAGACTGGAACTGGTTGAACTGGAGGATGGTCAGCTGGATAATATTCCTGACCAGGAAGCTGAAAGCGACGAGGAAGTACAATATAAAGTGGTCCAGGTAAAGGATGCAATGAAGGAATTGCCTGAAGGGTATAGATTGGTAATATCGCTATACCTGCTTGAAGGATATGACCATGAAGAAATAGGACAGATATTAAATATTTCTGAAAATACCTCAAGAACCCAGTTTTTGAGAGCGAAAAGAAAACTAAACGAGATTTTAACAAGAAGAGGAATAACATCATGAGCAAGCGATTAGAGGATTTTATTAAAACGAATAAAGAAGAGTTTGATGACCTTGAACCATCAGCCGATCTGTGGCTAAGGATCGAAAAGCATCTGCCCGCTGAGGGAACAGAAATAAAAAAGCGGGAGGCAAAAACCTTTTCGCTCAGCTTTGTGCTGAAGGTGGCGGCATCCGTTATCATCGTAATGGGTATCAGCTTTGGCTTATACCTGCGCCACGAAAGAAGTGAAGCCGTTAACTTTGCGTCCATCAACCCGGCGTATGCCAAACAACAAGTGCATTATGCATCATTGGTGCAAACCCAGCGCAAGGAATTAAAAAGCATTGCTAAAACAGATCCTGATCTGTATAAAGAGTTCAGCGCCGAAATTGCCAAAATGGATTCGACCTATAACAGGCTGAACAGGGACCTGGCTACCAGCCCTAACCAGGAGCGTGTGCTGCGTGCCATGATCCGTAACCTGCAAATTCAAAGCGAAATACTTACCCAGCAATTGGGCGTTATTGAGCAGATCAACCAAACCAAAAAACAAGAAGGTAATGATACCAAAAATATATAAACCGGCCCTGTTTATTGCCGCCCTGTTGGTGGTAACCCAGCCTGTTTTTGCACAGGATGCAGCCGATAGTTCCGGCACATCCAGCTTTGACAGCAAAGCTTTTGACAAAAGCATGAAGGTATTAAACCTGAATCTGAAGGTCAACACTAAACACCTGGAACTAGCCATGGACAAACTGGGCAGAAAACTGGATGAGAACTTCAGCGATTTTGACAAGAACCTTCATTTGAACAGCCTGGTATCAACTATCACAACAACTGTAAATGATGCCGTTCATAGTGTGAACGTGAGTGTTTATGATAACGAGAACGTTAATTATCCAAATATCTCAACCAGTAATACACAGGAAAGGATAAAAAACTATAGCAAAAGTTATTCCGTTGACGGCAATGATAAACTGGCTATCGATAATAAATACGGCAGGGTAACTATAAATACCTGGAACAAGAACGAGGTAAAAGTGGATGTACAGATAAAGGGCAGCGCCAGTGATGACGAAACCGCGCAGAAACTGATCGACGCCATCAGTATTTCGGATAGCAAGGATGGCAATGTGGTATCATTCAGGACAAATTTTGGTTCGGGGAATAGTTCAATGTGGAGTCTCTTCAGCAATATGAACGACCGCCACAGGGCCGAGGTGAATTATACCATATACATGCCATCAACCATGTCCCTTGACTTGAGGAACAGGTACGGAGCTGTCGTATTACCAAGCCTGAGTGGAAAAGTGGTAATAGATAATGCTTACGGTTCATTGGTAGCAAAGGGGTTAACCAATCCTTCAAATGAGCTTAATTTCCGTTATTATGAAGTAAGTATAGAAGAACTAAAAGGTGCAAGTTTAAGTCTTTCATATGGTTCATTAAAACTGGGGAATGTTGGCAGATTAGATGCCAATGTCAACTATGCACCTGTTGATATAGAAAAATTGAACACTTCCGGTACCTTCAGCTTAAAATATGGTGGCGGAATAAAAATAGGCGAGATCAGTAAAGCGTTAAAAAGCCTGGATATCGATTCAAAATATTCAAGCGTCAATATCGGCCTCAAGGGTGATGAAAATTTCGATTTTGACGTAACGGTAAAATACGGCAGCTTTAATTTCGATGATAACAGGCTTAAAATTACCAGCAAGTCACCATCTGATGATGAAAAGGGTTATCATCCGACTAAGAATTACAGGGGCTATGCCGGTAACAGCAACTCCAACAATAAGATAAGTATTAACACGACTTACCAGAGCGTAAAATTAGAGTGACTCTCTATAAGAGCCAAGAATCAAGAGCCAGGAGCCAAGACGATTTATTAATTCTTGATTCCTGGCTCTTTGCTCTTGGTTCTAAATTCAATATACCCTGCACAATAAGCCTTTCAGATATTCTCCTTCTGGGAAAGACGCCCTTACCGGGTGATCTTCCGGCTGGCAGAACTGATAGATAAACTGAACTTCTTTACCGGCATCCAGCGCAGCCCAGGCCAGTACCTGTTTAAAAGTATCTATATCCATAGCACCGGAACAGGAAAAAGTTGCCAGCAAACCCCCTTTTTCAAGCAATAACATTCCCAAACGGTTCAGGTCCTTATAAGCACGGCTTGCTTTATTCAATGCTGAACGGGATGGCGCATATTTAGGCGGATCGAGCACAACGATATCAAATTTTTCACCTTGTTCCCGCAAGGCGCGCAATTGCTTGTTTACATCCGATTGAATGGACGTGTGTTTGGACGCATCCAATTTGTTGAGGCCGATATTCTGCTTTAACGTTTCAATGGCTAATGCAGAACTGTCCACACTCGTAACTGTTGATGCCCCGTTTTTTAGCGCATTTAGAGTGAACCCGCCGGTATAACTAAAGCAATCCAATACTTTTTTTCCTTTAGCGTGAAGTGCAGTGATCAACCTGTTGTCCCGCTGATCGCAGTAAAAGCCCGATTTTTGCCCCTCGGCGATATTAATGCCGTAGATGACATTGTTCTCCAACACTTTCACAATTTCTGGCGGATGCTCACCTGCCAGTACCTGGTTGATGGTTTCTAGACCCTCATGTGCTCTTGATGAGGCGTCACTCTTATCAAAAATGCCTTTGGGTTTTAGTAGCTTTTGTAATTCTTCAATAATGACAGGCATCACCCGCTCAATACCCGATGTCAGCACTTGTACAGCAAGATAATCTGCATATTTATCAACGATGAGGCCTGGCAGGTAATCCGCTTCACTAAAAATCAATCTGCAGGTATTGGTTTTGCCATCTTCCAGAATATTACTGCGGCTCGCCACTGCAACTGCCACTTTTTTGCGGAACCAATCTTCATTAATCTCCGTATTTTCATCCCATTCCAGTAACCGTAAGGCCACCCGTGATTGATCATTATAGAATCCATAGGCCATAAAGTCACCCTTCTCATTGAGCAGTTTTACAATATCACCATTGGCCGGTTTGCCTTTTACCCGTTCAATTGCGCCCGAAAATAACCAGGGGTGCCGCTGCAACACAGCTTTTTCTTTACCCTTTTTTAGTATCACATCAACCATGCTGCAAAGGTAACACGATTTAACATAGTCGGGAAGTCGGGAAAGTCCGAATGTCGGAAAGTAAAAAAACTTACGGACTTTCGGTCTTATGCGGACTTCCGGACTAACAATATCCTGTAAATCAATCATTCCTTTAATCGTGTTCTTGTTTCTTTGCGCATAACTCCCTAAGTTTGCGCCTCAATAAAAGTTTTATGTCTAAAGCATCAGAAATAAAGAATGGCAATATCCTTCGCTTCAATGGCGAATTATTGCAGGTAGAGGAGTTTTTGCACCGTACACCCGGAAACCTTCGTGCTTTTTACCAGGCACGCATGCGTAATGTAAAAACCGGCAAACTGGTTGAATACCGTTTTCGCACTGACGAAGATGTAACGATAGCACGTGTAGAAACTAACGATTATCAATATTTATATGAGGATGGCGATTCATTAGTAATAATGGACAACACCACTTATGATCAGCATAACGTTCCGAAGATCCTGTTTGGAAGCGCTGTTAAGTTTCTAAAAGAAGGCATGAATGTAATTGTTGCATTTGAAAGTGATGAAGCTATAATGGGACAAATACCGGGATCTGCCGAATTAGAGATCACTTATACTGAGCCTGCGGTGGCCGGTAATACCTCAAGCGGTGCATTAAAAAATGCAACTGTTGAAACTGGTGCCGAGATCAAAGTTCCTTTGTTCATCAACATCGGTGATAAAGTAAAGGTGGATACCGCTACCGGTGCCTATGTAGAACGGGTGAAGGGTTAAGTTGCAGTAGCAGTTTTCAGTGGCAGTTTGCCATTAAGTATAAAATAGAAAAGCTTCCCGAAATGGAGGCTTTTTTACTAAGTGGCGTTTTTAGATTTGACAAACTTTTCGAAAAGTTGTCAAGTCTTTATTCGTCAATGCAAATGTCTGAACCACTGACTACAGATGGATTGATTACGCTGAAACACCCACCGCCTTGCGCCACACATCCTTTAAAACTCTAACTCCAGCAAAACCGGGCAATGATCCGAATGTCTTGCTTCCGGCAAAATAGCTGCCCGTTTGATATTTTCTTCCAGTTCTTTAGTGGCCATTGCATAATCAATACGCCAGCCCAGGTTCTTGGCGCGTGAATTGGCACGGAAACTCCACCAGGTATAATTGTGTGGTTCCTTATTCATATGCCTGAAAGTATCTACAAAGCCGGACTCGATAAAGTTTTCCATCCATTCGCGCTCCTCTGGCAAAAAGCCTGATGAGTTGGCATTTGATTTTGGGTTATGGATATCAATAGGCCGGTGACAAATATTGTAATCACCGCAGATCACCAGTTTGGGATGATCCACTTTTAACAGGGTAAGGTATTTGCCAAACTCATCCAGGAAACGGTATTTAAATATCTGCCGGTCGTCACCACTTGAACCTGAAGGGAAATAAACACTCATTACCGATACATCATCAAAATCGACACGGATATTTCGTCCCTCACGATCAAAGTCTGCTATGCCGCAACCATATTCAATGTGTTTAGGCAATACTTTAGTAAATATGGCGGTCCCGCTATACCCCTTCTTCTCCGCCGGGAACCAATAATGCTGGTAGCCCATTGCGTCAACCAGGCCCAGGTCAGTCAGCACATCAGGAGTAGCCTTTATTTCCTGCAGACAGACTACATCCGCATCAGTAGCCTGCAACCAGGCCAGCCAGTTTTTATTGATTGCCGAGCGGATGCCATTAACGTTATAAGTGATGATCTTCATTTTTGATTTCGGATGTTAGTTATGATATCGGGTGAAAGTCTTCTTCATCAAGTTTGAAATAGTAATTATTGCCAACCCCATCATTAAAGGAATTATACACATGAAGTTCGTTATCGCTTATAAATTCTTTTAAATAGAGCATTTCAAATTCTTTGTCGAATTGATAAAGTGTTTTGGAACCGAAATCATAAAAGTTGATGGTGAAATAAGTAAGGTCATTCAATCGATTGTATTTTACAAAAAACAAAAGTTTAGTATCCTCCTTGTAAACAAAATTATCTACAATGCAATTCTTAGAAATTAAATCATCGCCCCAATAAATATCACCAACCCAAGGTCCGCCCATTCTAAGAATTTCAACCTCATTGTCTGTTGTTAGCTCAATACCAGATATAATAACTTTTTGCATTTATTTAATTGTTATTAATTCTTATCTAACCCCAGCAATTCATCCAACTGCTTACACGCTTTTTTACTCAGCAGCTCTACAGTCATCGGTACATCCACCATCGGGCGGTCGCGTTCGTCTTTTTTAACAGCAGCTATGCGATCGACCATATCTATGCCGATCACAACCTCACCATATACTGTATAATTTTGATCTAGTTGCGGCGTACCACCAACCGTTTCGTACCATTCCCGTTGCCAGGCCGGGAATTTATGGCCATGCATTCTTTCCGCTTTTTCCAGTGTATCCAGTTTCCCTTCGGTGTAACGTTTACCTTCCACAATATAAAACTGGCAACCGCTGGATGCTTTTTTGGGATTATCATCACGGGCGGCAGCCAATACGCCGCGTTTATGAAAAATGCTGTCCTTAAATTCAGCCGGAACGGTATAACCCACATCGCCATTGCCTAACTCGGTGCCCGGCGTAGCTTTTTTAGGGTCTTTTGAATCCGGGTCGCCGCCCTGTATCATAAAATTCTGGATCACCCGATGAAACAGCGTGCCGTTATAAAAGCCCTTTTTTGTCAGCTTAATAAAATTGTCACGGTGCTGTGGTGTTTCGTTGTACAGGCGGATGATACATTCGCCGTAGCTGGTTTTGATACGGACATATTGATTCTTGGGCCCACCAGCAAACGCGGTTAGGGTACTTAACAGTAATAATAGTGTAAATAATTTTTTCATGCTTCAGTTTGTTGTAAGGTTGAAATGTTGTAAAGTTGAAAAGTTATTTTCAAGTTCGATAAGATGATCCTTTAGTTTCATCATCCAAGGTAAAAACCTTACAACATTTCAACTTTCAAACTTTTCAACTCTTGTTCACATCGCTTCAAAATATTCAACCACCAGGGATTTCATCAGCATTTCCTGCTCCAGCAAAGTATAATTTGGTATAGTTTTTACCAGTTTCCAGTGCGGCCAGCCGTCCTGGTCCAGGCCTTCCAGCTCATAAAAGCCCATCTGGCTAAAGAGTTTGCAGGTGGCAATATGCATCAGTTCCTCTTTTTGGCGCTTGCTGAATTTCTTTGGCCCTTGTCCCAATTCCTGCACACCGATCAAAAACAGCATCACCTTCATGTCGGGTATATCGGTATCAAAATCTGCCGCTATTTTTTGCTGCAGCGCATTCCATTTCAAATTAATTTCAGCAGGCTTCATGGGCCAAATATACATCGGTGTTATTATTAAATGAATTTCTGCAAACCAGTTTACAACGACATTGTTACGATTACATGATATTTTACATTCGCATTTAACTATTTTTGTGCGAAATGCGTCTTATAATAAATTAAACGCAATAAGGTTTTGAGTCAAGCGCAACGACATATCATTTACACCTGGATCGTACTGCTAAGTTTTATGGCAGGACAGGCAATGGTATATGCCCACCAGCACCTGGTAAAATATCATACGCACCAAACTTCGCAAAATCAAACCACTGTATCAGAAAAGTGCCAGTTGTGCGATGCCATGCATCATAATAGCATGATGTTAACTGATCATCATTATTTTAGTCCCATAATTACTGCTGATCATTTTTACAAACAAGGTAAATATGATTTTATAAGCATATCCCTCGTCCTCTCAGCAGGACGATCCCCTCCCGTTTCATAATAATTCCCTATTAAATTTTGCCAACACTGGCAGCATTATTGATTCAAAAAAAAATTATTATGAAATTCAAGCTATTATATTGCTTTTTAGCGCTATTTATATATTCCACGGCATTTTCAAATGCCCCCATTGTTAAAAATAAACTACATGCCGACGATGTGATCGGCAGTTTGAGTGGTACCATTACTGATAAAGCCGATGGCAAGCCTATACCAGGCGCCACTATTTCCGTCCCCGATCTCCGCATTGGTACCATATCCGACGCAAATGGTAAATATTCTATTGGACAATTGCCTAAAGGGATTTACCTGGTTCAGGTTAGTTTTGTTGGTTACGCCACATATAATCAAAGGGTCGATTTATCCAAAACCACCAAATTGGATGTCATACTGCAAACATCTTCTATCGAAGCGAGTGAGGTGGTGATCACAGGTGTAAGCAAGGCTACCGAAATAAAAAGGGACCCTGTGCCGATGGCGGCGGTAAGTAAAACTTATATTGATCAGCACTCCGCATCCACTAACGTGATCGACCAGATTGCGAACCTTCCGGGCATCAGCGCGGTAACAACCGGTCCCAATGTTTCCAAACCGTTTATTCATGGTTTGGGTTACAACAGGGTGATCACCTTACAGGATGGAATCCGCCAGGAAGGCCAGCAATGGGGGGATGAGCATGGGATTGAAGTTGATCAAAACTCGATCGACCGTGTGGAAATTATTAAGGGCCCGGCCAGTTTGAGCTATGGTTCGGATGCTATTGGTGGGGTGGTTAACCTGTTGTCGCCCCCGCCGGTGGCAGAGGGCCAAATTTTAGGATCATTCATGGGCAATTACGGCACAAACAATAACTTACTGAGCAGCTCATTCCGTTTACAGGGAAACAATAACGGGCTTGTTTGGGGCACAATTATATCAGCCAAGGAGGCTAAAGACTATCAAAATCAGCACGATGGCCGGGTATATGGCACCGGCTTCAAGGAAAAGGATGCGCGTGTAATGGTCGGCCTGAATAAATCATGGGGATACTCTTACTTTAATGCATCCTTATTTGATGATCAGCAGGAAATACCAGATGGCAGCCGTGACCCGCTGACCCGTAAATTCACCAGGCAGATAACGGATATTGATACAGTACGGGAGATCGTGCCTCAATCGGATTTAAATTCATATGGTATTACCCCGCTTCACCAGCATGTGCAGCTTTATCGTATTTATAATAACAGCAACTTCACTTTGGGCAGTGGTAACCTGATCGTTAACCTGGGCTACCAATATAGCCACCGTCGGGAGTATACGCACCCCACAGAACCGGATATTGCCGGGCTTAACCTGCATCTAAACACTTACACCTACGATGTGAAATACAATTACATCATAGGTAACGATTTTGAAACTACAGTAGGTGTAAACGGGCAATACCAGAATAATACGATAGGCGACGCCACCGATTTCCCGATACCGTCTTATCACCAGTTTGATGTGGGGCCGTTCTTTATCATCAAAAAGAGCTTCGGAAAACTGGACCTGCAGGGTGGCGTAAGATATGACAGCCGTTCGTTTCACGGACAGGCGGCTTACATAGATACCACCGTTGCGTTTTATCCTTCACTTTATACCGGACCAAACCCTACAACTACACCAAATGTAACGCAACAATTTGCGCCACTTAATAAAACATTTTCGGGCTCAACAGGAAGCTTCGGCGCAACCTATAATTTCTCGAACCATTTTTTGATAAAAGCCAATATTGCACGTGGTTTCAGGGCGCCAAGTATAGCCGAACTATCTGCTAACGGCCCGGATCCGGGTTCTCAGATCTATCATGTAGGCGACAGCAATTTTAAACCGGAATTTAATGTGCAGGAAGATATAGGGGCGTTCCTTACCCTGCCAAATGTCTCTATGAGTGTAGAACTGTTCAACAATAATATTCAAAACTATATTTTCCAGCAACAGGAACTTAATGCTGATGGCTCACCGGTTATTACCCAGGGATATAACACCTTTACTTATGTACAAAGCAAGGCACGTATTAATGGCGGCGAGTTTAACATGGACCTGCACCCGGTATCGTGGCTCCATTTCGAGAACTCCCTAAGTTTGACTTACGGCACCAATTTAGGTACCGGTGGTAAAGTTCCGGACAGTTTGAAATACCTGCCATTTATCCCACCATTGCATACCCACTCTGAACTGCGCGGTACTTTTACCAAAGGGTTCGGTACCTTCAGAAATGTATACGGCTTTGTAGGGTTTGATCATTACGACGCTCAGAACAGGTACTTCTCAGCTTATGGAACAGAGACCTACACCGCAGGATATAATTTATTGAGCGCAGGGTTTGGCGGCAACATCGTTAACGCTGCCGGCGATACCGTATTAAAACTTTTCATTGAGGGTACTAACCTGGGCAATGTAAATTATCAATCCAATATGAGTAGGTTGAAATATTTTGATAACTCAACCGTACCGCCAGGTGTACAACCGGGCATCTTCAATATGGGACGGAATATTAGTGTCAAGGTGGTGGTACCGTTTGATCTGTCACCACATACCAAGGCAACAATATAAAATGATTTCTATAGCGATGGGCTTAAAACCCATCGCTATTTTATTTAAGACGCTTTACGATATCTGCGCCTGATAACTTCTCCTGCTCACCACTCGTCATATCCTTAAAAGTGAGTAACCCGCTTTGCATTTCATCGCTGCCAATCACAATAGTGTAGGGAATCTGCTTGTTATTGGCATATTCCATTTGCTTTTTGATCTTGGCTCCTGCCGGATATAGTTCAACATAAATGTCATTGCTACGCAGTTGCAACAGCAACGGTAAGGCGTATTTTTCGCCTTCCTTATCAAAGCAGCAAATAAGCACTTGTGTACTTTGGCTGGTTGCAGCAGGGAACAGGTTGAGCTCCTCCATCACATCATAAATACGATCTGCGCCAAAGGATATGCCTACACCAGTTAAGCCTTTCAAACCAAACATTCCGGTGAGGTCATCATAACGGCCGCCGCCGCCAATGCTGCCCATGGCAACTTCGTTGGTTTTCACTTCGAAGATGGCACCGGTATAATAGTTCAGGCCACGTGCAAGGGTGATGTCGAGTTCCAGTTTAGCAGTTTTGAGCTTGCAACTGGCTATGTAATCAAATACGATTTGTATCTCGTCACAGCCCTTTAATCCCGTTTCAGAATTCTTCAAGGTGTCTCGTAAACTTGCCAGTTTTGCTTCATTTGAGCCTTCCAGCAGTATCACGGGCTTTATTTTATCAATATCAGCCTGTGTAAACCCTCTATCAATCAGCTCTTTAGTCACTCCATCAAGCCCGATCTTATCGAGCTTATCTATGGCGACGGTCAAATCTATTATGTTATCACTTTTATCTATAATTTCTGCTATCCCTGATAGAATTTTTCTATTATTAAGTTTAATAGTGAAATCTTTCAGTCCTAATTTACCCAATGCTTCGTCGTAGATCATCACAAATTCGGCCTCATTGAGCAGGGAATCAGAGCCCACCACATCCGCATCGCATTGATAAAACTCGCGGTAACGCCCACGCTGCGGTCTGTCTGCCCGCCATACCGGCTGCACCTGGAAACGTTTGAATGGGAAAGTAATTTCATTCTGGTGCATCACAACATAACGGGCGAAGGGGACGGTTAGATCGTAGCGGAGGGCTTTTTCGGAAAGACTATTTAGCACTTCATTGCGCTCCTGCAATATAGATTTGATGACATGCGGATTTTGATTCCATATTTCAGCTGGTTTATATTTAAATAAATCGTACTTAGAATCTGGCTGAAATATTTCCGCATCCCAAAACTTGTCTCCACTATTTAGAATCTTAAATATCAGTTTATCCCCCTCATCACCATATTTACCCATCAGCGTACTCAAGTTCTCCATTGCGGGGGTTTCTATCTGCTGGTAGCCGTATTTGCGGAAAACGCTTTTAATTGTATCAAAAATATAGTTGCGTTTAGCCATTTCCGCCGGAGAAAAGTCGCGGGTGCCCTTGGGTACAGATGGTTTGATGGATGCCATAGCCGCAAAGGTAACACGATTTAAGGATTTTTTTGATTTGCACGATTAATCCTTGCACCACATCATATAAATCTTTAAATCGTGTCTTAACTTATGACAATCCTGTGAATCCTTTTAATCCTTTAATCGTGTTATTTTTGAACCATGCACCTCATCGCCCAAACGCCCCGTTTTGTAATCCGTGACTTTAAGCCCGAAGAGGAAGATACCTATCTATCCCTTTTTGATGATGAACGTGTCACTTTGCATCTCCCCAACCGGAGCCGGAAAGAACATATTGAAATATTCAGAAAAGCTCTTGAGGACTATGCTTCGAACAGCAAGTTGGGCCGCTGGGGATTATTTAACAATTCTGACGGCGAATTTATTGGCATGTGTTTGCTAAGAAATTACTTTGACGAAGAAGGAAAAGTAGAGCTGGGCTATTCACTCCGCCATAAATACTGGGGCAAAGGCATCGCCGGCGAAATGGCAATCATCATGGTTAGCTATGCTTTAACACATATACATCCAAAAGAAATTGTGGGTGTAACCACATTGGGAAATATCGGCTCGCAAAAAGTATTGGAGAAAGCAGGGTTAATACGCATGGATAATTTTCACAGGGACGGAGAGGAACTGGCATATTTCAGAATGCTGATTCGCTAACTCATGCTATAACATGGTTGTCATTTGTATTTTTTTTTAAAAATATTTGCGTAACTCAAAAGTTACTTATATATTTGGGTAACTTAAAAGTTACGCATTATGGCAAAAATTATCAAACATCAATTTTTCTACCCCCATCTAACTGAGACGGTTTGGGAATACCTGACTAAACCTGAACTGATGGCACAATGGCTCATGAAAAATGATTTTCAGCCTGTTGTAGGGCATGACTTTCAATTCAAGACAGGTCCGATACCCAGCCTGGATTTCGACGGCATCTTCTACTGCAAAGTATTAGAGATCATTCCTTTTAAAAAGCTTTCTTATTCCTGGAAGAGTGGTCCCGGTGGAGGCAAGATCACCCTTGATTCAGTTGTAATATGGAAACTGGAACCAAAAGATAAAGGCACCGAGGTATTCTTAGAACATAGCGGGTTCGCGAAAAAAGAAAACCTGGATTTTTACAACGGGCTACTTCACGGCTGGTTGGAAAAATTCCAAATTATCGAAAAACTTTTAAACGCTGCACAACATGGCCATACCAACGCTTGATGCATTCCAGGTGATCGGTGATCCGAGCAGGAGAAAAATGCTGATGCTACTGTCCGAAGATAGTCTGACCATCAACAGCCTGGCAGACAATTTCGATATGAGCCGTCCCGCTGTTTCCAAGCACATTAAATATTGTACACAGCTGGGTTTATTTCTATCCAGGACATTGGCCGGGAACGTTACTGCACATTGAAAAAGGATGGGTTCGAAGAGCTGCAAGCCTGGCTCTCTTACTTTGATCAGTTCTGGGGATCGAAATTGAAAAATCTAGAAACCTTGTTAAATAAAAAATTACCAAACTAAAAATCAACAAAATGACAACATCAGATTTTAACACAACGTTTTCGGTGGATCAAACTCCGAATGAAGTATTCAATGCCGTAAATAATGTACGCGGCTGGTGGTCCGAAAATATCGAAGGCGACACAGAAAAGCTCAACGATGAGTTTACTTACCACGCTAGCAACCTTCACAGGTGCACCATGAAATTAATAGAAGTTATCCCCGGCAAAAAAGTGGTTTGGCTGGTGCTGGACAACTATTTCAGTTTTACGGAAGATAAGACAGAGTGGATTGGCACAAAGGTCGAATTTGATATTTCCGAAAAGGAGGGGAAAACTAAACTCCATTTCACCCACCGGGGCCTGGTTCCGGCCAATGAATGTTATGATATTTGCTTTGATGCCTGGAGCGGTTACATAAAAGGTAGTTTAAAAAACCTCATCACAACAGGTAAAGGCCGCCCAAATCCCAGGGAAATTGTTACAGTATAAATAAACCCGGGACTTAAAGATTACACAAAAGAGGGGGCTTACGCCCCCTCGATCAAAAAACAAAAACAACTCACATTTTGGTTGTGTCTTTGGCCATCTTACCCTTCTTCTTCATCTTATCCATTTTCTTGTCCATCTTTTTGTTCATTTTGTGATCCATCTTGCTCATTTTACCGGTATCTACAGGTAAACTATGAACTGTAGATGCTTGAGCACTAATTGTAAAACAAGCTGCAACTACCGCGGCCATAACTAATTTTGAAATTGATTTCATACTGTTGTTTTTAGTTTTGATAATGATTCTTTAAACTTTAAGTATTAGTCGCGCACTAAAAACAAACCTTACAAGGAATTTTATTTTTATTTGATCCATGCATTAATCTTACTTTTACTACTATGATACAGCTTATTGGTGTTGAAAACCTGTTGACTTTCATCATAACCGCATCCATTTTTGTGGTGACGCCGGGATTGGATACTATCTTTATTTTAAACAGGTCGATCAGTCAAGGTAAAAAAGCAGGTATTTACGCCACGTTGGGAATCAATACTGGCGTTTTGGTACATACTGTATTTGCTGCACTGGGGCTTTCATTGATCATAGCTAAATCCGTGTTAGCTTTTGCAATACTAAAATATGTAGGCGCTGCCTACCTGGTTTATTTAGGTATAACCAAACTAATCTCAAAAGAAGCTGTACTCAGTACGGATGCTATCAGGAAGCAGGGAAAAAGCAGTAAGCACAATTTCATATCAGGGGTAATCAATAACGTTTTGAATCCAAAGGTTGCATTGTTTGTCCTGGCGTTTTTTCCGCAGTTTATAAAAAAAGAATATATCAGCAGCCCTGTGCCATTTATTATTTTAGGGATAACCTATGCCATATTGGGTATTACCTGGTTAATGATGCTTACTTTATTTGCCTCAACATTTTCTAAAAAACTGGCTGATCACCCCAATGCGGATAAATGGATAAACAGGTTTTCGGGCATTACCTTTATTTTGATGGGGTTAAAAGTGGCCTTTACCAAACGCTAAAGCTGCATTAGTTTTTGTTCAATTTATCTTCGATCTGATCCTGAAGGTCTTTTTTAAAACTATCATCCAAATGCTTGTCAGCATTGGCAGAGTTATGAAACATTTGCCTTACCATTTCAGATATTTTTTTGGTTTGATTCTGGTATATCCGGCATACCGAGCAGCCAAATAAATGTATCCGCAATTCTATATGTTCGCGCAGCGTAATACGGCCAATAAGCTTCTTTTCGATCAAAAAGGTAGCCTTATGACAATTATGTGTGATTTTTTTTAGCGTTCCCATAATCAGATCCAGTTTTTTTGAAGGCATGCCCTCAGGTTAAGTTTTGTACGATGGATGATCACCCAAAAATTGGACGGGGTTACTTTCAGTTCGGTACATATAATATCGGTCGACGCATCATCCATATGCTTCATTGTAAAAATGGAAAGCCATAAAGCAGGCAGCTTTTGCATGCATTTTTGTAATATACTGTTAAACTCCTTGCTATTTAAAGGGTCATGGTAATCAATACCGAATACTTTTGGCGCTCGTTCGGCGGTCCAGTGGCCGTCTTCGGGTTCAAAAAAGTCAGCTTGCTCCTGTTCTGCATGTTGTACATCGGTATGTATCAAGCCCGATGATCTTTTCCGGTAAACGTCCACTATTTTATTTTTGAGTATAGCAGTCAGCCATGTACGCTCCGAACTTTTCCCTTCAAATTTATTGACACGTTCCAAGGCAGCTAAAAAAGTTTCCTGAACCAGGTCCTTAGCCTGTTCGTCATCGTTTATGCGGGTAATGGCATAGTTATACATATAATCGGCATGTAGCTCAACCCATTGATGCGGGTTAAGTGTCTGAGCTTTAACTATCATTTTAATTTTATGATGTGGGTATCACCCTTTTAGTCGCAAATTTATTCAAAACCTTACAGCTTATTTTATATAAATATTCGTTGAATTTTTTTGAATAAAAAAGATATAAATTTATTGTAAGGATTCAACCCGGGTACCGACTAACTTCGTAAATAAGTCATTATCTAATTCAAATTGAAATGAGATCGTTTAAAATATTTATCGCTGTTGCTTGTCTTGGTTTTACTGCATTAGTAACCGAGGCCTTTATTACCATAAAAACCAATAAGTTGATTAAACCCGAAACTGCCGGAAAAGGCTTTGCAGTAGTTGAACTATTTACGTCAGAAGGATGTTCGAGCTGCCCTCCGGCCGATGAGCTTGTGGCAAGGGTACAAAAAGAGAGCGCTGATAAACCAGTTTATATACTGGCTTTCCACGTAGATTACTGGAACCGTTTGGGTTGGAAGGACGTTTTCAGTAATCATGAATATTCTGAACGTCAAAACCAGTATGCTCGTTGGTTAAAATCATCACAGGTCTATACGCCCCAGGTAATAGTAAACGGTCATACTGAATTTGTCGGTTCTGACGAGAAGAGCTTGCGTAACGCCGTCAAAACCGGATTGGACAGGTCGGCAAAAACTGAGCTTGCTTTGAGTGATATAAAGGTTGGAGGCGGCAAAGCAATTATTCAATATCATGTAGAAGGCGCAACCAGCAATTCTGCTCTATTGATCGCCCTGATCGAAAAAAATGCGGCCACCAAAGTTAAGAGTGGCGAAAATGGCGGACATACATTGTCACACGTGCAGATAGTAACGGAATTGAAAAGTATTTCGCTGAAAAACGACGGAAAGGGTACTGAAAACATAGCTTTGCCACATGGATTTGATCCGCAGAAATGGGAACTGATAGGCTTTGTTCAAAATACTACGAACGGTGAGATTACAGGGGCAACTAAAGCTGAATTTTCAAACATGAGTGCTGATGCTTCAAAATAAAGTGGTTTAAAAGGAATGCCATATGAAAATAATTAAAGAAAAGCACCCCTTAGTAATGCGATGGACGCATTGGGTGAATTTCCCGATACTGGCCATCATGATATGGAGCGGCATGCTGATCTATTGGGCAAATGACGAATACAGTATCACGCTGTTTGGGCATACCTATGTACGTTTCTTTCCCGACTGGTATTACCAATGGCTGCACATACCTCAACGCCTGGCCGAGGGTATGGCCTTCCATTTCCTGTTCATGTGGTTTTTCGCGTTAAACGGATTTTTCTACGTATTGTATACCATTATATCTGGCGAGTGGCGGCAATTAGTACCTAACCGGCATTCATTTAAAGACGCCTGGCTGGTATTACTGCACGATCTGCACATCCGTAAAACTGCACCGCCACAGGATAAATACAACGCGGCGCAACGCATTGCTTACACAGCCATTATTATCATGGGGATTGGCTCGCTGGTTACCGGATTAGCTATCTATAAACCTGTGCAATTTTACTGGCTGTGCTGGTTGTGCGGAGGTTACCACCTGGCTAGGATATGGCATTTTGTATTAACCATCGGTTATGTTTTGTTTTTCCTGGTACATGTTGTGCAGGTAATATTGGCTGGATGGAATAATTTCAGATCAGTAATATCAGGATTTGAAGTAGTGAAGGAAGAACCAAAACCTGCAATTGAAAATAACAACGAAGATGAAAAAGCCTAAGACTGAATTGACCACCGAGCAAAAGATCAAACGCAGGAATTTTATCTCGTTTACGGTTTTTGGCGCTTATGCAGTAGGTGCTTATGCTGGTTGGAGATGGCTATATAAATCGCCTGATGAAGCTGCTGGTATTACGGCCGGAGCACATAAACCCTTGCGCAGGGCATTGAATAAAACTGAAATATTTTTCAGGCGATTGACTTTTAACGAAAATCACCTGGTAAAAACTTACCCGCGGTCGATGGCGGCGAAAAAGATCAGGCATAATAGTGATATTGGCTCTGCAGGTAAACTCCCGCCCGACAACTGGAAATTGCAAGTAAAAAAACTCTCAGGCGAAATTTTGCAGATCACGCTGGATGAACTGATGAAATTGCCAAAAACAGCGATCACCTATGATTTTAAATGCGTAGAGGGCTGGGACCAGATATCGCATTGGGAAGGGGTAAGTTTCCGGGACTTTATAGCCCATTATAAACTCGAAGCCGAATCAAAGCTGGAATATGTCGGTCTTGAGACACCCGATAAGCAATACTATGTGGGCATAGATATGCCGAGCGCCATGCATCCGCAAACTTTGCTGGCTTATCAAATGAACGATGAGTTGCTGAATGGTAATCACGGACAACCCCTCCGGCTGATCATCCCGGTAAAATATGGCATAAAAAACCTGAAACGTATCGGCAGCATTACTTTTAGTAATACCCGTCCGCGAGATTATTGGGCTGAGCAGGGGTATGATTATTATTCGGGGTTGTGAGTATTCCATCCTAATAATGTAAAAATCAATGATCAGGGCCAAACTGTTTTGCATTTTGTGATAAATTGCTTCTGCAAAACTTATGTCAAATGTCAATCAATTTTTCTATCAGGCCTGTAACCCTCAGTGACTACGATCAATGGCTCACCTTGTGGGATGGCTATAATGAATTTTATGGTCGCTCAGGACCAACTGCACTTCCATTAGAAATTACCCTAAATACCTGGAGCCGCTTTTTTGATGGCTATGAACCTGTTCATGCGCTTGTCGCTGAAAGCGAGGGGAAACTTATCGGGCTGACACATTATATTTTTCACCGGAGCACGACAAGCATTGGCCCCAATTGCTATTTGCAGGATTTGTTCACCACAGAAGCCGCGCGAGGAAAAGGAGTGGCCAGAGCGCTGATTACCGAAGTATATGAGCAGGCCAGGATAGCCAACTCACCCCGCGTGTACTGGCAAACCCACGAAACCAACCTGACTGCCATGAAGCTTTACGACAAAGTAGCTGAAAAGTCTGGCTTTATGGTTTACCGAAAAAACATTTGATTTGCGGTAGTTTAAGACCGTGTTTCAGCCAAAAATATTTTGCATCTTGCAGTAAATGCCTGCTGCAAAACTACCTTTGAGCAAACAGCTAGCCTATGCCTGCGGGATGGTAGGCTGGAGCATCATGACGAACATTATTATCGTGATGCTGCCCTACTTTTATCTTCCTCCCTCCAATGCCGGTTTAGTGCCATTGGTTCCGCAAATGTTATTATTTGGCGTGGTCAATATTCTCTCCATCATTGCCGCATCAGGAAGATTTATTGATGCTTTATTCGATCCGTTTATAGCCTCGCTGAGCGACAAAAGTAAAAATCCAAAAGGCAGGCGAATCCCTTTTATGAAGTGGGCCATTCTGCCGGCGGTTATTTTTTGCAGCCTCACATTTTACCCTATTGTACTGCAGCAAAGCGGTCAAAATGCAGCATGGCTGGCGGTTACCATGACCTTGTTTTTTATGAGCGTAACGGCTTACGTTATCCCGTATAATGCGCTCCTGCCAGAATTAACCGAAACGCCGGAAGAGAAGGTCAGACTATCGTCTTTTCAGCAAGCCGGTTTTGTGGTAGGGATAATTATTGCTGCTTCAGTAAACAATTATGCCGACGGGTTGCAGTATTTGTTCCATATCACTAACCGTAATTCAGCAGTGCAATACACCATATGGGGCCTTGCTGCGTTTGCCGGCATAGTGATGCTGATACCGGTATTTGCTATAGACGAAAAGAAATACTCCAGCAGTAAGCCGTCACATTTGCCTATCCTGCTGGCTATCCGGAAAACCTTCAGTAATGCCAATTTTAAGTATTACCTCATCTCTGATTTTTCCTTTTATATGTCACTTAGTGTCATCTCCAGCGGGATGCTATACTTTGTTACGGTATTGCTAAGCCTGCCCGAATCCATAGGCGGGGCATTGATGGGGGCCATGGTGATATTATCATTGGTATTTTATCCGCTCATTAATCATTTGTCTAATAGTATCGGCAAAAAACCGCTTGTTTTGTTTTCATTTGCCTTACTAAGTTTAATTTTTGTGGCGATGTATTTTTTGGGGGAATTCCCGGTATCGCCTTATGTACAGGCTTATGCATTGGTGCTTTGTACATCATTCCCGCTGGCTGCGTTGGGTATCCTGCCGAATGCTATATTAGCTGAAATAGCCCAAGAAGACGCAAAAGTGACAGGCGAGAACCGGGAAGGTATGTTCTTCGCTGTCAAGTACCTGTTCGTAAAAATGGGGCAGACACTGGGTATCGCAGCTTTTGCCTTCCTGACGGTATATGGTAAAGACCCGGGGCACGACTATGGTCTGCGCTTAAGCGGTGTATGCGGGTTCACACTTTGTCTTACGGCTTTGATCTTTTTCAGCCGCTTCAAAGAGCAACGGAGTAAATAAAAGCAACTAATATTCAATCTAGAATGAGAACAACATCTAAACCTATCTTTCAAATTGTTATTTATGCGCTTGCGATTTTTACAATTACAGCCTGCAATAGATCAGCAGATCAAAAAAAGGCAAAAGCGCCCAAAACTGATACAATTCCACAAAAGCTTTCGGTAAAAAATATGCATGATGACCTGTTTATTTTATGGGCCGCAATTAAGGAACTGCATCCGGGCTACGGCATTTACACACCTGCAGACAGTTTGAAAAAGGCTTATGATAAAGCATATTCATCCATAAAGGCGCCTCTAACCGAAACTGAGTTTATTGCACAGGTATATCCATTTCTATGTAAGCTCAGGTGCGGGCATACCCAACTTGAACATTCTGCAGGGTACCAGGCACCCAAAATACCACCCGCGGTTCACTTACCCTTTGAAGTGTTGGTAAGGCACCATCGGGCATGGATAACCACCCATCAAACTGGAAAATTGAACACAGGGGATGAAATTATCAGGATAAACAACGTCCCGGTTTCAGAAATAATTGATCATGGCTACGATTTGTACTGCGGTGACGGTTATAATGAAACTTTTAAGGAGCTATTTTTAAGCGAGTATGATGGCTTTGAAGATGCCTGCATCAAGTATTATCATTGGAAAGGGCCCTATCAAATAACCTTACGCACAAAACAAGGTGCATTAAAGAATATTAATGCAGATCCGGCTTCAAACGATGTTTCGTCGCAACCCAACACAATAAAAGAGATTGATAATTTTGCCGATTGGACGGTGGCGAAAAATATAGGACGTTTACCGATAAGGTTTTTAAATAACTCTTCAACAGCATTATTAACTACTTTGCCCTTTGAATACCAGGATACTGTTATTTATAAAGAGGCCTTTAAGCAACTACACCAAAAAGGCATAAAAAACCTGGTTATTGATATGCGGCACAACACCGGAGGTGATATCAGGGTAGCGAGCCAATTATTGTCTTACCTGGCCGATTCGCCTTTTTCTATTGTGAAAGATGCAAAATCAAGGATACCAAACCCCGCTTTAAACCATTTTGCAAAATATTTTGATACTGCACGGACAACAAATTTTAACCTGGGATACAAACCAGGAAACAAGGAAGGAGCATGGTATCACATTGAAACCAAACCTGCATTTGGAAAATTATACGGAGCACTACCTCTTGCCAAAACAGATCATTTCTACGGTAAAGTATTTGTTTTGATTGACGGGGCAACTTTTTCGTCAGGGGCGCTTTTTACTGCTGCACTCAAAGCACAATGCAGAAATGCAAGATTTATTGGCAGGGAAACAGCAGGGGTGGAAGAAGGTCCCAATGGAATGGTTATCCAAAAGCTGACATTACCCCATACTAAAATTGTTGTTGATTTCCCCTGGATGCGTGTAGTCTCAGTTGCTAAAAACCCGGCTTTTGGCAGGGGCATGATGCCGGACTATAAAGTTGACTATCAGGCTGAAGACATTGTAAATAAAAGAGACCTTGATCTTGAGAGATTCTTAAATTTGATAAAATAACAGGGCTTAACGTGCGCAATAAAAAAGAGCTTCCCGATCGCGAAAAGCTCTTTTTTACTTATGCAAACTGCCCATTGGCGACTGCAAACTTCTTAAAAAGGAAGGTCATCCTCGTCAGGAGCAGAACTAATCTCCGCCTGCGGCGCATATTCAGGCACGGTGTTACCATTGGCGCCGCTAAGGACATTCACTTTCCACAACTGCAAGGAGTTAAAATAGCTCTTTTTGCCTGTTTTGTCAGTCCATGGGCGACCCTTCAGGTTAAAGAAAACCTCTATATCATCACCCACACGGATATTATCCAGCAGGCTGCAACGATCCTGTATAGCTTCAAATTTTAAATATTCAGGATACTGAGGGTTTTCTATGTATTCAACAATCAGTTCTCTCTTTTTTAATGAATCGGTAACCTGAGCGGTTGGCGATACTTCGTGTACTTTACCCTTAATTTCCATAACATATAAATTATTAAAAATGTAAAGTTAATGGTTAAGAAATTAAATACCGGGTATTTAATTCATAAATTCGCCAACTTAATTATGCAAGTTTTCCACACCGAGAGTAAAATAATAATAACCTGCAACAAAAGGTTATCGCCCTATCTGCAGCACGAAGTTGAAGAACTGGGCTTTAAACCTGTAAGGGTTTTCCCAACCGGCATCGAGCTACTGGGTACGGTTAATGATACTATCACATTGAACCTTAATTTACGCTGTGCCAGTCAAATTCTTTATCTCATAAAAAGCTTTACCGCTGCCGATCCGCAGGAATTGTATAAAAACCTGGTGGAGATAGAATGGGAGACATTAATCGATTTTACAGGCTATTTTTCGGTTACCTCAAATGTTAATAACGAGCATATCCTGACCCCGCTTTTTGCGAACGTAAAGGTGAAAGATGCTATTGTTGATAGGATAAAAGATAAGAAAGGTATCCGTCCCAATTCGGGACCGGAGCAAAATAAAACAGTAATACACCTTTACTGGCAGGATGATAAGGCCGAGATATTTTTAGATACTTCCGGCGAAACATTAGCTAAACACAGTTATCGAAAAATCCCCGGAAAAGCACCTATGCTGGAGGCTTTGGCAGCATCGACCATTATGGCCACCAACTGGGATAAAAACAGCACGTTTATTAACCCCATGTGCGGTTCGGGTACGCTTGCTATTGAAGCAGCCTTATTAGCAACGGATAAAAGTCCGGGCTTTTTCAGGATGAATTATGGCTTTATGCATATCCTGGGTTATGAGGAAGAAGTTTTTTTTACGGAGCGCCGTAAATTAAAGGACAAGGGAAGGAAGGCACTCAACTTTAAGATCATTGCTACCGACCTGTCACCCGATGCTGTTGACATCGCCCAAAAGAACGCAAAAACTGCCGGCGTAGAACATTTGATAGATTTTAGCGTTTGTGATTTTGCGGATACGGTAGTTCCCGAAGAACCGGGAGTGATTATGTTCAACCCTGAATACGGGGAGCGTCTGGGTGTGCACAGCAAGCTGGAGGCGACCTACAAACGCATGGGTGATTTTATGAAACAGCATTGTCGTGGCTACAGGGGATATATTTTTACCGGTAACCCCGACCTGGCAAAAAAGATTGGCCTGCGGGCTGATCGCCGTATAGAGTTTTATAATGGCAAACTGGATTGCCGCCTTTTGGAATATGAATTGTACGAAGGCAGCAAAAGGGAGCCGAAGGAAGAATAATTTGTTGATTGGGTTGATTGAGAGAATGGTTGATTAAGTTAAAATCAACTTATTCTAACTTAATCAGCCTAATCCAACTCAATTAACTAATAAATGAAGAAGTTTATTTTATTAACTATAGCATTATTTCTATCAGCATATTGCATAGCGCAGCAGCAACTGGCTTTCCCTTTCCAGGGAGGCAGCACAGCTATGACACAGTTTTTTAAGGACAGTATTTCTGTATCACCAGAAATCATTAAAAGCAAAGCTAATGGTACCGTAGTATTTAAATTTACTGCTGATCAAAAAGGTACCATACAGAAACTGGTGATCTATTATGCAGATGATGCCATTTTAGCGCCGCCATTGATTGCTGCTTTGAAAAAATCAGATCATAAATGGGTGGTACCCGATAATGAGAAAACGCACGATTTTATACTATCATTTGCCGTAAGTTTTAATGCCCCCGCCGAAGGCACACCATCGCCACAAAAAGGCGTATATAATTTTTACCTGAAACGTAAGCCTATACTATCTACCAACCAGGTGCCATTGGACAATGTGACGCTATTGCCTGCTGTGTTAGTAAAATATAGCATTGATTGAGAGAGCCAGGATTCAAGAGCCAAGAATCAAGACAATTGGTATAATCTCCTCCTGAATCTTTATTCTTGGCTCTTGATTCTTGACTCTATTCCGGATATTTGCAGCATATCCCCCAAAAATGGAACACGCTGTAATTGTCGAAAAAACCCGCGATTTTGTACGTATAACCTTGGAAAATGCCGAAGGCGGCCACGACTGGTGGCACATCCACCGTGTTTGGTTAAATGCGCATCGCATCGCCGAAAATGAGAACGCCGATATGTTGGTGGTTGAACTGGCCGCATTACTGCATGATATTGCCGACAGTAAATTTCATGGCGGGGATGAGGAAATAGGTCCGGCAACTGCAGGGAAGTTTTTGCGGGAATTAAATATCGATGAGTCCATTATTATCCATGTGCAGGAGATTATCAGGAACATCTCCTTTAAAGCAGGGTTTGATAATAAGACTTTTCACTCAAAGGAGTTGGATATAGTCCAGGATGCTGACCGTTTGGATGCCATTGGCGCTATTGGCGTCGCGAGGGCATTCAGCTATGGTGGTTTTAAGGGGCGGGAAATCTACAACCCCGAGGTTGCACCCAATATGAGCATGACTAAAGAAGAGTACAAAAATTCTGCTTCTCCCAGCATCAACCATTTTTACGAGAAGCTATTGCTACTCAAAGACAAAATGAATACCGGGACAGGTAAAAAAATGGCGGAACAACGTCATTTGTTTATGGAAATGTACCTGCAGCAGTTTTTTGACGAAGCTGGTGTGTACATGCAGGAGTAAAGATTTAGTTTTGCCTCTGGTTTAAAAGGCAGGCTTTCAGAAATTATGAAAATACAGGTCGAGCAGAAGTTAGTTGACAAAAACATTACCCCCACAGCCATGCGCATCCTGGTGCTGGAGCTGCTTTTGCAACAAAGTTCCGCCATCAGTTTAAGTGACATCGAAAAGGGTCTTGAAACTGCCGACCGAATTACCATTTACCGCACCTTAAAAACTTTTGAGCAAAACGGACTGATCCACATCATAGAGGACGGAACAGGCACGCCAAAATATGCTCTATGTGTTGAGGAGTGCAACACGCATGAACATCATGATATGCATGTGCACTTTTACTGCAACTCCTGTAAAGAAACCTTTTGTCTGCCTGATCATAAAATCCCCAATATTCAATTGCCATCTGGTTTTACTTCTGCCGAGATGAACCTCATTGTTAAAGGTATTTGCGAAAAATGCGCTGAATAATGCAATACCATTGCATTGGGTTTAATGCCTTCATTTGCACCATAAATTAATTCTATTATAGGGTTTAAAGATATTTTTAGATTTGCATTAAATTAATTTTAGGTATACCTAAATTATTTATTAGATTTGGCTAATAAATATTGGCAAGCAAGCCTGTTAACATTATCTTAAATCTGAAAACATATTTTAGTCCGAATTTTATGAAAAGATTACTACTCATATTTCTAGTTATACTCACTATTATAAATTTTGCGGCAGCACAGGATACCGTAAAACAAGCCCGTTTTAGTTTGCATTTTCAGCAAACTGTCATTACTCAATATAAGCCATCTTTCAGTGCACCTTATACTGGCCTGAATAGTTTATCACCAGCTTCAGAGACTCAAAGCTCCATTACTTCTACCTTATTTGGTTCGGCCCGCCTGTGGAAAGGTGCCGAGGCTTATTTTAACCCGGAAATATCAGGCGGTGCGGGTCTGAGCAAAACACTGGGTGTAGCTGGCTTCCCGAACGGAGAGACATTCAGAGTAGGCGCGGCTGAGCCTAAGATCTATATTGCCCGCCTGTATTTTAAACAGAACTTTGAATGGGGTAAAGAAAAAGATACTATTGAGGATGATGCCAACCAGTTAGCCGGGTTAAAAAGCAAGCGCTATTTCTCATTCACGATAGGAAAATTTGGCATGGCCGACTTTTTTGACGGAAACGAATTCAGCCATGACCCGCGCTCACAATTCATGAACTGGGCCCTGATGGACAATGCCGCCTGGGATTACCCGGCCAACACCCGTGGCTATGTATTAGGATCTACTGCTGAATTGGGACAGCCTGGCTGGACACTACGTTTTGCCTTTACCATGGTAGTTACCAAAGAAAATTCATCTACCTGGGATTCCAAAATAGGAAAAGCCAATACACAAACCTTAGAGTTTGAAAAACGCTATACCCTGTCGGGCCAAAAAGGGACTGTGCGTGTATTAGGCTTTCTGAACAATGGTAAATTCGGTAATTACAAAGAAGCGATTGCTCAAAACCCTACCGCACCAAATGTGGATACTACACAAGCATATGGCCGTCACAAATATGGATTTGGAATCAGCGCTGACCAGTACCTAACCAAAGACTTTGGTGTATTTGCCAAAGTCAGCTACAACGATGGCCATAACGAAACCTGGTTCTTTACGGAAATAGACCGATCCATAAGCTTTGGCGCGGTGCTAAAAGGCACTTCATGGAAACGCAGTTATGACGAACTGGGGCTGGCGTTTATCGGTAATGGATTATCTGCAGATCACCGCGACTACCTGGCCGCAGGCGGATATGGATTTTTAATAGGCGACGGAAAGCTCAACTATTCGCCCGAGATGATAGCCGAATTATACTACAAAGTCAATGCTTATCAAAAAAAGATCTGGCTTTCACCAGATTACCAATTCATATTACACCCGGCATACAATGCTGACCGTGGTCCTGTAAATGTATTTGGGATAAGGGCACATGTGGAGTTTTAGAAGCCGCGGTTGTTTTGATAGTATCTTAAAATGGTATGATAAATTTCATCGTCATCGCCTCTCACCAAAAACAAATTAACATCAAAGGGACTCTGCCGCCAGTTACGGGTTAGCCAGCGGTAATTCCTTGTAAATGGATTTTTTACCAACTTAAGCTGCGCTTCAGGCTCGCGAACTTTTATGGTTACAAAGCGAAATTTAACGACGTTTACCACCCCGACCGAGCTTGAGGTCATATAAACGTTTCCTATGTCCAGCCATTTAATTGTGTCGTTCTTTGCGGTTATGGTAATACTTTCTTCTGTCAAAACAACCGCAGGCTTTCCTGTCAACGTTAACCAGCCAATACGCAAATTTTTTACCACATATAGCAAGCATAATAAAATTATAATTAGCATCAGCGGATTGTGCGTAAGGATGTATAAATTATATGGGTCGGAGAAATAAAAGGTGCCAGCTATTAAAAAGCATACCGAAAGTACAGGCTGTATAAGGCTAAATTTAAACTCTTCTTTTTTCATGACAAGGTTTTGATGCCACTAAAGTAAAAAATAATTGATCATATATTATTATGATATAAACGCCGTTTATTTATCGTCATGAAAAAATATTTCGCATTTATACTATTTCTGTCTATCAAGTCTTTTTCATTTGCCCAGGCAAAACATACTGTAACCAAATCGTCCGTTAAATTCGAGATAAAGAACATGGGGATTAATACAGGAGGAAGCTTCAGCGGTCTTCAAGCTGATATAAAATTCGACCCCGAACACTTAGATGCAAGCACGATTGAAGCCTCCATAGATGTCAAAACAGTCAATACAGAAAATGAAACCCGCGACCATCACTTGAAAAGCGAAAGCTATTTTGATGCGGAGAAATACCCTGAGATCACGATGAAATCCATCTCATTCAAGCATAAAAGTGGTAATAATTATACAGGGATATTCAACCTTACCATTAAAGACAAAACCAACCCTGTAGAAGTTCCCTTTACCTATTCTGAAAACGGCAACACAGCATCTTTCAAAGGCACCTTAAAAATAAAGCGTACGGATTATGGCGTTGGCGGCAAAAGCCTCATGATGTCAAATGATGTAACTATTACTATCAATGCGGATACTAGCAAATAACCCAAAATCCACAATTAAATAACCATAATTTAACACTGGCAACGCTTGCAAAAGCCACGTAATCAGTTACAAATTGTAACTTTACGATTATGAAATTGCGTGTCCTTGTATTTATCAATGCATTGGCGGTGGCTATTACCGTTTCTGCAGTTAATTATTATTTTAAGCATAGTTGGTATGATGTGGCCGTCACTTTTGGGTTGACGTTGCTTATAAGCTTTGTAACCTTTTATATCCTGCTCGAAAAGTATATCTACTCCAAGATCAAGATCATTTACAAGCTGATCCACAATTTAAAACTTGGCCGCGACCTGCGCGATGCCCTGGGCGAGCATGTAAGCGCCGACCCGATAAATGATGTAGAGCAGGAAGTAAAAGAATGGGCCGGACAAAAGAAAAGCGAGATCGATGAGTTGCGAAAGCAGGAAAAATTCAGGCGCGATTTTCTTTCAAATATTTCACACGAGTTTAAAACACCTCTTTTTGCTATACAGGGCTATATAGATGCGATTATAGACGATGAATTTGAGGATACCGATATGGCACGTCAGTTCCTTGAAAAGGCATCGAAGAACGTAGATCGCCTAAGTTACCTGATCAAGGACCTGGACGAGATTTCCAAACTGGAGACAGGTGAAATGCCAATCAACTATACCAAATTTAAGGTCAATGACCTGATCAAAGAGGTATTTGAATCGTTGGAGCTCAAAGCAAAAGAACACCGTATCAAGCTCGTTTTTAAACAAAAATATGATGAGCCGATATTGGTATCAGCCGACAGGGAGAAAATCAGGCAGGTGTTGGTTAACCTGATCGACAATTCATTTAAATATGGTAAGGAAGACGGCAGTACGTCTATCAGCCTGTTCGAGCTGCATGACCAGGTATTGGTTGAGGTAACCGATGATGGCATTGGTATCGAAGAAAAGTATTTACCAAGGTTATTTGAACGCTTTTTCCGGACCGATACCAGCCGTTCAAGGCAAATTGGCGGGTCAGGGCTTGGGCTGGCGATAGTGAAACATATTATTGAGGCCCATGACCAGACCATCAACGTACGAAGCACCGAGGGGTTAGGCTCTACCTTTGGATTTACTTTGCAAAAGTCCAAACAGGCATTGCCATTCCCTGTTATACCCGCATTGAAGAGTTAACATTAACTTAACATTGTAAACTTTATCTTTGCAGAAATTTAATATTGACCAGATACACTGCTACCCTCAAATATTCAAAATGTCACTAAACAGCATCTTCCAATATTTCGTCCCAAAAGACAAAAAGATATTCTTCCCACTATTTGAACAGGCCGCCAATAACGTCGTGATCATGTCAGCCGTGTTAGTTGATGCGGTAAATTCAAATGATCCGGCTCTCCGGGAAGATCTATTCAAGCAGATTGATAAATTAGAGAATAAGGGCGATGAGCTGACCCACCAGATTTACCTGGAGCTTGGGAAAAACTTTATCACACCTTTTGACAGGGAAGATATCCACTCGCTGGCTACAGCGATTGATGATGTGGCCGATTTTATACAAGGCGCTGCTAACCGCATGAGCCTGTACCGGATAGATGATTACAATGAACATATCCGCAAACTATCTGACCTGATACTTCAAGCCAGCCAGGACCTGGAAAAGGCAGTACGCGAGTTAAAAGATCTGCGGAATGTGAGGAACATAGCCGACTCCTGCATCAGGATAAACAGTGTAGAAAACCAGGCTGATTATGTATTTGACCGTGCAGTGGCCGACCTGTTTTTATATGAAACCGACGCCATCCGCCTGATAAAATATAAAGAGATACTGGCAGCCCTAGAAACAGCCACCGACAGGTGCGAGGATGCCGCAAACGTAATGGAATCAATATTAGTTAAAAACGCCTAATTTTACTCGATGGTCACTTCTTCCCTGGTTGTTGTAGTTTGCCTGGCGCTAATATTCGACTATACCAATGGCTTTCATGATGCAGCCAACTCTATTGCTACCATTGTGTCTACTAAAGTTTTAACCCCTTTCCAGGCAGTGCTTTGGGCAGCAACATTTAATTTTATCGTATTCTTCTTTATCAAAGATCACAAAGTAGCTAACACTGTATCAAAAATAGTAGTTGAGCATTTCGTAACCATACCTGTACTCCTGGCTGGTTTAATAGCAGCGATTAGCTGGAATTTAATTACCTGGTGGTTCGGGATCCCATCCAGTTCGTCGCATACCCTGATAGGTGGGTTTGCTGGTGCCGGTATCACTAATGCATTATACATGGGCTCTTCGGCCCTCAGCGCTGTAAATTCGGGCTATATCTTAAAGATCATTGCCTACATTGTTGTGGCCCCTTTTATGGGATTGATCATTGCTTATTTTGTAACCATCATCGTATTGCATTTAAGTAAAAGTTCAAGACCGGCCACGGCCGAAAAATGGTTTAAACGCATGCAGTTGGTTTCATCAGCAGCATTAAGCTTTGCACATGGTGGTAATGATGCTCAGAAGGTAATGGGTATTATTTATGTGGCCCTGATCGCAGCTAAAGTAATACCTTCTGGCGCCCACATGCCCGATTGGATCCCATTAGCCTGTTATTCTGCTATCGCATTGGGCACCTTATCCGGTGGATGGAAAATTGTGAAGACCATGGGTTCAAGGATCACCAAGATCACACCATTAGAAGGTGTAAGTGCTGAAACTGCCGGCGCAATTACCTTATTTTTTACTGAAAGATTTGGCATCCCGGTGTCAACTACGCATACCATTACAGGCTCCATTATTGGTGTTGGTTTAACCAAGCGACTGTCAGCTGTGCGCTGGGGTGTGACCATCAACCTCGTTTGGGCCTGGATCATCACTATACCAGTTTCTGGATTAATTGCGGCCGGAGTATTTGCCTTAATGCGGGTAATAGGTTAATTTTACGGCTTACCAGCTTAATCGACTACACCTATGAAAAGAGTATTTATTTTATTGCCGCTATTACTTATTGGTTTTAGCTTAACCAGTTTTGATTATTATAAACCAGCGCACGAGGCTAATTTTTACCCCCAAATTGTCCCTTCAAACCTCGAAATAGGCAATGCCCTGAAACAGGCATTACAACAGGGTACAGGAAAAAGTGCCGACCAGCTTTCGGCAGTGAACGGATTTTTTGGCAATGCAGCCGTAAAAATTCTTTTTCCGCCAGAGGCAAAGAAAGTTGAAAAAACTTTACGCGGAATGGGTATGAATAAACTATGCGATAATGTGATCCTTTCGCTCAACCGCGCCGCCGAGGATGCCGCTAAAGAAGCTAAACCCATATTTATTGATGCCATTAAAAAGATGACCATCCAAGACGTATCAGGCATATTACTTGGCCAACAGGATGCCGCTACTCAATATTTTAAACGGACCACTACTGCTGCATTAGCGGTAAAGTTTAAACCAGTGATAAAAGCCAGTCTTGATAAAGTAGGTGCTACTAAATACTACGGTACCGCCGCAGGCGAATACAACAAACTACCCTTTGTGAAGCATCTGAACCCCGATATTACAGATTATGCTACACAAAAAACCATCGACGGTTTATTTGTTGAAATTGCCCAGGAGGAATTAAAGATACGTCAGAACCTTCCGGCCGCACGGTCAACTCCTCTATTGCAAAAGGTATTTAATTTTGCCGACAAGAAAAGCGGCAATTAAGATATGCCTCTATCATAGCGATGGGTTTAAAACCCATCGCTATGATGAGATCAATGAAACTTCACACTAACGGTAATTTCTTTAGGCTTACCATCCGTACCTCCGGCCCAACCAGAGCCACCGCTTATCAATGAGATCGCTTTCTTATCAGCGTTGTCGCTCAGGCTCTTTACTATTTTAAACTGGCTCAGACTTCCATCTGCAGCCACTACAAAGGATACTTTTACTTTCCCTGTCTTTCCATCTGGCGATTGCGCATTCTTTTTCAGGTAGTCTTCAAACGAATTCCAGCCATCACGGGGATGCGCATCCTCATTTTTTGTGTTCTCATGAGTTACTACTACCTCGGCAAGTGAACTGTTGGCGGGGTTAAGACTGATGCGCATCGAGTCCTTATCCGCTTTTACTTTCTTCGCGCTATAGCCTATATAGTTTACCGACAAGGTTTGATCTTTAGCAACATCAGGCAATACAAATTTGCCATTCACATCGGTCACTGCGCCAAAATTGCGGCCTGCAACTTTTACTGTAGCGCCGGTTATCGGTGTTCCGTCACTTCCCATTACCGTGCCGGTAACAGTCCTGCTATCGTCGGGTGTTACAGAAACTCCTTCAACCTTACTTTGCACTATAGTTTGCGTAGGGGCCACAGACTTATACTTAAGAGCCGCGGCAGCATTTGCCTTTTTCTTTTTGGCAATATCGCTTACCAGCATTTCATTAGCTGCTACTGAATCTTTTTTAGGGCTATAATATCCGGTAGATTTATCATAGGCAGCAGAAGGCTCTGCCAAAACCGGCGATTTGTTTTCTTGAGCCACCGATATATCAGCTGACGCCGGGGGATTAACCTTAGCCCTGGCTAGAGAAACTTCCTTCAAAGCACGTTTAGCTGTATCGGTTTTTCCGTAGCTGTTATTATTATCAGCTATAAGTTTAGGGTTATCTGCTTTTGCGGGGCTGACACTTTTTTCCTGCTTTGGCGTATCCGTAGCTACCACTGGTGTTGAAGCAGCAGGTTGCTTCTTGCTTTCAGATACTACGTCCCGGGCTACAAGTTTCGTCTTTTCAGAATCCTGCCTGCTGGTAAAAAACCATATTCCCGCACCCAAAACTATTAATATCGATGCGGCGGCGGATAAAGGTATCCACGGAATAATGCGTCTTTCTTTTTTAGTCGTACGCTGATGCAGGCGATTGCTCAAATCAGCCAGGTTAGCATCCTGGTTTCCGGGAGCTTGTTCAAAACCTTCCAGTGCATCCATCAGGAATGGGTCATCCAGGGCGCGTCGTTCCAGCTCATGCATGGCACGTGCGTTAAGCTCCCCGTTAAGGTACTTCCTGATCTGCAATATGTCCTGCTCTCTATTCACTGTTCCTTTCCAAACATATTTTCAGGTTCCGTTTACCGTTCTGAATATAGCTTTTCACATCATTTAAAGTAAACCCGGTTATTTCGGCTATTTCTTTATAGCACTTCTCTTTTAAATAAAACAGGTCGATACTTTGTTTTTGTACTGCGGTCAATTTCTCCATGCAACGTTCCAAAGCTTTCATAGCCTCTTCCCTGTTGTTATCCTCAGGATGCAAAAAGGGAGTAGATTCCATAACCTCATCCAAAGAAACTTCTTCCTTCTTTTTACCCGACCTCAACTGCATTAAACAATAATTTCTGCTTAATACATACACCCAACTGCGGAATCGCTTTATTTCGTGCTGTTTTACTTTTATAATCAGTTCCTCAAAAATGCCCATTACAGCATCTTTTGCTTCTTCTTCATCCTTCAGGTACTTTAAACAAACGCCATATATTAAAGGTACGTATTGTTCAAACAATTTGCCTAAAACCGCAATATCACCACTTTCATGGTAATTATTCAGTTGCACTTCGTCGCCGGTATTGTCGGTTTTTACTGGTTTGCTAAAAAAGCTCATTTCAGGCTGACAAAATAAAATTTTTCATCCGCTTATGGAAATACTAACTGATATGCATCCTATGTATAAAATCAACAACCATGAAGAAGCTTATATTACTTATTTTGATGATCGCCGGTCTTGCTTCGTTTAAGAGCAACAACACCCGGCATATTACAGGCAAAGTGTTCGCCAAAGAAGATGGCCTGCCCTTACCCGGGGTGACAATAAAGATCGAAGGGACCAATATCGGCACGTATACCAACCAAGCTGGTGATTATTCTATAAATGTGCCCGACGGAAAAGAGAGTTTAATTTTCGCTTTCGTGGGTTATCAAACCCAAAAGGTGAAGCTAACCCCGTCTGATAAACTCGATGTTTACCTGGTAGCGTCACAAAGCAATCTACAGGAAGTAGTTGTAACGGGCTATGGAGTAAAGCATTCAAAAAGAGCATTGGGTTCCTCGACCACAAAAGTGACCAGCAAGGATATGAACTTGTCCTATTCTCCAAATGCCGCCAATGTCTTAAACGGAAAAGTAGCGGGTGTAGTTGTATATGATAAAACTGCAGCCGGAGTTAACAGAAAAGCTAAAATCAGGGGAATAGCCCCATCGCAAAAACCTAATATTAATGGCTATAGCAGCGGAAATACAAACGACGAAAGCTACAAACCCATCGCCGAAAATGCATTTCTGCGTGCGAAGGATAATCCACTATCTACCTTTTCTATTGATGTGGATGCCGCATCTTACAGCAACGTCAGGCGCTTCATCAATAATGGGCAACTGCCGCCCCCTGATGCCGTGCGCATTGAGGAAATGATCAACTATTTTAAATACGACCTTACCGGGCCATCCGGCAACGAACCAGTGGCTATTCATACCGAACTTTCTTCGGCTCCGTGGAATCCCAAACACCGTTTGCTGCGCATCGGCCTGAAAGCTAAAACTATCCCAACCGAAAACCTGCCTGCCTGCAACCTGGTTTTCCTGATAGATGTATCCGGCTCTATGGACGAGCCCAATAAATTGCCCCTTGTTAAATCGTCCCTTAAAATGCTGACAGACCAGCTGCGGGCACAGGACCGGGTTGCCATTGTGGTTTATGCGGGCAATGCCGGATTGGTACTGCCCTCTACACCCGGGAATAATAAAACGGCCATAAAGGATGCTATTGATAACCTGAGTGCAGGGGGCTCAACCGCAGGAGGCGAAGGTTTAAAACTGGCTTACCGTATTGCTAAGGAGAATTTTAAAGCTCATGGCAACAACCGCATTGTAATGGCCACGGATGGTGACTTTAACGTGGGTCCATCCAGCGATGGCGACATGGAGCACCTGATAGAACGGGAGCGTAATACCAAAGTAGACCTGTCAATAATGGGTTTTGGTATGGGTAACTATAAGGACAGTAAAATGGAAACCCTTGCCGATAAGGGAAACGGAAACTATGCTTATATCGACAATGTTACCGAGGCACGTAAGGCATTTGTGACCGAATTTGGCGGTACGCTTTTTACGGTGGCCAAAGATGTAAAGGTGCAGGTAGAATTTAATCCGGCCAAAGTAAAATCCTATCGTTTGCTTGGTTATGAAGACCGGATGCTTGCCAAAGAGGATTTTAACAATGATAAAAAAGATGCAGGTGATATGGGTTCGGGCCATACCGTGACTGCTTTCTACGAAATCATACCCGTAGGAGTGAAGGATGAGTACAGCGCCAGTGTCGATCCATTAAAATACCAGAAAACAAAAGATGTTCCGGCTGGTAATTCAGGCTCGGATGAATTAATGACCATAAAATTCCGTTACAAACAACCCGGTTCCAATTCCAGTAAAATGAGCCTGGTAACGGTTAATGATAAACCCGCAGAGTTTAAAAATACCAGTAACGATTTCAGGTTCGCGTCAGCTGTGGCAGAGTTTGGGATGCTGCTGCGGGGTTCAGAATATAAACAAAAAGGCAGCTTCGACCAGGCCATCAGTATAGCTAAAAGTGCAAAGGGAAAAGATGATGATGGCTATCGGTCGGAGTTTGTACGGCTTGCCGAAAGCGCAAAATCGCTGGCCGAAAATGACCAACTGATCAGCAAAGAATAAAACCTAAACCTTAACTAAACTTTATATGTTGCAGGGCCTGGTGCCGAGGGGCCCTGCTTTTTTATTTGGTAAACTCAACCAGCGCTTTCTCTATACGAGCGATCGTTTCCTGTTTCCCTAACAGAACAGCGATATCAAATACATGCGGACCAAATTTACCACCTACCAGCATAACGCGGAAGGGCAGCATCAGCTCACCGGCTTTAATGCCTATTTCTTCGGCCAGACTTTTGAAACGGGCTTCGAGATCTGCCGGATCAACAGCTATTTCGATATTGCCAAGCATAGTAATGAAGGATTTGAAAAAATCCGTTTTAGCGTCCGTCCATTTCGGCTTTACGGCATTCAGATCGTATTCTTTAGGCTGCTCAAAAAAGTAGGCGGATTGGTGATAAAAGTCAGTAAGCAGAGTACAACGTTCTTTTACCAGATCTATTACGGTCAGCAGGTAATCATCATCCTTTACAACAACTCCGTTGTCCGCTAATACTCTTAATACATCAGACTTCAGGCTCCCTGCATCCGACCTCTTTATCCATTCTGAATTGAACCACTTGGCTTTCTCAAAATCAAACTTGGCGCCTGCTTTATTCACCCTTTCAATGGAGAATTTATCGATTAGTTCGTCTAAAGTAAATATCTCGTTATCGGTACCATCATTCCAGCCGAGCATTACCAAAAGGTTCAAAAATGCTTCCGGCAAAAATCCAAGCTCGCGGAAACCGGGTGTCAACTCGCCGGTCTTTTCATCCAGCCAATTCATGGCATACACCGGGAAACCCAGTCGTGCACCATCCCGTTTGCTTAATTTTCCGTGACCGTCCGGTTTTAATATCAATGGCAAATGCGCCCATTGCGGCATATCAGCTTTCCATCCCAAATATTCCCATAATAAGAGGTGCACGGGTGCCGATGGCAGCCATTCCTCGCCACGGAAAGCGTGGGTAATCTTCATCAGGTAATCATCAACAACAACTGCCAGGTGATAGGTAGGCATTCCGTCAGCCTTTAGTAATACCTTATCATCGGTCTGACTAGTATCAAAATTCACATGCCCGCGTATCATGTCTTCGAAATGAACATGTTCATTGTCAGGCATTTTAATACGGATCACATGCGGCTCACCCGCATCGATCAGCTGCTGTACCTGGTACAATGGCATAGATAAGGAGTTGCGCAGTGTATCACGGTAAGCATGCCCGTATTGAAAATTAGGTATTTCGCGGCGGTTGCGTTCCAGTTCTTCAGTCGTATCAAAAGCATAATAAGCATGCCCCTGTCCAACAAGGCGTTCGGCATATTCGCGGTAGATAGATTTCCGTTCGCTTTGGCGGTACGGGGCATACTTGCCACCGGCAACCGGGCTTTCGTCAGGGGTAAGTCCACACCATTCCAAGCATTCAAGGATATATTCTTCGGCGCCTTTCACATAGCGGCTCTGATCGGTATCTTCGATACGCAAAACAAAATCGCCCTTATGTTTTTTGGCGAAAAGATAATTGAACAATACTGTACGCACCCCACCCAGGTGAAGGCCGCCTGTAGGGCTTGGTGCAAATCTTACTCTTACTTTTTTATCTGGCATTATGAGGGCAAAGATAATTAAGTTTTAAGTTTAGAGTTGTAAGTACTGATTTATATGTTAGATTTTGACATTACTCATCACTCAAAACCTATAACTCACAACTTTTTATTTAATTTGCTCATTCCTAACAGATGAACCCATACCAACAAAGAAAACGCTGGAAATATTCATTGCTTGCTTTCGCGGTAGTGATCGCCAGTGGCTCCTTGTTTTACACGGGTTACCTGGTTAAGAGTATCAAAAAATCAGAACGGACCCGCGCTGAGATATGGGCGCTTAGTATTAAGCAGATTACCTCATCGGATGATAATGATTTTTTGAACTATGTATTTACGGTGCGCGACAGTTTAACCGTACCGGCCATTATTGTTGACGACCAGGGCGATTTTATTACCACAAAAGGGCTTGATTCGACTAAAACTTATATCAAGATCCCCGATATGCCGGGCATGAGCCCCAAAGCGAAAAAAACATACGATCCTGAATATTTTAAAGCGGTACTGGCTGATATGAAGGCCCAGCATGAACCAATCCGTCTTAAAGTATTTGGTGCCAACTGGTATGTTTATTATCAGGACTCGTTTGTGCTGACACAGTTAAAGGTGTTCCCTTATATCCAGCTATCTGTCATTGCCATCTTCCTGCTGGTGGCCTATACGGCCTTTAATACCTCGCGAAAATCGGAACAGAACCAGGTATGGGTAGGGCTTGCCAAAGAGACTGCGCACCAATTGGGTACACCTATATCTTCGTTAATGGCGTGGGTGGAATTGATGAAAGAGAAGTTTAATGCTGAGGACGACCCGCTGATAGCGGAAATGGAAAATGACATTAAGCGGCTGGAGATTGTAGCCGACAGGTTTTCAAAGATCGGCTCAAAACCTGTGCTTGAAGAACATTCTGTTTATGAGGTGATCAAAGATTTTATAGATTATTTTAAAATACGCGTCAGCAATAAGATACATTTTGAAATTGAAGGGAATCCTTATTTAAGGGCAGGGTTAAACATCCCGCTTTTTGATTGGGTATTGGAAAATCTGCTTAAAAACGCCGTAAACGCCATCGAAAGCACCGGAAATATTAAGGTAGAAATATCCGGCAGTAAAACAAAAAAACAAGTCTATATTGATGTAACCGATACCGGCAAGGGGATACCGCGCTCAAAGTTCGATACTGTTTTTCAGCCCGGATATACCACCCGGAAAAGGGGGTGGGGACTGGGTCTTTCGCTAACTAAGCGTATGGTGGAGAACTATCACGACGGGCAGATATTTGTAAAAGACTCCGAACTAGGGAAAGGAACCACGTTTAGAATCGTATTAAAAAGCTTAACTCATGATACACAGACCGCAACCTAATGAATACCCGGCATTTGCAGAAAACTATGTAGCCTCCGTTCCCGGAACAGATGTGCTGGAACTACTTGCAAAGACAAAGGACGTCACCTACAATCTCTTTAGTCCTATGAGCGATGAAAAAGCCATGTATGCTTATGCAGAGGGTAAATGGACGCTGAAACAGGTATTGGGCCATATGATTGATACCGAACGGACCTTTGCCTACCGTGCACTTTGCTTCTCAAGAAACAACATCGAATTACCCGGCTTTGACCAGGATATTTATGTCGATAATACTGACTTTAACGGACGTACCATACAAAGCCTGGCTGATGAATACAAGGCAACGCGGGAATCTACGTTGTACCTTTACCAGTCGTTTAGCGACGATCAATTATTGCGTTCCGGTAAAGCCAGCGGTAACCCGGTAACAGTAAGAGGACTGGTTTATATGACCGCCGGACACGAGCAGTACCATTTGAAATTGATTAAGGAGAGATACCTTTAATGGTGAAAGGTTGAAGGACTAAAGGCGAAAGGCAACCAATAAAAAGGGTGAAAAGTCTTTAAACCTTTCACCTTTATGCTTTAGCCTTTACCCTATAATATTATTCCTGCTCAGGTTTCTCAGAAATTTCTTTCTTTTCTATGCGGTAAGAGGCAAACAGACCCAATCCTCCAAATATGGCTATCATTGCAAAATAGATTGCTACGTTGCCATCATCGTAATCTGTGGTTTTAAATATAGTGCGATCCAATACATAAGCTAAGAACAATCCCAAACCCGCTCCAATCAGCAAAAGACCCCATTTTAAATTCTGGTAAGGTGCTGATTGTGGCTTGTACCTGCGGGGATCCATCCCGCGCTCTATCATTGCCATTCTCTCACGTTTGTAGAGGTAAACAATGCCGAAGATCATTCCGAAGAAGCCGAGGGAAATTATAATCCCACATAATATTCCCAGGTTTGCTGTATCCATGTTATCCATGATATTTCAATTTTTTAAGTTAATAATTTTTTCGTTTTTAAAGCACCAATCTGGTGTATTTGCAAGCTATGACGACGTGATTTTTGGGGAGGTTACACTCTTTCTGAAAAAAGTTTGCAGCGGTTTAAAGTGGCAGTTGCAGCAGCGGTTGCAGTTGGAAGGTTTTAGTATGTTATCGGTATACTGCCACTATCACCCCTACTGTTACTATAAAAAGAAAGAACTATATTTACATAAAGGCTGTAACCTAAACAGCGGACGGGTAGTCAGAGAGGTTGTATATAATGCAAAGCAAGCTTTCGGATATAGAATTAATAGAACAAACCCTGGCCGGTAACCAGGCGGCTTACGCCGACCTTATAAAACGGCATCAGCGTTTTGTTTTTACGCTTGCCCTGCGTTTTAGCAAGAACCGTGAAGATGCCGAGGAAATAGCACAGGATTGCTTTATCAAGGCTTATCGCTCTTTGTCAAACTTTCAGCGGCAATCTAAATTCAGTACCTGGTTGTATAGCATTGTTTATACTACAGCGATGACTTTTTTGCGAAAGAAAAGGGTGGATACGGATTCGATTGATGATGAAAATACTTATATTCAACTGGAGAACAGCTCATCGATACATGATGTAAATTCGGCTGAAAATAAGTCGAGATCATATTACCTAAACCAGGCGATAGCACAATTGCTGCCAGACGATGCCGCGATCATCACCCTGTTTTATATGGGTGAACAATCACTGGAGGAGATAGGTAATACATTGGGCATTGAACCAAACACGGTTAAAGTAAAACTATTCAGAGCGCGCCAGCGTTTGAAGGAAAAGCTGGAGCGCAATTTAAAGCATGAGGTGAAAGAACTGATATGAACACGATGGAGGAAAAACTTTGGAACTATATTGATGGCACCTGCTCTGATGAGGAAAAGAAAGCCATTGATATATTAATTGCGCAGGACGAAGTTTACCGGCGCAAGTACGAAGAGCTGCTGGCCCTTAACCGGGAGTTCTCAAAAATGGAGCTGGATGAGCCGCCAATGGCCTTTACTTATAATGTAATGGAAGCCATCCGCGCAGAGCACGCGCAACAGCCCCTTAAAGCAGGCATAGACAAGCGCATCATCAAAGGGATATCAGGGTTCTTTATCGTGAGCATTCTCTTACTGGTGATCTATGTACTTTCAACAACACGTGTAGCACCTGTCAATCTTTCAGGACATCTGCCTGATAGTCTGAAACTTCCTGACATAAAAAACTATTTGAACAAACCGGTATTGGAAGGGTTCGTGTTTTTTGATTTAGTATTGGGTTTATTCCTTTTTGATGCCTATTTGCGCAAAAGAGGTGTATCAAAACAGGGATAAGGTTGGCAAAAGTGTATGGCAAAAGAAACACACTGTAAAGAAAATAACACAGTGCGTTGGCGCAAACATGTATCATAAGGCGATTCTGATGAATAAAATAAAAATGATCTTGCTGTACAATTATTGGTATAGTAATTGCGTTACTAATGATGAACTGGCATTCTTGCCGGTTTAATTGTGATAAGGTTTAGGTTGAAAGCCCCCAAACTGCAAGAGTGAGGGGGCTTTTATTTTGCCCATAATTTTCATAAAGTTGTTTTAATTTCCACAAAAAAACCTACACATAATTAATGCGTAGGCCCTCATGTCTATTTTACTGTTGAGCCGCTATTTCCCTTCTTCTTTTGCTTCTTTTTTCATCTTATCATTTGCTACAATAACGATCTCAACCCGTCTGTTTTTGGCCCGGCCTTCTGCTGTGCTATTGTCTGCTATTGGTTCTGTCGGTCCCCTGCCGTCAATTTTTAAGCGTGAGGTTTTTACGCTATTGGAAGCAAGGTAAGATTTAACGGAAGCTGCTCTTTTCACAGAAAGATCCAGGTTATAATTTCCGGCTCCGGTATTGTCCGTATGGCCAATGATCAAAATATTGGTTTCAGGGTTCTTTCCTAATGATGCCGCCAGGTTTTGCAGGTTGGTTTGTGCAGCGGGTTTAATATCTGCTTTATCAACGTCGAATAAAATACCGGAATCAAATTTTACAATTATACCCTCACCTTCGCGTATTACTGTAGCACCCGGAATGTTTTGTTTTAGTTCGGCAGCCTGCTTATCCATATTATGCCCGATAAATGCACCCGCAGTACCGCCCACTGCACCGCCAATGATAGCACCGAGCGCAGTATTACCGGCAGACTTGCCAATAAAAGCGCCTACAATCCCTCCGGTGCCTGCCCCAATAGCAGCCCCTTTTTGTGTTTTGTTTAATGTATGGCAACCTGTAATTAAAATGCAGGCAACTGCTATACTATAAAAAGATACTTGGTATTTTAAGTTTTTCATGATCAGTGTTTATGGTCAAATAAAAATGGCAAAGCAGATGCCAGCTAATAAATAGCTCATAAACAGAGTTTTTTGCAGTAAAATCGCTGTTTTAATATCGGGCAATGACCAGATATTATCTAAAAACCAAACAACTGCCCTGTTTAAAGGACGCGACATGTCACAAAAAAAACCCCGCAAACCGGGGCTTCTCATTTAGAAATGTTTGACAATCACTCAATCATTCGCTCCTGGTACGCTTGCAACACGATATCCGGTACCATCAGCATCTTTAAATTCTTCGTAAAATATATTATCAGGGGACACGTACAGTTTCTTGCCGTTCAGGGTAACCTTGCGGCAATCCTCCGGCAATTGATCTACTACATCGCCAACTTTAGCACTAGCATGATAAGTTGTATTTTCCGGCTGGTTATCATTAGTAGAGTTATTATCCATGATCGGATCGTCATTATCCGTCATTGGCTGATCGTTAATATTGGCTCCACCATTTTCTGTATTTAACACACCGTCTTTCCCGGCAACAATATATACCGTGCGGCCGTTCTCATCCTGGCTTTCCTGGTAATAAACGCCATTGTATTCATAATACACTATCCCATCAATGTTGATAGGCTCAGCGCCAGACGGCAAGGAAGGAACCGCCGCACCAACAGGCGGCACCACAACTTCGTACCCGCCATTGTATGGCTTGTAGAAGGTCCCGCCGTAATAGTAATATGGGTCTGAGTTCCAGTAAAATGGATAATATCCGTAAGGCAGCACACCTAAGTAGAAACCAATATGCGGATAACCCCATCCAAAACCAAACCTGAAGCCCGGGCCATAATAGCCATGATAACCATAATAGTGGCCACGATAAAAACCACCACGGTAAGCACCATAATATCTTCCGCCATGGTAATATGCTCCACGATAACCCCCGCCGCGATAGCCGTAAGCTCCTCCACGATAACCATAGCCACCACGGTAACCATAAGCTCCTCTTGAACTTATCCCACCCCGTATAGGGCCACGATAAGCCATACCTGATCTTGCACCAAATGAGCCGCGATAAGCTGTTCCGCCACGTACACCTGCGTTGCCGCGAAAACCTCCGCCGCTGTGAAAACTGCTTCCTCCACGAAAGCCACCTCCACCACCGTGAAAACTACTTCCTCCGCGAAAGCCACCTCCACCGCCATGGAAACTGCTTCCTCCGCGCGCACCGCCGCCGCCGCCGTGAAACCCTCCACCGCCATGGAAACCACCGCCTCCACCACCGTGGAAGCCACCACCTCCGTGAGACCCGCCACCACCGTGTCCGCCGCCGCCACGATGTTGCGCATTAGCATTGGTTATGAGTGCAATAGTCAGCATTCCTGCGAATGCAAATGTCGACATATATTTGAACCATCTTTTCATAATCTCTTTTTCCTAAGTTCTTTGCTAGTTGGACTAAAGACGATGTCAAAGGTTTATTTTACTTGCCGGGAATTTTATCAGGCGGAAGTCAGCAAACAAAAAAGCCCGGCAAATACCGGGCATGTTTGTATATGTAGGTATTATTAATTTTGCTGTTCGTCGTCCATTGGTATGCTGGCAATACGGTATGCTTTGGAATTATGATTGTCGGTAAATTCTTCATAATAGATACCGTCGGGCGATACAAAGTATTTTTTACCATTCAGTTTTACCTTGCGGCAATTATCCGGTAACTGATTTACGACATCGCCTACCTGTGGCGCGGGAGGATTATCAACGTTTCCATCGCTGCCATTTGTGTTTAATACACCATCCTTACCAGCAATCACATAAACTGTTTTGCCTTTATCGTTAACTATAGCCTGGTAATAAACACCATTAAACTCATAATACTGCTGACCGTCAATAACGATCGAGCTTGATCCTTTTGGTAACCCGGGAACTTCAGCTCCAACCGGCGGTACTGTAACTTCGTAGCCACCACCGTCATATGGCCTGTAGAATACACCGCCATAATAGTAATACAGATCCGAACCAAAATAGAATGGGTAATAACCATACGGCAAATACCCAATACGGAAACCTATACCGGGGTAACCATAATATCCGCCACGGTAACCACCTGTCCGGAACCCTATACCCAAACCGCCACGAAAGCCTATACCATGGCCAAAACCAACACTCGCACGAACACCCCCGCTATGAAAACCGCGCTGGGCATTTGCAGTAGAAATTAATGTTACAGAAAGTAATCCGGCCAGTGCAAAACAGGATACATATTTTAACAATGTTTTCATGATATTTTAGAACAGAATTTTTTAATTTTTTATACTAATTAGACTAAAATCCGGGGCTTCAGTTTAATTGAAAAGCAATTCTAATGGAATTCTAATCTGCTTGTTACCTACCCGATCAATGCCTATTACGCATAATTACAGCTAAAAGTATTCCCCCGTACGGCTTATTAACCTTGTATCTGCTTTGTTACAATTTGAATAGCATTTATCATTAATAACAAGGCAACGTTTTCATAGTCAGGTTTCGTAAACCCTTTACATAACATTTTGTTTATATTTAATTAACATTCTATTAATGCTCACAACGGGCCCGTTGCAAAACCTAAAGCATTAAAAATGTTAAGCAAAACCAATTAAGAAGTTATAAACCTAATTTCTAACGTAACAATGAATTTAATCCGCGTACCCCTTAAGAGGGTATCATTGTCCTTTGTACCATTATTTCGCCTGCCGCTTGTAAGAATGTCATTGTCTTTCATGCCATTCCTGCTGATAATTTCATTCATTTCTTCGTCGGAATTAGTTTACCATTTTCTGCTTAAAGATTACTTAAGAGGCCTCATAAGCTTCCTATTCAGCTTGTTTGTTTTTTTGATACCTATTTATTTCTTCAGAAATCATCTGAAATTATACTTAATAATACTGTTGCCCATAATATTACTTGCCCCATTCAACTTGGGTTATGTTGCTTATTTCAACTCAAAGCTTTCGGAAGCAACAGTTCTTATGATCCTTAATACCAATAGAAATGAAACATTGGAATTGATCAGAAATTATATACTTTTTCTGAGCATATTCATGGTGATCTATCTGGCGGTGCTATATCTTCTATATACGAAGGTTAAGAGAACAATAAAAACCGTATATGCAGCATACATTTCGGTTATTTCGCTTGCAGCATTAGCAATATCCCCATTCTCCAAATATGATCATAACGTAAACTACTTAAGGAATATTAAAATTTCACTTTGCAGTATTTATCCATACAACATCGCCGAGGGACTTCAAAATGTATGGGATCAGGATCATTTTATTAAGGAAACAAAAAAAGAAAGGGACAACTTTACCTTCAATAGCAGGCAGGATCCGTCAATCGCCGATAAGCAGGTACATGTATTAATTATCGGCGAAAGCAGCAGATATGACCATTGGGGCATTAATGGCTATAAGAAGAACACTTCGCCGCTTTTGAGCAAAAGGGAAAACCTGATTACCTTTAGCAATACCGTCGCGGGGGGATTTATGACGGAATGGGCGGTCCCCTTACTTTTGACTGGTGTTGGTGCGGATAATTATCATTCGAACTTATACCGCAAAGGTATTGCGGGTGCATTTAACGAAGCCGGATTTGCCACCTACTGGGTCACTAACCAAACAGATTATTTGGGTTATATCAGAATTCATTCATTAGAGACCCAAAAGGGTTGTTATATGCTAACTGATTTCAGATCTACTAAAAATGTACACAGGGATATGGAATTAGTAGATACGCTAAAAAAGATCCTGGCTGAACCAGGTAATAAAAAATTTATAGTCCTGCACACATTGGGCAGCCATTATAGCTATAGTTCGAGGTATCCGGACAAATATGATATTCTGAAGCCGAGTAATAAAACCATCACTTCTAAAATTACGGACAAGACCTACGAAAACACTTTGATTAATAGCTACGATAATACCATCCTCTATACCGATGCGGTAATTGATAGCGTGATCAGAATGGTAAGCAGGTTGAATAACTTCTCATCGGTCACCTATATGTCAGATCATGGGGAAGATCTTTTTGATGACAACAGAAATTTAACATCGCATCATAATGGGTCACCTCCATCAAAATATGATGCGCATATTCCTTTTTTTATATGGTATTCGCCCAAATTAAAAAACACTTTCCCGGATAAAATATCGCACTTGTTACAACATAAAGATGCCAAAGCTTCTTCAGAAAATCTTCTTACTTCAATCACCGGTATGGTGGGGATTCATTATCCCGGCCAGGATTCGCTGAAAGATCTTACCAGCATTTACTTCCAAAATAGTAAACAATTAATTATGGGCGATAAAATGAAGGTTTATCAATACGCTGATCTGAAATAATTTAATCATCACTTTTTAACTTCGAAAGTAAAGCATTGGCTTCCGGTTTCACCGTCGGCAGTCATTCCCTGTATCACCCCGACGTATTTCCCCTCCTCGTCTGAAGTATAAAATGTTAACTGGTTTTTCCCCTGCGTATTGGTTTTTATCGTCGGTATCCAAAACAGCAGGTTTCTGAAATCCGGTACACGACTTGACACCGCAGCATCGGTATCATAAGCGGGCGAATAGAAGACTCTTTGTAATTGCATCCCCTCATAATCCATCACTACAGCATGCGGATCGACCTCTACCCCGGCCAGGTCACTTTTATAACTGGCATAACTCAGTATCCCCTCGGCATCTGCCGGGCCCCAAAAATACCTGTCCTTTATTACATCAAGCCTTTTTATCTTAAGGGGATCGATCGCCATTACTTTATTCATGTCAAACATCGGGATCCCGTCAAGCAGCACCAATGGATCCCCTTCCAAAAACCCCTTGTCGTTTATAACCCTGATCTGAAATGTTTTATGAGGGTGAAACACGTTTACTTCCCTGATGTACTCGCGCAAAACTTCTTCCATTGTGGTGAAGCGGGTATAATCATCCAGTCTGTAAACCTTATCGGGCTTACCATAAAACCCGGTGCTATCTATTGCAGCATCATAAAATTGCCTGGTCTTATTCCCGGCATAAATATTCTGTACCTGCATCGCTACGTTTTGCAATTCAAGAGGCTTCTGCATATCAGGCGTAAGTTCAAAAGCAGGCAGCGGAGTTTTTGAATATTGCTCCGAAAATGGGTTTTGTATATCGATCCGGTAGGTGGTATCACGCTGTGTGTCAGTTTGAACTATAATTTCACCGGGGCCATATAAATCCTTGGTATTAAACAATATCCGGCCAAGCGAATCGCTTTTTGAGGTAAACAATTGTACCCTTTTACCTGGCACCGCAAAATAGGCAACCACGTCAAACGCTGGTGCATTGGTTACGGTATTAATTATCTTGCCTGTAACAATGTGGCCGTTATACTCCGGCAAAAAACTGAACCCAGGGCGTTTGTTTTTTAACACATCCTCCCATTGGAAGCGACGCCATCCCTGTGTCAGCATCAGGTTATCTGCTGCTTCACTGGCTTCGGCTGTGTTGTTTTTAATATAATATTCAGGTGATTCAATATTTCCTCGCAGATCAGAACTTAACCAAAAATAACTTGATATATCACCCGGCTCCAGAGCCTGATAAGCATCCAAACGATAAACCGACATGGACAAATCAGCAGTCAATTGTTTGCCCGATTGATTTTTGGCTGAAAGTGCAATATTCACCTTCTTACGTATGCCATAATTTTGCTGATCCGAAGCTGCATCTATAGCAAGGGTTTTTACCGGACGTTTAAAATAAAGCCGCTCGCATACCGGATGTCTTTCTCCGTCAAAAACTGTTATATGTGAAATACCGTCGCCAAGGTCAGATTTACTGATACTAAATGTAGCAGCGCCATTGACCAACGATGCCCGCTGGACAGTTTTTGCTATCTGCCCGATGTGTACAAACAAATAAACCGACCCATCAGAGCTTTCGGTATTACTTTTTACCGTTACCTGTAACGAAGGCGAGCCATTATCGGCCAATGTCATCACATACCCCTTGTCATTTACAGCGGGCAAATCTTTAACCGCAGGGGCACTGCCTGCCACCCTTATAACCGCCTTATATGTATTACCTGCTGCCGGTGTAAATGAAAAACGGCCCATCCCAAATTTTAATGGCTGAAAATGTGCCACCGTATCATTTTTCTGATCGATTATTGTGCCTGTAAAATCAATCCCTTTTCCGTCTTTACCCACAGCCTTGAACCCGACCTTACTGGTGATCCCGCTCACCAGGTTTCCGCCTTCGGGAAAAAATTGAACATCAAAATCTGTTTTAACTGCATTAGCTAAAGTAACAGGCGCTTTTTGCGGATTTACGATGGTGATCTTTTTTTCAAAATAATAGTCGGGCCTAAAATTCTTCATCCAGTTGGTATAGGCCCTGAAATGATAATTTCCATTATTCAACGAAACCGGGATATAAATCGATCCGCTTCCTTTTCCATCATGCAATTCAATTTTTGCCTGCATCACAGGGTTCTGATTTTCGTCCAATACATCCACATAAGCCATTTTACTCAGGTTTAATGGCTTATTAAAACTGCCATCTACAACATAAACCTTGAGCCATAGTATCTCTCCTGTGAGATAAGCTCCTTTATCGGTATGAACAAATATCTTTTCCTGCAGTGCACCTTGCTGGTAATTATTAAAAGTTGTTTGCACATCGCCTAATGTTTGCGCCTGGCAGTTAAATGCAAGTAATGTCATCAAAGCAAAACCTGTGCTTAAGCTCCTCAAGATAGTTGCCATTTGTTTTATGTTTTTATTGTTAGTACCAAAAATCATGTTCGGACCCTATGTATATTTTTACTTCCATTTCTCAATCAAAACACTGAAAGCAAATCGTTTTGTTTATTGTTGCTTTTAAATGAAGTGCCACTTATCAAATTAAATATTAGTCTCATCTTGAAGTCCAAAAACTTGGTTGTATATTGGTTCCTCTTACAGTGCAATCCTGGCATCTGCGTTCGGATGCTGTGTAACCTAAGATCAGACTAGAGCCCTTTGGCACAATCGGATTAATAGGCAGCAGATCCCCTGCATAAATATTTATAGCTACCTGGTTTTCACCGTTTGGTCCGTTAAATAGCTCAGGTTCTACAGTACATCCATCGTAAAAGGGCCTTAGGGGTGTTGTTCCCCATGCAGGTAAATAATAATTATCGACAAAGATCCTTTTTGTTGAATAGGAGCCTACGCTTATATAACCCAATACAGGTTCCGACGAGTTATTTACACTATGGATATTCCCCGATATTTCTGATGGCTGGGCGTCGAAAATACTCCCCAACTGTTCCGTATTTTTTTTCAATTGCTGCCAATAGCTATATGCTTCCTTTGTAAGAGCATATTGCTTTACCAATATACTGTAACGTGAAGCAACCTTTTCGGAGGTTGAGGAGACAAAAGTTACAGGCGCCTTTGTGATCACATCTTTCGTTAGCGATGCAGATGAACCCAACATGATATTTGATGAATACTCAGTCAACCAGCATTTAAAAACCTGCTCCTCAAGCGTCCTGTCACGGATGTAATAGGTTGGGGTTTTTACTAAAATTGACCCTGAAGTATATAATGAAGTAATGATATAAGTTTCATTAAACTCCCATCTATAATAAGCTGTATTGTCTTGGGGGTCATGCGAATCAACATATATCTGAACACCCTGCGAACCACCTTCCTGCGTACGATAGTAAACACTATCAATAGGAGGGGCATTTTTAGCAGGTAAATAGTCTGATATATAGACTTTATTGTCAGAAGTTGTAATTTTTAAATGATATTTATTAGAGGGGTTTAAATTTAAACCCGAAGAAGTATAGTAGCCTTGCCCTGTCTCCGTTAAAGGGTAAGTGGAATTGGCGTCACTTTCGACCATTACCGATGCATTTGTTTCAGGTTCCGTTCCAATTTTTGAAGAAAGCTGCACGGTTCGGCTTAGTTTAATAATAGTTGAATCTGTGCCGGGGTTGATCACCCCTTCAACTACAAGATAATTGCTATTTGCAGCAGCAACAGGTATGTCATAAGGTTTTTTGCAGCCAATATTGATTATCACTGCAAAAACAATTAGATATCCAATGTTCCTTATTCCGCTCATTTCCAAAATACCGGTTGTTTAGTCGTCCCCCTGATTGTACAATCAGCACATTGGGCACTTGTGCTCAAAAAGCCTAAAAGTTTATTATTAGCGCTGATCGGTGAAATAGCAAATTCTGTAGTGTTAAGTGGAATTAAATACGCGGCTACATTATTTTGACCACCCCTGGTAAGAAAGAGCATGGTATCCAGGCCACATTCATATGGATAAGTATATTCCCAGGATTGAGGTAATTCATCGCGGTTGATAAATATTCGTTTTTGTTGCACATTGGTAACACTCACATACCCGATAACTGGTTCAGCCGGATTAGTAATACAGTGAATATTACCCGGTACTTCAGAAGGCTGGGCATCAAAAATAGAACCCAGTTGTTCTGTATTCTTTTTCATGTTTTGCCAAAAGTTATAAGCTTCTTTAGTTAAGGCATATTCTTTAACCAAGATGCTGTACTTTGTTTCTATTTTTTCGGACGTAGATATTACTTGTGTTAAGGGGGCCTGGTAAATTTCATCTTTCACCAAAGCTGATGACGATCCTAATAATATAGAACTTGAAGTATCGCTTGCAAAACAGGTGAAAATCTGTTGGGCCGGGGTGCGATAATTTAAGTTCACCCCATCGGTGATAAACGATGTTTGATATTTGGCGTGAAAATTCCAGGTCTCTGCATAGTCCCATCGATAATAACGGGTATTGTTGTTAGGATCATGTGTATTGGCGTACAATTGTATACCGTTATTTTGAACAGTATAGCCAACGCTATCAATAGGTGGGGTGAATTTTATCGCCGCAGCATCTGAAACATATTCCTTACCGGCTAATGTTGTAATATGCAAATGATACTTATGGTTATTATCAAGATTCAGCGGGGCAGAAGCATAATTACCTTTCCCTAATTCCACTAAAGGATATACATTACCCTGATCGCTTTCTACACTAAGCCTGGCGCCCAATTCGGGAACTCCGGTTGCTTTACCAGAAATAGTCACAGTATGGCTTAATTTGATAAAAGTCGAATCCTGCCCGGCATTGATTACACCTTCAACGACAAGATAATTACTGTTGACTGCTGCAATTTGCGGGGCATATGGTTTTTTGCAACCACTTCCCATTATAGCCAGAATAAGTATCAGATATTTATAATTTTTTGAATTCATTAAAACCTTATATTGTAATTAATAAATGGTATTGGACGGGCAAAAATGGATAGCTTGTAACCATTGATAACTCCGCCCTGCTCCGTAAAGAAAGTTGAATATGCATTGGCCCGTCCGGTCAGATTATAAACACCAATCGTCCATGAATTGTGGGTCAGCTGGTGCACTTTATGGTTACCCTCAATATTCATTGAGAAGTCGCTCCTGAAGTAATCCGGTATGCGATAAGCGTTCCTGTCCGAATAAAACACTCTTTCAGATCCGGCATATTCATACTTGGCTATTGGAAGTGTGATCGGGCGCCCGGTGCTATAGGTTACATCGAATGATACACTGAACCGGTGGCTGAACCGGTAATTACCTGTAAAGTTCAAATTATGTGGCTTGTCATAATTAGCAGGGTAGTATGCCCCTCCATTAATCAATTCGCCTGCATTCGGGTCAGCCTGTCTCAAGAAAGTCCTTGAGTAGGTATAGCTCATCCAACCGTTAAGTTTGCCTGCTGTTTTCTTTATGAGGAACTCTACACCGTAGGCCTTCCCCTGTGTTTCCAGTACATCCTGCTCAATGTGATGGTTGAGTATCAGCGTAGCGCCGCTCTTGTAATCCAGGTAGTCGTTAATCCATTTGTAATACCCTTCTACCGACATCTCTATTGTGTTGGCCTGGTTGTTATGGTAAAATCCCAGTGAGACCTGCCTGCCATATTGCGGCTTGATATTCGGATCGCTTAGTTTATACGTGTCCGTTGGCGAGATCGCAGTCGTATTCGACAGTAAATGGATATATTGCCTTAATGTATTGTATGATGCTTTTATCGACGAGTTGTCGCCTATGCTGTACCGTGCCGACAGCCTGATCTCCGGACCGCCATAAGTGTTAATCACCTTGTTCTTTCCATAGCTTGTGCTGTCTAAAATATTAACGCTCTCTTTGGGCAGGTTAGGTGCATAGTGGTTTACTGTCTGCGGACCCAGGTAGGCATAAAGCGAATACCGGATACCTGCGCTGATGGATAGCTCGGGTGTTACGTCATATTTATCACCTATATATAGTGCACTTTCTAGTGCCTGCTCCATCGGAACCTGATCGGGCGCTACGAGCGATTTGGGGTTATTGGGCTCATTATCCCCCGGATTCAGGTGGTAGTTTATCGCACTAAACCCGAAATTGATTGTATTCTTAGTGTTCAGATAATAATTAAAGTCTGTTTTGAGGTCATATTGCTTTACAGCAAAGTTTAGTTTATAGGCATTCACCGGGTTGGCTGTGCTCGATACATCATACTGGTAGTCGTCTATGCCAGCCATTAGTACCCCGTACAGTTTATTATTAAAGTTATGCTTCCATTTGATGTTTGCATTACGATTGCTATAGCCGTATGCGGTATCGCTATTCAGCCTGAACTTGTCCTGGCTCCAGTACGTGGTGATATAAATATTGTTCTTTTCGTTGATCTGGTGGCTGATATCCAGGTTGCCGTCGTAGAACGAGGCAGAACTATGTTTATAAGCATCAGGCAGCAAACTTAGCAGCCAGTCGGAGTATGTCGTCCTTGCCCCGAAGATGAATGAAGTCTTCTCCTTAATGATCGGCCCCTCTACATTCAACCTGCTGGTCAGCAATCCTATTCCCGCTGTTCCGGTAAACTTCTTCTTATTCCCTTCCCTGTCAGTTACATCCAGTACCGAAGACAGCCTGCCCCCGTATTTTTCCGGGATGGTGCTTTTATACAGTTCGATGTTCTTTACAATATCGGGGTTAAAGGCCGAAAAGAAACCAAAGAAGTGTGAAGGGTTATAGATCGTTGCATCGTTGAGCAGGATCAGGTTCTGATCGGCTGATCCACCCCGCACATTAAAGCCTGTTGTGGCCTCACCTACGGATTGTACGCCCGGCAACGTCAGCACTACTCGCAGTACATCAGCTTCACCGAAAGCTGTAGGTATCTGTTTGATGCTTTTGATGTCCAATTTATTTACGCCCATCTCTACACTCCTCACATTAGCCACCTTTTCTGCAGAGATCTGTACTTCTTTCAGTGAGGTCACCTGCTCCTGCATATCGATGTTCAGCTTGCCGTCAGAGTAGAGGATAATCTTTCGTCTGGTATCTTTCATCCCCAGCCCTTTGATCACCAGTGTTTGCCGGCCACGCGGAAGTGTTAGCGAATAATACCCAAATTGGTCCGTAGCTATACCAGTGTGCGTATCCGGATTATAAATGCTTGCACCGATAATCCCTTCTCCTGATTTGGCGTTCTTGATATAGCCGGCCAGGTTTGCTGTTCCTGATTTAATATTGTTTGTCCGTATTCCTATCTCATACAGTTTGTTCTCTGTCGTCGCCTCCGCTACTTTTACCGTCTTCTCCTCTGCGTAATCTACAACTACCTGTGTTGTTGGCACCGACTCAGAGGGGGCTGTAAAGAATCCGGTTGCCAGCCCTGGCCTCATTTCACGACCTTTTGTTAAAAATACTTGCTGCTGGATAACTGCAAAATGATAATCTGTTTTATCAAAAGCCAGGTATAAAATAGCGTTAAGCGTTCTATCAGTTACCTGAAGGGTTACTTTCAAGCTGTCAAATTGCGCCGGGTTGTAATAAAAATGATACCCGGTTTTTGATTCCAGTTCGCTTACCACCTGCTCAATTCTGGCCTGGTGAAAATCGACGCTTATCAGTTTTTTATCTCCATCCTGGGCACTCGCCAGTTTAAAAAAAACTAATAAGCATAAACTTAAAAAGTAAATTTTCTTCATTATGACAATGGTTCAATTTTGGTTTAATGGCATTTCGTCTTATCTATATTTGGTTTCGTACCCACAATTACGACCGCACAAATTTTTAATTAGTTAAGTGATCATAATATGATGCCATTTTCACCATTGCATCTTCCGGATTATCCGAGTAATTGATAGAATTCTGTTTGAGAAATTGCTGGAGCTCCCTTTTTTTATCTTTCAAAACCTTCAAAACGGAGCCCTTGCTGCCTATTTTGTAGTAAGTATTTCCTTTTCTTAAATAGTACTCATTATTCTCAACAAAATTTGTTTCAGGGGCTGCTACAGCATTTGATGAGTTTTGAATGGTTTTTTTACGCTTCGCCAATATCCAGATCTTTCCTCCATATAACTGATCATAGAAACCTGTGGTAATACCTGTTTCTTCGCTATTAACCCGGTCTGCATCAATTCTTATAAAGTAGTGGTTGGAAAAAGAAAAATCATGGACCCTGTTGCTCACTAAATTAAACATCGAAAATTTATTGTATAAAAGAACGATAACAATGTCCTTATAAACATCATACATCATTGGCACATTTTTATAGACAATGCCGTCATAAGTAACCACGCCCGGTTCCCAACTTTTTTCGTCATACGGAAAGAGTGCATTTGTCCTAATGTGCGGATCATAAGGAAGGAATTCATGACCATTGTATAATCTTGATTCCTCGCCAATGACTTTATAAAAGTTTGCTGTGATTTGGGCAATGGAGTTTTGCAAAATCGCGCTGTCACCAGGCGCTGCCTGCCCAAAAGATTTACCAATAAGCAATGTGCTTAAAAAACACAACATGCTCATTTTAAGGGTACTTTTTTTCATTAAAATAAAAGGTATAGTTGGTTAGGCAAAACAGAAAATGGAAATTACTATATTTTTAGTTACAAATCAAAGGCTTATTTAAAAAACATACTAAAAAGTCCTTTTTTGTATCAATTATGTTACTCTGCAATATTTAACTTTCTCTTTATTGCAAGGTTTATCTATTAATAGTTACTTAGAATATACCTTACAGGCAAGATGCCCGTTGGCGCATTGTTCTTTCAATTCAACACGTAAAAACTGTAACACTAAATCTATTTAACCCATTAATTTATGAAAGCTTTAAAAGTATTGGTTATTGTACTATTGGCAACTTTTAGCTACCAGGCAGCAAGTGCGCAGGCGAAGCGCCATCACAAAAGGCACCACAGAATAGCAAGGCATCATCACAGGGTGGTAAAGAGACATCATTAAAACAAAAAGGCTCTCCGATAACCGGAGAGCCTTTAATATTATTTGATAACCAAACTTATTACAGCTTGCGTTTTACTTCAACGTTTTCATAGGCTTCTACTATATCGCCTACCTCAATATTATTAAAGTTTTGTATGTTCAAACCGCATTCGTATCCGGCGTTCACTTCCTTCACATCATCCTTAAAGCGTTTCAATGAAGCGAGCTCGCCGGTATAGATCACCACACCTTCGCGGATAATACGGATCTTGCTGTTACGGGTAATCTTACCATCCAGCACCATACAACCTGCTATGGTACCCACTTTACTGATCTTGAAAGTTTCTCGTATCTCAACGTTGGCGACGATCTTCTCTTCAAATGTCGGAGCAAGCATGCCTTCCATCGCGGCTTTTATCTCATTTATCGCATCGTATATGATTGAATAAAGCCTGATATCGATTTGTTCCTGCTCAGCCAATTTACGGGCACCGCCTGAAGGGCGTACCTGGAATCCGATAATGATCGCATCTGATGCCGAAGCCAGCAATACGTCTGACTCGGAAATCTGCCCCACTGCTTTCGAGATAATATTTACCTGTATCTGCTCGGTAGAAAGTTTCAATAATGAATCGGATAGTGCTTCGATCGAACCATCCACGTCACCTTTAACAATGATATTCAGTTCCTTAAAGTTTCCGACTGCCAAACGGCGACCGATCTCATCAAGGGTAATATGTTTTTGAGTACGTAAGCCTTGTTCGCGTTGCAGTTGAAGGCGCTTATTTGCGATCTCACGTGCCTCTACTTCGCTTTCAAGTGCATTAAACTTGTCGCCCGCTGTAGGTGCACCCTGCATACCCAGCACTTGTACTGGTGTTGAAGGGCCTGCAAATTCGACACGCTGACCACGCTCATTAGTTAACGCTTTTACACGTCCGCTGTAACAACCGGCCAATATAGGGTCACCTACTTTCAGTTTACCTGCCTGAACTAATATCGTGGTCACTATACCACGTCCTTTGTCAAGGGCCGCTTCTATAACTGTACCAATTGCACGTTTATTAGGATTAGCTGTTAACTCGAGCAATTCTGCTTCAAGCAACACTTTTTCTAAAAGCTTATCTACATTTAATCCTGTTTTGGCTGATATTTCCTGCGACTGATATTTACCACCCCATTCTTCAACCAGTATATTCATCGCTGACAATTGTTCGCGTATCTTATCGGCGTTTGCACCCGGACGATCTATTTTGTTAAACGCGAAAATAATAGGGGCACCGGCAGCCTGCGCGTGGTTTATGGCCTCGCGGGTTTGCGGCATCACGCTATCATCAGCAGCGATCACGATAATTACAATATCTGTTACCTGGGCCCCCCTGGCACGCATAGCGGTAAACGCTTCGTGTCCCGGTGTATCCAGGAATGTTATTTTCCCTTTATCATCAGGCAGTGTTACTTCGTATGCACCGATGTGCTGGGTAATACCACCAGCTTCACCGCCGATTACGTTAGTTTTGCGGATAAAATCGAGCAATGAGGTTTTACCGTGGTCAACGTGGCCCATGATGGTCACGATCGGTGCACGCGGGATCAGGTCTGCGGGATCATCCGGTGTATCCAGGTTAGCTTCCTCGTCCTGTGGTTTTACAAATTCAACCTGGTAGCCAAATTCATCAGCAACAATGGTTAATGTTTCGGCATCTAACCTTTGGTTGATGGATACGAACATACCCAGGCTCATACAAGTAGATATGATCTGCGTAACTGATACATCCATCATGGATGCTAACTCGTTTGCCGTAACAAACTCGGTAACCTTTAATACTTTGGATTGCAGTTCCTGTTCTAATGCCAGTTCTTCAGCACTTGCAGCAACGTCATCACGTTTTTGCCTGCGGAATTTAGCACGCTGGGCAAATTTACCCGACTTACCGGCACCGCTTAAACGGGCCAGTGTAGCCTTGATCTGGTCTTGTATTTCTTTTTCTGAAGGCTCTTCCTTAGGTGTGCTTGGCGTTCCTCTTCTGAAATCCTGCCGGTTGCCGCCGCCGCCTGTACCATTTTGATTCCTGTTTCTGAAATCGGGGCGATTAGGATTAATAGTACCCTGAGGTGGTGCATTATTCCCCTGCTGTTGATTTCCTCCCCCCTGGTTATCTTTACGCTTTCTTTTACGTTTATGATCCGCAGCGCTATTGGTATTAGATGATGAAGCTACTGGCTGGTTACGTTTTGGCTCATTTACAGGTAACTGTATTTTACCAATTACGTTGGGGCCGCTCAACCGTTGTGCTTTTGCCCTGATCACTTCATCTTCCGGTTCTTCTTCAGCAGCAGGTTCTTCTGCTACGGGCTTTTTAACTTCAACAGGTTTTACTTCTTCTTTTACCGGCTCTTTTTCTTTTACCGGTACCGGCGCTGGTTCTTCAGCTTTTACAACCGGCGGTTTTACCTCTTCTTCTTTGGGCTGAGGTTTAACTTCTTCCTTTACAGGCTCTTGCTTTGCAACTACCGGTTCTTCCTTTTTCTCGGGACGATAAGGCGCATTCAGATCAATCTTGCCAATTACCTTCACACCCGGTAAACTAACATCATTCCTGTCCTCGGTCTTGGCAGGCTCCGTTTTTGGTTTTTCAACCGGAGGAGCTGAAAAATGGCCTGTATTTTTGATCAGGATCTCCTCGTTTTCGAAATCTCTTGAGCGCCGTGCCTCTGGTTTGTCAGGAACCTGGCCCGGCTCTTCCTTCCTGATCTTTCCGATACTGATCTGCTTGGCCTCTTCCTTAATACTTTTATCAAACGCAAATTCCTTGAGCAAGGCAGTGTACATGTCGCTATCCAGCTTCGCCATTGGCTGCTTTTCTATCTTGAAGCCTTTGGTAGCCAGAAACTCGACAATGGTACCCATACCAATGTTCAATTCCTTTACTGCTCTGATTAATTTTATAGATTTGTCTTCTGACATTTATTATTACTTTCTCTGCTTAATATTGCAAAAATACGATTTTAATTTTGCTTATTTAGTTTATTCAAACTCAGCCTGTAAAATCGACAGCACTTCTTTCACTGTTTCTTCCTCCAGATCTGTACGTTTAACCAGCTCATTAACGGTTAATGCCAGTACTGATTTTGCCGTATCCAAACCGATACGTTTGAACTCATCAAGTATCCAGCTTTCAATTTCGTCTGAGAATTCTTCGATATCCACATCCTCATCCTGCTCATCAGCCTCGCGGTAAACGTCTATTTCATAACCTGTCAATTTACCTGCAAGTTTAATGTTATGCCCGCCGCGACCGATAGCCAATGATACCTGGTCTGGTTTTAGGTACACTGCAGCTGTCTTTTTCTCATCATCCAGTTTGATAGATGTTATTTTGGCTGGCGACAAGGCACGCTGAATGTACAATTGTAAATTATTGGTAAAATTAATTACGTCAATATTTTCGTTTTTCAATTCACGTACGATACCATGTATACGTGATCCTTTCATACCCACACAGGCACCTACAGGATCGATACGGTCATCATATGATTCAACAGCTACTTTGGCCCTTTCGCCCGGTTCACGTACAATTTTCTTTATGGTGATCAAACCATCGAATATTTCAGGTACTTCCAGCTCAAACAAACGCTGTAAAAACTCAGGAGCAGTACGCGAAATGATGATCTTAGGGTTGCTGTTCAGCATATCCACCTTACTCACTACCGCTTTTACACTATCTCCTTTTTTGAAATAATCGGCAGGTATCTGTTCTGATTTTGGCAGCAATAACTCGTTGCCTTCGTCATCCAGTACCAGAGTTTCTTTTTTCCAAACCTGGTATACCTCACCGGTCACAATCTCGCCCACACGGTCTTTATATTTTTTAAATATCTCGTCTTTCTCCAGCTCAAGGATCTTGGAAACCAGTGTTTGGCGCGCGGCTAAGATAGCACGGCGGCCAAAGCTTTCCAGTGTGATCTGCTCCACAAACTCATCACCCACTTCCAGGTCCTCGTCAAATTTATGGGCCTCGGCCAGTTCAATTTCCAGGTCGTCATCTTCCGAAAAACCATCTTCCATCACTGTACGGGTACGCCAGATCTCTAAGTCACCATTGTCGGTGTTTACGATCACGTCACAATTTTCATCGTTACCATACTTTTTCCTGATCATGCTTCTGAAAACGTCTTCCAGAACACTCATCATGGTTGGGCGGTCAATGTTTTTGAAATCTTTAAATTCCTGAAAAGACTCAATTAAATTAATATTGCTCATTTTTTACTTGAATGATATTAAAACTTTTGTTTCTGTTATTTGCGCTAAAGGGAGCACGCTTTCAATTGCTTCAGCTTTCTTCCCTTTTTCTTTATTAATTTCTTCTATTACAACGGCATCCTCAGTCATTCCTGTTAGTTTGCCTTCTTTTTTGCTGCCATCAGCCATTTTAATGGCCAATTGCCTTCCTACATTTTTCACATACTGACGGGGCAATACCAGCGGTGCGTCAATGCCCGGCGATGAAACTTCCAGGTTGTAAGCAGTATCCACTACATTTTCCTCTTCGAGGTGAAAGCCAACATGCCTGCTTATAGCTGCGCAATCTGCAATGCCGATGCCTTTATCACCGTCCACCAGTATGATCAGTTTTCCGTTGGAATGCATTTTTACATCCACCAAAAACAGCTCGGGTCTGTCGGCGATCTTTTCTTCAACTAATTCTATCACCCTCTTTTCGATATCCATTTGTCCGTATTTTTTAGGCTGACGATTTTACAGGTAAATAAAAGAGGGGACAATTGCCCCCTCTAATTCTTTTAATTACGGTGCAAATATACGAATTTAAATTTGAAATTCAATAGGGGCAATTGTTTTTAATAGCTAAAAACCAAATCTTTATAACTTAGCGTGCCGGGGCGCTTTCTGTCTCTAATATATAGCAGTGCGCTTGTGCCTTCATCATGGCTAAAATACCGCAAAAAATAGGTTTGCCCTTTTTTGAAAGCCGTGTCGGGGGTAAAGATAACAAGACTATCATCCACCTTATAATTTCCCGGCTGCTCATTCTGATAGTCTTTCATATCGGTGTCCTTCGGCATTGTGTAAACGGGGAGCAAACTCTGCCAGGCTTCGTTGTTGGTATCCCTGCCAATCTCAGCAATTATCGCCTTATCAAAGCCGCTGATCTTTAATGAGCGGTTGTCATTAGTCAGGCTGACCTTCACATCAACAGGTTTGGGGCTATTTGAGCAACCGACACAAGTGATTATTACCAAAAACAAGACTGCTATCTTCATATCTCATATTCTCACTTTATTCTTTTCAAACCATTTTTCTAACCTCAAAGCATTTTCTGTGTGTTCGGGATTATTATCATCAAACAACTCACTTGAGGTCTGAAACAACGTTCCATCAGCCTTTTGGATAACATCACAAAAGTCCGGTTTTATTTTAGGCAACGAAATAGATTTATCAAGATAAGTTATCCAACCTGTCCAGGGTACGTTTTCGGGTCTTTTTGAAATATTATGAAAATAATGCTTACTTGTTACGTACAAATTTTCAGGTATGTATTCAGACAATATTTTGTCGACTAATCCTGTAATTGCTGATTTGTTATTTACCTCAGCAGCATTAACAAAGTGGTCAATGTTAATGGACTCTGATTCCGAATACTTGTCATTCCACCCCAACCGGTGCGTTATTATTAATGGTTCGGGATTAAATTTAGGGGAAAGTAGAAAGAGACAAGTTGACCACATATCTGGTATATCATTCGGTTGGTACCGAATTATTTTAACCCGTTTGGTGTTCATTCCTTTTTTTGCTTGTTTATAAATCAAATCATAAATAGCATCATCCCTTATATCGATTTCTGTTTTATCAGACAGAAACCACGTCCATATCTTTAGTTCGTCCGCAATAAATCTTTGTTGTGATATAATTCTTTCTGTTCTTGCCGCAAGTGTTAGATTTTTTGCTGGTTTAAATGCCCTTAAAAATAAATCCATATTATCACAATTATTTTTCGGTTCCTAAAACTATGTTTCGCTTATAGGTGAAGATAAGTAAATCCCGCTTTTTATTTCTTCAGCGTTTCCGCAAACAACTTATATATCCGTTTATATTCATCCGTCCAGCTGCTGGGCACTTCAAAAGCGTGATCTTCTACAGGGTATGGGGCAAGCCACCAATTATCTTTATGCAATTCGATCAGTTTTTGGGTGAGCCTTATAATATCCTGGAAATTTACATTCTGGTCAATCATGCCATGGAGCATCAGCAAATTGCCTTTTAAACCATTGGCAAAATAGATAGGTGAGCTTTGTCGGTAAGCTTTTTCATCATTGTATGGCTCATTCAAAATCTCATCAGTATAATCGTGATTATAATGCGCCCAATCGGTAACCGAGCGGATAGCCGCACCAGATGTAAATACATCCGGTTCGGTAAACAGGGCCATCAGCGTCATAAACCCGCCGTATGAACCGCCGTACATACCCACATGCTTTGGATTGACGCCATATTTTTCAATCAAATATTTCACACCATCTACCTGGTCGCTCAGATCCTTGCCGCCCATATGGCGATAGATACCTGTCCGCCAATCGCGCCCGTAACCCGCACTGGCTGTGTAGTCAATGTCCATTACGTAATAGCCATTGTCGGCAAGCATGTTATTAAACATAAACTCCCTGAAGTAATAGCTCCACGAATAAGTTACATTTTGCAGGTAACCCGCGCCATGCACAAAAACTACAGCCGGTTTTGCCGGGTCTGGTGTTTTGGGCTCATAAACCCTGGCATATACATCGCTGCCGTAGCGATTTTTAAAGGTGATGACATCCGGTGCGCGCCATGGGTACGAATTATATTCGCTGCTCACTGAGTTGGTTACCTGTACGGCTTTTGCACCGGGCCTATTTGGCTGCAGGTATAAATCCCAGGGCCTGTTGGTGTAGGAATAGCGTATAGCCAGCCATTTCTCATCGGGCGAAAGCTCCACTTCGTTGCCTCCTTTCATCAATGTCAATTTAACGGGAGAGCCGCCGGTTACCGGCATCCTGTAAAAATCAGTAACTCCCGGATGTTCCATATTCGCAGTAAAGTAGAAAGTCTTTTTATCTTTTGATAATTGCAACGTCCGCACTTCCCATTTGCCGCTGGTTAGTTGTTTCTTATTACCATTGGTTACATCGGCCAGGTATATGTGCGAATAACCGCTGGTTTCGCTTTGATAATAAAAATGCGTATTGTCCGTCCAGCCTAAATTTCTCTGTCCCGGACCACCAACCCAGGCTTCATTACGTTCACGGTTTATTGGGCTCAATTGGCCTGTTGCCGGGTCAAGTTTCATGATCCAGCGGTCTTTGTTGTCTTGTGCATCAATTACAACCACTGCATTTTTTCCATCACTGTTCCAGTATGGCCCGGTGATATCCACCTTACGGTCTTCATTTTTTTTGGTGCGGGCCTCCAATTCTTTAGGGTAATCTTTTACATAATCGGGCAGGTCTTTGATGCCGGGGATCTCTTTTGTCGAAATACTATAAACCGTATCTCGTTGCCTGTCAAAAATAAATGACCCGGAGATTTCCTGCGGGCCACCTACTTTTTCCCGGTTCGGGATATCTTCTGTAAACCCTGAAGCAGTTACATAATCCGGAACGATGGTTTGCCGGTCATCTTTTGCTGATGTTATGAGATGATAGGTGATGTACCGTCCATCCGGGCTGAGCTGCAAACTGCGTATCCGCTTGTCATCCACATTGATCTCCTTCAGCTTTTCAGACTGAAGTGCTTTACGTTCCGTTTCATTTCGCTTTTCCGTTTTTGCTTTTTCTTTGATCACGTCAAACAATTCCAGTTGCTGATCTTTCAGCCATTTTTGTTGCTGATTAGCGGCATTATCATTCGTTTTGGAAGTGGTATCCCAGCGGCCTCTTCTTCCGGCGGCTGCAGTTGATGCAGATGAGCCTGATCGTACAAAATTGGTCAGCTGAATCAGTTCGCTGTTGTGCAAGTTTAATGCATAAAGATTATCGTTGCGGATGAATAACACCTTGCTTTCATCGCTGCTGAAAACGGGATTATTTTCTCTGTCGTTAGTGCTGGTTAATTGTATGATGCTGCCTTTTGCAATATCCGAAAGAAAAATATCCCCGTTCTTCTCAAATAGTTTGATAGTATGCTGCTTATTCCAGCGTCCATTGGCTGACGATAAGGCTTTGCGTTCCCCGATACTTACTTTTTGTGGTTTGGTATCGTTTGTGGTGATGTTATAATAGGCTGTTTCATCTGCACCTACCGGAGCCCAATTGAAATATACCTTCTTGCTGTCATCGCTCCAACGGATACTGGATGGCGATGTGCCAATCCATTTAGGGTCGCGCATGATCTTTTCAACGGTAAGCGTTTCCAGCTTTTGGGCGAATGAATGGGAACAAGAAACGAGCAGGATAAACGTAAATAATTTCTTCATGTTTTATTATTGAGCGATGCAATTTAGCAAATAGATAATAATAGTATTTTTAGCCATTGCTTTGTTACACTATGGAATTAAAGGGAACAGGTTTTATCATCCGCGGATGGGAAAAAGGCGACGAGGTCTCGCTTCAAAAAAATGCGGATAATCCAAAGGTGTCCTCATGCCTTATGGACAGGTTCCCTTATCCATATACAATGGAACATGCTATACATTGGGTGAATATCCTTGCCAACCAGGATCCGCTGGTCAACTTTGCTATAGCTATTAATGATGAAGTAATAGGCGGCATAGGTATTGAGCCACGCGAGGACGTCTACAGAAAAACTGCCATCATTGGGTACTGGTTAAGTGAAGGGCTATGGGGTAAAGGTATCATGCCCGAAGCTGTAAAGCTGGTAACCGATTACGCTTTTAACCATCTTGGTTTTATCCGTATACAGGCAAGTGTCTACAGTAAAAACCCTGCATCTATGCGGGTATTAGAGAAAGCAGGCTATGTAAAAGAGGGCGTGATGCGGAATGCCGTTATTAAGAATGGTGAAGTTATGGATGAGCATCTTTATGCTATAATCAAGATTTGAGTATTTAGACATACTCCACCACAAAGAAAATTATCGATGATGCTAATTCACCATCCTGCCGCTCAAATCAACCGTTTTAGCAAATGGATTTAGATACCGGTTCGTCAACACCGCAAACTCCAACCTTGTTACCGGGCGGTTCAGGTCAAAAGCACCTGTTAATTTAAATTGAGTTGTCCAGGCTTTTTGCAGGTATAGCTGCAGGGTTTTTGGATCGGTTAATGTATAGTCGCTGATCAGCGAGAGCAGGTTGCCCAGGGTAAATTTATCGCCCGGTTTGTCTTTATTGAACCATAAAAAAGCACGGGTGTATATTTCTAAAAGGAAGGGTTTTACTTCTTCGGTGCTTACCAGGTCATCCGGCTCAAAATGTATTTCAGTGGTATTACCATCAGTTTTTTGAATGCCTTTGAGTAAGCCTGTCGCACATATCTGCTGTATGGCCCGCCAATGCGGATCTTTTTGAGGAATATCGGTCAGGGGGACTAAATATCCTTTGTAATCCAGTATCTCACCCTGAACCATCCTTACACGCAAACGTTTGGTAGTAGTTTTAAAGAACGCACAGAATGCAGCCGTCGCACCAACACCCTGCCCTAAAGTCATTTGCACTGATGGATATCTCGTACCAGTGTTCACCCCATTGCTCACCGATATTGCTTTTTCTGTCACCAGCATATTATCCAAGTCATTTACTACAATTGCTCCCAAAGGAATAGTGTATCCCACATGAGGCATTCTGACGCTAACAGACGGTGATCCAGGTGCATAATTAGCTAACAGGCGCCCAACTGTTGCAGAATCTGGAGAGATTTCAGCATCGCTCACTGCTATAGAGGTGCGATACACCTTCGATTCCCGTTCATATGGTTTTAACACATCATCATCTATCATCCTTACAGCACCTTTCACATGCCTGCTTTCCAGTACTAATGGAGAAGGGGGTAAATTATCAGGTGTACCAAATTGTCCATCCAAACCCAGGTTTTTATAACCCAACTCGGTTTGCAGGTAATATACCAAACCCAAAGTTCGCAGTTTAGCTTTTTTATAAAGTTCTTCCTTATTGGTTATCGCACCGACATTACTGTTGTTATACCCGGTCCATTCGATCATATATTTATCGTTGGGAATACTTGCTTCGCGTAGCATCAGCTTAATATCGATTTTTTTTAACACGGAATAAGCTGATGCATCATATCCTTCAGGTTTAGCGATTGTCTTATCGGTATTCCGTCCAAAATCTTTTAATATGGCAATCCAGGTGATGCGTTCTGTTTCAGCAGAATCGCCAGCTTCAAATTGTGCGCCTGCTTTTGCCGCGACTTCGCCGGTTTCAGTACCATCCACCAGCACTTTGGTATCCACTTTCACGGCTTCACCATTTACCATAATGGTTACTTCCCAGCCTGTACCATCTTTTTTAATGCTTGTCCAGGGGGTTTTTAATTTTACTGTGAGGTTTTTTACTGTATCAGTTATCTTCTTTAATATTTCGGCGCCGGTATAGGGTTCAAAGCGGAGGATGGAATTATGCGTAGTGTCATATCCCAGGCGCGGACGGTAGTAGTCGGTTACTTTCCGGTGAAATTCACCCCAAATTCCCGATGGTAAATTACGGTTTGCTTCCAGCACACACACGCCGCTCATGGTCATGCTGCCACCGAGCCATGGACCAGGTTCAACCAATAATGTTTTTACTTTGCTGCGCGCGCTTTGTATGGCAGCCGCCACACCGCTTGCCCCGCCGCCTATCACCAGCACATCGGTCTTTATTGTCTCGGCATGGACGAATGTAATAGCAAAACATAGCAGGGGTAGCAGTAATTTTTTGATCATCGGGGTGTAAATAAACAATCTGTAAACGCTAAAATATGCTAAAGGTTGTCCATCGCAAAAACAACATAGCGCTTAAATTGCTATTTTTACAATCCGCGTCCTATTTGACGTAAATTAGGTTAAATTGCCATACCAATCAACTCACAACCGATCAAAATATGACAGACGAAGAATTGAGATACCCTACGGGCAGGTTCAAACCGCCTGCATCCTATACCCAGCATGCTATTAATGCCTGGATAAGCGATATCAAAACATTCCCCGGCAAGCTGCGTAACGCTGTGCTCGGGCTTACCGAACAACAGTTGGACACGCAATACCGTACCGGCGGCTGGACCATCAGGCAGGTAGTGCACCATGTAGCTGATAGTCACATGAACTCGATCATCCGCTTTAAATGGGCACTTACAGAAAATAACCCGACGATAAAGGCGTATGAAGAGGCCGACTGGGCCCTGCTACCTGATTATCGCTTACCGATAGAGCCCTCATTAAAAATGCTCGATGGTATACATCAGCACCTTGCAGCCTTGTTTGAAAGCTTTACGGAGGAGCAATGGAACCGCACATTTGTACATCCTGAGTCGGGCGATACCATTTCCTTAAAACGTAACCTGGCTACATATTCCTGGCACGGCAAACATCACCTGGCGCATATTACAGAAACCATAAAAAAGTTCCAGAATTGAAGGCAGACGGACTAATTTTTGATCTCGACGGTACGCTTTGGGATGCTTCCGGTTCGTGCGTGATGGCCTGGAATAAAACGCTTGAAAATAAGGGCGTAAAAGATTTTGTGATCACAGAGCAACTCGCCCATTCATTTGCCGGCAAATTGCTGGATGATATTTTCAGCCAGTATTTTACTTTTTTGCCAAGAGAAGAGTACGCCAATATGGCCAATGCTTACGCCGAAGAAGAGCAGTTCCATATGAAACAATATGGCGGTAAGCTTTATCCGGATATGAAAGACGAGCTGCATTTATTAGTTAAAAAATATCCCTTATTCATTGTGAGTAATTGCCTGGCGGGATATATTGAGAACTTTCTTGAGCAACATGATCTTGGCTATTTATTTACGGATCATGAATGCTCGGGTGCAACGGGCAAGCCCAAAGCTGATAACATTGGGATGATCATCTCGCGCAACCAGTTAAAAAATCCGGTTTACATTGGCGACACTATTGGCGATTTTGATGCGGCACGGAAAAACCAGGTACCTTTTGTTTTTTCGGAATACGGATTTGGGAAAGTTGATGAAGCACAATATGTCATCAATCACATCAAAGAGCTGGAAGGTGTGTTGCAAATTATTCCCTAATATAAGTTGTCATGTTGAACGATAGTGAAACATCTTCTTCGCCTTATTTAACGGTGAGGCATCCTGTAGAAGATTCTTCGCTATCGCTCAGAATGACAAGGGAAATAAAATACTATCAATGCGGGCTGATCCTCAAATAGACCTCAAAACCTACCGGAGCACTACCATAAAGTGATTTCAACTCAGATGGTGATACATTTAATGTACCCTGGATACCGGCTGTTAAGTTGGTTTTTGCAACAGTTGCCAATATCCGGTTCGCACCAAGCGTAAAAGCATTAATGGTGAAGTTGGGGTTCAGTGGATAAGTACCTGTCAAATCCAGTTCATCAGCATCTTTCTGCACATATTCATACCGGCCATACACCGCTGTTTTATGCATTTGCCAGCTGCTTTCCAACAAAACAGATGGGAGAGTTTTCTGATTATCCGAGAAATGGTTTTGCCCGTAAACCAATGTGGTGGCGATAAAACTGTCATCATTCAGCATTTTGGTATAAATGGCTGATGCGGTAAACCTGTCTACATTTTGTTCCGGCTCCGCACTTTCGGGGCTATGTATCCAGCCGTTTGATACCTGCAACGCCCATTCTTTTGACGGATTGTATGACAAGCGCAGGGAATAGGAGTCAAATCGCATCGCATCAAAATTATAACGGTACTCATCCGGTTCCCGTCCGGTAAATATCGAACCTTCCAGTTTGATATCCTTATACCTGAAACCCAGCGTAGATGTCCCAAAGGTGATGTGGGTGGCGTCAGCATAATGATGAGTAAGCGGCGCATCCGGGTTGTTCATAGCCGATAAGCGGTGCATAAATACCGGCGGACCTAATGCAGGCTCTCCCGGATAACCGAATGACAAAGAAACATCAGCATCTTTTGCAACGCGTTGGGTGTAATTAACGCTTAGTTCAGCAAAAAGATCGTGTGGGTGTTGTTTATCGACCAACTTTTCGCCCTTATAGGATTCTCCGGTTTGATATAACAATGGGTAACCCCCCGGCCCTACCAAAAAGGGATCGAAGGAGAACATAGTATTGATCGAGAATAAGCCGTTTTTACCCACCTGCCGCTGCGTCATTGCCATCAGCCAATTTGGGGCGTCCACTTTTTTACCGCCACGGCTACCGGAGTTAAACAGATCCTGCTTGTTGTATCGCAGGAAAAAACTGCCGTGGATCATCGTCATCCATTTTTTACCGTGGATCATGTAGGCATACATCGGCGTTTCATCCGGCACCCATGAACTTCCCGATCCATCCCGGCTCATCGGTATATCCAGCGAATACTGGCTGTTCATTGTCATGGACTTCATCGAACTCATGGTATCCATTTTCATATCGCCCATGTCCATGCCTTTCATGGACGTATCTTTTTTCATTTTATGGTGCTGAGCACTTGCATTCTGTATACTCAGAAATACAATTGCGTAAAAAATAATTTTCTTCATAAGCGGATTCTAAAAAACATTAAATAAATTATATTCCAACCTGATCAGATAAGTATTCTGACTGGTGCGCGTCATGTCGTTATAAACAGGTGTACGGTACGAAAAATCGACCCTAAACACACTATTGAATATCAATTGAACAGCAGGGGCCACATCCAGGTAGCTTTGTCCATAACCAGGGTTGGTTTTGCCTAATAATTCAGCATAAACATTCAGGTTTACCTGGTTGTAGTTCTGGTATGACTTGGGGAATAACAGGTATCCGGCCGAAAGGGTATACCCTGCCGCATCATGTGCATTACCTAAAGGGAGATTATATCCGCCACGGTTATCAAAAGCATGCAGGTAACTTGCAGAACCGGAAATTGCCAGCTTGTGTATCAATTTAGTAAAAACAACACCAGTTTGAAACCCGCTGTTATCACCCTCCAATGATATCTCCTGGTTGTGCAGCGGATTATTTATATCAGCAAGCTTTGCAAATACCGCCCCACGGAAGTGGCTTTGAACAGAATCGATTGACAAAAAACGATACTTAGCATACACGCTGCCGCCTTCAAAATGCTGCTGGTTATAATAATAATCCGAAGCATATAAAGTGCCATGCACCATCAGGCTTTTGCTGGCACCATACATCACCTCGAGGCTTGTCCGGTTTTTGTATTCAGGATTAAAATAGCCCTGGTTCTCTAAGCGGATACCAACGGAATGCGTAGCCATGTTGCTGGCTGGCTCGGTATTAACGTATAACTCCTGCGAAAAAGCAGGGCATATCAGCCCCAAAAGGACGATAGCCAATAATATAATTTTCATGATCTTACAGATTTGAAAAATTATATGGCAATATGATAGGTGTGTCCTGCCTCGGCTTTATCTGTCACCTGGCTGCTGTATTTTTTGTAAACCGCTGCCGGCGCAAAGCCTTTATCTACAACGGTTATCATTACCGGGCCTGCCAGTGCTTTATCAGCACCGTTCACTAAACGGTAGGTATCGCCACCATAATTAAAGGTATTGTTAGTTACTCTAACATTATCAAAATTGAATGTTGCTTTCAGGTTATTGACGAAGAACCCTGCATTCTGTACTTTTTTGCTGATCTGTTCTAAATTCACGGGAGCATCTTTTTTAAAGGTGATCATAAAAACGTTCCGGTTCAGATCGGCTTTGATATCGCCAATAAAGTCAAGTGTACGAAGGGATTTTTCTGTTGCTTTGGAGCACATGGAGCAGGTTAAGCCGCTTACCTGTAATTCGGCTTTGGTAAATTGCGCTTTTGCTGCAGTAATAGAAGTGATAAATAATGCTATAAATATTTTAAGAGTTTTCATGTTGATCAAAAATTAATCGTTAAAAAAATAAACAGGCAGCAATAATTTGCCGCAACTAAATAGTACGATCAATTTAGGATCAGATCCTGAAAATGCAGTTTTTTAGAAAGAGCGGGATATCCGTGACTAACGGGGGGCCGCGTGGGGTTGAAGTTAGGGCTACATGATTTTGAGCAGCTGGTATAAAATCAATAAACACTGTTACCGGCAAAGCAAGCGGGAAAAACTTGGACCAATGTAAGGGCGGATTATTCTGGTGTGCATCCTTTACCTTTATTTCCAGATGCTTATCCTTGCAGCATTTCATTTTGCTGCTTTCCAAAACCTTAGCGCAGGTATTGGCAGGCGCATCTACTTTAACAGAAGAAAGCCGGTTAAAACAATAATGCAGGTTCAGCGCAAAGCCTGACACTGTAACTACGTACAGCATCATCAATACAATTACGACTGACCTTTTAACCATAATACAAATGTACTGGTTTTACATTGGCATTACCAATAGCTTCCATCACTTAGTGGTAATAATTAATATCTTAGTAGCATAAAACCAAAGAAATGAAACGCATTTATTTTTACATGGCGGCCGTGCTAATCGCATGCGCGTCGCAAAACAGCTATGCTCAATCGCTGAAAGTACCGCAACTGAGCTCTTCCCAAACCATCACCCAGGAGCTTGGTCTCGGCAAAATTACCTTAACTTATTCGCGCCCGAATGTAAAGGGGCGTAAAATATTTGGCGCTATGGAGCCTTATGGCACGGTTTGGCGCACAGGGGCCAACGCTGCTACAATTATTCAATTTACAGATGATGTAACCATCGAAGGCAATAAGGCACCGGCAGGCGAATACGGATTGTTTTCCATTCCGGATAAAAATGAGTGGACCGTAATCCTAAACAAAACCGCTCATCAATGGGGTGCGTATACTTACAAGCAATCGGACGATATTTTGCGCTTTAAGGTAAAAACCATTAATCATGCTGATCCGCTTGAGACACTAACCATGCAGTTTAACAATGTGGACCAAACCAAATGCGAGCTGGAATTAAGGTGGGAAAACATATCTTTTTCATTTCATATCAGTACCGATGTTGATACCAAAGTGATGGCCAATATTGACGAGATCATGAATCACGATAAGAAGCCTTATTTTGAATCAGCAATGTATTACTATGAAAACAATAAGGACCTTAAAAAAGCATTGGAATGGATAAGCACGGCTGAGAAAATGGAACCCACAGCACCATTTTACAAAGTATGGAAAGCTCGCATTCAACTAAAAATGGGAGATAAAGCCGGGGCATTAGCTACTGCACAGCAAGGTGTGAAGCTGGCGCACGATCAAAATGACAAAGAGTATGAACGCCTGAACCAGTCGGTGGTCGATCAGGCTAAATAGAAACTATTTTTCACCTGTCATTATTTTATGGCGAAGATCCAAAAAGAGAGATTCTTCAAAGTTTATAATGACAGGTTTTTTTATTGCCTGATTTTTTGAATTTTGAGGGTCGATTTGAGATAGGGCAATTTATGGCAAATGATTCCGTTGTTATTGAATAATAATTAATTAGCAGGCTTGCATATAAAGCAAAAAAATAGCCAAACCTCGCGTCCAGCTATTTTCCCTAATTAATTTAATGCTATTATTTAACTAAAGGTAAATATAAAAACAATGAAAATAATCGTGTAACCAGAATGTTACAATTGGATTTTTATTGCCCTGATTTCTAATGGCTTACTTCCCAACAGCTGAACCTACGAATTACTATATTTCTTTCACCTTTGAACGTATACCCGGATTGATCATTAATGCGATAATGATCACCAGGAAACAACCTATCGCGTTGAGCCACAAATAGGCGATTACCTGGTAATAACCCATCAGGCAAATAATGATCTCGCTAAATATTGCAGCTATAAATACCGCTGTTCCGTTTACTTTTTTCAGGTAGAAGGCTACTACAAACACACCTAATATTGTGCCATAGATATAAGAACCTAATTTATTTACGGCCTCCAGCAAATTGCCCAGTTTAGCCGCATAAAGCGCCATTACTATGCACACAATGCCCCAAAACACGGTTGCCAGGCGGGAGGCATTCAGGTAATTTTTATCAGATGCATTGGGGTTGATAACGCGCTTATAAATATCTACTACAGTAGTTGACGCAAGTGAGTTGAGCGCACTTGCGGTAGACCCCATCGAAGCCAAAAATACAATGGCTATCAACAAGCCTATCAAGCCATTTGGCAAAAAATGGATTACAAAATTCAGGAAAACGTAGTTGGTATCGTCGGTATCTGCCTTGCTGTCGTTTTTCTTCATCAGGTTGATGGCATTCTTGCGAATAGCTAACTCTACCGCCTCTGCCTGTCTCAAATCATTACTTGCCTTGTTTATTCGTTCTTCGTTTTTGCTGTCCAGCGCTTTTAATAATTCATCAGCGCTACCTTTTTTCTGCAGAAATGCAAGAGCATATTGTTGTCTGAGATCGTTGTATTGATGGGCGTATTGCCCCGATTTAACCCGATTTACTTCGTATTTATTAAAGAACAAAGGCGGTTGATTGAACTGGTAAAAAGCAAATATCAAAACACCAATCAGCAATATCAAAAACTGCATGGGTATTTTGATCAGGCCATTCATGATCAACCCCAGACGGCTTTGTCCAATAGAACTTCCGGTCAAGTACCGGCCTACCTGGCTTTGATCGGTACCGAAATAAGATAGCTGCAAAAAGAAACCTCCTATCAAGCCGCTCCAAACGGTGTAGCGGTTATTGAGGTCAAATTTCCAGTCGATCACATTCATCCTGCCCAGCTTACCGGCCATATGCAGAGCTTTGGTAAATCCTGTACCCGACGGCAGCAAGTTCACCACCATTACCCCGGCCAGGAACATCCCTAAAAATATGATGCTCATTTGCAGCAATTGGGTATAGCTTACTGCTTTTGTTCCTCCGTAAACGGTGTAGAATATGACCAATCCCCCTATAAAAAGCGTGGTATAAACGGTATTAATATTCAATATAGTTGACAGGATAATAGAGGGCGCATAAATAGTAACCCCTGTTGATAAGCCACGCTGAACCAGGAACAGGAACGAAGTAAGCGCCCTTGTTTTCAGGTCGAAACGCTGCTCCAGGAACTCATAGGCAGTATAAACTTTTAGCCGGTGGAAGATCGGCACAAAGGTGATACAGAGCACGATCATCGCCAGCGGCAGACCAAAGTAAAACTGCACAAACCGCATCCCGTCTGAGTAAGCCTGGCCAGGGGCCGATAAAAAAGTGATAGCGCTTGCCTGTGTTGCCATTACCGATAAACCTACCGTATACCAGGGCATGGAACGGCTGCCGACAAGATATTGATCTATGTTCTGGTTGCGCCCGCTTTTCCATACGCCATATATCACAATGGCGAGCAGGGTAACGGCTAAAACAATCCAGTCAATCAGGCTCATTTAAAGAGGAGGGTAATGAGCCAAAATACGAAAATTAAAAAAACCAGCCATACGATAACGATACCGTAAAACTGGTTCCAGTTTTTTATGAATGAGGGTAATTCAGGATCAGCGCTGCTCACGGCCTCTTACAAATACCGCTACAAATAAGGCTGCTGTCAATAAACCTAAAACCCCACCAACAATTATCCACTTAACACCTACGTCTAATACCGCGCCTGTTAATAGTCCGAAAACTACACCAACCACGTAATATAAATTGTTAACGTTGACTTCTTTTTTTCCTTCTTCCTGATGATGTGCCATAGTATGCTTATTTACAACACTGCAAAAGTAATTGTTTCCGTAAGGAAATCAATATTTAATTTTTAAATTGATACTGAGGGCCGTGCGTTCGCCACCGGCAAAATGCTGTCACCACAATAATAAAGCTGGTTATTTAACATTGTATGGTCTCATGCAGCTTTTCGTTCCAAATCACGAGTCGCCTTTGCGTGCTCGGCCGGCCCGGCAGACTCGCGAGAGGATGGGGTGGTTGGGCTCGGTATGGTATTTAACAACAAGATTGATATGCTACCAAATTAGCACCCTCACGCTACTTTCGTGATATCACTTAAATTTACTGTTAACACATCTATTGTCTCTGACTTATCATCAAAGAATTCAACTTCGCATATAGGTGCGGAATCCGGATAAACATATACAACTATACCTTCGCATCCTTTTAAAACTGTCTTACTTAAGTCCCGTAGTGACTTAACCTTGTCATACTCTTTAAACATAACATTTTACTTAGCTGGGTAAGCTGAAACGAATCTTACCACATTATCCTTCGCACTCTTCAGCCATACTGTTAATATCTCCATTTTGCGTCCATTCGTTCCAGTTACTGTCATTACTTGAGTAAATTTTTGCCCGTATTGAGTTGCTCCGGCATCAACCGCTTTACTAGCATCAAATACAATTTGTTTAGCCAATAACCCTCCAGTTTCCTTGGTAAATCCCAAAGCTTTTTCAAAAATACCGAATTTACCGTTCGACTTTTCTGCATCTAGAAGATAATTAACGACTTTATTTAAAACTGATGATCTAGAAAGGGCTTCCGGTCCTGCTGCAGGGCCTTCAATAAGCCACGAAAGCGGATTTTCATCTAAATCAACCGACACATCTCCTTTCTTTCTAGGAGGGTCTATGAGCGTGTCCCACCAAAAGCCCCCCCATCCTGGCGCAAGTATCCGGGCTGGCAAGCGGGTTAGGGTACTTGTGCCTTTCTTTCGGACCAAGGAAGTTTCAAACTACCAAAGGATCAACCAATAATATATCTATAAGCCCCGCCAGTCCATAATAATCCCGGGCACTGCTATACAGGTAATCTTCAGGCTTCTCAACAAAACCAGCCTCTACCGGATTATAATGAATATAATCTAATTTTTGATGCAGTATTTTATTGTTATAAAGTTCTATTGGATGATTATCCTGCTGCCATAGTTGAAAATTTTGGTTATTGCTATTTTTTCGACCGGCCTGTTCCATCATCCAAAACAACCACTCTCTGCGGCTTTCCTGAGGGTTTGATTTAATGGCCTCTTTTAACTTTTTAGAGGTATGCCTTTTCATATCGCGCATAATATCTTCCAGCTTATTTTGGTTGCTTCCGATAATCATATGAATATGGCTGGTCATTATACACCAGCCATATATTTTCAGGCCTTTGTTTAGCCGGCAATGTTTCCAGCTATCCAGCATAATCTGTTTGTATTCGTTTCTGATAAAAAGGTCTATCCAGTTAATAACAGCAAAGCTCACGAAATAAAGCTTATCCTGATCTCCGAATTTATATTTTCTGCTCATGTCGCATCAAAATACAGCAAAAAATCAATAGTCCAAAACAACATTGAGGTACTAAAATAGGCACAAGTAGCTTTTACCCGTTTGGCCCGCTCCTCATACTTGCGCCAGGTTGGTGCGGGTAAACAAAGCCCGGCGTTTTGGCCAGGCTCCGTTTAATCGTTGTCACTTTATGAAGATTGGAATATCCTCCGTATTATCAATTAGTGTATTCTTTATAAAAGAAGCCCTCTTTTCTAAAAGCATTGCCATTTCAAGCGTTGGTTTCGCCTTAAAAGGATAGCAATTTTTAATAGACTTCCCTAACTTCACATGTTCAATCCAATCTTCTGCTAATTTAACATAGTCCTCTAAAACCTCTCTTGTGGTTTTAGGCCCATGCGTGTCCAAATACATGGGGGGGATATCCCCAACTATCACCCACAAATAGCTGTCGTCGCTACTGGCACTGTTTTCAATTTCAAAAAGAAAAACGCATAGAGTTGAACCCAGGTTTATGTATATATGACTGTTTACTATCTTTTTACACCAAGCAAAACCCATAAGGTAAGCCACTGCCTCTTCATGTGTCTTTATAAGTTCCGAGTAAAATTCAGTCTTAATTGTAATTTGCTTATAATCTATTGGATATTTCATGTCATTTATTTTTAATCAACATCTCTTACTCTTGTTGAGCCCCAACGTACAAAATCCCCAAGTTGCTGATGCCAAGATCTATGTTCATCTGCCGGTTTGGGTTCAATGTTAGGGTAGCCATCTTCCCCTCCATCTGCTAACGGTTTAATATGATGTGCTACTTGATTTCTAGTTGGATCATTAGGCTCCTTTGGCCATGTTTTACCAGTAGCTCGTTCCCATTCTTTTCGCAATTGCTTAGCAGATTTCGCTCTCGGAGTTCCAGTCTTAGACATTTTCATATGACTGGTGATGTCAAGCATACTCAGATAAACCATTACCTCCCGCCCCAATGGAGTCCATTTTTCTAAAAAATCCGCAGCTTGTGCCCGATTAGCCTTGAGCGTCGCTTGATCTGGAACATAAATTGTATATTCATATGAGCCTAAATATTGTTTTTGGGGCACATACCCTTTTATTTTAACTTCTTTTAATTGTATTGGTGGCTTTGGTGCTGGTGGGGTTTTATTTGAATCGGCAGCCATACCATCTGGGTCTGTCATTAGAATAGGATTGTTTTCACCATAATTATAAGGAGATAGACTTTCATCATCTTCCGCCAACGGATCAATCACATTCCACCTCCCAATCACCGGATCATAGAACCGTGCACCATAATCGTATTGCCCAAGCTCCTCCTGCAGCTCTTTTTTGTTGTAAAGATATTCATTCTTAGGATTTGGTATTGTACCTCGCGGTATCTCCAACCCAAATGGATAATAGTCATCTGTTTGATACGTTGTTGCGAGGCTCGTTTTTGTATCAAAGGTCAGTCGTGTATTCCCTAAATTATCTCCCAGGTAATAGTAATAATCAAATCCGCCTGTTGTCGGCAAATAAGCTGCTTTGCCTTCCTCTGTTTGTACAAAATTAAATGCAGGGGTCTGATTGCTGTCATACTGGATACCATTAACGTAGTCAGTTGTATTGCTCAGCCCAGTGCTGGTTCTTCTCAGCTTGGTGCCTGCTGCATCATAAACGTAGGTCAGGGTAGTGGATGTTGTTAAGCCTGTATTTGCCGCCACACTCTGTGGAAGGTTCAGCAAGTTATAAGTATACGTCTTGTCCTGTTGAATATTACCAGCCTGGTTCCTTTGTGTCAGCATATTACCGTTACCATCATAGGTGTACTTGGTGATTCCTCCCAGCATGCCAACCGTACTGGTTGTATTTAGCTCGTTGATGCTCTGCACCTGGTTGGTATAGTTGCCGCCTGCATCGGTGTACGTGTAGACCAATTGATCAGTATTGGTATAAGTCGTCGGCCCTACGCCCCGGTTCAATCCTGTAATATTGCCGTTCAGGTCATAGATAGGGTACTCGTTATAATTTATCGTGGAACTGCCCGCGATCAGTCTTCCCAGTGCATCCTGGTTATAAGCATAGTGCTGGTTCAGGTTGCCCGGCGTTCCCCAGTACTGATACTTAATGTCTCCGTTCCAGGCTTTGATGCCTGCACTGGTATTATAATACAGGTTCATGGCAAACAGCGGTGCACTGCTGGTAAGCAGCCAGCCGCGTTCATTATAGGCATAGGCCACGTTCTGATAAAAATTTACACTGTCAGTACTGTGCAAATGTTTGGTCAGCACCTGACCCACTTCGTTGTAATCCACCTGGCTGATTAGTGTATTGCCCGTAGGTAAGTTGCTGCCATAGGTCAGATGTTCCCAGGTTTTTATCTTCCGGCCCATATGGTCATACATATAGGTATTGGTGGCCGTCAGCATAGGCACCGTGGTGCTCCCGGTTGTAAAGTGCTGGCGCGTGGTCGTGGTTGGCGCATTGGTGAAATTGTAAGTAGTGGTAATCGCATCATAGTTATTCAGATTGGCTGTAGCGCCTAAATAATGCTGCGCATAGGTCTTTATTACCCTACCAAGGTTATCATAATATAGCGCATCCCAAAGCATATCTGCCGGGGTATTTAGCACAGCTGTTTTCTTGCCCGTAAGAAGCCCTTTAGTCATCGTGCTGGAATTACCTGGTGCGGTGTAGTTCCCAGGCGCCCCTGTTATGTTACTAAAAGTGTAGTCATCGTAATAGTTAACAGTCAGGATCGTGTTGGGTCCCGGATAACTGTTTATCAGGTAACCTGTAGTGGTATTGGTATAATCCCGTATATCCCATTGGCTATACGTATAAATATTGGTTTTCAATACATCCGGCGTTGCACTGCTGTTTAACAATCCGGTCATTGTTACCCGGCCCAAGGCATCGTATTTGGTAACCGCCCACTGATTGTTTGCCCGTTGAACAGCATCCTGCGTCAATACCGGCTGATCCAGTTTGTTATAAACAATATATTCCCATCCCTTGCCAGGAATTTTCTTTTGGCTTAGCCTGTTTCGTTCATCATAACGGTACTGGTAGCACAGGTTATCCAGCGTCGTTTGTGAAGGAGTCGTGTTGTCCGCGTTGGCTTGAGGGCTTAACACAAAAGCCAGGTTACCCAGGTCATCATATACATAATAAGTGGATAGTATCTGCAGCGTTACCGGAGACGTTAAATAATTAAAGGTTCGTTTCAATACTACATGGCCTTCTTTGTCTTTGTATTCCTCCACAGTTCCTGCCCTGCCGCTTATCCAGTTTTCATCTTTGGTGACGGTCAGATATAATTGTCCGGCAGCATAGTTACCTGCGGTACCGGTTGACCTGGTCAATGTCCTGCTCTGGTCGCTATTAATGGTTACTGTGTATAAGGCCACAAATGTAGTGTTGGCGGTATCGGTAATGGCGGTGGTATTATTTGTGGTGTATACTATTTTTTTAGTATGGCCTGTCGTACTGTTGGCTACGGGTTGCCAGGGATCACCGGGAGCGCCTTGTTCTACTGGCCGGTTCAAAGGTGAGGGCTCATAGACAGTTTGGGCATAAGGTGAAGGAATAACCACAATGCCATTACTTTGCTGGCTGCCACTTGTGCCCGATCCTGTCGGATTATAAAACTTAAGTACGCCTGCACCCGACGTTAACGCATCTGTTTTATAACTGCCGTCACTGTTTGCAGAACCTGTCACGGCATAAGGGAGGTATTTTGTAGCCTCCCTGCCAAACTGATCGTAAGCCACAGGCTGTACCACATCCCTGCCACCAGGAGACCCTTTGACCTGCACCGTTTGCAATGGCCTGCCCAGTCCATCAATATATGCTATGTTGGTTTCTACTTGCGTTTTGTCGGGGCTTGCCGTAATTACCTGCGATTGTGCAGTAAGATTAGGAACCCTCGGTATGTAGGAAGTAATATAATTCATGCTTTGGCTGGGTGAAATAGCCGATGCACTCACCGATAGTGTTAAAGTAGTACTATAACTGCCACTTAGATTGTAGGCGGTAATAGTATATGGGGTCGATGGAGAGTACGAAGTTGCCGCTCCGCTGATAATGCCTGTCTTTGGATCGAAATTTAAACCTGCAGGCAAGGCAGGACTAATGGTATACGGAGTGGATAGTACTTTCCGCACGACCTGGTTCAGATAATCCCCAACATAAAGATTGCCTGATCCGTCAATGACTATAACGTAAGGACTGCTGAACATAGCCTGTGAACCTGGTCCGTTATTTGACCCTGGTCCAGTTGTTCCCGACAGAGTGGAAACTGCTCCTGTCGGGTCAATCTTGCGGACACAGTTGTTCGTATAGTCTGTAACATATATATTCCCCGCTGCATCCACGGTGGCCGCTGAAGGCAGATTAAACTTTGCTAATGTCCCGCTAGCGTTGAAATACCCTGCTGTCAGTTGACCGGCAAGCGTAGAGACGGTTCCGTTCGGGGTGATCTTGCGGATCATGTTATTGGTCTTGTCAGCTACGATCAGGTTTCCCTGCGGGTCGAAATCAACTGTTTCAGGGGCGCTGAACATGGCCGATGTACCCACACCATCAGCATATCCTCGTGTCGCATTGCCTGCAACGGTGGAAACGGCACCTGATGGGGTTATTTTTCGTATCCTGTAATTGCCTAAATCCGCCACATAGACATTTCCTAAGGCATCGGCAACAACCCCTGTGGGACTACTAAATTGGGCTGACAAGGCATTCCCTGCTGTTGCATCTGCAAAACCGGCTGTCCCGTTTCCCGCATACGTACTTACTATACCCATCGGTGTTATCTTGCGTACCAGGTGATTAGAATATTCTGCCACAAACATATTACCGGCAGCGTCAAAACAAAGCCCCCAGGGCGCATTAAATGTAGCCTGGGCAGCTGCACCGTTGTTGGCTCCAGCGACCCCTGTTCCGGCAAATGTGGTCACCACTCCGCCGGGGGTAACTTTCCTGATCCTTTGACCTGCCTGGTCGGCCACATAGATGTTGCCGTCCGGGCCTACTGTCATACCAATTGGGTTGCTGAACTTTGCGGAACTTCCTGTTCCATCAGCATACCCTGCAGTACCAACCGTACCTGCTAAAAGAAAAGTCTGGCCATTGACGGCTACAGCTCCGCCGCTATTAGTTGGGGCAATCGGGGTGATCGTTGTGCCCGCTACTATAGTCTGAGAGTTAGTGTAGGTGATATTGGGGGCCTGCGCAAAGGCGCGGCCTGCCAGTACTATCCCCAAAATCAGTACTGAAAAATATCTTTGAACAAAACGCCTGTTTGTCATTGTGATAAGGTTTGTTGTTTTACCTGCCTTGTGATGAAGCAGAAATTATTTTTATTTTACTTATTTCTAAACTTAATTGTTACTGTCCCTGGTAATGGTAAGTGTAACTTTTGATGATGTTCCCATCCTTGTTCTTGATGTTGATCAAACGCTGAAGGCTGTCATACTCATAATAAGTGATCTCTCCTTTGGCATCCGTTGAGCTGGTCATACCCACTAGAGGATCATAAGTATAGGTCGTCATCTGGGCGGCAGATGGATAAAATCTTACATCGTCTATCTGGCCTGTTAAATTGATCGTATAGGTACTCCCTGAGACTGAAACATTATTGTTGATATTCCAGATCCATGCACTGCCTGATTTTAACCAGTAGGACAGCGTATATGTCCCACCAGTTAAGCCACTCAGTGATTTCGAATATGCCGTTGTACTGCCGTTGTAACTATAGTGTCCAGTTTTGGCATCGCTGCTATTGCCATTCCCTTCTTCGAAACCGTCATAGAAAATGTTGTTAACTGGGGCATTGACGGCTTTTGCTACCGGATATTGAAAATTGTAACCCCATTGATAGCTTGTTGTCGGGCCACCCGATTTTGCATCTTCTAATATATTGCCTTTGCCATCGTAATTGGTGAACTGCGAGCGTGTATCAAGTGTCGAACTGAGTTGGGTTTGAAACTGGATATTTTCAGGAGATATAATCACGCCATTAGCATCCCATATACGGTAATTAGTCCTCAATCTGGAATTGAAAGTGCCACTTGTGTAGTGTTCACTCTCTACAACTGCGCTTAACATATTTTTGCCAACCATTGCGTCAATGGCAAGGCTTGCAGTAGTTGTTAAGTTACTTATCGCGCTTTTATCTTGGGGATACTTGTTTAGCGTTTTCAACACGATACCCTTACTATTAGTCAGCTCAACACGGGTAACTTGCCCATGCAGAGGATTGTCGTAGTAGAAGTTGGTTAAAACGGTAACCGGATTATTGCCGTTCTGATCATATTGCATTTCTGTTGTTTGGGTCTTATAGATCCATGGACATACAATCTGGTTATCAAAAACATAAAACATATCTATACTATATGGCAAACAAGTAGCACATGGAATCTGCGGGGCGCTAGGGCAATAACATTGTGCACAATTTATTATACACATATAGTTACTTTGTCCCGCTTTGGAGTTCAATTGAAAGTAATTGGCTGAAGTGGGCGTTAATGCCGCTGGTATGTTGTACTGAATGTCAGTTTCTTTGATTAGAACATTGGCTGAATTATAAGTTAGTTCTTTAGTCAGAGCCCCTCTGCAAGCATCATAATCATTTAAATATTTGTTTTTGTATCCATCAATATTTGATCCGACAACAGAATTTTGGCCATTGATTAAACTGACTGTTCCAAAGGTGTTAGCATAATCAGAGGCAGTAGTGAAATAAGAATCCTTTCGGCCATTATTGCCTGAACCGTCAGTTTCCGAAACAAGTCCATAACCAATAAAATTACCTTGTGTAGTGCCTAAGTAATTGGTTGTAGTAGCGCTTCTTACCAACCATGAATAAAGATTATTGCTCTTGAGTGAAGTTAGGTTAATTTGGGAAACCAATACTCCGGATGAGAGAGTGGCATCTGCAGCTGATTTATAGGAGTAAACCTTTTGGGTAGTTAATGACGTTACAGGATCAGTATTAACGATCTGTTTTATTCTTATTCCACCTGCTAGTTTGGTATGGATATATCCGTCAAGAGAATAATATTGTACCGTACCGGTAGCTGTTTGTGTTGCCCCATCTACGGATGCAACTATTTCATAATTACCTACCGCTAATTGCTGAGTTGTTGTAACAGTCGAATTAATCATATTTCTTGTCAATATATTAGTCCTTGAGCCATTAGAATTAATCAGATTGATCACAACACTCGGGCCGTTTTCAACAGGAGGCGCTCCGCTGTAACTTCCCTGGGTGGTAATGGTAACCGATTGCGAAGCATTAATGGAAAAATTAGCAGTCGTTGTCGGAATATTAACTGTGCTGGTTTTGGTTGCTGTTGCACTTGCCTGATGGGTAGTCTGTAAAGGGTCATTCACGGGCGTACCATTTACATTACTATAATCATTGCTTTCATACATAAATTGGCTAATCCCTCCTGTCGGATAAGTGATCTGACTTAGACAGCCTATCATAGCGTAATTAACATCCGGAGTGCGATCACCGTAATGGGTTATCTGACCCACTACATATGATCCATACGTCGGTAAATCCAAATTTGGCAGTAAACTGGTATTTGCTTTACCATTATAGTAACCCCAAAAATCTTGCGAAAGTGACTTTACGGAAGGTACCTGATTTGGGCTGTTGTAATTAAAAGAATGAGCTTTATAACTAGTACTATCTGCGGAATATTCTATTACTTGATCTAATTTTAATCGGCAATCATCAGGTGAAGAGGTGGTACTATTTCCAAAATAACTTTGATTAAAAACTATTTTTTTGAGCACTTTGGCATTATAGTCCTGTATAACGGCTTCTGTTATACGTCTCGCGCCGGTCATATCCTTCCTGTCTGCCAAAGTATAAAATTTTAAGGTTTCAGCTGGTGTTGTGATCCCTGTTAGAATCCGGGAATCAACTGTAATAATGTTGTTTGCCGTTTTCCATCCCGGATTGAACTTAGCTGCATCCGCGCTTGCATCGACATTTAGGTGGTCCGTTTCAACATATTGATTAGAATATGTTTGATCGCTCGCATAAGTAAATGTGATGTCTCCTGCAGGAGTTATTATTTTCGAAAGATACCAGGCTGAGGTATAATTTAATAAAGTAGGGGGTGAATTGTCATCGGTTGTAGTTTCCTTCACATCGAAAATATATTCGATTCCCTTTTCGTCGGTAATTTGAAAGCTACTCAGCGCATTATCCATCACCTTTATCTGTATAGCCGGTTGATCAGGTATGATATGGGCAACATGAGCAGAGGTTGCATCAACTACAAATTTTCCCGAGTAACCCGCAAAATTGAAATAAAAAATATCTGGTTGAGCATCAATTGTCCCGCTACAAAATCCTTCCGTAGTCACTTCATTACTGCTTATATATTGGTTAGTCCAGCTTGCATGGCCCCAATATCCCATTGTACCCTCATCAGGGAGGCCTTTTACAGTCCGGGTAATTACCCCACCTGCGTTTAGAGCCCAATTCAAGCCAATGTTGCCCGATTTCTCTTCGACTTTCAAACCTTGACAATGATAGGAAACACTTACTGGAAGTGAAAAATTACCAAGTTTGATGTCATACAGCGGAATACTTACATTCGGTGTACCTGCATATAAACCGACTGCTATGTCGCCGTATTTACCTAAAGTTGCCGCGTTTGGCGAGGGTGGGGTTACTTTAGGAAGATCCATACGTGGATCGTAGGTAGATTGGGCACGGGCAATATCAAAACATAGTGTGCCCAGTAAAAACAGGAAAAGCAATTTCTTATTCATTGAAAATTGTGATAAAGATTACGGTACTTAAATTGATAAAGAATTCAAGAGATTGGAACCTAAAACAAGGTGCTGTTTAATTCCTTTAAAGCGAGTGTGATGGTTTTGATAGGGGTCATGGTAATTGCGAGTTTTGGGGTTTGAGGTATTAAGTTACTTACTACAATAATAAAAAATAGTTTTTAATATTTCACACCGTTTTTTCACGGTATTTTTTAAATTAATGTTGTCTTAATGAACAAGAGCCCCTATTATTCAGAAGCAGGCACTCTGCACGCTATTAGTAAGTTTGTTTGCTCTGCAGGGCCCGGCCGCTGGTATATACAAAGTTAAGTAACCGGGTTTAATATTGTGGTGACAGTGTTTTGTCAGTACTATTCAAAATGTAAGAAGCTGATAATCAGGCGTTCAATTATGTTCAAAAGTGTTCATGTGCTGAACATGAACGCAAAGCATGTCTGATTATCAATTATTTAGTTTCTAATATTCTGAAATATCTACCATTCTTAATCCTGTCAATCCTAAAATCATGTCACGGGTTCGCCTTCGGTCTATTAATCATATTAATAAATAACCGGTACGCTCCTGGCACACCCGCAGGCAACTGCCTGAAAAACGCCAGCGAGGTATAAACAAACCGCCCCTTACCATATTGCGTGGTGATCAGCGCGCCGTCTTTGGGTGATTCTCCCGGATCGGCCATTTGCAATACTTTTTGATATTGCGGATCGGCATCTTTGGTAAAATATAACCCGCGTTCCTGCACCCATCCGTCAAAATCAGACTGACCGATCTTATTCGGGTAATTCAATACCGGGTTGTTCGGGTCAATAATGGTGATCTTGGCATTCTCATCCGTTACGCGTTCATTCACCACCTTAAACGGATACGGGCCAATATCCCTTGTCACCAATCCATTACTATTATTATACTGAACCAGCAGGTTTCCGCCATTTTTTGCATATTCCAATAATTTTGGCTGCTCAATAGCCATACGGGGATTTGTATTATAAGCCCGCACACCTACCACAATAGCATCATAAACAGAAAGATCGCCATTTAAAATCTCGTTTTCTTTCAAGTCATGCACCTCGTAGCCCACCTCGCGCAATGCATCTTCTACCAGGTCACCGGCGCCATCAATATAACCTATTTTTTTACCGGCTATCTTCAGGTCAAGCTGAACTAATTTAGCCTCAGCCTTAGGGAAGATCGTAATGTTAGGGACATGATTATAGTGTATAGATAATATACCATAATTATATCCTGTGTTGTCGTTGTCGCAGGTCACTACTGCATTCAGGGCGCCCGTTTGCGATTTGAAGCTTGCCGGCGTAACCATAAAATCTTGCTCCCATTCATCGCCTTTATTTTTGTTTTTAAACTCTGCCCGTTCCGGACTTATTTTCCATCCCGGCGGCGCATCCAGAACGATGTTCCCGGTACCTATCTTTTTAAAGGCCTTTAGTTTTATCTGTACTGTTTGTGCCTGCTGTGAATTGAAGATGTATACTTTATCCTGGATAGTGGCTGTTACTGGTGGCGCTACCTGCACAGGCTGATATATCTCTCCTTTAGCCGGATCGGTATATTTATAAACCAGTTGCCGTTCAAATTGAATAGGCTTGCCTTCAACAACAAACTCATATTTCACATTTGGCATATCAGGGTTTTCCGGATTACCCACCTTGCGTTCATCCTTAATCATATATGAACCTATCCCATGCGGTTCTTCCAGCCAATAGGGCTGTGTAATTTTTTCAGCCTGTATCCTGCTGTTAAAAGTTTGCACCTCATTGGTTGGTACTGTTTTACCGCCGTCAAAATGCAATCCGTCCACCTGTGTCAGTTTCACCCTGTCGTTATACCTGTTCAACACCTGCGAACGTATTTCAATACTATCTTTTAACCCATACGTCTCTCCGGCAGCATAGCTTTCAAACCATAATCCGGCGCACGAGGCTATCAATTCGCTTAGCTCTTTTGATTTTTGAGCACGCCAGTAATTATCTGTTATTTTTTCAACCTCATCATATAACTTAACTAATGCCGCAACAGATTTATCAGGATGATTGGCATCAAAATCCTTACGTATCTTATCAACATCCGTCCCAATGGCCGCACCACCTTTTACCCTGTCCCATGACGTATTCACCCCATCCATCAAATCACCCTTCGGCGCATCGCCCACAAGGGTTTTAAAATATTCGTAAGCATCGCCCCTTTGCCTCGCCGAACCAAAGCCTTGTGTTTTATGGTTCGACCGGCTTTCTGCTGCCAGTTCGCCATAACCTTTGCCCAATATCGGGTTATAAACACCCACATTCACTTTAAACTGATCAGGGGCTATGGTATTGGTATTGCCAAAATTAAAGGTGTTCCACATTACCCGTTTAGGCTGCCAGGTTTGAACATATTTTAATTGTTCAGGGAAACGCTTCGGGTCAGCCGCCGCGGTAAATGCCTCCTGCGCCAGCATCGCCGAGGCGGTATGGTTACCATGCCCACCTTCGCCGGTGGTAGGGAAACGGCAAATGATCACATCCGGCCTGAACTTGCGGATCACCCAAACCACATCGCCCAGTATCTTTTCCTTATTCCAGAAATTAAGGGTTTCTTCAGGTCCCTTAGAGAAGCCAAAATCAATGGCCCTGGTAAAAAATTGCTCTGCACCATCTACTTTGCGCGCCGCTAAAAGCTCCTGCGTGCGTATCAATCCCAGCAATTCGCCCTGCTCATTTCCAATAAGGTTTTGTCCGCCATCGCCACGTGTGATAGACAGGTAGCCCGTACGGTAATGCTTTTCCTGCGCCAGGTAAGCCAGCAGCCGGGTGTTCTCATCGTCCGGGTGGGCGGCTACATACAGCACGCTGCCCAGCACATCCAGCTTTTTAAAATTTTGCTCAATAGTGGCTATATCCGCCGGAGGGGCCGTTTGTGCAAATGCAGGGCTAAGGAGAAATAAGAATATTGCAGATAAAAAGGTTCGCTTCATATAAACAGGCTGAAAGATAGACCGATAATTTTAATACATCAAATGTAAAACAAAACTGTTACACCAATTATTAAGCAAATAACAAGTCATTTTGCCACAAAGTATGGTATGATAATCAAAACCTTACAATAAAATAACAAAAGTATCTTTTACATAATCAATCGATTGATTAATTTTGTGCCATTGAAAGAAATGGATAAAGATAAGATTGATAAGAAGGACCATATCCTTGATGTTGCTGAAAAGGTTTTTTCAGAACTCGGATTTGACGGCGCCTCCACCCGTACGATTTCGGGCGAAGCAGGCGTGAACATGGCTATGCTTAATTATTATTTCGGATCGAAGGAAGGATTATTCCTGGCAGTATTTAACCGGAAGATATCAGCATTCAAAAACCTACTGCAAAACATCGGCAGCGACGATACTATATCAGCCTGGGACAAAATAGAAAAGTATATTGATTTGTATGTGCAGCGTGTGGTAAGCAACAACTGTTTTCAGAAAATGCTTTACCAGGAGCTGGCGATGCAGCGCAGGGGTGATCTGGCCGACCAGATCGCAGGTATTTTGATGGCTAATGTTTTGGAGCTCAAAAAGATAATCCAGGATGGTATTGATAAAGGTGAGTTTAACGGGGATGTGGATAAGGAAATGGTGATCGCTACCATTTACGGTACTAAAAACTTTATTATAAATGCACCCCAGCTAACCACTACAATGCTGGGATTCGACATACAGGACGACAAAATACTGGAAGAAAAGCTGAAACCCAGGATTGAGGCTTATATGAAAAAATTGTTAAAAGCTTATTTAGTGAAAGAACATGATAACACAAATAAATAACCCCCTTAATCACCCATTTAAAAAAATGGTAAAAACCTTTTACCGGTTTGCTATCGCGATTACGGTACCAGGTTTAATGCTAAGTTCAACCGCTTCGGCACAGGACAGGACCCTGACCCTGGATGAGGCCGTGAAACTGGGCATCCAAAACAGCAAGGTATTAAAGCTGTCGCAGGCAAAAATTGATCAGGCTGTTTCAAAATACCAACAGGCTAAAGACGAAGTATTGCCTACCGGGAGCGCGAGCTATGCCTACAACCGCGCCCAGATACCTGCCAACCATCTTGCTTTAGGGCCAAGTACTTTTAATTTGCCTACCAGTGCAAACGCATATTTAGGCATCGTATCGCTGAAGGAAACAATTTATTCGGGCGGTAAATTAAAATACGCCCAGCAGTCGACTGATTTGCTGACCAAAGTATCCCGTCTGGATGCCGAAAAGGATAAGGACGAGATCGCTTATGACGTGATCAGCTCATTTTACAACCTGTACAAGGTATTGCAAAGCAAAAAAGTTATTGAACAAAATCTGAAATCGATAGACGAGCAAATACACCAGTCGCAACGCTTTTTTGAACAGGGTTTGGTGACCAAAAATGATGTATTGCGTTTTCAATTGCAGCGCTCCAATGTCGAACTGAACGGCATCGACCTGGAAACCAACCGCAAGATCATCAACTATGACCTGGATATTTTATTAGGCTTGCCCGAAACTACCCAGATCAATATCGATCAGATAAAAGAAGTGGACCGTCAGGTAGGTTCAGTAAGCAATTATATTGATACTGCTATGACCAACCGCCAGGAAGTACAGCAACTGGTATTGCAATCAAAGGTTGCCGAAACCAATATAAAAACCATACATGCCAATCAGTTGCCAACCTTGTCAGCTTCGGCAGCAGGTTATTATGTAGATGTTGCAGCTAATCCGCTTCCAAAATCAGGCAGTTATATCACTCCGCTAACAGTAGGTTTAACCTTCTCATGGAACTTCTCATCTCTTTGGACCAACAAGAACAAAATTACCGAAGCGAAGATCCAGCACGAACAGGTTACCATAGACCAGGGAATTACTGCTGATAACATCCGTAAAGATGTAAACCGCAGCTACCAGGGATATGAAGAGGCTTTGAGCAAGATCAAATTACTGCAAACCTCGATAGACCAGGCAGGCGAGAATGATAAGATCCTGCAATCAAAATACAAAAGCAATATAGCATCTGCAACAGACAGGGCCGATGCAGAAACTTTACTGTACCAGGCACAGATCAATCTTGAGCTGGCTAAAGCGGATGCAGGACTTGCTTACTATACCCTATTAAAATCAACCGGAAAACTTAATAAACAATAAAATTATTTTAAACTACCCATACAATGGCACAGGAACAAGAACCCAAAAAGAAACCAAACAAGGTTATACCTATCATACTCGGGATAATACTCATAGGGGGTATTATATTCGGGATAAAAGAATACATCTACTACGGCAAACACATTGATACTGATGATGCCCAGGTAGATGGCGATGTAAGCCCGGTAGTTGCCCGTGTGGGCGGCTATGTGGACAGCATCTTTTTTGAAGAAAACACCCACGTAACCGCAAACCAGGTTTTAGTAAAAATCGATGACCGCGACTATAAAGTAAGACTGGAGCAGGCAATGTCGGCACAAAAAGGTGCAAGCGCCGGTGTTGGTGTAGGCCAATCCCAAATAATAGCTACTGCAGCCAGTTCATCAAGCGCACGTGCCCAGGTGGAATCCGCTGCCGCAAGGTTAGAGAAAGCTAACAAAGATTATGCACGATATGCTAATCTTGTAAAGGATGGATCAATCACCCAGCAACAATTTGACCAGGCAAAATCAGACCGCGACGTAGCTGCTGCTACCTATCGTGCTGCACAGGATCAGTACAAAGCCGCTTTGGAGCAGGTTGGTACAAGCCGCAATCAATTAACCGTAACTAATGTAGGTGTCACCCAGCGCCAGGCTGATGTGGACTACGCAAAACTGCAGCTGTCATACACTACTGTCACAGCGCCATCAGCCGGTATTACTTCTAAAAAGAATATTCAGCTGGGCCAATTGGTACAGGCTGGTCAAACTTTGTTCAATATTGTAAATGATAACAGCTTATACATTACTGCCAACTTTAAAGAAACCCAGTTAACCAACATGAAGAACGGGCAAAAGGTAGACATCGAAGTAGATGCCTTCCCCGACCTGAAACTGCATGGCGAGGTATACAATTTCTCACCTGCTACTGGTGCTAAGTTCTCTTTATTACCTCCGGATAACGCTACCGGTAACTTTGTTAAGGTGGTACAACGCGTACCTGTAAAGATCAAGATCGATGCTGACAAAGAAACAATGGCAAAGCTGCGTCCCGGTATGAGTGTAAACGTTTCTGTTATATATAAAGACTAAAAATAATGGCCGAGACCGGTTTTAAAAAATGGATCATTACTATTACGGTAATAACAGCTTCACTTTTGGAGCTGATA
>Ga0307517_10000211_pt1 | contig 99240 bp, 103 predicted proteins | sample 23_EM_MG_FD_194515 | JGI IMG/M metagenome (GOLD analysis project Ga0307517, IMG submission 194515) | Populus trichocarpa ectomycorrhiza microbial communities from riparian zone in the Pacific Northwest, United States - 23_EM | ecosystem: Host-associated > Plants > Roots > Unclassified | place... | reverse complement strand
TTGGTTCTACATTTTATATTGTGTTTGAGACGGTGTTGAAGTTTCTTTTGTTATATTAAGGTTTTTCTAGGCCATACTTAAGGGTGCATGCCGGAGTTTTCCTGTAGTTAAATACGAAATAAACTCATAGGATTTTACAAAAAAAAAAAATCAAGGTTTCTTTTCTTCCGTGCACAACGGCAGTCCGCTTCATGCGACACATCAGCGAACTCGTAGAGACAAGCAGACTTCCACCAAAACTTCTGTAGCACTGCTTGGGTGCCCTAAGAGGGTGATAATTATTTCGATAAACTACTTCTGGAGGCTCCGAAATCACCCGTATTCAATCGAGGTACGTCTGCTATTCTCCTCATAGTCATCTTATAAGACACGGGACTAGGGCATCACTTGTAGATCCAAGGTTCCCAGGGTAGCGGTTTCGCAGAACCCGGGTACCAGTGCCGATATGGATAGTTCTGGGACAAGATTTCCCAAATTTCCATATCCGTAGAGGACTCCCTAATCTCACTTGTTCTTACAGAGCACTGCACAGATACTTCACAAGTTATCATACCGTGCAAGTACAGATGACCTATGCACAGTGCTACCTCTAACTAACTCTCTTAAAGTATTAGCAGCCTTTCTCCAGAACACACCCGCACCCCCCCTCCTAGAAAAGAAAAATCACCCTCCGAGACTACGCCACTACTACAGATAATATGGCATCAGGGCCTGCCCTTATACTGGCGAAGAGGAACTTGAGGACCGCCGTGAAGAAGACCTTGTCCACTATTTCCGCTGACAGCCTTGCTGTTCAATGTAAGGCCTTCCACCACCCACCGTTCGTATCCCTCAAATTATCCATCCTCAGTTATTTGTGCATATGGCACCCGTTATAAAAATCAAGAGGATAGCTCGAGCTCTAATGGCTGTCATAAAGCTCAAATGTGTATCGAGACGCTTCTGTCTCTCCCTGAGTACCAGTCCTCACGCCGGGTGAGCGTCTTTCTCTCTATGCCCGCCAAGGAGATAGATACCGCTCGGATCGTGGAAGACGGTCTGGAAAGCGGTACGTAATCATACCACGGTCCATCCCCAACTACCTTGGGATTTTTAGTTAATTCACCACAGGTAAACAACTATATGTACCCTACATACATCGCCAACCCCCGACTCAGCCGACTTTATCCGATCCCGCTTCAGCCTCTCTCCCCCCAAATTTGATGGATATGTTGTCACTTCACTCTCTTGCCGACTATCAATCCTTCAAACCGGACAACTGGGGGATACCTACAATTCCGGGTGATTCAATATCTGCGAGGCGCAATTGCTTGGAGGGCGAGGAGTCCGGGCTGGATCTAATAGTTATGCCTGGTGTTGCGTTCGATGAGGGCTTCAAAAGGCTGGGGCATGGTAAGGGATACTATGACTACTTCCTAGCTAGGTACGAACGGGTATTGAACGGGGACGGGGTTAGAGGAAAAGGAAGGATACCAATACTAGGTTCTTTTATACCCACATCACATGCCGGCTGTAACTCTTCGGATTCTGACCTATTGCAGTTGCTCTTGCGTTGAAAGAGCAATTATTTGAAGACGGGACTGTTCCAGTGGATGTCAGTGACTGGCCTATGGATTTAATCATTTCTGGGGACGGGAGACTTCTGCGAAGATAAATGATATCATAGTATAAAGGTTTCAGATTATGCTAGGCTGTCACAAGGACTTAATGCTTCAACTCATGATCAAGAGAACAATTTGTGTGCATTCATAACCCCAATCACGGTAGTGATGAGTCGCTGGTGGCCGGGTCAGACATGCCAAGAACGAAAAAAAGTGGACACAAGAGCATTGTCATTTAAGGCAAGCAACGCTGTGTGCCTTTCGTATGGCAACCACCTTGAAAAAATAAAATAACATCAAGCTCACTCCAAAAAGATCTCGATTCTTCCATACTTAATCCCCACCAACAACCACTGCCACCAACCCGCTCCTACTAATAGTCCTAATAATCTTGAGCACCGCACAACCTTTCATTAATCAAATCTCTACACATACACAGCATTTTCTCTCGCTAAATTCCACACGATGGCTTCGCCAAATGGGCCCTCTGATCAGTTTGCGCCCGTGCTCGCGGCTTTGGCGACTATGCAGGGCAACGTCGACCGGGAGCAAAAGTACCAAGCTACACAGTTCCTGGAACACTTTCAAAAATCGGTTGGTTATAATTTGGAAATTCTTGCTTTTTAAAGTCGGGGGGAAAGAGATGGGATGGCGGGAGTTCTGTGGCCGTTTCTTCCTCTGAGTGAGGCTCATTTCCTAAGATGATGGCGGGGTCATCTGAGGGGGGTGATGCGGGGTAACCCTGCAACAGGATGAGCAAGACGGACGGAGGGAAGGAAGGAAGGCGCTGACTGGAATAATTTTATAATATTAGCCCGAGGCATGGACTGTTGTGCACGCTATTTTACAGTCTGAGAACGCGGGTGTTGAGGCACAACTTTTTGCTGCGACAACATTGAAAGGAAAGGTTTGTTGGCTCAAAAACATCTTGATGACCGGGATTGACCGCGCTAATTATCCGCCCTCCTCTCTTCCTTAGATCACCTACGATATCCACCAACTGCCACGGGATGCTCTGGTAGATTTAAGGAATTCCCTGTTGAGCCTACTTGTTAGCTACCGGAACGGCTCACGCCCGATACGAACGCAATTGTGTGTCTGTTTAGCTAGTCTAGCCTTGCAGTTGTTGGAGTGGAAGGACGTCGTTAGTCTGGTAGTCAGCACACTTGGAAACGATGTCGAGAGTAGTGTGTGTTTGCTGGAATTTTTGAAAATCCTTCCCGAGGAGGTCACTGAAGGGAGGAAAGTTAGCTTGACGGTATGTAATTTGGGGTGTCAATTTTCTCCCATTTGAATTCGAGGATGAGGAATTGATGAAAAAATTAGGAGGAGGAGCTTGAGACGAGATCTCGAGAACTACTCACGGACAACGCCACAGAAGTGCTCAGACTTCTTGTCCAATATGCGCAATCAACAGGTGATTTCAATTTCCCCTGCATTTCCTCTCCTTTACTAGCCCTTCCAATCTACTAATTCTACCCCCACTACCATGGTTTAGCCGGATCTCCACCCAATCCTGCCTTGATATCGTGTGTAAACTCCTGGCTTCGCGAGATTCCGGTTCTTGATGTTATCGGAACCCAACTCATTGATGTTATCATCTCCGCACTCTCCTCAGACGCAGCTCTCGATCCTGCTGTCGAGTGCCTCTGCAATATCTTTCGTGAGACACGGGAGGTTGATGTATCACAGGAAGCCATTCGGATCTTATACCCAAGGGTTATGAATTTGCGGCCAAACATTCGTAAAGCCGTTGAGGCGGATAATTTGGAAACATTCAGGGGGTACACTCGAATATTTGCGGAGGCTGGAGAGGCTTGGGTGGTACTAATTGCACGCATGCCGACTGACTTTCGTGAATTGGTGTCAGCAATTGCTGAATGTGCTGCTCTAGATGCCGAACGCGATGTTATTTCACTAACCTTTAACTTCTGGTACGAGCTCAAAAACTACCTGGTTCTAGAGAAGTACATCGAGGCAAGGGTGAAGATAGCTGATATCTATTCCCAATTGGTTGATATCATGATTCGGCATCTTCATTACCCTAAAGGAAGCGAAGCGGACCCATTCGACGGAGATAGAGAAGCAGAGGAGAAGTTTAGGGAGTTTAGGCACTCCATGGGGGATGTGCTGAAGGATTGTTGCGAAGTTATCGGCTCGGCAGCATGTTTAGGAAAGGCTTACACTGAGATTCAGGCTTGGATGCAGCGTTACGCCACTAGCTCCCAGAAGCCTGTCAGTGGCCAAGTTGAGAATTGGCAGAGCCTGGAAGCACCCCTCTTCAGTTTGAGGGCAATGGGAAGGATGATTCCTGCGGATGAGGAGCAAGTCTTGCCCCAAATAATGACATCCTTGGTTCAGTTACCGGAACACGATAAGGTTCGATTCGCAGCAACATTAGTCTTGGGAAGATACACGGAATGGACATCAAAACATCCTACCTATCTAGAGCCTCAACTTAATTATATCACCAGAGGTTTCGAACATAACTCTAAGGATGTCGCACGCGCCGCCGCCATGGCTTTAAAGTTCTTCTGCCAAGACTGTGGGAAACTTCTTGTTGATCATGTGGGTCAACTCCACAATTTCTACGAACAGGTTGCTGGTGACCTTCCTATTGCCAGTTTGTACGAAGTCACAGACGGAGTTGCCCATGTTGTCGCGGCCCAACCACTCGACAAGATATATGATGCCCTAAGGCTGTTTTGCGAGCCCATTGCAAAAAGACTCATGGAGAAGGCAAATAGTGCCAATGACGACAAGGCTAAGTGTGAACTGGCTGGTACGCCCTATCAGGGACCCAATTTGCTCTCTTTCACGACTATAGCAACTAAGAATGACCCTATCCACACAGATTATATCCAACTCTTGACAATCTTCGTTCAAGTTGTTCACCCGCACGTTCCCCCGGGAACGTTGAATCCTATGATTCGCTTTTGGTCGGGGCTTATACCGGTCCTTGGGACGATTCTCGACAATTTCGTTGAATTCTCGCCTGTCTGTGAGAGAGTCTCAAGATGTTATAGGACGATGCTCGTAAGCTATAGGACTGATATGTTGCCACTTTTGCCTCAATTGGCGGAGAAATTGGTTACCTGTTTCCAGAAGTCTCATCAAGGTTGCTTTTTATGGGTTACCGGTGCAGTTATCAGAGAATTCGCAGATGAAGAGCTTGTTGATGAAGCAACTAGGGCCTCAGTTTACCAGTTTCTAGAGCAACAGTGTTTGAATATGTTCCGACTACTGAACACAAAGGCCGCTACTGAAATCCCTGATGGTTTGCTCCCTCCTATTTTGATCACAACCTCTCCTTTCAAAAACCTAACCCGCTAACGGGAGCTAGTTATTGAGGACTTCTTCCGCCTTTTGGTCGATGGTGTCATGTTCCACCCCTATAAGCTGATACTCTCCAATTTGCTGCAGCCTATATTTGAGGCTTCTCTCCACTCATTGAGCCTAGAGCAAGTCGACCCCCTTGTGGCCGTTTTACAGTTCCTTCGTGATGTGCTGGCCTATGGCCGTTCTTCCCCACCAACCAGTGCTTATCCAGATAATCCGAAGGAAGTTCAGGAAGCTGTGAAAGCCATGGCTCTAAGCAAGGGGGAGTTTATAACTCAGAAAATCTTGAGCGGGTTGATGTACTCCTTCCCGAGAGATTGTGTTCCGGATTCATCAGGAGTCTTGTTGGCTCTGGTTGAGCTTTGCCCTGAACCTTGGCTTCAATGGATGAAGCAGACTCTAGAGTTGCTACCGGCTGGAAGCATCTCTCCTACTGAAGCCCAGAAGTTCTTGACCACGCTTGAGGGGTAAGAAACGTCCTCACTAATGTCACCTGATCTTACCGAGGCTAATGATGAACCCCCCAACTCAGTGCTGTCTCCACAAGAGATTTCAAGAAAATCCGGTACTCCCTTCAGGACTTCACCAACTGGTATAGGCGTAAGAACGTAAGTCGAGTGCTTCCTCTCTAATACTTTGACACAATTGCCGCTCAATGTCCGATATTAACCCCCCATTTTCCAAAAAGGTCACACCCAGAACTGCTATTACAGGAATTGAAGGCATCGAAGGCTCTCGTTTCTCATTCAGCGAATAAAGCACCCCTCCTCCCACTACCTACATCCCTAGCGAACGACGGAGTGTCACAATATTCTAGATAAAAAAGTTACCCTTCATGGACCAGATCTGCTACTTACTTTACCACAACAACCATCACTTGTAAAATCAGTCCAGTCGTGAAAAAAAAACATTTTTTTTCTATCAGCTTTCTTTCCTTCTCAATTTCACTTTCCTGGTGGGGCCTATTGTTTTTACCCTTCTCTCTGTTTTATCTCTCTTCTCTCCTACTCCCTTTTCTTCCATCTCCTTCTGACCACACCAGACACTGCCGCCATTTTCCTCTCCTATTCACTACCTTTTTAAGTTTCTTGCTTCCTGTTGTTTTTTCTCTTGTCTAGAATAGGGTAGAGCGAATGATGGTGGAAAAACGAGGAAATTGAAAAATTAATGATGAGCTCTTTTTTCCGATCCAAGTGCGGCCGATTGATGTGCTCGTCATGTGATTTGAAGAAGCCCCCCGCCGCTATTGCTTGTTCAGGTTCACGTGACACGAATACCTACGGGCTGCGCCTACTTGCAGAAGATTGAGAAATGTCGCAGGCAGTCCGCCAGTGAGATGGGGAGGGATGTTCGTTCTATCATACAAGGGATAAGCTGTTTTATATTATAAGTGATAGATAAAAGTGCTCTTTTCAAAGCTATAAAAATAAAATAAAACAAAAAACCACGGTAGGCGATGGGCAGAAGCCACAACTCGGAACAAAAAACATGCGCAGATAGCCAGACCAGCAAAGCGCAATCCCATCCCATCCCACTGCGGGGTAAATATAACTATGTATGATACAGTAGTCAACCGCAACCAAGCGAAAGTCGGGTCAAGCAAACCCAAATACTCGAGTTATATAGCATCATACGGTACGATGCATAACTTGTGGGATTTAACTTTTTATTTATTTATATTTATTCTTCAAAAAAGACACATATCAACAATTCACCCTATGCATCATCCCTTTCGTTCCTTGCCTTTTCCTTCCCGCAACCCTCCCGTTCAACAAACAAAAACAAAATAAATATAATAAAAACATAGACTAGATTAGATTAGATTCATCCGAGGGCTACATTTACATAATATTATTATCACGAAAAAACCTCGTCATAAATAAATAAATAAATAATAATCAAATAATTGATCAAATAAATGAATAAAAAATTATCAGTTCACAGTAGGCTGGGGAGTTAAATTATCATACTGTCCCCCCGAGAAGAACCGTACATACCGTACGTACGCAGGAATTTCTCGAGTTCTTGGCGGCAGCAGGATCTCCCGGATGGTTGGTTTCTATTTACTGACTGACTCAGTCTGACTGTACTGTACTGTGGTTTTGGAAAAAATCGGTTGGGTTGTTCAAGGGGAGTACTAGTACCGTACTGTATGATACCGATACCGGTATCATACTTTGCGAGGCATCGAGCTATTTAAATATCCCGGGTTTTGTCCCTCCGTTTCTCTCCCCCTTTTTCCCCCTCCCCTCCTCTTGGATCGCTTTTTCTTCCTTTTCTTTGCGGTAGTTTTTCCCCCTTGCCAAGTCGTGTCGAGTCACCAGAAACCAATACAAGCCAAAGAGGAGGAGGAATCCGCCGGTCGGTCGATTGGTCGGGGGGGGCGGGTGAATATGTAAGTACAGAGGACAATTATACAACAAGGTAGAAGGTAATATACAGAGTCGATAGTATAGAAAAAAAACAAGAAGCAAAGCAGTGATAGCAAGCATAAGGTTTTCGTGTTTTTTTGTTTATTGCCGTTCTGGTTCTCGGATTGGAAAACGATTTTTTTCCCGTTCCGCTCAACCCACCTTTTCCACAACCCAGCCGGGCAAAATACATGTATAATATATAAAGAAGAAGAAAAGAACACTTCTTTAATCCCTCCTTCAAAGCACAAAAAAATGAAAATTTGAACTCCGATTCTCCCAGCCCAGGCTTTAAAAACACATGATGAAATAGATAAAGTTTTGTTTTTCCCAGTGAAAGGAGAGGAGGCGACAGCCATACATAAAAGTGACAAGGAAAAAGTTATCCGTAACCATGAAAAAAAGAGAAGAGAAGAGAATAGTTGAAAAAACCAATGAAAAAAAATAGCCCCCCAAGAACCTAATAATGAAATATGGATACTAAAGGATTCATACATGAAGTGACAACCCGTGACATAGGAAAAGAGTAAATGAGACTAACGTACACTGCTACTCAACGAAGCCGTTCTCTGGTCCTTCGGTGCAGGAGGAACCCCAACTAGTTCCGCAGCAAGCTTTGACGAGTTGATCGCCGGAGGCAGCGGTGCTGTTGCAATTGACAGCGTACTCGATATAGGGTCAGCAATGCTTATGGGTTCCTCCATCAACGGCACCACAGGTGGTTTGGACAAATTTGTCGAAGTCGCAGGGCCCTCATTCGTAGCTTTTACACTGAATTTCTCGTCACTCTTCTCAACGGGATCTGCCCTGTGCTTTCTTTTACCGTAGTCTTCCAAACTCATCTTTTTCGTCCTTGTTGGGCTGGGGCTGACAATGCTGCTATTTAGGGCAGATACCGACTGATTGACATAGTTGGGGAATACCATCAAAGGTGGCTGAATTGAGGCGGAATGGGGAGCTGAAGGCAATGAACCTTGCGGGGTGGGTGTCAATGGTCCATTGGCAGCTCCTGAGCCAGGCGGCAGCTGTACCTGTAAACTGGAGTTTCTATATCCATTCACCCGAGGCTTGTCCTGTGGCAAATTTAGTCGTGCCTTTTCTGAAGATTGCTTCCCTGGAGCGGGCATAGACTGGGTTGACAGCTTATCCAAATCAGTAGAAAAAAGATCCGCCAACGCAGGACCGGGGGGTCGAGGTGATGAAGGTGATCTGGCAGCGCTAACATCAACCATAGTAGCGGGCACGTCAGGTGTAATTGTGGCTTGACTCAATAGAGGGTTGGTACACGGAGCAGGCAAAGTTGCCGGGGGTAAAATCACATCTAAAGATCCCTTTGCGTCTGGGGAAGGTGAGACTGTTGTACCCCGGGCGGACCCACTGTTGGAAAGTCTTGGGATTTTAGGAGAGGATGTATTTTCGGGGTCCTGGGAAATTGCACCAAGTTTTCTTTTTTTATCTTCCAACACAGCTGCAGCGGCTTCTTCTCTATCTCGAAGTAAACTCTGCATCAACCGCTTCCGAAGAGGTAATCGCGGCGGTCGAGGAGGTGCCTTCGCGGCAGCCGGTGACCACCAGGGAATTTCTTCTTCGATAGGATCCGTTTGTATTGCCTTGTTTTTATACTGCGGACGTACAGGCCTTACGACAGTTTTAATAGCGTGCTTGGGCGTATCAGATCCTTGGACCAATTGACCGACCGGAGAATAGGAAGCCGTTCGGCGGGTTGTCCTCTCATCCGAACTGACAGGGGAATCCGATGCTCTCCTCCCGACACCGGCATCAGTTACAGAGTATTCCACAAAGCCGTGATTTGGGCCAGATCCTTCTGTAGGTGGTGAGTGTGGCAATCTCGGTTTGGGGGGCATATTTCTCTCACTTGAATCAGCTACTTTTATCCAATCTTTCGTATCGATACCCAGATTATGCAAAGATGATGTGCCAGGGGTGAGAGAAACCGTGCTATTTCTCTTCCTCCGCTTCGCAGTCTGGGGCTGTTGCTCCTCCTGCTGCTGCTTTTCTATTCGTGATAAGACATCCTTGAATTTCCTAGCTTCGCGCCCGGTCATCTCACCCTTCTCGACAGCAACATCTTGAAGCATTGAAGGTGTAAGATCACGACTTCTCGGCTTCCCTCGTGATGATGGCGGTGAAACGGATCGGCTTTCTTCGTCTTCCTCCTTTTTCAGCGGAACAGACTGGCGGTCGGGGCTTGGCCGTTTAGAATTAACCATCGATTCGGTAGATGCATTGGTCTTGCGTTGCTTACGTGAATTTCCGTTTCCATTAGGGGGCTTGCTAATGGCCGCTTCACCACCAGCCATCTTCTTGATTTGGTTAACAAGGCAGTCTTTCCCCTCCAAGCAAGCGCAATCTCCCATCTTGTGAGTCAGCTGCTGTATCCAAACGGCCAGCTCTTTCAGATGTTCATTGCTTAGCCGATGAAGGTCAAGTCCCTCCTTGGCGGATCGACGAGACTCTAGAGCTCCAGTCCAATCCCAGCTCACAGTGAGTTCAGTGCCGGGCTTCAGCGCCTGGTTAGCATATAAACCAAAACATATCTCAGAATGATCAATGACGACCGTCTTGAGTGCCAGGTTCGGACGACAGCTTCGCCTCACAAAACGTGCTTCCGATCCGTACCGTCGAGCATCCACGTAAATAGGGAGATTCGGATGAAACAGAACGTACGGCCTTGGGTGATTCCAAGAGGAATATTGATTTGCGCGATCTCTTTTATAGGAATCTTGGAAACCAACGACTCCTTTATAGATGGTAATCAGATCACCTTGAATACAATCTGCTCCGAGCAAAAGACGCCGTCTGGAATGTTCGGGATTGGACCTAGAATTTTCTGGGAGAACCTGAGACGATGCTTTTGGTAAGCCGAAGGAAGCCAGCTCTTGTCGATTAAGGCTGTATCGTTCGAGAGGGTTGGGCACATCCGGGCTGGGTACGGGCATTACCAGAGCATGGAGGAACCGCTGGACATCGTCACCAGTATATTTGTTCGGGCTGTTACCCAAGTCAGTGAATCCTTCTCTGAGACATCTTGCCGGCTTCTCAGGGTCGGTATCACTTTCTGTTTCGCCGTTACGGGCGGACGGAGTTTCAGGGGTGACATTTGTATTGGGGGCATTGATGGGGGTAACGGAAGAGTTAGGTCCGGTGTTATTATTTGGCTGGGCCGGGGCTCGTTGGCCTCTTTTCCGTGAGGGTTGTTGCTGCATTTCCTTCGGGCTGACTGATTTGCCAGGTCCTTGTATACCAGTCTTCTCCGTAGACGATGAAATCTTTCCAGACGTGATGCCATTTGTGCCATTCGCATGCTCCTTCTTTTTGTAAGACGTTCCAGCCGGCCGCTTCTTTTTGTGACTCCTTTTGGCCTGCTCCTCTTCCCTTCGCTGCCGTTGAATATCTTTGGCCTTTTGAACATCCAAAGAACGTGGGAAGCACTTGGGGCAGTAGTAATCAACGGGCAGATCATCTTCATCGGGTTTAACGCAGATGACATGCTGCCAAGTACCGCATTTGTCGCAACATACCGTGAACCCATCATCATCAGATATTTCGCAGATGCAATCAATTACGCCGGAGGTGCCTGCGGCGTCTTCAGGGGTAGTTGTCGAGTTTGCGAGGGAGGGAGGCTGCGAAGGACCAGGAGTCGATGGAAGGGTAGGGTTCTCGGTCATTATCCTGCGTAAAAACAGCCTCTCTGCGGCTTCTTCTTCGAGGGGATTTGTCGTCTTCAGCAGTGATCTGGTTTGAGACTCATGTCGTAGAAGGTGGCAGAGAGGGATTGAGAGATGGCGAATTTAAGGAGGAAATGTCGAGGAAACTGCCGACTCCGTCAGCACTGCCATATCGGACGGAGGGCAAGAATTTTCTTTTTCCCTAGAGCAGTCCTCTTCCTCCGTGTGGAGAAGAGTAAAAAGGGGTGGAGGGCCGAACGAAACGAATAGGGAGCGAGGATAGAGCTGACCTTATAAAAAGATTTTCGGATTCAAGGGCAGGGGAAAAGGACAGGCGTTCCGAGCCGACCAAAAGCCCCCTTTACTAAAATTTCCTTCTGGTTTACCGTCCGTGGCGACGATGAGGAGCGGGGGCAAAGGTGCACGCGCGTGTTTGTTTCGACCGCGGACCCGGCAAAATCGATGACGAGCTAGGGCAAAATCGATGGGCAAATGATCCAGCGGAGAGATGAGAAGCAGATGTATTGTGGTAAATGGGTTTTCGAGTCCAGCAAGATTTACTCTTTGTTCAAGCGCCGACACCAAATTCGGAGGAAGAGACGATTTTTTTGAAGATGATGGCAAGGATGAAGAAGGATGAATCGCCTTCTCCTATTTAATTTTTAATTCCTAGCGGGAGTCGATTGCTCTTGGGTGTTAGGTTGGACAGAAACGCTGTTTAAAGATGAGAAGGGTGTTGGACGGGATGGCAGGCTGTTGAATGTGTGAACGAGGAAGGGATGGAGGGAAGATATGGGTGGTGGTGGTGGTGGTGGTGGTGGTGGAGCGAGAAGGAAGTGGTGGAGGAGGAGGAGTGAGTAGGGAGAGGGTGAAAGGTAATGGGGGAGGCGAGTGAGCAAGGAGGGGAGCAGTAGCGGTAGGAGTACGACTCGTGAAGAGGGCGAACAGGAGTGTGTGAGGAGAGAGGAGAGTGAGTGAGAGTGAGTGAGAGTGAGAGTGAGAGGGAAAGAAGGTGAGAGCGCAGTTGTTGCAGCAGCAGCAGCAGCAGCAGCAGAAGCACCAAAGCAACGGGCGAGAGAGAGGACGAGCACAGGAAGCAGCACCGAGCAGAGCGAAGCAACAGCAGCGAATGTGGACAGAAGGGGGAAAGGGCGGATGGGCAAAGTGAACCACGGCTGGCTGGGCGAACAGTGGGAAAGTGAGTTTGAATGGTGAGCGAACGAAGACTTACCTCCAAATCAATATTTGGAAATCATCTAGCCCTTTTGGGAAGCCTTAGCTGTAATAAAAAAAGGAATAAATTCTCAAAATTCCCCGTCTCTGCTATTTTATGTATGTACGGATGTGAGTAAGTCCAAATTTCCCCCCCCTTCCCCCCAACACCAGAAAGTGAAGGGGGGGAAGGAACATCGATATCGAAGCTGTGCAGGGGCGGCATCCTGGCAAAGACCTTTGGCTTGCTCTCCCGACGGCGTCTCTGATGCCAGACGAGAGGGAGGATAAGTATGTAGGCTGTATAGATGGCTCCACCGGAGCCCGAGTTAGTGGGGATGATGGAATAATAAGAAGTGTACGAGGTTGAATGAAAGGAAAGTGACGGGCAACAGAACAGAGGAAGCGATGGAGAGAGAGAAAACAGCGGTCAAAGTAACAGGAGAAAGGTAGGTGTCCTTTCCAGAGTGATCCCTCACCCCCTCATGTCGGTGTCTGCGACAAGAATCCCTCTCTCTGGCCTGTTGTGGCCTCGATTTGTACCCTGTATGTATGCTCCGTTGGGAAAAGGGAGAGGGAAAAGGTGGGTGTGGGGGAACGAAAACAAATGAAAAAAAGTAAAAAAATTGTATGGACCCAAAATCAGGAGTTCGAAGGGAGGACAGGCGCTTTCTTCCTTGTCGCCTTCCTTCCATCGTCAAGATGAGCTAGAACAACCTGGGGAAAGAGCGCTGATTTCCGATTCAGGGAGGGAGGAATAAAAATAAATCGAAGAGACCACCACCATCACTTTCTCCTGCCCACCATCTTTTACCCAAGTGCACCACCCATATGGTACCGTAATCCATCATCATCACCGCCATACGAGGAGTCAGAGGCAAACAGGGATCCTGGTGCTTTCCCCTCTTCAACCTCCAAAGAAGCAAAAAAAGAAGAAGGAATGGACTCGAATAAAAAAAGGAACAAAATTCAACAGAAAAAGACAGAAAAGGGAAGCAGCGCTCTCCCTTTGGAGCAACATCAAACCTGAGTGAATGGTTGGTGCGGGGTTTCGCATTCCGGCCAATTGTCGTGCCGCTTTCTATTCCCTTGGCTTGCTTCTATTCCTCCCCATGCGTGCTGATGCTCTCGCTAAGGTCACTGGGGGGCCGGTGGGCAAGCAAACCACCAGTTACAATGAATCCCCCCCCCCCCCGAATAGCAAAACTCTCTGGGGAGGTTTCCTTGCTTCCATCCTGCCCGTTCAGTAGACTATCCCGATTCAAATGATCTCACACTCTCGTGGTCACAGAAACCTTCCGAGTGATTTTGTTTAGGGTGATGATGGTGATGATGTCGACGAGGTAATTCGTGGATTATCGTAGAAATCAACTTTTCCTGTTGCAGCGAGAGAGCGGCTGAAAGTTGCGGTGGTGAAAGCGGACAGGGTGCTGTAGCTCAGCCCCCCCAACAGCAATTCTCGAACCGCATCCGGCCATTGAATAAAGGGGGGCAAGGGGGGCAGAGATTGGTTGATAAGGAGATGTGGCCTCCTTCTCTCCAATAGCCTCAAAGCGAGCAACACGATCAGTGTCCGGTGCTGCGCAGCACAAGCATGGTACCGGTAGAGTACCGGTATCGAAAAATGTTCGAAAGGGTGGCTCCATTCTCGATTCCCACGCCCTAATATACTCTATCATTCGGAGGTCCCTTGTAAACTCACAAAAAAGGCCTTTCATGCATGTTTCTCCCGCCTCCGCCCTCCCTGGGTTCATAATGGACCCCCCATCAGTATTCCTGAGCACGCCCAGTCACACCCCTCTTGACCAATCACTTGGTATCACTCGAAATTTTGTTCAATCCAGCGCGTCGGGGAATGCCAGTGCTTTATCTCCAAACCTGTGAAAATCTCTCTCCCACCCACCCCTCCATCGATATGAGTTCCTTGCTTGTATGATACCGGTACCACTGTGTGGCCGCGGTGCGCTGCAGTCACCATTCCTTTTGATTTCGATTATTTATTCTCTACCTATCCTGGATTGGGTTTGATTAGTCTTCATGGGGGGAATGCGCACCCTATGCAGGAAGTAGCAAGTTGCCGATGTCGAATCTCGCTGGTTGGGTCCCCCCCCCCCTTTCCCCCCCTTACAGCCACATGCACCACCAATGCACAAAGCCACAACTGGGCAATAGAATGAAATCTTTCTCTGCGAATGAGGGTAGCGTAGAATTCATCACAACGAATCTTCACAAGGAAGCTGAGGTCTAACCCCACTCCCTCCCATTCCGGCATTACAGTACTGGGGAGGAGATGGACGCTCCAAAGTTTGGGTCATTGCACATCGAGCGTTCCAGAGTAAAAAGAGCAGGGGTCAGTGTTTTAGGCGTCTTTTCTGCGCTGTATCTTGCGTTGATGTGTCGTAGTTTCTCTTCGCCTGTGCTCGGGAACGCCAGGCTGCCATAATATGACCTAGTCCTGGGGTCAGGTGGTTCATGTCGGCATCTTTCAGCGCATGGGCCAAGCGTACCTGGCTTTTCTAAAAGCTTATATCGCAACCCAAGCACGACTTCCCACATGTAATTTATCCGATCTACACCGGGGTTAGAGGGGTTTAGATACCGTGGGTTCCGTCATTCTTGTGGTACGTACTTTTGCTGGCCGTTTTTTTGACGCAAAGTGCAAGTCATAATGTCGCACTCGGTCAAAGGCATCTGTTCTTGTTGTGCTCTGGGGGAGAAGTGGCTGGGTAGTTGCTCGAAGGTGGTGAGAAAAGCATACTGCATGTTGCCTAGCTGGGGCGTGCACCTTTCTTTCTTTCTTTCTTTCTTTTTTTTGACTTTGATCATTGGAGTGGTCATGGGATCCAAACTGGGCAATGGCTTCCGACTGAACACGCTCGAAGCACAATATCGGACGAAGCTCCCCTCACCAGGCTCAAAGGATCTCTGGGTGTTTCACCTCACCACCCCTGATATGGTCTACCAGTTCGTGGCTTAATCGAGTCCCCTCTTCTGTTACTATGCATTTCTAGCGGGGCTTATCAGTATTCACCCCTCACTTTGTTTCTCTCTCGCAGAAATGTTTCATCGGGCTGATGGGTGCTTGGCTGCCTTACGGTAAGCGGGATACATGATGGCGTAACAAGTTGATCACAGTGGTAAGGATGCTTTGCGATATGAGCTAGGGACGATCGGGATAAGAATATTGATATGATGTAAATCATCAGATTCTAAAACTAATATAATCCCCTAAGCTACGGAAAGGGTGTCCACGTATGACTTTCGGTACTCATTCTCGTCGACCTCAGGGCTCCGGTTCAAAGGAGTCCATTTGGGCTAGGTTTTGTAATTAATATGGTGGACGGAGGCGATAGATTGGTGAAAGGGAAAGAACCTACCTCCTCACGGAATAGTCGCATCGCCTTGATATACTATATTCTCATTGGCATCAGCGGGCCTCGAGAACCAACGACTTTCTGGAATGGTAGGGCTATACGTTATTTTTATCAGTGGTAAACCTATGGTAGATTCCTGCTGGGAGGATAATCAAATCGCCTTTGACCACCCTGATCCTCACCCAGCGGTCATCCTTGGATCGAACATCGAAAAAACCCTCGCCGTCCAGGATATATCTTATTTCCTCATCCTCGTGTATGTGCTCGTGGAAGAAGATTTTCACTTTGTCTTCGTAGAGATCACCGAGGGCACTCGGGGATATTGTGCACTCATCGCGATTCTTATAGCCACGCTCAGCGGCAAGAGCGTTCACATCATCAACGGAGCCGAAATGGCGAGTCAACACACCGATCTGGTTGAGCGCGGCTTCGGAAACGACGACTCCCGAGTCGTGGTCCTCGCGTTGGTCCTCCTGTAGGGGGTGGGCGTAGTTAGAAGAGTTTGCCTTCGTCTAAAAGAATGCCTTTACTTCATTCCTTCGTAAGGGGAAACTAACTGTGCTATTATCGTACTCGTAGACCTTCATGATAGGATTGGTGATGAAGCTTTATGATAGGCTGTAGGACAGATAACGGGTGGGATGAGGTCGGATGATTCTGTTCAGGAGAAGGGGAGGGAGGAGTTTTGGGGTAAGGGGCTTCGCAGCGGGCCGTACTAGCCCTTTTGACTTCTTGGGTATAGCCGTTTGGTGTTTTTTCCACCCGTGTAAGCCCGCACTGCGTTTTTTTATATAGTTTTTTTGGGAATAATTGATTAATAGGCAGAACGCAGTCAGCTAATTTTTTTGTTCCCTTAAATCCCGAATATATATATTTGTAAAAATTTAATACAGGAGAATCCGCTACCCTCGCACAATCAACTTCTATTATTGCTATGATAGATGTGAAAAAGGCTCCGACGGGCAGCTGAGTCGAGATTCTCAAAGGTTATACCTTTCCTAGTGCTTCTACAACACCCTCACACCTCATCGCACGATGGACATTCCTGACTCCCGTTGACACCTCCCCGATTTCCGCAGTCTTACTACTGGATACTATTATCGGGCAAGCATAGCCGGTCAAGACCCCGAAGAGGGGTAAGCGCGGAACCGAGGCCCCGAAAAAAAGCGCAATCTTCAACATGAAGGAGAACAAATGGGAAGAAGCATGGAAGGGCAGTCATCGAGGTTATTTTGAAATTGTATCCCCCATAGCACCACTCGGGCACTCGACAGTGGCGTTTGCTTGCGCATTTGGCAATTGCTGGTGGTGCTTGTCTGCGTATTTGGCGGGTCTTGTGTCTTTCGACAGTAAGCCTTAGGGTACAGCAGAGTGATGCCGGCGTGTTTGTGTAGTATCATAAGAGTAGGTTCCGGCCGTAGTGTTTTGCCCCACGAGGAGGGCCGTTCAAGGATACTTAAGAAGCTCCAAGTTTAGTGGCTGGGTGTGATCGTGAGAATCTTGCGTGTGTTTGTGGTGTTGAACCCCACTCTGACCTTCCTGAACAGGAAGACGAAAAGCGGGGTAAGGAGATCTGTGGCTGTGGAGTTTCTTTTTCGAAGTCTACTCGAACAGAACCAGAATGGATTCAATATTTGCGCTCAAGCCATTCTGTGGCTATGGAGGTTTCACACTTTACCCCACTGATATCGCCTGATTAGTTCGAACATCCCATATCAAAGGAATAGTAAGCTCATTCATAGAAGGTTGACCTACCGGTGGCACATCAGCGGATTTGAGTTTTGCTGGGCTGACGATAAACCGACGGTGCTGCCTCTTGGAGTCTCGAGGTCGAAAAAAAAAACGGTGCCTGAAAGCAGGTTCAGAGGATTTTTCCGCCAATTGTTGCATGGCCGGTAGTTTCCATGCGGCCTGCTGATGCCACCAACTACTGCCGCCCTACTTACATCTAGCACGTGAATGGCCTTCGAGTTTGAGGCCATTCGTGCTAGTATGGGAAATACTAGATAAACCCGATTAAACCCAACCAAAATCGACCATACGGAACGGATTGCTGCTGATTGGAAAAATGAAGTCTATGGTATCGTTACGTCAACGCCCATTACAAGTATCATACCAGGACAGTACTGCATGAACGAATTCCCTGCCTGAAGATTGACCTCACCTTCTTCTGAATGTTTACTTGAGAATTCATCCCTTAAACCCGACTCGGGAACTGGTTTTTCGACCTCCTGCTTTCAGAGGGCAGTATCGGCGGTTTATCTTCAATTTGGTAGGACTTAAGTTTATTGATTGAACATGTCAACTTTCTGTGAATGGGCCTGTTCCCTTGATAGGAGATGTTGAACCAATCAGGGCTATAGTCTTACCTATGCCGTGTTAAAGGTATCATACCTGAAATTCGGTATGCCGGTGGATAAAGGGATAGCGCTCGCAAGGTAATTGGCGATGTGAGAGGTCGGCGGGTGGCTAGTCACTTTTCTGCTGAGCTTTCCCTGTCTGCCCCTTCATCGCCCATCATCATTCCTTGAGCTCTGGGGATAAATCCCAACATTTTTTGCTGGGGGATCCGGACGAAACTACTCAAGTAACGGCCTTGCGAGCCTTACTGTGCTGTAATAGTACACTGGCGTGGGCTCCTTGAGGTCTCAAGGGAGTTGAGAACTGTTTGCTCTATTGCTGCTGGTCTTGGGCTTGTAGGCGGGACTTGGAGGGGACGGAGTACAGTAGGAGGAAGGGGGAATGAGTGAAACATATCTGATTAGATCTTTTAGATTGTTGCATTTGCCTTTCATCCTGTGGTAGGAAAGGATAATCGACGATCGATTTTCTCGAAACCGAGCGTCTTTAGGGCATTGAGTGTTTCATACAGCACTGTCTTGAACTAGTGTATTAGTCTTGGCACCGACCTTTGGGGCTCTTCCCCTTTTCCCTTGTCGTCCCTTCCGTCCTTCCTTCCTTCCTTCCAGCACGTCATAATATTATTATGGCACCGGTATGCATTTCTCGCCTTGGTGAAAAAGAATAAATTCTTCCATCACTTCACCCCAACTCATCTCTTCCGCCCCCCACACTCTTCTCCATCTTACCGGAAATGACAACTGTCTCCCCTGCACCCCCCACCCCCCCCTGAGGAGACGATAAGGAAGTAAGAAGAAGATAAAAATAAAGCGGGGAGACCACTGGCTGGGAGGAGAGGGAAACAGGGGGAGGGGGATCCTGGGATATCGGGAATTTTTCTATTGGTCGTGAAAACGAAAGTTAGGGCCTGCTTTTTTCCGGCACCGGCAGTTTCATTTGCAACAAGCCTCCTCATCTTGAGCCGTTAGGGATATTTCATTTTGCATACAAATACGTGGGGAAATGCCATATTGAAATTTGGTGTTGAGCTGTCAATTTGGCCGGGCGTGCGAGGGGAAAGTGCAATTAATTATCGTCATCAGCCATCACTCGATGGAATCTATCATGCATCCGTTTTTATGGGCATGCGGCGCACAGCAATCGATTGGTGTTTTTTGCCCTTTTCACATGGGCGGCGCTGAATTGTTGTTCTGACTGCGGGATGACTAAGGTAGCTCATCTGATGATGCCTTGGGGCTTTATCTCTTTCAATTTTAATTATTACGCGGCGCGCTCTGGAACTGCAGCGAGTGAGGGCTACAATTCGTACAGCGGTGGTTTTACGTGACACAGATCTCATCAACTGGGGCTAGCATGTGCTACCGGCATCCCTCTCACGACTTTATTAACCACCTAAACCCCATTCACAAGCGAAAGCAATGCGATGCATGACGGACAAGCAAATCGCAGTGGCAGCTCTGTGATTGGTGTTTTGGATATAGCGTCTGATCAGCATACATATTTCGTTCTCGTCTAAAAGGCTCCCCATCCCATCTATCGGAGGACGTACCGCCTAGGATGGGATAGCTATTATATTGTTATCGGAAGTGTTCACTGAATGGTGAAGATGTCGCGGTGCGAGTAAGAAGTGCTCGTTATTAGGTGTGTGTGTGCTGAGTTGGCTTTGGCAATTTTCCTGAGTGATGATGAGCGAATGTTATTGGGTCGTGGTTTGATCAAGAGGGGTGGGGGCCCGGTGCCGTGGGAGTGAGGGCTTGGCTGCGGGTGCGAGTGCTGGTAGTACTCGGCTCAGGCCGTTGGGATGCAGTGTTGCGATTGATGGTGGGGAGAGAGGGAGGTACATCCGGGGCCTATAGTGACGCGGGTTGTTTTGTTGGTGAGGCACACCTATTTTATTGCATGTAGATGCTCTAATTGGGCGACGTTTGTGAGCTCACTTCGAATGTTCACTCAATGGCCTGAATGGCTCTCTCGAATGGTTGGTGAGAAAGTGTTAGCATAGCTGACGATGATCTTTGCGGATGGCTTGTTTGCTCTAGTGAAATGGCGGCCTCACCCGGGCACCCCTATCAAACGGGTAATTCAAAAGCGATCACTTGCAACGAGAAGGTATCTTTTGTAAGGTGATGCAACTACACAGACACCTCTTCACGACCAAGCACAAAAGCAGGCAACTTTTTCTATCCAGTGTTTATTCTACAAGCTCTCTCTCACGGGCCACGTCTATTACTGTGTACTATATGGTTATATAGACCCGCCTCCCCCATCCCTAACCCCACCGGAACCTGACAATAGACAGTGTGTTCTCTCCCAACCCCCCCCCCCCCCCCTAATGCAGGAACCGGCGTCACAACTGAGGGAGTGGTGGCTAGGCTGGTATAGTTTGCAGAATCGTCTCCGCCCATTCATAATAATAATGCTCGTACACTCCCACGCCATACCTCTACTCCAGAAACCATCTCCCGGCCAAGTCACTTCATCTCTCAGTAAGGATTACCCCGGGAGCCCCCCACCAAAGGCTCCTCTCTTCATGAGTAAAGCAGTACTGTACTTATACTCCATAACGGCCCGCCCTCGCTAATATCACGAATATCGCTTTTGGCGAAGGCTCGGATGGGGGTAGGGTTATTTGGGAAGATGGGGGACTGTAGGGGGTGTAGGGTGCGCTTAATGGAGTTGTGTTGTGTGACGTTTTTGTTGGTTGGGGTGTGGGTGGAGTAGGGGTTGAAAGCGAGTGATGGATCAGTATTTAGACGGCTTTGTTGGTTTGTAGCTTTGTCAAGGTGGTGATAAGATTGGGATTGGGTGTATTCATGGGGAAAAGGGAGGAGCGTGCTCCTTTTGCTGTCAGAATCTCGTGATTGCTATTTCTGGGAAACGTTGGATCGCCCGAAGGCCTGTTTGCTCGGGTATTATGGGTACTATATGGTTAGCTATCCTCCCTCTCTCCCTTCCTCCCTAAGCCCCCCTCTACCAACTTTTATGCAAGATATAGCGACTAGTGGCCCACTGTATATTTTATCTCTCTACTTCTATATTATAATATCCACAAATTCAACCCCCTCCAGCCAACCAATTGCGAGTGATACTCCATGATAACTGGATTCCGCGTCATAATCTCATGTCTGCAGGTACATTCAAGGAAGTGAAAGGCGTAAGCATAGGTTTTGCTTTTGGGCGGGGTGACGTGTCGTCGTCCTTATAGGTGCTCCGGATTGGATTACGAGGCGTTAGGGGGTGATGCTGGGCCAGGTATTGGAGAAACGAGGATCTTTTTTTCCTTCCATTTTTCATTCCCCCCGCCAGGTGAGTCTGGGATATTGTTCCTGCTTTCATTGCTTTTTGTCTGAGTAAGGGTCTGTTTGTGCCTTGGCTATTATTAATGGGGATTGTTTCGGGGGCGTGGGTACATATTTTAGGATATTATGATAGTATTGTTGGTGGGTTTTGGGTTGGGTGGGGGGGTTGTTGGAGGCTTTGGTGGTTTTGTAAGGCATGGTTGTGCTGAGGGGTTAAATCCATGGCTTGATTTTAGGCACATGACAAGCACTTCCTAGGATAGTATTCCTCGAGGGAGTAGTTGTCATAGGTTGCTCAAGTTGGTCAAGTGAGGAAAGGTTTAAGGTATTGTAATGTAGGATTGGAGTTGTGTTTACCTCGGGACCGTGAAAGGTCTTGGTGTCAAGACTTAGGTAGAGTGCTTAGTATCAAATGTCTGAGCATTCGGTCATTTTAATGTTGGATAATAGTGTAGTAATTGAGGTGAGAAGGAATTTTATTTATTGTCAGGTGCGAGTCTACTACGATAACTAAATAGGACTGACCTGTGATTCACACTCAACGGCGTCATACGCTCTCCACAATACTCACCCGTCTTTGCCAAGAATACCTCCGCCAGCCGATATTTTGCTGGAGTTCTCACCAAATATTCGGCTCACGGAGGTATTCTTGGCAAAGACGAGCGAGTACAAGGAGGGTTGTTGCTCGTACCCTACAATACTCGACATCTCATATACTGGCCAAGTTCCTACTTCTTGGAGTTCAAACTTATATTCTGGACTACTTTGTACTTAATTGATGTGCTGGTTATTTTTAGTTGGTGTTTCATGCATTTTTCATTTTTGGCCCTACCAGTATGATACTCCGTTTTTTTTTTACATGTGCATTGCCGAGGCACCCACCGTTATCCGCGATGAATTATTATGATTAGTGTTTGGCAGGGGCCGGTTCGAGGCGGGTCAGACCTTATACTCCTGCTCGGCTTGCATGATTAATAGGCTCAGGCTCAAAATTTAGTGTCATGGGTAATCACTCGCGTGTAGCACCGGATTTTAGTGTTTGTCCACTTTGCTGAAGCGTATGTTTTTCTATTATCCCCACTTCTGTTGGGCCACCGGTAGTGGTAGCTCTCTAGCCCTTTTTTGTACTGTCGCTAGGCGAGAGTCTTGGTGAATTCGGTTTATCCTCCCCGCTTGGGCTGGCTTCTCCCCCATACAGGGCACAGGCTGCGCAGTAGCCCCCGCACCGCAAGCCTTAGCAAACCCGAGCCAGGTTCGAGCGAAATTTTCAAAATCCTCAGGCACTCCTGCCGAGATTGTAGCAGACGAAACTTCAGTTGTTCGGGATACAGGCAGGCCCGTGCCAAGCGATACATATGGCGCCCTCTCCCACACACACTCAGTGGGGGCCGCACCTGTTTTCGTTTGCTCCTGTAAGCATTGCGCTCTGGGCTTTCCCAGAGCTGGTGCTATGGAGGATATTGACGAAGGCTAAAGAGTCGCTCAGTCATGGTGATGGTTGGAGGTGTGGAAGCGTATGTTCTTCTATTGAGGGTTGCTAGCTAATGGTCAGCTAGGTATATGATGATTGGGAACTCCTATAGCTATAACTCCATGCATTTGCTCATGTCCTAGTGCGCTCGCGCACCCACTCTTCTGTGCCCCCCGTATCTGCACTCCCTGGACGCTTCCGATATTGCAACCTTCTATCATACTACTGGGACTACCATGCCATCAGAAGTTGGGGCCAGATTTTGCTAATTAAAGCCCTGCTGGTGCTTCGGGGTGGCGTTCTCGATAATTGGCCGGGCTACCGCACTGGGTCTTGGAGATTTGCCAGGTAGCGTTTATGACAAATGCTGGAAGAGCATGACGATGACCTCTGGCCTCCGCTTGCGCGAGTAGGGCTTGGGATTTCCCGCTCTTAGTGGTGCTGCATGTATGTGCTTGTGGAGTTCTGGTTATGGGTTGTGTACTCGAGCAGTTGAATGTGAGTGTCCTAGTCTCCGTGGTTAGGGATCATAGAGGCTGGGTTCGGGTTCCTCTATCATGTGGAGTTGGAAGTGCCAAGGGTGATTATTTGGGGAAGTGGCCGCGAGGGAGACCTCTGAGCTGGTGGGTAGCTTGGGCTTGCTTGCTTTCTTAACATGGGAGTTAGGTGCACATTTTTGGTCTTTGTGATACAGAGGTGCCCGAATTCTCTCAATCGAGGGTAATATCTGAGATGTCTTTCGTACCTGCAGGGGTGCCCTGTTTGCCTCGGTCGCTTATCTCTACTAATCCCATCGAAGGAACACTTGATTTCTCATCAGGTTGGGAACGCAGTGCAGGCAGTTTTCAGGCCGGATAATCTGTGTTCTCTCAATCTCTTTTGGGTTTTTGCTTAGTGAACAGTCGACTAATTGATGGAGGCAGAATCCTTCCTTCCCGTTCCTTGAGTTTCTAGCGGGGTTTCAATGGATATTATAAACTGGAAGACGCAGTAACGGGCGGAATACAGTAATGGAACTTAAGTGCCGTATCTCTATACCGCATCTAAGGCTGGTCGAGTCCGGAAAAAGAACAACTTTTGGCGGGAAAAAAAAGCATAGATGTACAGTATCAACAGTGACGCGGCGGTTGAGGGCTTGTAGCTTCATGTCGAAATTAAAGCAGGGTAACGGGTTAAGGTAGAATGTGGTAACTATGTGCTCATCTGTGCTGGAGTTATTAAAGCCGTGTTTGGTAGGCCGGGATTTGGACTTAAAATTCGCTAATGTTAAAATGTATGATTTCCTTATCCTGTACGGTCGCATATGCGCGTAAGCACGGACTACGCACCTATGCAACCATGAATGACTCATAGATATTTCCTTGGTAAAGACTAAGCATGTGACAGGAAAATGGGTATATATAGAGGAGGAATTACCCTTAGTTAGAGATTTTGTCTCATTAGCACAAGTGTGGAATTCTATCTTAAAGTCTAAACTATATTGCGTTCAAATCTCAGAGCTAGCAAGTTATCACATTGCAACGCCTTTGATATCACAATATTTTCAGGTTATGAGCCCGGGTTAGCGAGCTTTTCCGCAACTCAGAGAAATATAACCAAGACAAAAGAAGCTTTCACATAAGTGCGAATACCAACTCCCTCCTATCTTCCTTCTACCTATTACCATCGTGGCGAGAATATATTACGACGCCTACGAATGGTACTACTGCCCATATTGTTATCATCTTCGAATACACTCCCAGCAGCTCGAACACTTTAACTTCATCTGTTGTGACGAATACAGACAAGCACTTTGAGACTACGCCTTGGGAATACTCCTGGACGATAAGTACGATGAATTCGGTACAAGACAACGGAATAACACACCGACACCGAATTGAATCCAACACAACCACCTTATACCGAATCCAATACCGAATCCAAATTGTCTGCTGCAACAAAAGACCCTATCTCCTTCTCCGCAAAGGACTTTCCCAAATTGCACGGCCAAGAAAACTACCAAATCTGGGCCAACGCATGGGAAGTCGCCTTCACGATGATGGAGGTTTGGGACGTCGTAAACGGTGAAGCTGGGAAACCAGAACCACCAGAAGCAGCATCATCCAGTTCAGACGGCAAGAAATCAGAGGAATGGACGAAGAGAAATCTCAAAGCTAAATTCCTTCTATTCCAAGCCGTCGACACAGGATTCCATGGAGACGTATCCGCCCATAACCATGCATCCGATGTATGGAAATCACTGAAGGATCGCTTCGATAAAGAATCTCCCACCACAAACGTCTACCTACTAAAAGACGCCGTCCTCTCCTCTCTCAAGCCAGATCAAAACATATCCGACCACATCACCAACTTCGAGAACGCATGGAATCGCTTATACCAACGAGCAAATAGCAACAACAGTAAAAGCGAGTTTCTGACAGTTATGAAATCGTTCACGACATGGGAGATAGTAAAAGGGTCAGTGTTCATGATGTCTGTAATGGATCAATACCAAGACATATGTGACATACTGGCAGCAAAAGGAGACCCGAAATATGCCGACCTAAGAGAGCATTTCTCACGACTAGCGGCAGAAAGGACGGAGAAAAAGGAGGGAGAAAAGGCACTGTTCGTTCCTCACAGACCAAGTCAGAGGAGAGGAGGATGTTCCCACTGTAAATCCAAAGGAAAGACATGGGAAAATCACACGACGAACAACTGCCGAAGTCTTAAAAACAGAAAGAAGCAAAAAGCAAGGGAGAACAACAACAACAACACCGCGGCGATATCTGACGCAAACGTAACTGTCCTCATGGCGAAAACCATTGATGACGATGAAAAGGAGGTCACAAGAGAATGATTGTGTGATTCAGGTGCATCTGCACACCTATCCCCCAACTCAGGTGATTTCACCCACATGAACAATTGCGACAGAAAGATAATAACAGCCGACGGAAGAATTCACCAGGCAAATGCATCCGGAGATGTTAGACTCAACGTGCGCCTGTTGGACGGATCTTCCCACACAGTCATTCTGTCAGGGGTCCTGTATGTTCCCAGCTTTCGATACTCATTGGTATCAGAATCCTGCTTGGATGGAAGAGGGGTTAGAATAGTGGTAGAAAAAGGGAAGAGAGTGTATGAGAAGGAAGGGAAGAGTTTCATGGTGGCGGAAAAACAAGATGGATTATGGCATGTGAAACTGGTTAAGCAAAAAGCACTCCTATCGACCTACGAAGAAACGCATCAAGCCCTCGGACATCCAAGCGTGATTAAGGATTGTTACAAGGACTACTCGGCGACCACACCTCCAAAAGACTTCAGATGTGAGACATGTGAGATACAAAAATCAAAACACACGTCACCACCTCCAATACAGATCAGCACAACAGAACCATTCGAAAAAGTTCATTCCGACCTAAGCGGAAGAATGCCCGTAAAGACATTTGGCAACAACGAATACTATATGACGTTCGTCGATGACTATACGCGGTACTGCTGGATCTACCTTCTGAAGACAAAAAATGGAGCCGAGATAGCGTTGAGGCATTTCTGGGAGTTAATAGAAACTCAGTTCAAAACAAGGATCAAGAGATTGCATCCGGATAACGGGACTGAGTACATTAACCAAAATGTGATAGGTTACCTTAAGTCAAAAGGAACCGTGCACACAACATCGCCACCATACCACCATGAACTGAATGGTGTAGCCGAAAGGATTAACCGTACCCTACACACTATGGTACTATGCATGATGCCCAATGACAGAAAGTTCTTATGGGGGGAAGCCTACTCTGCGGCTACCTACCTATACAACCGTCGATGGCATTCAAAGGTTAACACAACTCCTTTCAAGCGACTCTATAGGATGAAACCGTCCATCGATCACATAAGACCATGGTACACACACGCACTGGTCCACGTTCCCTCTGAGACACGAGGAAGGTTTGACCAACCAGCGGTGGAAGGTTATTTAGTCGGGTACACTTCCAACCCAACAGTGTTTCGAATATACATACTAAAACGAGGCACGATAACCGAGGCTAAAGATGTTAAGTTCGATCGGATAAGAGGCATTTCATCCGAATATCATCACACCCTATCAATAGAAGACGATGTTATAACACCTCAACAACAACAACTAGAACCAAAAGAAAGCAGTATACCAGGAACCTTTCCCAAATCGCCACAAACATCGAAAAAGGATTCTACATCAAACCCTCAACTGGAGCAACAACCTCGAAAGTCACAACGTTCGAAAAAACGCACCGAAAAAGGGAAAGAGCTCGACAAAAGCGGTACAAGGAGACAAACTCGGTCCAGGTCAAGAAAAAGGGAAATGTTACAACAAACGAAGACCTTGATTCAGGAGACAGAAAATGATCTTGAAGGCAGCGATCTTGACGACGACGAAACCCAAGTACTGCAAGAACAACATACTCGACTCATGGAAAAGATGCGAGAACTAGATACGTACCTCAAAGATGACGAAGTGGCAGGACTAATGTACCATGTACCGGATCCTAATAGCTATAAAGAAGCGAAGGAATCTGGGGCAAGAGAAGAATGGAAGACTGCGATGGATGAAGAAATAAAGGTTCTGATGAAAAGAGAAGTAGGAAAAGAGGTGGAACGTCCGATGAACAGAGATGTGTTAAAAGGAAGATGGGTATACAAAACTAAGGTTAAGAAAGATGGGACTATTGAAAGACGAAAAGGAAGGTACTGCGCTAAAGGGTTCAGTCAGAGACCTGGGGAAGACTATGAAGAGGTTTACGCCCCAGTAGCGAGACTCGAATTACTAAGACTACTGTTGAGTATCTCAATAAACCGTGGATACACGATACGACAACTCGACGTAAAAAGCGCCTTCCTATACGGTGACATCGATATTGAAACTTACCTAGAGCTACCTGAGGGATACCGTAAACCTGGAAAGGTCTGGAAGCTCAACAAAGCCATCTATGGTCTCAAACAATCTCCTTGCCTCTGGTTTCAACACCTCACAAAAGCCTTAGAAAGTATGAACCTATCTACATCAGACGATTTCGACCCGTGTATCCTGGTCTCAAAAGATCTATACTGTTGTGTATATGTGGATGATATACTAATAGCCGGAAAACCACGATGCGTTAAAGAATGCATAAACAAACTACAATCCCAATTCCAATGCACAGATTCAGGGGAAGCCTCACTACTACTTGGTATGCAGATAGTACGAACCGAAGATAAGATTCGACTCTATCAGGAACGATACATCAATGAAATCCTCACCAGATTCAACATGACCGAAGTAAAACCAGTAGCGACCCCAATTGAAATACATTCTGTGATGGTATCGGCGAAAGACGGAGATCAACGTTGCGAGCAAAAACATTATCAATCAATAATAGGTTCACTAATGTACGCATCAATCGCAACAAGACCCGATATCGCTCATGCCACAACATACCTCTCCCAGTTCTCCTCCGATCCTACGATGACACATCTGACGGCAGCAAAACGAGTACTACGATACCTCAAAGGAACGATACACCACGGACTCAGTTACTACCGAAACAACAACTCCTTAACGTTGGAAGTTTACAGTGACGCCTCCTTCGCATCAAACCTAGATGATCGTATATCCTACACCGGGCTGATAGTTCAAAATCATAAGAACACAGTCATATGGCGCTCGAAGAAACAAAAATCAGTTACGTTATCCACAACCGAAGCCGAATACGTCGCCCTCTGTTGCGCTGTACAACAAAGTATATGGATCAAACGCGGATTATCCCTCATGGATATCAACACAACACCTACCGTATATTGTGACAATACCGCTACCATCAAACTTGCTGGAAACGAAGGCGTATCGGATCGAACGAAACATATCGATGTCAAGTATCACTATACTAGACAAATGTGGAAACGAAAGGAGATAAGGTTAGAACATGTGGACACTAAAGAAAATGTTGCGGATATATGTACGAAGGGATTGAGTAAGGTGTTACATGATGGATTTCTGGTTAAAATAGGAATGGAAACATAGGGGAAGTGTTAAAATGTATGATTTCCTTATCCTGTACGGTCGCATATGCGCGTAAGCACGGACTACGCACCTATGCAACCATGAAAGACTCATAGATATTTCCTTGGTAAAGACTAAGCACGTGACAGGAAAATGGGTATATATAGAGGAGGAATTACCCTTAGTTAGAGATTTTGTCTCGTTAGCACAAGTGTGGAATTCTATCTTAAAGTCTAAACTATATTGCGTTCAAATCTCAGAGCTAGCAAGTTATCACATTGCAACGCCTTTGATATCACAATATTTTCAGCTAAGTCTGGACTTTTACGAGTAGTCTCGAGTATGATACTGTAAGAGTATCATATCATATCATACTTGGACTGGATTTCTCTTTTAGGGTTGGGTTAGATTAGTATTTTATCATAGATTAGGATTTTCCCAGAAAAACCGGTCACAGTGAGCAAACTGTAATAAGCATCATCCCTAACTACCGGTACTTTCCCATTTTTCCCATTTCCCCCCCCGAATTCTCCCCTGGTTGATGCTCTATCCCGCTGTGATTGTACTGTACTAGTACTTGCGCATTCCGCAAGTATTCAGATGCGTTGGCGCCAAGATTTCTCGGCCCCAGGTGCAAACCGAGTCGGCTTGGCGCCAATGCATCAGGATACTTGTGGAATGCGCAAGTATCATGGTTTAACTTGAACATCGCTAACCCTAACCAAAGTAAACCATATTCCTGGATCTTATCTATATTATTTTATATCAGATACACAAACGATTACTAATTTGCAAAAGTCCAAATCTAAATTAGGTCGTGTTTGGTATGGCTGGTTTAGAAGGTCCGGACTTTAAAGTTTGTGGACCTTGGTTTTCAAGTCCGGACTTTAAGTGAAAATCCTAGTCTAATCCTGGAGTATCAAGCAGGACTTAAGTGCATGGACTAGTGGCAGATGCAGCGGAATAGTATCATAGATATTAGCTCCCGGGGTGGATCTTGATGGGGTCCTGTGCTTGGCACTATGAATGGTGGTATCATAATTGACCCCCCTGATGGATTAGAGCTGCCGTGGGATACTACTTGGCGGGGTTATTGTAAATATGGAGGGGATAGCGGGTTTTAAGCAAAGAACCGACTCCCCCCCATCACTGCGGGGTTAAACGGACTTGACGTACCAGGGTTTGTAAGTCAAAGAAGGGCAAGGGGGGGGCACAGTATTAGGTATTGGCTACATATAAGCCGTGGAGAACCGCTCCCGAAGACGCAAACTTCACTCACCCCACCCTCTACTAGAGCTTCCTCCTATCCCTCCCCCGCAATACATATTTTCTTACACACTTAAGCTTTCACCTTAATTCGCACCGGTCATCATGGAATACCGTCTTTTGGGCCGTTCTGGACTTAAGGTTTCCGTCATTGGTTTGGGAGGATGGCTTACCTATGGCGGTCATGTCGAGAAACGTTGGTTCCTAAGAGCTGCTTTATCCCCCTTGGTTTTCGGTCTCGGTATCATAGTAACTGACGCATACTAGAAAAAACCTTCGACTGTATGAAAACAGCTTTCGATGCCGGGGTCAACTTCTTCGATACCGCCGAGGCCTACGCCGGTGGCCAATCAGAGGTTGTTATGGGCGAGTGCATTCGCAAATACGGCTGGGCTAGAAATGAGCTCGTCATCTCCACCAAGATCAATTGGGGTGGAGCATTCGCCTCACAAGGGCATGCACAGAACTCCGTCGGTTTGTCAAGGAAGCACATTGTTGAGGGGTTGAACGCTTCTCTTGGGCGTTTGGGATTGGACTACGTGGATTTGGTCTATGCTCACAGACCAGACCGTTTGACGCCCATGGAAGAGGTTGTTAGGGCTTTCAACCATGTAATTGATCAGGGGAAGGCTTTTTATTGGGGAACCAGCGAGTGGTCTGCTGAGGAGATTGCGGATGCCTGGAGAGTTGCCGACCGTTTGGGGTTGATTGGGCCTGTGGTATTTCTTGGCCCTATCTCCATTAATTTTAGAGTGAAATCTGACAATTTTGGAACTTTAGATGGAGCAACCCCAATACAACCTCTTGGTTCGTGACAAAGTGGAGAAGGAATTCTACAATCTCTATGCTAAGCACGGCCTCGGTCTGACCACTTTCTCTCCTCTGAAAATGGGCATCTTAAGCGGAAAGTACAACGATTTCAAGATTCCTGAGGGCTCTCGCCTTTCTACCTCTTCCGATCCTTTCAGCAGGGCTTTGAGAGAGAAATTCAACACGGACGAAGAGATGAAAAAACAAATTGCCATCACCAGGGACCTTGAGGTATTTCTCCTGGGAAACACATGCAACTTACGTATCGCAGTGTACTAATAGTGTAACACAGACGGTCGCCAAAGAACTCGGTATCACCCTTTCCCAACTCGCAATCGCCTGGATCATCAAGAATCTCAATATCTCTAGTGTCATCACAGGAGCTAGCAAGCCGGAACAGGTCCTCGAGAACGTGGAGGCCGTAAAACATGCTGAAAAATTGACTCCGGATATTATGGAAAAGATTGAGACGATTGTGGAGAATAAGCCTAAGTTGGACCCTAGACGCTTTGGTTGATTGTCTTTGGGGCTTGGGAGAGGCTTGGGACAGATCTTTGTGTATCGTAGACTGGAGGGAATGGAATGGAAGGGAACACCCGGCTTTTGGGACTTAGCTTTGCCAAGTGGTCTTGTGATGCTTAGAGGAGAGGGATAGGTGTTTGGTGTTACTAGTGATGTGTAGAAGCTGAATGACTTAGGATAAGGAATTCTGTATCGAGAGATAAAAACAATTCTAACAAGCATTAGGAACCAAGGCAAGACTAGGAACTTGGCCAAATACAGTGCGGCCCCTGTACGCAGTACTCTAGGCCCCGTGCACCCCGCAAGTCCGCGGAATCCGCCAGACCCACAATCATAAGCAAACACTCGCTGCTTCACTGCTCTCGGAGCGGTCCATGATACCCGTGATGCCCGGCTTGAAAATCGGATACAATCCCCCAAACGGGATTCCCATCCCAAGTCATAAGATGTCCCCTTTATCTCGTATTGCACGGGAGTAACAAGCGCACCAAGCACTGATTCTGTTTTAAACCACGGAGAATCTCTCATTAAACACCTAAGGAGTAAGAAACACCTCTGTTGAAAATCTGCCAGCAACTCGGGAAGAGACACACACTGCCTACCTATTAAAATCCCAAAATTGGGCCTTCCAGCAGGATAAGTATTAGTTCCCAAGTTTACATTTCATGAAATACCTAGCTGGCGCAGTGGTTAACACTCCTGCGCAATTAGCGGGAGCCCAGGAGTTCAATCCATGCTGACAATCAGTTATTATTGAACGATCCGTCATGTAAGGCAGGAGAATAAAAATCCTGCCCTATGGGAACTGGGAGATTGAAGAACTTAGCCCTTCATCAATAGGGCTGTGGGATTTATCAATCCTGCTACGAGGTGGTAGAATCCGACTCTAGACCTTAAAAGGTTGGCGATCGGCGGGTAGCAGAAGACGGGAGGGGGGTTGGCAAAGGAAGAGAAGATATGAAAAAAAAAAAGTAATAAAAAAATATATAAAAGTAAAAATAGAAAATTAAATTATTATTTTTTGCCTCTTTTACTTTGGGAAGGCAGCTGTTGCTCCTCTCCCTGTTTATTGTATATGATACATAGCTTTTTTTCTTAGTAAAGCGAGGTAGTATGATACTAGTATGTAGTACCTTCAATTAATTTATACCCTTATCAAAGATGAAACCCCCTCAGGCCCTGCCAGGTATAATACAGGAGACCAAAGTACTCGTGACGCCCGCCTCCGGGGGTCTGAAGCAATGACCTGAAGGGGATTATCACGAGTCATGCATGAATACTGTGTCTATCCAGGGGGCACGATATCATGGAAAGGAAACACCACCACATCACATCACATACTAGACCATTGACCTCATCACGAAAAACCACCCCCATTTCTATCCTCAACCGCACTCTCAGGAGGCCCAGGTTGGGGCAGGGATATAAATACAAGGGAACAAGAGATAGATAGATTGGCTAATAGAGTGATATAAGCCTTGAACTAAAACTACGGTATGCATTCCCCACGGAATATCTCAAGTCCGGGATAGGAGAATATCTGTTGGTAAGAGCTTAGCATTGAAGGCTGGGCACGGTGGTTGATTAGGCATGGGCCCAGGAGGACGAAATGAGAGAAGACACTAATTGGATTTTGGAGGGTGGAGGTAATTTGGGATAGCAATATCAGAACAATATTGCGGCCGAATTATACAGGAGTTACTGGGTATGATAGGCCATCTGTGAATCACGGGCGTGGTGCCTTTTGGCGGGGGGAGGGTCGGGAAAAGTAAAAAAAACCAACAAGGAACGAACAAGGGGGATTAATAGCAAATTCAGGAAGGAAGGAAGGAGGGAGGGAGGGAAATGGTTGTTGAGTTTTTTTTCAAAGTTCGCTGGGATAACTTGTTGGGCGTTTAGGGGGTAACCCGCCTGGAATAGCCCTTTAAAATCATCGCGTTCTCTGAGCGTCTGTTAGTTGGAGTTGGCAGTGCTTGGTTGGAGTGTAGGGAACACCCATTGGCTCGGTCGTGATGATGGTACTGTATATAAGCCCAAAGGGGACGTGTTTTAAAATCGGTTCAACGGCGGAAGGAAGATGGTTGGTTGGTTATTCCGGTGGATCTCTCTCCCGCTTCTGCTAGGAGAACTATTCCTGGTACTCCCTCTCAATCTGAGCTGGGAAAGGGTGGGGAGATTGTTTGCCTATACTTTTGGAATCCGAGGCGTCGTGTTGTAGGATTCTGGAGGTATGGTATAGTATCCGGGCGTTAGTGCCGTATTGCGGTGGGATCAGGGTGGGTGGTTGTGCGTGTGAGTGCGTATGGGTTCCGAGATACCGGCAAGGGGCTTCAGGGTGGCGGGATAGGGTACGGGCCGTTGTGTGAATAGGGGGTAGGCGAGAGTGGGCGATAGGGACACATCCGTGCTGTACATGACTTTCGCCTCACGTTATTTGATCGCTTTCCTAATTTGCTCATCTGTGAGGGCCATTTCTCTGACTGCTGCTGATTCGCACCTTAACCAACGACCGAGTGATATACTATGATTTCCGAACGGCCTGCACCCTCGCTGGATCGAGTGCTAAAAGCTAGGGCGAACAGGATTCGAGGTGCTGCCTTCATTTAAAATGTGTTACTTTTCCGACGCGCCAGCGCCAACACTATAACTCGACTATATATAGAACGATAGGACGAGGATCGGTTCCCCAGCCAACAAATTAACATATCAGACCTGAGTTTGGGAAAAAAAGTCTAGGGCCCTTTAGCACAGTAGCACGGTGTCACGCATGCTAATGAAAATACTCTTATTTAAGCACTTTCCATCAGAAAAAGAAAAACGCCGGAAATGTCAGAAGCGCCATTGAACGAAATGCCGAATAGGACCTCTAAGGGGCAGGCTGAGGGTGAAAATGTACGTAAGAGATGCGCATATGATAATAATATAGAAAGGTATAAAGAGGAGGAGAGAGGGAAGAAAAGGAAGAAATTGTCCTGGAAATTGCCGAAAGAAATAAGTAAAAGTACAATGTGTTGAAATGCTTCACTCCCTTGGCGGGCAGCAGCAGCATGATCCCCCGACAGCTTCACCGGGGTGCAGTGTAGGGTCGTGACTTCAATACTGGCCGGGTCACTTGTTGTGGTGGGTATGTAGTGCAGGGTGGTGAGGTAATCCCCCTGACCCTCGACCCAGGGAGCAGCGGGAGAGAGGGGGGGGGGGACATAGGGCACTGTAAGTAAATAAGGGAAAGGTTTAGAGCGTGGCTTTAGCGAAGATGCTGAAAGGTGAGTGCCATGCCAGTGATTCCACTGGGTAAAATTGTGAGAGGGGAAGGGCTTGGCAACGCGAGCACCGGGTACTGCCAGCGGTAGATGATATGTTGAAAGACTCCTCGGGCATGCAGTATCTCTACCACCCCTTCGCGCTCGTCCCAGACGGCAAAAAAGAGTGGTGTGTGGCCATCTTCGTCTGGCGAGTTGGGATTCACGTCGGCCCGGCCTAGCAGCATCTCTACCACCCCTTCATGCCCGTTCTCAGCGGCCCAACTGAGTGGTGTTCGCTCAAACTGATCTCCTGAGTCGGGATTGACGTCAGGTCGATCAAGGAGTAGCTTCACAACTCCTTCGTGCCCCTTTTCGGAGGCAAAAGAGAGTGGTGACCGGCCGTAATGATCTGGTAAGTTGGGGTTGACCTCAACTCTGCGTAGTAGCGCCTCTACCACTCCTTCGTACCCCTCTTCGGCAGCAAAAGAGAGTGCTGATCGGCCAAAATGATCTCCTATTGTCGGGCTAACGCTGGGCTGACCTAATAGTATCTTTATCACTCCTTCATGCCCATTTCTGGCAGCGGAAGAGAGCGGGGTTCGCCCAGAATTATTTGTCAAGTTGGGGTCGACATTAGCTCGGTCCAGTAGTATCTTTACCAAACCTTCATGCCTATACTTGGCGGCTAGAAAGAGCGGTGTTTGGCCATTTTCGTCTACTGAGTTGGGGTTTACGTCGGCCCTGTTTAGCAAGATCTCCGCCACACCTGCATGTCCACACTTGGCAGCAAAAGAGAGCGGTGTTTTCCCCCAGCGGTCAGCTGAGTCGGCATCGGCATCAGCCCGGTCCAGTATTATCCTTGCCATCCCTTCATCCCCGTTCCTGGCAGCAGAAGAGAGCGGTGTTCGACCCCAGCGATCTGCTATGTTGGGCCTGGCATCGGATCGGTCTAGTAGCATCTGTGCCACAACCTTGTGCTTATACTTGGCGGCCAGAAAGAGCGGTGTTCGGCCATCTTCGTCTACCGAGTTGGGGTTTACGTCGGCCCTGTTTAGCAAGATCTCCGCCACACCTGAATGTCCACACTTGGCAGCAAAAGAGAGCGGCGTTTTCCCCCAGCGGTCAGCTGAGTCGGCATCGGCATCAGCTCGGTCCAGTACTATCTTGAACATTCCTCCATGCCCATTCATCGCAGCAGAAAGGAGCGGTGTTCGGCCGTAATGATCTGCTATGTCGGGCTTGACATCGGGTCGGTCCAACAGCATCTTTACCACAGCCTCATGCCCATACTTGGCAGCGAGAAAGAGTGGAGTTTGACCATATCCATCTACTGAGTTGGGATATACGTTGGCCCGACCTAGGAGGATTTTTACCACCCCTTCGTGTCCATTCCTGGCAGCCCAACTGAGTGGTGTTCGCCCAAACTGGTCTTTCGAGTCAGGATTGACGCCATTTTGGGCCACTAGCAGCTTTACCACACCTTCATGGCCCTGCTCGGCGGCAAAAGACAGCGGCGGCCGGCCGAGATGATCTTCTGAGTCGGGGTTTACATCGGCTCGGTCTAGTAGCACTTTTACCACCCCCTCGTGCCCCTCTTCAGCAGCCAAAGAGAGTGGGGGTTTGCCATTTTCATTTACTGGATCGGGGTTGAGGCCGCCTCGGTCTAGTAGGATCTTTACCACTCCTTTGTGACCATGCCTGGCAGCTAAAAAGAGTGACACTCGGCAGGAATGATCCGCGACTCTAGGGTCAAGATTGGCTCGACCTAGTAGTACTTTTACTACTCCATCATGCCCATTCCTGGTAGCCAAAATTAATGGTGTGCGGCCAAACTGGTCCGAGATGTCGGGGTTGACCTCGGGTTGATCTAGTAGTATCCTTACGGTTCCTTCGTGTCCATTCGCAGCAGCCAAATTCAGAGGTGTGCGGCACCATTGGTCCATTTGGTTTAATTTGGAGCACCCCATGCTTATTAGCGCCTCCGTAAGTCCATCTATGCCAAAGTACGCAGCGTAGTGCAATCCACTAAATCCCTCATACCCGATATTCATGGTCCATGGGGCTCCTCCGTTCAGCAAAAAAAATATTCACAGCTGCTTTTTCGGGGTATCGCTCCAGGGCCCCTAGCGCAAGGCCTTTTACGGATGCTGTAAGCTCTTTTTGGGCATGAGACCCCCAGTAACAGGAGGCGTAGGGAACGAGCGGGAGGGTTGGCGGCGCGGCGTAAAGATCTGGCGAGAGCTCCAGTACAGATTGAAGGCCAAGATAGCTCAAGCAAGCTTCGGCAATAGTGGCATGAGGACTTTCAAAAATATTTTCGTGATGTCTGCGCAGATATTCCTGTAAAGTCGCGTGTACTAGACGGATCAATAGCAACTAGCCCCATGCAAGATCCTACAATAGTCTCTATCGAAGGGACCAGCCCCGTATTGATATCCTGAGATCCAACTTCCACCGCTAGTGCATGGCCCAACTCATTGACAAGTAAAGGTCGTTCCGCAAACGATATCCACATCAGTGCTGCAATGCCCAGCCTTGCTTTGGCACCCCGCTGCCGCTTTATTCTGTCCAGAGTCGCGTTGTAGGCATCACTCAAGCCGTTTGTCATTTCGTGGAGCTTCTGTCGCCTTCTACCTACAGTTACTTCCCCCAATATCGAATCGATTTGCAAAGCAACTAGAAGAAAACTTTAGGTACTAGTTAGCTTCTAGGGCCGCGCTAATATTACTCATGGGTCCCTTACATTTCGGAAAATTCTTGAGTAATTTTCGTCATTATTTCCCGCCGGAGGCTAGTGTCCATTGCCTCAGGGTCCGGATCACTATCCAGTTTTGTTTCCAGGTAGCTTTTGATATCATCCATGCTAGGCTGTATAGAGATAACACTTATAGTGCGTGGTATACGACTTTCCAGTTCAGGCTGGATAGGGGACCGCCCAGTAAGAAACAATCTCGTATTGGGCGATTTCTCCAGGATCTCACACAGACCACAGAGGAACTCGACTCTATGCTCCGCCACAAGCTCATCTAGTGCATCCACACAAATGAATGCTTGGCGAAAGCGTGCCAATACTCGGGGGAACATCCCCAGAATCTGAGAAAGCCGAGGCGCCCGTCCTCCGATGTGCCCCTGCTCGGCCAGGAACGCTTCAGCGATCTCTTCAGGAATTTTCGGAAGCGCATTGACAAACTGCTTTAGGAGACTCCCGATCATTCCTGTTGGCGTTTGCTCTTTTTGGCCGCGGTAATCGCAGTATAGACAAGCGACTGCCACATTCTGACTCGCAGTCTCATCGCATAGGGTATCGATAACCAAGGAGCTGATAAAAATAAGCAGTGATTCGAGTGTGTTTGGAATTGCGAACCCCACCAGACGAAAGTCTTTCCCGCTCCGGGGACCCCATGACAAAACAGGACTGCATCAGATGGTTGGCCATCTGCGTCTCGCTGCCATGCTTGAAACTCGGCGGTCTTCAGTACCCAGTCCCCTACCCCTCGGGCACGAGCACCAGCCACATCGCTGTGTCTCTTCCATGACTTTAGAGGCGATAGCCAAGAGAGAATCTGCCGTCTTTCGTCCTCTATGATAGTTGTGTGGTTGGTGATGGTGGTGACATTAAAGGAATCGTGGTTGTTACTGATTTGGTAATGGTTTGGGTTTGGGTTCATGTTTGCTGAACTGGAATAGTGATGAGCGTAAACGGAGCAGCCTTTGTTATTTGAACAAAGCTGGCACTGGGCCTGGCCGGAGGGGGTTGATCGGAATAGTCAACGTCTGACGGGCGCGGGGTTGCGCTACGCACGAAAAAGCAAGAAAGATATCAGGCTGTTGTTAGAGGCGGCGAGCGAGATCGCATGTAACCCGAGCTCTGATAATCTCACGCACTTCAAAACAATAAACACTCCTAAAATCCACTATCTCCGTCAGCCCTGTAATCTCCGGATTCTGAGACAAAGCTCCTGAGGAGCATTATCTTTTTCCTGGCACAATAAAGTCTGCCATGAGGACATGTTGCATCTCATTAACTGGTATCTCCAGCTCCGTTAACTTGACAAACTAATCCTATCCTAGGCTGCTGGAGAGTGTGTTTCACGAGCCCCCACGATACTGGAAGTTCTAGAGCAGCAATATGAGGCATTCAGCCCTGGAGTTGAGGAACTTTGGTGTGTGTAACGCCTTTCGCACATCGAGCTGACAGGTCAGCTCAAACTCTGAAACCCAAAAACCACCCTTCAACCAGGCTAGATGCCCTGCTCGAAAGACTATGAGTGCACAGTAGTGCGAGCACTTCGAATATGCCTTCAAGAGTCTGCGTGTCATCAGAATGCTAACGTATACGCTACGCCAACACGCAATGGCGTGCGGAGGTAAGGTTCTGACGAGCACCACATGAGGTAGTTTCCGGTGGCGTACAAAATCAGGGTACAAGTGGTGTACCATCCACCCCCATTTACGAGGGATCCAGCAAGTTGGACCATGTTTTCCTTTATTTGAGGGTGATTTTGCAATGAGGTTTCTTTCAAAACATTTGCCTGTTTTGATGACAGTGTGTTATGTGTGGTATTAATTTATGCTTTGTTTTTAATATCTCATCAAAGAATACAGAAATATTTATTCCTCGCAGTCTGGAGGGAGAAGTGGATTACAAAGGAATTACCGTCTAAGCAATGATCCTACCTGTTTCATTGGCGAATTCGACACCAACCTCCCATCCCCGGAGAGCACTGAAAATACTATGATACTTTTGGGGGAAATGGGCCAACGCCACCTTTTATCATGTTAGGTGCGAGGAGCGTTGCGGCCTAGAGTTTTCAGTACGAGTACTGTATATCGTACAGACGGAGAAGCTATCAGAGTACAGGGACCAAACCTTGATAGCAGCAGAATGATTGAGAAATCTTTACTTCATTGCGTGCTCGGGGGTCAGTAAAAACTAGAAAACTGTTTCCGCTAATCCCATACAAATCGCCATGGAGACAATGGTTATGTTTTCCGATTTTTAACGACCCCCCCCCCCGGAGTATCCCTGTCTATTCTCTTTTCCACTGCTCCCCGCTCCCCCCCCGACTATTATTCTATGTGCTTCTCCGCCCCTTATTACTTCCTTTAAATTAAATGCCACTGTTTTCTGAAGAATTTAAAAAAAAAAACAGTATTATACTCGAGTACTACACACTCTGCGATCCATCAAGGCCTAAGTTACTCACCTGCGTCCGTAAAGTTCTCGTATCCCCCTTGCACCTCAGGAACAATACCTATCAACAGGCAGCAGGGCGGGCAGCAAGAGCCTATTAACTTTTTTCGCATGTTTCTCGGGATATTTTCACGATTTTTCACTTTTACTAAATAGTAAGAAAGGGAGGCTTAGCGAGGGTGTTCCAAGGGCCTGTAGTACTGTACTTGGAAAGATATGGGAGTATTGTGGGGAAGGCTGAAACTCATGCCCCCTCGAGCAGTGCTGGCTGTGCAGGCTGATAGTGCGCTCTCAAGCACCAGTAGCATTGCGGACCCACAGGTGGGGGATGCTAGAACCACATCTGAGAGCAAAAGTGCCATATCTATGAACAAAACAAAAAAGATTTACCAGGGTAATGGTATTCTCATGTTATTACTATTAAAGTGGGAAATTAACACGTCCCCATCACATCCCGTGTGAGTGCAAGGAAGGGATTCATTTGGTCAAGAAGGTATGGTGTCAGCTTACGGTAACTTAGCCAAGTGAGGGGATTGCTCAATGATGATGCCCTGGGAAAAAGTAAAACTTGGGTTGTCCCTTGCCAGAAAATTAGTCAAGAAATTAGACCACAGTACGGTGCCAGTACTCGAGTACTCGCGTGGTCGAACTGAAGCCGAACACCTGTGTACGGGAATTGACACCCAGTTCAAGTGTCCGGCTTCAACTTTCCCGGGCGAGCACAAGTACAAGGGTAGGGACCCGTTAGTCGGAACAAATAAGAATATAATATCACTTAGCTGGCTAACTCCGAGTAACTGTTCCATAACATCATGACCGACCTCTAGAAGCTCTCTTCCATTTCCATAATGGAGGTATGTAAAAACCTAGATGCCATAGGATGCACCAGCAAGGAAGCATTATGTTTAGACAAGTTATCTTATGCCACAATCATCTCCTAGATGTCTGAGGGTGGGACTGCCACTAAAGCCTTTAATGGCTAAATTCCCAAACCTCAGCTTTTGTTGATTCAATTGTATTGTTTAGGTACATGCTAATAGAAAGCGAACACTCCCTAGAGCACCAAGAGCTGCGTTCGGGAAGTACCCCATGGCAAGTAGGAGATAGAGAGCCCAAAGCAAAAATCAAAAACAACACTAATAGTCCACATAAACAGGTAATAGCCAAAGTGAATTGGTGTTCAAAAGCAACCTCACAGGCTGAGCATATCTGATCCCGAACCAATGAAACCAGCATTCAAATCGCATCCCCGGTCGCCCTACCCGAGGATTTAGCAGATCCCGTGTCTTTCAACGCTAGACTTTAGAGTATCATACTATATGGTGATTCCAGCGTGTTTATGTGGTACCGGCAGGGTGCCAGCCATGATGTTTTATCCCATGGGGAGGGCCATCCTAACATGCTCGTGAAGGCCTAGATCCAGTGCGCCGGGCAGTATCCTGAGATTTTCGCATGCGCCTGTGGTTCCGAAGCCCACTTTGACCTTCCTAAATACAGGAGGGCGAAAAGCGGGGTTGGGGGGATCGTAGAGGTGGGGATTGCCTCCCAAAACTCAGTACGATAGCAGTCCCTTCTATATTATCAAGAAATAAAGCGGCACAAGAAACCGCATTTAAATGCATAAGCCTAGGGGCAAGCCATGGCCAGTCAACCCCTCCGCAATGATGTGCCAATTTCACAAGTATCATACTTCCCCTGTAGGACCGCCTGGCCCACGCAAAGTAGCGAATTAAGCTCAAGGCGATGTAAAATACGTATAATACCTGCCGCCCAAGTAGGCGCTTGAGCGCTTAACTTAACTTAACCGGCCGCGCAACCGACCGGGGACCCAACCCGCGAGATCGAGTCAAGCCAAGTCAGCCAGTATCCGCCTCCGTTTGATTGCATCACCTTCCGTATCCCACGTACCCGCCAACCTGGTAGCCGGGCCGGGGGTCGGATGGGAGGGTGCAAAAGGTTCGGCAAGATCCGCAGATCACTTGACAAGGCTGCTTTTGCTTTGCTCGGTACAGTACTCGTACTTGGCTGGCAGGGTTCAAGTTTTGGGCAGATCAGGGTTAAAGCAGGTGGGAGTGTCATATCATACCTATGGAAAAGAGAATGGGAAATTTTGTGTGTGTGTGCCCCATTGCCCAATGCTTTTTGACACATCCGGATTGATTCATGAGCTCAAGCAAGCTTCCCCCCCAAAGATAATCTGCCCACCCTAAAACAGTCAACACTCATGCACCACGATAATATCGGCCGCCCCTCCGGCATTTCTTCTCACAATCCACAGACAAATGATCCCCATCCGCCCGGCACTCTCCGTTATCAATTCCGAATGATATGCAGCAACCCATAACACCCCCAACCCTACCAAACATCCCAGCAACCAACCTCGAACTCTCAACCTACCCGACCAGCAAACCATCCTCCAGATTGTGCTCGGGCAGGGTCAAAAAAGGGCGGAAAACTTTCTGTGGGAAAACAAAGATAGGGGCGCTGATCGATCAGGAGGCAGTGGAAAAAATGGGGGTGTTATAGCATGCCATTAACCTGGAGTAGTTGTTAGTAGTCGCTATTGTATTGTATCTAACTTGTGGGTTTTGTGAAGAATTTGATGGTATGATATAAGGCTAAATTGAGACTAAGGGAGAAGGAATTGGGGCTTTTGGAATAGTTCTTTTAAGAGACTCATATAAATGCAGAGGTTCAACTGCACTGACAATTTCATCATCATCTACATGTCATCTAAGTAGTCAAGTATCATACTGAGATACTTATTCGCTTAGTCTGGATTTTTGGTGTCTGCCAAGGCAAGAATTTTTCCACTGTTGCAACCTAAAGTTATATCTTAACGACCCCACCTGATCTTGCAGATCTTTTTTTCCGTTCTTTTTGACCCTGTCCGAGTATATACTGCACGGTGGAATACCGATCATACATTGTCCTACGTAGTCTAAAACTGCCTTCCCTGGAGAAGGGAGGGGGGGGCATAGAAAAAGCTGAGAGTTTCAGCCCCTCCGAGGAAAAACAGTATTGGAAAGATGCATCACGTTCGGGGAGTATCTCACTGAGCGAGCGTCCCAGCACAGTATATTTGGAATGCATAAACTCATCAGTTCTGTAGAAGGGTAAGGTTTGGGCAAGGTGACCAGGTGTCTGTGTGTCCTAGAGAAATGCTTCTGCTCACCCTGTAGTATTCAAATAACGCCGCCCGCTATCCTGCAAATCATGTAGCCTTTGATCACCAATTCTCACTCGTATTCTAAAACTACTGGTCAGGGGCATACCTAACTATCAACACTCACCAACCAGGACAGTTATGTAAGAGGGGCTAATAGCCTTTATCTTATGCAGGTAAAGGCCTGTCAGCCAACATTCTTGCAGCAATTAATTAAGAGGAAGCACTGCATTGGGCGAACGAATGAGAGCCTAGCCACACCAGTCGGGACGAGACCTGATCACTTAGGATATACCTCCGGGAGGCGGCCAGGAATGGAGATTGAGTTTGGCTTGGTCACGTCCTAGTCACTTACTAGGCTGACTACAGATTCTGGGGCATCAGGGTGAGGTGCAAGTAGTTAAGTTTATTTAGTGACATTTATGATTTATGCTGTGAATGAGCCTTAGGTATTGGGAGTAGCTAGGACGATAGGATCCTGTTGACAAGACAGACTTGAAACTTTGCACTGTTGGTATCAAGTAGGTGCTTTCGGGATATCATACTAATCTATAAAATATAAACAGATAGTTTGTTACTTTTGTCACTTTAAAGTCTCGTGATTGGTTATTGATTGACATATTTGCTGTTTTAGGGTTAGGTGTCAGACGGATTCCACTGATTTGGTTGGTTAAAATTGGTTTCGTAGACTCGCTTTTTTGAGAGTCAGGTATTGGCTAAATTTATATATTCTGATTGGATAAAAATTACCAGATTAGCATTAAATTTTATGTTTCCTTTTCTCGGCTTTGTGTTGGTGAAATTTAAGCCTGCAAAACAATTTTATTAATTTTATCATAATAATATTATTATTATGGTAATATCATATATCAGAAGTAACTAAATTTTTAACCTTGTACTTTTTCAGCTCCACATACTAGTATCGCAATCTTGCACCTACACTTTTAAACCAATTCTTGTTCTACTAGAACAAAACACTTTAAATTATTCAGATAATAATGCAGTAGGAGGTATTAATTAGAAGTATCATATATTATTTGGTTTATTCTTTAATTGATTATGATCAGATTCTGATGTTTGACCACTGTAAGATAACATACCTGGACCTGTTTTAATATGTTTTGATTGATTTGATTTAACCTGGTGTTAATGGCCTGATTTTAGCCTGAGCATGCTACACTTTGGAACTTGAATTTTGAAATGAAGAGTAACACTCATTTCCCTTCACTATCTCCCTCTATTATTTTTCACCTACAATAACCTCTATTACCCTTTGAGGATTATTGCCCTTCTTTTTGTTGGAAGGATGTGGTTGGCTTTGGAATATGCGGGAGAGTCTGAAGGATCGTTTAGATGCTTGTGGATGATTTGGGAGATTGAGATAGAATGGTTCACGGTTTATGAAAGAGATTAGATCAACATGTCTTTCCTTTGTTTATCACAGGAGTGTACGCAGGAATAAGGGCATGGCGGGGATAGAGAGATAGGTGTGGTGATTGGCGAAAGGATCAGGAAGTGCTACTTATGTTTTACTTATACGCTTGTTTCTGTCATGGGTTTTTTGTTTTAGTTAAGGCGAATTTCAAGAGCGTGAGCGAAGTGTCCAAGTTCCGTGTGAATTCTCTTTCTCTTTCTATCGTCTACCATACATAACCTGCCAACGTTAAGACTTTTCAAAAATAATAACTTTGCCCCCCTACATATAAGTACTTGCTCTATACGCCGGACGACCTTGCAACATAAGCTATTGGCTTTAAGTATTTATTTTGTTTTACCCACTTTCTTTATTACATTTAAGTCTTACCAGTGGCCCATGGTAGACGACCCCCACAGTAGCAAAAGCTCTGGAGAGAAATGACCGGTGGGTGGGTTGGAGACAAGCATTGTGCAACGCTGGACCGGAAAAGGGAGCAGGGGGAGAAAGCAAAGCCCAGCCTAGTACGGTGCCGGTAACCTCGATGCAGATCACATCATGAGGCCGGCCAGCTGAACTGCGCGCCACACCTTATCATTCGAGAGAATTGTCACAGAACCGTCTCGCTTCAATAAGGACATTGCTCACCTGTTGCCAAGAACTTGCTCTTAGCGACAAGGAGGCTTCACCCTGAGGCTAACCCACTTTACCCCTCACCACTACCGCGCTCATCTGGAGATTTTTGGCGCAACTCAACTACTGCGGGAACATGCTTAAATTGTGTGAATTCGCGGCAGTCTAAAGCACTCTAGGCCACTACTGCTCCCAATCTTCAACGTGCACCTTTTCACTATCTCCGCCGGGCCCTCCCTCTCAACCCCCAACATTGTTGCTCGAATATTCTTCTCTATTGGGGAATCCACGCAAAGCAGGGCCTTTGGGATTGCACGAAAGCTTGCGCTGAGGCTATTTGACGACCGCAATAACCGCATATCCACCGGAATCCTCTCGCAACCGCAGGGGCCCAGTGTTTACTGTGTCGATTTCGATAGGCTTGCCCTGTTCAATGGCCTGCGCCGTGCATCCATCTTCGAGATTGGCCGGATTGTAGCGTGATTGGCAAAGGTGGAAGGTTGTAGTATCAACCAACAAGACAGCATGGGTGGCACACCTCTCACATGGGCTATTGAGAATGGGCACGAGGCAGTCGTGGAATTACTACTCGGCCGGGCCGACATCGACCCCAACAAGCCAAATGAGCAGGACCAAACGCCGCTCTGCCTTGCCGCTCGATATGGGCGCGCAGAAGTGGTGAAACTGCTGCTCGAACGGGACGACGTCAACCCCGACAAGCCAGACTGGTTAGGCCGAACACCGCTCTGGCGGGCTGCCAACAATGAGCACGCGGGAGTGGTGGAAATATTACTCGGCCAGAGCGACGTCAACCTCAACAAGTTCGATATGCACGGCCACACACTACTCTCGTGGGCTGCCTGCAATGGGCATCGGAGAGTGGTGGAAATATTACTCGGACGGAACGACATCAACCCCACCAAGCCAGATGCGTTCGGCCGAACACCACTCTGGTGCGCTGCCTGCGAGAACCACGAGGGAGTGGTGGAAATATTACTCGGACGGAATGGCACCGACCCCGACAAGCCAGATAATTATGGCCGGACGCCACTCTGGTGCGCTGCCTCCAATGGGCACGAGGGAGTGGTGGGAATATTACTCGGACGGGGCGACATCAACCCCGACAAGCCAGATATCTACGGCCGAACACCACTCTGGTGCGCTGCCTGCAATGGGCACGAGGAAGTGGTGAGGATACTACTCAGACGGAAAGACGTCAACCCCGACAAGCTCGATATGTATGGCCACACACCACTCTGGTGGGCTGCCTGCAATGGGCACGAGGAAGTGGTGAGAATACTACTCAGACGGAGAGACGTCAACCCCGACAAGCCAGGTAAGCAATGTCGAACACCACTCTGGTGCGCTGCGTGCAATGGGCACGCGGGAGTGGTGGAAATATTACTCGGACGAGGCGGCGTCGACCCTCGCAGGCTAGATGACTATGGCAAAACACCGCTCTGGTACGCTGCAAGCAATCATCACACGCGAGTGGTGGCTCTACTACAGCATCCAACAGCTGCCACTTACCTCAGGACTTATATCTAGCACACATCTCCCTTGTTACCGCCTTCGAATACTCTATTAACAACCTCTACGCCATTTTCGCAAGGGCCAGAACGGTTACATGAATGTGTTTGTTTTTACCACTGCCTCTCCCTCCGCCCACTTTCTCCTGTATCTTAAAGCACTATCTCGTGGTGACTGCCGTCTTGCATTTCTTTCCGGAGTATGCCTGCCACAGTAACCCATCCTCATTCTTCCTTTTTTTGTGGAAGGAAATCACACGCGATGGGAATGCATATATCTATCACATGCCCTTCCACCCCTCTATCCCAATTTTTCCCATGGAGTCGATCAGCATTGTGAGCCTCTGTTTAAAACCTAGAGTCTAGCGTTGGTAGAAGGCCATTTCTACTGAATTGAAATAAGCCAGCGTCCCCCAAAATTTCCATATACATTTATTGTCATTTCTTGCATGTAGATGCTCTCTTCGCATTTATTGTTTTCATTTTTTTTTTCCCCTAAAACCCCTCCCCCCCCCCCTTTCCCACTGAAATGTAGATCCGAGGGTTGTTTAGGTATATAGAAAGAAAAAGAAAGGAAAAAAAAGTTCAGGTATTTCTTGACACTGGTGAACACCGATATAGAAGTTAGCTGTTAACTAAGGTATGATGGCTTCCACTACTTGTATTATTATAATAGTAGAGGAAAATATCACTATCATAGCTTCAACGCCGTGTGGGTCCATTTGGCCAAGGGAACAGGTGTCAAACTTATAATCACTAAGGTCACAGGCGTCATCGACAGTCTCAGTTTCCTATTCACGACCATGTCCCCTCTCTAGGAGTGTAGTGCCCTGCGCTATTTATTATTATAATAATATTACCGGATACCGGTGGCTTGCAGCCTAAGTCAGATACATATGTGTACAAGTCTCTCAACGCTCCCTCCAAAACCCCCCACAGCCAGAACGCGAACCTGACCACCAGCCACTAGACTATGATACTACGATACGATATTATAGGCCCCCGCGGGGACATGGACAGATATATACAGCAAATGGTGGGCAGAAGTTGACCAAGATAGAGCAATGGGAGGGTAAAGCCAAAGAGAAAATATTATAGAATGCCGGCAATTACCTATTACTCCTGAAACTCACGAGTAATGGAGGAGATAAATCACCCATCATCATCACCACGCTCTTTCTCTTGGACTCCGGCGTTGTCAGGCTATATATACCACCTTTCGCAACGTGCTCTTCCTTACCATATAGTTCCCCAAGCACCCTCTGATTCCGCAACTCAGACAAGCTGTTCCTACTTTCCCTGGTCCCGATTGTGGCGTTGCATACAACCATCCTATTCAGGCGAGAAAGCAAGTATATCTTCCGGATCCGCACCAGGTCTCGCCAAGAGACTTTTGACTTCCCATAGTGATAAGTATGATAATAGTAATGATCCCAAGCTACCACCTCAGGATACTCACATAAGCCCAAGGCCTACTAATACTTACAAAGATAATCCCACTCCTCCATCCCTTTCAGAGCAAGAAATCACGAAATTCTACCACTACTACTAAGTTACCAGCTTCCAGTCAACAGAAAAAATGTCTTCTATTAATAATAGCATCGCCAATGCGCACTCTATTGTGTGGGAAGCCCTTTCATTCTCTCCCTAGTATACTACGACACTATATACCCCACACGGTTTCTGACATCTTAGGTTGTTACACTCTTATTTAGGCCAAAGTCACCCCCCGGAAGAAAGCACTATTTACACGATACCGATCAATCCGCAAGGCCAACAAGAAGTCGTCGTAGCCTACTACCGCTATCTCGCAATGTTTGAAGTCGCTTGCAGTGAAGGGTGGTGTTCAATTGACATTAGTGTTATAAACCACGCCAGCACAACCATGCTTGATCACAGAAAGCTGGCGGATATCTGGGGTCCGGTTGGACCGTGCCGGACCGCAGTCCCCAGTTCTAGCCAGGCAAGGTCCTTGCGAAGGGTCAGCCGGACTGGCCACTTGCATCGCCGGCGACAGCGGATAGGGCGGGCCGCTGGGTGCCGTATGTAACTTACAGTACTCGAGTACCCGAATACAAATGAAAATAAGCTAGAACATTCCAATCGCCTCTCTCTCCTAGTGAGACTCTCAGTGCATACTATTGTAACCTTTTTGCTTCGCCTCACAACAACACGCTGAGTCTGCAGCGTTCTGCTCTCCATTATGCGAGAAGGAAAAAGAAAAAAAATTCCAACGTCTCATTCGTATAGTACGGTATCATACGAGTACTCGAGTACAGTGCTGCCATAACTCCTTCCAACGGCGATACAACACCCCCGACCTGAAACCAGCGTGGTGAGGCTCCAGATTATTGGTATGATACAAGTATGGCGAACTGGGTGGATGTGGTTTTATGAAATGCTCAACGGGTACGGAATGATATACTAAAATTCAGACTCGAACAGACAAATGAAAAAGGAAGCAAGAAGTTATGATACGATAAGTATCATACAGTTACGCGCAGTGGTAGGTGCCCGTAATGATACCACCCCCACGTTGGCAGCCAAGAATTGCGCAATCTTCCTTGAACCCCAACCACAGAATGGGCGAAACTGCTAAGCGAGCCACTTTGCCAGAGTGTCACCGCGGATTGATTGCGCAATTCCCGGCTGCAACCAAATTTCGCCTCCCGAAAGTGATAAGAAAACTCGAGTTATTACAAGTACCGTAGTCTAATTAAAAAGTCCATAGTCCCCCAATCTGGTAGCGATCCGCGTTCTCGGATCCCTAATCGGGATTTCACTGGTGAAGGAAGGAAGGATGGCTGGCCTCCTGCTGGTTAATTAGGCCAGCCTTATATATCATATTATCATACAAAATCAGCCTGCATACCGGTATCCCCCGCTCAGGTTGATATTTTTGGAACTCTTCCCGTAAATCCCCGAGGAGTGACGAACAGAACATATTTATAGAAGACCTCAAGTGTGGTTGATCGGCTACACGAATTTAAAGCTGGTGATATTCTAGACTAGTTGAAGTTTACTTACCCCTTACCTGATCCGGGAACGTCGGCATGGTACCGGCACCGGACGCATCTTATTATACTTGAGCCGCGTTTCCAAGACATGATACGGTACGATACTCGAAAATGCGACAGCACAACGCTCACTGTCGGTGCTCTAGAGTTTGCGGAGTAGGCCTAGTCTAATAGTCTAGTGTGGAGCATGAGTACGCAGGTATAACGATACCGCGGTTCCCGGCTGTTCTGCGCCATTGTAATATTCGAGTGCGCAGGCAGCTCAAAGGATATAGAGGCATAGACCGTGCTTGTTTTTAGAGAGGGAATCACAGCATCATTTATTATCACTCGGGCCTGCGACTGGCTACGGCGCGGGTAGCCGCTTCTCAGGAGGGGATTGTGACAGGATGGGCACTCCATGTTGTAGCTATACTGCGTGGACTATAATATGTGTGTCTTTGAGAGAGCGCTCGATATCTCCTTTACGGTCTCCCCCGCTGTAGCCTGTGAGGTCCACCACCTACAGGCTGAAACCTTTTATCATGCTGCTGCCCACCCTCACTCCTGACTCTAGAGAGGCCAGCAAAGAGTGGGGGCGGGAGGCTAGGTCATTTTCTTCTTATTATCGTCACCCGCCCCGCCTTCCGGCTCTTGTGGTTGCTTGAGGATCCTGACGGCATCCTTTGAGTATACATATGAGAGGCCGCTCCAGATAGTGGTAGTTGCAACCGTGTACCTTTTCACAGAGAAATGAAGTCTTTAGCAAACATCCTAATAGCCAAGGAGCTGGAATGCTAACTGCATCGCTTGGAGAGCAAAGTCCCAATATGGGCCCATAGTAATCATGAAAGGATGGGCCATACATCCCCCAATCAACGCTAGCTGTAACGCAGTATTCAGCTATATCTCGATTAGCGCCTATAATATTGCGTGACACCCAGGAGTGGTGCAATTAAGGTAAGGATAGATAGCCCATGGAACCCCTTTATCCCTGCGGGAAACTAACCTTACTGATGGTGGTGGGGCGCACTTCTGCGCTTGGCAAGGAAAAATCCCAGTACCTTATCATAGTCTTTGGTGGAGGGAGCGATATCCAGCGGAAATAGATCGCGGAGATCGCCAACCCGATGTCTCTGCCCAAAATGATGCCAGCGAGCCAGACTACAAGTGCGAGCAGGAAACCCCGCTTCGTCAGCGATGATTATTCAGCCGCCGGGTGTCCCCGCACAGAGTAGAGAAGATGGATTCGACGGGGAAATGCAACAGAGCCAAGGGTGGGCACAAACCTGGTAGCAATCCCTTCATGGCCAGAGTGACGGTCAAAATGGTCATTAGAGTCTTGTCCGCCATAGGGTCAATAACTGATCCAACCACCGTCTTAAGGTTCCATCTCCTTGCCAAGTAACCATCAACAAGATCCGTCAGTCCTGCCGCAGCAAACAATACCAGCGCCGCAGCATGTTGCTCTTGTAGCACCAAGCAGCCGATTACCGGGGAAGCTAGTAAACGTGAAAATGTTAAAAGGTTGGGGATGTTATAGATGTTCTCGTGCGGGGTGATAGGGAGTATCTTTCGGCGCTTCTTTACGGGAGTAGATGCGGAAGTGTTAGTGGGGGTTGTATTGTGCTTGGATCTGTCAGGCACGGTGAAGGTGGTGGTAAGTCTTGGTGAGTTTGTTCTTGGTAGAAGTTGAAGTGATGCATTGGTATCCCTCTCCCATCTCCGGTTCGCAATTGAATCCGGGATGGAAGAAGATGAATGGGATGGATCGAGAGGGAAGGGAGGTAAGGGGAGAAATAGTGCTTGCAAGGGAAATCAATTACGTGTTTCCTCTGTCTGATATGAGAAGCACTGAGGAGGTACAGAAAGTGCGATGATGATTGTAGCCTCGGTGTTGCAAAAGGGCATTCACGGAACTCCGAAGCGAACCCAATGTAGTACTAGACCCCTCAATTTCTTCCTTCCTATTTCAGAGTAGGAGAGTGCGTGTGTCAGCCTGTGGTGACATGGTCACGCCTAATTCCGATGAAGAGGAATCGCTGGAGATGGGGGTGAGGGGTGGAAGAAACGGGAGATGTAAATATCGCTCACCTCGCTGCATACCGCGAACCTGCAATCAATAAGACACTCCTTTTCCCATCATTCAAACCCATCATCACGCTCCGACGGCGCACCGGCCCCCGCACCCCCGATGGCACTAACTGCTGCCGTCCAAGTATGGAGAAAGCGTTAGTGGGGGCAGCATCAACACCGATGACGGTGGTAACACCAGCAGATATTCTTGCGATTGATGAGAGTGAAATCAAGGGCCGAAGTGGCTGTGTTATCATTATCGTTGCCATCTCCTCACTCAATCTCCCCAGTCCTCGATATCAATGTCGCTCCTCCTTACCAATGATCGAGCAGGGCGGATAGGTGGTTTGGTGGAGTTGAAATGAAGATCAACACAGGGCGGGCAAACATACGATACGACAACCGTAGCCCAAACCCCGACTGCCTAGTGACGTCCAACCGGTAATGAAATTACTCCCTCCTAGCTATCCGGCGAATGGCACTGAAGAAAGGATTGACCCACAGGGCTGACGGGATTTTCCTCGGATAATGCTCTCTTCCCTCCCTCTTCGCTCTTTCTCCCTCGTTTTCTTTTTCTTCTTTTCCCCCCCCCCCCTTTCCCCTCCCTGCCGCGCCCCCCGCTAACACGATCGGCAGGGGCTTTGTGTAAATGTAGTCTAATCACTGCGGGAATGCGCGATGGTGAACAACCGAATGGTTGAAATGACCGCAGATTTGTGATTCCTCGCCCTATCTTTTTTTTTTTTTTTTTTTTTTTTTTTCATAGCCAATATAGCCAGGGTGAGTGACCGGACTCCCATGTATTCAGAAGCTCGCTGCTCCGTCTCAATCATATGTAATGCTTCCGTCCCCCCGCCAGCCACAAGCTGGGCCGCACTATGATAAGAGATTGTCAAGGCCAGTTTATTCTCTCTCCCTTCTGTGCGCTTCTCACTTGCCCCCAACTCCTTCTCTCTTCACTCAAAAGCATTCACTATGATTACCCATATACTCGCTCTCTATCCCCTTCCAAGTTAACAAATCTTCCCAGTGACAGCAGGGGGGAATCTCCCATACTTCCCTACTAACCTTCATCCTTCGTCCTCGTCATCATCCGTGTAGATACATTCATATTACATTGCATACAGTACGTAACATTATTCGCGCTTCCGGTCCTGTCGTTCCCCGCGTAATAACTGAGCCGAATTATCATCAATGCTGTACCAATGCTGGAGATATAAGTTTCGCCTTCGCCATGCTTCGACCTCCTTGCTAACATTTTATGCACCAACCAATTCACCTTAATGGCTACTTGCAGTGAATGTAACCATCACTGCTACCGCACTGCTATCACATCACAAGTACAATTCATCAACTGCAACCTCCGGCCGACAATTTTGGCCCATCGCCTGACCTCAGGTGTGATCTCTACAAAACATACCCCACCACTGCTGAAGCCTCTCCACTAATGATAAGTCATACACAACGTATACCACTAGGCGCCAGATTGTTCCAGATAGTCCTCGTTTTCATTAACAAGCCTCAACAAAAACGACGGTCATGAGCGTATTAATACTACTTGTCCCTCCAACAAAAAGAAACGAAAGGAGAACTTCGTCCCCCCATGGGAATACAACCGGGAACTAAAAACCCATCAAACTTTTGAGAGAAAGCACTTCTAAAAAAAAAGTGTTACCTAATCCTACTCTGACCACGAGAGTAGATAGTTAACATTTTCAGATGTCAAATCCCACCAACCCTAATCAAGAGAACGAAATGAAAATTATCAATACAAGAACATCCACTTTTGGAACCGAGAAAATGCGGGAAAAAAAAGCGAAAAAAAGGAAATAATAATTGAGATGGTTCTCGAAAGCTTAGCAAGCCTCGAGAACCAAACGTCTTTATGGAATCCAGGATCTACAAACTAGCCACCAGGAACCAACAGTGGACTGGTATAACGACCGAATGTGACTCCCAAAGGGAAAAGTAATCTTTGAGAACACAATGATTTCCGAGACTCAGACTACTCTCAAGAGAAATGGAAAAAATACCGAGGTAAGACAAGAAATCCCTTGAAAATGCAGAAAATGAACGCCATCCCAGCCGTACCATCGCACCAGACATCTATCAATTTCGAAATTGCATCACCCAAACGCCTCGAACCAATTCATAACATGCTCCTCGTATACCGATAGAATCAGTGGCCATAGCCACCCCCATTAGGTTGGTCTGGATTGAACGGGCCGTGGGGGGGCTGTGGGGGCTGGTGATGGTAGTATTCACTGTTCGGCCCATTGTCATTCCAAGGAGAATTGGAAGGAGAATATTGTGGGTCGTCGAGGCCTTGACTTCCACGGGACTGGAACGCCCGAGGGAGCGATCCTCCGTCAGCAATAGAGGTACTGAAGCTAGCTGTCGGGGTCCGAGGATGACTGCCCCCAGAAGTAACAGTATGACTGTAGTGACTGGAGAGGGTGCGGGGCAAGTTGGCTACCTCGGTAGTACTATAGTGACCTGGTGTTGTTCGGCGCATACCAGGCCCATTGATGGCGTTATGGCTATAATGAACCGCTGTTCTAGATAAACTGCTGTCACCTATAGTGGTGCTAGTGTAGTCCGTGGGGAGCACGTGGATGGGGCTCGGGTGTGTGCTTGGGGGGAAGTATGTCCCGGCATTTGTTCCCATGGGGCTAACGTGATACCCAACTGGTGTTTGACTTCCAAAACTCTGGTGTCTTTGAGTTACTCGGCCACCAAATCCTCCAAAGCCACTGCCTTCTCGAGGGCCGTTTGGCGAGTATGCATATGAAATATCTTGGACACTCGTGTATCCGCTGTTGTCGTATCGTTCTATCGAATTGTACCCGCTGGACTGGTAGCCGTATTCCGAGCAGGCAGGGCTAACAACTTGACTGGGGTGCGTGCTGGGCAGTGAAGGGCTACTCGGATATCTGGTTTCGCTTGGTTGTGAGAGCTCGACGCCCCTAGAATCAACAATCTGACGGAAGGATTGTTTGTTGACGAGGTCTTGATGGATGGTCAAGTGAGAGCACCGAGGGTCCTGCACAGGCCTCTTCATGGGACCGTCCACGAAGTCGGATAATCTATAGTATGAAACCATGTGGTAAGTGGCAGGTCCGAATTGAACACTGATAGTTTTTTTTATCAATCCGTCAGGCTTGAACCCGTATGAATCGACTAGAGATCCCACAAGCATACGCTCCAATTCCGGCCCTAGGTCAGGAATTCTCATCTCACCTTCCTCTGGCGAAGAGTGGGGCTGAGGAGAAAGCGATCCACAATGGGAGGAATGGTGTGATCCGGGGCTTGATCCATCTCCATCACTCGTAGCACGGGAATATCTTTGTTGAGATGCCTGTCTGCGTTTAGCTACTTTGGTAGCGCGCTTCTTCTCTCCTGGTGCAAATGGTTTTTTCAGCTCTCGATAAATGAGGAAGTTTCCAATTATCCGACTCGGGCTCCAAGCAATCCCATCTGTCCATCTCTTAATTGCTGAAGTATTCTCTTCGTACACGAAGACAGCTCCAGATCTTATCAAAGACTCTCTCTCCCGTTCGTGAGGACGGCGAGGCACCCTCGGTAAGGTTTGGTCGATGACACCCTGAAAAAGAAGGAGGGCATCCCTGGTACTCTCGACGAATCCTTCAAAGGTCGGTTCTACCGAGCTCGAACTCGGAGTTTCGTTCATGGTTGTTGTTGTGGATGATACTGTGCTAGGGGAGGATAAGGAAAAGAAAAAACCAGAGTGTGGTGATGACGATGATGCACCCGGAAGGGAATTGGGCAAGATCTGGAAGCGAATATCAGCAGTCCGACCTCTGCACCTCCTACCGCACTATCGAAAGAAACGTGGCACCAACTCACCTCGATTAAATGGAAATTTAAAAAATGAGACGAAAAAATAAAAATAAAAAGGTGAAGCGATGCGGAGGAGACGGAGTTGGGAAATCGGAAATAAAGTGAATGAAGGCTGAGCCAATGGGTTTGGCTCGAGGCGTATTAGCTCCTGGAAAGAGTTGAAGGTGTTTGAAGATAATACACGCAATCGTGCGTAATGGTTCCTGCAGTCCGATGTAGGAGGGGGTGGAAGCCCTTCTTATACGCCGGGGAACAGTCAGCCAATGGATAAAAACTCGGTGCTTCAAGATAATCCGATGCACCGATATTGGGCTCAACAAGCAAAGTAGTTGCCGACCCTCTGAAGTTTTTCAGCCCTCGACTTCTCAGGCGAGGCAGAGGACAAGACAAACTGATAGGGTGGTATTGAGCAAGCTTTTATTTTGGCGAATTCCGTACTAGGTTCTGTTGCCTGGTGGTCTGAAGTTTAAATTCAAAAAAGCCTGGATGAATTCCTTGGATTACCAGTATCCACGGCCCGATTCCTCTTCAACTCTTTTTTCTCTCCAGTGTGCTCGACGGATAAGAAGAGGCAGCTGTAGGGTTGTTCAGGTAAGCAAGCAGCCACGAGGTTGACGAATTACAACAATTATGGCAACTGAACTCTGCAATCTGACAGCTTGATGCGATAGTTGCTTTGATTGCTCAGGATAAGGGGGCGCGAATGTTTAGCAGCAGGAACATGGGGGGGTGGGTAGAACTAGTGGGGTGGTGGAAAAAAAAAAAGCTTGGGGGGGTGGGAGCGAGGGGGTTTATCCTATCATACCTAACCAGGAGGCCGCTTGACGAGCAATCTGTCACCAAAAATTCGGCAATTTCGACCAGATCTCAAATGTAGAACTTTTTACACCCTTTCAGAAAGTAAATTCTAGTCGAATTCCAGACAATCCCCGCGTGGGTGTTATAGTGGCAGCGTCTGCGGCGATAAACTTGTACTCGTATGATACCTTCCTTTCGTTGGCAAAATAGACCAACACTAAAATACCGCTGGACCCGTGGGGACAAACAAACTTCGTGCTTGCTAGCTCAAGGGTACAGTACAATAGCCTCGAGGTCTCTTCGAAGCTAATAGCTTAAATCGATGTCGTCCTTGGCCCCCCTTTTTCTCTGTCTTTATCTCTTCCTCGTTCACAATGTCTTTCTCCCTTCCCGTTTTCCGAGTCGAGTAGGGTTCCAGCGAGGGAGGGGAGTGTGTTGTTGGGCCCTTTTAAGAGAACCCCTTGTGCAGGAACAATTGGGTGGATCAGAAGCAAGATCGTCGTCTGATGACCATGAGATTATGAGGTAGGGGGCAGGGTAGAAGGGTATGTCTGCAAGATCGATTTGTCCGACTTTCCGGCTCAGAGACTTGGGGTAAATGGACAGAAATTCTCCTGTGAAAAAGTAATAATAACAAAAAAGAAACGAAAAGCACAAAGTTGTGGGAAGGCCCTCGAAATAAGATTATGAATGAGAGATGTACTGTATGAAGCGACAAGCTAGCTTTGGACAACCGAGTCTCCGAAATTACATGCATGCAGTCAAACTTGTATCCTGAGCATGCAAGCATCCACCCGTTGACATCTTGGGAGGGTCAAGCTAGACCGCACGAGGGTTTGAATCCCAAACCGATGTGGCAGAGGTATCATCTATTAGCAGGGTTGTGATAGTGAAGATCACCGTTTCTATTTTATTTTACCTTTCCCCTCGCCCCGTGTGGTGGCAGGGGTTGGAAAAAGTAAGGTGGCTGTATATTCGAATAGATAGTTTCCGGTGGGATATCGTGAAAACGGCGTCGGTGGGAAAAAAAGAAGCGATTTCTCTTCCTCTCTCCCTCTCCCTCTTGCTTACTTACCTACCCTCTCAGTCAATTATTCTCTCTTCAATATTTTACTCCTTCGCAGGAAGCAGCAGATAGACGTCTCCTCTGTCCTTCTATCCTCACTTTCCCTTCCCTCCTTGAGCCCCTCCATCCGCTTTCCCTTTCCGATGGCGCAAGACTTTTTTCCTTTTTTCCCATCCTGTCTAAGCCGAAGAAAGAGTAGAGCGAAAGCGAGTCACCAGGAGCAGCTCCACCACCACCACCACCACCACCACCAACCACCAGCACGCGCACACAAGTTTTTTTTTGTTCGCACCCATATTCTGATGCATGACAGGTACACTCACGCAAGGGACGCAGCGAGATTACTTGAACACCCTCTCCGGGCGGGAGAAAATAGCTGACATTACGGTACTTTACAAAAAACCGAATGTGAGAAAGAGGGGCAAAAGAAGTGACCCAAAAAAAGAATCTACGAATATACCACACACTAGAGATTTCGAGGAGTGAGAAAAAAAGCCGATGCAGGGCGTCATCCAGCATCAGCAATCATAAGCATAATACTCTTAATTTACAGTGGAAAAAACAAGTTGCTATCGCTGGTCAGTCTGGTTAGGCTTAGGCATCAAATGGAGCATCTTCCTGCCTAGTGATTAAGATCAAAGCAGAATTGAGTGAACGGTGACCAATGAGAGGGAATGAGAGATTGAAAGCAGTGACCAAGTCAATACTGACTGGGGTATGAGCAATGGGCATTACAGACCTGTCCCACCTTGTCCAAGTGATCCACTTATAATAATAATATCCATCCCGCCACTGGCTGTGCCCGCGGCTGGCATGACAATGCATGGGAGCGACGTCAAGGGTCTCCCTCCGTGCAACCTTACCGCCGGAACCAAAAAACCCCAAGAGGGGGCGAGGGAGGATGGCAGCAAAGCAACATGGAAGGAAGGAAAGCTGATAGGAAAGGGAAATGGGGACCCTAAAGAAACACCGGTATTTCTATCCCACGTTCGGAAATCTTATCAAGACAAAAAAAAAAGAGAAACAAAGCCCTACTTTCCCAGGAGGGGTTGTTGTACGAAGTCACATGCAGACGTTGTGAGATCTGCTGCTTGCGGGCCTAGTCGCAGATCATTGGCGCCACTGTGAAAGAGCGCCGATGCTTAGCACCCGAAAAAAGATTCGCCCAGAGCGTCATGTTCAACAAAAAAATAAAAATCTGCAAAGAACGGATCGGGTTAAACATGGAAGATAAATCAAAAGGAATTCCCAAGACAATGTGCGGTATTCGCAAAAAAGCCAAGGAACTGCTTTTTTTTCTCCCTCCCCACAGGAAGAATGTCCCCAAAAAGGAACCTGCCCCCACCAGTCAAGCAACCAACCCCTTCCATCATGAATCTCCCCCATTACCACCTGAGACCCAGTGAATCCGTACCAGTATCCCCCAGCCGAGCAGGAGAATTGGTACCCGCTCTCCCTTTGTGGGCTGTAATAACTATTCTGAAAGGGGTGCCAGTTCATGGCGCGGAGACACGAACAGAGTACGGTAGTGGTGTCCCATACAGTACCAAAGCACATCACAACATAGCGCATCGGTACTTGCGCGGCGGAGTTGAAATCGGGGCGGAAGTTACCATAGGAAAAATCCAGCTTCAACTCGGCCGCGGGAGCACGGTGGGAAAAAAACAAGAAAAAAAACAAAAAACAAAGACCACCTGTGGGATTATGGGGGAATAAGAGCACTAACCCCTGGCGTGCTGGTCAAGTGCTGAACCCCCCGGATAGGAATATCGTGTCTTTTCCCATAAACGAACGGATGACTGTGCTTTCAGCTCAGCCACCGCAGGTAGTTAACCCACCCAACAGCTTGGTTTCGTTTAATCAGGCCCGAAGTGGCATTAGGGCAGTTCCATTGCGTTGATCGAGCTAGTTGCCAAGGCTGAAAACGCCCTTTGAGCTGTTCTTTCCGTTGTTCTTCTGTGCGCCCACCCTTCTTACCCCAGTTTGGTCCACCGGACGGATCCGGGGAGTGCCCTGGCACTGCAGTTTGGCGAGCCTCCGTTCCAGGAAACAAGAGAGTTGTACCACTATGGGTTAGGGCAATTCTGCGCCTTTAGGCGGCACATTGGGAATACCCCGACTCCGTTGGAAATACTGGCACCGTACAGTACCGGTACCGGTACCGGTAACATCGATACACGCATAGAAGAGGAGGGGAGGGGAGGGGAGTCTCCTGTGTGGACCCGAAAAGCCAAAGGGAGGAAGAACCAAAGAATCTCCTCAAAAGTAGAGCAGGTACTGGCACCCGTACTGGGCATTATCGCTTCGGGAGGAGGAATTTTTTGAAACCTGTGGAGCATATGAGGTGTCTGCTAACGTACAGTGCAGTGCGGCATCACACTAAACTTATTTCTTGCAGGCAGCGATGGCAACACATGTGAGAAACAAGAAGGGATCCTCCAAAAAAAGACAACATTGCAGGCAGGGAGGGACCATTGGAGCGCAAGCTTCTCACAGTACAATATAGATGGGAGGGGGAAAATAAACCACTCAAAGCATAGGCTCCGGTTCTGCTAACACCCTAATTCCCACATGTACCCTCCCACAACAATATCGCGAGCTGGAGGAATGGAGGAAAACTATCCAATTGGCTTCAACTCTGTGCGCCGACAAACATAGAGTAACAATGGTATCAGCATGGCATATGTCTACAGAACCTTTTTTCCTCCTCCTCCTTTTTTTACTTTCTTTTTCCTCCTGCATTCTTTTCTTTCCCCCCCAAACCTGGTCATGTTGGTGAACCTGGTAATCGGGAGTCTCAAAAATTCTCGTAACCCTGCTTACAGACCCCCGTATGCCCGCTCTTCACATTCAATTTTTACTGTGTTCATCTGTCTTGTTTGTCGTGGCACCGATTCAAAATCACGGACAGGGGGAGATCTCATTGGATACAGACTCGCCGCACCCACCAGCTGCCACCATTCGCCGCTATCATTCACCACCATTTCAGAATGCTCATGATATTTTGGTTGGTGTCTCCTCTATCATCATGTGTATTATTGCCCAGTTACGGTCATCTAGGGAACAAAGAAAACCACCCCGCTTCCGCCAGCACCGGTAGCCACCCAGAAACACTCACGGATTGGAGCTTTCCAGCACCATTTATACCTTATTATGCAGGAAGTGGGTTGGCAGGGACAAAGTCCAGGACGCATCGAGGCTTGGGGCCACATCTTTTCTTGTTTCGCTCTCTTTTTTTCTTCCCCTCTCCCTCTCGTTGTCGAACCCTGGAATATGGAGGGTTTAACCCGAGATACCATAGTCTACAAGTACAATGCTGCCCTCCCCAATCCAATTTTCCAAATTCTTGGGCTCGCTCCGCTATCTATTTCACTTGGCATGGCCCAAGAGCAGGTCCGTCCCGAAAAAATACCAGGACGCAAGGCTTGCTACACAAAATGATAAGGAAAGTGATAAGTTCGCATCTCCCTGGCCGACAAGCACGGTCGCAGAAAAGTGGACAGGCATCTTTACATTTTTCCCTGAGAAAAAAAGGAAAGGGGAATAGGGGAAAGAGTCTATGCATCCGTGCATCCCTCAAGTCACTAGCGCCCTAACCCAACAAGGTCAGGGTTGACAGGCGTCAGTCGCCTAACAACTGCAACCGCGAGCTTGTTTTTTACCATGTGCAATGCACCATGAAACAGGGCTGAGGAAAAATAAAAAACGGAAAAAATAGTGCGATGCTCACGCACGGGGGACCACTTCGGTCAGCAGAGGCCCAACCTGTAACTTTGTCAGCAAACGGCCGAGGATTACCGCCGTTGGGTCAGTGCAGAAGGGGCTTTGTTACATACGGCGCCTGGCGTCTGAAATCGATCCTCCCTACGACCGAAGCCAACAATAAACGGCCCCCGATGACGGGGGCAAGTTTCTGGAGAAAGACTCTGTATGGGGCTGCTTGAAATTAATTCTTCACTAATTCTATTACATTTGTTTTCCATAAAATGCGTATTTCCGGTAGTTGAGAATGGTAGAAGGTGAACACATACATGATTTATGCCAAGGCGCTTTTTTGTATGTGCTCCAGAGCGAAAAAAAACACGTCTGGGGTATTGCAGAGATAGCGTTCCGCCAACAACCGTTCTAGACCCCACTGCCTCTAGCAAAGTGGAGAGTTCCTCGAGCCACTTTCTGAGATAATATGTGTGGATCGGTATTCCGTGTCCCTACGCCTATCCGAATACTAGCACTGGCACACGAGACGATCCACTCATGTGGGGCTTTTCGCCTGAGAAATGCGATGTTCGAGTGTCTACGGTAGGGGCCAGCTGCCGCTGGAGGTTTGTGGTGAACTTCTCGTTCCTCCAAGGTGGTGGATTCTTGGTGATCCTCAGGGAAACGTGGGGATGTCCATGGCCGGTCTCCATTCTCCTCCGAATTCCAACCCCCCAATCCTCATTCGGGGGAATCGTTGGGAGATCTTAGTCTGATGGCATCCGGCAAGTTTTCTTCCACCGGTGCAGAAGAAGGATGGGTCCCAAAGCTCTACGAAGAGAACGTTTGCACACATTCCTTTCTGCCCACGGGATATAATTCTAGCCCAAATCTATGGCTATGGAGGGGGCTCGATACGATACCGTAGCTTTCTGTAAAAGTGCGATCCGGCAGAAGGCAGATGAAGTGAGGGCTGGAGTGATTCTGGCACTGTACGAAGCTTTCCTGAGAGTGGAGGGAGTATTTGTTGGCCACCGGCTCAAGAAGTCTTCATCGCCGCCAGTATATTTGCTCAGCCGTGGAGACTAGCTTGTCTGTGCTGTAGGCATGGTTTATTCGTACCGAGGCAGCCCATGCCAACCTGCAAGGACCGAAGAGAGGGCTTGTGCAATATCTCCGCGTATCAGGCTTTACGAGAACTAAGCCTTCCACTGTACCCGAGCACACAAAGCAGAATCGAGATGGGGGTTTGGTTCGGCATTCGGATATGCGATCGGGTTGGTCTGTGCCCCCCTAACTAGGTTCCTCATGGGATATCACTCGTGAGGAACAATTTATTCCGGATGCCTTCTGAAGCACCTCGAGTGACTAAATGGCTTGCAGTTATGCTGCTGAAGGAGCATTACTCATTATAAGTTTTCGGATGAGATGAATTCCCCCTGCAGAACAAGCCATCTAGGTCCTTGTTGGTACTGGATAATGATGGAACCTTTTAAACCTTGCTAGTAAGGGCAGAAGTTGCGTGAACCCGGGGCGAGTGTCGGCCTCTTGGGCTGCCGTTGCACCCTTGTCAATAGGTGTGATTTCCCCATCCCGTCTCACACAAAGGTGCTTTAATCCGCCGGAACACTTCGGGGGGGGTGTCAAGAATGCCTTGTAATGGGAAGGTTGTAACACTTGATTCCCCCGGGGTTCACGAAAAACTTGTTCTTCCTTAGCTTTACTAAAAATCCCTAGCCATGAGGGGGAAAGTCGAGACGCCCTGATCCAAGCATTAGCACAAAAGGCGGTCGCTAGGTCACCTGCCCAAGGTGGAATTCAGGATTTGATTTCCCATTGTATTCCAGTGGGAAGGTGGTACGAACTTGAACCGAGCCATGATAAGAGTGATATCCGGGGAACAGTGAGGCAAGGGGGAAACGCAGTGAAGGAAGATAAAAACGGGGAGGCCTTACTCATGAAGTTCCCCCCGTCTTCTCCATAGGTGTCCCCGGATTGGGCCATGAATACGGGCACTCTAGCATATCTACTTCCATCGAAAAGGACTAATTAAAAAACACCGCCCAGCGATGTATCTCCTCTATCGCGTTGTCCGGTACAGGGCAGTACCACCACTACTATCGCAATACCTACCCACCTCACTGCCATACAAGCCCCACAGGTGAACTTATATTTCAATCCCGACCGTGGCTTGATTTTTTTCTTTTTTCTCACTCACAATTCGATCACAAAAAAGGCAACGTGACCAGACAGAATGGACATGGGAGATGAGCCCGAGTGAGCGGGTATGGAGCGGGGATATGGTGCAAATGGATATCCCAGAGTCCTCAAAAAAGAACCCCTGTTAGAGATCTGTGACACATGTTTTCCTGTCTTACCTTCTGTTCCGTCCTTAACAACTTGAGTAGCACATGCTCCACTCTCTCTTTACTTTTTGTCAAATCCTGTGAATTTGGTTAGGTATGAGACTCGGGTACACTTGCAACCGCTGTACCGGTACACAAACTGCTAGGTTTCGATATTAGAGCACTAAGCATGCACACCCCAGCCCTGTCCAGTGTCCTCCAATCCCCCAGTCCCTTTATTCTAAAACCAGCTACAGAGCGGTAGTCCTCCCCCAGGGTAAGAAAGGTAGGCAGAGAAGGAAGGTACGATGAATAGACGCCAATAACTTGAACATAAAGAAAAAATAGCAATGACTAAAAATCCCAATTTTACCAGCCAAGTCTTAGGATGGAAGGAGGGATGATCTAAACTCCAACGCAAGGAAGAGCCTCGGCTTGGGTGCACCAGTCCTAAGAGCCGGAGGGGGATCATCTGTTCGACTAACTAGAAAGCAGGGGGAAGCGTAACCGGAGACAGCACAATACCAGCCTGCTACACGATGCCGGGGGTTCCAGGTCAAGTTAATCGGAATAACCCATGGGCGCGGCTTCAAACCAATTGAAGGGATGCGGAGGGCAAGCAACTTGAAGAGGGAACCAGAGACTTAGTAGTCGATTACTTCCAATAGCAGTATAGGCATGGGTGGGTGCTATATACATGATAGTTTATCCGCGTTTTACCCTGTAATGACCTCCCCGTTCGGGAAGGCGAAAAAAACGGGGATCGGGAAATTGATGATGTGATGAGAGGACGCTTGCTAGATTGCACGTGCATAACTGGTAATGGTATTACTATGACATCTTGACTGTGATATCCTACTTTCCTTCTGGAATGCATGGTGCATGGCGCATGGTGCATGGTGCATTGGAAGTACGGTGCTGAGCGTTAAGATCTTTGGTTCTAAGGAAGGAGGAGGAGGAGGAGGAGGAGGAGGAGGAGGAGGAGGTATTGTACAAGGGGGGGAGGTAGAGATAGGGATAAATGGAAGGATCCGTTTTGCACTCTTCCTTTCTTCTCATGGGCTGGTCTATCCTATCCATGATAAAGTAGCCACCTTCCATATCATACATGCAGCCTCCCAAGGGGATAAAACAAATATTCAGAAACAAACAAATACCCACGTTTATCCCTTTCCCCCTAATACTCGCATCGGCAATCCTCTCTTGTACTGTCACACAAGAATTTGCAGGCGAGTCCAAACGTCCTTAGAAAGCTTAGGACGGGGGGCTTATGATACCATGCCTGGCTACGGATTTGACTGCCTCGGACCAACTACGGAAGAAGAATAGCACAGCATAACATACTGGTAGGTAGGTACAAATTTACTCGATGACTTGTTTTATTTTTGTTTTATTTTTCTTCCTCGGCTTGACATGTCTACCCCGGTCTCTAACGTTGCAGTTACTCGCGGGGGGACTTGCTCAACTCATGATAATACCACTGGCAAATACCGCCTATGTGAATAGGTGTAAGCTAATATGGTAAGGTGTTATATTAGATTCTCTAATAAGTTTACCTATGACATGATGCAGGAGGTTATTATTATTTTTTCTTTTGTCAAGTCCGTAGACTTATTTGCAGCTATCATACTACAGGAAATCCTAGCAAGCGCCCTGGGGCATTGCCTAGACGCAGGAGGGTATATTGAACTCGAGTATTATAGTGTGCACCCGTTTGGCGAACTGCGGATAAAAAAAATCAGGGGCAAATGGTTTGAAGTTGATTCGATTGAAGCGATATCATGTTATACGGTATCATTTCATCTGACAAACTGCGGTATCATAGGTCGTGCAATGCTACGAAAGCTAGGGAAGGAATTTAGGATGACTTATTATACCGCGGGGACCAATTATTCCGGCTTTTATGTTATGGCTCCACAGCGTAACTCGGACTTTTTTCTCTTATGGCCAAAGGGCAATGGGGAGCGGTCGGGGAGTCGGTCTAGTATGGTGCGGTATGGTGCGGTATTGTGATGGTATCGGTGCCGTATCGACATGATATCGCATTCGTGAGATACTATAAATCCTTGGAGAGAAATGTCCCGGAGCCTTTCCGGTGGGGTTTGATTGGCTGGGTGGTTGAGGCGAACACGCACTCTTACCGGTATGATAAATACCAGGATATGGGTTAACCAGGGCATGAGGCTGCATGTCAACGTATCATAGCAACGGCCTACCCTTGCCGACAACAACGAATAACAAACGCGTGCAACCCGGATCTTCCTCTTTTTTTTTCTTTCAGTTGAACTGCGCAGCACGAGGCCCAGTAAACAGAGGGAGCCTAACTTTACCTTGAACCCTTTTTTCTTCCATGCCGGAACCGCATTGCGTCAGTTTACCGTTCCATCTAAATTCTTCCTTTTACCTGTTCATCATATTATCATAGGAACATCGATTCACACCAACGACCTCCCTCCTCCGTCGCCATGCCTCCTCAACGTTTAGTCCGCCGCCAATCCTTGGCCGAGAGACTATTGAGCCCGATCAACCCCTTCGACCTCGTCCTTGCGCTCTCCATCTGGCTGGAATCTCATGACTGGGACAATTTGCAAAATACCATCAAGAACCCCCTGGGCCTGGCTTTAAACGTACTTTGCCTAATATCCCGCGCAAACTCCAATGGAGACTCTAGGCGCAGCGCTGAGGACGTCCTACGGCGGCCCATGGGTGGATATCCGGGTGGTATTGGCAGTGGCAGCGGTGCTGGGTGGGGCTCCGAGCTATCTTACTTTGTATGTGTATCACCATTTTCGAGCACCCCAAACGTGGGGGCGGTGCGTGGCGAGACGATCTCATGTCTTCCTCTCTCCAGTCAAGGCTATAGAAGTAGTAACTCATTGTTTTATCGGCAGTTTGGGGTCCTATCGTGGGTTTTAGCCGCTGGGAGTGTTGTCAATGCTATTTACTGCTTCTCCCGGAAGAGGCGGTATAGACTGTTCGAGAGCAACATTGAGGTATGAATATGTATATCCTTTGTCTTAGCCCGTGGGTTTCTCGCGACCCGATCCTGCATCATTTCCCCCGTCTGGAGATGGTAGCGGAGCATTGGCCAGTGTCCTAATATTGTTATATCGGTAAACGTACAGATTGAACCAACGACACCTAGTGCCCGCAGGGTGCCCGTGGATTCTTCACCTACCACCGCCTCCCCTATGCGCTTATTCAGTAATATCATGGAATCCTTCGCGAGTACCCCTGAGTCAAGGTCTCATCCAGACGAAACTCGCGATGTATGGGAGGTTTCTGTGTGGGACCCAACGCCGCTTTCTCTCAGGCTATTCGCCATCTTCTCCCCAGTGCACGTCCTCATCTATTTCCTCGCACTGCCAATGACCTCAAGCACCACTTTTTCCAGCCCGGGGTTCGTTAATTTCCTCTCACCGCCAGTGACGAATACGGTTGGGACCATATTTATGATGCTTGCCACGCAGTTTATACTTTCGGTGCAATTGATCTACACCCAAAAGTCATTTACTCAACAGGCCAAGGACACCACCCTGATTCACAAGGAGGTCCTGCACGAGTACGATCAAAAGTTTGTTCACCCGCGCCTCAATGTTCTCAAACGAGATGTAGCAGTGCAGACGGCAAACAGGGAGTCTGGCGAGGCCGCCAGCGTGAGCTTCTTCTCACCGAACCCGAATAGACAAGGGTTTAGGATCGCCCCGAATTCTAATTATGCAGATCTTACAATGCGGGACAAGGTTAGCTCCATGAAACACAGCTCACCCACACCTGCTAGATCACCATTTTCCCCAATGCCATTGAGGGGCTCTATGAGACAGCCTCAGTTTGGCCCCGTGAGGAATTCTGTATCAGCGTCTACATCTATGACCGAGGGTGGAAGCTTTGGCACAGACATTGATGAAGATTACAACGATGGCAGTGACGATGCCACGATTGCATCCACAACCACAGGCCGTTTTGGACCCGGAGCCCCCAGAATGCCACGATCTTCAAATATTGGGATGCACGGCCTTGTCAATATGAGCGTGGAGAATAGCAGGAGCATTAGTCCAAGTAAGATGAATAGCCCGTTGCGGAGGGGGCATGCCGCGAGAGGGAGCAGCTACGCCAGTAGCTTGGGTACGCCACTGGGAAGCTCTGTTCGAAGGAGCGCCAACAGTGGCTATTGATCGCGTGTATCATACGGTTAAAGCAAAGTGAGAAATCCAAGTAAAAAGAAAAAGAAAAGAAAAGAAACGACTTATGACAACGGATATGAGCTGAATGGGAGTTCTTGTAGCGGGGAGCAGGGTGTGGTCGCGGCAACCCTTGGAAGGGAGGGACGAACAGAGGTATACTGGGGCTAGTTTAAGTGTTTGTGGGGGGAGGGTGCGAAAAGAAGGAATAATTTATTCAGGAGTCTGTATGATAATTTACTCTACCGTGGGGCAAGGAAAGGGTGAAGGAAAGGAGGAAAAGAAGGAATAAGCGAGCGAACGGGACCCTCGGAAAAAAGAGCCCATCGCCTGGTTCTCTTGAGGGATTCCCAATCCAGAGATATACACGAAAAGATATACTAGCAGTGGCACTTCGCCTACCAATGGCGAGTCCGATAATGCAGGTGCGGATGCGGGTACGGATGTGGGAACCCGGTTTGTGTGCCCGCACTTGCTGGGCCGGGGGGGGGATGTCGGCTTTATCTCATCTCCCCTTGCCTCGCCTTTTTCAAGGGACAGCTCCTGTGTCTTTACCCATTGCCGGTATTGCTTTTCATCGAGTTTTAGACCTTTTTGTCCTCTTGTTTTTTAATGCTTGTCCTGGCGTTCTTCGGTGTGGTTCGGGCCTTGGTATCCCTCTTCATTAATTATTTTTTTCGTTTTTTCGTTTTTTCGTTTCTTTCCTTCTTTAGTAGGGAAGGCCGTATGATATGTTACATGGGAAATACACACCTTGCCCCACTCATGCTCTATGCTCTCCATCTTCGTTTTCCTTTTCATCCACTGGTACGGTATGCATGTAGCCATTACTACTACTGCTGCCGTATGCCAGCCGTATGATATACTATGCTGTACCACGCTACATCATATCGGAGCGTTGGGGGAGTTCTTGGTCAAGTGATGCTGGCAGGAAAGCAGGCCCGAAGGAATGAAGAGACGAGTCATTAATCAGCAGTCCTTCCCTGAGCAACTGAGTATTAAGTCAGCACTTGTGTGCGGGTTGAAGTACCGTACCGTGGGTACTGTATCTTAGGAGTCATGGCACTTGAGGGGAGAGTTTTGCGGAGCATTGTAGATATTGTATGATGCGGCTATCATAGATGCCCTGCGCTTCTATGGGCAGTAGTACCGGTACTCGGGTGAGGGGGGAAATATTGGGACAAGCAGGGGGATAGCAGAATTACTCTAGTTAGTAGTTTTCTTACCTTTTTGGTTCTTTGATTACTCCTTTCAAGGTATATGCTTAGGCCTCTACTACCCCTATTTGTCCCAATACTTCAACTCTACCCCGAGTAGCAGAGGGTGCCTGTGCGGTACTCGACTCAATTACCGTACGGTGCTCTGGAGTGGAAGACCAAGGGGTATCGGTATGCCGTGCTGGGCTCGGACACTTGTCCTAAGTAACTAAAGCTACGTTCTCATGCCGCCTTACCAACGCAAAAGGAAAGTTTCCTCACTGGGTACTATTATGGGGAGAGTTCGACTGAAGAGTGACGAACCATGCAGCTGCAGGCAACATTAGGTAAGCAAATCTCCTCATTCGCTACTGATGCATTCGAGGAACCCATGACTCAGATAATTACCTCCCAGAATCACGGATTGGCACTTGCTATTTTTCACTTTCCCACAGAACGCGTCGAGTCACCTGCCAAGACAATAATGACGTGATAACCCTCGTATCGAACGCGTCTTCCAGCAGAGCTTTCGTTTTCAGCTAATTTTCCAACTCGCCACCTCCCTTTCATCCCAACAAACACACGCACCCCCGCTTTCATTGTCCACCTCGCTTTAACATTGAAAGGGAAGAAAGGCAAGGGAAAGCGAATTCCTTCTCTTGTAGAATTTTTCTCTCTCTGATACTACTTTTGCCACTACTGCCGAGCTCCGAAGATGCCTGCCAGAAGGAAGGGGAGGAAAGCTTCGCAAAAGAAAAAGCGAAATGCTAGTAAGAAAGTTGCACCAGTGGCAACGGTAACTGCGGCAACAACAACGACGACGACGACGACGAGTAGGAAGCGAAAGGCGGTATTCCCGCCCTTGACCGACGATCTCACCGATGGGAGTAATTCCGCTAACGACGGTAACGGGAGGGTGAGTGACGACGACGGTGATGGTTCTGACATCGGTGTCCGCAGCTTGAGACACGGGAAGGGCAGGAGTAAAGGAAAAGGGAAGGGGAAATCGATAGCACAGGTTACAGAGGACAGCGGAAGTGATGAGGACCTGGAAGAAGATGGAGCAGACGATGAAGAAGACGATATGCAATGGGAGGACGTGCTAAATGTTATCTCTGCGCCGGAGGCAGCAGGGACGGCAGGTAGTGGGTCTTCTTCTACCCCAAATCCCAAGAGGGATCTGGAGCTTACGCTTAATCGCGGTAAGACTGAGCTTAGGTATCTTTCGTCGTTCCAATCACACCATGCTATTTAATTTACCCTGACATGGTAGTAGTACTCTTGGTAGCGGAAGGAAGAAAAAAGGTGCTTCGGCTGCCGAGCGGCGGATTAGACTTGTGACCCACTGTCTGCACGTACAATACCTGGCCTTCCACGGGAGTATACGTAATCGCTGGCTCTGCGATTTGGAGCTCCAGGCTATTCTGCTCTCGCATTTGAGTCCCTCGTTACTTCTGGACGTAGAGAGATTGCAGAAAAAGCAGGGTAAACGCTCCGCTGCTAGTAAAAGCCCAGATGTCGCAGATTCGACGTTAAAAGTCCTGGGTAGTCTAATGCACTGGTGGAAGAAACGGTTCACCATCATCCGACCGGGATTGAGGAAGAACGGGTACAAGCCAATGTCACAGTTTGTGATCGAGAGGGATAAAGTTCTAGCCGATCGACTGAGAGGCCTGTCAATGGGGGCGGATGGTGGATTCAGGTTCACCACGGGCCGTACGGACGAGCGTGGGGAGTCAGTATACACGATCTTCAAGGACGAGGGGGAGAGAGTAGAGAGCTTGCAGGGGTTTAGGGAGATGGCGAGGGAGTGCAAGGGGAGTAGGGATGTTGGTGCTATGTTTTTTACGGCCTTGTTGAGAGCTCTAGGGTTTGAGGCTAGGATGGTGTTCTCCTTGCAGCCGCTGGGGTTTGGCTTCACAGAGAGAGAGGCATTTTCGGAAAAAGTGCCTTCTCCGGTGGGTAGCAGTGAAGGGCTGGAAGGAGAAGGGGGGCAAGTGGAGGGGGGTGACGAGGTGGTGGATGAAAAAAAGACTGAGGGAAATGGTAAGAAGTCTGCTGCGAAAAAATCTGCAAGAAAACCCCCAAGAAAGCCCACAAGAAGATCTCCAAGAAAGTCTGCTCCGAAGCGCCTGCGCCTCGATGTGGAGTCTTTGACAAGCGCCCTTGAATCCGAAAGCCAAAGCGAATGGAGCGGTGATAGCGAGGAAGAGGGGGAGGAGGAGGAGGAGGGAGAAGAAGAAGAAGACGAAGACGAAGACGAAGAAGAATTTTTCGTCCGTAGAGATAGGGAAACTAAGAAAAAGACACCTACTAAAAAACGTATGTCTTTCAATTTCTGTCTCGTGCACATCGGTGATAACCAAATTGTGATGTCGCAGAACTCCTCGAAATTAAGTCCACACCAATAGACAGAGACCTCCCCTGTCCAATCTTTTGGACCGAGGTGTACTCCCCTACAACATCCACCTGGATCACCATAGACCCACTCGTCCTCACAGTCATGGGCTCAGCACCTGACATCCTCTCTAAATTCGAGCCAAAGGGCAAGAGTGCAGTCGAATCCAAACAGGTAATCGCATACGTACTGGCATACTCTGACAATGGCACCGCGAAAGATGTGACAGTAAGGTACCTAGTGAGGAACACCTTCCCGGGAAAAACCAAAGGCTTTCGAGTACTCCCTTCTGAAGTCCCCATATACGATATTGAGGGGAAGATAGTTAGCGTGCATAAACGTGATTGGTTCGGGAATGTCATGAGGGGGTATCAGGCACTTGGGGAACTAAGACTTGAGCGAGATGTCAAAGAGGATGAGGAGTTGGTTGGGGTTCCTGCGGTTGAGACGAAATCCTTTGCTGGGAATGGGAGGGAGAGTATTGGATGGTATAAGGATCATCCAGAGTATGCCTTCCTTCTTTCCCCTCATTCTCCGCCCCACGCCCTTGCCTGATTTACTTTCGCTTTCGCCAGTCCGCCTGCTGAGTACTTTAAATACTTACCGCACTTTACTAACATGTTTCCTATCCCCACAGATACATTCTAGAACGCCACCTAAAGCGCGACGAAGCCATCAGGCCTGGGAAGTCACACGTCAAAATATTCGTATCGGGGAAGGGCGAAAAGGCCAAGGACGAAAAAGTCTACGCCCGACAGGACATGGTTTCCTGCAAATCCGTTGAGAACTGGTACCGGGAGGGGAGGGTCATCAAGGAGGGTGAACAGGCCCTTAAGAAGGTGAAACCGCGTGCCGCAACACTCAATCGGAAGCGGGAGATTGAGGATGCGCAGAGGGATGGGGAGACCGTATTGCAGGGACTTTATTCTTTGGAACAGACGGAGTACGTGGTCATGGATTATCACTCGGTTAGGTTTTCAAGCTTTCGTGAGCTATTTGCTGATTCGGTCTGGGCTGCGATAGAGAATATGTGCCGCCAGAGATTGTCAACGGGGAGATCCCTAGGAATAAGTATGGGAACATAGATATTTATACCCAGTCCATGATCCCTGCTGGTGCGGTGCATTTGCCGTTGAGAGGGTCTGCGAGAGTCGCGAAGAAGTTGAAGATTAGCTACGCGGATGCTGTTATTGGATTTGAGTTTAAAAGTGAGTGTTTTTATGACCCTTTAAAACCTGTGGGGGTTTAGTTGCTCTGTTGACCGAAGGCTAATTTCTGGGGACTGAAGATCAGCGCGCAGCACCATACATTGATGGAATAGTCGTCGCTGCAGAAAATGAAGACACCATCAGAGATGCTTGGGAGGAGGATCAAGTGCAGAGGAAGGTCAAAGAGGACGAAAAGCGGGAGAAGGCTGCATTGACTTTGTGGAGGAGATTCATTGTTGGATTGAGAATTGTCCAACGCCTGCACGAAGTATATGAAGATGGTGATGGCATTGAGGAAGTCAACCCCTTCACTGCGAAAAGGTTTCGTGGGAAGGGGAAGGCTGTGCGGGCCCATGACGAAGAAGGCGGAGGTGGTGGGTTCGTTAACGATGGTGCTAGTGATGATGGTGAACCCGGCGGCTTCGCAAGACACAGTGGAGACGAAGACATAGAAATGGGTGGTGGCGGCGGCTTCCTCCTCGACGTCGAAGAAGACCCCTCCGATAAAGTACCCGCCAAGAAAAATTCCATCCCTACGCAAGCAATGTCAATGAAAGAAATGCTGGCCCAGAAGCAGAGGGCTGCCCAATCAGTCCCCGACTCCGAAGAAGAACCCGAGGATGCCATCAGCTCTCAGGAGGCTAAATCTTCGCACTTTGTTGGCCAAACCACACCAACGACAAAAAAGAAAGGCGGAAAGAAAGAACCGGTAGTGGTAGTTGTTATTAAGAAGCCCTCTGAGCCGAAAAGGAAGAATCCAAAGCGCAGAGCTGCCCCAAAGACTGGGACGCGGAGCAAGTACTTTGCGGATGAGCCTGAGAGCGCCCCTGAAGAGGTTTTTACTCCGAGAAGGAGTTTGCGGAAGAGAGGGTGATTTCGCTATGATAGTTCTTGTTTACTCGTGCTTTCTACCTGTATGGCATTGTTTTATGGTGGTCGGATCGTGAGGTGGTCAGGTGATTTCTCATCGTGGAGTTGCGCGCTGAAAGATCATGTCATTTTCCACTTCGTTATGCTGTATAATACCATATAATATCGTAGGCAATCTATAAAACAAACAGCGATCCCGCCAATCGGTTCAAAAAACGGGCAACTCATGACCCCAAACCTCTACTCGACTAGATGTCTAATTAAGCTGCACCGTTGCCAAGCCCTTTGACCTTCCCCTCATTCGCTCTGCCAAGATTTCTTACTCCACCTCACGTGTCCTACCTCCACTTCACTTCGCCTCCTATGATACCCACAAACGGGAGCGGAAGAGGATAGGGAGGAAAATAAAATAAAAGAGGCTTAGAAAGCCCCACTTTGTCTCCAACATCATCTCCAGTGGTTCTCCTTCCACCCACCCACCCTTCCTGCTCGTCACTGTAGAAGCCTATCTGTGGAGCCGCCGTCAACTTTACACACTTCTTCTCTCTTTCTTTTCTTTCTTGAGCAATCGGGTTACTATCCAATCGTCATTGTGGCGGCGGCCCCTCATCCATCCATCTTCCCTCTTTGTCTTACCTTTACGGTCGGTACCGTACCGGTGACAACCATCTAGCGGTTCATCTGTTTGGTTCGGTTCGCTTCTGTCTCGCTTTTACGCACGCACACACACATCTGTTATCTAATCTAGTTATCCACCCTGACCACCCGCTTCCACTTTTCTATATTCTGTTCACTACGGCTTTTGAGACCATTGACGGACATAAGGATACGAGATACGATACGGTGCTTCCCCCCATTTTTCTCTAGGTAGAAGATTAGGAAGGGGGTTTTTCTTTCCCCTCCGAGAAACAGGCATTGAGAGGAACGATCGGAAGAAGGGAAGGAGGAACAATGGTGAAGTTTTATGAGAATTCTTTTTCTTATGAGTAGGGGTTTCGCTTCTTGGAGTTGTGGTTGATTGCTGATTTTTTGGGGAATAGTTACCAATGGCCGGCCGTCACACTTGCTTACTTTTTGCGGTATCCTAAGTTTGTTCTTCCTGCTTCTCATCTTTTCATCAGGGTGCTAATGGGGGTGATGGTTCAGTCCCTACTCAAAGCACGTAGTCTCAAGCGATACGCTATCCTCCCACCTTGACACCCAAACCGGCAATCTCCACGTAACCCGTCTACACCTGAAGCGCGGAAAACTCCCCGAATCGGTGGCCCGCTTCCTCCCCAAAATCAAAGAATCCTACATCCTCGAGAAGTCAATCGTAGACGTCAAGCACCAGCGGTTGGAAACAGAGACTAGGAATCTGGACTGGGATGGAGTGTTAAGCGTTATCGAGAGTCAGGTGTATACTCCTGGTAGTGGCTCCACTGCTTCGGAACCGGAAGCAGCAGCAGCCGGAGTAGGCAAAACAGATGTGACGACGGTAGTCCGTTTCGAAAGTAGGCTTGGTGGGGCAGCACGGAACACGCAGAATGACGGAATGGCGAGTCGTTGGTTCTCGAATTGGACGGCAGGCTCGGTGCAGGGGTCTATTGAGCTTGTGGGCATGCGAAGAATGAGGGAGGGGTTCGGAGGGAGGAGGGAGGGGATGAAGGTCGTGCTGGAGCAGTTGCGTGAACGTGGGTTTGTCGGCGTTATTAAGGAGCAGCGGCAGGGGGGTTGGGAACGTTGGAAGAAGGCGTGGCGAGGGGAGGGTGTTGAAATGATGGATGATTGATTGGTTTTTGGTCTTTGGCTTGATTTATCATTGCCATCGCTGGTGGGGCGGTTTATGGAAAACTTTCGGGATTTGGCGGAGTTGTTCCTGGGTTTGCTGCTACGTTTCCTTCATTCCTTTGTGCATGGGAGGGGAATTCATGAGCGCTTTGCTTGTTTCTTTTATTTTCTTTCTTATTTTTATATTCTCCTCTCTACTACCGACAACTGGGTAGCGCTTCGATGAGGCGAGGCCTCGCACGTAAGAGAGGAACAAACTTTATATTACCTTCTCCTGTCTATTCTTTGGGATGTACTATATATGGGTGAGCGGCGGGGTGAGGCTCTTCGTGGGATTTAGTGTTACAATGGGAAAAAAGCCAAAAGGTCTCTCCTCTCTTCAATTGCTTGGATTTTTCTGGTGGATGTAGGGACTAATGGATGGGGAGTGAGGGTTTCTTGTAGAGCTGATCGGTGGAGTGGATTGGCTGAAATCGTGATGTGGTGGGCGAATCAACTTGCTTCTTGCTTGTTGGACATTGACTACGCTACTGATTATATCATGATGAATTGATTCACTTGGAGATCTCCGATAAGCGGGAGGTTTATTTGATTATGTTACCTCGATCGTCCGGCCCTTACCATTACCTTTCCTTGATTGACCATTCATGTCTTTTGTTTGGGCTTGCGATAGCGTATAATTGGGCGTCCTTGCTCGCTTGATTTTTATCATGGTGATTCTTTGGACGACCACCTACTGCTGTTTTCTCACCCATCGGTTGAGATACATACCTAGGCAGTGCCTAGCAACACAAGTGGTGCTGAACATAATTGTGGGGCTCTCGACCCTGATTTCGCCTTGGTGTGACCAGGTAGGGACACTGCCTTGGTGATGGCTGGTGAAGGTCAGATCGTGTGGATTCGTAATCATACTGCTCCCTGTGCTGTGCTCGGCAGGAGGCTTTCCCCGTGATAATTACCTATGTCGCCGAATGTGTGAACCAGGCTGGTATTGGTGAGCGATTGGCCGAGTTCTGTCAGGAGTGCTAGCTATAATTACGGCTACTATTTGAGAGCGCGGCTCGCTGTGCCGTTGGGCGTGTTGGGTGAAGTCAGGGTCAAAGAGGTGTTTGCTCTGTCTTGCGATATCGTCTGGAGAGTAGTACTGGAGGCATAGGAAGGGATGGCTCGCAAGAAAGGTTCTTGTATGATATCGTGTATTTCTGGAGAGGGTGGATAGGTATTGGGGTATTATATAGTTCAAAAAAACCAGTATCATACTTGCAGGACAATAAGTCCGATACTGGAGTTGATTAAATTTTGTTAACGCCGCTCTGCCATACGGTGCAGACGTCTGTAAAGCCCCCATGCCCCCTACAGGTATAGTACTAATAGTCTTCGTAAATGCTCTGCTGATGCTCTCCTTCCATCATTTAGTAAGGAACAATTCCTGAAAAATGTTTATTAAAGTGTCCCTAGGGATATCCGGAAGTAGTCCTTGGGGTACGGGGAGGGGCGTGAGAACACTATGGAGGCGGTTGTACAGGCGAAATTACTTTAGGTGCCCCTCTCGACGAATGAAAAGTTGGAAAGCATTCATGGGATTTCTTTCCATTCCCGGGTCGGGGGCTTTAGCTGCTGTGAGGAATGGCTGGTTATTGGAAGTGTTTATAGATTGACTGTGACACCCGAGTAGTTTAGGACTTCCGATTCTTGGTGTCAATCTTGGGCTTTTTTTTTTCCCACACATATTGCACATTCTCGTTCTCGCGATCAAAGGAAAAGGCCCTCCCGGAGGTGTCAATAGCAGTAACTTCTCCACCATAAATTGTCACTCGCAAGCAAGACCTCCCCAATTAGGGTTAGCGGGCTATTTCATCCTCGGTAGGGTTACCATCACCTGGTCAACAACGAAAAGAAAAAAAAAATATGAAAAGGGAAGAAAAAAAGGCCGAAGTGTTATTCCTCCGTCTCATCTTCATCCTCATCGATCAACTACACCTTCAACACCAATTGAAAATGGGTTTCGACAGCAAACAAAAAAAGCGCAAGGGTAATTAGTCAATCCCCCCCTTCTCCCTCCCTCCCTTTTACTTAGATTGCAGCTGACAATCGTGACCAGCCGCGAAACCCGCCGTCTCCCCACTCGCGAAAAAGACAAAAGTTGATGCGGATGCAAAAAAGAACCCTACCGCGGCTGCGCCCATCGCCACCATCGCCGCCGCTAGGAAGCCTTCTCCGAAGAGGATGAAAGCTGTTGACTTCCTTTCATCTGACGATGACGACGAGGAAGCCTGGGCTGGGATTGTAGACGATAAGAAGGGAAAGAATAAGAAGGCTGCTAAAGCCAAGAAGGATGTGCGAGAGAAGGAGGAGAAGAGGAGTGCTGCTTCTAAGAAGGGGAAGAAGGGGAGGGAGGCTGATGCTAAAGAAACTACTCCTGATCCTAAAAAGAAGCAGGTTACTGATACCACCGAGGCTGGGAAGGATAATGCCGGCGGTGATGATGATGATGATGATGAAGAAGAGACGATCTTGCTTGATGTCTCTGGCGGCCCTGATTCGGATGGCTCTGAAGTTGAGGAGGAGGAAGAGGACGAGGCCGATGATCATACAACGACTTTGCTGAAGGGGTTCGAGAGCAGTGATGATGAGGATGGGGACGAGGGAGAGGCGGAGAAGAGCAGAGGGAAGGAGGTTGATGGTGCTAAGTTTAAAGGAGCCAAGATTCCTGGAGATAAAAAGACCAAGAAGAAGTTGGGCGCTTTGGCGGGGAGAGAGAAGGTTGGTTCAATCCTTTATGCGCCCCCTGCGATTGATTCAATTGGGACGAGTTTGTTCCTCCCTAGAGCATGTATGATGTGACGAAAAAATTTTCGATTAGTCTTTAAGACACCTACATGGTTACTATCTGTTTTCTCTGATCTACCTTCCCTACTCAACCATACCCTCTTCCGCACTCCATATGGCGCATAGCTAACCCTCACTCATCCTCCTAGTCAATCCCCGGCATCATCTACCTTGGCCGCATCCCCCACGGCTTCTACGAACACGAGATGCGTTCCTATTTTTCCCAATTTGGCGAAATTACTCGCCTCCGCCTCTCGCGCAACAAGCGCACCGGCAAGAGCAAGCATTACGCCTTCATCGAGTTCGCGGACGCTGACGTTGCCAAGATCGTCGCGGACACGATGAACAACTACCTCCTCTTCGGCCACATCCTCAAATGCAAGATCGTGCCCAGGGACGACATCGAGGTTGTTGAGAAGTTGTTTATCGGCGCTAACAAGCGTTTCAAACCCAGACCTGGTGCGAAGCTGCAGAAGGCGGAGCTCGAGAAAAAGCGGACGAAGGAGGAGTGGAGGAAGAAGGAAGAGGCCGAGAATTCTAAGCGGAAGGGAATTAATGAGAAGTTGAAGAGGAAAGGGATTGACTATGAGTTTGATGCTCCGATGGTTAAGACGCCGGTTGTTGAGAATGTAGCGAAAGCTGTTGAGGCATCGCCGGCTATTGAGAACGTAGCGAAAGCTGTTGAGGCACCGCCGGTGGAGGAGGCAGAGGCGGTAGAGACTACGGTGGAAGTTGAAAAGACTGTCATCGTTGCTGCCAAAGAAGCTGAGGAAGTGGAAGAGGCTGTTGAGAAAGTTGAAGTCGAGGAGAAGGTCGCTAAAAAGGCGAAGAAAACAAAGACCAAGAAGTCGACTAAGAAAAAGAAGTCTTCTATAAAAGTGTGATTTGTATTCGAAAGCCAAAAGTTTTTGTATTTTTTCCACTTCTGGACTGTATATAAGCACATTCACATCGTAATTGATATTGTAGCATGTCCCCATTATTGTTGGAATGCTATCAATTGGCACGATATAAAAGTTTGACTGGTCCCGGTATCAATTAAGGGTTCCGTGATTTTTGGAGCTCCGATATTGGAAAATATTTTATCATACCTTTCGCCCCATGCCTTCTGGGAATTTAGGAAATCCATAATAACTTAGAACAAGCGCAGAGCCTCTTCTAGGGCAAAGATGCCCGGCAACGCTAGCAGTGGGGTATCCAATTAACTCTTTTCTTTCCGAAAAAAGCCTCTAGAATTTAATGTTCACCACATCACCGCAAATTTCCTCAATTCTCCGCCAAAACGATATACAGCATACCCCCCCCCCTTGCCACAATGACGCGCTCACTGCTAACCCACCTCACCCGCACAATCCCACGAAAACCCCCCTTCAAAAACCACCTAAATCCCTACACCCCGACGCAAAGACGAAACCTAAATGTCATTAGATACGCCCCAGCAGAATACCCCAAAGGTCGCAAGAAAATGCATGAGGTGGACTGGAAGTATGTACCGCGGTGGGACCACAAGATTCAATGGGAGAACTTGAGGATGAAGTACATTGATACCCATACACATTTACATTCTACGCTTCAGCAGATGAAGGATGTTTGTAGATCTTCCCTTCATGAGGCTTTCTTTTCTTTTCTTTCCTACCCTTCTTTCGGAGGGTATTGGATTCGCTAATGTGACCCCGGGAGGGGGGATGTTTGTTAGGTATTCAATGATGGGACAATACCGAGTGTGAGAATTGACAGATTTGTGGCGAGCTTCTTTCCGGAGCAGTGCACCGCTGTGGTGGATGTCTTGGGGAACATGGAAGCTTTTTCGTTGTATTCTTCGGCTGTGGAGTTGCCATGGCCGGAGGGATTTAATTACTAGTATGCACCGCAGACCACTCCCTCCTTTCCAAAAGCCCATCTAACGTTACCGACAGCTTCGCCATTGGCGCCCACCCCTACAGCGCCGCAGCCTACAGCGACCGCATCCATAACTTACTCGTCAGAATCCTCGACCACAAACAATGCGTCGCCCTGGGTGAGTGTGGGCTGGACTACTTCCGCACGGACTCGATCAGCTGGCCCACTCAGCGACGAGTCTTCATCCGCCAACTCACTATGGCAGTCTTCGCCCGGAAACCTATACTAGTTTACACCCGTGACGCCGAGCGCGACACATTCTCGATCCTACACGACCACGTGCCCGCAGATCACAAACTGCACATACAATCGTTCACCGGCTCGCATGAGTTCGGAATGAAGGTGTTGGGGCACTGGCCAAACAGCACACTGGGCATCACAGGCGCGGTAACGTATAGCGGGGCTCAGCACGTTCTAGAGATGATCGAAAGGGGGGAGATCCCGCTGGATAGGATGATGCTCGGGAGTAAGAGTCCGTTTATCATCCCGAAGGGTATTTATCCGCATCTTCGGAAGACCACGCGGCCCAACTTGAAGGATGAGAAGCTTGTCGCTGGACACTCTGGGATGCTGCCGGTTGTTGCGGAGACAGTTGCTGGGGTTGTCAATAAGACATTGAAGTGGAGGGGGCATGGGGTGGATAGTGAGTGGTTGCATAAGGTTGATAGCGTCTTCAAGAGCTCGAATGAAGTTGCGGAGAAGTTCTTCGGGATTAAAGTGTAGGTAGAACAAATTAGGGGGATGGGAGTGGGGTCTTCTTTTTCGATTGTGCTTATAGATAGACTTAAGACTCCTAGCGTTTATTGGGGGCTTCTTCTTTTTATACTTCTTGCTTCCCGTCTGTTATGAGTATTTTATTAATTGCTGGACCTTATATTATCTCCAAATCGAACTCTGTACAGTACTTTGCCTTTTAAAGATGCGTTAATGGGACTATCAGAGTCTGAGTCGTCTTCGCGTCTGTCCGGCTAGCCCTTGAGCTCTTGCCACCCGCCCGCCCTAATATTATGGCCTGAACGGTAAGGTATGGTAAGTTACCATCTGATACGATACTATACCATACGGTAATGTATGGTAAACTCACCAGGTGCCATTTGCTAGCTGTCATAAAGCTTCCAATCGTAGTCTTGGATCTTAGTATGATATTCATATCATTGCCAAGAATGCCTAGCTTAGCTGATATCTCGCAGGAGTTGTTACCCTTTCATCAGTGCTTCAGCACTCTTGACCCTTTTTGTTCCTCAGGGGTTAGGTTCATAAAAAAGTATTCATGTATAGAAGACGGTCATAGAGAAACATATATCATACATAATTCCGCCCTGCTAACCAACCACCACCGAATAATTAATTAATCGCTCAATTTCTCTTTGTCTCCGCTCTTTCTTTCTCCCGCAGGTAGTTTTCGAGATTTCGGGTTCATACCCTTACCATTCCACTCGGGCGCGCTGGGGATGGTGCAGACCGGACTGGTAGAAACCATACAGTACTCGAGCATGCTGGATCGTTGTCGCTCACCATACTAATCCCCATACTAGAGGAAAGCCTTTCCAACCAGACTTTACACTGTTAGCTCTTCAGCAAACCGACTTTTCGAAAACTGGCTTTCTCGCAGGGTCCTCGCTCCCATCTTCCCCGGTCCCGGGCCATGGCACATCCTATATCCGATCGTGAGAGTGAATGGGATAGTGGCGGTGGCTCTGGACTCGTCGTTGGTTTCGGTGATACACTAGGTGGGCGATGGGGTTGGGGTCTTCTCTTCTTGTTACCAGGTGAGTCTAAGTACTGATAATCCATGATATTTCAATCCAAGGAGAGCTATTTAATAGTCGAACAATCAGAGGGAGGGGGGCCTGAGTGCGGGATGCAAGGCTCTGGAATGGATTTTCATTCCTGATACACGAACTCCATCTACCTCGAGTACAATCGATGATAAAGACTATGTATGCTCTGGCCCTGGCCATGATCGATCACTCGATCGGGGTCCCCCCGGTTTCATCCCTCATTATATCATGGGAACCCCTCAACTGGGCCATTATTGAGCATAACCCCTGCGATGTACTCGGTTGTGCTCACGTCCTCACTACTCCTCAATCGTGCTGTCCAGAGGTTAAATACTGAATCCTAGAGAAACAGGTAGAACAGCAAATTAGAAGGAAGGAAACGCTACCGGAAGGCGGTGCTGTTTAATGAAGGTTATGCAACAACAGCTTGTCCCTCCTTCCTTCCTTACCCTACAATGACCATCCCAAAATATCAGCTCCGCTAAAAACAAGTGAAAGACCATCTCCTGTATCCCATGCCCTCAACTTACAGGCCAGGTAATCCACTATAACACCCCCTAAGCCAGGAACCTTTATGCATATTCCCACCAACCATGCAATTTCCAGTAAATGGTAGGCTAATATAGTGACTAAATACCGTCTGCTCTCCAAATATATATATATATAAAGAACCAGCAGCATTGCTATAGTCTAACTAGCTTCTTCCCCAACTCTATCGGCCCAAAACCAAACCTTGTATATTGAATAGTGGCGAGTAATATGTCTCCCGGTTGCCTTGCCCTTGCCCTTGTCTCCATCTCCAGGCTCAGCCCCGCAGTGTTCTGAACTCGCTCCTTGCTTGTTTGTACTTCTGGCTAGTGTTTCATCCATTTCATCCTCTAGGCGTTGGAGCATGGCATTCATAACTCCCTGAGCTGTTCGGAAAAGAAGGCAGCATGAGTGATGTTTCATGATTTCAACTCTGCCTGTCTTTTCTAAAATCTGGCCAAACGAGCTGGATGAATGAACCGGGTAGGGGTAAGGATCTCGGAGTCCGAATCCGTGGATTTGCCCTCTGCTCCGGAATAGATCTTCTGGTTTATGCTGCCTCGATTGGTTGACAAGCATGGCAGTTGAGAACACTGACCAGGCTGTAGTCCATGCCGAGTGTTCGATCACATACCTAGTCTAGGATATTGGATTGGCAGCATTCGCCGTACTTGCCTACAACGTGCGCGGGGCAGACAATATGCGTCAGGAAGACAGTGCAGACTGCGTGGTTGTTCTATGTCAACCGCCACCTAGCATCTGGCCGTAATCTCCTAACTCTCCCACACCCCCTGCTCGAAAATGACTGCCGGCCAACCTCGTGGGCCGGGCTGCCTCTGGTGTGGTATGATACCACCATTGGCCTCCTTGCAGGAAGTGCAGTGGATAGTGTATAGGTCGGTATGTGGTGGACCTTGTTTCCGGATAACTCCTGGTCCATATCACCAGTAAGAATTGCCGCTCTTCTAGGCAATGTTCCCAACAGTCCGAGGCCCTGTAGGAGCGCGAGGCATAGGATGAGTGATGTTTCATAATCTCAGCTCAACCCATCTCTGCTCAAAAATCCGGTCTAGCAAATGGAATGAATGACCTGAGTAGGAATCTCGGAGTCTAATTTGTGGATACGGCTTCTGCCGGGGAAAGAATCTTTGGATTATCGGCTGCCTCTATTAGTGACAGGTTTAGGCGCATTCCACAATCCAAAAGAGCATTAACTGGCTGCCAACCATATTCCCAACTTTACAGGATGGTGAATCACCCACCAATACGGGGCGCCCGTGTTAAATAACCTTACGAACAATAGATAAACAAGGTAGTATGCTGCCTATATTTGTCTCGGAGGGCAGGTTTTTTGATGCACTCGCCGACCCTTTCCTAGAGGGACCGACTACCTGGCACATCGCCCGGCAGTAGGACCCCATAGCTTCTGGTGAGGTGGGGCCTCGGGCAAGTTTGTGAAAGACATCATTTGTATTGATGCATACGAATGGTGGTCTGTCTGTCGACATGAATTTGAAAGAAAGAAAAAAGATTGCTATTGCGGAAGGAGAGGTGGCCATGAGAAGTACGTTTCAGTCGCATAATATAAAGGACGGAGGGGGGAGGGGGAGCCCCGAGGATAATTGTCAGAGTTTGCCGCCCACAGCCTATCCGTATCTTTGGCTGTATAGGAGCACGGTGCCTTTCCAGGTTGTGAAACTTTGATGCCAGCTTTATGGCCTTTTGCCATTTCCGCTACTCCAGCATGAATAGCCTGGGCAACTAAGGGGAGGTTAGGTATCGTGAGATCTCCCAAGCCGACCTGTAAAGTTTCGTCTAATCAGAGATTACGCACAGTACTGTACAAACTAGGAAAAAGCAGCATCCCTACTTTCAATTACTGCCGCCGCACAGCCATGCCTTTAGAAAAATCCAGGCACCTCACGGAGTTTGTGAGAGGACAAATTGCTGCTCTGAGTGAAAACAAAACCTTCTTTTTCTAAGATTAGAAAGCTCTGGCTTACACTCCAAAAGTGCCTTCCAAAGTTTCTACAGCCAGTACTAAAAACGAGGTGAAGCATTCTCAGGAAGAGTGATATGCTTGCTTGCACATGGGTGTTCTGATTTGAGACATTTGAACCAATAATTTACCTAGGAATGTTATCCAGGTTAGTGTTGTCATCATATCCATTACCGACTTCCGAATGTCTCTCTACTCTCATGGACAATAGCACGGCCGTGATCTCGAATTGCAGGAATTGGTAACATATTCACTGAAGTGCTGATGAGCATAATCTGCTATCCTGCATATCAATGTCCTGATCCGTAGCATTGGACACAGCCCCCTCAGCGACATTATTAAAGTTAACGTAATTAGCAAACTAAGCAAGCACTGGTCCATGAATCTCTACCTTCGGAAACAGCAGTACTATTATGATCTGGAACTACGAAGATTACTACTATTGCTATTGGTGCATTGGAGAGTGTGATATCCTATCTTATATTATATTACTAGTCCAATTGGTAACACAAAATACTAATAATTTATTTAGCAACATGACTATTTGGCATGACCAGAAAGTCTGCACATAATCTCCGAACTTTAGTCTTTTGGAAGCAGTGGCGGCATCATGGTCTAAAACTAAAAAGTAGTAGTGGCACTTTCATTAAAGTATTGCTAATGGGTGGTATACTTTCTTGCGTATCAGTGTTTTGATTTACGACATCAACTCCTTTGTCAGCGAGGTCGGGATTCCCTGTGTCGCACAAAACGTCTTTGGGACCTGTGCTGAATAGCAACGAGTGATAATTATGATCGGCAACAACGAACTTAAGTTATAATAAGAAAGCAATAGTTATGGTATGACAGGTAGCTAGTAACTCACCCCTTGGTTTATCTGCTATTATTGATATTTTTGAGGTAGAGAAATCCCTGACGAATAACAGACGAGACAGAAGAGGGAATTAAAGAAAGTGTGTTAACGAGGATCATAGTAACAAAGGAAAAGGGTTTGCCTGAGGAAGAAAGTTGTTCATGCGGAGGAAGGAGGATGGTTGGAGGAAGGAGAGCTTGGGGGATGATTGCGGCAGGGTTGTGTGTAGCTGGAGGCTAGTCTGACAGTCAGTAGCAGCGGCATCGGGAGGTCGAAAAGACGACCCCAGAGCCCTACAGAGAGGCCGTTCGGGGACAAACTCGGTATCATATAACAGGTAAAGACCAGACCACCCGGCACCTACGATATTCAAATGATAACGCTGGCCTGTGGAAATGTGTATATCTATGCGGATCACAGAACTGGAATAGATACCGAGCAAATGCAAAGCTTAATGTACAGATTAACCACTCCCATAAACAAACTTGAAAGCAGAAATTACAATTTTTCGACAAACTTTTCCACCAAACCTCTAAACAAGCATACTTTCAACCGAATAAACGCCAGCAACCATGCTCTCCCTATAGCTGGCCTCCTTAATCTTTGTTCTATTCAGTTGTCTTAACTCTTTGAAATTGATACCGTTTTCCGCAGGTTGCGCCGTTACCAAACTAATCCTCGAAACCGGCGCCGGAGGAACACCTAAAGGTAATAGTGGGCTAAGAACCGATGTATCCGCATTGATTACCGGTCCAGAATTCACTAAATGTCTTGCCACGGATACGCTCTTTGCCGGCATCTCCCTTGTTCTTTCCACCGCAGTTTTCCCAATCTCATTCCGGAGTTCGGCCTCCCGATTCTCACTCCCCCTCGCGTTTGTCTTGATCCCCTCAGAGTTCCCTTTCCGCTTTTTGGCCCGCTTTCTACCCGCCTGCTTTTTCTCGATCGTGGCCCTCCTCCAATCTGCGTGCCTGAGTACTTCCTCCAAGATGCTTTTGAGCGCCGCAGCCTCCCGAACACCTTCTACAACAGCCGCAACCTCACCGCGCAATTCCTGAATAAACTCATCACTACTATTGCCCAGGACTAACCCCCCAATACCAATCGTATCAAGGGCAACAATGAGAAGGTCTGCAACAATCCCAATGTCTTCGATCCCAATACCTATCCCAACTTCACTATGTAGCTGCCGACCAAACAGAAGCTCCTTACGCAAGAGGTGTATAAGATGCATCAGGTCCTCCCCCCCCAGCCCCGTCCTCAGAGCTTTGGCAATTTCTTCTGCAGGAAAGCCGTTCAACCTGACGAGAGCCAACCTCATGACCTCACTTCTGATAACATCCAGAACGATTTGGTCTTCGCCGTCAACATTCACATTTCCATGCTTCAGACCAACCCCGATGGCTTTTGTGACCTCCCCAAGACCAATCTCACCAGCCACTCCCAACATCCACTCCAGAGTCCTTAGCGAGGGGTCGAATTCCGCTAGGCATTGGACAAGGCCGCTGTAAGACCTAATGAGTGTCTCAGAGAAGCTACCAGACTCTAAAAGGTATCTGAATACATTCGGGGGATAAAACGACACACGGAGGCATTGCGCAGAGTTGTCGTCTGAGGGATTTTCGAATACCATATCCAGGACACCCACCACGAACTCATAGCGGAGAGGTGTATAAATGTTTGGCGAATAGCTCCCGCCCCGTTGCAGAGCAAGCCCAGAAACAGGCTTACCCGCCGAGGAGAGCTTATTCACCGCCCCTAAATCAGAAGTTCCGTTGACCATAGCAGTATCCTCATCCTGCCGAGTTTCCTCCGTCCCCCATCTAACCCCCACGTAATCTGCAAAGCTTTGTTCAAACTTGTGGATATCTCCGGCTTCCTTGGCTTCTTCTAAGTCTCGAATGACACTCCTGACAGCTCGCCCCTCAGAAGCCAGCCTTGATAAAAGTTTTCTTGACTCCGGAGAAACAAGAGCTTGCTTTTTAGATATCCCCACGCCAACCATCTCAACGCCGCGGCATAAACTATCAATCAAAAGCCCACCCCTCCTCATTCCGGCCTTAGCACCAGATCTTCCATCTGTGCGGGTTAACTGCACACCAATGATTCCGGCCTGGGAATATCCGACTGCCAAATCGAGGTCTTGGATATAACTAGTCAAGAATATTTGGCCCTTAGGCTTTGCATCCAGTCCCGATGCAGGGGAGCTTGCTCTTGAAGGATCTCTGCTAGCAACAGTGGAAGAATCAGAGCTTTGGTGCAATGGTGCGTGAGCCCGTAGAGACGAAAACTTTGTATCATATAAGGAGATATCATCATGCGTTACTACAAGAACTGTCGACGAGGAGATTCTGAGAAGAGAATACATATGATAAGTCTTATTGGAGCCCGTTGGGAGTCGAAGGGAAGATGTAACTGTAGGTACGGTTGGCGCAAGCGAAAATGTAGTCAAATGCGTTGCTGAAAGTTGATAAAGCGTAGCAGACGACAAGTGAAGTGAGAATATGGAATGTTGATCACCCTCCGCTGCCGAGAGATCTAGAGAAAGGAGCTCACTTGTGTTCGTTACCGCAGCCTGCTCTGTGGGTATTAAGGACAGACGAGTCTGAAAATGGCTGCTAGTACGAACCACTGTGAATAAAACAAGACCCCCAGATCCCCGAGTGCCTTCAGTACCACACTCTGGAACAAAGACATCGGGCCTGTTCTTCAATAAAGTTTTACGCACAATGCCTAAATCGGCGGTGATGGCATAAACCACTTCTGGGAAAGTAGGTACTTGATTCGGGGTTCCGGTAGTGGAGAGATCTGGTGACCGATGTTCCCAAAGTTCCTCCTTCAAGTCTGCTGAAAAGCAACGAATATAACCATCCCTGTAGACTACTAAAAGCCCTGTGCCTCCACCTGTGGATAGATCATGGAGATGCACTACTTCATGTCCAGAATCGTCACCCCGAGATAAAGGCGCCATGGGAGTCGATTCCAACTCAGTGTCCTGTCCGCCACGGACGTCGTTTTCCTCCCAACAAACAATCTTCTTTTTGGGGAACGATACGGCAGCGTACGTCTTCCTCAGTAATTTTGTTTTTGCAACTCTCTTTGCTGAAGATACAGGTGCGCAAGAGAATTCAGTCGTGGGCGGAAGTACGTGCGCCGATAAAAGCTGGGCAGAACGAACCTGGTCAATTGTTAGGAAAACTATCCAGGAAAAGGAAGGTCCAGCGTACATCGTAAATGTTGACACCTTCTCCATCAATAGCTACCGCAACTTCTGCATTGCCAGCACGCCCCCGTTTCCTATTCTCTACAGGAGAAGTGTAACACTTGCGATAGGTACTCCCCTCACGCTCCCTCGCCCGTGCTTGATGAATTGGTTGGGAAAGGGCAAAAATGGTATAAGGGGAGGATAAAGAAATAGGAGATGGGTTTGCCGCCATCTTGGGCGAATTAGAAAGAGGGTTACCTACGGTGGGGGAGGTTGGTGGAAGTTGTAGGAAATGAGGAAGAAAAAATGTTCACAATCCTGGTCAACCAGGAGGCTCTGCTGGTGTACTTGTATCGCGTTACAGACACTGCAGGAAATCGGGGAAAGGTCCAAAAAACTGAAGATTGACATGACAACGGTGAGCCTCCATCGAACTCCTCGAGTAAACAGGTAAACGATGAGACCGACAGGATATGGGTGTCCCGAGGGCATATCTCTGCCTAAAACCTATAGCAGTAAAGTCTCAAGTCACCCATACCCTGTCCGTCACATCATTTATAATACCTGTATCCCCAAGTACCAGTACTGCGCAGTGCCATAGTTAACCGTGCACACTTCAATTATAATCGGGGATGACGGTCTCGAGACCTCGAAGTGATACAAGGACCCGGTTCTCTAATGAGATACAGGGTGGAAGGTAAACACTATAGGAATTATTATTTGCAGGAGAGGAAAGATGCTGCTCCTCGTCATTCCCGTTTCACGTGACCCTACTTCACCACAAAACCTAATTGACGATTATTACACTGTCAACTGGGTATCATACCTACCCCTTTTGGAGAGTTTTAGTGACTTCTTTCCTTCAGGGCCCCATACAGGAGTTTTTATGACGCGGGCGGTGGGCGTTTGTTGTGTGTTTGCAACCACTCTTTTTGCCTTTAAATCACACAGCACCCCGCAAAAACTTTTTTTCTCTTTCCAAAGCCACACAGGCAACTTCAGGAACGACGAAAGCCCACAATGGCTAGCAGCAGGCAATCCTTAACTAAAGGGCTCGAACGAAAGGTTCTTGCTATAGTTCGGAGGTATATCGACGAACTACCAGTTGTTGAAAAAAACGATGGCCCCCTGTGTTTGTCGGTCTCAAAAGTTTACCAATACGTCATTGCAGATGGGAGCGTACCAAGACAGAAGAAACAGAATTTGGAAAAAATGATTGAAAAGGCCATGGACACAATACGGGATGAAGAAGCTGAGGCCGATGGTCTGGATAGCGGCTTGAGCGAATTCGAGGGACTCGTTGAAGAGGGCTCGATGGAACCAAAGGTACCGCAGAGTTACAACAATGTCTATAGCATCTGGAATTCAAATATACTAACGCTCAAACCCCCACCAGGGATCAAACGCAATGAACAAGCGGGTAGTAGGTATGTGGTCAACAAGCACTTCAGGCATAACAACTCTCAAATCTCTTCCGCCAATTTCGGAACTCCCCCCCCTCATATTCAGCAACACCGCACCAGCATCGCCAGCACCCCGAAAGCGAAGGGAACCCCAGTCCATCAAGGATGGTGGATCTATGAAGCGTCCGAAACAAAACGACTCTTGTGAACCACCTCAACAAAACATATCCTTAAAGGACATTGGCGGCATAGAAGATGTCATTAAAGATCTTTTACAGCTTGTTGCCATGCCCCTAGCCCATCCGGAGATTTACTTACATACCGGAATACAACCACCTCGCGGCGTGCTTCTCCATGGACCACCCGGATGTGGTAAAACTATGCTAGCAAACGCTATTGCGGGAGAGATTGGGCTACCCTTTATTGCCATTTCTGCGCCCTCGATCGTATCAGGGATGTCCGGAGAATCAGAAAAGAAGCTACGAGAACTCTTCGAGGAAGCTCGGGAGAGAGCCCCTTGCTTAATATTTATCGATGAAATAGATGCTATAACACCAAAGAGAGAGAGCGCCCAGAGGGAAATGGAGAAAAGAATTGTTGCCCAGATGTTGACCTGTATGGACGATCTTACATTGAAGAAGACTGGCGGGAAAGCCGTCATTGTTATTGGCGCAACGAACCGACCTGACAGCCTAGATCCAGCACTGAGAAGAGCGGGGAGATTTGATAGGGAAATTTGCCTTAACGTGCCAGATGAGGTTGGAAGAGAGAAGTGCATTACTCCGGATTGCTTTTAATGTTGTTTCCCTAGCTACGTACTAATTGTGTGTCTTGCAGGATCTTAAGGGTGTTGTGTGAGAATTTGAGGTTGTCAGGAGATTTTGACTTCAAAAAATTGGCCAAAAAAACCCCCGGGTTTGTTGGAGCTGATCTAAGTGCTTTGGCAGCAGAGGCTGGCGCCGTAGCAATGGAACGGATATACGAAACCCTTAGAGTCCCCGCAGCCACCACTGGCCCTTCACAGGCAACAATCGCTGCCCAGTCAGGCGACCCAGCGAGCATGGACATGGACCAAGACGACCCGCCTCCACTATCGGTGTCAGTGCCAGCGCCAGCTGCCCCAACATCAGGGTCTCTGAGCTTAATCCAATGCTTCCTTAAAGCATACCCAGGTCGACTTACCGAAAAGCAACTAGATTCACTCTATATAACCCTTCCAGATTTCCTAACCGCCCTTCTGAAAATCCAGCCCTCGTCTAAAAGAGAGGGTTTCGCGACAATTCCTGATGTTACCTGGGCAGATATTGGGGCCCTTAAGCCACTCAGAGTTGAAATGCAGATGGCCATCGTGCAACCAATCAAGAGGCCGGCGCTTTATGCTAGCGTGGGGATCACTGCACCCGCTGGGGTACTCCTTTGGGGCCCCCCAGGGTGCGGTAAGACCCTACTAGCAAAAGCCGTTGCAAACGAGAGTAAGGCAAATTTCATCAGCATCAAGGGTCCAGAATTGCTTAACAAGGTTTGAATCCCGACTTCGATATCCCACAATCGCAAAGATACCTACTAACTAGCACAGTATGTCGGAGAATCTGAGCGGGCCGTCCGCCAAGTTTTCTCACGAGCCCGGGCTTCCATTCCGTGTGTTATCTTTTTTGATGAGTTAGATGCTCTAGTTCCTCGTCGGAATGACAGCCTTTCGGAATCCTCTTCTCGTGTAGTCAATACTCTCCTCGCAGAATTGGACGGCCTGAATGATCGCAATGGAATCTATGTCATTGGAGCAACTAATAGACCCGAGGTGATTGATCCAGCAATGCTCAGGCCAGGAAGGTTAGACAAGTCTTTATTTGTAGACCTACCAAATCCGGAGGAGAGAGTGGAGATTTTGAAGACTATCACCAAAAGGACACCCCTCTCGAACGTCGATCTAAGGGCTGTTGCAGAGGATAACAGGTGTAAAAATTTCAGGTCAGCCTTGCTCTATGCACCTTCCCTCCCCCATACTAATATCGTGTTAGTGGCGCGGACCTAGCGGCACTAGTGAGAGAGGCCGCGGTTCTGGCCCTCCGACACGCCTGCTTCACAGACGTTGCTGAGGTTGAGAAGGGTAAAAATACTGACAACCTCCAAGTAATGGTCACAGCGGAGGATTTCAACGGAGCGTTCGCAAACATCACGCCTTCAGTATCAGAGGGCGATAGAGAGCAGTACCAGGAGTTGTCAACTAGATTCGGTTGGAGAAAGCCCGTGGCGGCAAAATAGATTAGATACCCCTCTCGCGTACTCATAATATAACTTACATCCCTTAAAAGTTGTTTTATCTACGGGGTTTGAGCCATGTGATGTTGAGCCTTTGAAAATTTTAGTATAAATTCCGGCAATCCTGCTTCCTACCCGCAGTTACTAAGCAGATGAAAGTTGAACGTCGTACAGCACGACTGCAGAGGGAGCAATAGTGTGCTACTCAGCCACTCAACACTATTAAGACCTCTGGTGTTTCTTTCATTTGTACTCAAGGCCTCCCACTTTTCAACAGGCGCCCACTTAGGGTCCTATGATAATTATGAGCGTATTCCCTTGAACCACCCCCACAATACAGTATATAGGCTTGGAGTTATATTGGTTTCAAGTCGCTCTCACCTTCAGCAGCTGGCTACGCCAGAACCAATACGAAGTTGTCACAATACCAATCGGCAACAGGTATTTCATTGACGTGGATAATTTCGCCCCGGCAATGGAGGAATCGGGATGGTAGAAATGGTGTTCATGCCACCAAAGCTAAAGAACGAGGGGCGGTGTTGTACAAGTAATCCGACTGGTCATCAACGTTGTCGCTGTCGATCATATTACGCATAACCACTCCCTGGATACTCCATCTCCAAACGACTAGGCTAGTGCAGTGACAATTACTCGAGTATACCGTAAGAACTCGAATAATTGAACCTCACGCCACGACGTTGGAGTTGCCTTTGCTGGTATGGCCTGGCTCATTTATCTTCTTCTTTTTGTCTTAAGCTCGAGCTGAGGGAGTCGGTTTTTGCTGTGCGCTCGTCCCCCTATCCAAGAGGGGGGATCTAGGACGTCTTAGCGCGAGGTCCAATTATTCGAGTTCTTACGGTAGGCAAAAGAGCCATAGTATCCATGGACCACCTGTACCGGAGTCGGCGACTTGATCCTGAGATGTACCTCCCCTATCTGCCAACCATAGTACTTCCACTACTCACGATTCCATGCTCAATCTGCAGAATTCAGGCGGAGTAGACCCACGACGGTGGAGTTGCTTGATTCCTTCCACCAACCTTTGCCAAAACCCGCACTACAATACTTGACCATGCAACCCAAATGAAGGGGGAAAAGCAATGCCTCGGCAACCCCTCTCCCCTAACCCCTCCTCCCTCCCACCAGACACCGAGCTAAGAGGAAGACGGAGGCCCTTTCGCCAAGAACTAATTTACCCCTCCCACCTAAAAACTTAAGTTTGTATGATACCCCACCATAACATAACAACCCACCCCTTGAAAAAAAATCCCCCAAGAGAATTACTCCGCCAATGGCTAACACTTACAAAATTGTGGTTTTCGAGGGTTTGTTCCCGATGTTCCGAATTCAGAAGTTGGGGGATTTAGCTAACTAAAACACGCATAGGAGACTACTGTGGTCCGGAGGTTACTAAGGAAGCTATTAAGGTTTGACTCTTGGGGATGGTATGGGATGGATAGCAGAGGCTTATTGTTGTAATCATGCATAGGTCCTCAAAGTCGTTGAACAACATTCTAAGGCCACGTTTGATTTTCAAGGCCATCTTATTGGTGGCGTAAGTTCTTTTCTTCTTCCCATCCCTCCACAATCCTGAGGATTGGTTGGATGAGCATGGCTAAAGAGCGGACCAGGCCTCCATTGATGCAACTGGAGAGCCTCTCACAGACCAAGCTCTCGATGCCGCTAAAACAGCTGATGCGGTCCTTCTAGGGGCTGTTGGTGGACCTGTACGTTCATTCCCTCCTCCCCTTCACCTCTCTCTCTCTCTCTCTCTCTCTCTAACCCCGGGGCCGAATTCGCTGGCGGAACTCAGAAATGGGGGACCGGTAAAGTGCGCCCAGAGCAAGGTCTCCTTAAACTCCGCAAAGAAATGCAAGCCTTCGGAAACCTCCGACCCTGCAACTTCGCCGCAGAGGTCCTCGTAAAGTTCTCCCCATTGAAGGAAGAAGTCTGCCGCGGCGTCGACTTCAACATCATTCGCGAGCTCACTGGAGGAATCTACTTCGGTGACAGGAAGGAAGACGAGGGCGACGGAACAGCCTACGACATCGAGCCCTACTCTCGTCCCGAAATTGAGCGCATCGTCCGTTTGGCGGCACATCTAGCTTTACAGGTCGATCCTCCGTTGCCAATTACCTCGTTGGACAAAGCGAATGTCCTAGCTACCAGCAGGCTCTGGAGAAAGACCGTCGACGAGGTCCTTAGCAAGGAGTTCCCGCAGATCAAGTATCAGCACCAGTTAATCGATTCGGCGGCCATGCTAATGGTTAAGAACCCTCGCGCCTTGAACGGCATCATTGTTACCAGCAATCTTTTCGGAGATATTATCAGTGATGAGGCGAGTGTGATTCCCGGCAGTTTAGGGCTTTTACCTAGTGCTAGTTTATCCGGCATACCGGATGGGAAGACAAAGGTGAACGGGATTTACGAACCCATTCATGGGTCTGCTCCGGACATTGCTGGAAAGGGTGAGTTCCCTGATACCAGAGGACCTAGCGATTAATTGATGACAGCGGTATAGGAATCGTTAACCCTGTGGCTGTTATCCTTTCCTGCGCAATGATGCTGCGTTATTCTTTGAATATGCCTAGCGAAGCTCTGGCCATCGAAAAAGCCGTACGCACAGTTCTTAATGATGGCTTCGGGACTGGTGATATCGGTGGAACGTCCTCAACCTCCGAACTCGGCGACAAGATTGCAGAAGCCTTGACTACTCTCCTAAGCAAATAGAAAACTGAGAGGCTGCGCAAGCTCAGACTGACTCGAAATTACCAATTGTGGCCCTTAAATTCGGGTTATTTTCATGTTTACAACACCCTAAATTCGAGATTCCACCATCTAAATAACACCCCATTATTTCTTTGAGAGTAAAGGGAGTCTTCCCTTTTCTATAAAAAAAACCCCCCCGTGAATTGCTATAATGACTACGGTATATCATACGCCTGAGAGAAAAAACAAGCCAACCCTTTATAGAGATATTCATAGTAAACGTGCCCCGTCCAACAGACTACCGCAACTCTAGCTCCGTCAACATCTGCCTAGAGGTAAAAGGCACTTCATCAGAGTCGAAGCTCGGTCTATGCGCAATCAGTTTTATGTGCTACCCTAACATCCCCGGAATATACATACGGCTCAGCGGAGAAAATCTGCAACCCGCGAACATGCGTATCTTTACCATTCTGATGATTCGCATGGATACATACCTGTATGAGGAATGTTCTCAACTGACCACTTTCCAAACTGTCAGTACGCACCACAAGAGCTCGTTAAATCCGATACATACTCCTCATGCACCCCTTCAAGGTTGACATCAATCCACCCACTCGGCTGCTCGAAATTCATCGTCGTAACCTCCTGTAAATCGTGGTACCCCGTCCCTGAAAACACAGACATGCGGGTAGGAGTGTAGGATTCGTCGTTTTCAAAGTCAAGGTACATACTAATCTTTTTGACAAAGACCCGTTTCGCGAAGTGGATGTTTATAGTGTGCGGTTGTGGTCCATCCGATCTATTATGAGAAAAAAGGAAATTATATAAAGGGCATGAGAAAAGGTGAAGTGCAAGAGGGAACAAACTGCCAGAACAAATTCGTATCCTCATCCCGCAGTTGCTCAACGCCATTACCAGGCTTTGCGGTAGAAACAGTCCAACTAGCGAGATTGCCAATTTCTTTTAGGCCTTCTGTTGACGATTCCGGCACTGTCTCCATCATGTTTGGTTAACCGTGATGCAGTGTTTATCAAAAACCCGTTGGTGGGTGGTATCGTACTTGCGCTCTCAACTGTTGGCTCCTCGTCGCCCAAGTCCTCATCGTCGTCTTCGTCCCCTTCCTCCTGTGATATGGTCTCCTCGATGGACTCGATTTCTGAAGCAACCGGCGACGGCTCCCGGACAGGTTGCTGGCGGGCCCTTGATCGTGGCGGCATTGTTAGTTTGATTGGGCTTATCCAGCTTGACAAGCAAACAAGAGATGCATTTTAGGAAGACGCGTTGTGGGGCAACCAGGACCCCGCCGATCATGTGCCTGTCATAAAACCTCACTCGAAATTCCCCTCTTTGTCGAACCCACGCGTAATCTGCCATACCGGTAGTAGTGGCGACTACTAAAGATGGGAAAAGGTATCATTTGATCACGCTTTTTTTCTTTCCCAAATCTCCCCTGCCTACTCATTACAGAACGGAGCCAGATCCACCAGTTGGAATTGTTTCTCCGGCCGGGTTGGCTTTCGCCGATGTGATGCTCTTATTTGAAATGCCATGCCTAGGCAGCCTTACGCAAGCGACTAGCTGACCGGCTGAAAGAGGCTGCGAGCACCTTCTAGACGGACACACTTGCCCTCTATCAACCCCCCGCCACGGAAAACTCGTAAGCTCCTTTTGGGGAAGGCTACGGTATTTAATCACCATCATCATCAGCGCAAGCAAGCAAGCAAGCGGCATGTCAGGAAAAGAAGGCAAGATGCCGGTAGCCCCTCAAGAACTCGGTGAGGTGGAAGCCATTGGAAAACACTGTGACCTTCCCGAATGTCATTTGCTGGACTTTCTACCGTTTAAATGTGAGTCTTGCGGCGGGTATGTTTTTTTTCCCTTCTCCTCCCTCCCTATCATTATTCCCTTCTATCCGGGATACTGACGAGGGATGTAATAGAACATACTGCCTCGACCACCGCACCGAAACCGCCCACAAATGCGCCCACGAAGGGCGCTGGGCCGCCGCACGCCGTGAAAAGAATTCCTCTTCCTCCACCGCCCCAGCCAAACCTAGAATCCGCAGCCTCCTGCAGACCGACTGCGCCCACCCGAAATGCAAAACGATAATCAATACCCCCCGCGACCCAGCGGTAAACTGCACGACTTGTCGAAAGCAATATTGTCTCTCCCACCGCCTGCAGGACCAGCACGACTGCGACAAAGTCAAGCCTCCACCACCCGCCGTGGCTACAGCCAACGAGAAGGCAAAGACCGCACTGTCCCGCTTCAAAGCGTGGACTTCTTCCAAATCCGATAAAGTCATACAATCAACCCGCCCGGGAGCTTCACAGATCGCGGAACTGAATAAGCTCAAGCGTCTAGCCAAGGGCGACGACAAAGTCCCCGTCGGAAAGCGCGTGTACGTGTATGTTGAAGCGGAGGCTAGAACGACCACATCGAAGTTACCTCGGGGGGAGTTCTACTACTCAAATGAATGGACCGTAGGCAGGGTGCTGGACAAGGCGGCGCAGAGCCTGCAAGTTGCGAACTTGAACAATAAGGCTGACGACGATGAGAAGAAGTTGAGGATCTTTCATGTCGAGGGTGGGAGAGTATTGAGTTTTGGGGAGAAGATTGGGGATGCCGTTGGGAATGGGAATACTATTGTTTTGTTGAGGGGGCTGCAGATGCCTGAATTGATGGAATAGTTTGGATATTGCTGATACTATTATGCTTGTGTGCGTCAGGAGTTTGTGTATTGCGTGTGTTGGGTGCTGTTGTTGCTAATGTTTGTTTGCAGTGTACATGCGTGTGGATGTGGCATTGTACTATAGAGGTTTTGGTTTCTCACTTGATCTCTTGCTTGCTCGAGCCACTGTAGTTGGCTTCCTTCCTTGGTCTCTATGGATTCCCTAGAAGTGTCGCATGTGGGATATCATGTCGGCGATCCCCTTCGTCTGTTATGAATGTTGTCACGACATACAGCCATTCCTGGAGATTTTTAAAGTCTCTTCCCTTCTTTCTAGTTATATCGTGTATCGTTTGACAAAATATTGCTGATATCACGCCTAACGATGCCATACGCTGGATTTTTTCAACTAAGTTATGGTACCAAAATGAGTGCTACGAGAGCTTTGTGGACACGAGTGCACCATAGCTTAATTTAATGGCAGGGATGCCAGTAGTATTTTATCGCAAACTCTCTAAAGCCGCAACCCCTACTTCTGATCGCCATAAAGCCTCAGCAGGACTTCAGAAACTCAGCCCATGCATCCCCTCCAAGGAGGGACGATGATACTAACAGGCATCCTTAGAATTCACCTTCTCGTTGCCTCCCAAAGATTGTTTTGTTATGTGATTATCTGGAGAATCTAATACTACAGGCTGGATGGCGCAACGGTAGCGCGTCTGACTCCAGATCAGAAGGTTGCGTGTTCAAATCACGTTCCGGTCATTTCTTTTTGTTAATACTTCCTCTTCCCTGACCACAATGCCACCGGTGTTTTTCCATCGTGCCTAGGTGTGTTTCTCCCTTCTCTCCCCTCCCCTCGCAAAGGTTAACCGGATTTTGGAGCTAGGATTTGTAGGGGTTGGTATATGGTAAGCGTGACCAGGCTATGAGCTCGTCGGGTACCCTGTTATGGCCTCACCTCAAGTGTTGTCGTAATTTTCTTATTTCCTTTCACAACCCATATGCCAGCGGCCTGCTAAGCAAAAATTGCCTGAGGGTGAGCACGATGAGATAAGATAACTTGAGGGATAATTAAAAGTGGAAAGATATGTGGAGTAGGTAGATAATAGAAAAGAGTTGCTGCCTGCTTTCACTTTTTTGTTTTCGTTTTCATGATACCCCCCGCTTATATCAGTAGGTCTATTTGTGTGCACCGACCATCACTCGCGCTCTCTACCACCTCCAAGTAACACTTCTTGTGGCAATGCGCGATAGCTCAGGTCGGACAAATGATAGTTGAGAAGCTTTGTTTTTGTTTTTTGTTTTTTGTTGGTAGGGACTCGGTTCTTATAATAGACCCATTCGACATAGGACTTGAAGATATACTCGTGCCCTGAGGTTTATGGTAATTTAGGTAGGATAACTAAGTGGGTGCCCCAACCATAGCCTGGCCCATCCACGATGAGCAGCAGCTCCTTTCTTTTTCTTCCTTTCCTAAAAATGGCACCCTGTAGAAGATGCAATTAGATCTCCAGCAATATTTCATGTTGTGTGCCCACTCACCGGTGGAAGGCTTTGCTATGATACCATTTGCGCTACATTCTAGGGATCGAGCCATGCGGATAGGGGTTGTGTTTGGTGCTGGTGGTTCTTGCACTAGTGTTTTTGGGGGCGATTCACGCCAGGTATACTGAGGGTGGGGTTTCGGGAGGTTGAGTTGCTGGTACTGTACATATGTCTGGAGGTTTATTTGTGATGTTGAGTGGAATAAGGTACTAAACTTAACCAGCCAAACAAGCGCAGACTAAGATACCACGGCTACTTGGGAGTCTCGCGGGGGTGATATGGTGCGGAATTCCCTAGCCCACTCCAATGGACAATCACGGCGTGGTTCTAAAGTCGATTCTATCTAGGCGTTTCCTCAATTTGAGGTTCAGGGGAATATGAGGCGATTCAGGGGGAGTAGGGGGAAGGTCTGATGGGAATATAGTAAGCAGGTTTTGGGTTGTTGTCAATTTGTAATATCTCATTCTCTACCTTGGGGGGGGGGGGGGGGGGGGGGGGGGGGGGGGGGGGGGGGGGGGGGGGGGGGGGGGGGGGGGGGGGGGGGGGGGGGGGGGGGGGGGGGGGGGGGGG
>Ga0307517_10000210_pt1 | contig 99356 bp, 102 predicted proteins | sample 23_EM_MG_FD_194515 | JGI IMG/M metagenome (GOLD analysis project Ga0307517, IMG submission 194515) | Populus trichocarpa ectomycorrhiza microbial communities from riparian zone in the Pacific Northwest, United States - 23_EM | ecosystem: Host-associated > Plants > Roots > Unclassified | place... | reverse complement strand
ACGGGTGTCCTCTGGCTTTACATTATTCTACTTAACTAAAGCGAGAGACACCCTATTCTGATAACCAACGATCCTCGAGAGAACTTATTGAGTGAAGCTTTCAGGCTTAACGATATTAAGTTTTACCACTTGATTCTACTTTGAATTATCTTTATCTTTATTTTGATCCTTACTTCTACTTGGAGTCTTTGGTGCGGTCGCAATCTTAGGATCTGTCTTCCTACAGAGTGCCCCCGTTACAAACACTTCAAGACTTAAGCGATATAGTAAAAGCTTCTACCTAACAACCTTTCGGACCCTCCGCTTGATCAATGCGTGTAGGCCCCTCTTTGGCTAGGATTTCAAGTGCACAACCCGGGACGGTTTCTTAAACACTCTCAGTGTACCAAGAACCGCTAAGGAAACATTACAAAAGGGGCCTTCGCCGCCTCCTCTCTTCCATCTGTCTCGTCCCCTCTACCTCCAGCGATTGAACTCTCAACACCATGAGAAATTATCGTCAGAGTGTCCTCTGCCTCTGACCTCCCGTGATGGCTTTTGCCTAGGAGTGTCACGCATCCGTCTCTCCCTTCCCTGTCACTTAGCCCCCCTGGCCTCCACTCCCACGGGGTTCTTGATTATGTCTTCGTTTAAGCACGCTTGCGTTGACCTTTCTCCCCCTTACTCCACTCTTCGCGACGTGTCACGTCTACCGACTTGCACGGTCGGCAACCCTCCCTCCATCGGCAACACACAGTTGCTAGTTTCGGGCTATTGGTGAAGTAGTTGCCCTGGTGGCCCTGCTCTCTAGTATTGCACTCTCTCCTGAGTTGCTCGGTCGGTACGGTCGGCATTTGAAAAATCGTGGCCCTGTCTCCGTCCTCCGTGTTCGTACTTTAAGTTCTCGGTTGTTTGGCGAGCCTTCCTCCTCCCACATCCTACGGTTAGATCCGGTTGCACCGTACTGCTACGTCCTGCCTTGGTAGGCCCCCTATATGCCCCCTTAGCTGGCACCTCACTGCACATCACAATAGCTGGCACCTTCACTGCTGAGTGGCTCTCCACGCTGGGTGGCTCCCCTCGCCCTGCTCATCTGCCCACTCGATTTACTCTACCGTCGCCAACCTCGCATTAGGTTACGCTGTGTCATGGTATAGCACTACCTCGTTGGCTCATGCTAAAGTCCGAAGTGGTACTATGCCCTGGCTCTTGCCTTGTGGGATATAGCCTCCCCCAGAAGCCTGCTGGTTTTGGGTTTTAAGTTTCTTTTCGTTCAAGGTTGCGCAATAGTAGTTTTATTCTCTCCTCTCTACCGGCACCTGGTGCCGGTTAAATCATTCCTTTTGTTAAGGGGAGCCTGCCGAAGGGTTTCCTTGCTCCTGAACATTCTTGCCTTGGTTTTCTTCGTGGTTGTATCTTTCCTATGCTTTCCGCCCCATTGGTTTAGGCTGGTTGCTGATGTGCGATTAGGCCAATACCTTAGAGTCTTGGAAATATAGCGAGTTGGTCATGTTTGATTGCTTTCGTTAGGGTGGGGGGTTTTGGGTTGTCCCCTGACGAGGTGATGCGGTCTGTTGGATTGTTTATGGTTTTGTTTACATCATAGCTAGCGCTCCACACAGGTTCTTGTGCCTTAACAACGAATACATGATATAAAAGAAATTAAAAATTAAAAAAAGCCCCCTATTCTCTTGGTTCTTTACGCTACCTGGTATTTCTTTCATGACTCCTGTACTTCAGAATATAACGTCTTCTATTCCGATATCCAAGATCCAGGCCAAGAACCCACGAACCCTGACCCTGATCTGTCATTACGCGATTAGCCTTGACCTGAGATTGTCATCTCCGAACCCTCACGCTAAACAACTGTCATTGTTTAGGACATTCCTATTGTTGAGTGCCTTCGACTTATGTCCTGTGCCAAGACCCCGTTACATATTGTCAGGCTTCGTTTACGGCCCAATGCTGGATGGGAAGGGGTGGCTGGTCAAAGAGTTGGTACTGGTCGAGATAGCCCAATTGGAAGCATATTTCTCTCATCTTTTAGCTGAGAAAGGCTGTTATTATCGGATGGGGAATCAGAAGAACTAGAGCTAGCTTCTTTTTCAATCTTGGCAATATGGCTTATACTTTTCCAATGCCTAATGGGTCGTTCATTGTTTTGCAGAGAAGGGGAAGAGTCAAGATTGTGGGTATCCACATCCTCCTCAGACTTATTACGAATATTTCTAATATGTACTATATAGCCAATCTGGATTAACTCGTTAGGCCTTCAACCCTCAGCTCCCCCATGCTGAGAGAGAATAGTGTTCGTCTTTGGATTATCCACAAGCTTTAAGAGATTCCGCAATCCTACCAGTACCAATAAGGTCATTTGTATTTGGAAGCAAATTACCACCCTCGCAATAGCCAACGCAAATAGGCTTCAAAGGATCGATCTCTGGAGTTCGAATTTGCGGAAATGACCTCAAGGCAGGATTGTCGCGGACCTGAGCTTGAAGATACTCCTGCCAATCTTTGACGCGATCAGATTTGCATTGTTGAATAATCTTGGGAGAATTATGGAGCATTGCTCAACTGGTTCCCTTTCTGAAAAAGAAAAAGGATAAGGATTTATTGACAGGCTTTGGCACGGAGGATATAAGAGATGATAATATATTGTACCGTGTTTGGCTAAATGATTCTGGTTGATCCCGTGAATGATCTGCGTGTTGACGTTGGCGGCGAATCTCCTCACCAACCACTGACAATCTCACTGACTGTGTTGAACTATATTGAATAAAAGTTGAGTTCGTAGATCTTCCTGAATTCATTCCTATAATTATATAAGATTAGAAAATTAGCAAAGATTATCAGTCATTTAATAGTATGTTAACTATACCTGAAGCGGGTTCTTCAGTATCGCCCAGATGAACAGCAATTGGATGATTGCAGTCAACTGTAGTAGGTTTATTCCTGTCTACCAAAAATACAATAGAACCGGCGATAGACCTGCTAGCTCTAGTGCTAAGGGAGGCTTCAAGGGACTGGTAGCTAGAAGGATAATAGTTGAAAGACAAATTGGACTCAGGGACTCAGGGATTGCCGTTCAACCAAGTGTATTCCTAGACTAAAGGTCTGTCGAAGTCTGCTCTCTCCTGCTAGCCAGGAGACTGGTTTAAATACAAAACCCAAGAGCGATAGCCTTCCTACAATCATGATCATTACCAGTAGCTGCGTACATACCAGAATCCTCTAATCCTGCAAGACCAAAGAAAGAAACATAGCTCAGCCTCCACCAGTGCTACATGACCATTCTATACCTGGAATCCTAAATATAAACTTCCAGCGAAGCAAACTAAACATAGCAATACGATAGCATAGCCTATCTGACTCAGAGACAGTGGCGGAGCTGAAATCAAATCAAATAAACCAAATATAAATCAACCAAACATAGGAAATCCTGCACTGCCCGCTCCTGTGTACCATTACCGGAATATGTACACATGTTACACCAACACATATCTCCGAGTTTCCTCTCATAGGAAGTATCGAGTTGCAGAAACAGGAGTTAACTTGACATAAAGGTATGATAAATGATAAATGTCTGAACTGAATATATAAAAATATTAAAAGCAATAATAGAAACAGATCAATATTGGATATAAAGAAAAATATAGAGAGCAAATATTCAAGTATTATTAGTACATAAACAGAAGACCATGGACTTGGAGTATACTTATAAAAAATTTTAAAAGGTCAAGAAAAAACCTATCATTTGTCATCTTACCATTCTCCTCTTCCCCCTCCTCGTCACTTACACTATTCCAAAATTCCAGATTTGTGTTGTCATTCAATTTTTGCCTATTATCAATATGCTTCAAGCTAAGAAATTCATCATCGTTATCTCCACTATCGACAGCATGTTGCTTTAATCCTTCTTCCATTTGACTTACTTCTTCACTAGAGAGATTATCCTCCTGCAGATATTCATCATCAGTTTCATCAAAGAACATTCTATGATCATTTTCTTGATGGATTTCTATTTCCTGATTATTATGTGCCTGAATCCATTCCTCCGCTCAACTGGGTGTGTTGAACAATAAGACCTCCCCGCCAGAATCAATATAGTCAGCTATCTTTTGACATAAAAATATATATGCACTTTTATGTTAGGTGTCACTATAAACAAACTCGGAGGGAAAGCCGTTGGCCACAAGTAGTTGTGCATAAAGCTGCATGGTGACAGCAGGTAACTATTCATCGTGATCAAAGTCCTTTACCTTGGCCTCCAATTATGAGAGTGTATCAATATACACATGCTCCTTATAGTCCTTTACACAATCTGGATAATGATATAAGAGAAAAGGCTGACCGGTGGGAAGATAGTGTTCTCTTAGGCCTTGTGGGCTGATCTTATGGGTATTATGTATCGCAACAAACTGATGGATATGCGTTCGAATAATATCCACATAGATATACTGAAGACAGAATTTGTCAATATTGCCATCATTGAACAATCCTTCTCCTTCTAGCAGAGCAAAATAGACCTTCCATTCTAGAGTTTGCCCCTCTGTCAATATATTCCACCAGGCTTCAATTGGTTGATTCTTTGTTGATTTACCATAGAAGTATCCCTTTTGAAAAGATAAATCAGGCTTATTTGCCCAACGGAGAGTAAGATGCGATTGAGCCTGTAAAACGGTTTCAGTTCCTAAATTAATAGATTTCATAATATAAGTATTTAAATTTAATCATGCCAAGGTTGCAGCGTCGGCCACAACCCCCGAATGTTTGCCGGCTCACAACCAGGGACACTTTAAAGAGTACCTGACAGCTCAACGGTAATTTACAGCTCTACAGTAATTTGTGGCTTAGCAGAGAAACCCTGTAATAAAACCCCACCTTAGGGCCTAAACTCACTTTGTGAGAGAATTTTGTTGCTGAAAACAGCATGGAGGTTTAACACATCCACTTCTTTACAGACGGTTCTTTCCTTCTCCAACTTGGCAAGGTATAAACTGCAGCTCAATAACGAATATGCACCACATTGAAGCTGATCATGCTATCAATATTGAACTCACTGCATATACCTCCAAGTCAACTGGTTGAACTATATGGTGATATCAAAGCCGGTATACTACTTCAGGTGGCACTTACCTTTCTCCACACCACCCATGATGATGATCCAGACCGCTCTGCCCTGGCTAAGAGCGATGAAATACTATACCGGGAACTTCAGGCCCACTGGGAAGGACGTCAATCCAAGCAAGGGAATTCAGCAACATGTCAAGTTGCAGAATTAGATGTGTAATATAATACAAGTTTAAAATGTTATGTTACGCTACAAAGCTGTGGTGAGCCACAAATTCATGCTAAGCCACAAATTACTGTTGAGCTGTAAATTACTGTTGAGCTGTCAGGCACTCTTTAGAGTGTCCCCGGTTGTGAGCCAGCGAACCTTCAGGGTTTGCGGCCGACGCCGCAACCTTGGCACGATTAGGCAAATGTATAAGAGAATATATTAGTATTACCTTTATCCGAGCGAATAAGTTTAGGCATATGAAGTGAATGGCGAACAAGGGGAAGATATTGTTTATTGACCGACACTGCAGTTTGATTTGAAATTCCAACATAGTACCAAACAATGTATCGAGAATATCCATCAATGACACCATAAATTTCAAATCCAAATCTTGATAATTTGTCGTAACCATCAATTTAGAAAACTCTATTTGGTCCTTTGACACAATACTCCTTTCGCTGGCATATTCTTGCAAATGCCTTGCCTTGCATAGCAACACCCTCTGGATCTCCTTTTTATAAGGCGTTGCGTACCTGTTTTTTATTCCAAGTTAGATAATTTTCAATATTATATTATTCAATTTATATTAGAAAATATTGTATTTAATAAAACTTACTGAGAGACAAATACAGCACTTAGTCTGATATTGGCAAGAGTATATTCTCCACCATATCTAATGGATTGTCCAGATATCATGGACTCACGAACAAGATCCTCAGCCCGAATAGCTGCCTCAAATCTAGCTTCAACACTATTTGCGATACCCATCAGAAGGTGAAGTGCGGGGTGGAGCCAAAGATTCCTAAGTTGAATAGTAGAGACTCGGAGATTCCACCCATGAACTGAAAGGCATCAGAGCATATTGGAGGTTGTCATATTTTGTGTCCATAACTCTTGGACCTTTGCAACAAGTTCAACATCTTTATGCAAAGAAAGCTGCCGCTTAGTAAATTCCCATTGAAAATCTATCTCTGTATGCCCGGAGACTATTATAAGTTAGCAATCTTTTTGAATATATTTGTATTATGTTCTCACCTTGGTGCAAATCCATATTTCTCTTTCATAATATTCATAACATTTTTCAGTGGAAGTCCCTCTATCAGATAGAGTTCAACTAACTGGTCCAGAACATCTCCCTAGTCATAGACAGGTGGCATTATGAAAAAATCAGAACTATAGCTGGATAGTTGAATTTTTTCCTCCTACTAGTAGTCTTCTTTACCCTTCTTAAATAATTTACAAATGAATATTACATTTGATTCTTAGACTTTTTTCTTACCACCGGCAGCCCAACCTTTCCAGTCCTAACTGAGAGCATTCTAGAAAACTTGCTCACCTCCTCTTCCCTATCCTTCCCTTCCTTTACAGTATCATTGAAACTTACAGGCCCAATATCTGCCCTTTCTATCTCCGAGTCTAAAAACTTATCAGCCCTTTTCCCCTCCTCGGTTGTTATAATCCTTGCCTTTGACCCTTCCGGCTGTTTGAAGATTATAGCGTATGCATACCTTCTCCTACTTTTTTGTTTTTCCTTTCTCTTTCTCTTTCTCTTTTCTCCGGCCTCACTTGTATCTCCACTTGCACTTCCACCCTCTGATTCTGTCACAACAAAATCATCCATCTCCTCTAACTCCAACTGAACTGCAGTACTACCTGCTATAACCTAGACCTAAAGTCCAGAATATATACTGAAACCTCTTTTTTCTCTCTCTGCCAGTCTCTGTCTCCAGCTCCTCCCATCCTTCAGGCAATGGTTGACAAATCTTTTTATCCAATCTCCGAGCCACCCATAGCTCTTCATATTCAGAATATGAAATCAAAGTGTCTGGCTTTCTATAAATCTTTATAACCTGACTGTGGTAGTAGCGGGTTGTTTACTTGGCAACTTCAAAAGCCTTCAGTGGGGTCGTGTTGAGAGGAATTCTCTTCTTGTATTCCCCGGAGTGTGCCTAATATAATATTAATATAGAATATAAAAACCGAATTGGAAACTAGGGTATACCTGAGCAAAGAATTGTTCAATGGCTTGAATGAACTGGATATGAGATGCCAATTTCATTTCAAAGATTGTTGTTCTTGAATTCTGCAAGTTCAAAGTAAATTGCATTAGTCTTTCTGGGATTTCGGAGGGCGCGCTGATGCTTAGAGAGGTTGAGATTGGTTTTGAATGTCTCAATATCCATGATTGGACAGGGTGCTAGGGTGATGTCATACCAGGTTTTGGGACCGCAGGAGGAGGATTCTGTAGAGGACACGTTGATACAAGTTAATTGAATTAACCTGTTTTTGTCTAAAAAGGCAATGCACATAGTAGGACCAACTACTGCAAGCTGGATTCTGACAGGTTTCTTTGGTGTACTGGTGGTTGTTGTAGTTGTCCAAGAACTTTTGATGCTTTTATATTCCTCCTAGGGCATAGCTACAGTATCTCCATCTAGGGCAAACTGTAAGTTAGGCGCAACCACAATCCTTTAAATAAATTATTATTAGTATTTATTAAATTTGTTTGAAATTAGCTCACCTTCATGAACAGCAAGTCTCATAGCCTTTCCCCAGGTTTGAATCATCTGGTGTAGATAAAGCTCAAACTGAAAATCCTTTTCAAGGTACGGCTCCAAAAACTCTCTTCCAACAATCTTTCCATTCCCAATAAACTGATCATGCAACTCTAGCTTATATTCACCAGCTGGAATCTGAGCCTTCAGCATTCTACCCATATCCCAATAGGTTAATCCTTCAGGCATGTTGTGTTGACTGGTATGGGTTTGTTGAACTTGAAGTTGTGTTTGGCTTTAACGGGTAAGGGGTTGTTGAAGTTGAGGTGGGCCTGGCCGGTAACGGGCGGGGTTGACTGGTGGTTGATGTGGTTACCCTAAGGATTTTACCCCCACCCTGCTCACTAAATTTACTTTAGTGGTTTTCTAAGAATTTCGCTTCCTTAGCCAACTATATAGTGTTAAGATACAGTATCAGGGCTATCTATCTCTATATTTATTTTTCTTCCATTACCTTTTTCTTTCTCATAAATGGCCTTCGTTTACGCTTAATCCCCTGCCCCCCCTGCTCCAGCGTTGCCTCGCTTACTCCACCGAGCAACCACTCTGAGGTTACCCGGCCTTTGGTGTTGTACCCCCGTTGCCACCGAGGGCCATTTGCACCTTGAGTACAACTACGTTTAACCCGCCATACTAACAAGCATGCGTGCGCAACCGGTGCTTTACCCTCACTGTGGTCCTATGCTCTCTACAGCACAAGTAAGGTAGTTGCACATACCCTAACGTCAAATACGAGGAAGCAGGACATCACGGAGATGCGGGACACATGGCAACGGTAGTGAAAAAAGGCAACAACTCAACCAATTCTTAACCAAATTGGATAAAACAATATAATATCAATTGAGAAAGGATAGAAGAACTAGTTTAAGCCTGAAAAGTAAAAAATAAATTATCATTCACTCAAGAATACCAGAAAAAAGAGAGAAAATCTGCTCACAATAGGAAGAGAGGAAGGAAAAGCAATTGAGATATCAGAATAAGCAAAACCATTTAAAAAGTGGATATAGGTAATCTCCTATGGATAGAAGTAATATAGGAAATGATACTGAGCTGGTGTTGAAGTTTATAGATTACAGAAATGGCTAAAAAGCATCTTGATTTAGTAATAAAACTATACCAACTCTAGTAAGACTTTTATGAGAGGAGAGAGAAAACTCTGGGGACCAGGAGGGAAATACTCTGGTATCTCAAGGTCAGTGCACTCAGAGAGTGCAAATTTGTGAGAATTTAATAAGTTTTAATAGTAGCTGGGGTGTTTTTGTCATATTTTTAAGTGATAGCTTTACTGTAAGTTTTATTGCAAATTTGGTGCAGGTCAATTGCCTATATGCTGAAAATTATATAAGTATATTTAGATAATGTTTATTTACCTAATAGGTAACAGTAATAGCAATATAGTAATAAATTTAATACTACTCTTTCAGAACTTAGAGATTTACTTAATATATGCTTTAATATTACTCTATTGACAACAAGTATATAGTATTCACTATGTGAACCTCCTCCAATTGTAGTTAGAATTCTACCACGCATTGCATAGTAAAAATCAGTAGCCTCCTGCAGTTCTCAAATTCTGATATCTCTACAAGTTTGCTTACTCGTTATTCTTTTACCTACTACAAACTTCATTTATACTCAGTGTATTATTCCGTTCTTTCTTGAATACTCACGATTGAAACCTGATTGGAATATGCTAGTATCTACTATATTCCTAATAATGTACTTTCTGATTGTAAAATCATTCTATAAAGCAAACCCTATCCACTTATATCCAATAACAACAATCTTACCAGCTCATATCTGCATATCTTTAAACTACTGCAATATATTATCAAATTTATTACTATATTGCTATTACTGTTACCTATTAGGTAAATAAACATTATCTAAATATACTTATATAATTTTCAGCATATAGGCAATTGACCTGTACCAAATTTGCAATAAAACTTACAGTAAAGCTATCAGTTAAAAATATGACAAAACACCCCAGCTACTATTAAAACTTATTAAATTCTCACAAATTTGCACTCTCTGAGTGCACTGACTTTGAGACACCAGAGTATTTCCCTCCTGGTCCCCAGAGTTTTCTCTCTCCTCTCATAAAAGTCTTACTAGAGTTGGTATAGTTTTATTACTAAATCAAGATGCTTTTTAGCCATTTCTGTAATCTATAAACTTCAACACCAGCTCAGTATCATTTCCTATATTACTTCTATCCATAGGAGATTACCTATATCCACTTTTTAAATGGTTTTGCTTATTCTGATATCTCAATTGCTCTTCCTTCCTCTCTTACTGTTGTGAGCAGATTTTCTCTCTTTTTTCTGGTATTCTTGAGTGAATGATAATTTATTTTTTACTTTTCAGGCTTAAACTAGTTCTCCTATCCTTTCTCAATTGATATTAGGTTGTTTTATCCAATTTGGTTAAGAATTGGTTGAGTTGTTGCCTTTTTTCACTACCGTTGCCATGTGTCCCGCATCCTGGTGATGTCCCGCTTCCCCGTATTTGACGTTACTACACTCAACAAGTAACAAGTTATGATATCTTCTCTGCCAGGAGGGCGCTCGTGTGACCAGAGTATTATTCATATCGTGCACCCGTAATAATTGACTTCCTCAGCACAGTACAGCAACTTCCTCCCAAATCCTACCTTGGGCAGGTGGGAACCGTCTGTGGGGGGGGCACTGTGATACCGTAGTCTACCAGCCGCGGCCCAGAAGTGGGCGGTGCATTTTTTTCCGGCATCTGCGTTTATTACCGAAAGAGATCCGGCGAACCACACCAGGCCGGGACCAGGCGGGGGGTGGACCGGCAGGTTCTTTTCGTTTATGTGAAGGGGGGAGGACGTCGCCCCAGTTACTCTGTGGGAACAGAGTGGGCGAGGTCAAGAAAGTGCGGACACTGAACGGTACTATCATAGTAAAGATTTTGATATTTATATATTTACATTTTCATAGGGACTCCATCCGGGCGCTTATCCCTTGGGTGGTCTGAAACACTAGAATTCGTTACCGGCCAGGTTAGGCAGCCAGCGGCTCTACATGGCGAGGAAATGGACACTTTCAGCCATTTTTGAACTCAAATGGCTCAGCGATATTGATTAGCTGAAGTATTCTCTCTACTCAAATCGCTCCAAAATAGCTTTAGCGTGTTGGTAACGAATTCTAGTGTTTCAGACAGCCCAAGTGATACCAGTGCCAAGGTTGCGGCTCCGCCACAGCCCTCGATTGGTCGTTTGCTCGCAACCGTGGGCACGTCTTCTATGCGCCCTTCTAGCTTTCTCACACATTGTTTTAAGCGATTAATACATTTAAGATATATTCTAAAGTATTTCGAAAGAAGTCTTTGAAAATAAGTCTTCCATCTTTTTCCCTCCCTTTTACAACTTTTATTTTCATCTGGTGGTGCTTGGGTTTGGGTTAATTCGATAAATTTCATTATTCCTAATAAGAGCCTCGGGTTAAGCTGGAAACTGGCGTTGAGCTTTCGGGCACTCTCTCAGAGAGTGCCCAAGATTGCCGGCAAGCGAGCAATCGAGGGTTGTGGCTGAGCCACAACCTTGGCACGGTTAGATAGTTAATATGTACTCGTACTAGTGCAAACACTCCAAACACAAGATCTCTGCAGCGGCTCTCCAGCATGCACTACGAGTAGAGGATCCTGGAGGAGGTAATATCGGACTCGAGTCCTAATAGTACTCGGGGGGTACCATAAGTCGGGCGACACCCATATAAAGTAACTAGTGTTTTGGTCCATAAACCCCGTTTTGTGGCTTTTTTTTGTATGGTGGAAACTCGTGCTTCCGAGGTTGGATCAGGTCACGTGATTAAACGGTGGCGGTGAGTGGGAAGCATGGTGTTGAATCATGTGACCTGATCCAACCTCGGAAGCACGAGTACTCGAGTACCCGAGTACAATAGCCGACCATGGGTCCGTTTAGCTAATCATCAAGTTCTAAAATCTGGCTGGTAAAACTAGGCGGTCGCCGTTCAACCGGCATCATTTTCCGGTAGGCGCGCAAATGTGTCTGACGTTACCCAATTTTTTACCGTCCAACCGTACGTTCTTCTTGTTACCGGAGTAGATGGTAAGAACGTGGCACCCCATCATTTTGCACCGAATATATCTTCAAGGACGTTTATCAAGGACATCGGATACGAGTAAAAAAATGTTGGATATTAAGCCAGCTTGGGGAAGCCGCGGGAATTCATCTCTTGGCAAAAAAATTCTGCGTCAAAAAGAAATGTTGCTGAGAATGGTTGAGGTACCGTATTATTGGTTTGTATGAGCGCTCCAGATGAAAGAAACATTCAAATACCTGTCATAATGGCTGTGCTGTGGTGGATCTGCAGTTGCTTTTCACCGGTGCAACTTAAGAGGATAAAAGAAATGCAGTCGAACCCCATGGAAATTTCTAGTCACTGGTAAGAATTACTCATTGGCTACCGTACTCTGTAAACCAAGTTCATTGAGTTCCTAGAGTGGGATGGTTTTGGAGTGTGCCTGTGTGTACGAGTAGCGGGGGGTGACAAGCAAGATCTTCCACCAAGTGGCGGTGTAGTACCAGCACGGTACTGGGCATATTGTGCTCGAAAACCGTTGGCCTCTGAACCTTTCTCCCCTCTAAATGTGGATCAGACTGGGGGGATGCCCTTCCCAAGGGTAACACAGAATACCCATCCCAGGATTCAGGAACCCCTCCTGCACGCTGCGAAAACGTTCCCGAACCTGGCGTTCGCAACGCCCCTCACTATCTTACACAAGGCCTACAGTAAGGCACCCGTTACCAACAAATTGGATCAAGTCACCGGTCTTCCAAAGAACCCAAGCGCCACCCCTCACTTCCTCCATCCGTCCCATTGATTACTCCCGGGGCCTTTTCCACAAAGAGCCCTTATCACTTCGGCTGGCTGCTCAGCTGTTTATGCATGATCCTTCGCTTTTCGAATTTGCAAAGGGGGTAGTATTCACAGTACCAGCTACGAAACTGAGCGGGCGACGAACAGGGATCAATCACAGGTAATCTTTTGTAACCTTAACCTTGATGATTCACTTTTATGCCTACAAAATACCCCTGTTCGCCGCCCGCTCAGTTTCGTCGTTGGTCCGGTGAAGACTGTATAGTATTACCCGTAAAATCCCGTGAAATCCACCATCTCCACGTAAACCCCAGTAAATGGCGACATCAGACCAAGATAGGTTTAGCTTGTCAAGTTAACGAGATCTAACACAGCCAAATGACTCAGGCTATACCGTATCAGGAAAGCACTAATTCTTCTTGAGAACTTTTGACTCAAGCCCCGGAGATTAAGGGTGCCGGAGATGGTGGATTTCACGAGATTTTACGGTAGACTCCTTTCCCCACCTATCATGTACTTTACTATAATTAGATTTTCATAAAGCGGTTAGTTTGTGGCTCTCTACCGATGATGTTGTAAATAGCCAGCGATAACTAATTCTGTCTCACTCAAGTGACGCAATGATATTTACTACCTCTCAGGGGTGGAAAGTCGGTGAAGATTTGTGAATAGGGTGGGGCTTGCGTTAACATTTTGAAACTTACGAAGAAGCGCTCTGACCATTTACAGGAAGATTTCTGCATGTTGGGACTCACAGACGAGCCTGCAGATAGGAGAAGCCCCTGCTCTGACGGAACTTGGCTATCACATACAAGCTGTTTTGTACGACTATGGCAGAGGGCGAGTTGGCTATTTTGGGGGATAACTGTTGACACCACGTAGCCACAATCGATTGTTAAATGGCCATGGAATATCTCATCCCTCCGGAATATATACCCACTCGTTGAGGCCTGAGGAGAAAAAGTGTTTGTCTTTTACTCTTTTCCAGCCAATGCCGGCCTCATCCCTTTATGTCCTTTCACCAGCACAGGATGGACGATCCGGTGTCGTCCTCATCCCCCCGGGAGGGCAGTTTTGACTTTGGCCTTGGGGAGGGCGGCGGCCGCTACAGAACCGGAGGGCGTACGCTAGACCTAGCATACAATCCGCTACGACACCATAGCAGTTCAAGCCTCTCTCCCGAAAGGGAAGATGGAGACGCAAGATCAGAGCTGCGCTACTACCTCACTGACCCACCGCAGAGGAATTCTAGTGAGCCAATCCCCATCCACCGGGAACAGCCGACAGCCTCCCCCACCATTCATAAATCCGCATATTCAACTCGAACCAGAGACTCCCCCGCAAAACCTGCCGCTCCAGAGGACTGGGCGCAAGTGCTATTTAACATCTCCCCAGTAGCCATGATGGCCGGACTATTCCTTCTGGGGATAGCCTTCACTATAGGCCATTACGTATTCTATAGGTCCTGGCGGGACCATATTGTTGATGGGAACTTAGAGCAAGAATACATTATCCGAGCGGGGACTGCTTTTGCGTTCCTCTCGAAGGCGTCGCTAGTTGGTGCTGTTATCGTCGCTCATAAGCAGATTGCATGGGGCACTGTACGCAAGAGGGCCATTACTATAGACGGGATTAACGCGATGTTTGTTGCGCCGACGGATCTTACCTCGTTTTGGAATGTAGATATGTTGAGGAGGGCCAAGGCTGCTACTATACTTGCGTTACTGACCTGGTATGTTTACTCTTCTTGATTGGAGGCGATGTGGGATTATGCTGAATAGGAATAGGTGCATTCCCATATCAGCGATTATAACCCCCGGCTCACTCTCGGTGAACATTGTCCAGCGACAAGACAACAGCACGGCACACATCCCCTCCACAAACTTCAGCGATCCCACAGGCTTTGTAACAAGTTTAGTACTTAGCGAAATCCAAGATGGGAGTCACAAGAAGAACAGTCCCCCGGAACTCTCCGACGCGAAAATAGCGCCAAGCGCACTCCTGTCCAGGATCGTCTCCACAACTGCTACCGGCGGCGCTATTCTCCCGATTGCCCCCCCGGAACCAAATTGTTCCTATGTTTACAGTTTCCACGGCCCCTCCTTCCGGTGTATGCCTGCGGACCTCCGAGCCACGCAGGAAATCCAGAAAACAATCAACTACGACAAGTCGGGAAGAATCCGGTACGCCGCAATCTATAATCCTAGAATCCGTTTCGATACATGCAGCATATATGTAGGCCTAGCCTACAAAACCACAGCTCAAAATGGGACGTACTCACTGTGTTCACCATACGGAGGAGGGTGCATGGCTGACCACGTCCAAGAAGCGAAACTCAACGATCCCGACTATGGCCAGGCGTTTTCGTGTGAACTCTACAACACTCTTTTTACTATGAACGTCACTTTCCGGGATTCCAGGCAGATGTTCGGGATCCAGAAGCTGGAATATTTAAACCCCATTTCCTGCGCGCCGTTGTCACCAGGCACACTACATTACCAGCCGCCTGACGGGTGGGAAGCCTCCTACGCGGTCTTCGCTGCCATGGCCGGTATGCTGGTTGGGAACCTCACAATGAACCGTGACAGTGGGTTGGGCGGGCACAGTCCAGTCCCATGGGACACTAAAATCCTCCAAACAACACTGATCGGCAGCTCCGATTTCACAAGCATGAACATAACCAACCTCCCGAAAGACAAATTCACCGGACCGCTAGCTCGGGGGATAGAAGAGCTATCGCGGAACATCACTCTTAGCCTCCTTAGCTCCGATACGTTCGGACTCTCGGTAAAAAGTAACATACTCATCACAGGGAAGATGAACAGATACATTTTCAACGAGAGGAACTTCTGGCTCGCCTATGGTATCGCCCTTTTCGTTACGGCGGGAGCAATACTTGTTGGTTTCGCAGCGTACCTTACCAATGGAGCTAGCCTCGAGACCAATTTTTCCACGGTCATGGCTACCACGCAATCTGATGAGTTGCAGGAGTTAGTCCGGGGCCTTGACGTTGATTCAAGGGAGTTGCAGAGTGTGGTTGGGGGGAGGGAGGTTAGGCTGCGGAAGTTGCAGAATGGGGATCGGAGGTTTGTTCTTGTCGGAGAGGCGAATGAATAAGATGCTTTCTGCCCTTTCCATGGCGTTCTTGGTATTTTCTGAGGGTTTGGTGCTTGTAGGTTGGATTTTATTTTATATTTGTTTTTTTGGCAGCAAAGAAGTATATTGGATCATAGGATATCACTCTGAGGTTTGATAGGGGTTTTTGTTGTAAAATGCGGTCGGAACTCAGACAAAAAGGTGATAATAGCAAACCGGTCAAGGCAATAACACTCGGTTGACTGATTGATTAAATGATAGGAAAGAAACAGGCAAACTATATAGTGAGGTGGCTTGGGTCCGCTTCACCCAGGTTCCACTTCCATCAAACTTCCGCAACAATGAACAAAGGCTTTCAAAGAAAGCATATCAGGACAAAAGGAATAATAATGAAAGTATAAAGAAGACCCAACTTGTACCCGGCTTAGGAACAAATATAAAGACTTAGAAGAAAGAAAGAAAGCATATTTGAGAGGAATAAGGAAACATATACGAACAGTTTTACTTGTATTACCCACCCAGGAATCTATTCAGGGAGTTTGCGAGGGTCTTACGGCTCGATCGAGAGTGTGAGAGTTAGTTACTTTAGGGGTCCACGTGCGGAGAGGGGATGGTGAATTCCATTTTTGACAAGTACTCGTGCCAAGGTTGGTGCATGCGGCCGCAACCCCCGCATGTTCGCAGGTTCACAACCGGCGGCACTCCTACAGTGCCTGAAAGCTGGCTCAAAGTGACTTTGTGGCTCAATATAACCCGAGCAACGCTAAAAAGTGCATCAAACAAGGAGATAGCCGATACTCCCCTACTATGATTACACACCAATTTCTCAAGTTTCTCGGTTCAGCCCGATCTGTACTGAGAAACCATCCAGGAACGGTTAGCTCGTGGGAGGAGTTGCAAACAGGTTTTAGTTATCCTTGGCAGTATACCACAACCGCTCACTGCACAAGCTGTATCGCACAGTATTGCCATAGCAAATAACGCACGAATGCGCGAATGGAAAAGAGGTCCTGGGGTGCTGTTGTCTGTCGACATTGTTGTCGAATTATTGTGCAGAGGACTTGCCCAATGGTTGAAGTGATTCTCACCTTGGGTCGAACTTGAAAATACCAGCGGCGGGGGCTGATCCACCAAGAATGCGCAAACGTGATGAATATTATAAACAACCACACACTAGGCTTTTTTCTTCCCAATAATATAGGAGCGCAGAAAATAGATATTATAAAAGAAACACGTGAATGTGATAAGGCACACTTTTGCGGCCCACATGTTGTGATCATGAGGGATCACTCCGATTTCCTAATTTGTGCCGTGTTGTAAGAAGTGGCTGTCATGCTTCCTGGTAACCTTGAATTGGAATGGGATGAACTTCCTGACCACCTGGAATTGGAATGTGGCCGATGGAATGGAGTCGAGGAATGGCATGAGTGGAATGGCAAGAAATGGAATGACAGGGCGAATACCAGAGGCTGGGAATGCTGTGTATATAGATTAGTTCTCAGTCTGTAATCTTGAGATAATGATGAAGTGAAGCGAAGAATAATATACATTCTCACAATTGTGGTACTATGTTTGTTGTTTATTTTCTTCATGCCGGTTTCCAACCAAATAGCCGACCCGTTTTGGAAGTGCGCCCGACTTATTCGTTGACCCCGGGGTACGAGTACAATTCTCTTCCAGCGTCGCGAGATTCTTGAGTCGCTATAATAAGCCCTGTCTTGGTAGTTTGATTGGTTGAGGTTTGTTTGTGATGCCTATTTTTCTGTGCGGGTACTCGCAGTGAGAGAACCTCTCTATGGCGGAACAGACCAGGCTGCTTTCTATGTGCTTTCTGAATCGGAGGAAACCACTCGAGTACAGTACAAGTCAACAGCTGTGACAGATGAGAAAACCTGACCTGTAAAAAGGTCACAATTCGCAATCAATTCAACTCTCCTAAGCTGATTCACAAACCCTTCACCTAAGACAGAAGGAGGGGGGGGAGAACCTCAAAGCGAAAAAAAACCCCAATCTTGTCCGGTTGTCCGACTATCTACCCACAGGTGATCCCCCTCTCGTTCGCATCCCAACCCTCCTCCGTCGGTTGGTCTAAACCGTTCTTGGGTTTTGTGATGGTGGGAAGAAAAGCAAAGACTTGTCTCCCATGCCTGCGAAGCCTTAACTACTGTTCTTGGACAAAATTAACCGTGAACCAACCAAGGTAGACTAAAGAGAGTGACAAACATCTTTTTGTAAAAGTTGTCCTGACACACCCGAATTGGGATACTCCCAAATTTGGAAAGTACTAGGGGGTTGACAAAAGTCGAGCGCACTTCGGAAAGGGGAGAGTGGATTGTGTGTAGGCTAAACTAGATTAGGAAGTTCAAGTGATATTGGGTGTGTATAATTTGGTGTTGGTAAAAAGTCGGGCGCACTTCTAGATTTAGTACAGGCCATTTTACTTTACAAAAGTAGAATTGTGTGAGTGATATCTCATGATTCTGGCTAGATAATATTATTATTTCTATAGCTTTAGATACAAAAATCAATGCCTTTTAGCCACCCCTTCAGTATTAATAACATCCTAGAGTTGTGGTAGGATGGAAAAAATAAGGCTTTCAGGCCTTTCGTTAGATATAGCCTGCCAAACTGTATTTAAAACTATCTACAAGGTTTCCAAATCTGCAAGTAGTTAGGCAGAGAGGAGTGTTCATGACTAGACTCAGCTATTTTATTAATGCAATCAGAATCAGAATATTCCTTTAAAGTATTTCTCATCACTCAAGGCCAATGCCTATACCCCACTGTAGAGAATATAAACTCATCTGTCTACAACACTTAAAAGTTAGTCCTCAAAGTCCCATCCTAGCTACTTATACTACTAGGCTAGTTGAATTAGTTTGTTTGCTAAGCAGATGGTAAATTTGAATTAAGATATACTCTGATCATATCTGAGTCCTATCTCTTGCATTATCTTTTTTATGATTCCAGAACAAGCAGAATATAACATCTTAAGACATATCTTGTTCCCTTCTATACACCATATTCTTGTAACTTGAATGTATATAGCAATTACTCCTAATTGTTGATTTTCAGTAGTTAAATACAAGACAATATCCAAGTCATAAGGGATTTGATAATGTTCCATTATCCTTAGTTAACTGGTATGTCTACAGCGTTTACTTAGTTGACTATTCAATAACTCTTGGAAATAAGATATAATACAAACCTTTTGTCAGATATATTGATCAATTTGTAGATATTCAAGTTGGTCAATCTTTGACCAACCTTAAAGTTAGCTAGTATTGTTATGAATTATCACAATTCAAATACACTTATATTAAGTTGTCTTTTGATATCTAGTACCATGCAGGTTTCACTTACAAATACTGGTCAGCTTTATTTTATACACACCTGAGAGAATTGAAGTGTATATGCAGAGTATATTGTTTACTATTTTTTTTCTTTTTTCAGACCGAAATGCCTCAGTTGATATTTTGAAATGAGTATTATAGCATTAAGAGCTGCTAGGTAGAATACTTATATTACTATGCTAGAAATATTCTTATTCCTTTAGTACTCTAAAAGCTTGATGCTAAGAGGCCCTAAATGAGATCCAAAGTCTCACTATTCAAAGATAATCTATTTGATTATCTTACATACTCTTCAACTTGTATGTCACAAATAGTGACTAAGCAAGGCAGATTTCACATGATTAATAGTTATTAGTGATAAGATATGATATTTTATACTATGATATAATTTCACTTATAGTATTTCACATGACTTCATAATAGAATATTATTCTCCTTGTATTATAATTGGTTAATGATTTTATCACTCACAATTGTGAGGTTGTATAATATAATGATTTTTGCATAAGACTCAATTATGAGTTATGGGTTTCATGCATATGACCACTTCTGACCACATAATTTAATTGTTATATTTTTATTGGCTATAGGGTTGTTTAACAGTAACTCATACAGGTTATCTGATAGATTTTAGGATTGACTCACTAGGAGTCATGAAGGTTGTATGACTCATATTGATAAGTCATCAGGGTTAGGGTAGAGTGAAATGGAGTATAAATAGAAGGTCTTATACTTTAGGAGAGAAGATCTTCATGCTACCACCTAAGCACTTTCCTACCTACAAGTTTTATGAATTAAAAGCTATTTTATACTTCCTTACTTTTTATTACCTTTTACCTATGATTGATCTGGAGGTCAATACAAGTCTACCAAAAGCAACAGCAACAGGAACTATCAAGTAGTTCCACAGAGTTCATTATCATCTGATAGGAAAAGTGTATGTATTAGGCATAACAGAGAGATTTGTATAAAACAAAGTCATTACCTGCTAACTTGAAATAAAAGTACTAATATCAAAACAGTCTGAATAGGATTGTTACACTATAGTTTTTTAACTATTCAGTATTTTCTTCTCTTGATCATAACAACTTATATAAAAATCTAAGACTCAGTAGTAAAATGAGTAATAGATACAAAACTCTTCCTGATATTATACATCAAGCAGCTTGTCTAGCAGGAAAAAAACTTCTCAACTATGGAGACAAATTGCGTTTTTAAGAATATCTTGAGCAGTTCAAATATCTTCCTACTCAAAATGAATTTCTATTAAACCATATGGTAGAAACATAAATCAGAAGGCTAAAAGCCATTAAAACAGCTGTGGCCAATTTCCCAATAAACTAACATGCTTTGAAACCTCAAAATACAAGTACCTTTCAAACCGGATCACCTGCGATATCCATTTCCTGTACTAACTCAACATTTAACTAGTGTCCAAATGTGGGTAGTCCACTTCATGAACCAAGTACGAGGAGCAGTATATTAGCCAGTTTGAACTATTGGACTGGTAACGGAAATACCTGTATTATTACAGGTCGTAAAGTTGTGAACAGATTCACTATCAATATCATGCATTCTATTTGCACTAGCAAAAGATAACCAATATCTGGCACTTCCTTTTTGGAAGATATTAGAATTATTCTTTGGGATCTAGGCAATCAATCTTATGTTCCTTGAGATATTGGGTAACATCAATAGTTACCTAAACCTTATTTCATTGGACAATTCAATTCATTCAATGTTCGACAACAAAGGTGTTATATTAAGACCGTTGACAGTAACCACTGACTCTATTTCAATTAACTATAATGATTTTGATGATTACATGCTTGTTGTATATTGCTCATACGCTATAAGTATGTCAGAACTTATTTAGTCAAACAGACTGATTGCTAGTAGGCCCCTTGTACTAAGATGAGTATATACTGATATCTGTATTCATATATTCTATAATTCCAATTGGCCAAACCATTTGGCCATATTACCCTGCCCTTCCTATTTTGCATTAAAGAAGTTTGTGGGCCACACCCACTCACTATCCAGAGGCCGAGCACATAATTTTCCTGAATATTCACGCTTATCTACAAATAACTCTCCCTTTCCCCTACTCTGCTATCCTACTAGTACCACCCAATCCCTAATAAAGTCACAGCAGGGAAAAGTTCGATGGGGTCGGAAATTTTTGGAGCTATAGTAGAGGATGGATCACTCTGTTGAAGGCAAAGAAGAACTCCACTGTTGTATTAGTATCTCCGGAATGGTTTCCCTGATCAAGAAAGTTCTTCGTATTTTCTTATTGCCCTAGTAACAGGAATATACAGTTTGTGAAGATTGCTGTATTTTTCTATAATAAGACTTGTGATGCCTCTATGTCTCGTAATGAGCCTTGTCACCTGTAATACGGTGGTGAGATACTAACACTATTAGGAGGATAAAACCACCCTTAATGCCCACCAGCGCCCATATCCCTCCCTTTTACTGACCCAAACCAAACTCCACACAAGCTACCTCCCTACTCCTACCTCAACTCAAACCCAATCCAAACTACCACTTGGCAACAACAGAGATGCCTTCCAAGTCCAGCATTCCACTACCATCAGAGAGCAAGGAGGATAAACCGCCGAAAAAGCTTAGTGCTCACTACTGCAGGATTGAGGAGTTAGAGGCAGAAGCTGCATACTAGAAGAGAAAGTTTAAGAAAGTAAGCCAGAAGGAAGCCACCCCCCAGAAGATGATTGTCCAATTGGAAAAGGACCGATGCAACCCCCAAATTGCTGCAGTAGTGGTTTTCAACGCTGTGCAAAGGTGGGCAAAACAGTCAGGTTCAAACTATACTGGGTCTTCAGAAGAGATTCCAGCAGTTTGGGTGTGTGAACACAGAGCAGGTAGATGTGTTGGCCAAGGGGGTATGTTTTTCTTTGTTTTTTTCTTCTGAAATTCTCTCTGTAAGAGAGTTAGTTGAATTAACTAGGCAATTAACGATAGTGGCCAGGGGTAATGGAGGCTCGAAACACGGCCACCCTTGAGGTTCACAAAGATGATGTCATTGGAGTCCTTCCTCATTATGAGGATGGCCCACTGGACATTTTGGAGAGGCTGTTTCAGTTTCTCTGAGGAATATCCCTCTGTGACTGGGATAGGCTACTCTTGAGCAAAAATCTCTTTTTTATCGCGAGTAAAGCCTTTTAGCTTACCTTAATGTATTTATATACTGGCTAACGTATAGAGAATATTCTCCAATTCGGTCCCCTGTCACCATCTCCCATCCCCTCCCCCTCCACATCTGCAGCCAGCTCGAGTATCTCCTTGGTTTTTGCTAAAACTCAAACCCCTTTGAGAAATAGGTGTAAAAAATACATATCCAGATAGTAGGTGCCTTCAATGGAATGAAAAATCCGCTAATGGTGTGTAAGTAAAGTTAAGCTATCATACAATTAAAAATGTATAATGTTTCAATATTTCAATATTTCAGGGGTCTTTTTTTCCAAAAACAAATACCAAAAGTCAGAAAAATCCCATATCCCCTAGGTGCCGAACAGGGCCTGAGTTTTTTCCGTTTTTAAATCTAGATTAATTTATGCACAAGACCATCATCTATTGGGTCAATGGTATCGTTTTAGGTACATGCTGATAATATTATGAAAAAACACTTCCCCCTGATGACGGGGTTAGGAAAGGTTTGTTTGCTTGCTTGTTGTGGAGTTTTGGTGAAGGGTTTGTTGATGGGAGCAATAAGGGACAAAGTAGGGATCTTGGGAGAGAGGTGTGAGCCCGAGGAGGGGCAGGAGATAGAGCGGTTGGCGGGTAAGGGATGGGATTGCGGGGTTGGGGGGGTGGGGATGAAAATGGGGATTGGGTTACTCAGGCGAGAACGGATAAGAACAAGCTTAAAAGAATTCAATAAGGTAAAACCATTGATGTCTGCGGTGGTGACGGGAAGGTTTGTCCCCATTATAGCACATTATCCCTAACACTTATTTTGCGCCCTAGTCATTCCTCCCGCTGATCTCAGTAGCTTCAGATTTGCGAGCCTAATATCTTTGTCAAAGGGGTTACAGTGGTCAAGTTTGAGAATGAAGACCGAAAATTATGTACCATATGAATTTGTGAGTTAGTTCGTTGGGAGGGGGGCAGGAGGTATGGAGCCCTATGGTGGATAGAGTAATGGCTCATTGGTTATCACTCTACTGGAGTCTTCCAGTCCTTCTATCCACATCCTATCTTTGCTTTTTTCCTTCCCATCACTGGCTGCTTCGCTACTTGGGCCATGCAAGCACCTCTTACCCCACTTTTGTGTTCTCTTCCTTCCTGTTGGCGACACTCTGATGGCAGCTCGCTCACGACCCAATGATGACTGGGGTAGCGTAGGTAACGGCCCGAAGTCCAGGAGAAAAGCACATAAGTGGTGGTTGTGGTATGTGTAATGTTCGATGTACAATACAGGAAGCTCTCTACTGGTAGCTCAGACTTAAATACAGAAGAGAGCGCACAAACGCACTAAACTGGAAAAACCCACACGATGGGAAAAACCCCACAAGTGGCAGTCACGACCCTAAACCGGTCGTACCCCAAACTAACTATCATACCCTAACGACTATGGGATTCTAGCTATCACTTCCAACGCCCCTTTGTATTTGCATGACTGTCTAGTACTTGGAGGGAACTATTTATATGAGTGAGGCTCATAGAGTTTTCATCTTCCTGGGAAACTCAGGAGTTACTTTTCCACCCTGATCCCCTGTTTTATGGGAGCGTTCTTTTCTGCTTTTGACAGATATAACCGCGACTAGGGCACTCCCGGACAAGTGAGAATCTTACGAATCCGGCCGATTGCAAGTCCTGGGTTTTGTTGTTCTCCGTGTACGAGTACCGGTAGCTAAGAGCTTCGGGGGGGGGGCCGACCGTGCTGGAAACGAGCAAGCCGAACCTCCCAAGTACTGTAGAAGTATGACAAATGACGGGGTACCAGCAATTGAGGCATTGATGTAGACGAAACCACAAGCCGCCTGAGCACTTCCCTTACTCGGGCGGCTAGTGCTCAGTAGGAAACTTTCCTAAGTTATGGTAAACCCGACAAATTTGCAACTAAAGAGATCAGCAGTGATTTCCTCTTACGGAATCAACCGATCAGCACCTACCCGAGCGGGGGTGCCCAAGTGGCTTGTGGTTTCGTCTATATATAGTAAATTTATGCTCTCGTTCCCATAAGATCTCCACAGTTTTCCGGACCCTGGTTTTCGTATCCCAATTTTTTGGAAGACCAGAATGGGTTCAACACCATAGAAACCTCACGATCTCACCCAGCCACTGGAATTCGAGCTCCATAGGTGTGCTGGGATGGCCTCGTGGGACAGGCACCGTGGCTGGTGCCCTAATGATATCATTCCACTCTGTAGTCTATTGTCGAAAAATACAAGACCAACCTAACGCTCGAGCAGTGCGGCAGAGGATAAATTTTGGAAGTTGTTTTTATTAGCTTGAGATTGGATATTCCCGGAGGCTCCCTTTTGGACATGAATTCACCTTATCGCCTGTTTCTGGTATCATTGGAATCCGTTTTTAATTTCACTCCTTTATTCTTAGTTTTTGCTGCAGGCTTATTGCTTACTATTAGATAATTCCCGGACGCAGAGGTTCATCCCCGGGGAAGTGTTTCACGCCATAAGGTGCCTAAACCAATACTATTGACTTGAAAAAAATTACCGTAAAATTTCCTGGAATTCTCGAGTAGATCACCGGCCTAAATTACAGCATTAGCTTACGATAGGTTTGGTTTTACATGATATAGTTAAAAGAATTGAGAATGTTCGAGTACAGTCAATAAGATCCAACTCTTCTAGAGAACTCTAGTTATACTATGTCAGGAAAACACTAATCCTTCCCAGGACCTTGGTTTCGGAGCCCGAGGATTGGAGGACTGCCCTTGGTAGCGATCTACAAATGGTTGTACTCGTGCAACAGATTTCACGATATTCAGACCCCACTGCTGTGAAATCGTCTTGAAACCTCCCCCCAAGTCTATTGTTGGTCTCGTGGGATGTGATATTGCCATCTAGGCATCAGTTTAGCAGCAACTATGATTTTTTAAGCCAGTACGCATACATCGTCAAAGTTCCCGTACCCTTCTAAGGCCCTAGCCCGTTTCACTTTCCACCCTTAGAATGCCGGTGGTCTTCCTCTCCATGGTTGATGATTAAGGCTAGCTCAAGAAGAGGTGTGATGTGATTTTACTTGATCTCCGAAATTTGCAAAAGTAGATCCCGAGGAAAAGCCTCCACATACTTGTCCTCTTCCTTAAAAGACACGAAGGCACAAAAAGGGCCACCCAGCAGAGCCTCACTTCCAATTTTGACACAAATTCTATAAATTGACACCCTGCACTTCACCAACTTGAAGCCGTACTGATTCCACAAGGGTCTCCTCAGCTAAGCCCAAATGCTGATAGCAGCCTTGAGAGAAAGAAGGACTCCCAATCTCACTCTTGCTTTTCAGACGGAGCATTCGAAACTAGCACTGATCTCAGAGAGGTGCGTCAATCCTGAAGTTTGGGGCAAAATATCAATATCACAAGCTATCTCATGAACATCTCAAGCATGATTTGCCATATATCTGAACTGTCGCAAGGATAAAGTCCATTGAAGATTTAAGGTTTCCAATAACGCTGATCGCTTATGAAACACCATGGCCCACGTGGGATGTCCCGTGGGCGCATTAACTCACTGGGTTGGCGCAGGTCCAAACTTATGCGTGCCCTCGGAGATTACCGAAAACGGAATGGAGAAGGCATATAAGACATAGTGAACGATTAGATGGAATTCTTAAGAAATAGCACCACTGTTTACAGGCACTGTACTGTGGTAGCTGTAATGCCCACAATTTGGGGGTTGCTAGCATATGAACAAAGAAAAATAAGGTGTGTTATCGACCTAGGGTTACTGCGGGGATAGGTGAGAGGCGAGTGGCAAGCGCGATGAATAATTGAGGTAGGTATTCTCTACCGGTATTAGGATAATGGCCGAAATGCGAAGTTGATATCTCGCCTAGGCTAAACCTTGTCCACACTAGTGCTATGCTCCCTTCAGTCGCATTGATGCCCCTCTAAGGCCACCACTCCCGACAAATCTCCACCCATAACTTACATATATATGGCAAAGTACCACCTCCCCGTCTCAGAAGCCTTAGACCACGAGCCTAGTGTCCCAAGGGCCGTCCCCTAAGGCTACCCTTGAAGCGCCGAAACCCAGTTTGAAGCTCGTGCTCCGATTATGCTCTTGTGCCCTATCGAATACATTCTTCAACCAGCCAGTATAGTAATGAGGCTTCCCCCCAGTGCGTAGTCAATTAATTTGCCCACTCTCGGACGCCGGTCGTTACCGTATCTCCCCGCTTAGTATTTGACCCTTTTCCTAAACTCACGACCAAGTCTTAGTACGTCCTCACCATCATCACGCATGCGGATCTTTGGCTCATTCTAAAAGAGTTTATACTCATGTTCATACGCACCCTTCTGGCAATATGCTTTCTCGCCACTAGCCTTGCTTCTGCGCAACGTCCCCCCAAGGTGAGATCAAAGATTTCAGACGAAGGGCTTTCAGCGATCTTTGGTGAAGGTGACAACAGGGGCCGTGAGGCGAGAAAGGAGGATTGTACTAGCCTTGCCCAGAACTGCATTTCTGGACCAAATGACGAATCGTTAAGGTCACAATTAGAAGGTGCAAAACAAAGGTTTTGTGGGAGAACGCTGGGCGCTGATTGTGAGGCGGGCGACAGCGGCGGTGAAGCTGGCAACAATGATGGGGGAGGGCTAGAAAGGAGAAGAAATCATAGGGGTTGGAGAAACAAAGATTGGAACCAGGGCGAGGGCGAGGATGATCGAGACGAACCATCATCCACTTCGTCGGATCTGCCTTCACAAAGGGTGTCTACACTGCCGCTACTACAAACGCCACTCCCATCAAAGAACCCAAGTCCCCGCCTTGAGTCTAAACAAGCAAAGGTTTGTGCGCTAGCTCCAACTCCCACAAATGCCCCAATGGCTCCCTGCCTTAGTTCACCCCCACTCCTAGCTAACCCTCCTGGACAGGCCACCCCACCACCCCCGCCCCCCTCGGCGGCATCCACCATAACCTCAACGACAACAACTCAACCCATAATCTCACTACAAACTACCACAACCACTGTACTCTCCGCCTTCTGTCCAAACAAAAATAACGACGATGACTACAATACCAATAGCAGCAGTAACATCACCATGGCAGATGACTCAATAATAAGCACTTACTACTATCGAAACTGGACCCTTTTCTGCACCGATAAGGCTAAAGATGCAATCCGCTCAGAGAAGAGAGAGCGGCCGAAGGGCTGCGATAAATGTGAGCCCAGGGAATCCATGAAGAAGTGGAAGAAGGAGAAGAGAGATAAGGAGAAGAAGTGGAAGAAGGAGAAGAAGAAGGTGAAGGAACTGCTCTGTAGATGCGGAGATAAGGTGCTTACCAAGTGGCCGAAGGAATTTGAGGACTTATTAGAGATGTTGGCGGGGGTTGCTAATGAAACCGAGAAGGGGAGGGGCGTAGAGAAAGAGAGAGGGCTGAAGTTCGGACACGGGGAACAGGCGAGTGGTGCCCTTGGGAGCGGGGATTTTGGGAGAATTGTTAGGCTCTTGGGCATGGCTCTGGGGATTGGAAGTGCGCTTTGGGTGATCTAAAGGGGGTGGTCTGTACTAGTAACGGCCCAGGTGGGGTTGGAGGTTTAAATCCTTGAGTGGGCATCACACAAGTCATTTAGCCCGTTGAGTATTACGGTGGGGGCTTGCGATGGTTAATCTCACCTGTTTGATATGATTACCACCTCCTAATATTAGCAGCCTTATGGAGAATAACTCCCGTAACACGATATATCCCGAAGACCCTGCTGAAAAAGTCGTGGGTATTAGGCGCTATCGTTCCTGAATAATCACGTTGTTATAATACTGGGCAATAGTGCCTTAAATCTCGGATACTGAACCGCTGGAAAAACACATTTTTCGTAGAACATCGCTCATCACTCGGGTGCACAGTACTTGACTCGGGAGATCAAGTTTCCGTCTAGGACAGCTTTGCGAGCTTATGCTCTAGGCAAATGGACAGTAAGTAGCCCTCACTATCGGAGACCTAGTGTCTCTCTATTGTAGAAGTGCTTGATCGCCTATCCAATTGATCAAGAGCGTGACAACGGCACAGTGCCAAAGCGCTTCCAGTTACCGCAGGCACACGTACATTACAGAAAACAACCCCGTTTTATATAAATAGCAGAACATCAGCCTTTCGCAACCCTCACCCCTCCCTCCCACTAAATACCTCACATCCGCCATCCATCCATCACGCACCTAATCCAACTAAACCAGCCCTAGATGCATTGTGACAACAATTATTAACCTCGACTCAAGAGGTGACTCACAATCCCCCCCCCCCATCCGCCCAACCTAGAAAATCCTAAAAAAGACCCATCCCCCAACCGCACATAACACAAACGCAAGCGGGTACCCGATGAGAGCATCACCCCAGATCACTCGTGCGCCGGCAGACTTTTTCCCTGATTTTCCCCCACGGCCATTAGTTCCCGAAGACCCAGGGGGAGTAGAGCCAGTGGGCGAACCATCTCCTCCGGGACACCCTTCCCCGTCAGCATACCCGGCACATCTATAGCCCCATTTCCATTAATCCGCGTTCCAATAGCAGGGGGGGTGAGAAAAAAGAGAACACAATGGGCACACTAAAGCTAGGCTTTGGAAAGGAGTGAATGGGCTATACGCACACTTCTTCGAGTAATGGCCTCCCAAATGGTTCCAGGGAACTTTCAAAGTCTTGGAACGTTTTTGCTTTCCTAGAGGCCGTTAGTAACGACAGCCCCCCCAAGGAAGGATAGTCGGGAGGGGTTAGTTAGTACCAGTCTACAGTGGAATTCAACGCAGCTCTATTCCCCGTAAAAACAAGGTATAAAACATCACTGTCAGAGTGTCCGCTATTCCCCGTGATACCCTGGCCAAAGCAAGCGGTCGCCAAGGAAATACTCGCTTCACCAACCAGCGTACCACCGTTCGTATCGCCCCAGATAGCATAGAACTAGACCACGTCCGCACCTCAGCCTAAGCCCCGATCCCTTACCCGCAAGCTAACCAGAGGGAAAATGCAAACGTACGAACTGGTCCCCACAAACCACCACAGCAAGACCCAACTCCGGCACTCCGTACTGTGTCGGCTCGAACGAGGGCGAATACTGCTGGTTCCCGAACACGATGTAGGAATGCTTATTTGAGTCCAGGTCCTCTATCCCGAATTTCGCCACTCCGTCCTTAAACGAGGTCAGACCCTGCCCCGTTAGGTCGTTCGCGCACCCCCCGGCGGAGCGGTTAGAGCCGTCGCAATCGACGTCCATATCGGCGAGGGATTTGGGGCCGGCGAGCCAGAGGAACCTACGGTCGGTGGTTGTGCAGTACCTCGCCGACTTGGCCTGATTCTCCGAGAATCGGAAGCCCGATTTTAGCTCTACTGGACATTTTCCGCCCTGCAGAGGTCACCAGTTTCAGCCCGTCGGATCAATCGGGGGAGGCATGCGGGAATTGTAAACACGGACTTTGTACTCGTCGAGGAAGGATTGAAGATTTTGCGGGATCTTTCTGGTCAGGACAGTTTCCGCCAAGGAGAGAACGAGCGGGAAGAGTGCCGTAAGCTTCATTATGTACTTTTGTCTACTCTATCGAGTCTACTTCAGTAGTCCAACAAACAAACGGGTAAATGAAGTAAGGATGTAAGCTTTTTGTGCGATTGTTAATGATACTTGCGCTACCTCCAGCCTGTCTTCATATGACTATGTACCGCGATACCCTACCCCAGAACTCCACACCCGACAAGGAAGCGCACTAGACTAGTGAACCGATACACTATCTCTGGAGTTTCTGCAACTGGTCGAAGCTAGAATTTCGCCCTTCGTTCGCTCAGAGGTACCTAAGTCGTTGTCGTTGTTCAAAGCAACCTATGGTACAAATCAAGGTTCAGCCCAGCCGTCTAACCAAAATGAACAGAAAGATGAGGCTGAAAAGCCCCCTGTGCCAAGAGTTTAAATAGGCTTATTGTGATTTTTTTCAGGCGGCTAAATGCGTGTCACCAGTATCGATACGGTACCTCGACCGCGACGCGTGACACGGCACGAGAGCTTGATGTGGAGCACAAAAGTGCTGCCTCAGCATTCTTCAGCGAGAGTGTGCGCAGGTACGATCACATAGCTAATATTAGCTGTGGCCTAAAGTCTGCACATCTGCGATCTTGGCGGCAAAATTCCTCGACTCCCCCCCCCCCCCCATTTTACACCAAAATCAGCATCTTCGCTTCACAAAATCTCAGCTTTGTTGACTGCAGGAAATTTTCAAAATCTACCAGAGCCTTTAGAGCCGTCTAGATATTTATTACCCATAAGTGACAGGCTTTGTTAGTTAACGCCCATGGTGCAATATCGGAGATAATGATGGTGGGCAAAAGGTACCTCTAATATTATGGGTTTCCCATACAAAAGGCACATCGCAGCAAGACCCCATCTGGATCCCAAGCTCTCAGCTCTCATAATGGAGTGGGAAAACTCTCATAATTTCTCCCAGAAAGCCTGGGCAATCGCCGGCAGTACGGCACCGATCCCATTAATTCTATATTTCTTTCAGACAAGTTGCAAGTCCTAAAAATGGGCCATTTTTGGTCAGAGAGGGGGGGATGCCAGGGAATTCTACCGCCAAGATCGGAGTAAGTAAGTAACAAAAGATTGCTTATTAACCGGTATCTCAGACACAAGCAGGGGCGGCACAAAATTTCGTAATGCCTTAGCAGTCTCGGATAGAGGTTCTTTGTATATCGCAAAGGCTCGTGCAATCCACTACCATATTGTCAGCGGAAATCAGCCCGCCAGCCCAGGATACCGGTAGATCCAATGCCGGTAAGTCCTGAGTGCCGATCATACGGCCAGGAAAACACTGATCTTTTCAGGAGCTGTTGTCTCAGAATGCGGAGATTGCAGGGCTGGCAGAGATAGTGGATTTCCCCAATTTTCACGGCAGATCTTCTCGGGACTCGGGTGTAGTCAAAAGAAAGGTCGGAGCAAAGGATCGGTAGGGCTAGGTGGGGCAATTGAGAGACAGGTTGCATCAGTCGAGAAATTCTTATCTTAGCAGACACTTGAAGGCTAGATTAAAGGAGTAGGGTCTGAATATTTGATCCCGTAGATGAAGATGAATGCCAGTACGCAATTCAATATATTCACTTATACGAGTCTCCTAAAAAGAAATACCAGTATTCCAAAAGCCCTAATTCTTTCTCCTCCTTTAGTCATTCGGCATTGTACTGCACAGCACAACCCTAATAGACGCCGCAAAAACATGGCCAGCTGACAATCACTCAGTTCAACTGCGCAAAGTCGATGGCCTCATGTAACATCCCCTTTTTCCACTCTTGCTAATCGATCGGCACCTCTAACCCTTATCTTGCGGCTCAAAGTCCCCCAACCTTTTTGGCCAAACCCTGGTGGGCCGGCTCCGTTTAGCGTGGGGTGTTGAGATCGGTAAATCTCTGCAAACCAAGCCAATCCCTCCGATCAACCCAGAACGCAGCGGATCACTAGGATGCCCCACCCCTTACCCATAAATTGATATCGCTGTAGAGGTCAAACTTCCCATCACAAACACTCTGCCGAAGTATCTGCCGTACTGCTTGGCTAAAACTCAAGCCCTTCTTTCAGAGGTAGCACGTAGTATTTGCAGCACGCCATAGTCATATCGACGAAAGAAAGAACTTCAAGCCTCACCAACCTACGTACGGCTATCACAGGCTGCTGGGGGACTTGTACGGGCTCTCAGATAGCTGCTACATAGCATATTTTCTACATTTCCCCCACTGCATTTGCTATTTATGTCGCCACTGACATGAGGCCCCTGAGTGTGCATTTATTCATGGGCGAGTGATCTGTCATGAGGACCAGAACGCCACTAAGCAAATACCACGTTATATCCATCCCCAAATAGGCTTATGACCCTGAAGCAAGTAATACAGTTCACTCATTTAACCTTGACACTTATGTTTTAGGCCTCCAACCTGATAAATATACCAAGCCATAAGAGTATCCGCCCCAGATTCATTCTGCTCTCCTCTGAAATCAGAGATATATCATTCAATCCCAACCCCCCAATTTAGCTCTCACGCCCACCTCCAACTTTTGCTCTGCATAAGATCTCACCTAAATCTCCCCCATTGCACCCACCAGAGTGGAAATTCATGCCCAAACACTAGCTCACCGGCCGAGCCTATCCAATATCAGAAAGCCCACGGGACCAAAATCCCATTACAGTGGGGTAGCGCACTAACTTAGACATAGTATCTTCCTAGTTATGGGAAACCTGATCTACTTGTAGGATCCTGCCACCATACCATCCATGACACCACACTCATTCCCCGGCAATATGGACTGATCGGATTGGTATAGATCTATTGATGGAGGGAAAACGCTATTCCAACGCTGGATGAATCTGTTAACTGACTCTGTCATCGGTGTCCGTAACCCTCCACCCAAGCCAGGCACGATCCAAAGACCCTTCTCTTCCGATGGGGACATATGGGGTGTCTAAAAAATAGCCTTTGAGACGGAGCAAGACCTATTACGAAAATTCAGAGCCGAGGTCACTTTTCCCTTTTTTACCTCGTGGTCTAGTCACAGTCCCAAATGTGCTCCCTCGGCATAAGGCACTATTTGAGATGCCTCAAAGCATCCACGATCAGCTTATCCATGGCTCATCGGCTCCCGAATAGGATCCAAGATCAAGTCGTAAATGTTGCATTTACAAGAGGTCGCTAATCCCCAAAACGTTATAACCTACTCCTCCATCTTAAGCGACTCCTAGCCCCTCCAGGACAAAATTAGCCCTAGTCATGTGTTATAAACAGATTTTCCCCCTTAACAAAGACCTCCCAATTAAGCTCCCTAGGCCATCCCCCCCTCCAAGTCTGCTAATAGCCTCATAAAAGTATAGGTTCTAAACCTCTAGACAAGCAGAAAATGGGGTTTTACCATCTACACTTGGATATCATATATTCATTAGTGTGACGCCTCTATGAGCCACCATAGCCCCACTATATCATACCCGCGCGAGGTATTCGTTTGACAACACACCGGACGATCCCTGGGGAGCTATGCTCCATCCGACAGTTCTCACAAACTCTGCTCTTCTCAAAAACGGACACCATCCATAGCTTGCTCAAGTTTTAAGTATTCGAGTATTTCATAGTCTACTAAGAACACTAACCACACCCTGCTGGCATCAATCCTGAGTCCCCCTACCCCCCGCTCCCCCACGACACCACCGCCCACTCCAGCAGCCTGCCTCATCGCAATATCTCCATATCCAACCCTCGCTGATTCCCGAGCTCACCTAAAGGAAAAATCACAGACCGAGCACAATTCGAGAGGGGCCACAAGAAACTAAAATCTTACCCATGCCACCCTACCGATATTATTATTATTATTTTAAAAAAAACCCCCTCCATCAGTCGCAGCGCATCCCATTTTGGGTTTTTAGACAAGATCGAGAACTACTAAGGGACAGAAACCCTAGCCTGGAAGCCACGCAATTTGTAGAGGCGTTAGCTAAAGGCAGAGCTAGAGATGTGTATAGTACCTGCCCGGGATGAAAACAGCAGCGTAGTCAAGTACCGCCACGGCAACGCTACATGAGCCGTAACAAGCAATATTTCATTCCCCCAGGATGAATTCTCATTATAGGAGTTCAGGGAAAACGTTGCCGCCTTGTCCTCCAGAAATTCGGTATCTCGGAGCAAGCTATAGTAAATTCTGAATTAGTCTCCACTCAAATCTAAGCGGAAACATTGAGGTTGAAAGGCGTGAATTTAGGGAGAACTTGGGATAGGAAGAAGCAGGAAAAGATATCCCAAGCACTACATCAAGCCCCCAAGTGCCATGGACAAACATCTCATGAAGCAGGGAGCATCCCGAATTTGGAACATTTTGTTAGGGGTTAAAGATTTCATAAAACGAGTGATCTCCCATGAAGCGTTCCGGCCTTGACCTCCACCTGTATTCCAGGAGGGTATCAGGCCAAATTTAGAATAGAGATCGCACTAAGTCCAAGCGGCTCACACTGTCATATATAACCACAACTCCTTCTCGATTTTAAAAGTATACCGTAATTCGGCTTCTTCTATCGACAAAAACTCTAGACTAGAAAGGGGCTATGGTGACTATTGCTGGTCACAACATAGGAGTCAACAGGTATACAGAGGGTGGAGTCTTGATACAGAAGCATGCGGATCGGCGGGTAAAATACTAGATACCGTTGCCGTATCCAAGGGCATTGGGTAACCGCGATCATAATGGACCCCGGCAGCATTTTGACAGATAATCATTTAGCCGGATGTACAGTACGAATCGTATAAAGATGCGCCCGAGAGCAGCCAAGCAGGAAAATTGAGCCGAAGCAAGTTGAGACACCAAGAACCAAGATAAAAAACCATCTCTCCCAGCGAAAATGTGAAGCTTGGAAACTAGAGAGCGAAGCAGAGCAAACAAAACAAAAACCCCCCCAATCATCTAACAAGAAAACACACAAAGGAAAGATGTAACTCCACTGAAAGATAAAAAAAGGATAACCCTAAGCAAATGTCGACCCCAAGACTGTCTCCCCCTTCTCTAACCTTGTCCACTCGACACTCTTCCTCCACAGGACGCCCTGTAAAATCTCATCCCGGCTGGCACAGCTTCCATCCGTCTTCCTCTTACAAACGTAATACCCACCTACTTTACCAAGATCTTCCACGGCAACATCCATGACATCAGTGCTTGCATCCCAAGGAGTGCGGAACTTGGCAGTGACGTATCTGAGCAGGTACACTGCTGGGGCAAAGATGTAGTTCATGAGTAGCTTCACGATTGTAGGGTGTTCGGCAAAGCAGCGGGATGCAGGCATGCCACCGGGGTCAAGTACCGATACTGTAATGCCAGAGAGCTTTGGATCCTAAGTCTTGTTAGATTTACGTCATTCAAAGAGAGAGGTGGAAAATGGGTATCATACCTCAGAAAGCCGCCTTCCAAGATCGTACATGAACATCGTCTGGCATAGTTTCGCAGTAGCATACCTTGTGAAGCCTCTATGGAAGGTGGTTTTCGCATCTTCAGGGGCAGGCTTGACAAGCTCCTCGACCTTTTCCGGGATCCCAGGGCGATAAGGGCTTATCAGGCTAGGCTTTTCATCCGAGTGCTCTTCCGAGCCGATTATGATTACCCGGCCGGCCTTCTCCATTGAGGCGAGGAGCCGCAGGACGAGTAGGAAGTGGCCGAGATGGCAGACTTGGAATGTGGACTCATAGCCATCCTTTGTGAACTGCATTCCGCTATTAAGGCTCCAGGCGAATGCGTTGCAGACGATTGCCGCAAGCGGGGGTATGGTGCCAGAGGATATCAAGGACGTGACAGTGGTTGTGAATGTTCGAACCGAGGCAAGCGAGGAAAGGTCTAGAGGTTCGATGTGGACGGGGGTAGAGGAGTGGTGGGAAGAGAGACGGCGAAGGTTCTTGGTGTGCACATCGGAATCGGATGTATTCCGGACTGCTAATAGAAGAGGGTGTTGGGGATGGTTGATGAGGAGGTTCTCCACGAGAGCTGTCGCGAGTGTGCCATTTGCACCGGTAATGAGGACTGTTCCTTGGGAAACCATGTTTGCTTGGGCTTTAGAGAAATATAGAGCTTTAGGTATCTAAGTAGTTGAGAACTGCAGGAAATCATGATAGAACGGAGGCCCTTTTATCTCCCAATCCTCAGCACCCTCCGACCGCCCATCCATCCAGCCCTTCCTTCGCACGAGGAGCTTCTACGGGAAAAATAAAATAAAGTCTATATAAAAGCAATTCCGACTGGGCGGGTTCGGAGAAGGGCTGAAGGATGCAAAACCTTCCGTTCCTCTCGCAGGAAAGATTCCAGAAGCAGTACCAGCATGCGTGTTTCTCCCGGGTGGGGAACACATGAAACATAAATTCCAAACCGGTCTGAAGTCAACAAGCATTCCTCCTTTTGCCCAATGAAAATGCAAAACACTGAGAGAAAAATTGTGTGATAGAAAGCCGAACCTAATATGTAGAACTCGTGGTGGTGTCTTCATTGCGTGATCCCTGTTCACCACCTGGCCTTGAGCTTGCTCGCAGTTCCGAGGGGTTCGCGGAAACGATTACTATTGCATACAGCAAAAATCGGTCAAAGCCTTCGGCTTTTGGCAGTATGCAATAGCAGCCCGTTTTGCAGGAACCACAACGTGACAGTACGAGCATACCGGTATGCCCCCAAGGTCTCTTGCCCCCCTCAAACTGCCCAAAGAGCTTTTCTCACATTCTCACAACGGTCTATGCAGCCATGAGGGTCGCGATTCGTTAAAGTCCTTGTTTGTTTTCCGCTTTTTTTGTTTTTTCTTAAGTCAGATAAACTCCCTCGCTCCATGAGTATAATCGCATGCGGGGAACCCGGGGAGGGGGCTCGAGTACCGAGAAACCCGGAAAACGTGTTCATGTTGTGTTACCCTAGTGTCTCCTTTAATTTGCAGGCTGCGGCTGCCTGCAAGAAGTGTGTGTGTTCGAGTACAAGTAGCGTATCTCGTCCTCATCAGTTCATATTGAAAGAAAGCATAGGATCGCAGCGAAATTCTGCAACTGCTGTTCGCGTCCTGCAAAGCATGAACCTGAGAGAGAAAGAAGCAAGGAGTGAGAAACATCTCCAATCCTTTCCCCATCGTTAAGCGGCCCAAACGTTTGACAACAGAAACCTCCCTTCCTTCTTTTTTGGTTATTTATACTTCCTACCCCCACAGATCAACTCCTGCTCTAGCAGCGAGTATCGAGCAGAAAGAGAGTACTCGAGTGCCGTACTACAGTCTCAACCGTACCCACGACAAAACTGGGTGGGCAACGGACAGGGGATTTGGCGAGCAAAACAGGAAAGCAGTAAGGTAACAAAAAACTACTTGTTTTTGATCCAACTTCGCCGCCCCGCCAGTTTCGTAGTAGATACTCGAGTGCGTTGGGGACTTTATCACTCTGCGGTCAATCAGGATTTGCGACTCGGCAAGCCTTTACCAGCATTCCTGGTGGGGTAAAGGAAAGTCGAGCATTACTTGTACCTGTGCAGCGCCGCGGCACAGCTAAAACTCCTTCGGTCTTAGCGGGTGTTAGCAGGAGTACGGTACTGTGGGTCACGTGGATGGACGTGGCAGAAACTACGTAGGAGCAAAGGAAAATGTCGTGAATGTTTTGTACTAGTATTTTTCTAGTTTAGTTGCATAGCACTGGAGGTATTTAAGAAGGGGAGAACGGAGCGAGAGAACACAGCGATCCGCGACCTCCAACCCCGCCCCCTCAATAAAAATTTTCATTGGTTGTTTTTTTTCATTGATTTTTATTTCGCTTGATTTTGATTGTTGGAATTGGAATAAGAGAGGCCGATTTGCTTTGCTTCGGAAGTTCCTATTTCCACTCAAAGAACGCCTGCAGTCACCAGATCCCACGACAGTACCGGTATTGGTAATGGTATCACAATGCAGCCCCGAGTTCATACTCAAGCTTCAAAAGAAACAATAACCATGCTTGCAAAGAGTGCTCGCACCGATAAGGACAGTTGATCGGAGGTGAACTCCCCACCCGATCGGATGCCACGTGCTACAGTAGATATCTGTGCAAACGGTTCTGGGGTCCCTCTACGTTAAAAAATAAGAAGTGGTTATCCGTCCCTTTAGCGTTAAAGGAAGTGAATGAAGAATATCGATGAGGCAGGGCATGATGCTGGTATTATGGTGCAATGATCTTAAGGCCTGCGTAGCCGCGTCCCCAAAGTTCCCCTGCCCTTCAAACCTACCCGCCCTTAGAAACTTAGAAACACCCTATCTCTCCACTATTCGGTAAAACAAACTATGACAAATGTTTGCAATGTCCCTAAAGGCATATCCGATAGCCGTTATCCAGAAGACGCCTGTTGTTCCGCTGCCGCTAATAGGCACTGCCCTTGAGGAAAAAAGAGGGGTACGAGTAACCTACTGACCTGGGTGCACACAGCAGTGGGATATGGCTAGAGAGGGGAACAATATTGTTTTTTATGCAAGCGCGAAGCGAACAAAAAACTATTCTTTGAGCCGACCCGTTGCCATATACTAGGCACTTGTATTAAGCCTAAAATCCCTACGGAATAGTGCACCAGAGAGCGGTAATAGCATGCACATATCGGCCCACAGCTACTCATACACTCATAAAACAAATAATTATATCAAAGAGTTTCCCCCCCCAGCTTCTTGAACCAAAAAAGCTTCGGGGCCCTTGGTTTCTCAATTAGGCCACCTGATCGGGATTGCGCTAGGGCACTCTTGCCCTCGGGGGCTAGTGACAGCTCTTCATACCTGACCACCTCCGGGACGGGCCGGGTGATCAAAGAACGTTCCGTTTGGCCACAACCACCGCATTATCTGGCGAGAACCGGCAAACGCTTTTATAGTGAAGTAAGAGGCGGCAGAGGTGAAACTTAAGATTGGGCTAAAATCAGAGCCCTGAAGGCTCAGTCCTGACCATGCAGAGTTAGGATATGTACGGTATAGCAAGGCAAATGTATGGTTCCGGCCGTCTAGACACAACAGCTCGGCGGATACAACGGGTCGCCTTTGCATAGAATTTCCCACAAAAAGAGCCATGTCTATGCTAGAACTAGGGTTACAGTTAAGTCGTTCTTATCTTGTTTTATTTTTTTACTTTGTTAGGGCTAAAAGGTAGATGGGAGGAAATATTAAGATGGAAAGGAGAGTAGAAAAAGAGAACTATGCAATATTCTCAGTTTATCATTAGGCTTTAGCTGACCATTGCCGAGATTTGCACTTCTCAAAAACTAAGTTCCTATATTTTTCTCCATCGTAGATCTTATCTGAATAATAGACATCAATTACTCACTATTCCTGGCTGCGGTATCTCGGGATAAGAGTATTGGGGACAGCTATGTGCCAAAAGTTCTGGCACCCCGGCTGGTACTATAATAATATTATAAGGTTTTATAAGGATGTATTATTATACACATGTATCTCCCTAACCAGACCCGACCTACAGCGCAACTTGAAGAGATCACACTATTCTCACGGCCCTAAATCATTAATCTATTAGTATTTGAACTCACTATTTAATATATCCTCCACTATTTATTATCACTGCCCGAACCCAACCTAGGACGCTATCTGCCAATTTATTTAATACGACTCCGGCGTGGAGGTTAGTGATGGGATAGGCAGGGGTTTGAGGTCTCCGTGCTCATGACCGTCAGAGGGAAAAAACGATTTAATTTGATATGATAGGCACAATGTTAAGGGTGAAAAGCTTTGGCATCTTGGACTCCTGTCCATCCCATCACTAACCTCCACCCCCGAGTACCCTGTCAATTTCCTCGCACTTAGCTACCATGGAAAAATAACCGATTTATTCAGGTTACTAAGCCGAGTTTCTGGTACTCAAGTTGTAAATCAGGATTGGGGTCAACCTTTGTGGATTTTTCAAAAATTTCCAATTAGGGTCAAGTAAGCTAGCAGGAGGCCCAGGATCTAAGCTCCATACACTACAGGATATATCTTCATAATATTAAAAACACCAAACAGTGGCAAGAGGAATGCGTACCGACTCGACAAGTGATGGTGGATTCGGATGGTTTCCTCCGATGGTTGGGCCTGACTACTTATACTAGTACTATGATACACAGTGTGCCCTTACCCTCTATGATGATAACCCTACAACCACCTCCCACTGAAAAAAAAGGAAATCAACTGAAATCTACAATCTGCAATCGTACCTTTCCCATTATGGGATAGCCGCCCTAGCTTGAATGCGAGAACTACGTCGACTTGGGATTTCTCCCTTAGTTCTCGGCTTCTTTCCTCAACCAATAGCTGTGGTCTTCGCCTCCAGGGTAGTGCGTGGCCAGCGTAGGAGGTGAGCAAGTTCGGCATTCTCGGGCTCGCAGATGAACTGGGAGAGTGCCTCTTTCGCTCCAGTAAATGCGTGTTGATTCTCCCACGTGATGTCTTCGGGCTTATCTAGCCCAACCCATTTTACCTGAAACTCGATGGTCCCCTTTTGAACCTGCCTCCAGTCAAGTATTTTCTCAACCTCATACTCTACGCTTGGCGCAGCCCCAGGCCGTGGAACAACGCGGATAGGAGGAGAAGCATGTTGTAATCTTGAATGATCAATTTTGGAATGCCGCAGCTGGTCAATGTTGAATGTTTGAGAGATTCTGGAGTTTGATGGCAGATCTGCTATCTCAAATGCGTTTGGCCCCCGTTGCTCCCCTAAGGTAAATTCTCCAACAAACCTTTGTTGTAATACTCGACGCAGCTGATACCCGGCCGGTTCCTCATCTCCCTGCTCAGGTGCCACATTCCCATAGTTAATCGGCATATTCTTGGTATTGATTAACACTTTATCACCTGTCTGAAAGCTGTGGGGTTGTCTTTTCTTATTAGCTTCTTTCATTTGGTAGTACTGTATGTATTTGAGTGCTTCCTGGAGCTGATGCAGAATGTCGGCCATAGTCGTGGCAAAACTTGCCGCACGTGAGTGGTCTGGTCTGGACGGTCTACTTTCAGCAATTATATCCATTGGCAGTCGTGGAATATATCCCAGATCAGCCTCAAAGGGGGCCAATCCTGTTGATTGGTGGCGATGAGCATTATAACTGAACTCGGCCAGGGGCAGTAGCCGGTCCCACTCTTGAGGCCGGGTTTGAACAAATGACTGGAGATAGCGTTCTACAATTGAATTAGCCTTTTCAGCCTGACCATCCGTCTGAGGATGGAATGCGGTAGACATTTTTAACTTTGTCTGCCAAATCTTGGTTAAGTGACGCCACCACTCTGATGTAAATCGAACATCACGATCTGAAACAATATCCGTTGGTAGCCCATGCAGTCGGAAATAGAAGTCCACAAATATTTCGGCAAACCGTTCAGCTGTAAGTGACTTTTCAGCTGTGGCTATCCAATGCGCACGCTTTGTCAGCCCATCGATAAAGGTAATTATTGTATCATTCCCAGAGGACGAAACTGGTAGCTTAACAATAAAATCAATGTTTATCCTCTTCCAGCGCTCAGAAGGGATATCCAATGACTGTAACAAGCCGTACGGTTTTTGGTTTGAAGCCTTTGCCCGGTGGCAGCTTGCACATCCCCGCACATATTGCTTAACATCTTGGTACAATCGAGGCCAAAAGAAGCATCGGGCCAATGAGGACACTGTTCGCTGAACCCCAAAGTGCCCACCAACCGGAGTGTCATGAGCCTCTGCCAGTAGCCTTTGACGTAGTCCATTGGCATTCGGGATGCACAAGGTTTTCGACTTTGTGTGTGTAATTAGGCCGTCCGAGCTGATAGTATAATGTTGCCTGCGTGATTTCCTTCTTCGTGCATCATTGGCGTTCTCATCTGCCTTAGCGATAGGAAGTAAAACCTCTGCAAAGTATTCATCCTCCTTATAACCAGCTTGGATCTCCTCCAACCAGCGGTCTGCGTCTACTGTCATTAGAGAAAACAGGTCCATATTGGCGTATGTGCTGCCAGCTTCCTTCTCTGTCATAGTGGGTTTTGCAAGTGTAGGGGTATGAATAGGAGTGTCCTTATAGTCTGGCCTCCGGCTAAGGGCATCTTGAACAAAGTTTTGAGAATCTGGCAAATACTCAATATCGAAGTCATATTCCTGAAGCCTTTGAAGAAGACGCATCTGTCTTGAACTAAGCTTAGGTTGTCGCAGTATATAGCGCAGTGAGGAGTGGTCGGTTTGCACCACAAAATGAGCACCATGCAGATAGTACCTCCAGTGTTCAATAGCATCTTTAACCGCATGTAGTTCCTGGTCGTAGGTCGAGTATCTGGTCTCAGGACCACTGAGCTTCCGTGAAAAATACCCAATTATACGCTCATGCGATGAGGTTCCAGTCTTCTCATCCCACTGGAACTGTCGTAAAGTAGCTCCAATCGCAAACCCCGATGCATCTGTACGGACAATAAACTCATGGTTGCCCTTCTCAGGTAGTGCCAATGCCGGTGCGCTGGTTATTACCGCCTTAATTACGGACATTGAGTCCTGAACAGCCTTCTCCACTGCTGGGTCAGCAAGGTATCTGGATTAATCAGCCTTGGAATGAGGAATTAAGTCCAGGAGCGGAAGTGCTATTTTTGAAAACTGTGGAATAAACTTTCTGTATACTCCAGGCAAGCCTACAAAGGAGCGCATTTCCCTTGGTGATAATGGTAGTGGCCATGAGCAGATCGCATCCACCTTCTGTGAAAGCATTTGAACCCCTTCACCATCTACCGAGAAGCCTAAGAAATCAGCTGACCGATGGGCAAAGCTACACTTATCCGGCTTCAGACGATATCCCGCTTTGTGAATAGTCTCTAAAACCTTTTCTAGATGTCTCATATGCTGTGTGAGATCCTTAGAGAAGATGAGAATGTCATCAATGAAAACCACGCAATAACCAGCCTTAACATGCTCGCGCAATAAGTCAGACATTACTCGCATAAACTCTGAAGGGGCATTAGATAGGCCAAATGGCATTACAAGCCATTCGTAAAGGGAGTCGGGCCCGATAAAAGCAGTTTTTGCTATATCTGCTGGAGCCATCCGATGCTGGTGGAATCCGGCCCAGAAATCAAGTTTTGAAAACAGCTTTGATCCCTGAAGCCGGTCAATAAGCTCCTCACCATGCGGGAGAGGGTATCTATCCTTGACTGTTTGCCTGTTGAGCTCACGATAATCAATAACCATTCGCAGGTCATCCAACCCTCCGCCCGCCTTTGGTACAAACATCACCGGTGCTGCATAAGGAGAACTTGAGGGACGAATATGTCTCTTTGCAAGTAGCTCTCGTATTGTCTTCTCATACACCTCCTTCTCCTTCACACTGAGCCTATAGGGAGACCGGTGGGGTGGGCTTGAGTTTGGCTTGAGTCGAATGTGAAAACCAGAGTTACGATGATCCGGTGGTAGCCCTACTGGCTCTGCAAAAACTCGCTCGAAGCGCCTAAGCAAGTCCTGTATTCGATGATGGCGTAGAGAATCAATTGCCCTAATCTGCTCTTTCGGAACCTCTTCTTCTAGAACCTTCAACTGCTCTACCGGTGTGCATTTATTAAGCTTTTGCTCTTCTACCCCTAGTCCGACAACGGTGTGATTCCATGCACCATCCCGATACTCAAGATAGAGAATATTCTCCTTATGGTCTACACTATGCTTCGTAGTAGCCATCCAGTCTTTCCCCAGAATAATATCATAGCGTAGTAGGTCAAAATGAATAAACCAACCTTTGTAGATATAGCCACCCATATTTAGCTCAAGGAGAGACTCAAACCGTGGGATCGGTTTTTCTGAGTTTGCTGTTGTGACTATAATATAGCCACACCTTCTCGTTTTTATCTTCAAGCCTTTCCTTCTCAACATATTTAGGAAGTAATTTTGCACAAACTTATGACTAGCACCGCAATCGTACAACACATAAGCAGAGTGGCGAGAGGAGAAAATTGGTAAATTGAAACGCAGTAAATTACTAGCATCCCCACTACTTGTGTAGTGAAGAAAATCTAAACTGTCCTGCCCGTACTTCCCTAATACCAACTTGCCCCCAGCAGGGACTACACTGCACTCAGGTGTAGCCCATTTCAGTTTTTTGAAAATATTTGTGAATCCGCTGCCCCATTATTAGCAGTATCCACATCATCTGCCGCACTAGCACCTTCTTCCATTGACTCCTCTAACAGGTGAAATGCTCCCATTCCGCCCCTACGACGTCCTCCAAAAGACCTCGCCCCACGAGAGGTTCCACCACGCCCTCGATTTCCACTGACAGGATCACCTTCCCTCCTGTCTGGTTTGGTCCCGCAGGACGCTGACCAATGGCCTCTACCACCACAGCGGGAACAAACATTGCGGTCACGTCGGGTTCCCAACTTGAAGATTGGATTACTCGCCATGACTGAGAGGTCCATCGGGGCAGAGGCTGTCAGATGACTCGATGAGGTAAAAACTGGGGTAATAGGCACAACATTGCCAGCTCCAGTACCTCCAACAGTTAGGCCATGTGTGACTGCCTGGTCATCTGTCACAGCCATCGCATCATCCAGTGTAACAACCTTATGATTCCGATGCGCTGATATAGCAATTGCACTGAGGATATCACGCTCACGGGCGGTCATCTTCTTCACATATATGGTATAAAGTCTATCACCACGGAGTGTATTTTGCCGATTCTTTCCCGCCAACCGAGCAAGATCCAGAAACTTGGTATTAAACTCCTGTAGACTTCCCGACCCAGTTCCTCGCTTCAAACCCTCAAGGCTATTCCAAACACTCTCAACTGCGAAGGCAGGAGAGTACCGGTGTACAAACTTTCCTTTCACTTCCTCCCAAGCGAATGGGTAGTTCATTGCTGCTGCGACGAATGTGTAGTGGTACTCCGCCTCCAACATAGCTTTGAACCAGACTAACACCTCTGGCGCCACAGCTGTCCAAGCTGCTGTAATGGTCGCATTATTATCAAGCCCAGCGAGAAGGGCAAAGTGAGTAACCGCCTCTGTCTAAGAGAGAACGGCTTCGTGATCAATCGCACCAAGGAATTTTGGAATCGCATGCTTCTTGAGTTGCTGCCGAAGAATCCAATCATTCAAGCCAGACAGGGTAACCTGTACTGCTGCGAGTGGGGAAGGGTGTACAGGAGGCGGCACCTCCACCTGGGTGGCAGCCAGTGATGCCACCTGCTCCTGTAGTCTGATCATGGCCGCACGGAGTTCCTCATTCTCCCGGACGAGCTCGGCTGTCTCATTCACCCGCCCGGCACTGCCACCTGGGTCAGGATTATCTTGTCGGGTATCCATTCGTTGAATGTATTCTGGGATCCGGTAGTGGGCTCGGTTGAATGACGGTGATTCAGGCCCACTGTGGGTTCCAACGTCGGATTCCTCACTGGAATCTTGACTCGGTTGTTGTTCGCGCCAGGTGCTTTGGTGCCTTACCGAATCGTTGTTCATTAGCCAAGTGCAGCTGACGATTAATGAAACTAAGTTCAGGGCGTGTGCCAGACCGTGACACACACAGCTTGGCTACACGCACAGGACTTAGTCTTTTTTCTTCGTATGCGTAAGTGTCCGGACCACCAGAAAAGGATCTGATGAAAAATGTGGTGTTGCTACCAATTGATGGTGGATTCGGATGGTTTCCTCCGATGGTTGGGCCTGACTACTTATACTAGTACTATGATACACAGTGTGCCCTTACCCTCTATGATGATAACCCTACAACAAGCTTGCACACATGCCTCTTGGCCGCGGGCCTGATCTGGGATTGGTAGAATTTATTTCCGTTGGATTGGGTTTGGTTGTTGATTTTTTGTAAGATGTACGTTTCTAGTCCATTTTGTTGGTTTATTATGAGCGGAACCATAGAAATCCTGAAACGGAACAAGTTTTTTTTTGGGAGGAAGGAAAAGGAAAAAAGAAAAGGAAAAAAGAAAAGGAAAAAAGAAAAACGAACAGCCGGGCACCGTAAATGAGCAGGATATTTATGTTAGAGCTAAAACAAGGACTGGGGAGAAAACTCGAGTGAGATCCGATGGTCAGGATTCTTGAGGGACAAAAGTCCGGGGCACCTGGCAGCTTCTTCTCACTAATCGTTTTGCTCTCCTACAAGCAGGCCCAAGGACCCACAGAGTCGCTGGTTTGCTTTTACCTCTACTTGTATTCATAAAGCTAAGTCCACAATTTAGCGCCCTCTTAGCTCATTGAAAGATAGGTTGTTGTCTTGGGCCCTCAAGGGGCAACATAAGACTCCGGAGGTGGGTCAGGAGTCAGTACTCGCGGTGTCGAAGCGTTTTTAAAAAAGACTGCTATTGCATACGGCGGAGATCCTAGCAAAAAGGCCAAATTTTGGTGGTATGCAATAGCAGTCTTTTTTAAAAACGCTTCGACACCGCGAGTAGAAATCTTGTGCTTAACATGGGGGCATGGTTGCCCGGACCAAAAACAAGTTGCAACGCCGCCTAGCCAAACAATACTACAAGTAGTACTGTTCCGAGCTCGAGGCAGGGGCGAGGTATTAGGACTTGGGGGGACATTGCATGGGAGCGAATCAATGGCCGAATGAGGCAAATGCCTCAGAAATGGTATCAATTGTTACCGGATATTGCTTGAGAACGTAGGATCTGGATTGAAAGCTTAGGGAAATACCCAACTCGATCCTCATTCCCCCAACGAAGTAATTAGGTCTGGGCAACAGGTTCCCCCAATACTCTATGATACCTCTCTCCCGAGTGCGTCCGACCTAACCTTATCATACCTACTAAAATAAACCTCTTAATAAAACCGGTTTCCTATATTTTTAATATCTAGGGCCCTGTCTTGCACACCATTGTAAGAAAAATTCTCCCTATTTCCCGAAAATTTCAATACAGCATACTTTAGTATAGAAATGCGATGCTCAATATTTTCGAAAAGACTGGTGTTCGGCACATCCAAGTATTATTTTGCACCTGGTGGGTGGGCTATCCCCCAGGGTTTGACTGCCCCTCGCACAATCAAAGGTTGGATGTTTTAATTCTCAAAACCGAAAGAAAAAAGAAAAGAAACCCAAAACCCTCCTTGCCCCAATACTAATTATCTTAAAAGTACGGCAATAGGTCTACAAGTTGTTGTGATAACATATCATAGCTGACTCGCAGTTCCACAAGAAATATTGCCGCAAAAAAATACCGAGAAAAAATACTGAGCATAAAAATACCGTGGTATTCCTCCATGTGCCAAACAAAGCCTAAATTTCATGCAGAATCACCGCACTCATTTATGAATTTAAAAGATAGCCCGAGGAAGCAGTAAAGCTACCTACATGAGAACCGCCTAAGGCAGGCTGGCCCCCCAGGCTGGCGGTGTTGTATCATACTGTGTTATACCACATTATAATCTTAGTAAACACATTCTTAGTCATACAAGTACCTCTCCTCCGCCCAATGGACCTTGATGGGCGGGGCCCCCGGTGAGCACGGCCCTACACCCATTTCTCTACCACTTGCTGCCAGTGCTTTCATCTTCCCACTTCTTTTTTTACCCGCTTATAGCCTTATCATTTGTTCATTGCTCAATTCCCCTCCCACCTATCTATCCCCCACCTGTCCACGCATACTCCAAATACCAATACCAGGCCCAATCCCCCACCCCCGTGTCCCCTCCAAGAACCATTCCTGAAGCCCAGATTCCTTCTCCTCAGTACCAAATATATCCCGCATGATGCTGATAAACCTTCATTTGTCGCATCATCGACGATCACTCAGTGCAACTGCTCCAAGATTAGGAAGTCTTTGTACCACCCTTTCCCCCTCACACCACTCGATCTGCGCTCCTGCCGGTACCCTTTTCTTGGCACCTAAGAGCCCGTTTGGCAGAAACAGAAGGAAAAACAACCGTTCCGTTTTGTGGCTGTAGAAACGGTTGTTTTGGAACTCTCGGAACTGAAGAGAAACAGACACTGTATGGGGCAACTTAATTGCAGTAATCCAAACATGTTCTAGCCCCTCCCGCTCTTCTCTGCCATGCCCGAGCACAGCACAGTACTGGAGGTGTCATGAAAGACTGGAATGGGTAACCCCTGCCTCTATAGAGAATTGTATGGAATCAGCAGAAATAGTTTTCCGGCTTTTATCGACCCCCCGAACGATCAGTGTCTCCATCTACGGCTACCGGTATCTCCCTTACTACCCGAATACAATTTATACTTCGCCAATTCATCTGCTAAGTCAGACTTTAACTTAATATCTGATCTACCCACTGCTGTTCCACCGACACCTCGCACACCGCCCTAAAGTCTTCTAATCAAGTGTTAGGGGGGGTGTTTCCACACACTTAATTTAGGTTAACCCGCGAAATATTCCCGGTCTTGTACGAAAACATCTCCCCTGTGCCTTGTAAATATATCCCGGGACTATGTAGCCCTTGGGCAGTGTGAAACAGTAAAATTCGGACCACAGTCCACCAAGACCAGATTTGGCCAAAGCCAACCATGTTTGGTCAGAAACTCCTATTTTCGATCCCATAAGTGCTCAAATGACTCAGCACTCTTAGCGAGTCAGGACATAAGTTACTCGGCAAATCATGAAGCTCAAATCTTTCTAAGACAGGCTTAGCGTACTAGGGTCCGAATTTTACTGTTTCACACCGCCTAAGGGATACTAGCACCAGACTTCAAACCCGACTCTGGCCCCGACAACCAGGAACCACCTGTATTTTGCGCATCGCGCCGAGCACAACAACGCAACCCAAAATAACGTCGCAAGGCCAAAGGATTGCCCAATAGTCCCTCATCTCGCTATGTTGGGCTTCACCTCTTACCACGACGACTATCGCGGTTGGATAGAACAGATAGTTGCGTTCTGATCAACTGACCATTTTTAGTGGAGAAGGACTTTGTTGGATATAACCTAACTTCACCGGAGGACTTGACCCGACCTACGGCACCACTGGTACTAGTAGATAGAGGCTCACGTGGGTTGTTGTGCACGAAAGATAAGATAAATGACGGTTGCAAGTTTTTGGTTTTTTAGGAATCTCAGCTGCGGAGTACGGTACCGGTACTCTGCTGGATAGCATAGCGGGATCGCTGCGAAAGGGGCTCGAAATTATTGTCTTACCTGCCTCGCTCAATTCAAGAAGAGAACCATTTCAATCCAGTAAACCAGCAGGGAGAAGGAAAGAAATGAAAGGCAGTAGCGTGTTAGACAACGGCAATGGCAATGGCAGAGGAATTGATAGAGAAGGATACTATCGTAGAAGGAAACCGCTTCTTGCGCTTGCAATTGGTTCTTAAAGTGTTGGTCACCTGGAGACGGACAAGGGTTATGTTGTTGGTGGCAAAGAACCGACAGAGTGACCCTCTCGTCAATCTACCACAACGCTGTGACTATCCACTACCCCAACACACGTGATGTCACTCTCACTCGGCACTTTGTGTGGTCACTCTTGACCTCTAGGTCAACCACACAAGTCATGATGTTTTTGGCGTGATTAATCACCCTGCCCCAACCGCAAGGCAATTAGGACTTTGACCTTAGACCCGGGGCTCGTCACGCTTCGTTATAACCTTGGTTTGGAAGTCCCGCGCCTTACGGATGAGGGCGGGGTGTTGTCGCGGCCTATCGTTGGTAGTTTGTTTGCCCGAGCGCAACGTGTCGCCCGATCGAATATTTTTCCTGGATGAGGTATAGTCCGAGCGAGTTGCTGGATCCCATTAACCACAAGCAGTATCAGTTATTTCGCGAACCTAACCGGATAAGACTACTTCCGCCCGGCGCGGTGGTTGCCACTGCTTAGTCTGCTACCGGCAGTGGACTCGAAGAGTTTTCACAGCATTACTATATACGCTCTTGAACCCTTCCCTCCTCTTGTACTCGTACAAGGCAGTATACGGTCATTCCGCGTCATTCCGCACAGGCTCTCACAGAGAGAACATACCCAGGACCGGTAGTTAGCAGGAAGGAACAGTGGAAGGAAGTTTGTCGGAATACTGAGCGGATGATTCGAAGTTCCTGGAATTGTGATACTTGATGCAGCTGTCATTCTTGAGTCACCCTGAAAACTTCAGCTAGTCTTCGGGGTCTTGGCTACCCAACTCCCGAAGACAGGACGTCGGGCTTGATTTTCTATGGGAGTGGACAGGTCGAGGTCGAGGCAACCGTACCGAGAACCATAGTGTTGACCCCACCGCGCGCAACCTACCCACTTCCCACCGGTCCCCAGCTTTATTGGTTTATTCTACGGGTTTAAAATTCCGGTGGGGTTTTCGGATGCTCTCCCTCGCTTACGATCAAAACCGAAGTCGGAGTAATATATCTTCGATACTTTTTAATATAATACACCGTAAGAATATAGAAATAAAAGCTTAGCAGTTCCGCCCCAAACCTAGGTACCGCGCCAACCAACGCCCCTAGCTCACCTCGCTCATCTTACAAGCATCATTTCAATCATATTCGTCCCATATCCAGGACCAACGCTCCCACCTACGGTCACACAGGCATGTGGTTGGTTGGCGCTGGTTGTGACCTGCGTGACTTTGATAACTTCGTTATTGTCTCAAGTCCGATTGCAAATTCACTTGACCTTGGGGCACCACAGCTATTGGGCCGGATATGCCTGTTCAGTCTGTCAGCTTGTCGGACATACTTCCCTGGGGGTGAGCGTACAGTGTTGGGGATTGCCGGGGAGTTGTTGTTGGTATGTAGGTCAGTGAGAGATTCCGCGGTGAAATGATAACCGTTCTAGTGGTAGTGTTGCTCTAGCAGGGAGTGCGGAAGTGGATGAGAGGTGAAGGAGAAGGGAGAGATTAGAAGAAGGATATAAAGACCGTGTATGCCGCCTCCTCTCCCCGAAAATCCCGACTATCTTAGCATCGTCGCCCTCGCAGCCTTCGATACCATTCTCTCTCTTGCACCCATAACTGAACTTGGCATACACTCCATCAGTCTGTCAAATCGTTAGAGATATCCATCCAACATGTCGATCATTCGCAAGAGTACGCAGACCTTCGCCATTTGCTGGGAGTTGGCACGCTTTCACAGTAATGAGTCTTGTTTGGAATGGTTCGCAGCGAGTATGCATCCCCACATATCCATTTATCTTCTTGAAATAGTATACTGACATAAAGCAGTGTGGGGTGCATGCTTTGCAGCAGGAGACTCCAAGGAACCGTTAGACTCATACCAGGTGCTAAAGTCGCTGGCCGGAATCTGGCTCTGTATGACAGTAGTTCATGGAGCGTGGTGCACCGGAAAGTAAGCCAACTACTTCCTACTATTTTCCTACTGTGCTACCCAATCCGGCCACCCGCAGTACTCTCGGTACCCGAGGGGAAAGGCTTAATCATCCACCTACTGCCTCTCCCCTTACATTAATTATTATAAACCACCGTAACTAACTTAACCTGATTAGTGATATCATAGACCGCCACGTTGACGCCGGCGTAGAACGCACCAAATACCGACCCCTCCCATCGGGCCGAATCTCGGTACAGGGAGCCCTCGCCTCCTGCGCCTTCCTTACCACGCTCGCAGCCACATTAACATACTACTGCCTGGGACGGGACGCGCTGCTGCTGTCCATTCCAATGTATTTCCTCAACGCGATATACCCGTACATGAAGCAACTGATTCCCTGGCCGCAGCTAGTGCTCGCACCAGCGGTAGGCTGGACTTCATTCATCGGGTGGTCGGCCATTGCCGGGAACCTCGACGACCTAGAGAAATGCGTTCCATTGTTCCTGGCTGCTAGCTGCTGGACGCTATATTATGATACTTTCTATGGGTCTCAGGTAACTAACTACTTCTATGAATACGTCGTACTGAATATACCTTAATATCTAATTAACTAATGATAACAACAGGATGCCGAAGAGGATAAGAAAATTGGCGTAAAGTCACTGCCGATCTGGCTAGGAACCAGCATCCACCCGTTCCTATGCCTCTTGGGGGCCCTCATCATCGGCCTCATCAGCCTCTCCGCGCACGCATCTAACGTCAGCTACATTTTCTGGACCTTTGCTATTGGAGTGTGGGCGATGCTCATCCCGTACCAGATCACTCAGCTAAACCTCAAGGACCGAACCTCCGGTGGGAAGATTTTCAAGCAGAATATCAAGTTTGGCATGTATGTCACCTGGGTTGCATTTGCTGAGCTGGCTTATCAGAGCTTCTCCCCGAAATTTTGAAGGGGGGATGTGGTGGTGGTGCAGGTGGAGGAGAAAGGTTTTAGATAAGGGAATTACGTTTATGAGACGGTGGGGGTAGTAGATGGAAGTGAGGAGAGGGCTGGGCTGGACTTAGCGAAAGATATCAGGAAGTGGATTCGGCGAACTGGCGGGTTGGGTCATGGGAATGGGAGAGTCATTATCGGAGTAAAGCGATCATGAGGATGGAGGCTGATTCGCCCTTTCCTTTCCTTTCCTTTCCTTTCCTTTCCTTTCCTTTCCTTTCCTTTCCTTCTTTTTTTTGCTTCTCTCTCGTGCTTTTATCTTGTTTTGCTTTTACGGTGCAGGTTGTACGGGTGCGTTGCGAAACAAAATAAATCGTTCAGATGATATCCAGGGCATTAGAAGCCAGTGCCAGCACGTGCTGATAAGATTCCATAATGTGCGCGGGCGCTTGAGAAGCGAAAGGTTGACTACGAGGGAAAGCCACTCGCTCCGCTTAAGCTAAGGATGTGTCAGCAGCCAGGCACCATTGTCGAACCATACTCCTAATTGCCTGACGTTTGTAAAAACGACTGCTATTACATACGGGCAAATAATCGACCAGAGCCTCAGGATTTTGGTGGTATGTGTTGGAATTTTGTCCCCGTATGCTTGATATCGTTTAACCTTATTCTTTCTTGTTAGTCCTTTCATGAAACGCTCTACTGCACCTTCCTTCGTCTCATTCGAAACTCTATCTCCTTGCAGCTGAATGTTTCTTTTGTGCTTCAGTCAGAAAAAAATTTCTTCCTCTGTGTGGGTGGTGATCGAGTTTTCACCCACACTGGCATGGCATTAGGGAAGGCGGATCCTATGATAAAGGACCCGATCATCCAGCTGGAAATGTATGCGAATTTGAACGTCTATTAAGTGCCCAAAACAAATTGCCCAATTCTGATCCATCTCTCTACCGATTACTTCACACATTCTACTCCCTTTACTCGGCCTGAATTTTTACAGTATGCAATCGCAGTCGTTTTTACAAACGTCAGGCAATTGGGAGTAGTCACAATTCGCGAACCGGGCAACCCCCCACTAGTCGACCTCCCCGAGCACGGTAGAAGTGCAAGCCATAGGTGGGAGCTAGGACTAGTTAGTCTAGCCCAAAGAGATTGGACAGGATGGAGGGAACTGATCTAGTCAAAGGTTAACCAAACGTCGAGAGGGCCAGCGATAAACCCAAAGCTCTGGCACCTTGGCAGCACATGTCATCTCCACTCGGAATTTCAAAAAAAAAAAAAAAAAAGAGGTGTAGGATATGGAGGGTCGGAGAGAACTCCACACTCTCGTCGATTTGGCAAATCATACTCCATACATGCACAGAACTAAAAGGGAAGAGGGAGGGAGGGAGGGAGGGATGGGAAGGAAACAGTTCGTCGGTACTGCCCAAATCAGGATCCCACGAGGGAAACATGCCATCCACATGGCGATGTACGTCAAAATGTTGTGATACCATGAACGTGTTTGTTCAACTACAGAACCGATGCATGACACTCATCAAGGGTGCTCTGCATCGTATCATTCGGCGACCAGGACTCTGTGGGATGCATAGCGGGGGGGCTTTTGATATCGTGGCCACCCAAGGCCCTGTTCTTTTGCGTGGAGAGGGAAAATATGTGGGAGGTGGTGTGTGTGAAGAGTGAGTTGAGAGGTAAGGAGAGGAGGTGATTAGTAGCGATAGCTACCAATGTTTGCTTCTTCCCCTGATATAAATGCTAGATTTGGTGTACTGTAATCGAGGTTGAATCTACGATATATGCAGAAAGGTCTTTTGCCTTTTTTTCTGCCACCAAAAAAGAAAGAAAAGTGAAATTATGAGCTATTTGAGCTGCAGCAGCCCCCGATGCAGAAACGCCTTGGCTGACCTTCTCGAGATATCGGAATGCTCGGAAGAGAGGCAGCTACGATAGTTGCGCGTACTAGCTAGACAACTAACTGCGCCGTCTACTGACCCCATGCCGGGGTAGTGCGAGCGTCGTCCCGCTCTGGACCAATTTAGATGCACTATAGTGGGTATGTATGATCCTCCATCCAGCCTTTCTCGCTAAAGTCTTCTACTAACATACGGCGATATTGTGGAGATGTCTGAATGTCTCAATACCACGAGGGACAGCACCTTATGCTTCCGTTCGTGATCCCGCGCAGTATTGGTGTTGAGAGGCAAAGAAGGAATAGAAGGAAGCAAAAGAAGGAATTGCGAGACATACAGGCGCCAGTGGGGTATGGTACACTTTACAAATTAGGAAACCGAAAAAGCAATAAAGAGAGGGCGCGGTAACAGGTGGCACAACATGCTGGGGAAAATTGCATCTCTGCCACATGGATGTAAGGATCGAGCTGACCTTCCAATTATGGGACGAAAAATAAACCCAAAAAAGAGTGAGGGAAAGAAGAAGAAGCGACGAAAAATGAACTAAAATGGAAGAGTGATAGTGCAAGATCTTTTGCTCCCCACCCAGAGCTCAGTCCGGCTAATGTGATATCAAACAAATACTTTGCTACGGCGTCCACTGCCGTAGCGGCTGCACATAAGTTGTCAGTGTACTAGTACTGTGTCGGTATCCTCTTCCGTAAGCCTTTTCTTTCTTTTTTTTTTCTCTCATTTCATTTTAATGTCTCATGCCTTTTAATAAGTTGTCGAAAAGGGAATTTCTTCGCGGCAACCATCCGTATGGTTGTATCTAATCCAAACTTTAGGAACGCGTCTAGAGTTCGCTCTTACAGGATGTGCTCGCTAGCGGCAAACTAGGGGATATAGATTGAAACATTGCCTTCCCAATAGGCTCCCTTCGTGTAGCAATGTTCCCCCCCATCCACACCCCCCCCCCTGATCCCCCATCTCCGTCACCTTGTTTTGTCTTGTATGATACTAGTACTCGTATTGTCTCGTCGGTGGGAGCTCCCCTCTAGCTAGCTAGCTTTGAATGCTCCAAGTATTTCTCCCTTAAGACATATTCAACCCTTTTTTCGTGCCATGGACCGCTGTCCAGCTGTTGGTGGCTGGGGTTAGTCAAAGTATCTTTCTACCCGGTAACCATTTTTCTGATTAATTATGTGAGAAAAGCACGCTTTCTTTGCGTCTTCGGGTCAACCCTCCCCGCGCTGAGGCACAGCACCTGTCAAGCTGCAAGGTAATGCAAGGCCCCAGGTACTTGTACAGTAGGTACTGCGCCTAACACTCTCCGGGAGTGTTTCTGAGGGTTCTACTTGTATTATGACTTAGGGATGCCTAGCAGGGAGGGCGCAGTAGGATAGTGTAGAGCTAGCCTCGCACTCTATTCTCACATAACCTCACCGAACTGACTAACCCCACCTCCCGTTTCCCCCACCCCTCCCTTGTATGCTACCATGACTACCTCAGGTTGGCACAGCGAAGTAAGGGAGAAGACAAGGCTAGCTGCGGACGGGTATTAGTAACCTAGAAGGATACGGTGCTCGTCATCATAATTGAAACAGTATGATACTCTTTATATATACCGACGGTTCGCAGAAATTATAAGCAAAAAAAGAAAAAAAAGAAAAAAGAAAAAGAAAAAGTTTAGTCGCTTCCCGCCGCCTCCTTCCAGAATGCGTGGGGGGATTGGCGAAAGAGAGGGGAGGTAAGCCCCCGCACATGGCAATTTCCTGCAGGCATACCCACTCGGGGACTTGGAGCTTCTGCATGGAATATGCACTAGTACTAATCTGCCAAAACAGGCCCCCCAGGCACACCGAAAACACACCTCCTCACTTGTCGCAGGTACCTATTTCCCTTCCAAAATAGCTGGAAAGGGTGAACGAGAAAGGCAGCGGTAGGCGCCGTCCTCGGCGAAATGTTTTTTTATGGTGTTCCTTTTGTTTTTGATTCCTCCCCTTGTTATGCCCTTGTAACTGAGAGACAACTCCATCAAGCCAACAGTAGAACCTGCGGTAGTTTACCAAGATACTGTACTCGGGTACTTCGCAAAGTGCATAGGTAATTGCATTTCTCTACTTATAAGACTACCCGTATAGTACTTAGCCCTTTGTTTTCTTTTTCAAACAAGCCATCCTTCCTTTCTTGAGTAGAAGAAAACGCCAGCTCTGCTCCACAGACATCACATCTACAGTCGTCAGTTTACACTACATCAGGATAGGACCGCACTACGCACTTTCTCCACCTTTCTTTGATTTTTCGAACTCAAAGAGAAGAGAAAAAGAAAGTCCGACATCCGTGCTCATCATGGGTGCCATTAATAAAAACTCCACGAAGAACCCTAGATCTCCAGTTTCAAGAATTCGTCCGTTCCCACGATTCCGCCGGATCTTCATCTACTACCTCGCCCTCCTCCCCCTCCCTCTCCTTATTCTCCTCTTTCTCACGAAGGAGAATATCCATTCTCCTCCTCCTCCTCCTCCTCCTCCCTCTTCTTCTTCTCACCCCCTCTTCTCCTACCTTCTGACTCCCGAGCTCGAAATCATGAGGCTCCATGTGCTCTCACTGCTCGGTATAGGCGGCGCTCTCATCAACGTGGCCTACTCCGCAGCAATCGCTTTGGCACCCAGACAAACAGCTTCCCCCGGGCCAATAATCCCAGAGATCACTGAATTCGTGGAATCACTTTCTCTGGACCCTACAGCAGCCAGCGAAGTGGCCACCAAACTGAACGAGAGCGCCGTAGCTCTGAACTTGACCAGCACTCCCCCACCAGAAGCGAAACTACGCAAGCGGACCTTAGACCTCGCCACAGATCTTGCCTGCTGGATAATCCAGCTAAAGTTTGCTGCAGACTCGTGCGAAGATGGAAGTACAACATACACTACTTTGAGTACTCTGAATTGGTTTGTTTCCTCTCCCCCCATACAACCGGCAAATGCTTTCGTTGGGTGATAGGCATACTAATCTCTTTTTACGTTTGCGCGCTGTATAGGTCGAAGACATGCTGGCTCAAACCAAGATGTATCGTCTCGCCGAGCTCGGCCAATCAAGTCGCCCTCGCTATGAAAATTATTTCCTTCCTTAATGTGAAGTACTCGGTGCGTAGCGGCGGGCACACGCCAAATCCCGGGTATGCCAATTCGAACGGAGGCATACTCATCGAAATGTCGAAGTTTCGATCTATGTCCTTAAGCACCGACGGGACCGTCGCGAGTATAGGCCCCGGCCTCAAATGGGTTGAAGTCTACAATTACTTCTCGCAGAGGGGCACCACTGTCCTCGGTGGAAGAATCCCAAATGTAGGTGTCGGTGGTTTGATCCTTGGTGGAGGACTTTCCTTCTTCGCGAACCAGTACGGACTGGCCTGCGATAATGTCAAAAACTTTGAGGTATGTAAGAAATTTAATGCAAGGATCACAAGCGGAGAAGAGAAATCTGTTTCGAAATTATTATTATTTTAGTTTTTTTTTGTTTATGTCCCGTCAAAAAATGGGCTGAACTGAGACTGATTCACTTTGGTTTTAGATTGTCACCCCCGATTCTATAATCCTAAATGCAAATGCCGGGCAGAACTCGGATCTATTTTGGGCGCTAAAGGGTGGTTCTGGCAACTTTGGGATCGTAACCCGCTTCGACATGTACACCCGTAACGACCTCGCGCAGATCTGGTATGAGATACGAGTGTATGCAGCAGACCAGACCCCAGCAATTCTCGATGCGGTAGAGAACTTCCAGCAGAACGGTGAAGCAGACAAGAAGGCCGGTTTCGTCTTCAGCGCAACAACCTCAGTGACATTGGTTGGTTTCGTCTACGCCGGGGCCGTCTCCTCTCCGTCGGCTTTCTCAGCTTTCTACAGCATCCCTTATCTCGGGCACTTCGCTCCTCCTACTATTGGAACTCACTACCAGCTCGTCGCCTCCCTCGCAAGCGCCTTCTCCCCAGTCCCTGCCCGCCATGACTACCGCGCCGTGAGCACTGGTGTCAGCGCTACAATGTACAAAACGGTCTACGCATTCTGGAAGACCAAAGCGCTCGATATCAACGCTGCTACGGGCGGTAACGCGAACATGTCCTTCTCCATCCAGTCCTTCTCCAAGAGCGCTGTAGATTTCGGGTATAGCAAGGGTGGAAACACTCTCGGCCTCGTCAGTCAGACGCAGCAGTGGTTCACTATGCTCATCGACTGGGACAATCCTGCTGACGACACCGCTGTCCGCGCGGCTGGCAAGGCTGTCACGGATAAGTGGAGTGAGGTCTCCAATTCTCTGGGATTCGGAAATCCGTACATTTACACCAATGACGCTTCCAGGGACCAGAACCCTATCGCCTCCTATCCCGCTGCGAATATCGCACAGATGAGGACTGTCAGCCACAAGTACGACCCCAAGCAGATCGCCCAGAATCTGCAGAATGATGGATATCTACTGTCCAAAGTCCCCTAATTCTCGGGTTGTATATCTGTGTCTCTGTATATTTGTGTATGCGTTTTCTCTCTTTCTTGTTCACTCATCACAAAGTATATATAAGCCGTTGGTCGTGTAGGGGGAGGGGTGTTCTTGGTGTTTCTGGTAGTTTTTCTTTTCTTTTCTTTTTATTTATATTTGCCTGTCCATTATTTCTTCGTTCCCCTTTCTATATGATTATTAACGTGCTCCTTAGCTTTTTTTCCCTTTTTCGGGGGTGGAAAAGGTTACTGGACCGGGCCGCTCTGCTGGCCCGCTCCTATCTCTTTGTAATATTCATCTACTCGCTTTGTACCTTTTTTTCACCCTCAGGTTCGATATATATTATGTGTAATGGCGCGGGGGAGAACCGCAGTTTAGAGTGGAGGAAATGAGCAATGGGCCGGGTGGTGGGTGGGACTGGGTTGTGGGGTGGGGGGGGTATCGGATTTTTGGATGTAATTAGTTGCTTCTTTATTGTACCTTTTTAGCTGGATGGTTCTGGTTTTTTCGTGGTGGGCCGCGTAATAAACCAAGAAACCATCCGGTCACCATAGTATGTCATAAACAATTGAACGATTTTATCGATGCCAAAAAAATCATGCAAGCAGATCCCATGGGTTAAATTAATTCTTCTTTCCTTCCTTTTTGCACTCCGGTACGTTCCACCTGTTATCGAGTGCATTTCTTGAATGCCTTGAACGGCTTCTGGTTTCCAATTTGGGGTTCTTGAAGATATCCAACCGAACCGATAACCCACTTCCGGTTCGATGACAGTGTGATAGTGCAGAAATACTGCCCTTTGTTTTGTTTTTTCTTCTACAGATTCAGTCTCCACCGTTTTCCCTTCTTCCTCTTCTTCTGAGCAACTGGACCGATAGCCGTAGTCTTCTCAAGCGCCTCCAAACAACGTGGCATTCCCACCATCCCCTCGTGATTGCCTGACATTTGTAAAACGGACTGTTATTGCATACAGGCCAGGAATTGGTCAGATCCTCAGAATTCTTTGGTTACATGCAATAGCAGTCCGTTTTACAAACGTCTGGCAGCTCATTCAGTGAATCAGAGAATCAATTAATCTCTCAGACCCTTCCTCCTCCTCTCAGACCTCCCTTAGACCCCACCTCATATTCCGTGCGCATGCATACGAGCCCAGTACCATGCTCTCACATTCCCTTCCCCCCTCCTCACACAATCACCGTCAGCACACAGAGGGAAACGGAGATACGGCATGAACACTGTGGTCCTCACCACATCTAATAATCACTCTGGAGAAACTCCAAAATCACACGCACCTGCAGTAGGGTACTTCAATAAAACGATCTCAGAACATTGGGATGTAATACGGGCACACATTGCAAAAAGGTACCGCCGACGTATCCGGGCCACGTTACCTTCCCCAAGCTCGCTAGCCCAACCGAACCGCCCCCCCCCCCCGACTTAAGGTACTCGAGTACCTTCCCCCCACTCCACCCGCCCATCCCGCACTACTGAGCGAGTCAGCCACTACCGATACCCTAAGTTCAGCGCAACAAATCCCTATAAAAATTAAAAATTAAATTAAAAATTAAAAGCCTAATCCAACACCTTAAAAAACCCCAGCTGTGATACCATAACCATCCATTGCCCATCGCACTATGCCGCAAAGACTGGAGAAGGCCGACAGGGGTCAAGCATTCCTTTTCCTCTATCCAGACGAAAGGCAACCTGATGAACCCGCCCCTGCACAATCCGTTCCCGGGGTTATCACCGCCCCACCTCCCGCAACAGGCCAGAGGCAAATTTACAAGGCAGTGGTAGCACGAGTACCGCGCCATACTTATGAAGAGGTAAATGAAAAAGTATCTAGAAGTCTCGATCGTGTTTTAGGCCTGAAACGGGCCAAAGTTTCCCGATACTGTGCTCATACGGGGTTCAGGGAACCTTTTCGACTTTTAACTATTATTTTTCGTGCCTCTGGCGAGGGAATTATCTTGCCGACGAGGGAAGGAGGGAGGGAGGAAGGAAGGAAGGAAAGGAGGGAGGGTCAGTGCCAAGACGCGGCCAGCTATTTGTTGCGAGTTCGGTAAGGAAATTTCGCAATCAGAGACATGGAGGGTTTGATAGGAGGGAAGTGGAGGAGGCGAGGGAGAGGCGAGAGGAAGGGGGAAAAAGAAAGGAAAGAGGAGAAAAAGAAACCAAGTTTTATTAAAGACCTTGAACGGTAGCAGCCGCATCCGGGTGGCTTATCTTCGCTTACACATACTCAAGTTTATTACCGGCACGATATATAGATAACGATTCGCCTCTGCCGCGACAAGTCTGACCTCTCCAGTGTCTGTCCGGCAGACCGGTAGCATTATTGTTTTGCTTTTGTTTTTTTCCTGGTATTGAAACCAGAGAAGCAGAGGTACCCGGTCCACCAAACCCAAGGGATCGTCAGCAGAGTTTCAAGCGTTTGCGGCTCGGTATTTCGATTTCCTCCACGCAATCCAATCCTGGATCTATCAAAGCTTTTACAATATTCGCTTGGGGGGCTTTATGGACCCCGGCGATGCTGGATTCTGGGCTCACACATTATTATCAAGTAAAACTCCCATCCAGCTTCGAATTCCCTGTTCCTTGGCACGCTGGGCGTCTGGATATAGGTTCACCGCGCGGGGTCTCGAATGGAGTCTGTGCGAATCGGGTACTCTTGTACTCGATGATATGATAGGGTGATTGATGTCTCGCCTCATTCTTGGTGGGTGTCTTACGGTAAGCGCGGAGTTCGCGAAGTTCGCATTAGGACTGAGTGTGGGTGGGTGGGTGAGTGAGTTTCCGTGTCGTTTATGACTTGAAGTGGCAGCGAGTGGTGGTATGGTGGGTACGCAGGTATGAGTACTTTTGTCACTCGGAAGTAGATGACTAAGCGGATTAAAGTTTTCAAACAGGTACAGTACGGTACGGCATGTATGATGTATCCGGTAATCTTATTAGTAGTCTAGTACTCGAGTAGTCTAGTAAATCTATAGTAGTCTCGGTCTTGTAGGAAAAGACTGTCTATTTGTATAATCACATGCACGCCATCGCCTTCCGTCTCCTCTCGGCTAGATAAACGCCGATACTACCCAAAAAAATACCGATCCCCAAACCGACATAAATACACACCCGCCCTACCGGAAATGAATGAACAAGACTATCAAAACCTTCTTAGCATTCATTATTACATCCTGTAGTCTTAATACCTAAACCAAAAACCAACCAGACATATAGTTAACCCACACCCCGGAAAAATGATTCAAAAGATCCCAACCCATGCCCAAAATATAACAGAACCCCCGTATAAAACATACACACACGCATACACACCAAAAAACCACAGGCACGAGCCATCACTCATCACCGCCACCCCTTCGACCCTATTTACTGTCAGTAGCCTAAGGCTTCTCAGAAACCCTGACTTCAACAGTATTGGTCTGCACAATACTCCCGGGCAGTACGGAATCGGTGGACAGATCATCACGAACGTCCGCCTTGATGGTAGTGACATGGGAGTGCTTGACGGGGTAAGTGCCAGCGTAAGCGCCACCAACAGCCTCGACGTGGAGGAGTTCCATGGAGTCGTTGTTGCTGCCGATCTGCTCGCTGTAGGGTCCTGGGCGCTGGATGCCGTGAGAGCGCTTGGTATCGCTCGGGTCTGTCATGCCGCCGCTACCGCCCTGGGAGAACTTGGAGAACTTGCCGCGTTGGAGGCAGTTGTATTGGGTCAGGAGAGGCTTGAGCGCCGGCAGGGAGGCACCGATAATAGCCATGTTGGACTCGAGGAGAGAGGGAACCCAGTAGGTCCAGCCATAGCGGTCGAATTGAGGTGGGATGACCTTGCTGAGGGGGTTGGCGGACCCTGAAGGTTTGTGTTAGTAGATCAACAGGGAGAGCAATGGCGGGTGATGAAGCTTACATCTTGGGTCGATGTTTGGGTACCTCTTCATTTCGAGGACCCAGAGAGCAAGTCTGTATGCGATCCCGAAGCACGCCCTGTAGTAATGATCTCGTTAGTCTTTGTGCTCCTTCTTAGTCCCAGTACCCAAAGCGAACGGCGAACATACGAAGCACCCAGCGCAATCAAAGCGCAGACCAAAACCCTCTGGCGCTTCTGCATCTTCAACTCCCAAATTGCTTTCAAGGGCAACACCAAGATGAGCAAATCGAAAATCAAGCTGACAGAGTACAAAGTGATGTGTAATTTGTAGTAGTAGACGTCCCCACAGTCCTCATTGCGCTGGAACGGCTTCCAGAAGGATGACGGGGGCTTGCACATGAAGCCTAGAAGGAACTCATAAGTGACGACGTAGGGGATGGTCAAGAGGATGAGTCCCTTGATGCAGTACTGGAGCGTCTGGTAAGTGGGACCAATGAGGCGGCGATAGAAGAGAAGCACTGAGATTCGCACTGTGCTCATCATCACCGGGTAGAGGAAACTACTGGCGAGAGTGCACTGCACCATGCGGTAACATTCGTTAGCTAGTGTTACTCAATCTTTATATCTCCAGAGATGCTGTGAACAAACCTTGAACCAAAGCGCAAACTGCTGCTCCGAAACTGCCCACAAAGGTCTGCCAATACCTGCCCTCAAGTCCGCATAACATGCCATGAAGGTGTTCACCGTTACCAGCAGCTAGACATATCAAAAATTAGCCCTAGCTCTCACCTTCGTCCCTGTACCAAGACCCAATATAGGACATATATATGTATGATGTTGGTAGCTATCGGGAGGAATGGGGGCAGAAGGGAGGAGCAATTATTCACCATTGCTGGAATAACCAGCCAATCGTCAGCGCCAAAAGTCGTGAACTTCCTACGGGCAAATAACCTCCCAGCGACAGCCATCCAAGCCAAGCTCGTAGCGATCAGCGCAAAGATAGTGACATAATTGGACTCCTTCCCATCCCAGGGAGGAAGATCATCGAGGTTCGTCGTGTTTGTCATAGTCCCTGGTGCAGCCATTTCTTCTGTTTCTTCTTTTCCTTCTTTTCCCTCTCTATTTCTATCTCTTCTCCTTCCTCTCTTTCCTTCCTTCTTGGAAGAAAAAAATAAAAATAAAAATAAAAACTCCCGAAATATATACTTGAAAGTTAGAGATTCGAGGGAAGCCGGGATCGAAATCGTAACTAATTGTCTATTTTTTTTCTTTCTTCCTCTTTTCCGGGGGGTTTTTTTTTTCTGCGAGGGAGTACTAGGCAAAAAAAAAAGATTGTCGAATCAAGAGTGTAAAAAAAAAAAAGAGGCTTCGAAAAAAACTAAAATAAAAAGGGACTTATTTCTTGCGAAAACCCTTTTTAGTTTTTTAGCTTTTCAGTTCAAAGCTTTTTTGGTTGGTAAAATTGGTTGAGAGCCAAAGAAGCTTTCAGGTCCGTCGAAGTTTCAAAAACGGATGGACATCCATCGTCCTTAAATACTGTTTGCTAGATTTGGTGGTGCTGGTGCGGTACTGCACCCCCCCGCGCCCCTCTACCAGGAAGGTACCCTCCACAATCCATGTCGTTCATGAATATCCGTCTGTTCAGTTCAGAAGGGGAGTTACCAGTGTTACTTTTTTTCTTTCTTCTTCTTCCTCTTTTCTTTTCTGGCTTTTTTGGAACACAGGCTTGCCTGCTATCTAACTAACTTGAACTAACTAACCCGACCTCCCCTTCCATTGGACGTTGCATGCGTGGATGGGTGGTGGGGGGAAGTCAGACAGCGGTGTGTGGTACGGTAACCATACAAGCACTCCGTCGTTACCACAGTACGCAGTCTAACTTAATGCTATCATACTTCGTAGATGTAAGAAAAAACAAAAAACACAAGTTCCCGATTCTACAGTAATAGGATGTGATGCCCTTCTCTCGCCTCTCTTATTCTCACTAGCTTCTTTGCTGAAACATAAAGCAAGTTGTGGAACATGACATACCGTACCAAAACTGGCGATGAAAAAGTAAATAAAGCCATGAGGAAAAGAAAAGAATTCTGATCCTTCACCTCATTGATCCATCCATCCCCTTAGACCGACATACAGACAGACAGGAAGACTAAACCCCACAGTGAACTATTGGAGGAAAGAAAGACTCAGCCGTGGATCCACCTCCAGCGAATAACAGAAAACAAGAGCGCACGGTGGTCATATTCCCTATGCCATTTTATTCTCGGGAAAAAAAGGGACACTGTGGGATTCTTTGCGTAAAAGTACAGTACCGGTAATGCAAGTGCTTTCACTTTTTTACCCTTATTCCTTCACATTACGGTACCTTCTCTCTCATCAGCAATATGGGTTACCATTCTTAGTTTAGCACTCGCCCGAGATAGTTTGGAAAAAGAACAGAGATCATCGACGGTTCTCATTTCGTCTGGAACACTACTCGTACACTTACGCTACTAGTTACTTGTACATTGCCACCCTTATCTATGGCGCGCTCCTCCCCCCCCCCGCTCCGGACCGTACCGTGGAAGTAGCATCATACACAAGTTAGTTAGCACCTTGATAAAATAATACCGCGTGTCATTAAAAAATCATGTCTCGTCTCTCTCTCAGGTTTTTTTTTGAATTTTTTGAATTTTTACTTTTCTTTTTTGCGTTCAGATATCTTTTGTTTTCTAGTTTTTCCCAATCGTTCTCCGCGGTATCATGAGCTGGTCAATCGGTAAATCAGTCGATCAATCAATCAATCAACCGTGGAGACTGAACGCCGATTCGGGCAAGTGACAAGAAAGTTCGGTGATTTCTACCGATTGATGATTGCTCCGGCTTTTCCGCACAACCGTATTTTACCCACTTGCGTGTTTCCTCCGAATCCCCAGTGGCCTGGGTAAACGTCTAGAAGGTGTCCGTAGACCTTTTTAGCTCAAGGGGAATACCGGTAAACGAACGCAGGATCAGGGGGGGGTGTCAGGGGAATGGGGGCAGCACGTTTTTTTCTCCCAAACCTTTTGTTTTTTCTTCTCTGGTTTTTCATTCCTTTTTTCACTTTTCATTCCTTTTCTTGTTATGTCGTGCTCGTGATCCCAAGGTAAAGAGACTTACGATTTCCCGTCGAAAAAAAGAAACGAAAATTAAATTCACCAGTTTTCTTTAGAATAGGCTGCCCTTCGACAACAAAATCTCAGTTCCTGCTACAAGTCTGTCCTCCACAATATCCTTCTATCCATTTTTCTATAACGGTTTGTTAAGTTGAGCTTGCTAATGTCAGGGCTTTTTCCCCTTTCCAACCCCCCCTGGTGGTAGGAGGAGAATGAAATATTTGCACTTCCATCAAGAGGCAGACCAACACATGGCTTGTGCAATTGAGCATTGGCTCAAGTTTATGGCAATCACATTGGCCAAATCCCATCGTGATAGGGTAGAAGATGAGGAAGGGATCAAAGTCAACGGGGTAGGTGGCCGGAAAAGCCCAGGGGAACGAAATGGGTCCAAGGGAAGGATTTCGCCTTTTACCATATTTCTAAAACCTACCGTGGTAGCAAGGACTCCCCAGTTCCCTACCCAACATTCAAACAAACCCAATAGATTGGCAGCTATGGCCCCGAACTTTTGTTTAGCTCAGGGAGATGTGGAGAACAAGGAGAAAAATCACCCACTTGACTAATGATGCTCGTCTGGTGTCTCCGGTGATAGGCTACCGGTATTAGGGCTTGACTCTGATGGTTAGGGTACGGTAGGCGCCACCTAATACCAACAATGCGAGACATTTTTCTCCCTTCCTAGTTTCTACTTCTCTATGGTGTGTGATTTTACTTTTTTCTCTGCGCCCCGCCCCCCCAAGAACCGGAACTGAGTAGCGTGGAGTCGGGCAAGGGTAATGCTGATCGCTGGGGATAATTGCACTAGTACGGTCAAGTAAATTCCGCCCTTATTTTGTGCAACCTCTTCTTGTCCCGCGTTGCTAAACTGGTGCTGTGTGCGAAATCAAGAGTTGTGTGAATGGAGCGTTGAAGAGCGAGAGGGAGGAAGAAAGCACTGCATGAACGCAAAGCTACGGCACAGTGTTGTAAGAAGTGGTCTACTCGAGTACTTTTTATGAGTACATACCCATGGTATTATACGATATGATATGACCATATGACAGCTTGGTTCTTTGAGCGGTCTAGTCTAAACTCAGCTTTCTGGTAGCTCCTCCACCATAGCGATCCGATAGACGAGGACCCCCCCCTGTCCTGCTCTTTCCTCTGACTTGCTCCATGATTGATCTTACTACTACACCCCCACATCCGTACACCGTGATCGTCTCATTCTCCCTTTCTCCGTCAGCCCCTACGAGTACTTTGCGGGCTTCTGTATAAACGTCCGATGGTAAACATTGTGTAAAATTCAAATACGGTACCGCAATAATATTATGTAAACTGAGGCCCACCCAATACTAAGTCCCTGAGTGAAATATAAATATACCCCCGAGAAGAAGGGTATGATACAAGCAAAGCCAACTCTAGGCAACCAGAAACTCCTTGTCGTCAAAGCGTTGTAATCATTGATACTCATGCAAGGGTTAGCTGGGCTAACTCTTATTGTTATTGTTATTGTTGCTGTGCGCTATACAATATGGTATGTAACATAGTTGTTATACGAGCACGAGAATTGTAAGTATCATTTCCATATCATGCATAGAATGTATATTCGCCCTTCCTGCTTCTTCTACAGTCGAGTTTAGGACTACATAATCGGAACCGGGCACCAAGCATGCGGGGGAAGCCAATAGACACTTCAGCGTATAAACCTGTATTAAAAAGGATCGAGAGATAATTACTTTTCTTTTCTTTTTCCATCCTTTCGTTCCTTTTTCCCCTTTTCCCCCCACCCACCCCTCTCCGTCTCCCACCCCCCCCCTTTCTTTCTTTTTTTATTTCCTTTTTATTTCTTTTATCCGCCGCTCTCATGCCGCAAGCATTCCTCCTGTTCGTAGACTTCCAAGCCGATTACCCCCGGAGAATCCCACGAAAGACAGCCCCCGAAATTCGACACGATCCCGTAAAGTGTTCGCAATCATTGCACCAACGATATGTCCATAGAAACCTCACACGGGTGTAAAACGCATGAAATTCAGGAATTTATTTCATTCCATTCCTTCTTCTTTTTTCTTCTTTCCTTGCTCTTCCGACAGTCGTCCTCCCCTTTCCCCTCAGTTGACACCTCCTCCCCCCCTCCCGTTTCTGACGAATTGCATCCCAGCCCGTTTCCCGTTCGCTTCTTTCTCGTTTCCATCGCACTGCATGGGGAGAACATGGCGAAGCGGCCGACCCACTCATGCACCGTGGCCACCCACCCACAGTAGCCTGCAACTGCCCCTCCCTCCCTCCCTCCCACCCATCCATATCCCGTCCCACCAGCATCCTCCTCCCCTCACGAACCCTTTCTCTCCCTTCCCCCCCCCCCAACACACTCTGCTCAACTCTCACCTCCCATTATCCCTGTCTACCTCGTGGCATGATGTCGCATGCATCGCATGGCGTTTGAGGGACACGGCTGAGTAATTCGTGACAGCGGAAAGCCACTTTGTACTAGTACGATGAAACCCACGTGTAGTGGCTATTTCTGCCACGCACGTTACCGGTAATTTGAAATAGAGTTCGCCCACACAACCCCCCCAGGAGAAATTCAAGCGATCATCTCTTGTCGCCAAATGGTTTGAGAGGTACAAATTCCTTCAATGCCATTGTTGAATGCCGAAGTTCCGAGGGTGAGAATGAGATGTGGGCCCTGCGAGTAGTCGATAATTTACTGTGTTTTTTTTTTCCTTTCTTTTTCCCTCTCTTTTTTGATACCGGTAGATGTCACGGTACTTGTGGAATTGCTACCGGGAGGGGGACTGGTCGAGATGCATTGCCGAAACCTTTGCGCTGTATGTAGAAAGTACCGGAATCGGTCTGAGTTAGAGCTTAGGGGAGGAGGAGGAGGAGCGAGAAGGGATGGTATGGTGAAACTCTCTGTAATACACGCGTAGAAGCGAGCACGTTAGCTGTATTATCGTGTATGATACTGTGCCGTGCTTTGGTAACTGGTCTTTGCATTCGCATTTGCAACTGTGAAGACCGGGAGGACTTGGCCTGGGAGTATACGCTTCTGAACAAAGCTTGGTTCATCCGTCGTGCCCCCCTCCCCCCGGTATTCTCCCGTGCTGGTTTGGTACAATGTAGCTTCGTCATGAACGGTGCATGCGCCAAGTGCTCGCATTACTAGGAAAATTTCATAAACAAAGTTAAATTCGTTGATAGTCAACAAAATTCAAAGCCGAGCCACCTGTGCTTGAACACTGTTTAGCTATGTACCTTAACTATGATAGATCGTAGCGATCGAAACACCGTCAATTTAGAGTTGCCGGCTAGACTAGTTAACCTTAGCTCGCCAGGCCTTCCTACCCGGCCAACCTAGTTCTTAGGCTTCAACTAAGTTTCGGCAATTGGATTAGCGTTGGACTCAAAAGCAGCGTCCCGAGAGTTGTCCGGTTGTAACCTAGAGGAAAAACTAGATCGTTCTTCCGCCCTACTGCCCGTCGGTAAGGACAAGCCCCTAACGAGACGCGTCGTATCATATCATAAGGGTAGGAAAAGTTCACCGTGCCCCTCCGCCACAAGCGTTAAGTGTGGAAAAGGGGACGCTGGCACACCCACTTGCGAGCGCCGACTGACCACCTCAACGTCAACTGAGGTGCCCGACGGGCGGTGATCGTGCACAGAGCCGATGCTGGCCTGTGAGGGATTAAAAATAGTCCAGTCGCTGTGGGTGTGGGAATCGGGGTATCAAAGTCACTCTGCACAAAGTAAAAGAAAAGGGGAAAAAAGATATCTTTCACCCAAGTTGCGACAACTCATAGCGAGGAGGGAACGAGAGGAAAGAAAGAAAGAAAGAAAGAAAGAAAGAAAGACTGGAGAAGATCCGGATTCCATGAACACTCTCATTTGTTGTGGTTAGACGAAAATTCTCTCCAATTACTTGTAAGGGTACGGGGAATACGGGCTTTTGACTATTTATCCAACCACCTATTCTTCTCCCGTATTCTATACATCCTGCCTGCCTTGTCTGATAGCACGTACATACGCCCCCCATAACAAATTTCCCCCTGTTTCTCTATCCCTCCGGCCGGAACGTGAGGAATAAGGAATGAAAAGTACAACAACGACATCTTACTTCCAAATCACGCGGCCCCTGTAGGGTGCTAGTAAGAAAAGTTATAACTTAAGTCCGGTAGATGTCGTTGTTATGTCAAAGGCAGAGGGTCACCGCAGGTCAAGTCCCAGGAATCTTACCAAACGTCACGCTGTCACGCAGCAACAACGCGGGAAGTGTGCATCGCGGTCCCCTCCCCGGCCCCCCCCATCAGCTGACGATGGTGACCCCGACCATCGTGTGGTCCATGTTGGTTGTTTCGCGGGAATGGGTCTACTCGGAGTGTGGAGCGTGTGAATTCATGTGATGGTTGGATAGGGTTGGGATCATGGTATGAACCTATGCTAGATGGGGTATCTATTAGTAGTGAGTGGGCTTATTCAGATAGGAAAGGCGAGGTATATGAAGGGGTCTTTGGCCGCGGGTTGGTTTTTTCCCTGGTAAAGGAAGGGAGGAGCAGAGTTCACTGAAGAGCTGAAAAGATAATCTTTTTTTATTACTATCTTATACCCTTTGATATCTAGACGACGATCAACTCAATGGCTCCTTGCATACCGAAGACTTTTACTGCGGGACAGAATCCCCTCGTAGTGTTTGACTCCCCCAATCCACTCAGCCTCACCCCGTCTGCTTACTCACAATCTACCTATTACCTTCCGCCCGCATTAAACAAAACTGCTTACATACGTGAAAAAATAGTTTCGAAGGTGCCCTCGAGATCGATAATATCACCCCGCCGAAAGGCCGCTCCTTCCTTTTCCGAGTGACGTTCCATGTCACCCATCCCCGCCTTAAGGCTATCGCCGCGACCGGAAAGAAACCTCCCCTCCACTTCCACCCTTACCAAGCCGAGTTCTTCAAAGTCATCTCGGGCAAGGTGACGATCGAAGTGGAAGGGGCCGAGCGCGTGCTCTCCGCCGAGAGCGGCGAGGTCAGCATCGAGCCGGGCCCTTACCACAGACTCTGGCCGACCCCCGGCTCTGAGGAGAACTTGATCTTCGACCTGAGCGCCAGTGAGGCCCCCGACGTGCCGTTGATCGTTGATCAATGCTTTTTTGAGAATTGGTACGGGTATCAGAATGATGTTCTGTTGCATGGGGAGAAGCTTGATATTATTCAGGTTATGAATGTGAGGATCCCATTACGCTCCTTGAATAGTCTTTTCTGGGTTTACTTTTGGGATTTTTGTTTTGCCCTATTTTATTCTTTTTTTATATTTTATTCCTTCTTTGTGTTTATTTGGTCCCTTTTTATTTGCTTCTTTGGGATTGCTCGGTTATACTATTGCTCCTCTTCCCGACTGGCGGTGCTCATACCTGTATTACCCATCCATTTTAGCAATGGGTAAGAGGTACAAGTACTTTGGAGAAGAAGGATGAGGAGGTGGAGCGGAAGTCTCGACTGGCTGGGTTGGGTTGGCTGTGATGAGACAACGACCAGCCATTTTCGCGAAACCCACCTAGGCGTTCCTCATCACGAATCATAGCCGTCGAACAGGCATTCATCCGCATCACTTGCTTACCCAGCCGAGAAAAAAGTCTTAGCACCTGGCCACCTACCTCCATCTGAGCGATGGGAAAGAAAAACAAATACCCATTTCGTATCACATTTATTTTCTTTTTTCTGTTTCCAACCATCCCATTCAGCTGACATCCCCCAACCATTTTTCGTCAATCGCGAACTAAACTGACAACTTTTGTGTAAAAAAAGATGTTCGACGCTGGCGACTCCTACCTCGCATTATTCCCTAGATGGTTGCCCTTCGGTCGCATTCTCGCTCAGTTCATGGGTATTCTTATCGGACGCTGGTTCGGGAGCCTTCTAGGCTACAAACCATTCCATCCGGAGTGGACGACTGATTGGCTCGGTGCGTGCGACAAGATGGAGAAGTCTATTTTCTACAAACGCTTCGCAGATAGGAGGGCGCAGGATGTTGCTCGGAAGCGGTTTGATAATTCGTCGAGTGCAAGTAAGAGCGACTGATTGCTTAGTCCTTTGTCTGGAGGTTTTCTTTTTTTTTGCCTATTTGCTTTTTTGGGCTCGGGGTTGTGTTTTGAGATGGTTTTCTTGAACGATTGGTTGCCGGTACGGATGGACGGATTGGTGTTTTTATTTTTTCTCATCTCTTTTCTTTTTTATTCTATTTACTTTTTTGGCTTTGCTTCTCATGCTGTGGCAGCTGTGTGATGATAGGAAGGGTTCCTCAGAATAGAGTGGTTGTTTCTCCATTCCGATACCCTGCATTTCGACTCGTAAACTGTGGTGTAAGACCCACTTGGGCTTCGCACTTGGAGTTTGGATCCCCCGGTGAGGAGCACTCCGCTCCGCGGAGGCTAGGAAGGAGTGTGGAAAGGAGGGAGGAGGAGGAAAGACGGCAAAGTGCATTATGCTGAGCGTTTTACTCGAGTGCCAGAGTACCCAAACCATTGGATGCCGTTCGAAACAACGAGGTTCCCATCGGGGATTCTAATACCAGTTCCAAAACACAAACAAAAAGGTGAATAAATACGGTGCGAGAGTTAGAGAAAGTGGTTAGGGTTGCGTCACAGTGTCGCACTCGGGAATTTTCGGAAGTTTCTCTGGAGGCCTCCGAGGTAGGAGGGGAAAAAACAGGGGGCCTTTCCTCCTCTCTTCCGATATTAAATTATATTTTGATGAACATACTTCTAGCTAGGAGAGCCACCGAGATCTCTGCGTGTCGGAAGCAGGAAGTGAGTGCGTGCGGTTAGGCGGGGATGGGGTGGAAAAGAAAACGTTGCAACAACGTGGTTCTGGCGATCTTAATTTTACCAACCACTGCGCACTATGTATCGTACCACACCATCAGCCATCTCCGCTACGCCCCATAATCGGTAATTTGGAAGAAGGGAAGGAGGGAAGGATTTCGCGCCCACGCTAGAGAACCGACAAAAGTTTGGGACGACTATGGCACAACAAAAGGTATCATGTACCTTGTAAATAGGGACTAACACAAAAGAGCAAGCCAAGGGGAATCCAGCCCCCAATTACGCCTTCAACCTAGCCTCTAAATTAGGCACCAACTTAGAAATCAGGCAGATCATCAGTCAATCAAGCCCCTCCTCTCCCTCCCATGAATACTCGTACTCGCGACATGAAGCTCAGATTTTCCGACTTGAATCAGATAAGATCACTAATTCACGCAAAACCACTGCCCCTTAGCTTCCGTGGGGGAAAAGACCAACTAGGCAGACCTTTTCTTCTTTTCTTTCCATAGGTTCATTTCGGGTCCTTTACAAGTTATCGCCGGTGGTTATGTCGGCACAGTGCGGGGGCGAGAATTTAGCTAGGTACCATAGCTATGTGGCTACTCATGATACTTGGGAGCACCCACTTATCTTTGACGACCAAATATCACTCCTGTACGGCTTACTTTCTGCTGCAGGTACATGGCCCCTTTCTCCTGGTTTTGTGGGGGGAAGGGTTTATCCCGCGGCTATACAGACGTCATGGGATGGCTGGATTGATGAATGGAAGGAAGAAGAAGGGAGTGACACTTGGTGATTGAATATATCGGCTCAGTTCGCCAGAAGGCTTTTTCTTTTTTACCTCTTTTTTATTTTTATTTTTATTTTTCTCTTTCGGAGTACTTCCGTGATGGTGGAAATATGCATTTAGTCGGGCATGTAGTTTTGTTGAATTTGGTACTGGTAAAATTGGCGTTTGCGGTCAAAACGTGTTTAGAAAGATCTTAACTTGTTTCTTCTTCCTATAATCTGATATCTTGGCCGGGCTAGGTTAGGGGTTGTTCTTTCTTTCTTTCTTTCTTTTCTTTTCTTTTCTTTTCGATTTTGCTTTGATTGTCAGATAGGAGAGTAACTATTGAGTGAGGGTTGTTGATTTTATTTTTTTGTTACTGTTCATGTCTGGGCACTCAACTCACACCATCCCATCCTCATGTTCCACTCAACAGTTCGCTCGAACGTTCTCTCGAGATATCCACTAAGGCGCTTACGGGCCGGTAATGCCCGTGGAAAAATCCGGTGATTGGAAAGATATCTAGCTTGAAAACGGAGCCCAGGGAAATGAGGATTTCAAGATAGAAAAGTAAGGGAACTCTGCATGAAGGAGAAGTGGAGATAATGCACATGAAGCTCACAGAGCTACAATTTCTGATTGTGAGGGTATTAGATTTTAGTACACCAGGTATGGTAGGGAATTCTGTTTTTTTCTTCTTTCCTCTCCAGGGCCCTTTTCACTGGATTGCGGGGATAGTCCAAGTAATCCATCGGTTAGATTGATACGCAGAGCGTACTTGTACAATCGGTCCTTGGAGAGTGGATCGGAGTTCCTTGGACCCATAAGCGGGACCCCCGGGGAATTCAGAAGGCGAAGAATAATTGGAAGCTTCGCCCTGCCGGTGGGATTCTCCTTCTCGTGAGTTTTCCAGCTCCGTCCATCCATCTCCTGGGTTTCATCTCAATCTGCCCATTATTCGGCCTCAACATTTAGGATCGGGGTATTATGTTGGGTGGGGATCCCCGACTTGAGTCGTTTGGGTGAGGGTACTGCTTCCTTGCTGTTCAAATCCCCTGGGGCGTTGACCACGAACTTTCACTGCGCCTCGCAAATAAATCACATACTATCACTCGAAATCCTTAGCCGGAGACGATGTCCTCCTTGCTCCTCTCACCCCCTGGGAAATCTCAGTGAGATGTTGAAGACTCTGAGTTGCTTTGCTTGGGAGTTTGGTATTTATTCCTTCTAACATGAGAATGGGTGTCTCCGAGCGAAAGACTTCATCTAGCAGGGTCGAGATCCAACGATCGGCATACAATAGGATGGGACAACGGAGGGAGAGGGAAGTTTACTTGCAGTGAGTTACTATGCAATAGGAGCTTTTGCTATTTTCTAATTGACTAAGCAGAGGTGGTATTGCCGGTATGTGTACTGATTTTTTCTAGGCCGCGAGTAAAGGAGCTCCAAAGGTGTTGGGCTGAAGAAGAACATCATACGTTTCGACGATTTCGAAGACTGAAAAAAGACAGTTTTTAGTGCTCGAGTAAAAAAGTCGTAATATATATGGGAGGTGGCCACGGCCGATACCGATCAGTTTGGGACGCGGAGCTATTAAGAACCTGGGGTAGAAGCTATCATGGGACCAATTTTCGGAAATCATAAAACTATACTAGGCCATTTATTCACTCTATTGGAATAGGTTGTGCTTATTCTGTACATACATCGTTACTATGATTATTTAGACCTTTAGGGTCTCGATTGTTGGTCGGATCACACGATGTCACTCCGGGGGGAAACCTTGGTTTGTGAAAAAATTTGCGAGAAAGGGGCAATAATGTAGCTTGACTGACAACTAATGGACGACTAACACATGGCATAGGAGAGGCACCCCAATACAGCTATGTTGTCTGATAGTCAGAGTCTTGCTGACAGTCACATTACCGACCCCGTCACCCAAAGGAACCCGTACTAACGAGGACCGCCGGAGCGCTCGAATACGGGCTTCAATTTATTTTTATATTTCTTGTGGTGGGTTCTCTTCACCAATTTGGTCATGAGTTTTTAACAGGAGCATATACTGCAATGATTTGAATAGGAGGGTAGGCGGATGGGAGATCTATGTGTATTGAGGCAGGCTGTCATGGTGCGCTGACGCGACGCTGGCAGTGGCTCGTTCATAGTGACCCTGCGATGGACATGCAAGGGAGAGGTTAGAGTGAGGAAGGTTTTCTCAAATCGAACCACATTTTCTTCTCCTGATCAGGTTTTTGATTCTTGATCATTTCTTATTTTCTCCTCCCTCTTCCCTCTTCCTCCTTCAGTTGTTATTGGGGTTTGCATCAATCTTCGCACTTTGGCTGCGCAGATTATTCACAGAGCCATCCAATCATCAGAGGAAATCTCGCAAGTTAAATAAAAGCGGGGCGCTGGAGTTGGTGAGAGATTCATAGTATAGATTGATTCAACTCTGAGAGCTAATTGGCATTTAACAGGCGAGATGTGGGGCGATTTCGAGTAGAGCATTGTGTTTGTTTTAGCCAGTGGGCATTCTTCTCGCAAGTATGGGTAAAATAAACATCGAGTTGAATCTAGTTTTAGTGTTTTCTGCCTTCTTTCTGTCGGATCGTGGAAGCAAATTTTGAACTATCTGGAGCTAACGATTTGGTGCAGGGGGAAATGTTTTCTCATTTGTGAACTAAATATGGGGGGTAAAGGTATGGTAGAACTGGTTGTGCTAAAATATACAAAAGTCAGCATCATTATCTCAATCGCTCCCGGGGAGTACAGGAGTCTTGCCACTATTGCGACCTCACGCGAAAACAAAGGGTATCAATCTTTGGATCCAGGGGGGGAATAGGGATGTAGTATTGGGCGTGGAGAGAAGAGATGTCTCTAGGTATGTGTTCTCTACAATAAAATTTAGCTAATAGGGGAGCATATGGGATAGACTATCTAAAGCAGATACTTCGCGGAACACTTCTCCTGTATCTCGTCTGCTTTCATTGGAACTCGGGGGGATTGCCTGAGGATAAAAGGAAAAGACTATCCGAGCCTGTTCTCCGCCTTTTGGCAACCTTCCAGGTCTTTCGACAGCCCTGGATGTCATTCTCCAACTTCCAACAACCCCCGACGGATACCCGGCCCCCCAAAGGAAAGCAAGTGATTTAATATTTTCTCCGCAGTTGACCGTAAAAAAAGGGACATAAACTGCTAACACTCCTGCGCTTCTGGTATTTCCGGCCCATGCCCAAGAGCCACAAAGGACGGACATAATAGATGGGGAAAGCAACCACAAAGGCATTCTTGAGAACTGCTGGATTCCCTACTTCCCCTATGGGACATGAGGTTATGGGGTATCATCGTGTAGGAATTGCTGGTATGAGGTTTAGTGATTAGGCACTCAGTGATGGGCCGCTCTATTTGCGTAGTGTATTGGTGCTGTTTTATGCCGGCCGCCATTAAGCATCGAGTGTTTTGTTTTGTTTGTTTTGTTCTATCCTATTGAGCGCAGGGCATTGGGTTTGGGGGTTATGTTTCGCCATAGTAGTGGCTTGTTTAGGGTGGCTGTGGAGTGTGAGGGGGCGCAGTGGATTGTCTGTCCTTTCTCAAAGCTTCTTCTGGGTTCCTGTCATTGGTAGAGTACCTCCGTAAGTTCCGTATGGTTTGTGGAGCCTCGTTTGGTTTCTAGAGGCGTTAGTACACGGAGAGATATCTCATACCTGCCCTTACGAGCATCTTTATCGATCGCCTAGTTCATCCTTTCGACTTCCCTCTTCTTGACCCACAGTGGTCTCCCTCTCACCGCTCCACCATCACTTCTTTCTCTAGGTTTCTTCTAGAGCGTAGGCCCAAGCACCATCCTACAAGACTCGGCCTTCCCACATCCTGTACGACGAACCAAACCTCGGCCACCACGCCCTTCTGGTATGGGTGATAGAAAGCGGTATCGCATTCAGTTTCTATTTCCAATCTCTGCGTGGTGTGCAAAGGCGGGGGAAGAATAGAACGGACTATCATTTTCACGGAAAAGCACAGCTTCGCTCACTCATGAAAAAAGTGAGCGGGAAAGACCGTGTTTAATAAACATATTGGGTGCAGGGGAAGCTAGGGCCAACACCTTTAGGACCTCCCGTCACTATAGGATCTCTCTCTTCCCGGAATCCGTCATGGTATGAAAAGAAAGGTATGAGAGACTCTGGACCTTAATTGGCACTCGTTCTCTCAAGAATTTTCTATCCTTAACGTTACTTTGTGTGTTGTCTTTCACCAGGCCAGTCTGATTACATGAAATCAGCTAGCATCTGCCTTCAGTCCCCCACCTGCTTGGAATTTACCCTTAGGAGATTCCTTTATTGACTACTCCCCGGGCCTCGAAGTCGGTGCCGACATGGGAGATTAGTTATCAGCCATAGACCTATTACTGCCTCTGGGAAACGGATTTCTCCACAAAACTACGAGTTGGTGCCTCCTCTTCCCTTATTTTGTGATCTTCATGGAAATTCGAAACAGTTTACCGGTCTACGGAGGGGTCGAGGGAGAGTTTAGTATATCTTGGTTTGCCGTGCCTAGCGGTGCACTAAAGTTAGGATTTGGCAGTGTTCTGGGGCATACATTTTTCGAGGGAAGCTGCATAGCGGTTGGTATTCCATGCGTTAAGTTAGAGTTCTCATAACGTCGCAATGCTATATCAGAGATCAATGCACGCGCGCGAAGACCCGTGGTCTAAAAGCGTGACCAACGGAGGTGCGATCTTGTAACCCAGAATCGAGCTATTTGTGACATGGAGAACGTATCATGTTGTTTCTGTACCACCATTATTATCTACACCCCGTATGACTTGTGATTGTTGACATACGCTTAGGTAAATCGTCGATCCGGGGAAGCTAGTTATACCGATGCCAACACCCAAAACTTAATTTCCACCCGGACCACCTAGCGCTCTGTGGTGTTGGAACATGGCCCCAGCTCCCGTTGGTATTTCGATGCCCTTCTAGAAGCACCAACGTTGTGGCGCGAAACTATCGCACAGCAACAGCGACAGCATAGGCCCACCAACCGGGACCGCCGTTTTCCATCTCTGTATCCTATCAATACAATCATGATAATTATAGAAGGCAGAGGAACCTCAGGTTCAAATCCACGCAATTTCCCCAGATTCCATCCATCATGTGCTACTAATCCTCTGTTTAACAGCCCCCAACACCCAATCATCGCTGTTCGGAGATCGTCATATAGCACGAAATATCACTCGCTACCAACAGCCGAGACCAACCAACATCTTCTGGCATTTGACACTCTGCATTTTCCCTCACAAAGCACGTGGCGTTTTGGTTTCCAACAACTAACAAACGCTTGACCCGACGTGTCTTTGCTAAAGTGCTTTTGTGACCCGTGTTTTGGGGATTGTATTAGTAGACACAAAGAGCGTGACGAGCGTGACATCACGGACGGGTGGCACAGTGTCGGCATATGCCGGTAATGCCCCAACATGTTGCCAGGTATGTACCTGAACTCAACACCCACTGCTCATGGGTACTTTTTTCCGCTTACATCATATATGCAAAAAGAGGGCTTGGCTAAAGTAACCTTGAGAATGGCCATACGGTAAGAACTGGAATAATCGGACCATGTACTAATTAGAACGTTGGCTCTTTCCCCGTTTTTTCCTCTTTCTCGGAGAGCAGGTTTCTTTTTCTGTTGTGTTTTTCGCCCCTTCTGGTATATGGTCTGTTTATTCGAGTTCTCATAGTTCAGTCCATGGCTAATCCAAAATTTTACTATCCCCGCGGATATTGCTCCAATTGAGAACTAGAAAGGATGGAACCGGAGAGGAGTGCCTTATGAGCGCTTCTGTGAAGCCATATCCTCCTCAAGATGTAGCTGCGATTGGAAAATTTGGAAAGTTATTATTGTATTGGTTATTGGTTGATTCAATGTACCCTGTATATACCATACTACCGACAAGAGGGACGCGAGCACGGCACATTGGGGAATTTAACCCGGCCGAGAAGGGAAGTCACGTAGGCTGTGGTGTGACTTGGGTAAGGTGGGGTTAATCTAGAAGAGTGGCTACTCCCTTTTAGGTGGAGTGGTCTGCGCGGCCTGTGATATATGTAGTGGTGGTAGTAGGGTAAACCAGGAAATGGGGAATCAAGTAACTACCGGATAATGCATTGTCGCGCTTTGGATTCTGCGAGGATATATATGGTCACTTAGGCGAGAGAATTTCTGGGGAAATTCCTTGTCCTTGAGTCTGCAGCAGGCTCAAGATTCGTCCATGATGATCCTTTTCCTTCTCGGTTGGTAGAATACTGTGGTACGTACCGGTATTTCCGGAAATCCACATTTGAGAGGTATAAGTAAGGAAAGCTAACTTGAGCATCGGATCAAGGCCCAACAGAGGGCTCGCTAGATACAAGACTAGCTCGGATCAAACACCAACACTAGGTTTGGACTCCTATCCGTTAGACCTGAAAATTCCCTGTCTTTTGAGACTGAACTGAGTCGGCCATTTCGTGCTGCTGGTATTATTCCGCCTAATAGGTTACGCAATGGTGATCAAGGCCAGGCACTGTTAGGACAGATAATAGACACGAAGTACCCTAGTATGGGGATGATTGGATCATAAGGCAAATTATATGTGCATATCTGGGCTCCAGTGCCGGTCTCAGGCTTGAATGTTCGAGCGGGTTATGCCGAATGCTTGTGCTGTCAGAATATATCGATCAGAATGATTTTACCCCCCCAACCCCGCGATGATGCCACAAGCATTGCTGTGAGTACTGTAGACACAAGTGCCTTGGAGCTTGCAAAAGGGGATCGCTTTTATTTACAAGTGCCCCGGGACATGTTTTCATGCACGATAGGGATAGTTAACCAGCAAAATAATCCCCGCCCCGTACGAAAACATATTAGTGTGCACTTCTACCATGATTAGGCACAGAGTATATCAGGCTGTATTCTCTGTGATAAATGGGGTGATGGCGGCTACCATAGGGGCTAGTGGATGCTGATATGGGAGCGCTGGCTTGCTACTTGCTCTTGGAGTGGTGAAGCTGGCTGAGGGGGGTAGCCTGGCTATTCTAAATTATGGTGCGTTAATTCCTGAGAAATCTATTAGGCTCCTTACTTATGCCTGTACTGGGAGGGGTTAGTGTAAGCACACCCCACCTCGAGATCTCATGAAGCAAACCCCACATCCCGTCCCCATTTTTATTTCTCCTGTCCAGAAGGACTTCTATATTACAAACCAATAAGTTGAGCGAAAAAATGGAAACAGCCCCTATAAACAGAGTAAAAATAAAGGAAGAACAAAAACTTCCTCAGAGCTTAAAACCCCCTTTCCCCAGGATCTGAAATACACTATTGGGATCCACTTCCCTCCCAACCCTGCGCAAACTAGCTCTATTTGCACTCCCGTAGCTTCCCAAAACATCCTGATCGTCTCCAGCATCGTTCATGAATAAAAACCCCCTGTCAAGGCCCTTCGCTTCCGCGGTCCTTGATATCTTTTGAATGCCGCGTTTGCAGGCCTCTATTAGGGGCTCGTCATGGGTGGGACTTTCCCAGGCTGCAGCGAAATTGACATCTGTGCTTGTATTAGTACCAGGGTAGGGGAGCAGGGGGAAGGGGACGGACACATCATGTTGGTGTTTTGCGGAAGGCCAAGGGCGTTCCCACCGGTCTTCGTGGAAGCTGCTGTCATGCTTGGAGATATCGGCTGCGCGACGAAGATTAATGCCGCCCCGGGGTAGTCTGCTATTTCTCTTGAGGTGTCTGTGGCGATTGTGAGGATGTCTTGGTACATGCCCTTATCCATGTCTACTGTAGTTGTGTAAAAATTGTATCTATCATCATATCGTTAGACACCACTCCCACTCTCTACTCTCGAATACCATACCGATCAGCGTTACCCCCAACCAACCACTCATCATGAAATTCTGCAAAGCTCTTCGAGCCCATACTTGAGGCCACATGTGGTAGTGCATCGAATGGCGCAAATGAAGCTGGGGAGCTGCTAATGTTCTCGGCGTACATGAGTGTGACCAGCACCACTCCCGCGCCCAGGATGAACTGCACAGAAATGGCAGATTTGAGGTCTGAGATATGCCCCGCATGATAGGAATGAATTGCGTCCATTACTGCTGCAGCTTGGGTTGCGTTGTAGGTTATTACCCCGCCCCAGATTTTGGACATCGGGATAGTTTTTAGGGTGAAGCGGGTTATTATGCCTATTGGTGGGCAATTGGTTAGTTGGCGGGATAGGGGGGAGAGGAAAGGCGGGGGTACCAAAGTTGCTGGTTCCGCCTTTCAGTGCCCAGTAGAGCTCTGAGTGGGAATTCGTGCTCGCATTCACGATTGTGCCGTTTGCGAGTACCACCTTGTGAAGTTGAGTTATGCCCTTATAGCAAGATATGAAGGAAGCAGGGAAAAAACAACTAACCTCATATTCAACAACATTGTCACACCCAAACCCGTGCTCGTTTGAGACATGCGATAATCCCCCTTCACCACATCCTCCATTAGCACCTCACATTCGCAGTCATCGAGGACATCTAGTCTCACCACCAAGTAAGAACCCTCCAACACCTACTGGCGATAACCTTGCCCCAACCGCTGTTCTCCCATACGCCTCCAGGGCAGTATACACAGCGCCCCACCGATTTCCTGTACCAACAACCACATTGGTACTCACGGGATCATACGTAATTTCGTTGATCCGACTCAATTCGACAAGAACTCCCCCTTCGACGTTCGACCACCCCGGGTTGGGAGAATGGCCCCCACTACGGACGGCGAAGGGTGCGCCGGCCGCGGTTATGGCTTGCAGGGCTGAGGAGACCTCGGCGGCGGAGCGGGGAGATATGATGCATTCCGGAGTTGCCCAGGTGGAGCGGTCGCTGAGTGAGTTCGTTAGTACTTTACACTAGCGATTGGGGTGAGCGGAGGGGAAGGGAGGGGAATACAAATTGATTGTTCGCAGATTTTCAAATTCTGGGTCTCTGGGTAGATGGTTATACTCAGAACCCGTGGCTCGAATGTCTAAACAAGCTATTTTTGCTGCCGAAATGCCGAGGAAGATGTGTTCGGGGTTTCTAGAATCAGCGGGCTGGAAGACTTGAGACGATAAGAGGAGGAAAGGGGTCGTTAGCGACGGTTTTAAAAACATCTTGAAGAAGTACTGTACAAGACAATAAATATCTAGGGTGAGATTGGTATAGGGAAAAGTTTATTTTTTCCAATAGGGTTGGAGTGGGATGTTTGATTTTTATTTCGTTGAGGCTAGAATATTTTGAAGCTTCTATGGAGTACTTATATAGCTGTTGGTACAATTCCGCTCTAGGAGGTGCCGGTAGGTAGATACCGTGCTTGGTGAGGTCTTGATCTATCCATCATCTACCAGTGACTGTGACAATAGTCGGCGGTTAATTGTGAACCTATTGTCTCGACTGCCGAAGCTTCAACCCCCCCGGGTGGGGCTGTGAGAGAAGCCGGTCCCATTCTGTCCTGGTACCGCGCATTACTCTCACCACAGGCGAGAAGATGAAGTGGGGGAGGTAGTTGTTGGTGTTGAGTGACTGATCGGTTGGGTTAGGTGGTACGTGCTCACAATCTGGGACATGTTTCGTGTTTCGTGACCTCCCCAGCCCGTCACAAGGTCCGTCCGAGTTATGTCATTCACGTCCGGTCGGGTAACGCAAAATCCCGTAGACCCCTGAGGTTAAGAAGTCACAACGCTCTTACCTCACTGTTTGAATTTCTTCTTTTGATCTAGGACGCCGGGGGTTTGGTGCCCTTTTTTGGCTGCCTCCATTCAAGGAAGGAAGGGATGCTATCGTGACATATCCTGGACATTGGGGAATCTACTTCCCTTTCGTATTGGCGGGTCGGGGGTCGGGTTTGGGTTTCCTGGTTACTGTAAGGTTTTATACTACGGCAGCAGACGGGGAGCTGGTTGGAGGTGACGCGTTTGGGGCTATCTCTTGGAGAATTAGATTAGCAATCACTTGCTACTACTAGTATTATCTGATCTAGGTTAGATGCTTACCTTATTGTGAGAAGTCAGGTACGGCATTGTACTTACTACCGGCACTTGTGTAGGGGAGGCTGGGTTGTCCGGGTACAACAATTAGGATGTGGCCTGCCTTCTATAGAAGAGCAGGTTTGTGGTGTTTGCTTTCTCCACTTGTGCACACCATATCCCGGAGGATATTCCTTGGTTGGCGACTTGAAAATCCATTCTATGGTTGAAAAATGCAGCTGTATGTTGCAGGCATGTCGAGAACTTTGAGCTTCCCTACCGGTGGCTTAATGCAGTGCTATCGACTTTAAGCAACGTATTATACCTGCCCTAGGGACACTTCTCATGCTCAAGATAAAGCTCATCCTCCCTGCCTTACTAATCAAATCGTAAATATTTGTGTCTGTTCCTGCCGTGCTTCGTTCGCAAGTTTTCTAGAAAGATCGTAAAGCCTGCCCACTGCTCCACCTAAGAACGCTGGTGCTTGGGGTGGGTGCTTTATAAACCGCCGCTCTTTTGATATAGGTAACTTTCGTGGGCACTCTCTTCTAGCGTTTGGATTTTGTTCTTGTGGATATGGGGGCAAATGGGGCTTGGCTCCAATGTTTTCTGTTTAAAATATACAGAAAACTTTTCTCTATTTTCAAAGCATCCTAAGCTGACATTATACAGGCAACAGGGATTCCGGTCTCTTGGGGTTGAGACCCTAGCAGAGTATAGCAGCAGCACTCGAGGAGAGCAGCGAGAACTAGGATCACGTCGTCGACCGGATAAAAAAGAGAGAAAAAAATCCATATCACCGCAAGGAAATCCCCGGTCCCAATTCTAGTGTGGTGCAGGTATATACTGTGATGTTTGCTGATGGCATAGAACCCCAGTAGTACTTGTAGAACGTCGTTATATTGAGCATTGAGGGAGTGCAGATACAAGGTAGCACAGAAGTGTGCGTGTGTGCGGGTGTGCGAGCACAGTAGGGAGTGAACGGATGCATGGAGTTACGGTTGTAGAAGTTCACTCTTATTTGGCTAGCTTTCCGGCCATCATCACAGCTGGGCGGTTCCTTCACCATCATTTCCCTCGATTGATCATCTAAGTTATTCTTATCTAAAGCCCATCCTTTTCTCGCCCCACAGTATCACAGCCCAATACGCAGGCACAGGTCGGATCCTAAGCCAAAAGGATAGCCACACTACCTAATAAACCCATCACTAATGGCTAATATTCGAGTTCAAATAGTACTGTACTGTACTTTACGTCATAACATACGCGTCATCAAGGGGCCGGCTGTTAGAAAGTTCTGGGATAAACATAGTACTATATAGTGCACTCGAATCTCACCTGAGGCCCTGCTAAAAACCACTGGTCTGACCACCGCCCACGGTACTTCTATTGGGTCGCCGCAAGTCGGACCTACTTTTACTTCACGGTTTTTAGCAGGTCCGAGTAAGAGAGAAAGTCAATGGCAGTAATGAGAATTTTAGCGGTTACTGGACACGCCGCACAGAGGCTACGGTCAGTGCAGTTTGGCGCCACAACATGTTTTTGCATCCTGGGAGTTGGATGTGAGATCGCTGCCTGCTCGTTGCTTGGATATAGTAGCTAGGCTAGGTGCGATCGTACATCCTAGAGTTCATTTCGTTCAAGAATCTCCGAGATTATCTAGACTCCAAGGACTCTTGAGGAAAGAGGGAAAAGTTGAGAAAAATCATTCTTTGTGTCTTAAAAGTGTCTCTGGCTATTCGGATGGTATTACGTATCGATCAAGCGGCAACCGTCGGGCCAGTCTTCTAAGTGACTCCCGGCCTCCTCAGCAGGAGCCTCCTTGAGGAGCGAGAGTTCGTCCCAAGCGGTAGATTTTTTTCTCTTTATTGGTATGATACTTGTATAAGAGCAATTTGAAATATCTGAATTATTACCAGTTATGTCTAATTACTTACTACTACCCTATTTTGTAATATGCAATCGATCGCCACACTTATTTTTCTGTCTGTTACTTTCAGCGCTCTTTTGTTAAAAGTGCTTATAATGGTAGCCCACTACTAGTATTGCTCTAAACAGCAAAGATAAAAGATTGGATAGACTTTTCCAAAAAAAAGAATCGAATGAAATTGTAAATTATTTAAATAATTGAACTAAATTAGTCTATAGATTTAATCTCACTTAAGGCGGCCAGACAGAGGGTTGCTATTATAGTTAGAGCCAGAATTAGGACTATTACAGTACCATGCATGATGTGACGCATCTCACTCAAATAGGCTTTGTAATATATTTTTAAACAATAATTTCAAGTTTTTCAAGGAATGAAAACTAAGCAATAGTCATTAAACCTTTCAAGAAAAGGATCTCTATATAATTACAAAAGGGATTATATTTAAAGTTTTTTCCTCAAGTACGGATAGTTTGGAATACCAATATTTTCCAACAATGTTTAATGAATGAAAGGATTTTAGTGTCTGTAACCAAACCATAAACAACTCTGTATTTTATAACACCTTATACTTATTTTTAACCTCCAATCTTAAGAGCTAATAAACCTAGTAGTGCTAGATGAAATAAATTCCAACCAGCCTCTTTATCTGATTTCTCTTGCCAATGAAATAGCCATTTCACCTTACCTAATACTCAATAATAAAAAAACAATAGCAATCAAGAAGAGTAAAATATAGCTATGCAGAGCTCCTTCAATTGTCTCATCTTAGAACATGTTTATTTTCATTTTCTCTAATAATTTTTGTTGCTGAAAGGAACAACCTCAGACCTAGGGGTTGTTCCTAGTGCCTCCCCCCCACGCCCCACAGAAACTGCACAACTACAGATAGCATTGCATCATGGGTTGCCTATTTTTGGGGGGACCCACAACACAACAGCAAGGTAGCTTAGGCGCTGTGCTCACTATTTGTCATCTTATTTTATTATCTCCCATCCATATTAACCTATTCTGCGGACATCCCAATGTGCTTGGAGTGTTAGAGCTGCAGGAAGTAGACTACCTGTTGTGGTCCTAGATAATTCAGGAGTGCTGCTGCCGGCTCCTTTCGTAATTATCGTCATTTATAGAGAAGGCTCCCCAGGCGTATCTTTCCTTCAATATCACGGCAGTGGCATGGGAATAAGGACATGTGTGAAGGCACAGAGATATGTGGGGTTGCCTACAGAAGGATTACGAGAACTCTACTATATTTTATACATACCCTCACCCTAGCCGCTTGTTCAGTTGGAGTACCGTGCAGAACAAGAGAACGCAGTCTATGACAATACCTTTCCTTCCCCTCCTGATCACCTCCAACTCCCAAATGACCCTGCTCCAACTCATCTGCTGCGCCATTCAACTGGGCTCGCTAATATGGAGGTCTCTCGCACAAAGTTGGTGTGTAGTGAGTTACGGGGCCGCTGTGTCCTGGTTTTTATCCTCTTAGGTTTATTTTTATTTTTCTCCTTTAGATAGGGCGGGCCACCATAGGTTGATATGTGCTTGCAGGATGAGAGCGAAGATAACCTACATAGACTCTGTATAGTATTTGGGATAAAAAATTAAGGGCTATCAAGGCAATTGAGATTGGTGGATCTGGGCATCCATGAGGGGATTCTCGTTGGGCCACAAAGTGGTTTCCTTCTGTCATGCGTCTCTGAAAGTGTTCCGATCCCACCCATCGACCTTCCAGGCATACAACCCTCGCAGCATTTTCCATTATTACAGCCAGCAGTAGACTATGCGCGCTCTATAATGAATCATTTGCCCTACCCTTGTGCCGTGCCTAAGGCTCCTGAGTCCATTTTGAGCTTCAGAAGTGTTCTCCTAAGCTTCTCTGGACCAAATATCCACTTGGTGGCCTCAAAGCCTGATCCATCAGACTTCAGCGAAAGTCAGTCATGACTTTACCCAAGAGAGATGCTAAATACCTCTTTTCTAAACAACCACCTTCAATTCCTTCCCTTGAAAAAAAATTCCTAGGGTTTGCTATCTAGGTTTCAGGCTTCCAGCCCTGTCTTCCTAATGTTCATATCATACCACTAGCGAATAATGCATTTTAAATGGTAAACTAAATATTATACTCTAACACGGCACCAGCTACCCGGGTAGAACCTGTATCTCTAGGGATGGCACCCAGAGCCGTTGTTGAACATCTCCGTCGGTTGGTTTTTTTATGTATGATACAGTCGTGTAACAAAAGTCCTAGCACTCCCGACTGAGCGATAGGACAAGAATGCCTCTAAGTTTACCAGTTTGTATGTCCTCCCTCAACCTGAATTAATGATGAAGAATATAAATCACAAGGTTCTGTTTCTCATGATCGCATCTCTGCTTTGAGCACGGGGTATGTGGGGTGAAGCAAGTTGAATAACAAAATCTTACGAGGGTGCCAAGACTTTTGTTACACGACCGGTACGAATAGCCTCCGGGTGTGGTTGCCTTGTTCTAGTACGGTAGACTTCTATCGGCTTTGATTTTTTAGGCGGCCGTGCCATCAGATTTAAAGTGGCACTTGGGACGACTCTTCTATCAAGTATAATTCGGAGGTCTTCACTTTGTAAACACTCAAGTTCAGAAGCAAGTTCATACAAGCCGACGCCGTCTTACAGACCCACCTCTCCTCTCACAATCGGAAAAGGGTTGAGAAATGGTTTCCAGACTTTCTAGGTTTGTCCTAGTTTTCCAAATAGCCCACAATGACTGACAATGGTTGACACGGTTACAGGCTCCTAAGGACAGAGGTGTTCGAGGTTTCCGCGAGGTTAGACAACAAACAATTCCTGATCCACGGAGGACTCTTGTCGTTGCACTCAGAGTTCCTCTCGTGGCGAGTGAATGAGCTGTTGGGCTTTCGGGAGAACCTGCGAATAGACATCGAAGGACACGACGGCGCTACTGTAGGACGCTTTGCACAGTTTTTATACACGGGGGATTATGAAGCACCAAGCCCGGTGAAGATAGTAGATACCTCTAGGAAACGAGCTATGGAGGATAGGTCATCTTCTTATCCGGAAACGGTGCCCGCCAAAGACATTACCACACAAGAGTGTGGTGCAAAACTACCGTGTCCAGTCGAAGTTAGTCCCGACTCTACTCACCCAGAGCTGGGGATTTCTGAATTGAGTGACCCTCCGGGATTGGATGAGCCCCCCGTAGATGATACGCTCGGAACCCCCTCCGAAATACCTGCAACTGATCCCCCCGAGGCTCCCCAAAACACTTTGACACCGGAGGATAGACTAGAAATCGCTAGCGAGAAAGACCTGCTTGCAACGCGATCAGACGAGACAAACTACTTCGATCCCTCTGAATTTGACTTCAGGGAAGCCTTCCTTGCGCACGGAAAGGCCTGCGCGCTAGCACACAGTCTCGACATAGAGCCATTGGAAAAGCTGGCGATCGTGAGGCTCGAAGAGGTCTTTAGCAAAATCACCTCCCTGACCCCCGAAGCCCAAGCGGTATCGAACTTCGCAGAGCTCGTAGGCTATGCTTACGAATATTCGAAGAGCAAAAAACTCCGCGAGGCACTCCTGAAATTCTTTTCACCCAACGTTAGCGTCCTTAAGGGTCTCGAGCTCCAAAAGTTGGTTAGTCGGTGTGGCGATCTCGCATCAGATGTCATGGAAATACTGTGCGCCAAGCTGGAGGGCTCTGAGCGGGAGAACGGTCAGTTGCTCCTTGACGTCAAAACGTTGGATACCAAACTGAAATTTCTTGCTGAAAAGAACCAGGAACAGGTGGTGGCGCAGCAGAAACTAGAAAGAACTCTAGAGAAGAAACGGAGTGCCCTTCACCTAAAGATGTGTGGGCAGGCGGAAGACCTCATAGCCATCCAGAGGGATCTCAAGAAGGCGAAGCAGATAGCAGAGCAGGAAAGGTGTAAAAAGGAGGTTTGGGTGGCTCGCTGTTATGAGTACAAGGATATAGCGGAAAGTATAGAGAAGCAAAAGGAAATGCTTATGACAGAGAATCGTGCCATAAAGGACGATTTAGAAAAGTCCAAGGAGAATAATGTTGAATTACGCAAGAGGATTTGGAGCACAGAGTAGCATCCATATGTACTAGTAGACTACCGATTCGGTCATCACCTTTTCTTCTCTTCCTAGTTCCGGTGGATCACGTGGTTTTTTTCCTGCATGGGTGACTGAAGGTGCGGTACAGCACATGTCTAAGGACCATTGAGGTTTCGGAGGGAGCGCTTGTCCTTTGTTCTATATTGCGCCCAGGGCTTCCTTCCTTCCTACTCCTCGGTGTTAGGATGCGAAACGCAACGCACATTCAATCATGCCATGGCTTCCTGTTAAACTCTTCACCTTCGGCTACACTCACATGATCTCACTCGCTGTCACCCAGTCGCACCCTCTAAAGGACAGCGACTCATTTAATCCTGTGATTCAAGCGAGGGGTGGCTTGTCTCCGTGATCAAGTCATGTCCCAATTTCCCGGTGGTCTGGATGTGCATGTTGCCGGTGGTGGTGGGGGAATGACCCGATTTATTTCCTAGCTGCTACAGAGTCTCATAATATTATCATCACAGAATAGTACACGACCGACAAGCCCTGCTGCCGGATTACTCAACCCTACTACACAACCCCAAAACACATGAGGATAGCCATCCGCACCTGCTACTAACCTAAAATCTAACAGCGCCTGCAGTATGATATAATAATATTATTATGACTGATTTTGAAGCCCAAACAGACACCTTACCCTAATGCCTAGTACCTTAGAAGTAATATTTTGCCAGTTATGATATTATTATGGAGAGACAGCAACTGTGCCCTGATAGTAACGGGCTTGCAAGGCATACAGCAGTAAAAAATACAGGCAAGAAAACCTGAGAATCGATAATATTATGTGATAATATAAGGCTAAGTAAGCTGAGACTAAAGGAGAATGAATCAGAGCTCTTGGAAAAGTCCGTTTAAGGGACTCATATAAATGAGTAGCTTGAACTGTGTACTGATATTTGAGGATACATACCCCTTCGATACAGCTTTCTGGTGTCCCCATACCCAGAATTTTTTCACTAATTCAAACTGTCTTCCTACTATGATACCCCACCTGGCCCTGCCGATGTTTTTTTTCTGTCCTTTATGACCTATGATACCCGAGTATGCCACAAGCATCAACTCTGTAATGGAGGGCACCAAAGTCGAATTCCCCAAGACCCACGGGCTGTACCTCCGTGCCTAGACACCGCCACCAAATTCTGTGAAGGTGGAGCTGCACCATTTTACGTGCAGGCACCATCAACCTACGGTAAATTCCCCCCTCAAGAAAGCCACGGTAGCCCATAAAATACCACCCCTCATCTCCTTCACCCCCCCCCCCCCCCCCCAGCTCTCTCCCTCCCTCCCCCATCCAACCCCGGAACATCCCGCCCCCATCCAGACCCGCACCATTTCCGGTGGCCGGAACAACTATCTTCCACTAACGGCCAAGCCACCACCACCCCCAAAAACAATCAACTCCAGCGATCACAAACCCCCCCCTAGTCAACTCTTTCTTTCTTTTTTCCCTGTACCCCATATCCCTTAGTCCGTCGGGTGTGCGCACAAGAGATCTGGTTAAGAAAATGACGGAATCTGGAACGAAAAGCTCCATAATTGGAAAAGGATTAATTGCATTTAGAAAATCACCCCCCACAATCGGAAACAAATTGCTTGGCGCTTCAAACTAAGACATACGCCAGTAACGCCACCGATTTACCGTGAGCGCCGACGGACTATGATAAGGGATAAGCCCCTTTCCTTTTCATGCACGTTCCCCTGCAAGCCGGTCAACAACACGCAACCTACTGAGTGACAAGAGTTTCTCCCCAGTTATGATGGTTCCCCCCTCACTCAGCCGTTAACTTAGAAAATCACTATGAGGACTTTTGAAGGAAAGAATTGGAGGAGCGAGGTTTGTCCCCGATCATTACTACACCTGGTTAACTTAGGTCTGGTACAGTAGATCTACTCGAGTATGATAAGAGAAGTGAGGATTGGTGCCTAGCGTGAGGAGATTGGCGGGCTAGTAAAGTTCTCGTAATTCTTGTTTGAGGTCGAGGTTTAATTATGGGTGAAAAAAAATAATAATAATAATAGGGATCAGGTTGGCTTTTGGTCTGCGATGTGCGCGCACATGCCCTAGTTCACAAAGTGAAAATAGATGTTGTCGAAATTGTCTGATTCGCGATCTGTACGTACTGGTACTCTACTGGTAAAGCATCATAGTAAGGGGTGTTTTTGACCAGCTTGAATTTTACTGGTCGCGTTAAATACAATGTGTAACGGTGTGCGCAGCTAGGCTCTAAGGAGCAGGATCTACGCTCCATAACGACTGGTCACACCTGATCACTCACTTGTGGGTCTCAGACGGGCTTTTCCCGTGAATGGGGGAATGCTGAGGGACTACCGGTACGATATCGCGCCGCAACGCTCGCTTCCTGGCTATGATGCTGTGTTTTCACTTTATACAGTCACTAGACAAAAGTCTTGGTGATTGCGGAATAGTGAGACACGCCCGGGTATCCAAGGGGTATTTAGCAAAAGGTTGATAATGGTATTTCGATGGTAGAACAAAGCGAAGAATTAAACATAAAATATTAGTTTAGTAGTAAAGCTGTAAGAATACATGTAGTATGATACTCCATACGTGATTTTCCACTGTGGTGGGCTGGGGGGGTGTCGGACCAGGTATCTCGCTTAGTCCTTGCTGACTAAGCGATCACCAAGACTTTTGTCTAGTGACTGTAGTTATCCCGCTTTCTTATCCCGCCCTTTTATCCTGCTTTTCTATCAAAGATTTTGGTTAAATTCTGGCGCCCGTAGCCCACTCCATTCATTCAACTCTACTGATAAAAGAAATCTCATATTACACCATTAACTTAAAAGTGTATCAGACCCAATGACAACACTCATTAGCAACAAGGAAAACAGGGTAAGCAATCAAAAAGGGAAGAAGGAAAAAAAGGGGACGTTGCACGCCTCTGCTACGTGCCCATCCCCACCCCCATCCCGCAACCCATTCCTGGTCCAACCCATACCATAAAATCATGAAACATCGAAAAGAAAAAGGAAGCAGGAAATCAAACCCTATCATTATCATATATAAATTACACTCACCACGGGTACGTCGGCTCAGGGTAAACCGGAGTCACATACGAGCAGGTCGTGGAGCCCTGACAGGAGAAGCAGTGGTCTTCCTGAATTTGACACACAGCTTGGTAGTTTCTACAGTTACGGGAGTTGGTTGCAAGCCAGCAGTCGTTGCCTTGCTCCCAGCATTTGTTCAGACTTGCCCAGCATTCGTCGAAATCGGTGTAGGTTGGGAGATGCTCTGCGCACCATTTACCGACCAGGAAAGCGCAGGTGCTAGTTGGGCTTGGGGGTTGTGTCCTCGAGGTTGTGGTCGTAGGGGGTTTGGGAGTAGTTGGTGATGGGGTAGTCCTTGTCGGGGGCTGGGAGGTGGTGCTGGGGCTAGATTTTGATGTCGTGGTGGAAGTGGCAGCGGAGGTAGAGGTAGAACTGGTGCTAGATCTTGATGTCGTGGTGGGGGTGGCAGTGGAGGTGGAGGTGGAGCTGGTGCCAGATCTTGATGTCGTGGAGGTGGTGGTTGGACGTGTAGTGGAGCCAGAGCTGGAGCTTGAGGAGCTTGAAGAACTCAAACTTGAAGAGCTAGAGCTGGTGGAGGTGGAGCTAGCGCTGGAACTGGAAGAGCTTGAAGAACTGGAAGAGCTTGAAGAGCTAGAGGTGGAGCTGGTGGTGGATGCAGAGGTGGAGCTGGTTGTAGAAGTGGTAGAGCTGGTTGTAGAAGTGGTAGAGCTGGTTGTAGAAGTGGTAGAACTGGTTGTAGAAGTGGTGGGTTGAGAAGTATGGGTAACAATTTCAGAGGTGAAGCTGGGGCCAGGGCCGGCAGCACGGTACCAATTCTCCTTTGGATCTCCCATACACTCGCCTACAGTGACAGCCTTGTATCCCTTCTGTTGTAAAGTCTTGAGCATGTGCTCGGTCAAAATCTGCGCAGTAGTCTGGTGGATATCATGAGCAATTGCAAGGAATTTGTCACTGGCAGGGTTGGAAGGGTTGATAGCATTGTCAAAGTTATTTATGGCAACCTGAATTTTCTCGGGTGTAGCTTGATTGTAATCATCCGTGTCCAGGGTAAAGTACGTGATATGGTACCCCAGAGTACTCATCGTAGCTACGCAAGCGGCGTTGCAGGACGAATAAGGCGGACGCATATATGTCGGAAAGAAACCGAGAATGTTACGCAGAGCCATTTCAAGCTTAATCATCTCGCCACGGCGGGCGGCCTCGGTCAGGGTCGAGAGGTCGGCATGCGACCAGGTGTGTGAGGCAATTTGGTGACCGTTGGCGTGCATCTTCTGGATCACGTTCGTCCATGCGGGAGTGGTGTCGATTGCGCCCTTTCCGTTGTTGATACCAGTAACGTAGAATGTAGCCTTTGCGTTGTAGGAGTTCATAAGATCGACCATGGCATCTGTGTACACACCTGGGCCATCATCGAAAGTCAACGCGACCTCACCAGGCCGAACGCAATCGTAGAAATCCCCATATGGGACATCCCCCAAATGGGGCCGTGCAACCTGCTCTGTTGTCCCGCCGCTTGGTAGGGTACTAAATCCAACCCGTTAACATCCATAAAACACTGCCCAATGGCATGAATTTAGAAAGAGAAACATACTCAGCGTCGCAGATACCATACCCAACCTGGCACAGTGGGGACATACAATGATCTTTTGTGTTCCCGCAGTAACCGCCTTCAGAGCAACACTGCCCGGTCGGGCAGGGGGTGCCGCTGGCTTGTCTCCCACACCGCCCAGGCCCTCCCGTTCCGTTGGTAGGCGTGGTTAGGCATATACCGAAAGCAGCCTGGCAATTCTCCGAGCTCTGACAGTGGAGATCGGTATCACCGCAAAATCCTGCACAGCGCCGTTAGCCAACCAGCCCAATTAATTATCCGATTTACATAGCAAATGATAAGTAAAAAGTCCCTAGAATGGAAGAAGAAAATTGTTCATACCATATTGCGAGCAACACTTATTCACAGTCTCGCCACAAGTGTAAGCATTCGGTCCACCGCAGCTCCCATCTGGAGCCTGCGCTCTCTTGATGAGGGGTTGCAAGTCCTCTAGGTTGAGGAATCCGCTTCTTCCAGCAATTCTGGGACCGCTTGGATGGGCGAGAACACCCGCTGTCGTCACGAACAGTGCAGCAAGCAAGTATTTGGCGTACATTGTTTTTGAGAATGGGACTCACTCAGGGCCTGATCAGCTCAATTGAAGGTGCTGGACATGGCCACCCTTTTATCGTGCTAATTCCTTCCTATAAAAAGGAAGGAGTATGGAAGAGGACGCAAAAAGAAGCAAAAAAATACTTTAAAACCGATTGAGGTGAGGAGGAGAGAAGGGAAAAGAAAAGAAAAATAAGCCAACACTCATGAATTCGAGTGAAGTGTGCGAGTGATGGGTGACGCATGGGTGTGATGTGATATTGTGGGTACGGCACCAAGACCAGTGCCAAGAGAGACGGGATTGAATTGCTGGTATGTGGGCGAGAGCACTTCCCGACCCTTCTTCCTTTCTCTTACACCAATCTAATCCAGAGGTACGTGTAATGAGCGAGAGAAAGGGGTCTTCAAGAATAATCTTAAAAGCTCGGCAGACATACAGTAGAAGCCCCGGGCAATTACTTTTCTCTCTCTTCAGAATTAGCATGCTACCGTAAGAGCTCGAATAATTAGTACTAGCGCTAAGACGTCCGAAATTTCCTCTCTTGGATAGGGGGTGGAAAACACTGCGAAAACTGACCCTCAGCTCCCCCCCCAAAAAAAGTGTGTAACTATACCAGTAAAGGCAACTCCAATGTCCTAGCGCAAGTGCCAATTATTCGAGTTCTTACGGTACGCTATCATTTTGAGCAGGACCGCCCACTCGCGTGACCGGTGACTCTCCTCGGGATGGTGAATACCTCTTTATTATTTGTGTTGTCAAAACATAAAGAAGGCGGTCCAAAGATACCAAGAAAGGCCCAGCCATTTCTTGTCTTCATCTAGCCTTGGCTTTCCTAACCAGGCCCTGGAACACGAACAAGGTTTTGTTGTTCCTGGTGCCTGTGGATCGTGATAGCGCACGAGTTTGAGGTGGTACGATCATATGGGATAGGGAAAGAGCAGGGAGGCGAAGGTGCACTGCGGTTGAATTGAAGATAAAAGAAATATTAAGTGTTTCTCTTCACCTACGATGTGTGCTGGATAGCTGGGTTGGGCTCGCGACTTCTCTTTCTCCCCCCCCTCCTATACTAGACATCATCAGGCCGATACACTTCATATTTTCTATCACAGAGTTCCCAAGCACGGCCCAGCTAGTTTACGCTGGGACAGAACCCCCGTAACTTAAGTTATTGCTCTTGCGGCATTCCCGAAAGAGACACGACCCTTCTATGCAATGCAGGCAACACTAGTTACGAGTTCCATAGCTTTTTTTTTCAGGAAAGGGCGACACCCGTGAGGTACTGTACTCGAGTACAGCCTAGGAGATAGAGGACTTACCTACTCAAGTGTTAATTACAGCACTCCCAAAACAACTTCTTGATCACGGATCTCTACCGTCGCCGGCGATGGTTGTGCTGACATTCCTTACTCCTTATGATATTGACTATTATGTCAACAGCGGCTAATTAATCATTGTTATATCTACCGTTATTATCTGATTAATTCCCGCATAAGCCAGGATTCTGCTAGCTTCAGGGCTCCAACCGTTCTGCTAGGGTACCCGCAGCATCAATTACGGTAGACGAAAGAAAAAACCCTCCGCACAAACGCCCCAAGGACAGGGTACGCACCCATTAAGCTATAATACTTACAAGGAACACCCCCCCCCCCCCAGTGGAATACGGTAAGCAAGGAGGTCGGTGCCCCACCTAGCAATCTCTGAGTTACAAGTAGAATGCGAAACAATGCATTCCCAGACTACTGGGACGAGTACTAGCACAGTATCTCTCGCCCCCAAGCCAACCCAAAGCCAGATGCCACCGGAAAAAAAGATGTTCCATCACGCCAGTAGTGTATGCAGTTCGCCAAAGACCAGGATTTTGGACTTTAATTAAAGGTACCGTAGTTACTCTAGATCACTTTGCAATGCGGATATCCGAGAGGTTTCCCTGGTGTTGTGTCTCCGAGCAAAGAATCGGGACCCTTTTGCCGTTTCTACTCCAAAAAGGGTGCCAATTTTGACAAGGAGATACGAGCGCTGTACTGCACCGTGCGGTGTGAAGTGGGGCTGGTTACACTGCTTATCAACCGTTTCCTAGTGAGGCGTTGGTAGGAATCATGGTACGGCGTGGTACACGAGGGCTCATTAATGGTTACCAAACAAAGGGGCTTTCGGGCCCCGGAGTAGAGACTGGGGAGGAGGGGAAGGTTATCTTAACGAAGGCTTCCGGTACTCCACCGTACTGCATCGTTTTGAGTACTGGATTGAATGATATCATGAATTTGTAGCTGGATTACGGCCTACGATATGGGTTAGTGTTCATTCAGCAATGAACATTACCATAGACTGTGGATGTTCTAACAGCGCATTTAGCATAGACCCACCGCCACATCTTCACCAAAGCTGTTAGCTACGGTAAAAACACACATCAGCGGCGCTCCTAAACCCGTGGTGCAATAAAGCCAGAGCTAACTGTTGTGAACTTGTCATGCAGAAATACGGTATCACACTTAGATGCGGTACTGGTTATTTATATCTGACCCATGCACCGTACTCGACAGTCAGGTACCGTAAAAACCCCTGAAATCCACTACTCCTACTCCGCCAGCCCCGTAATCTCCGGATTCGGAGAAAAATACTCCTGAGAAGGATTAGCGTTTTCCAGACACGGCACAAGATCAGCCCGCTAGACGTGTTGGATCCCATTAACCCGCTTTCGCAGTTCTGTCGAGCTGTCAAACTGAACTTACATGTATCATGGCCGACCCACTGATTTCCGCTGATCATCCGATGGTAGATTTCAAGAGGTCTTAAGATATCCAATCAAACGAATTCCCCAGCAAAGCCAGCTCAATGTCATCTAGATCGCACTCACAGCCAGACATCCATCCCCCTCATCGCTTAGCTCTGTCCATCTGGAAGCTGCAGGAACTGACGATCCCCCGGGGGGGGGGGGTTTTCAAGCTGCAGTTAGGGAACGAGGAAGAAAAAAAAACCATCATCATGAAATATTTGGATCTGAAAATATCGCCCGTAAATAATGTAGAATTGAATGCGCTGTAATAACTATGCTGCCCTAGTCACCGCGCTAGCTGAGCTGCTGGTATCACGTCCTTAACCTCATTGAATCCCACCTTCCACGATACCGAAATAACAATAACTTATCAAGCAGTAATCCTCGGGGGCGCCGGTATTAAACAGTGCCGGTACAAGGCTATGCGAAAGCCCTTTCCATTTCGAGGCCACATAGGTCATGCCATGCCATGCCGGGAACTCGCCTCACGATACCAACAAGTATTACAGCAGAGGCTTTGTGAAAAACTAGATGTGAGGCAAACGCGGCTCTGGACCAACGGGATCGCTAGGATTTGACTGTAGATGCGAAATCGCAAGATCCTTAATAACACCCTCGCCCAGCCCGAACAGTGCGGGTCTAAGCCAATCGTGGGTAAAGCATCCCCCACCAGTCTTACAAGAAACTTTAACCTAAACCCAAGCTTCCGTAGCTCTGATAGGCCAGCTCCATTTCCAATTCTAGGATTGTGGTTGTCACTAAGGCTAATCCGCTGTCACCCAACCTTATTTTTCACTTTTACTCTTGGGCTCCTTGAATGGTACCGTACTCGTACAAGTACGAGTACGTCCACGGCCCCCAAAAGGAATACTTATGCTAGATAACGACATTGCATCCGCCTTGAGCCGGTACGGGTACTCGCTAATTTCAAAGATCTGGGCACCTTGGTGCCAAGGATTTAGGCTTGGATGGGCATTGGCATTAATATTTCTAGATATTATAATACTTAATGAAATTCGCGTGTACAAGTACTAGCGCCGTGACACACACTTTGTGAGGAGGAAGAAGCAATGAAATGAAAGAGAAAAAAAGCCAACAGAGTACGAGTATCCTGCGTTGAGAACGGTACAAGTACGATACGAGTGCTTTGCTGGTACAAGAGGTCTCAGCCTCTGTTGGAAGTCGGAGGTTAAGTTAGGATCGACACGCCATACAGTCACACTGGAGTACCGTACTCGTTCAATCTATTGAACTTGGTGAGTTATGGTGCGAGATAAAACAGTGTGTACTGTACAGTACAGTACGTGTACCGTACTATATCATACCAGAGCTTTTCCAGAGCCCCATATTTGTTGTTTAAAGTTAGCAATACTTCCCCAAAACGGGTCTTTATTCGCAAGAGGTTCAGAGATTCTGGTCCGGAGGGAGAAGGGGGCAGAAATCCATTCCGTCCAATTCTCCCCGCTACCCCCAAAGGAATGCTGTCTCTGTCCAAGCCAGCTTTCACCCCAGAAACAAAATCGGGAGTCCAGAAAGGTAAAATCGCTGAACACCCAAATGCAGTCCCCACGGTTGGCCTGCAGGCTAGGATTGCTATGAAAGATTCGACGCGTCGGTAGCGAACCGTGTATCTACTGTAGAGAGGGCGTGTATTTGGACGTGCTCGCTTGCAGGACGGCAAGCACAGTACTTTGCCCTATTCGGGTAGCCTTTGAAACCCTGCTCTTTACTGTAGGTAAAAATCACAAGCCAAAGTTGACTTGGGCATCCTCGCTCAGCCAATATCACAATCACAACAAAGTACCGGTACTCGTACTTGGCTCCCCGCTCTCTCTTGCTTTCTCCACGGCCACAACAGCCTTTGCTTGCCCAAGGAGACTATGAGACGGCTCTCTCCCCCCCGGTTCACACTTTCTCTTACCCCGAGCGAGCGATTCCGTCACCACCTTGATAGACCTGGAACACCGCTCAGGCGGGAGCGCCTCTCACAAGCCAGCACACCTTATCATGCTAACCCAGGTCCCCGATTCCTCCTCCTCCGCAAAAAAACCGGAACAGGTCCCTTCGGGCCTCAATACGGTTCGATTCAAGCCAAAATAAACGACGAAAACACGGAATTTACTTAGGCCAAGTTTTGGGGCGTGTTGCGATAATGCAGCTGTTTCTCTAACGCTTGCCCCTTTTACTTTTACTCGTAGACTACTAGCACTTGTAGGCCAAGCCATTCGCGTTCAGCCATGGGAACTTTTTTTCCTTTCAGCTTCGCCCCTATATAAATAAACCAAGATGTGTTGGTACGATAGTTGATTACTTTCTCTCGCTCACCCTCACGATATATAAGAGAAAACCATGATAATGTTATTTTCGGGGGGGGGGGGGGGGGGGGGGGGGGGGGGGGGGGGGGGGGGGGGGGGGGGGGGGGGGGGGGGGGGGGGGGGGGGGGGGGGGGGGGGGGGGCGGGGGGG